>Ga0208242_100011_pt1 | contig 389885 bp, 361 predicted proteins | sample SubbioAug_CSW13A_FD_184825 | JGI IMG/M metagenome (GOLD analysis project Ga0208242, IMG submission 184825) | Serpentinite rock and fluid subsurface biosphere microbial communities from McLaughlin Reserve, California, USA - CR12Aug_CSW13A (SPAdes) | ecosystem: Environmental > Terrestrial > Deep...
CCCGGCCATGACGAACTATGAGTGGGAAACTCTTGCCATACACTCAATCGTTGTCCCCGCCTGCGCGGGGACGACATCGAGAAAAATCACGTCGTATCCTTGCGCGCCTTGTTCACCGCGTCCGCCAGCGACATTTTCGCCGAACCGGGCTTGAGCGGTTTCTGCTGGCTCTCATGCGGCGCCCAGCCGGACAGCCAGACAACATCGAAGGTGGCGCGGATGCGTCCGTCCGGATCGGAAAACCGCTCCGCATAGATCTGCGCCATCTTCAGGAATGTCGCACGGCGTGACGGCGTGCGGCGGCGCTCGTTCAGGATGTTGGTCGCACCCATCCGCCGCAGATCCTGCATCAGCGCGAACGCATTGCCGTAACGCACCACGATGCGGTCCACATCCGTCACCGGCAGCGCGAAGCCCGCGCGCTGCAACAACCCGCCAAGGTCGCGCAGGTCGGCGAACGGCGCGACGCGCGGCGAGAGACCGCCTTCCACTTCGGCTTCCGCCGCCGCAAAGGATTGCCGCAACTCGGTCAGCGTATCGCCGCCGATCATTGCGGCGAGAAACAGCCCATCCGGCTTCAGCGCGCGGCGGACTTGCGCCAGCACGCCCGGCAGGTCATTGACGAATTGCAGCGCCAGCGCGGAAACGATGAGATCGAACGATGCCGGTGCAAGCGCGAGCGGCTCGGTGTCGGAGACCGGCAACGCCACTGCGCGCAACTGCCGAACATGGCGCGCGAGTCCAGCACGCACCTGATCCCCGGGCGTGCCGAGATCGGCGCTTTCGGCAAATTCGCGCAGCACCGCCTGCTGCCTCTCCGCCATATCCTCCGCAACGCGGTCGAGCAGGAACGACTCGGCGCCCTGCCGTGCGGCGCGGCTTTGCCGGTGGCGCAGCAAGGCGCGATCGAACAGGCGCGGTGGCAGATCGGTCGGAGGTGAACTCATGGACGGTAGGTACGCCCTTGAGGACCGGCCTGGCAATTCCCTTAACTCCGCTTGTTTCGCGCAGAGGCTGGAATTACGCTTCGAGCACGGGGTAGATCATGTCCGAACCGGATCAGGCATCGTCGCATCCTTCAGGCCGGTGGCGCGGACGATTTCGCGGCACGCTGAAAGCCTGCGGCGCGGCCCTCGCCTCGCTGCCACGCGCAGCCCTCGACATCGCGCTCCCCACGCTGTGCGTCTCCTGCCATGAACCCGTCACGGGCGACGGCCTCTGCGCGGCGTGCTGGGGCAAGCTGTCGTTCATCGCGCCGCCCTTCTGCGCGCGTCTCGGCATTCCCTTCGTCTACGATCCGGGACCCGGTCTGCTGTCGATGCAGGCCATCGCCAATCCACCGGCCTATCAGCGCGCCCGCGCTGCGGTCCGCTACGACGAGGTGGCGCGAACCATGGTTCACGCGCTGAAGTATCAGGACCGCACCGATCTTGCCCCGACCATGGGGCGCTGGATGGCCCGGGCCGGTCAGGAACTTCTCGGCGAGGCCGATGCCCTTATCCCGGTGCCATTGCATTGGCGGCGCGGCTGGAGCCGCCGCTACAACCAGTCCGGCGCGCTGGCGGCGGCAATCGGCAAATCCGCGCACCTGCCGGTGATCGGGAATGTCCTGCGCCGCGTGCGGCCGACGCTGCAACAGGTTGGTCTTTCCAAGGCAGACCGCGCGCTCAACGTGCAGGGCGCGTTCAAGGTGCCTCCGGAAGACAAATCTTCCGTACAGGGCCGCAGGATCGTGCTGGTTGACGATGTTTTGACCTCCGGCGCGACCGTCGATGCCTGCGCACGCGCGCTGCTGCGGGCCAGGGCTGCGTCGGTGGATGTGCTGGTGTTCGCGCGGGTTGTGGACACCGTTCAGACCCCCATATAATTTGGGCTATTCCCCTTTCACAAAGGCAGACCATGGCCGCCCTCGTCGAAATCTACACGCGCCCCGGATGCGGCTATTGCAGCGCTGCGAAGTCCCTGCTGACGCGCAAGAACGCAGCCTTCACCGAATTCGACGTCGCAGTCGATCCCAACTGGCGCGCCGAAATGGTCCAGCGCGCCAATGGCGGCGCCACCTTCCCGCAGATTTTCATCGACAAGCAGCATGTCGGCGGCTGTGATGACCTCTATGCACTCGATCGCGAAGGCAGGCTCGATGGCCTGCTCGCGGGTCAGAAGGTGTCCTCATGACAACAACCGTCGCAAGCGGCGCACCCTTCACCGCAGCCATGGTGCAGATGCGCACCGCGATGCTGCCGGAGACCAGCCTCGAGCAGGGCATCGCGCTGATCCGCGAAGCGAAAGACAAGGGCGCGGACTATGTCCAGACGCCCGAAGTCACCAACATCATCCAGCAGAACCGCAAGGCGCTGTTCGAACTGCTCGCGAACGAGGAAGACGACCGTTCGCTCAAGGCCTATCGCGAGCTGGCGCGCGAGCTGAAAATCTATCTGCACATCGGCTCGATCGCGGTGCGCGCCACACCGGAACGGGCGGCCAACCGCTCGTTCCTGATCGCGCCGGATGGCAATATCCTCGCGAGCTACGACAAGATCCACATGTTCGACATCGAACTCGACGGCGGCGAAAGCTACCGCGAGTCGGCGAACTATCAGCCGGGCGAAACCGCGGTCATTTCCGACCTGCCATGGGGCCGGCTCGGGCTGACCATCTGCTACGACGTCCGTTTTCCGGCGCTGTATCGCGCGCTCGCAGAAGCCGGCGCATCCTTTATCGCGGTGCCGTCCGCCTTCACGGTGCGAACCGGCGAAGCGCACTGGAGCACGCTGCTGCGCGCGCGCGCGATCGAGAATGGCTGTTTCATCTTCGCCGCCGCACAAGCGGGCAAGCATGAAAGCGGCCGCGAGACTTATGGCCACTCGCTGATCGTCGATCCGTGGGGCGAAATCCTTGCGGAAGGCGGCAGCACCGAGACCGGCGTCGTCTTGGCCAAGATCGACCCGGCGAAGGTTCAGGCGGTGCGCAAGAGCATTCCGTCCCTGCAGCACGGCCGCCGCTTCGGCCTCAAGGACCCGAAGGGCGGGCCGGACTATCTGCATCTCGTACGAGGATCGGCATGATCCGCTATTCGCTGCGCTGTGAGCGCGGCCACGACTTCGAAAGCTGGTTCCAGAGTTCCGCTGCTTACGACAGTCAGCACAAGCGTGGGCTCATCGCCTGCCCGACGTGCGAGTCCACCAAGGTGGACAAGGCCATGATGGCTCCGCGCATCACGCGCAAGGGAAAATCCAAATCGGCGCCTGAGCTTGCAGCAGCGCCTGCCGAAGAGACACCGTCAACACCACTGGTGATGGCGCCGCAGGAACGCGAGCTTCTTTCGAAGCTGAAGGAATTGCGCGACAACGTTCTCAAGAATGCGGACAATGTCGGCAACAAGTTCCCCGAAGAAGCCCGCAAGATGCATTACGGCGACACCGAGCATCGCGCGATCTATGGCGAGGCAACCACCGAAGAGGCGCGCGCGCTGATCGACGAAGGCATCGAAGTGGCTCCTCTTCCTGTGCTGCCCGGCGACAGGAATTAAGGCACGTTCTCATGAAGCGGCCAGCCCTGCTCCGGCATGGTCGCGCACGGCAGCCTTGGCAGAAGCTCCGACCGAGCACACCCCGGCCACGTACATCTCGACCATCCTTTCGAAGCTCTCGTCATACGAATGGACTTGCGAGAATGAACCCAGGATCTGATGCATGGTAAAGCCGCGCACTAAGCTGCGAAGCATATACCAAGCGCTTTCTGCGTGTTGCCCATGCACTCCACATTCAGCGAGAACAGATTGAATGAAGTCGCAAAGTTCTTTGTCGCCTGCCCGCCACTCGGCACAATCAATTGTGGCCGTTCTGGATGTGGCAGCCCACAAGGCGGGACGGTCCAACGCATACTGTCGCATTTCTCGGGCAACCGACTTCAAGGCGTCAAATGACGTTTGGTCCTTGCATGCTGTCTTCAACCTAACGAGCAGGTCGCGATACCCCTTTATGGCGAAGAATCTCCGCAATTCCGGGATCGGATAACGCTTGTCGCCGCAGAAATCTTTTACCTCTGAGGCGAGATCTCTAGCGAGCAGTTGATCCCAGGATGCTGACAACATTTGATCAACGTTAAAGCTACGTTCGCTCATAAATCCAGACTCGCGTTCAGGAAGAAGGTCGGTTGTCTTCTCAGATACAAAACTTCGATCAGGTTGCCGCGTGTGCTGACTCTCCTACATTGTTTGGAGACCAGCCTTGGAGGGGGCGTGAATAAGAGGTGGAACTGGGTCAGATCGCCCGGAAGAGTCGCCTCAATTTGGGCCCCAAGGTCCCAAACGCTCAAGACCCGGCAGTTTGTGGCCCACAATCCATCGACCGACGTGCATCTCGCGTAAAGTGGCGTGGAGAAAGCTACGCGCTTCGGCTTCGCCAGACTCAAGGACGGAAACCCCAGCGTCTGCCTGGTCCTCGACTCATTAGCGAGGACAATGGCTCGTAGGCGGGGAACGTTTCCCGGCTCTACTGGCAGTTGTTCTGACAGTTGTGTCGCCTGACGGTCGTGCATCGTCGGTCGTTGCATCTGCAGCCCGTATTTTCGTTAATGCCGGCGAAAAAATCCTAGGTTCCCTGAGAGTGAACCTCCAACAACGGAGTTTCGAGTTGCGTTTGTTGCTAGCAAATGGTGTGTGCTTGTATTCGGCTACCATGGATCAATTCGTCGGCTAAGCGACGGTTAAGGAACGGCAACCAGTTGAAAGCGATATTCTCGACCTCTGCGGTTCACCCCCGCGACCGATTTGATTATTGGCACAGCGTCGCCTGCAAAGAGATCATCGGTCATGACTCTGTGCCGGAGAATCGGGCGACGTTTCAGGCTGAGATCAAAGCCGCGAACTTCGGCAATCTGGACCTTGTTGAATTCAACAACTCGCCGATGCAGGTCGCTCACACGTTGGCCCACGTTGGGCGCACCAGTCCAGACACAGTGTTCCTGTGTTACCAGTTGTCGGGTAAAATCTTTATCGTCCAGAACGCGCGCGAGGTTAGCCTGGACGCCGGTTCGCTGACACTTCTTGAGCCGCGCTTGCCTTATGATGCGCGGTTTTCGCAAGATTCGAAAACCCTTGTTATCAAGGCACCGCGTCGCGAGCTACGCGCACGAATCGGTGGTTGCCAGGATTTGATCGGGCGCCGTGTGTCGGCAGAGCGGGCGGACGATGATCTGGCACTTTCTGTTGCTGCAAAGCTGCCATTGCTCGCTGGGACGATTACTTCTTTAATGGAAGAAATGGTCGGAAATCATGTCCTCGACTTAATCGGATTATCTATTTCGAGAACAACTGGGAGCGCTACTGCCCGCGTTTCGAATCCAAAAGCGTTGTTGCTGGGACAGATTCGTGCAGTGGTCGAAGCGAGGCTCACCGATCCCGACCTCGACGGACAGAAGGTCGCCGATATTGTCGGAATAAGCGTCCGATATGCGAACGCAATTCTTGCCGAACAGGATCTCTCGCTTCACCGTCTCATTCTGTCCCGGCGGCTCTCTCATTGCCGGGTTGCTTTCGAGGATCCCAACCAGATGCATCGAACAATAGCCGAAATCGCGCAGGGATGGGGGTTTTCGGACATGACGCACTTTGGCCGCTGCTTTAAAGCAGCGTACGGGGCTTCACCGCGCGAGTATCAGAAATCGGCGGCGCAATCTCGGCAAGATGGCCGGCTCTGACCTAGGCGCGCTTCGAGAGAAAAAAGTGGTGACCTCCATCGGCGGTCCGCTAGGGTAACCCGACGAGGCGCAATGGCTCGGCGCTCATGAGTCTGCGTCCTGGAACAAACCTGGGAGCCACCCGAGAACCTGATATGAGTCCCGATTCGATATCCTGGTCCGGTTCATGGCAGATGTGGGCGCTGCTGTCGGCGACGTTTGCCGCGCTGACCGCGATTTTCGCCAAGATAGGCGTCGAGGATATCAACCCCGACCTCGCAACGTTCATCCGCACCGTTATCGTGCTGGCCAGCTTTGCGGTTATTCTCTTCGCGACCGGACAGTTCAGTGCACCGGGACCGGTCTCAACAAGGACATGGACATTTCTCGTCCTGTCCGGGCTCGCAACCGGCGCATCATGGCTGTGTTACTTCCGTGCGCTGAAACTCGGGCCAGCCACACTTGTCGCGCCCATCGACAAGCTGAGCGTCGTGCTGGTGGCGCTGTTCGCGTTTCTGTTTCTTGGCGAGCGGCCCTCCGCCACCGGCTGGCTTGGCATTGCGCTCATTGCCGCGGGCGCGGTGCTGCTCGCCGTCAAGAAATAGTTCAGCCCGCCACCAGCATCGCAACGCCGATCAGGATCAGCGCGATGCCGGACATCTCCCGCAGCGATATTTTCTGCTTCATCGAGAAGTAGGCGACGGCCTGTGCGAACAGCACCTCGACCAGCGCCAGCGTCCGCACATTCGCCGCAGCCGTGAGTGCGAAAGCGAGAAACCAGAACAATGAAGCGAACGATCCCATGAAGCCTGCGAACATCGACGGCTTCCAGAGCCGGAAGATCGCCGTCATCGTTCCGGGCGAACGCACGATCAGCCAGCCGGACAGCACGATGGTCTGCATCAGCAGTGTCGCCACCAGCGTGACGCTCGCCGCAGTGACGAAGCTCACGCCGGTGACATTGAGAATGGCGCCGCGATAACCGACCGCCGAGAGCGCGAAGAACGCAGCCGCCACAAGGCCAAGTAACGTGGGCTTGAGATCGCCGAACCCCTTCATGCCGCCGGGCCGCAGCGCGGTAATCACCACCCCGATGGTGGCGATCAGAATCGCCGCAATCTTCAGTACCGTGAGATGATCCGACAGGAACACAAAGCCGAAGATCGCCGCCTGAATGGCCTCGGTCTTCAGATATGCCGTCGTCACCACGAACGAGCGTTCGTTCATGGCCATCAGCATCAGGGCAGTGGCAAGAATCTGCGCCATGCCGCCAACCACCAGCCACGCCCAGAAGCCGGTCTCGGGCCATGACAACCGGTCGCCATTGACGGCAAGAATCAGTCCGAGAAAGACCAGCGAAAACGGAAATCCGAACAGGAAGCGGATATGGGTCGCCCCTAACGTCCCGAGCTGGGCCGTCAGCCCGCGCTGCATGGCGTTGCGCACGACCTGTCCCCCCGCCGCCAGCAGGGTGAAAGGGATCCAGAGCCAAACGAACTGGGTCATGGGCAAGGCCGGAGCGGCAGGAGCGCCGCACCCCAGAGGGCATTGTCAGCCGCCCGGGTCAACCGGCACGATCTCATGCCGGTGTTGCACGATCCTAGACCGCCGCTTCCGCGATCACCATGTAGTTCACGTCCATGTCGGACGACAGACTCCAGCGGTCGGCCAGCGGATTGTAGACCACGCCTGCCTGATCGCTGATGGCGAGCTTGTTGCGCTCGAGATGAAGCGTCAGCTCGGCCGGCGTGACGAACTTGTCCCATTGATGGGTGCCGCGCGGCAGCCAGCGCAGGATGTATTCCGCGCCGACGATCGCAAGCGCAAAACTCTTCCAAGTCCGGTTGATGGTCGAGGCCACCATCATGCTGGTCGGCTTGAGCAGCGCCGCACAGCGGTCGAGGAACATCCCGACATTGGCGACATGTTCGACAACCTCCATCGCGAGCACGATGTCGAAGCGCTCGCGCGGGTCCATCTCTTCGATGGTCGTGCAGCGGTAGTCGATGGAGAGGTGACCCCGCTCGGCATGAAGTTTTGCGACGGCGATGTTGGTGTCCGACGGATCGACGCCAATCACCTGGGCGCCAAGCCGGGTCAGCGGTTCGCACAGCAGGCCCGCGCCGCAGCCGATGTCGAGAATGCGCAGGCCCGACAGACAGTTCAGGCTCTTCGGGTTGCGGTCGAATTTGCGGCACGCCGCATCGCGGATATAGGCCAGCCGCAGCGGATTGATCTTGTGCAGCGGAGCCATCTTGCCCTTCGGGTCCCACCACTGTTCGGACAGCTCCGAGAACCGCGCGACTTCGCCGGGATCGACCGTGGACACCGATGGAGAATTTGTACTCATACCGAGCGTTTACCGGGTTATCGACATGCCTGTCGAACGTTAGCGCGCCGTGATGTGATTGCGGAATTCGATCGGCGCGCCGATCATCTTTATCGTCTTCGTGCCCTCCCCGACACCGTTAACCCTGACATCTCCCCACCCAAAAATCCGCCCGAGGATACTCTGGGTCACGTCGACGCTTTCGATTTTATCCAAACTGATCTCAAAAGTCTGACGCTGGATAAATCCCTCCTTGTGAACCACCCGGAGCGATGTCACGTCGGTCTCCGTGATCCAGCGTTGAAACCAAGCCTTGAGCACCAGAAACACGCCTGCAAGCCCCAGCAAGGCGCCCACTGCGGCCAGCGGGAAAATAACGCCCCCGCCCGAGGCCACCAGACAAGCCGCCGCACCGGCGAGGCATAGCAGCCCTGGCGCATAGACGATCCCGTGAATCGTGGTCGAATACAGGATCTTCTCCCCCGGCTGCAGGATATCGTCGATATAACGGCCCATTCCTGTCCCCAATCACGTCCTCAGGACCAAGCGTGTTGCTTGCCCCCGACCTGCTGGGTATGTATAGCCGCCTTTTCGGGGCCATGCCTCCGTTTTGCACGGAACCGGCTCCTTACTGAAATCAGCTAACCGGGACCGCGCCATTTACCATGGGCCGCCTTGTGATGAAATTCGGCGGCACGTCTGTCGCCAACATCGACCGTATTCGTAACGTCGCGCAGCATGTGAAGCGCGAGGTCGACGCCGGTCATGACGTCGCCGTTGTCGTGTCGGCCATGTCCGGCAAGACCAACGAGCTGGTGGCGTGGGCCACCGAGACATCTCCGCTGCACGACGCGCGCGAATACGACGCGATCGTCGCATCAGGCGAACAGGTCACGTCCGGTCTGCTCGCCATCGCGTTGCAGGCGCTGGGGGTCCAGGCGCGCTCGTGGCAGGGCTGGCAGATTCCGATCCACACCAGTGACGCGCATGCCTCCGCGCGCATCACGGGCATCAACGGCACTGAGTTGATCAAGCGCTTCAAGGAGCGCAAGGAAGTCGCGGTCATCGCCGGTTTCCAGGGCATCCACGAAGCAACCGGCCGCATCACCACGCTGGGCCGCGGCGGCTCCGACACCTCTGCCGTTGCGATCGCGGCCGCGATCCATGCCGACCGCTGCGACATCTACACCGATGTCGATGGCGTCTACACCACCGATCCGCGCGTGGTGCCAAAGGCGAAGCGGCTCGACAAGGTCGCATTCGAGGAAATGCTGGAAATGGCGTCGCTCGGCGCCAAGGTGCTTCAGGTCCGCTCCGTGGAACTGGGCATGGTTCACAACGTCCCGGTGTTCGTGCGCTCGAGCTTCGACAAGCCGGAAGATATCGATCCCCACGGCACGCCGCCGGGAACGCTGATTTGCAGCGAGGAGGAAATCATGGAAAGCCAGGTCGTCACCGGTATCGCCTTCTCGAAGGACGAAGCGCAGATTTCCGTGCGCCATATCGAGGACAAGCCGGGCATTGCCGCCGCGATCTTCGGGCCGCTGGCGGATGCCAGCATCAATGTCGACATGATCGTGCAGAACGTGTCCGAGGACGGCAAATATACCGACCTCACCTTCACCGTGCCCGCCTCTGAATACACCCGCGCCAAGGACACCATCGCCAAGGCGAAGGACAAGATCGGCTACAAGGCGATGGACTCGGCCACCGATGTCGCCAAGGTTTCGGTGATCGGGATCGGCATGCGCAGCCATGCCGGCGTCGCCGCGCAGGCTTTCAAGGCGCTGTCCGAGCGCAACATCAACATCCGCGCCATCACCACCTCCGAGATCAAGTTCTCGCTGCTGATCGACGCCGCCTATACCGAACTGGCGGTCCGGACGCTGCACACGCTCTACGGGCTGGATCAGGCCTGAGGCCCGGTCCCGCCGTCACTCCGCCGCGGCATTTGCCGGGGTCATTTTGCTGGACTGCCTCTCATCTTTGGCAGGTATTTTTTGGCAAGTGTTTTGCTTGGCAAAACGCGCCTCAATTCGATATAGCCTCAGGATAAGGCACCCGCGCCCGCGCCTCTGGTTCTGGACCGTCTGCGATGTCCCAAAACCGGCCAAGCGGTTTACGCGAGACCTGAAAAGTCGTTATTTTACTGCTAGTTAACGCTATGGCAGCCGGTTGCGGGCCGTGCTGGAATTGCGGGTAAGGATGTCAACGGATGCGGAGCGCGCTGGGAGGCCCCCGCGTCTTGTTGAGACGGCTCCGCGAAGTGATGGCCGAACAGGTCAGCGCTCAGGAGCGGCTCGACAAGATCGTGGTGCTGATCGCCGCCAATATGGTGGCGGAGGTCTGCTCGACCTACGTGCTGCGCGTCGACAACACCCTTGAGCTTTACGCCACCGAAGGCCTGAACCGCGACGCCGTCCACCAGACGGTGCTGAACGCCCATGAAGGCCTTGTCGGCCTTGTGGCCTCCGAAGCCACGCCGCTGAACCTGTCGAACGCGCAGTCGCATCCGGCGTTCTCGTATCGCCCGGAAACCGGCGAAGAAATCTATCACTCGTTCCTCGGCGTGCCGATCCTGCGCTCGGGCAACACGCTCGGCGTGCTGGTGGTGCAGAACCGCGCGCACCGCACCTACGTCGAAGAGGAAGTCGAGGCACTGCAGACCACCGCCATGGTGGTCGCGGAGATGATCGCCTCGGGCGAGTTGTCGTCGATCGCACGTCCCGGCGCCGAGCCCGCCGCACGTCATTCGTTGCATAAGACCGGCGCGATCCTCTCGGACGGCATCGCGCTCGGCCATGTGGTGCTGCACGAACCGCGCGTCGTCATCACCAACTACATTGCCGAAGACCTGCCCAAGGAACTCAAGCGGCTAGACACGGCGATCCTGAAACTTCGCTCTGATCTCGACCGCATGCTGGAGCGTGGCGATGTCGCCGAAGGCGGCGAGCACCGCGACGTGCTCGAGGCCTACCGCATGTTCGCCAACGACCAGGGCTGGCAGCACAAACTGCATGAAGCCGTGGCCACGGGTCTTACGGCTGAGGCCGCCGTGGAGCGCGTGCAGTCGGATACCCGCGCGCGCATGCTGCGCTCGACCGATCCCTATCTGCGCGATCGTCTGCACGATCTGGAAGACCTCGGCCACCGGCTGATGCGCCAGCTGGTCGGACAGGACCACGCGCCGTCACGCGAGCAATTGCCCGACAACGCCATCCTGATTGCGCGTTCGATGGGCCCGGCAGCCCTGCTCGATTACGATCGCAAGCGGCTGCGCGGCCTTGTGCTCGAAGAAGGCACCGCCAATTCGCACGTGTCAATCGTCGCGCGCGCACTCGGCATTCCCGCCGTCGGCGAGGTGGCGAACGCCGCAGGCATCGCCGATCCCGGCGACGCGATCATCGTGGACGGCACCTCGGGGTCGATCTACATCCGCCCGTCGAACGAAATTCAATCCGCTTACGCCGAACGCGTTCGCTTCCGCGCGCGCCGGCAGGAGCAGTACCGCGAACTCCGCGACAAGCCCTGCGTAACCAAGGACGGCCAGCCAGTCGACCTGATGATCAACGCCGGTCTTGTGATCGACCTGCCTCACATCGACGACACCGGCTCGTCCGGCATCGGACTGTTCCGCACCGAACTGCAGTTCATGGTCGGCCAGAGCCTGCCGCGTACCAGCGAACAGCTCGCGCTGTACCGCACCGTGCTGGACGCGGCCGGCGACAAGCCGGTGACCTTCCGCACCCTCGATATCGGCGGCGACAAGGCCCTGCCGTACATGGACACCATCGTTGAGGAAAATCCGGCGCTCGGCTGGCGCGCGATCCGGCTCGGCCTCGACCGGCCCGGCCTGCTGCGCGGCCAGATTCGCGCGCTGCTGCGTGCGGCCTCGGGGCGTTACCTGCGCGTGATGTTCCCGATGATCTCGCAGGTCGATGAATTCGATCAGGCCAAGCTCGTGATCGAGCGCGAACTGACCTATCTGCGCCAGCACGGACACACGCTGCCCGAGCGCGTCGATGTCGGCACCATGGTCGAGGTCCCGGCACTGCTCTATCAGATGGACGAACTGCTCAAGCGGGTCGACTTCATTTCGGTCGGCTCGAACGACCTGTTCCAGTTTCTGTTCGCGGTCGATCGCGGCAACTCGCGGGTCACGGACCGCTTCGACACGCTGTCGGCGCCGATCCTGCGGGCCCTGCGCGACATCGCGAAGAAGGCCAACGCGGCAGGCAAGTCCGTCTCGCTGTGCGGCGAGATGGCCTCGCAGCCGCTCGGCGCACTGGCGCTGATCGCGCTTGGCTACCGCTCGCTGTCGCTGTCGGCGACGGCGCATGGTCCGGTGAAGGCTCTGATTCTCGATCTCGACGCCAGGAAAGCCGAGGCCATGATCATGCCGCTGCTGGATGCGCCGGCCGGAAGCGTATCGATTCGCAGCAAGCTGATGGAATTCGCCGAAGCCGAAGGGCTTTCGTTGTAGCGACGCTTCCGGACATTGCCGAAGCCCCGCCGCTGAATTCATTTTGATCGATCGAGACCCATGACCACACTGCCCGAAGTTAAACTCGATGCCTTGCTGGCGCGTCATGCTTCACTTGAGGCCGAACTGCTCGGCCAGGTGAACTCGGAAACCTATGTTCGCATCACCCGCGAACTGAGCGAACTGACGCCGGTGGTCGACGCCGTGAAGGCGTATCGTTCGGCAGTGGACGAGATCGCCGGCATTGATGCACTGATCGCCGATCCCGCCACCGAACCGGACATGCGGGCGATGGCGGAGGGCGAACGGCCGCAGCTTGAAGCCTGGCGCGATCAACTCGCGCAGGATATCCGCATCGCGCTGTTGCCCAAGGACGCGATGGACGAGCGCAACGTTATGCTCGAAATCCGCGCCGGCACCGGCGGCGACGAAGCCTCGCTATTCGCCGGCGACCTGTTCCGCATGTATGAGCGCTTTGCTTCATTGCAGGGCTGGAAGGTGGACCTGATTTCCGCCTCCGAGGGCACCATGGGCGGATACAAGGAAATTGTCGCCGAGGTGCAAGGCCGCGGCGCATTCGCCAAGCTGAAATTCGAATCCGGCGTGCACCGCGTGCAGCGCGTACCCGACACAGAAACCCAGGGCCGCATCCATACCTCTGCGGCGACCGTGGCTGTGCTGCCGGAGGCTGAAGATGTCGACGTCGCCATCAAGAATGACGATCTGCGGATCGAGACCATGCGCGCACAGGGCGCCGGCGGTCAGCACGTCAACAAGACAGAGTCCGCGATCCGCATCACACACATTCCGACCGGCATTGTGGTCAACATGCAGGACAGCCGATCGCAGCATAAGAACCGCGCCAGCGCGATGAACATCCTGCGCTCCCGCATCTACGACGCCGAGCGGCAGCGTATCGACGCCGAACGCTCCGCCGAGCGGAAGGGCCAGGTCGGCTCCGGCGACCGCTCCGAACGCATCAGGACCTATAACTTTCCGCAGGGCCGCGTCACCGACCACCGCATCAATCTCACGCTCTACAAGCTGCCGCAGGTGATCGCGGGCGACGCGCTCGGTGAACTGGTCGATGCCCTGACCACGGAACATCAGGCCAAGCTGCTCGCGGAACAGGGCAACACGCTGTGAGCGCGAACGACCCGTTCGCCGGACTGACTATCGAGGCGACGCGGCGTGCCTTGGCCTCACAACTCAAGACAAACGGCGTCGAAACGCCGGACCTCGACGCTCGGATGCTGATCGGCGCGGCGCTTGATCTCGATCACACCGGCCTTGCCATCCAGTCAGCCCGCCTGATCACCGGCGATGAATCAAAAATGATCGCTGGTTTTGCGCAGCGCCGGATCGAGCATGAACCGGTGGCCCGCATTCTCGGCCGCAAGGAATTCTGGGGACTCGATTTCCACCTGTCGGATGCAACGCTGGTCCCGCGCCCCGACACCGAAACCATCGTCGAGGCTGCGCTTGAAACTTTCCGGAGCGACGCCGGGACCAGGGCGCTCCGCATCGCAGACATCGGCACCGGGTCCGGCGCGATTCTGCTCGCGCTGCTCTCCGAATTCCCCTCAGCGACGGGCATTGGCACCGACATCAGCGCGGCAGCTCTCACAACCGCGGAGTTGAATGCACGCCGGTTCGGCCTCGCCGGGCGGGTCTCGTTCGTCCGGTGCGACTATGCGGCTGCGCTGTCCGGCCCATTCGATCTGATCGTCTCGAACCCGCCCTACATCCGCTCCTCGGACATCGCCGCACTCGACCGCGACGTGCGCGATCACGACCCGCATCTGGCGCTGGATGGCGGCACGGATGGTCTCGACGCCTATCGTGCCATCATCCCTCAGGCGGCAGCCCTGCTCGGCGCGGGCGGCGTCCTGATCGTCGAGACCGGACACGATCAAAGCACGCCGGTGAGCGATCTGATGCGTGCCGCGAAATTAACTCTCCCACGGCCGCCTGTGGCCGATCTGGGCGGCATTCATCGGGCCGTCATGGGGCAAAAAGCGGCGATTTAAAGGGTATCCGGGCCAGAAAAAACCTCTTGGAATATTGCCCCGGAGCGACTACGTTCCGGCCACAGCATCGGTTCAGGGCCGTGGCCCCCGCTCAGAGATGACGGGTCGAAGCCAAAAATTCCGCAAGGGATGCCCGCCGGGTGAAAGGTTCCTAAAAGGCAGGTCATGACGAGCGCGAAGGCTGAAAGAGCTGCGCTGCTCGGGACCGCGAAGCGAACGAAAGCCTGATATTGCGCTTGTACACTCAACTGCAAAACATCGCGCCTGTTAGCTCAGGCTGATCCGGCTCAGACGGCTCATTGCCTTCGGGCATTTGGAGAACGCGTCCTTGTTGAACGCGACGTACGAAAACCACGGTCTGACTATTTACGGTATCGCCGCCTGCGCGAATGCATTGCGCCGTGTCCGCACATCAATCACCACGATCCAAAATCGGTAAAAGGCATCAGATGAGAAACGGCCCGAACAACAACAAGCGCATGCGCAGCCGGAACAATAATAATAACAACAATAATAACAACCGGCGCGGACAGAACCCGATGACCCGGGTGTTCGAGTCCAACGGGCCGGATATCAAGATTCGCGGCACCGCCTCTCATGTCGCCGAAAAGTATGTTCAGCTTGCGCGCGATGCGCGTTCCTCCGGCGATCCCGTTGCCGCCGAAAACTACTACCAGCACGCCGAACACTATTTCCGCCTGATCGCCGCGGCGCAGGAACAGTTCCGCCAGAGCCAGCCGCAGCAGCAACCGATGCCGCGTCCGGAAGGCGATGCCCTCGACGACAATGGCGACGACAGCGACAGCTATTCCAACTTCGGCGCCGAGCCCGGCTTCGCGCCGTCGCAACAGCAGCAGCCGCAATTCCAGCCGCGTGAGGCCCAGCCGTATCCGCGTGAGCAGCAGCAGCCCCGCGAGCAGAACTTCCGCGATCGCGACCAGCGTTCACAGCCTCAGCCCGCCGAAGGCGCTCAGGTCGATCGCCTTCCGTCCTTCATCACCGGAGGCGCACAGCCGCAACCGAATGGAAACAACACGGACAGCAACGGCAACCAGAATGGCGAACGCTTCAGCCATCGCCGCCGGCGCCGGCCGCCCGGACCGCGTCCTGAAGGTCAGGGCGCGCAGCCTGCCAGCGAGGATCTCAACTCGGCAGGCGAGTAAGCTGTATTCGATCTGGTGTGACGGCCCGTCTGAGTTCTCTCAGGCGGGCTTTTTCATTCAGCCTGTGGCGGGCCGGTCGTCGCGCCGTGTCGGCGTCGGCAGGAGAACCGGCGGCATCGAGGGAATAAGCCGGGTGCGCTCGCGATGCGCCGGGATCGCGCGATAAACCTGCTTGGATGCTTCCACGATGTGAACGCCGGCGAACGGCGACGACACCGCAGCGCTCATCCGCTCCCACGCCACCGCCGAACGCAACACCCATCCGCCCTGGAATGGCGGCACGAACAGGGCTTCGCCCCAGGCCGTCGGCGTGAACCATGTCTGTCTCAGAAGTTGCGTGATCTGCGAGCGTGAATACGGACGGCCGTGCCCGAATGGCGTGTTGTCGGTCCGCGACCACACCCCGCGCCGGTTGGGAATAATCGCCATCATCCGTCCCGAGGGCGCCAGCACGCGCCAGACTTCGCGCAACAGCCCTTCCGGATCGTCCGATATTTCCAGCGCATGAACCAGCAGAATGCGATCGACCGCAGCGTCCGCCAATGGCAGCGCGAATTCGTCGACCAGCGTTGACAATGTCGGTCGTGCGGTCGGCCATTTGAGGACACCTTGCGCGGCCGGCATGAGTGCGATGCACCGCTCAGCATCCTCTCGAAACAGCCCGAGATACGGCGTCGGGTAACCAAGTCCGGCGACGCGTAGACCATCCGCCTGTGGCCAGTGCCGCTGAATGCCGCGGCTGATCAAACGCCGCGCCACCGCACCGAGGCGCTGCGAATAGAAATTGCGCAGATCGATCACGTCGATTGTCATGGGATCAGTCTATCATGCTGGAATACGGCGCGCAGCGGTCCGCAGACGATCCACGGAACGGCGTTAACGTATTTCACCGCCGGTATGGCCGTGTTAGCGTGGCCCATCCTCGACAAATGGAGCTGTCATGACTGCCGAGATTCGCCTGTTCCCCTGCCTGTCCGACAATTTCGGCTATCTGATTCACGATCCGGTCACCAAGGCGACCGCCTCGATCGACGCACCGGAAGCGGGACCGATCATCAAGGCATTGCAGCGCGAGGGCTGGACGCTGACCGATATTCTCGTCACGCATCATCACATGGACCATGTCGGCGGCATCGCCGAACTCAAGGACAAGTACAACTGCCGCGTGGTGGCGCCGCACGACAAGGCCGCGGCGATTCCCCTTGTCGATGAGCGCGTCAAGGAAGGCGATACCGTCAAGGTCGGCAATCTTACCGCACGCGTGCTCGAAACTCCGGGTCACACCCTCGATCATATCAGCTACGTGTTCGACGCCGATCGTGCGCTGTTCTGCGCCGACACCCTGTTCTCGATCGGCTGCGGCCGCGTCTTCGAGGGAACCTATCCGATGATGTGGGAATCGCTGCTGAAACTGCGCGCGCTGCCGAATGACATGCGCGTCTATTGCGGGCACGAGTACACCGCGTCCAATGTCAAGTTCGCGCTGGGCATCGAGCCGAACAATCCGGCGCTGAAGGCCCGTGCCGAGGAAGTGGCGAAGCTGCGTGCCGCGAACCAGCCGACGGTTCCGACGCTGATCCGCGACGAGAAGGAGGCCAACACGTTCCTGCGCGCCGACGTTCCGTCCGTTGCCGCCGCTGTCGGCCTCGCGGGAAAAAGCCCGGCGGATGTTTTCGGCGAACTGCGCGAACGCAAGAACAAGGCGTGATGCACGACGTGCCCGCATTGACCGCCGATGACATCATCGCGCGCCTCGGCCTGAAGCCGCATCCCGAAGGCGGCTACTATCGCGAGACGTTTCGCGATTCGCGCTCCGTCGATGGCGGGCGGGCCGCGTCCACCGCGATCTACTTCCTGCTGACGCGAGGCCAGACATCGCACTGGCATCGCGTCGATGCGGTGGAGATCTGGCACTACCATGCCGGCGATCCGCTGATACTGCGGATCGCCGATGACGGCGGCGAGCGCGCCATCCTGCTTGGATCGGATCTCAATGCCAGCGAACAACCGCAAGCTGTTGTACCTGCTCATGCATGGCAGGCCGCGGAGAGCACCGGCGACTGGACGCTGGTCGGCTGTACTGTGGCGCCCGGATTTGACTTTGCAAAGTTTGAGCTCGCGCCGCCAGATTGGTCACCGGCTTAAGGGGATCGTTTGACGATCATGTCCTTCGCCGCGATCAATCCCCCGCCCGCGATCAGCGCGGCGGCGATGGCGAGCGTCGCGGTGGGCTTGGCAAACCCGGCAATGATCAGGAATGCGGTCGAGAGCAGCGGCGTGGCGTAGGACGCAGCGCCCAGCACGCGAATATCGCCGCGTTTCATCCCGATGTCCCAGACGAAAAACGCAATCCCCACCGGCCCGATCCCGAGTGCCACGATGGCAAGCCATTGCGCTGTTGTTTCCGGCCAGACCGTCGTCTCAAGAGCGAAATGGCAGGCCGCAGCCAGCACTGCGGTGGCAAGGCAAAACCCGGCAACCGCGTCCGTTGGCACGGCCGCCAGCTTGCGCGACATCACCGAGTAGCCCGCCCACACGAAGGCCGCGACAAAGGCTGCGATGAATCCGGGAATATGCGCGGGATTTGGTGCCGATCCGCCGTTGCCTGCGAACAGCAGGATCGTCCCGGCGAAGCCCAAAACCGCACCAACGATATGATGCGGCGCCAGCCGCTCGCCCGGCAGCAACGACGAGAGCAGCACGATCAGGAGCGGCCAGAGATAATTCAGCAGTCCCGCTTCGGCCGGCGGGGCAAGTCGCAACGCCAGGAAGTACAGCGCGTGATAGCCAAACAATCCGCCGATGCCGACCAGCCACACCAGCAGCGGTTGGCGCAAGGCGCGGATCGCCGATGGCCGCCACAGCCAGGCCAACGGGCCGACGCAGGCACCGATGGCAAACGTCATGGCCAGCAACTGAAACGGCGGAACGCGGCCCGTCGCCACGGTGAGCGCGGCAAGCAGCGACCACATCACAATGGCAGCGAGGCCGACAAGAGTAGCGGTTGATGACGTCATCGCGGATCAATGCCATTCAATCCGCGATAACGCCACATCCAGAAAAGCGATTCCCGCTATTCGGGATCGCTCGCTTATTGCAGGTATTGTCCGCCGTTGATGGTCATTGTTGACCCCGTGACGAAGCCGGCGTCATCGGAGGCAAGGAATACCACGGCACGCGCGATTTCTTCAGGCTCGCCGAGGCGGCTGACGGGAATCTGGGGAATGACATTCTTCTCGAGCACGTCCTTGGGCACGGCCTGCACCATTTCGGTGTTGATGTAGCCGGGGCAGATGGCGTTCACCGTGATGCCCCCCCGCGCATTCTCAAGCGCCAGCGCCTTGGTGAATCCGATATCCCCGGCCTTCGCTGCCGAATAATTGACCTGACCGAACTGGCCCTTCTGGCCGTTGATCGACGAGATGTTGATGATGCGCCCGAACTTGCGGCCGCGCATGCCCTCGATCACCTGCCGCGTCATGTTGAACAGCGAACCGAGATTGGTGTTCATAACCGCATTCCACTGGTCGAGCGTCATCTTGTGGAAGGGCACGTCGCGGGTGATGCCGGCATTGTTGACGAGCACGTCGATCGGCCCGATCTCGGACTCGACTTTCTTCACGCCGTCCGCGCACGCATCGAACGCACCGACGTCCCACTTGTAAACGGGGATTCCCGTCTCGGCCTTGAATTTCGCCGCGGCTTCGTCGTTGCCGGCGTAACTCGCCGCAACCTTGTAACCCGCAGCCTTCAACGCCTTGCTGATCGCCGCGCCGATGCCGCGCGTTCCGCCTGTTACCAATGCCACGCGTGCCATATCAGGTATCCCCTCCGCAGTTCACTGAAGTGTTTTTGGAAAACAAGTATTCAGGCCAATTGCGATAACAGCAAGAAAAAATGCCCGGCAAACTGCCGGGCATTTTGATTTTGTATTGTGCAGTGCGTTCAGAGAATTTTATCGTTCAACACACAATGCAATGCCCATGCCGCCGCCGATGCAAAGCGTCGCAAGGCCCTTCTTGGAATCGCGCTTCTGCATTTCATGCAGCAATGTCACAAGAACGCGCGCGCCGGACGCACCGATCGGATGACCGATGGCAATCGCCCCGCCGTTGACATTGACCTTGGCGGGATCCCAGCCGATTTCCTTGTTCACGGCGGAGGCCTGCGCGGCGAAAGCCTCATTGGCCTCGATCAGATCGAGATCGCTGGCTTTCCAGCCTGCTTTCTTGAGCGCTGCGCGGGACGCCGGGATCGGTCCGGTGCCCATGATGGACGGATCGACACCTGCCTGCGCCCACGAGACGATGCGTGCGAGCGGGGTCTTGCCTTCCTTGGCCGCCTGCTTTGCGGTCATCAGCACCAGCGCCGCGGCACCGTCGTTGATGCCCGACGCGTTACCGGCGGTCACCGAACCGTCTTTCTCAAAGGCTGGCTTCAGCTTGGCCATCGCATCCATCGACGCGCCATGACGCGGACCTTCGTCCGCTTCCACGACGATGTCGCCCTTGCGGGTCTTCACGGTGAACGGGACGATTTCATCCTTGAACTTGCCAGCCTTCTGTGCGGCCTCGGCCTTGTTCTGCGAACCGACGGCAAACTCATCCTGCTGCTGCCGGGTGATCTGGAATTGACGCGCGACGTTTTCGGCGGTGTTACCCATATGGTAGCCGTTGAAGGCATCCCACAGGCCGTCCTTGATCATGGTGTCGACGAAATCGAGAGCACCCATTTTCACGCCTGCGCGCAAATGCTGTGCATGGGGCGACATGCTCATGGATTCCTGGCCGCCGGCGACCACGATCTCGGAATCGCCGTTCATTAGCGCCTGATAGCCCAGCGCCACCGTGCGCAATCCCGAACCGCAGAGCATATTGACGCCCCAGGACGGGCTTTCCACGGGAATGCCGGCCTTCATGGCGGCCTGCCGGGCGGGGTTCTGCCCTTGAGCGGCGGTCAGGATCTGGCCCATGATGACTTCGGAAACGCGCGCTGGCTCAACACCGGCCCGCTCAAGCGCAGCCTTGATAGCGACTGCGCCAAGTTCGTGGGCTGGGATATTGGCGAACGCGCCGTTGAACGTGCCGACCGGGGTGCGGGCAGCGCTGACGATGACGACATCGTCGGACATGGGCATCTCCTGCTTTTTTGAAGTCGAAAGACGTGAGGGCGCGAGGGAAAGCCGCCGCAAGGCTCGGGCTGGCTCTCGCACTATCCTGTTAACCTAGCCGTTTCGTGTCAACCAGCCAAAGGCATTCTGGCGGTTTGCTGGGCGGTTCCGGCTTCCCGCCCTGCCCTGACATTAACCGTCCTGCACAAAACGGTAGCCGTACCTTTCTGAAAGTGCTTAGTTTATTGCGATGCATTGTTTGCACTGCCCTCGGCAACGTTCGCCGGTTCCTCTTTACGCTAGGTACGTGTGACTCCATGGCAAAATCCGACCAGCCAATTACCATTAAAAAGTACGCCAATCGGCGCCTCTACAACACCGGCACCAGCACCTATGTGACGCTCGAAGACCTCGCCGCGATGGTGAAGGAAGGCGAAGACTTCCTCGTCTACGACGCGAAGACCGGTGACGACATTACCCGCTCTGTGCTCGCCCAGATCATCTTCGAACAGGAAAACAAGGCCGGTCAGAACCTCCTGCCGACCACGTTCCTGCGCCAGTTGATCCGCTTCTACGGCGACAGCATGCAGATGGTGGTGCCGAAGTATCTCGAACAATCCATCGACACCTTGACCCGCGAGCAGGAAAAATTCCGCAAGCAGATGACGAACACCTTCAGCAACACGCCGTTCGCGCCGCTTGAGGAGCACGTCCGCCGCAACATGGAAATGTTCGAGCGCACGTTCGCGATGTTCAAGCCGTTCGGGGCGCCGGCGCGGAATCAAACTCCCTCCGCCGAATCTCCGCCGACCGCGAACGAGGCCCCGGAGGCCGACATCGACGATCTCAAGCGTCAGATGAAAGAGATGCAGGATCGTCTCGAGCGGATGTCGAAGGAATCAGAGAACAAGGGCTGACCGAAGCAGCTCTTGCAACCTGACGCGGCGGCAGGTTCTGCCGCCGATACGGTGATGTTAGTTAGCTGCCGCGGCCGGCTTTTCAACCATGGCCCAGGGCTTCGTCAGTGACGCCAATCCCGTCAGCCGCCCCTGAATGTAGTCGCAACCCCAGCCCTGCAACAGGTTGGCGGACTCTTCATCCTGCACCCATTCGGCGACCGTCTTAATACCGAGCCGGTGGGCGAGATCGATCAGGGTCTGCACGAAAGCCCGGTCATCCGATGATCGCGCGATGTTCTGCACGAACGCGCCGTCGATCTTCACGATGTCCACGCCCAGCTTTCGCAGGTTGCGGAACGACGTGTAACCCGCGCCGAAATCGTCGATCGCAATCCGGCTGCCGAAGTTTTTCAGCCGCGTAACAAAGCCGCGAACGTCGTCCAGATCCTGAATCGCAACGGTTTCCGTGATCTCGACGATCAGCCGCTCGGCGACCCCCGGATGCGCCCGCATCAGCGATTCGATGCTGGCCCACCAGTCCGGATCCATGGTCGTATCGGGCGAAATGTTGAGGCTGAGCTGTGCGTGAGGCGCATCCGCGAGTTCCGCAACAACGAGTTCGAGCACCCGGTGATCGACAAGCCGTATCAGGCCGAGTTTCTCGGCGACCGGGACAATGTCCGGCGACAGCGAATACTCGCCGTCCTCCTGACGCATCCGCACCAGACACTCGTGAAACGCCGGCTGCCGCGAAACCGTGGCCACAACCGGCTCGTAAGCCATCACGATCCGGCGTTCGTTCAACGCCGTGACGATTTCATCGGTGACCCGGATATTGACCCGGCGCTGGGCGTCACGTTCGACATTCGGACGCCAGACCATCAGCGAACCCCGGCGCCGCGCCTTGGCGAGATCGAGCGCCTCCTGGGTCCGGCTCATCGCCTCTTCGACAGTGCTGGCGTGCCGGAGTGCGTTGATTGCTCCTATCGAGGCGGTCAGCGCTACCGGGCCGGAGCGCGTCGGCACGATTTCATTCCGAATTCCTGCTAGGAATCGCTCGGCGGCGACATGCATGTCGTCGACGGAACAGTTCTTCAGGATCAGGCCGAACTTGTTGCCGGAAAACCGGCCGAGCACATCGCCGCCGCGCAGCCGCGTACGAATGCGTTTCGCGACCTCGACGATAACTTCGTCTGCAACCTCATAGCCGAAAGCATCGTTGATCTGTGCAAGGTGATCGATGCCGACCAGCATGAATGCGAAGGATGAGCGGAAACGGCCGGCTTCTTCGATCGCCTCGGCCAGTGCGGCAATCAGACGTGTGCGATTGAATTCGCCGGTCAGCGGATCGTCCTGCGAAAGCTTCAGAAGCTGCTCGTCCCGGGCGTGGCGCTCGTTGTTGATGCGAATGATTCCCAGCGCACGGGATGGCCTTCCATCCGCGCCGGCAAACCAGCGGCCGCATTCATCGACCCAGAGCACCGGCGACGACGTGCTGGCGCGCACGCCGTATTCGATCTGGTACGGCACACCCTCGCCGCTGTCCGTGGCAGTGGAGTTCAGCACCGCGTCGTTGCGGATGGCGCGCAGCGGCTCGATCAGCTTCGCAAACTCGCTGGCCCTCGACAATGACAGTAGCGGAATATCGGCAAGCACAGCCGCGACGTTGTCGCTCCAGTGCAGGGTGTCGCCCGCGATTTCCCAGGAAAAACTGGCCTGCCCAAGGGTGGCGAGCAATTCGTTCCCGGCAGCGGGAAGAACCCTGTGCAAAAAGGGTGTCTCGCCGGGTGCAATCGCAGGTCCGGTATCCAGCGAAGCTTGGAACGTCGTAGCTTTCAAAGGTGCCTCGTTCCGAGACGGCGGGGTGATTCGACAACCAGAGTAAATCGTCCGGCGCCCATCAGCCTAGGCCAACTTCCTGAACAATCCGACAAACCGCTTGATTATCAATGTCCAAAAGCAGGTAACCCGCTGCCAACCACATCCGGCACGACCCTTGCGATGTCATAGGAAGGAGGCGCTTTGCGTCCCAAAATGAGACAGGCAGCCAAGCCATGATCGTATCCAGGATCGCAGCGACAACCGCACGAGGCGCGCAGGCGGAGCAGCCTGCTACCGGCGCGTCCCCCGCCGCCGCGGAGCCTGTTTCCAGCCGGGCTCTGGTGCAGCTTGGGCGTCCAGCCCGGACGCCTCCGCTGCGCCCGGCACGCCCGGACGCATCCTTCGTGGCGCACCTGATTGCCATGGCCGAGCAGACGCCTCAGACACGCACCTTAAGGCGCGCGACTCCGGCGGACGCCCGCGCGGTCTATGACCGTGCCGCAGCACCACGTGCAAACTGTTACGGCAAAGCGCTGTCGCAGATCGCCTGAGACCGATCAGGGCTTCGGCGGCATGTTAACCGCGCCATCCGGCGTGGTGTCCGACACGAGATCACTGACATTCCAGTCCAAAACCTTGCGATCCGCCGCCGGAGTGACGCCGTTGGAATTGCGGATCACAGCCAAGGTCGGCACCGGCTTTGGTGAGGTTTCGGGTTCGGCCGGGTGCGACGGAGAGAATGCAGGTTCAACCGATTTCACATCCCGATGCGGCGGGTCGAAAGCCGGCTCGGCGGGCGCGAGATTGGCTGGTGCAGGACTGGCCGGGACGGGTGCAGGCTCGCGTTCGGCGGCCGCAGGCACGGCAGCCGGCACACGCCGCTGCCGGTTGCGGAAGCCGATCGAGATCCCGGCGAAAAACTCCACGACCATCAGCACGGTCAACAGGAAGAATGTCGACGTACCGAACTGCGGAAGCAGCAGAAACTCCGCAACCGCAGCGCCGGACACGATCAGCGACAACAGGTGATCCGTCAGATAGCGCGCGCCGGGACGCGCAGCCTTGATGACTTCAAACATCAGGAGAAGCGCGGCAAGCGCCAGCAGCGCGTCACCGAATGTCGGCGCCCACTGCACGCCCGATATCAACGGGACAGTCGTGACCGGCGCGGTGAACGCCACGCCCGGCATCAGGAACACGAAGATGTTGTAGATCGCGAACGGAATCAGAAGCAGCGGAAAACCGATCATCGTCGGCAGGCTCTCTCTGAAAAAGTATCCTGTGATGCACTGGTCATCACATGCGTCTGTGGCGTTCTTATGAAGCCGCGTTCGCGCGCCTCCGCCAGCATCGCGGGCAAGCGCGCTGCCTGAACGCAGCGCGCTGCGATCCGGACGTTAGTCCTTCTTGACCTTCAGGACCTGACGGCCCTTGTACATGCCGGTCTTGAGATCGAGGTGATGCGGACGGCGAAGTTCGCCCGAATCCTTGTCCTCGACATAAGTCGGCTTCTTGAGCGCGTCCGCCGAGCGGCGCATGCCGCGGCGTGACGGCGATGTTTTCCTGCGTGGAACGGCCATGGGATCGTCGTCCTCTAAATCAAGGCTCACCCGCCGGGCGGGGGCTCTCCAGAATTCGGATTGAGGCCGCGCTTATAGAGGAAGGCCGCCGCGAAAGCTAGACCGGATAGGTCGAGAAAATGGGTCAAAAAGGCCCAAAATCAGCGATTTCGCTCCCAGCAGTCGGAGATTTCGGCTGATTGGGCCCGCACCACATAGGTCCCCGCCATCCGCCGTACGCCCGGCCCGGGATTCCGGGCACTTCTGGTGACCGGATTGGGCAGGATCGAGGCTAAAAGGGCTGCCTCACGGGCCGAAAGCGCCGCCGCCGGGCGGCCGAACGCGTAACTTGCGCCCGCTTCGGCTCCGAACTGGCCGTCAGGCCCGAGCTCAGCCACATTCAGGTAAAGCTCCAGAATGCGCTTCTTCGACAACACCAGATCGATCCACATTGCCAGCGGGAACTCGAGCGCCTTGCGCACCACACTTCGGCCCGGCCAGAGGAACAGGTTTTTTGCCACCTGCTGTGTGATGGTCGATCCCCCGCGGGCGACCTCACCGTCCTGTGCGTCCTCAATAATGTTCCGGACAGAATCCCAGTCGATGCCGTGATGAAAACAGAATTTGGCATCCTCGGCGGCCACCACGGAACGCGGCAGAGCCTCGGACATGTCGTCAAGATCGACCCACTTGCGGGTGACGGTTTCACCTGTGAGATAACGCCCGATCATCAGTGTGGAGACGGGATGCCCGCTGCTGTAGAGCGGGGTCAGCACATAGGGCAAAAGCACCAGCCCCAGCGCAACCAACACCACCGCACGGATCAATCTTCGCATCACGCCTCATGTCCGGGAGGGGTCTATTCCAGCGGCCCCCAGCCAGCAGAAACCATGCCTTTCGGTTTTTTCCAATCCCCGGCAAAGCCGGGCTTTGCGGAATTGACGCGGGCGATGCCATAACCGATTGTCCGCCGAAATTTGCGTTCGCCTGACGTTCTCTTGGAGTTTTTGATGACCACCGGCACTTCACCACAGGATTTCATGAAACGGCTGGACGCCACAGCGGCCGACACCGAGGCGCTGTTGACGCGCCTTCTGTCCGACGCGCCGCTGTCAGGCGAAATCGTGCGCCCGCATCGGCTGATGGAAGCGATGCGCTATTCGAGCCTCAATGGCGGCAAGCGGCTGCGCCCGTTTCTGGTGGTGGAAAGCGCTGCGGTGTTCGGCGTGCCGCGCGACGCCGCGCTGCTAGCCGGCGCCGCGCTCGAATGCATCCACTGTTACTCGCTGATCCATGACGACCTTCCGTCGATGGACAACAGCGATCTGCGGCGCGGGCGCCCGACCTCGCACAAGAAGTTCGATGACGCCACCGCGATCCTCGCGGGCGACGGGCTTCTGACCATCGCGTTCGACATCATCACCCGTGACGAGGTTCACAAGGACCCGACGGTGCGCCTGCTGCTGACCCGTGCGCTCGCGCGCGCCGCCGGTGTCGGCGGCATGGTGGGCGGACAGATCATGGATCTCGCCGGCGAAGGCCGCTTCGGCGATCCCGAGCCGCCGGATGTCGCCAAGCTGCAGCAAATGAAAACCGGCGCACTGCTCAAGTATGGCTGCATCGCGGGTGCACTGCTCGGCCAGGCTCCGAGGGACCAGTACGACGCGCTCGACACCTATGGTCACGCGCTCGGTGAAGCGTTCCAGATCGCCGACGATCTTCTGGACGTCGAAGGCGATGCCGCCGCGCTCGGCAAGCCCGCCGGACAGGATGCCGCGGCCGGCAAAACCACATTCGTCACGCTGCTCGGCATCGATGGCGCCAAGGCGCGCGTGCGCGACCTCCTGAAGCAGGCCGATGCCGCGCTCGCTCCGTTCGGCGCGAAAGGCGATGTCCTGCGCGCGACCTCGCGCTTCGTCGCAGAGCGACAGAAGTAGAAGGGCACAGCAGCATGCCAGGCAAGAAGGACGGCGATCCGTATCTTCTTCGCCTCAAAGGCATGCCAAAGCCGCTCCGCATCATCTACGGACGCCCGCGCACGTTCATCGCGCTGGCGATCGGTCTTGCGTCGCTTCTGGTCACGCCAATGTCGTGGCGGCCCGCGAGCCGGCTTCTCGTGGCATGGGATATCTTTGTCGCGATCTACATGATCCTCGCCTACGTGACGGTGTTCACGTGCGACACGGCGCATATCCGCCGTCAGGCGGCGATCCAGGACGACGGGCGCTTCTTCATCCTCGCCATGACCGGCCTCGGCGCTTTCGCGAGCATCGCAGCCATCGTCATGGAGCTTGCCATCAAGCCGCAGGGAGCTCCGCAGCTCGTGCTCGCGGCCGTGACCATCGTGCTCTCGTGGGCAATGATCCACACGACCTTTGCGCTGCATTACGCCCACGACTTCTATCGCAGCGCCAAGACCGGCGGACTTTCGTTTCCGGGCGGCGAAGATCCTGATTACTGGGACTTCGTCTACTTCTCTTTCGTGATCGGCATGACGGCCCAGGTGTCGGATGTCGGCATCACCGACAAGATCATCCGCCGGACCGCAACGGCCCACGGCGTCGTTTCCTTTATCTTCAATACCGCGCTGGTGGCCCTGATGGTCAATATCGCGGCCAGCGCGATATGATCCTTCGATGATAACTGGTTTTCTGACCTTCCTTCTGATACTCGCCGCGCTCGGCGTTTCCGCGACGCTCGCGAAACGGCTTGCCATTGCGCCGGCTATTGTCTTTCTGATTGTCGGCATCATCCTGGCGTTCCTGCCCGGATTTCCGCGCATCGAACTGAAGCCGGAAGGCGTCCTGCTGCTGGTGCTGCCGCCGCTGATTTATTCATCCGGCGTGGCGATGAGCTGGCGCGAATTCAGGGCCAACCTCCGCCCGATTGGCGCGCTGGCGATCGGCTGCGTGATCTTCACGACGGTGCTGGTTGCCGCGGCCGCGCATTATGCGCTTGGGCTGCCGTGGAGCGTCGGATTCGTCCTCGGCGCGATCGTGTCGCCGCCGGACGTGGTCGCGCCACTTGCCATCGCCAGACGGTTGAAGCTGCCCCATCGCATTCTCGTCATCCTCGAAGGTGAAGGACTCGCAAACGACGCCACCGCGCTTATCCTGTACCGGTTTGCGGTGCTTGCCGTCAGCACAGGCGCGTTCTCGCTGCCGCCCGCGGCAGGAACGTTCGTTGCGATCATCGTCTGCGAAATCATGTTCGGCATCCTGGTCGGCTGGCTCAGCCTGCGCTTGCGGCAATGGGCACACGACCCACGTGTCGAGATTTCATTGTCGCTGCTGACCCCCTATCTCGCTTTCTGGGTCCCGGAGCATCTCGGCGGCTCGGGCGTCATCGCCACCGTCGTGAGCGGACTCTATGTGAGCTGGAACGGACCGCTGCTGATCTCATCGAAAACCCGATTGCAGGGCATCTTCTTCTGGGACTTCGTGATCTGGCTGATCGAGGGCGTGCTGTTCCTGATGATCGGATTCCAGTTGCGGCTCCTGATGGAGAAATCAAAGGCGGTGCCGGTAGGCGAAATCCTCGTCGCTATCGGCATCGTTTGCGCGATTGTCGTGCTGGCCCGGTTCCTCTGGGTCTTTCCCGGCTCTTACCTGCCGCGCCTCGCCAGCAAGAGGATCGCGGCCCGCGAAGAGAAGCCGTCGTGGAAATATGTCGTCGTCATCGGCTTCACCGGCATTCGCGGCGTGGTGTCACTTGCCGTTGCGCTGGCTTTGCCGCTGACGCTGCCGAACGGACAGGACTTCCCGTATCGCGATCTCATCCTGCTCATCACCTTCGGCGTGATCGTCTTCACGCTGATCGGGATCGGATTGGCCCTTCCGATCCTGGTCAAGCTTCTTGGCCTGTCCGAGCATGGACAACTAGAAGCGATCCGCGAACGGGAAGCGGAGATCGCTGCGCGGCGTGAAATTCTTGAATCGGCCCGCGGGTCCCTCGACCGGATCATCAAGGAGCGCAATCTGCCCGAAGGGCTCGCAAGATTCCTCGAAGCCCGTCACGAAACGCGCATGCGCGCGCTGCCGGAGCCTCCGAGGGAAGAAGGCCAGTTCACGCCGGCGACTCAGGGCGCCTCGCTGGTCCGGGAGATCATCACGATCGAGCGGACGTGCCTTCACAGGCTGCTGCGTGAGGGAAAGATCACCGACGAGACGCGCCGGCGTATCGAGCGCGATCTCGATCTCGAGGAAGCTGTCGTCGACAACCGCGAAAAAAACGGCCCGCTGTAACAGCGGGCCGCCATGCGTCGCGCGATGCGCGCTAAAACTATTCCGCCGCAGTAACGGCCGGAGCCTTGGCGCCTGCACCGCCGTAGCGCTGCTCGATGTAGTCGATCACCAGCGCCTTGAAGTCGGCAGCGATGGTCGGCCCGCGCAGCGTGCGGAACTTCTCGCCATCGACGAACACCGGCGCCGCCGGCGTTTCACCGGTGCCCGGCAGCGAGATGCCGATATCGGCATGCTTGGATTCGCCGGGGCCGTTCACGATGCAGCCCATCACCGCGACGTTGAGCTGCTCAACGCCCGGATAGCGCGTCTTCCACTCCGGCATTTCCTCAACGATGAAGCTCTGGATGTCCCGCGCCAGTTCCTGGAATACCGTCGAGGTCGTGCGGCCGCAGCCGGGGCACGCCGCCACCAGCGGCACGAAGGTGCGGAAGCCCATGGTCTGCAGGATTTCCTGACCGACCTTCACTTCCAGCGTCCGGTCGCCGCCCGGCTCGGGGGTCAGCGAGACGCGGATGGTGTCGCCGATGCCGTCCTGAAGCAGAATGCCGAGCGCTGCCGACGATGCGACGATGCCCTTCGAGCCCATGCCGGCCTCGGTCAGTCCGAGATGGATGGCATAGTCAGAACGCGCCGCCAGTTCGCGATAGACCGCGATCAGATCCTGCACGTTGGACACCTTGGCCGACAGGATCATGCGGTTCTTCGGCAGTCCGATTTCCTCGGCGCGCTTTGCGGACAGCAGCGCCGACTGCACCATCGCCTCGCGCGTCACCGCGCGGGCATCGATCGGGTCGGGTGACTTGGCGTTCTCTTCCATCAGCTTGGTCAGCAATTCCTGATCGAGCGAACCCCAGTTCGCGCCGATCCGGATGGTCTTGCCGTGCTTGAGCGCCATTTCGACAATGTCGGTGAACTGCGTGTCGCGCTTGTTCTTGAAGCCAACGTTGCCGGGATTGATGCGGTACTTCGACAGCGCCGCGGCGCAGGCCGGATGATCGGCCAGCAGCTTGTGGCCGATGTAATGGAAGTCGCCGATCAGCGGCACATCGACGCCGAGCTTGTCGAGTTTCTCGCGGATGTGCGGGACGGCAGCAGCGGCTTCGTCACGATCCACCGTGATGCGCACCATTTCGGAGCCGGCGCGTGCAAGCGCTGCGACCTGCTTGACGGTGCCCTCGATGTCCGCGGTGTCGGTGTTGGTCATCGACTGCACCACGATCGGTGCGCCGCCCCCGACCTTGACGTTGCCGACTGTCACCTGAACCGTCCGATGGCGCCCCTTGGGGCCGGCATGGATTTCCTTGGTCCGCTCTTTCAGATCGCTCACGTGAAAATCTCTTTGCGCTCAGGTGTCGTTTTCGGTGGCCGGAAGCAGGGGGTTCCCCGCCGGTTCGCCGGGGCGGTTTACCAGATATAGGCCCGCCATGACCAGAAGGGCAGCCCCCGCAAACGCCAATGTCAGGGTGTCGTGCATCACGAAATAGCCCCCAATGACCCCAAACAAAGGCGTCATAAAGGTAAATGACGACAGTTTGCTCGCCGAATAGGTTTTGACCAGAGAGACCCAGATCAGGAATGTGATCCCAACGATCCAGATCGTCTGATAGGCCATCAATCCTAGGGCCAGCGGCCCCGGCATGTGGCTGATGCTCTCTCCCGAGATCGCTGCCCCGAGCGCCAGAATCGGGACCGAGATTGCCACCTGATAGGCTAGGGTCTTTTCGGCGGGAGCGTGCAACAGCGGCGTCGCCTTCACGACCAGCGTGGTGACGGCCCAGAGAATGCCGCCGCCCATCACCAGCAGGTCTCCCATAATCACCTTGGCATCCACCGACGGCTGCGGCACCCCGATGGCCAGCGCCACGCCCACAAAGGAAAGCGCAAGACCGCCCCATTGCAGCCTGCTCAAGGATTCGCCGAGGTAGCGTTTCGATCCGAGCGCAACGACGAACGGCGCGATGTAGAGAAACACGACAGCGCGGGAAGCCGTGGTGTAGACCAGCCCGCGATAGATCAGGATGAACTCGACGCCGAAGAAAATTCCGGCAAGCACGCCCGCCTTGAGAGTGCCATCACGGCGGAACAACGGCACGCCGCGAAACCATGCCACCAAGAGAATGATGATCAGGCCGCCTGCGGAACGGATCGTGGCCTGCAACAGCGGCGGGATATCCGGCAGCGCAAGCTTGACCGTGATCTGATTGAAGCCCCAGCTCAGGCACAGCATCACCATCAGGGCGATAGCCGTCGCGTTCAACGGACGCCCCGCTGGCACAACCTTCAAATTGTCTGATGGCATGGCACCCCGTGTCCGGCTTACCGCCGTGTTGTTCTGATTTATGCAGTCCGTTGACAATGTGCGCAGGTGCCGGTGATTTCCACCACCGATAATTTTGGTGCGAAGCCCGTACCGCGCGCGGCTTCGTTGAAACTTTGTGCAAGCGGCGCGGCCGGAATCTCGCCGACCGATCCGCATGTCTCGCAGATCAGGAACGCCACTACCGCCGCCTCGTCGTGATTATGCGCGCAGGCCAGAAACGCGTTGCGGCTTTCGATGCGGTGAACGAGACCGTTCTCCATCAGAAAATCCAGTGCGCGATAGACGGTGATCGGCGCCGGGCGCGGCATGGTTTTGGCGAGTTCATCGATCACTTCATACGCGCCAAGTGGCCGATGGCTCGACAGTAACGCGCCAAGCACCTGGCGCCGGATCGGCGTGAATTTCTGGCCGCGTCCCCTGCAAACCTTTTCGGCATGCGAGAACGCATCCTCGGCGCAACGGCCGTGGTCATGGTTTGGCTCAGGGAAAACGGGCTTCGCTTGTTTCATTCGCCCAATATGTAATGCGGTTAGCGTGATTCCGCTCATAATTTCAGCGGCATAAGTTGACACAAGATTTTGCAACGCATCATTTTTATTGCATTGCATCATAAAAGCCCCAAATCATCGGCATACAAAGCAACTCCGCGGGTCTCCAGGGAACCCAATAACTGAACCATTTCAGAGAGAAAGAGCTCATGGCGACCACTCTCAAGACCTATCTCGACAATCTGACGCCCTGGAACTTTTCCGGCGTGCGCAAGGCAAGCGCCGCCAAGAAAATCAATCTGGCGCTTCAGGGCGGGGGATCGCACGGGGCCTTCACCTGGGGGGTGCTGGATCAGTTTCTCGGCGACGGACGGCTGGAAATCACCGGCATCTCCGGTGCGTCGGCGGGCGCCCTGAATGCAGTGATGGTCGCGGACGGCCTCACCCGAGGCGGCCCGGAAGAAGCGCGCAAGCGCCTCGCCGAATTCTGGCGCGCGACCAGCACCGGCGGCGATCTTCCCCCGGTCCAGCGCGCGATGACCGACCGGATGTTTTCATTGATGCCGTTCGCAGCCACACCGATGCAGAACTGGTTCGAGGCGATGGCGCGCTACTTCTCGCCCTACGAGCTGAATCCCCTCAACATCAATCCGCTCAGCCAGCTGATTGAACGTTTCGTCGATTTCGATGCGCTGCGCGCCAACACCGACCTTGCGCTCTACATCTCGGCGACCAACGTTCATACGGGCCGGCTGCGCATTTTTGCAAACGAGAAAATCACCGCCGACGTGGTGATGGCGTCCGCAGCACTGCCTTTCATGTTTCGCGCGGTCGAGATCGACGGCGTGCCGTATTGGGATGGCGGCTACATGGGCAATCCCGCTATCTTTCCGTTCCTGCAAGCAACCGACGCCGAAGACGTGCTGGTGGTGCAGATCAATCCGGTGTCGCGCGACACCACGCCCAAGACATCCGGTGAGATCATCAACCGGCTGAACGAAATCACCTTCAACTCGGCGCTGATCTCCGAATTGCGCACGATGGATTTCGTCAACCAGCTGATCGACGACGGCCGGTTGCCGCGCGGCACGGGCAAGGATCAGTACCGCCGGCTCAACATCCATCGCATCGATCTTGGCGGTCTCGGCACGCGCCTCGCCGCCTCCAGCAAGATGAAAACCGACTACGATTTCTTTGAATTGCTGCACCGCGCGGGCATGCGCGCCGCCAAGAAGTTTCTCGACAATCATTTCGACGATATCGGCCGCCGGAGCACGATCGATCTCGCCGCCGAATCCGGCGTGGAATGGGCGTAACCGCCTAATGCACTGATTAATTGGAATAAATTCAAATCCATGCGGAATCGCATGGCCCGCATTTGGTTTCGTCGGCTTCCCGAGTTAATAAGCAAGCTTATTATAGCCAAGGCTTATCGAGGATGCTCCGATGCCGAAGGGCAATACCGACTTTCTGTTCGCGCTGTTCGAGACCCAGCGCATGCTGCGGCTCTACGCCGACAAGCTGGCGGTACGTCACGGCATCACCCGCGCCCAATGGGCGGTGCTGGCCAAACTTGAGCGCACCGAAGGCCTGAAGCAGTCCGAACTCGCCGAAATGATGGAGATGCAGCCGATCACACTGACGCGGCTGATCGATCGCCTCTGCGATAACGACCTCATCGAGCGCCGCGAAGATCCGAAAGATCGCCGCGTCAATCGTCTCTATCTGCGCCCCGCAGCGCGCCCGATGCTGGCGCGGCTTGCCAAACTGCGCGCCGAAATCACGCAGACCGCGCTCAATCATCTCAATTCTGACGAGGCCGATGCGCTCGCCGGTCAACTCGAATCCATCAAGAACAACGTGCGCGACGCGCTTCAGGCCGCCAGCGACGCTAAAGCGAAGGAGCCGCGCTATGGCTGATCCCATCGTCAAATTTCCCACCGAGCAAAAACAGACAGACACGCCTCTGCCCGCCGCCGGGTCCTCACGTAAAAGCTGGGGCCAGTTGGCGCGCGAAAAGCGGCGCACGCTCCTGCTCGTAGTGGTGCCGGTCATTGCACTGATCGGCGGCGTTGCGTTCTATCTGTCCGGCGGACGCTACGCGACCACCGATGATGCCTATGTCGGCGCGCAAAAGGTTCTCATCACGCCGGATATCTCCGGCAAGATCGAGAAGGTGCTCATCAAGGAAGGGCAGAAGGTCAAGGCCGGCGACGAACTGTTTGAAATCGATCCAGTGCCGTTCCGCTTCGCGCTTCAGCAAGCGAAGGCCGCACTCGAAACGGCGAGAACAAATTACAATAATCTGCGCGACAACGTGAAGATCTACGCGCAGATGCTCGATCTTGCGAAGCAGGGCGTCGACCTGAAGCAGCGCGACGTGGAACGCAAGGCCTCGCTGGTGAAGTCGCAGTCCGGCTCGCAGCTTGATCTCGATACCTCGACCACCAATCTCGTGCTGGCGCGGGCGCAGCTCGAACTGCTGCAACAGCAGCTCGCCACCGCCAACAATCAGCTGCTCGGCAATCCCAATCTGCCGCTCGAGGAATTCCCGCCCTATTTCCAGGCCAAGGCCGCGCTCGATCAGGCCCAACGCAACCTCGATCACACCGTGCTGCGCGCACCGATCGACGGGACCGCGACACAGGTCGACAGCATTCAGCTCGGCCGCTTCGTTGCGGCAGGATCACCTGTGTTCAGCGTGATCGATGACGCCAATCCGTGGGTCGATGCCAATCTGAAGGAGTCGGATCTCACCTATGTGGCCAAGGGCCAGCCCGTCACCATGTCGATCGACGCGTTCCCCGACCACACGTTCAGGGGCACCGTGGGCTCGCTGAGCCCCGGCACCGGCGCCCAGTTCGCGATCCTGCCGCCGCAGAACTCGACCGGCAATTTCGTCAAGGTCGTGCAACGCGTGCCGGTGCGCATCTATTTCGATGCCAATGACGCAGCCGTTCGGAAACTCAAGGCCGGCATGAGCACGTTTGTCTGGGTCGACACCGGACATAAACGGACGCTCGCCGGATTGCTCGGATTCTCCTCTGCCTCGGCTCAGGAGAAAACCCGGTGACCGCCGCTGCCCCCGCCTCCACGGCGGCGGTCCCGGGACTTCGCCGCAACATGGTGACGATCTGCGCCATGACGGCAACGATCATGCAGGCGCTCGACACCACCATCGCGAACGTGGCGCTGCCCTACATGCAGGGCACGCTGTCCGCCTCGCAGGACCAGATCAACTGGGTGCTGACGTCCTACATCGTCGCCGCAGCCATCATGACCGCACCGGTCGGCTGGATCGCCAACCGCTTCGGGCGAAAGAAAGTCTTTATTGTCTGCTCCGCCGGCTTCACCGCCGCATCGGTGATGTGCGGCCTCGCGCAGGACATCACGCAGATGGTGCTGTTCCGCTTGCTGCAGGGCGTGTTCGGGGCGGCACTGGTGCCATTGTCACAAGCTGTCATGCTCGACTCCTACGCGCTGCACGAGCGCGCCAAGGCGATGTCGATCTGGGGCATGGGTGTGATGCTTGGCCCCATCATGGGCCCTTCACTCGGCGCCTGGCTGACGGAAACCTACTCCTGGCACTGGGTGTTCTTCGTCAACCTGCCGTTTGGCATCGCTACCGTACTCGGGCTGATCGCCTTCATGGATGAAACCAAGCAGAACCGTGAGCTTCGCTTCGACTGGTTCGGCTTTGCGGCGCTCGCCGTCGGCATCGGATCGATGCAGCTTGCACTCGATCGCGGCGAACAACTCGGCTGGCTGGAGTCGCCTGAGATCGTTGCGGAAGCGATCATCTCGGTGATCGGTTTCTACTATTTCTTCGCACATTCGCTGACCACGAAGCGGCCCTTCATTCAGTTCGCGATCTTCAAGGACCGCAACTTCATCAGCGGCTGCGTCTTCATGTCGGTGATGGGCCTCGTGCTCTACAGCACCATGGCGCTCGCTTCGCCGTATCTGCAAAACGTGATCGGCTATCCGATCATGACCGCAGGTCTGCTGCTGGCCACGCGCGGCGGCGGCACGTTCATAGCCATGATGCTGGTCGGGCGGATGATGAAATACATCGAGGCCCGCACGCTGATCGCAAGCGGCATGCTGCTGATGTCGGTGTCGCTCTATTTCATGACACAATGGACCGACCAGACCGGCGTTCCGACCATCATCGTGGTCAGCGTCGCACAGGGCTTCGGCCTCGGGCTGGTGTTCGTGCCTCTCAGCACGGTCTCCTTCTTGACGCTACCCAATGAACTGCGCACCGACGGCACATCGATGCTGACCCTGATGCGCAATGTTGCCAGCTCGATCGGCATTTCCGTGGTGATCGCCAAGCTGACATCAGGCGGACGGGAGAGCTACGCCATCCTCAATGAGCACGTCACGCCGTTCAATCACGCCATGCAGATGCCGGACGTCGCCAGCATCCTCAGCATGAACACGGACTCAGGCCGCGCGATCATGGATGTCCTGATCAAGACGCAGGCTCAAATCATCGCATTCTCGCACGACTACCAGATGGTGATGATCGTCACCCTGTGCGCCATTCCGCTGGCAATGATGGTCGGATCGAGCAAGGCCGCACTGCGCAAGCAGTCGCAGGCGTCCGATCATGCCGCAGTGATGGATTGATCCGCTCTCAGATGGATTACAAGCAAAAACGGGGAGCCTTGGCTCCCCGTTTCGTCCAAGTATTAGAAAAACTCAGTTCAACTTTTCGATGGCCGCCGCGGCGCCCTGCCCGACGCCGACACACATGGTCGCCAGCGCGTACTTGCCGCCGCGCTTTTCGAGACCATGCACCGCCGTCAGCACCAGGCGTGCGCCGCTCATGCCGAGCGGATGACCGAGTGCGATCGCGCCGCCATGCGGGTTCACGAAATCAGCATCTTCCTGAACGCCAAGCTGGCGCAGCACGGCGATGCCCTGCGACGCGAACGCTTCGTTGAGCTCGATCAGATCGATGTCACCAATCTTGAGGCCAAGCTTCTCGAGCAGCTTGCGCACCGCCGGCACGGGGCCCATGCCCATTACACGCGGCGCGACACCAGCCGACGCATGACCGAGGAGCTTTGCGCGCGGCGTCAGGCCGTGCTTCTTCACGGCTTCTTCCGAGGCGAGGATCAGGGCAGCCGCACCGTCATTGACGCCCGAGGCGTTTCCGGCCGTCACCGTGCCATCAGGCCGCGTGACCGGCTTCAGCTTGGCAAGCTGTTCGAGTGTGGTTTCGGGACGTGGATGTTCGTCCTTGTCCACGATCACAGGACCGGCCTTGCCGCCGGCAACCGTAACCGGGGTAATTTCCTCCGCGAAGTAACCTGCGGCGATTGCCTTGCCCGCGCGCTGCTGCGAACGGATCGCGAAAGCGTCCTGATCCGCGCGCGAGATCTGGTAATCGGTCGCCACGTTCTCACCGGTTTCCGGCATGGAATCGACGCCGTACATCTTCTTCATCAACGGATTGACGAATCGCCACCCGATGGTGGTGTCGTAGGTCTCGACCGCGCGCTGATAGGCTTCATTGGCCTTGCCGGTGACAAACGGCGCACGCGTCATGGACTCAACGCCGCCCGCAATGGCGAAATCAATCTCGCCGGCGCGGATTGCCCGCGCCATACCACCGACCGCATCGAGACCCGAAGCGCAGAGCCGGTTGACCGTCATGCCCGGCACCGTCTCCGGCAATCCGGCCAGCAACAGCGCCATGCGAGCGACGTTACGGTTGTCTTCGCCGGCCTGATTGGCACAGCCATAGGAGACTTCATCCAGCGCACCCCAGTCCGCCTTGGGATTGCGCTCCATCAGCGCCTTGATCGGAGCCGCGGCCAGATCGTCCGCACGCACCTTGGCCAGCGATCCGCCGAACCGGCCGATTGGCGTCCGCACCGCATCACAGATGTAAACATCACGCATGGTCGTTCTCCCTGAAGTTGGTCCGGACAAAGTCCTCGGCTGCCGCGAGTTTTAGGAAGCATGGCGCGGGGCGTCAAATGATCGATACCCGGAACAGCCTGATTGCCCGGCAGAGCGGCCATGCACCGGCCGCCTCAAGGCGTGGAAAACGTCCCGTGCAATTCCACCATGCGAAAGAACTTTGCTAGTGTTCGCTCCATGACCATCCATTCCACGCCCCCCGCACCGCCGAACGCCGAAGCCCCCGCCCCGGAGGCCGCCGGACGCGTGACGCCGATGATGGAACAATATCTGGAGATCAAGGCGGCCAATCCGGGGCTGCTGCTGTTCTACAGGATGGGCGATTTCTACGAATTGTTCTTCGAGGACGCGGAAACCGCCTCGCGCGCGCTCGGCATCACGCTGACCAAGCGCGGCAAGCACATGGGCGAAGACATCCCGATGTGCGGCGTGCCGGTGGAGCGCTCCGACGACTACCTGCACAGGCTGATTGCGCTGGGTCATCGCGTCGCAGTTTGCGAGCAGACAGAGAATCCCGCCGAAGCCAAGAAGCGCGGCAACAAGAGTGTGGTCCGCCGCGATGTGGTGCGGCTGGTGACGCCGGGCACGCTGACTGAAGACACGCTGCTCGACGCCAAGACCAATAACTATCTGCTGGCGATTGCGCGAACGCGCGGATCCTCGACCGCCGCCGACCGCATCGGCCTCGCATGGATCGACATCTCAACAGCAGAGTTCAGTGTCACCGAATGCAGCGCCGCTGAACTTGGCGCGACGCTGGCGCGGATCAATCCCAATGAAGTGATCGTCACCGACGCGCTGTACTCCGATCCGGAATTGTCTGCGCTGTTTCGCACGCTGGCCGCCGTGACCCCAGTGACGCGCGATGTGTTCGACGCCGCCACCGCCGAGCGGCGGCTGTGCGACTATTTCGCCGTCGCGACCATGGACGGCTTCGGCGCGATGTCGCGTCTAGAGGCGACTGCCGCCGCAGCGGCGGTGACATATGTGGACCGTACGCAGGTCGGCCAGCACCTGCCGCTGTCGCCACCGGCGCGCGAGGCCGCCGGCACAACCATGGCGATCGATCCCGCCACCCGCGCCAACCTCGAGCTGACACGGACGCTGGCAGGCGAGCGGCGCGGGTCGCTGTTAGATGCCATCGACTGCACGGTGACCGCAGCCGGCTCGCGGCTGCTGGCACAACGCCTCTCCGCGCCGCTGACGGACAGCGCAACCATCTCGCATCGGCTCGACGCCGCGGCCCTGTTCGCAAGCGACAGTGCGACACGCGACGATCTGCGCGGCATCCTGCGCGCGGCGCCGGACATTTCACGTGCACTGGCGCGATTGTCCGTCGGACGCGGCGGCCCGCGTGATCTCGCCGCCCTGCGCGACGGAATTCTGGCTGCCGACAAGGCTGTCGAGCGGCTGGTGCGGATCGAAAAACTTCCACGCGACATCACGCTTGCCGTCGATGCGCTGCGCCGCCCGTCCCGTGATCTCGCGCGGGAATTCGCGCGGGGCCTCGCCGACGAACTGCCGCTGTTCAAACGCGATGGCGGCTTCGTCCGCGCAGGCTACGAATCGGCACTGGATGAAACACGCAACCTGCGCGACGCCTCGCGGCTGGTGGTCGCCGCGATGCAGGCACGTTACGCCGACGACACTGGCATCAAAGGCCTCAAGATCCGGCATAACAACGTGCTCGGCTATTTCGTCGAGGTCACCGCGCAGCACGGCGACAAGCTGATGGCAGCGCCACTGAATGCGACGTTCATCCATCGCCAAACCCTTGCGGGACAGGTGCGTTTCACGACAACCGAACTGGGCGAGGTCGAGGCCAAGATCGCCAATGCGGGCGACCGCGCCCTCGGGCTCGAACTCGAGATTTTCGAAAAGCTGTGCGGGATGGCGGTTGCGGCAGGCGATGATCTGCGCGCCGCAGCACATGCGTTCGCGCTGCTTGATGTCACCTCCGCGCTCGCGAAGCTTGCGATTGACGAGAATTACGTGCGGCCCGTGGTCGATAATTCTCTAAAATTTTCCATCGAAGGCGGCCGTCATCCCGTGGTCGAACAGGCGCTGAAGCGCGATGGCCAGCCTTTCATCGCCAACGCCTGTGACCTGTCACCCGGACCGTCGCAGGCGTCAGGACAGATCTGGCTGCTGACCGGACCGAACATGGCCGGCAAATCGACCTTCCTGCGGCAGAATGCGCTGATTGCGCTGATGGCGCAGATCGGCAGTTTCGTGCCCGCAAAACTTGCGCATATCGGTATCGTCGACCGGCTGTTCTCGCGCGTCGGCGCGGCGGACGATCTTGCACGCGGCCGTTCGACCTTCATGGTCGAGATGGTGGAGACAGCCGCGATCCTCAATCAGGCCGGCGAGCGTGCGCTGGTGATCCTCGACGAGATCGGCCGCGGTACCTCGACCTTCGACGGTCTCTCGATCGCGTGGGCCTCGATCGAACATTTGCATGAGAGCAATCGCTGCCGGGCATTGTTCGCCACGCATTATCATGAACTCACCGCGCTCTCGGCCAACCTGCCGCGGCTGTTCAACGCCACCGTACGCGTCAAGGAATGGCAGGGCGATGTGGTGTTCCTGCACGAGGTGCTGCCGGGGTCGGCGGATCGTTCTTACGGCATTCAGGTCGCGAAGCTCGCGGGTCTTCCCGCCGCAGTCGTCGCACGCGCGAAATCGGTGCTGGCGAAACTCGAAGCGCAGGATCGCGGCACCACGGCACGTGCGCTGGCCGACGATCTGCCGCTGTTCGCAGTCCCGTCGCGTGCAGCGGCCGAACCTCAACCGCCAAGCGCCGCCGATCAGGTGGCAGAGGCGCTCAGCGCATTGCATCCCGACGAGATGTCGCCGCGTGAGGCGCTGGACGCGCTCTATGCACTGAAGGCGAAGCTGCCGAAGTGACGAACGTCAAACCCGATTAATCGACACACTGGTCTTCGGGCCGTTCTTGATGGTCTGATAGACCACGCAGTAACGTTCGGTGAGTTTCAGGAGCTGATCGAGCTTTTCCTGTGGCGCATCGGTGTCGACGTCGAACCGCAGGCGAATTTCAGCAAACCCGACCGGCGCCTCCTTGTCGACGCCGAGCGTGCCGCGAAAATCGAGATCGCCTTCGGCCGTCACGTTGCCGGACTTCAGCGGTGCGTCGAGCGCGGTCGCAACCGATTTCAGTGTCACGCCGGCGCAAGCCACCAGCGCTTCGAGCAGCATGTCGCCCGAACAGAGTTCAAGTCCGGAGCCGCCGGTGGCCGGATGTAGCCCTGCGATCGCGGCTGCCGCCTTGCCGGTTTCCACCTTGCAGGACAGACCTTCGCTGTCGAGCGATCCCTTCGCCTTCAAGGTAATGAAAGCTGCCTGCGGGTCGGATTTGTAGCGATCCTTGATCGGCGCCTGCATGGCGCGGAGGGCGGTTGAATCCATTTTACGTTCTCCGTTTCCTTCGGCATCAACAACGCCGCGTGCAGCTTATTCCGCCTTATATTCCCTCGCCGACCGTCAGCGAAACGTCTGCGGGACGCATGGCACGGTTGAGCGAGCGATCCAGCGACGCCAGCACCTGATGCTTGACCGCCTCGAAGGCGGACGAATTCCTGTCGCGTGGACGGCTGAGTTCCACCCGGATCTCCTCGAACAGCCGCCCCGGCAGCGGCCGCATGACCATCACGCGATCCGCCAGCATCACCGCCTCATCGACATCATGGGTCACAAGGACAAGCGTCGGCTTGGTGTCGGCCCACAGATCGAGCAGATGATCCTGCAAGTCGGCACGCGTGAAGGCGTCTAGCGCCGAAAACGGTTCGTCCAGCAGCAGCACTTCCGGAGATGGCACCAGCGCCCGCGCGATGGCAACCCGCTGCGCCTGACCGCCAGACAACTCGCGCGGCCATGCATCGGCCTTGTCGGCAAGTCCGACTCGCGCGAGTGCGCGGGCAGCGCGCTGCTTTCGCTCCGGCGCAGGCGCGTGGCTCAATCCAAACCCGATGTTATCCGCGACGCTGAGCCATGGTAGCAGGCGCGGTTCCTGAAAAATGATGCCGACCTTTTCGTGCGGCGCTGTGATCGAGATGGCGTCGAGCGTGACGGCCCCTGTCGTCGCCCGGTCGAGCCCGGATATCGCGCGCAGCAGTGTGGATTTCCCGCAGCCTGAACCGCCGATGATGGCGACGATCTCACCGGGCTTGATGCGCGCAGAGAAATTCTCCAGCGCACGGACGCCATTCGGATAGGTCTTGCTGACATGATCGAGAACAAGCATCAGGCCCCTCCCGCATGCGCGCCGAAGGAATCCTGCCAGCGCAAGAACGGCACCGCAGCCAGTTGGATCAGCCAGTCGGTGACCTTGCCGAGGATTGCAAACACGATGATGGCGGCAACGATTTGCGCCGGCTTGCCCAGTTGCTGGCCGTCTGTAAGCAGATAGCCGAGTCCCTCCGACGCGCCCATGAATTCAGCGGCGACCACGAACATCCAGCCAAGACCGAGGCCCGAGCGAAGCGACACAATATAGGCCGGCAGCACCGCCGGCAGCATGATGCGGCGGATCATCGCAACGCCGCTAAGGCGAAAGATGCAGCCGACCTCGACGATCTTGCGGTCAACGGCGAGGATGGCGCCCATCACACCGAGATAGATCGGAAAGAAAACGCCGACCGCGATCAGGGCCACCTTGGAGGTTTCAAAGATTCCTAGCCACAGGATGAACAGCGGCACCCAGGCAATCGACGGGATCGCGCGCAAGGCCTGAAAAGTCGGATCGAGCAAACGCCGCGCCAATGCCCAGTAACCGCAGATCGCGCCAAGGATTGTTCCCGCCGCAATGCCGAGTCCGAAACCCGCGCCGACGCGACTCAACGTCGCGGTGATGTGCCGGCTCAATTCACCGCTCGCAGTGAGTTCGATCAGCGTCTGCCAGATACGGCTCGGCGGCGGCACCAGCCGCCCGTTGGAGTAGCCGAGACGCACGGCGAATTCCCATGCCAGGGCAACGACGAGCGGCAGCAGCAAGCCGATTGCAGGACGCACAACACGGCGCAGGCGGGCGGCGGGACGCGATGCCGGCTGCTCTGCGATGACGTCCGGCGCTGGGGTATCGAGTGTCATGGTCATAGCAAAGACTGCTTATCGCAAACGATTGCAAGGGTGCTCAGAGCGAAGGCCTGCAAGCTTGCGGCATGCGGCCTTGAGACGTGCCGCCTGCGGCATATCGTCAATTCGTCGGCAGCGGCACCTGATCGTCGATCAGCGCGTCCACCGTCGCCTTCACGTCCACACCCGGCTGAATCACGCCGGCCTGCTGAAGTGCAAGGCCAGCGGCCAGAATCGATTCGCGCTGCGGCGCGCCGATGCGATTGTGTGTCAGTTCCGTACGCTCCTTGAGCTGCTTGTCGACCACAGTCTCCGGCAGCTTGGTCACGGCGATGAAACCCTTCTTCAATTCATCGTAGTTGGCGAGCGAATACTTGCGCGCTTCCTCATAGACCGCGAGTAGGCGCTGCACGATCTTCGGATTGTCCTTCAGGAACTGCTCGCGGACGTTGAGGATGCCCCAGGTGTTGGCTTCGGGCTTGCGGAAGAACAGCCTTGCGCCGTCCTCGATCTCGGCCTGCGCCATCATCGGATCGAGCCCCGCCCACGCATCGACGTCGCCACGGATCAGCGCGGCCTTGCCGTCGGCGTGCTGCAGCAGAACGGGGGTGATGTCCTTGTCGGTCAGGCCGGCTTCCAGCAATGCACGGACGAGGAAGATGTGCGGGTCTGTGCCACGCGTCACCGCAACGCGCTTGCCTTTTAGATCGGCGACCTTCGCAATCCTGGAGTCCTTGCCCGTCACCAGCGCAGTCCATTCGGGACGCGAATAGACATAGACCGACTTGATCGGATTGCCGTTGATCTTTGCGACCAAGGCGGCCGAGCCTGCCGTCGAGCCGAAATCGATCGATCCGGCGTTGAGGAATTCGAGCGCCTTGTTCGAGCCCGCCGATTGCACCCAGACAATCTTGATGCCGTCCTTCTCGAATTCCTTTTCGAGCAGGCCCTTCTCTTTCAGGATGATCGAAACCGGATTGTAGGTCGCCCAGTCGATCGCAATCTGCTTCGGCGCGTCGGCAGCGAAGGCCGCGCCAGGAGCGAATACGGTGCCTGCAATCAGGGCGGCAACAGCGCGTCGGGTCGGTCGGAACATCGAGGTCTCCATCTGGTGATCGGGATCGGAATGCGGTTGAATTGGTGCGACCTCGAGCATCCGGCGAACGTTCACCATCACTCGATACGCGAAAAATTACTATGTTTTTCAATGAGTTACCGTCAATCGTCAACGAGAAAATAACTCCGCAAATGCACGCTGCGGGAGAACCGCCTTTCACCAGCGGAAGGGAAATCAGAACGGACGGCTCCTCTTGCCGCAATCCGCTGATGACACCGTTGCCGCGGTCCGTTATCCGAATGGAATGGACAGCGTGACGCCGAAGCCTCCTCAGCAAGACGAAGTGATGTTCGACACCGCGCGCGTCGCGGGCGAGATCGATGCGCTCGCGGACAAACACGCAGGAAAGGACGACCTGCTCCGGGCGGCCATTACGCAGTTACTGAAGGGTGAACTTGCCAAGGCCCGCGCCGTTGCGCAGGCAGAACTACTCAAGGACCGGCACGGGCGGCGATGCGCCGAGCGGCTTTGCTTCGTGCAGGACGAGATCATCCGCATCCTGTTCAACGCGGCGACCCGTCACCTCTATCACTCACCGACCCCTTCGGATTCCGAACGCATGGCGGTGATCGCCACCGGTGGTTATGGCCGCGGCCTGATGGCGCCCGAGTCCGACATCGATCTCCTGTTCATCCTTCCCTACAAGCAGACCGCCTGGGGCGAGCAGGTCGCCGAAGCGATCCTCTATTGCCTGTGGGACATGGGCCTGAAGGTCGGTCACGCCACCCGCTCCATCGATGAATCGATCCGGCAGGCACGCGCCGACATGACGATCCGCACCTCGGTGCTGGAAACCAGATTCCTCACTGGCGACACCGCGCTTTACGAGGAGTTGGTCACCCGCTTCGACAAGGAGGTCGTGCAAGGGACCGCGACTGAATTCGTCGCCGCGAAACTCGCAGAACGCGAAGAGCGGCACCGGCGCGCAGGCCAGTCACGCTATCTGGTCGAGCCCAACGTCAAGGACGGCAAGGGCGGCCTTCGCGATCTGCACACGCTGTTCTGGATTGCCAAATACGTCTACCGCGTTCGGGAGACCGAGGATCTTGTGCAGCGTGGCGTGTTCGACCCGCAGGAATACCGTACATTCCGCCGCTGCGAGGACTTCCTGTGGTCGGTCCGATGCAACATGCACTTCTTCACCGGCCGTCCCGAGGAGCGGCTGTCGTTCGAGATGCAGCGCGAGATCGCACAGCGGCTTGGCTACACCTCGCATCCCGGCATGCAGGACGTCGAGCGCTTCATGAAGCACTACTTCCTGATCGCAAAGGAAGTCGGCGATCTCACCGCGATCCTGTGCGCCAAGCTGGAAGATCAGGAGGCCAAGCCCGCGCCGGTGCTGAGCCGGATGATGGCAAGGCTCCGGCCGGGCCGCAAACGCGGCCGCGTCCCCGGCGGCGAAGATTTCGTCATCGACAACAACCGCATCAACCTTGCCGCGCCCGACGTGTTCAAGGCGGACCCGGTCAACCTGATCCGCATTTTCCGGCTCGCACAGAAGAACAATCTCGCTTTCCATCCCGACGCCATGCGCGCGGCGACGCGCTCGCTCGGCCTGATCACGCCGAAGCTCCGCGAGAATCCCGAAGCCAACAAACTGTTCATCGAAATCCTGACGTCGAACGACGCGGAAACCGTGCTGCGGCGGATGAACGAGGCCGGCGTGCTCGGCCGCTTTATTCGCGCATTCGGACGGATCGTGTCGATGATGCAGTTCAACATGTATCATCACTATACGGTCGATGAGCATCTGCTGCGCTGTATCGGCATCCTTCAGGACATCGAGCGCGGCGGGAACGACGAATTCGTTGTCGCCAGCGACCTGATGCGGAAAATCCATCCCGAGCATCGCGCCGTGATCTACATGGCGGTGTTCCTGCACGACATCGCCAAGGGCCGTCCCGAGGATCACTCCATCGCCGGCGCCAAGGTCGCGCGGCGGCTTTGCCCGCGCTTCGGATTCAACGCCGCCGACACCGAGCTGATCGCCTGGCTGATCGAGGAACACCTCACCATGTCCACGGTGGCGCAATCGCGCGACCTGTCGGACCGCAAGACCATCGAGAACTTCGCAGCGGTTGTTCAATCAGTGGAGCAGATGAAGCTGCTGACCATCCTGACCACGGCCGACATTCGGGGCGTCGGCCCCGGCGTCTGGAACGGCTGGAAAGCACAGCTCATCCGCACGCTGTATTATGAAACCGAACCGGTGCTGACCGGCGGCTTCTCCGAGGTCAATCGGGCCCAGCGCATCGACGCGGCGCAGGCGGAATTCCGTGCAACCTTCACCGAGTGGCCTACCGCCGAACTCGAGGCCTATATCTCACGGCACTATCCTGCTTACTGGCTGAAGGTGGAACTGCCGCGCAAGATTCGCCACGCGCGCTTCGTCAAGGCCAGCGAGGCCGGCGGCCACAAGCTGGCGGTCAATGTCGGCTTTGATGAGGGACGCGGCGTCACCGAACTGACGATCATGGCGCCCGATCATCCCTGGCTGCTGTCGATCATCGCGGGCGCCTGTGCCTCCGCCGGCGCCAACATCGTCGACGCCCAGATCTACACCACCACCGACGGCATCGCGCTCGATACCATCGCAATTACCCGCGAATATGACCGCGATGACGATGAGGGCCGGCGCGCGACCCGCATCGGCGACACCATCGAACAGGTACTGGAGGGCAAGCTGCGCCTGCCGGACATGATGGCGCGCCGCACGGCCTCCAAGACGCGGCTCAAGCCGTTCAGCGTCGAGCCGGAAGTCAGCATCAACAATCAGTGGTCGGATCGCTACACCGTGATCGAGGTCTCCGGCCTCGATCGTCCAGGCCTGCTGTTCCAGCTCACCACCGCGATTTCGAAACTGAACCTCAACATCGCATCGGCTCACGTCGCCACCTTTGGCGAGCGCGCACGCGACGTGTTCTATGTCACGGACCTGCTCGGCGCGCAGATTACTGCGCCGACGCGACAGGCCGCCATCAAGCGCGCCCTGATCCATCTGCTCGCCAATGGCGACGCGGCGGAAAAACCCGCAGCCTAGCTGCGTGCTCGCTTTCCGAGCGCCGCGCCTTCATGCGCGAGCAGCCATTCCTTGCGCGCGAGCCCGCCGCCATAGCCGGTCAGCGAACCATCCGCGCCGATCAGCCGATGGCACGGCACAACGACGCTGACCGGATTCGAACCGTTGGCGAGGCCGACCGCGCGCGCCGCCTTGGGCACATTCAGGCGTGCCGCGAACGCACCGTAGCTCGAGGTCTTGCCCGCGCGAATTTTCTGAAGTTCAGCCCACACCTTGCGCTGGAACGGCGTGCCGTTGGTCCGCCATTTGATGGCTTTCAGTTCGCCGAGATCCCCCGCAAAGTAACGGGTCAAGGCAGCAGTGATGTTCGCGGGAGCCTGCGCCTTTTCCAGAACATAGTCGCCGTAATGCCGCCGCAGCAGCCGATGCAGCCGTGTCTCGTAATCGCTCCAGTCGAGCGCGCGCAGGAAACCCTGATCGTCGGTGACGAGCAAGGCGGTGCCGATCGGTGTTTCGAGCCGGCCGATCTGAAATCGGTGAGATTGTTTTGCAGTCATGTCCGATATCCGTCATCACGAGTTTCGGCCATCCTGGCCGTGATGACACGGGAAGTCTTTCCGTTTTCCGACAACATCGGGGTCTCGGCAATCGCCGCGCTTGCTGCTACGTTCCCCCTCGTATGGGGGGCATTGCCATGAATTTGATTGCCAACGGGCTCGTCGCACTGGTCGCGGCGCTGCACATCTATTTCCTGGTGCTGGAGATGTTTCTCTGGACCAAGCCGAAAGGCCTCGCGACATTCGGCAACACCATCGAAAAGGCGCAGGCATCGGCGGTGCTTGCAGCCAATCAGGGACTCTATAATGGTTTCCTTGCTGCGGGCCTGATCTGGGGCCTGCTCCATCCGAGCCTAGCTTTCGGCTTCCAGATCAAGGTGTTCTTCCTGCTGTGCGTGATCGTCGCGGGGCTCTATGGCGGCTACTCGGTCAGCAAGAAAATCATGATCGTGCAGGCGCTTCCCGCCGCCGTTGCATTGATCCTGCTCTGGCTGGCCCGCTAGCCGGGAATTTCGCCGAACGTTGTGCCGACCTGCATCGGTGCGGTGCGGATGAGCCGCGAGTCCTCGACCGCAGCCTGCCGGTGCTTGACCGCTTCGCGGTATGCCGGGTCGCGGATCATTTCCACGAACGCGGCAACACTCGGATATTCGGCGATGAAGCAATGATCCCAGCGTTCTTCTGACGGACCGATCAGCATCAGTTCAAACTTACCCTGCCAGACGATCCGGCCACCGAGCCGCGTGAACACCAGTCCGCTTTCGCGGCCGTAGCTGGCATAGGCTTCCGCGCCAGTGGCCTTGCGGCCATCGGGATACTTCGCCTGCGCGTGCAGCCGCACCAGGTTCAGCATGTGGATGGGACCGGGACGATTGTTGTCGCGGAACGCCGCGAAGACTTCCTTGGTCGGATCGATATGGCCGGTCATTTGCTTCTCCCACGGATCTTTGATTTTCTGCAGCTAAGTCATTCTTGACATAGGTGTCAATGATGACCTAGTGCTGTTGCATGGTCGGAACGCGACAATTCGACGAAGACGAGATGCTGGCCGGCGCGCTGGAGGTCTTTTGGCGCAAGGGATTTACCGGCACGTCGATGATCGACCTTGCGGAGGCGACCGGAATCCAGCGCGGCAGCCTCTACAACGCCTATGGCGACAAGGAGCAGTTGTTCCTGCTGGCATTCGACCGATACACACAGCGTTTCCTCGAATCTGCCGAGCAGGCCCTTTCCGCCTCCGACGCGCGAACTGCTCTGAATGCGTTCTTCGAAACCGCGATCGCCAACATGACCAGCGGCTCCCCGCCGCGAGGATGCCTCACAACAAAAACCGCCCTTGATCTCGATACCGCCGGGCCCGCCATCGAGGCGCGCGTCAAACGACTGATCGGCGACCTGACAGCGCTGCTCACCGCGGCCCTCTCGCATGCCGACGCAAAAGCAGAACTTACCGTTGCACCCGACGCCGCGGCGGACCTGATTGTCACGTTCACCCGTGGACTGGCCGTCATGGAACGGGTCCATCACAACCGGAAACGGTTGAAGCAGACGGCTGCACAGCTTGTTCAAGTTCTGTTTCGACCTGCGTAACCCGGCCGGGAAGCGGAACCTCTAAACGCTCGTTAACCTTTGCGTAACGCGCCTTTAAACCGCCATCGCTAGCCTGCACGCCTTGCATCATCAGCATTGCGACACGGATTTGGATGGCACTGGGGCGTAAAAAGAACAGCGGTCGCAAGGAGCCGAAATTCGACGGCGCCGCGTCGCTGGATGGCGTCCGCCTCAATCCGCGAGATCGTATCGGCGGTGTGGACGACAATGTCCCACCGAAGCGCCGCGCGGCGAAAAGCCGTCCCGTCGAATACGACGAGGAAGATGACATGCCTCGCGAGCGCCCTCGCAAGACCCGCGCTGCCGAGCGCAAAGAAAACAAGTCGAAGGCGAGAGGCCGTTCGCGCTCCGGCCTCGGCCGTCTTGTGTATTGGGGCGCCGTGCTCGGCCTGTGGGCGATCATCGCCGGCGCCGGCGTCATCATCTGGGTCGGCGCGCATCTGCCCGCGATCCAGTCACTGGAAATTCCCAAACGTCCACCGACCATCCAGATCACCGGGATGGACGGCAGCGTCATTGCAACGCGCGGCGAAATGCCGGGCGCCAATGTGTCGCTGAAGGATCTGCCGCCCTATCTGCCAAAGGCGTTCATCGCCATCGAAGACCGCCGCTTCTACTCGCATTTCGGCATCGATCCGACCGGCATCATGCGCGCGGCCGTCACCAACCTTCTGCATCGCGGCGTCTCGCAGGGCGGCTCGACCCTGAGCCAGCAGCTCGCCAAGAACCTGTTCCTGACCCAGGAGCGCACCTTCCAGCGCAAGCTGCAGGAAGTCGAACTGGCGCTGTGGCTGGAGCGGAAGTACTCGAAGAACGAAATTCTGGAGCTCTATCTCAACCGGGTCTATTTCGGCTCCGGCGCATATGGCGTCGAGGCGGCGGCGCAGAAATATTTCGGCAAGTCGGCAAAGAACGTCTCGCTCTCCGAGGCTGCGATGCTTGCCGGTCTCGTCAAGTCGCCGTCGCGGCTTGCCCCGAACCGCAACCCGGAAGGCGCGGAGAAGCGCGCGCAGATCGTGCTGAGCGCGATGGCCGACGTCAGCTTCATCACCGACGCGCAGGCCAAGGCCGCGATCGAGAAGCCCTCCTATGCCGTCAGGCCGGTCGGCGCCGGGACCATCAACTATGTCGCCGACTGGATCGGCGAAGTGCTCGACGATCTTGTCGGCCAGATCGACCAGAACATCGTGGTGGAAACATCGATCGATCCGAAGCTGCAAAGCGTCGCGGAAGCCGCGATCATCGACGAACTCGCCACCAAAAGCGTGAAATTCAACGTTACGCAGGGCGCGCTGGTGGCGATGACACCGAGCGGCGCGGTGCGTGCCATGGTCGGCGGCCGCAACTATGCCGAAAGCCAGTTCAACCGCGCGGTCACCGCCAAACGCCAGCCTGGCTCGGCCTTCAAGCCATTTGTCTATCTCACCGCCATCGAAGGGGGCATGACGCCCGACACCATGCGCCAGGATGCGCCGCTCGACGTCAAAGGCTGGCGGCCGGAGAACTACAGCCGGGAGTATTTCGGCCCGGTGACGCTGACGCAGGCGTTGTCGATGTCACTGAATACCGTGGCGGTCCGGCTCGGCCTTGAAGTCGGCCCGGCCAATGTGGTGCGAACTGCACATCGGCTTGGCATCGCCTCAAAGCTCGAGCCCAACGCGACCATCTCGCTCGGCACGTCGGAAGTTTCCCTCAACGAACTGGTGGGCGCTTACGCACCGTTCGCCAATGGCGGATTTACCGCCTCGCCTCATGTGGTGAACCGGATTCGTACCCCCGAGGGCAAGGTGCTGTACGCACGCCGCAACGATCCCCCGGCACGCGTGATCGACGCCAACGCGGTGGGCATGATGAACGTCATGATGCACGAGACGCTGGTCACCGGCACCGCAAAGAAGGCGGACATTCCGGGCTGGTCGGCCGCAGGCAAGACCGGCACCAGTCAGGATTTCCGTGACGCCTGGTTCATCGGCTATACCGCCAATCTCGTCACCGGCATCTGGCTCGGCAATGACGACAACTCGCCGACCAGGAAAGCCACCGGCGGTGGCTTGCCTGTCGAGGTCTGGACCCGCTTTATGAAGGCCGCGCACCAGAACGTCGCGCCTGCGCCGTTGCCGGGCTCGATGCAGCCGTCGGGCGGCTTCCTCTCTAATCTGTTTCCCGGAAGTTCACGCACGCCTTCGCGCGCCCCCTATCCGCAGCAGCCTTATCCGCAGACGTCCAACAATCAGGACTTCCCGCCGCCGAACGCACCTGCGCCTTATCCGCCGCAGCAGCAGTCTCGTCCGCCGGTCACGCAGACATCTGCGCGTCCTGAAGCAGCCGCAGGGCTCGATGGCTGGCTGATCGATCGGGTTTTCGGTGGCCGGCGCTAACGCGCGGCGCAACTGAAGTCTGATTCAACTCTACTGAATCAGACTCACCGCTCATTCTCAAAATCAGATGTTATTCTTCAATCCCGTAGCGATGAAGATCATTGCCGTGGGTATCGAGCCATCGCTTGGCGCGCTCGGTCGCCGGACAAATCTTGGCTACAACTTTCCAGAATCGCGGCGAGTGGTTCATCTCGACGAGATGCGCAACCTCATGTGCCGCAAGATAATCCAGCACATAAGGCGGCGCGAGAATCAGCCGCCATGAGAACGACAGCGCGCCCGCGGAGGTACACGACCCCCATCGGCTCGACTGATCGCGGATTGTAATCCGCTTCACCTTGACGCCGAGTTCCTCGGCATAACGATGTGAAGCATCCGTCAGCGCGCGACGGGCTTCACGCTTGAGAAAATCGTGAACGCGACGATCAATGAATTCGGAATCACCCGCGACACACAGAATCTTGTCGCCGCTGTCACGCGTCTCCGGCCACACGGTTCCACGCACACCGGCACGATGCACAATCCGGTGCGGAACGCCACGCAAAGGTACCGAAGTGCCCGGCGAAAACGGCGCGGCCTTCGGCAAACCACCGAGACGTGCAGCGATCCAGGCACCGTGACGTTGCGCGAAGTCCTTGGCTTCATACAGATTTCCGCGCGGAGGCATGGTGAGAATGGCTTCGCGCCTGCTCGGATGAATGCGCAGCGTGTATCGGCGCGCGCGCCGATGACGCCTGAGCTGAATCGTGTAGATCGATGAGCCAATTTTGACCGCGAGCGTGCGCGGTTCGGTCGGGCGGCGATAAAGGAGAGCACGAAAAGCCATGTCAGCAGGTCCGGACAGCAGGAATTCGCCGGGATTCTGCCATATCCGCCGCCAGTGAAATTCATCGGCGCAAAAACAAATCATTTGCCCAATATATCGTGGTTTTAGGGAGTTCGCCTCCCATATCCAGGGGGATGAAACCTGAAATAAAGATTCATTTTTTAGCTGGAGCCCCGACCGGAAACAGTTCGCGAAATTCACTCCGTCGCCTCAATTGAAAGAGGCAAAATAGGAAGCGAATCCAAATAGTTAGACGACCTGGAGAAGATCCGGCAGCGCAAAGCTCCGGAAGCCCCAATAAAATGGGCTTTTCCGGCCCCAAGGGACCGAAAAAGGCCTACTCGGCAGCCGCCAGAACCCGCTTGCTATGAGCCGACGAGTGCATGAAATCGGAAATTCGAGGCACGATTTCCGACTTAAAGCGGGAGCCGTTGAACACACCGTAATGGCCGACGCCCTTCTGCACATAATGCACACGCCGCGCGTCCGGAATCGAACTGCACAGCCCGTGTGTCGCTTCGGTCTGGCCCAAACCCGAGATGTCGTCGTTCTCGCCCTCCACCGTCATCAGCGCAACGCGCCGAATCTTCGACGGATCGACAGGCTTGCCGCGGTGTTTCATCTCGCCCTTCGGCAAGGCGTGCTTCACGAACACCAGATCGACGGTCTGCAGATAAAATTCGGCGGTGAGATCCATTACGGCCAGATACTCGTCGTAGAATTCGACATGCTTGTCGACGAGGTCGCCGTCGCCCTTGACGAGATTAGCGAACAACCGCTTGTGCGCGTCGACGTGGCGATCGAGGTTCATGCTCACAAAGCCCGTGAGCTGGAGAAAGCCCGGATAAACGTCGCGCATGAAGCCGGGATGCGGGAACGGCACCTTGGTGATGACGTTGTTGCGGAACCAGTCGATTCCCTTTTGCTCGGCGAGATCGTTCACACCGGTCGGATTGCGCCGCGTATCGATCGGCCCGCCCATCAGCGTCATCGACGTCGGGTAATACGGATCCTTCTCGGCCTCCATGATGGACACCGCAGCCAGGACAGGCACGGAAGGCTGGCACACAGCCACAACATGCACATCGCCCTTCAGCGCATGGATCATCTCGATGACGTAATCGACATAGTCGTCGAGATCGAATCGGCCCTGCGCCACCGGCACCATCCGGGCGTCAGCCCAGTCGGTGATGTAGACATCATGACCAGGCAAGAAAGCTTCGACCGTGCCGCGCAACAGCGTCGCGTAATGTCCCGACATCGGCGCCACGATCAGCACGCGCGGATGCGGCGTCCGCAGCGGCTGGGTCAGCTTGCGTTCGAAGTGCAGCAGCCGGCAGAACGGCTTTTCCCAAACCGTCTTGATCTCGACCGGCACGCGCATGCCGTTGACTTCAGTATCGTGCAGGCCCCATTCGGGCTTGCCGTAACGGCGCGTTGTGCGCTCGAACAGTTCGCAGCCGGCGGCGATGGATTTTCCGAACTCGGTGCTGGCAACCGGATTGAAGGGGTTCTCGAACCACAGCTTCATCATGTCCGCCATCGCCCGCGCCGGATTGAGCGAGGCCTGACCCATCTCGTACATCCAGTACATGGGCGTGGTCAGCGCAGGGCTGACCTCGGACGGCAAGCCAGGCGGCCTGCCAAATTCGCCTATCGGCATAATGATTCCTCGATCCTAGTGTCCCGTATCCGACGTTCGCCCTCACTCTGCAGCACCTTCCGAACGAACGTCGGATACGAAAGGACACTGCGTTGTGATTCTAGTGATCCTTTGGTTCTGACATTCGTAAAAGGTGTCGGCCGGGAAATGATACGAATGTCAGAACCGGATCACTAGTTTCGCGGCGCAACATACTGTCGGGCCTGCGACAAAGCGTCAATCCGCCCATTTTACAGATCAGGTGATTAATTAACCGGCGGAGGCCGCTAGCGATGGTTATTCACCGCTCTGGACCAAGGAACCGTTTTTTCGGGCGCTTTTCAGCAACAGCAAAAAGGCAACAGTCGATATGGCGAATAAAGCCACATTGATGGCCAGTGCCTGGATCATCAGATCGGCCCGGAAGACATGGTCAATCAGCAGCGCCCGCATCCCCTCAAATACGTAGGTCGGCGGCAGCATCCAGGCCACGACCTGAAGCCAGTCCGGCAGGACCGAGACCGGGTAGTACACGCATGACAATGGCAGCAGCGCGAACATCAGCGTCCACGCCAACCCTTCCGCGCCCATGCCATTGCGAAGCACCAGCCCGGACGAGATCAGCCCGAACGACCAGCTCGTGAAAATCAGGTTGCAGAAGAATGCCACCAGCGCGAGGCCGAAACCGAACAGGTTGAAGCCGAAGAACGCGATGGCGAGTATCGTCATCGGAATCACGCCGACCGCCAGCCGCACCACGCTCATCACCATCAGCGAGATCAGATATTCGCTGACCTTGAGCGGGCTCATCAGCAGATTGCCGAGATTCTTCGACCACATCTCTTCCAGAAACGACATTGAAAAGCCGAGCTGGCCGCGGAACAGGATGTCCCACAGGATCACGGCGCCGATAAAGGTGCCGCCAGCCTTGGCGAAGAATCCGGCATTCTGCGAGATATAGGCCTGCGAGAAGCCCCATGTGATCAATTGCAGCACCGGCCAGTAAATCAGTTCGAGCAGCCGCGGCCAGGATGACGTGAGAAGATACCAGTGGCGCAGGATCATCGCGCCGATGCGATGTGGCGCGATCATCTGCGGATTGCCGTGATGAAGCTCGATGCCGCTCATGACGCCGCCTGTTGCACGCGGCCGCGCGCCACATCGAGGAACACTTCTTCGAGCGTTGTGCGGTTGTAGCGCGCCAGAATAGCGGCCGGGCTATCGTCGTCTTCAATCCGCCCGCGCTTCATGATGATCACCCGGTCGCACAGCCGCTCGACTTCCAGCATGTTGTGCGAGGCCAGCAGGATCGTGGCTCCGCGCTCCTTGCGGTAACTTTCGAGATGACTTCGGATCCAGTCCGCGGTGTCGGGATCGAGCGACGCGGTCGGCTCATCGAGCAGCAGAAGTTCCGGCTCGTTGATCAAGGCCTTTGCCAGTGCGACACGTGTTTTCTGACCTGCGGAGAGCTTTCCGCTCGGGCGGTCGAGAAACTCGCCAAGATCGAGATCGGCGGCGAGCGAAAGAATCCGGTCCTTCAGATGTGTCACGCCGTAGAGCCGGCCGAACACGGTGAGATTCTGCCGCACGGTGAGACGGCCCGGCATGTCGACATAGGGGCTCTCGAAATTCATCCGGCCGAGCACCTGCGCGCTCTGCTCGGGCATCGCGCAACCGAGCACACTGACACGGCCCGAAGTCGGCGATACCAGCCCCATGATCATGGAGATGGTCGTGGTCTTCCCGGCGCCATTGCCACCCAGCAACCCGGTCACCGAACCGCGCGGAATCGTGAACGAGATGTCGTCGACAGCGCGGGTGGTCTTGTAAACCTTCACCAGCCGCTCAAGCTCGATCGCGGCGGCGGCGGAGGCCGGACCGGAATGAGACGCGGCACGGGAGGGTGAGAGCTGCACGGTCATAATATCCGTTCATTGAGCCAACGGGAGGGCATCCGCAAGGGCCGGATACGCAGGGCCGGTTTGTGATCGGCGTTGCCGGACGCTAAGAGTATGGCATGAGCGACATCGCGACCTCCGATTTCCGCCACCCGCGCCGTTACGTGCGTCTCGACACCATCCTGCGGCTGCGCTGGCTGGCCGCGCTCGGGCAATTGGCGACGATTTTTATCGTTTCGGAAGGGCTCGATTTCGAGGTCCCGGTGATCCCCTGCGTGGTCATCATCGGGCTGTCGTCGCTCCTCAATCTGGTGCTGCAGATCAGGTTCAACCCGGTCCACCGGCTGGCGCCCCGTTATGCGGCGGGGCTTCTCGCGATCAACATCGCGGAGCTTGCCGCTCTGCTGTTCCTGACCGGCGGTTTGCAGAATCCATTTTCATTTCTTTTCCTCGCACCGGTTCTGATCTCGGCGACCGCTCTGCCGACACGGATCACCATCGCGCTCGGCATCTTCGCGGCCACCTGCGCCACCGCGCTCGGCTTCTTCCATCTGCCACTGCCGTGGAACGGCGAAGAGCCTCTTGTGCTGCCGCGCACCTACATGATCGCCGTGTGGATTTCGATCGTGCTCGCGATTGGTGTCACCAGCCTTTACGCGTTTCAGGTCACCGAGGAGGCCCGCAAGCTCTCCGATGCGCTGGCCGCCACCGAACTCGTGCTGACGCGGGAGCAGCATCTGACGCAAATCGACGGACTCGCCGCCGCCGCCGCCCATGAACTCGGAACGCCGCTCTCCACCATCTTTCTGATTTCGCGCGAACTGGAGCAGGCTATCCAGACCAACGGCCTCGACGATCATGCCCGCGGCGATCTGAAGACGCTGCGCGAACAGGCGCAGCGTTGCCGGGAAATTCTCGCCAAGATCACACAGCTCTCCTCGCATGGCGCACCGTTCGACCGCATGCCGCTGTCGACGCTGATCGAGGAGACGGTCGCCCCGCATCGCGACTTCGGCATCGCCATCAAGGTGCGTATCGCGCTGGCGCAGGACGCCGAGCCCGTCGGCATGCGTAATCCTGCGATCCTCTACGGCGTCGGCAACATTCTGGAGAACGCCGTCGATTTCGCGCGCGAGCGCGTCGAGGTGAATGCGTGGTGGAATGCGCATACTGTCGAGATCGTCGTGTCCGACGACGGCCCCGGGATTCCGCCGGACATTCTCAAGCGAATCGGCGAGCCCTACCTGACGCGGCGGCGCGCCGGCGAAACGGGAGGCGAGCGAAGCGGGCTTGGCCTTGGGGTATTTATCGCGCGCACCTTGCTCGAGCGTACCGGCGCTCGCGTGTCTTTCACCAACCGGACCTTTCCGGATCATGGTGCAATTGTCACAATTACCTGGCCGCGCGACAGCTTCGAAACTGCGGAAGTTCCATCGGGGGCGCTGTCTTAACCACCTCCATGCAAGCGTGTTCTGGAGAAGCCCGAACTGGCGGCCTTGGCATCGCCCGATTGACGCGCCATATCTATAGGACACACTCACAGAGTACCCAGGAGGCGCAAAACCGTGACCGCAACTGCCGATTTGACCGAAATTGCCGACCGTTCCTTGCTGATTGTCGAGGATGACAAGGCATTCTTGGAGCGGCTGGCGCGCGCCATGGAGACTCGCGGCTTCGCTGTGAGCACCTGCGACAATGTGTCCGACGGACTCCATCACATCGATCAGACGCCACCTGCTTTCGCTGTGGTCGATCTGCGGCTCGGCGATGGCAACGGTCTTGACGTGGTGTCCGCGCTGAAGCGGCAGCGGCCCGATGCACGCGCCATCGTGCTGACCGGCTACGGCAATATCGCAACCGCAGTTACTGCGGTGAAGATGGGCGCGGTCGACTATCTTTCCAAGCCGGCTGATGCTGATGATGTGGTCGCCGCGCTGCTCGCAAGCGGTGACGATAAATCGCAGCTTCCGCAGAATCCGATGTCGGCCGACCGCGTCCGCTGGGAACACATTCAGCGCATCTATGAGATGTGCAACCGCAATGTCTCCGAGACGGCGCGCCGCCTGAACATGCACCGCCGGACCCTGCAGCGCATCCTGGCCAAGCGCGCCCCGCGCTGAGCGCTGTTCCGGCGCGGAACCTTTGTGAGCAGGACTGCGTTATCGGCGCAGGACTGTCACAGGGAGCGGCTCCGCCGTACGGTAGATGCGAAAGGCCCGGCATATCGAAATCTCGTCCCGCCTCGAAGTCACCAAACAGTTTGGTCTCGTCGAGGATTACCGGATCGATTGGCCTCAGGGATCGCCCCTCCGCGCTCCGCGTGTCACGATCCGCAGGCGTTCGGCTTACCCTGCTCAACTGACGCGCAACTACGTCACGACGCTGCTTGAGCCGTTTGTTCCCTCCCGCGAAATCGTGGTGACATAAGTTTCAATCGAAAGGCGAAACCGTCATGGGCGCCGCAATCTGGGACATCATCCGCGAGGCGACACGGACGTCGCACAGCCGTCTCGATGTCGCGCTGTCCAGACTCGATATCGCAATCCCGCTTTATTACGAGGCCTTTCTAAGAAGTCAGGCCGAAGCGCTCTTCCCGCTCGAAGCCGCTCTAGAAACGGGCGGGATTGAAAATCTCATTCCCGACTGGACGCTGCGCGTGCGCACGCCCGCACTTGAACGCGATCTCGCCACACTGGGCATCCCCTGCCGGCCGCTGTCCGCGCCTGAGTTCAAATCGGCCGCGGAGATGCTCGGCGCTGTTTATGTGCTTGAAGCATCGCGCATGGGCGAGCGGGTGATGCTGGCGCGTCTGGCGGAAAATCCCGACTCCGAGACGATGAACGCGACGGCGTATCTGCGGCACGGCTTCGGCAAGCGGTTCTGGCCGAGCTTTCTCACGCTGCTGGAAAACCATCCCGCGGCGCTGGCCGATCCGGCAGGCGTCGTGCACGGCGCGGAGATTGCGTTTGCGATGTTTGAGGATGCCCTGATCCCGGTGGCGAACGTTGCCGTGAACCAGTTCACACAGGCCAATCTCTAGACTTCGTGATGCCCCTGCGGATCGACGAGCCGGCTGATGCGCTGCGCCGCCAGCAATCCAAAACTTACAATCATCGATTTACGTGTCGCGGCCGGCAGCCGGTGTTCAGGCGCATCGCAATGCAGATGCGCGCCGTATGCGTCGGCGACGATCAAGCCGGTATCTGCCGGAAACAGATCGCACGGCATGTCCTGGGTGAAGGCAAAGAACAGCCGGTCGCAATGCATCCGGTAGTCCTGCCATTTTTGATCGGCGCGCAGATCCTCGACCGACGATTTGATCTCGACAATCCAGATCTCGCCGCGCGCGTTCATCGCCACCAGATCGGCACGGCGGCCTGACGGCAGGGTCAATTCGCTGACGCAGAAAAATCCCAGCGATTTCAAAAACCTGGAAGTACCGCGCGCAATGGCCAGCGCTGTGTCGGACTGGCGGCGATCCGGCGGCAAACTCGGCTCGATGGGGCGAAACGGTGAATGCATGATTCCGGGAAGCGTAGCAGAAAAGCCAAAACCCCTCAGCCTCAAAAGCGTACGCGGCCCGACACAATTCGGACCCCGAGCGGTCGCGAAGCGGGGGAACCATCGGTTCCGCTGGGAGCGAACACTCGTTTGAGCCCTTGGAGGGGGAAATGTACTCACGCATCACCGACAGATTTAAATTCGGCGGCACTGCATTCGCACTTGCCGTTCTCTCGTTGCCGATCATGTCCACGTTCTCACAAGCCGTTGCCAAACCCACCGTCGAAGTCGCGTTCGTCCTCGACACGACAGGCTCAATGGGCGGTCTGCTCGACGGCGCCAAGCGAAAGATCTGGTCCATCGCAACGAGCGTTGTGGACACCAATCCCGATGCCGACATCCGGATCGGCCTCGTCGCCTATCGCGACATCGGCGATGAATATGTCACCAGAACATTCGATCTCACCACCGACATTCAGGACATCTACGCCAACCTGCTCGATCTGAAGGCGCGCGGCGGCGGCGACTGGCCCGAGAGCGTGAACGAAGCGCTCGATGTGGCGGTCAACAAACTGCAGTGGACCAAAGGCAGCGATACAAAGCGCATCGTGTTTCTTGTCGGCGACGCGCCGCCGCACATGGATTACGCGCAGGACACCAAATATCCGAAGACGCTTGCAGTCGCCAAGCAGCGTGACATCGTGGTCAACGCGGTTCTGGCCGGAGACGCTCGCGACACCGCACGGGTCTGGCAGGACATTGCGCAGCTCGGTGACGGCCGATTCATTCCGATTCCGCAGGATGGCGGCGAGGTCGTCGTGATCGAAACGCCTTACGACGACGAGATCATCATCCTGCAGAAGGAGATCAACGGCACGGTCATTCCGTACGGCCCGCAGAAGGTGCAAAAGCGCGTCGAAGAAAAAACCCGGCAACTGTCCCAGGTCGCCGCCGCGGCCCCCGCTTCGGCGTCCGACATGGCGAGCTATCTCAACAAGCGTTCGAAATTTTCCTCCGAAGCCGTCACCGGCGACGGCGATCTGGTGAGTGCCGTGGCGTCGGGCCGCACCAAGGTCGAAGGCGTCAAGGAGGACGAACTGCCCGACGAGTTGCGCAAGCTCTCGCCGGAGCAGCGCAAGGCCGAGATCGACAAGAAAACGGCGGCTCGCAAAAACCTGAACGAAAAGCTCGCGGCGCTGGTGCAGAAGCGTGATGCGTTCGTAGCCGAAAAGCGCCGGTCTGCTGCCCCTGCCAAGGCCTCGTCGTTCGACCAGGTGGTTGCCGACACGCTGAAAGCCCAGACCAGGCGATAGCTAAGTCATCCGGCGCAGCGCACGATCCGGCGCAAGAGCCCGCGCAAGGGGCCGGTCCGGCATTGGGCCGGCTCCCACGGATCCCGGAAGATACTGTTTTCATTTAACTTCTTCCCGCCTTCCGAAAATTACCTTCAAACCTTATCCGATCGTTTACCCGCGATTCACGCAACTCTCCGGTTCTGCAACCGGGAAGCGCAACATTGGCGTGCCTTTAATCAGATGCCGCCAATGTCGGGACGCGCATCGTGACTGCCCGAAGCAGTCCGGCCGCGACTGGTACTGGGAATTGGAAGCAGGGATTCCGCGTCGAGCAGCAGGCAGGGGGCGTACGCGTCCGATGAAGCTTAATCTTGTGTCCGTGAATATGCGGCTGCTGCGGCTGGTCTCGCCCTTCATTGCCATCGTCTTGCTGCAGGCATTTCTTGCGGGGATGAGCCTGAACATCCTCTCCTCGGTGCGGGCTTATGTCGGCGGCGAGAGCCTGTGGTCGAAAGGACAGAAGGACGCGGTCCACCACCTTTATCTCTACGGCGAAACCGGCGACGACAGGCATTACGAGCGATATCAAAATGCCATCGCCGGACCGCTCGGCGACCGCGCAGCGCGCATCGCGCTGGAGCGAAATCCGCCGGACCTCGCAACGGCTCATAGCGGCTTCCTGCAAGGCGGCATTCACGCCGACGACATCGAAGGCATCATCTGGCTGTACCAGCATTTTCGTCAGCTTCCGCCTTTCAAGAAGGCGATCGTGCACTGGATCAATACCGATCCGTTGCTGGACGACCTCGCCTCCCTCGCGCGGGAAATCCAGATCGAACAGAACGGCACGCCGATTTCGCCGCAGCAGCTCGAATCGCTCCGCGACCGGATCGACCAGTTCAATGCGCGCTTCGCACCCGAAGCGATGGCGTTCGCCGAAAGCCTCGGCAATGGATCGCGGCAGGTCAAGCTCGTGCTCACGATCGCCAATCTGTTCACCGCAGGCTTGCTGGTGCTGCTGCTGATGATGCTGACCCGCTATTTCCTGGCGCAGCGCCGCAGATTCGTGCACGCGCTGCAAGCCGAGAAGGAACGCGCACAGATTACGCTGGCTTCGATCGGCGATGCCGTCATCAGCACCGACGCTCAGGGCCGTGTCGACTACATGAATTCGGCCGCCGAACGCCTCGTGAATTGCCGGGCGACTGCAGCCAGAGGGTTGCCACTGACCTCGCTGTTCCGGATTTTGGATGAGGAAAGCGGTCAGCCGCGCGAGGGCCAGATTGCGCAAATCCTGAACGGACACGATCTTGCTGCCAACACTCGCCCTCAACTGTTGCAACGGCCCGATTCCACGTCGGTGGCGATCTCGATGGTCGGTACGCCGGTCTACAAGGGCGGTGCCGTCGCGGGGGCGGTGCTGGTGCTGCACGACATGACCAGCGAAAAGAAATACATCGCCCGCCTGTCATGGCAGGCGTCGCATGACAGCCTGACCAAGCTGGCCAACCGCCGCGAGTTCGAACACCGGCTGGAAAAGGCCCTGCAGCGGATGGACCGAGACCAGGACGGCCCGCATGCGCTGATGTTCCTCGACCTCGACCAGTTCAAGATCATCAACGACACCTGCGGTCACGCCGCCGGCGACAAGCTGCTGTGCGAAGTCTCGGACTCACTGCAGCAGCATCTGCGCGTGGACGATCTGCTGGCGCGTCTCGGAGGTGACGAATTCGCGATCCTGCTCGAGAATGGTGGTCTCGAACGCGCTGCGATCGTCGCCGAACGTTTGCGGCAGGCGATTCACGACCTCAACTTCGTCTGGAATGGACGTCCGTTCACGATCACCACAAGCATCGGTCTGGTGCAGATCCGGGGCGGTGCGACCAAGGACGAAACCTTGCGCACGGCCGACCTCGCCTGCTATCTCGCCAAGGAGAAGGGCCGCAACCGTATCCAGATCCACAATCCGAGCGACAGCGAATTGCTGCACCGGTTCGGCGAAATGGCGTGGGTCCAGCGGATTCACGATGCCTTGGATGAGCACCGTTTCTGCCTGTATGCGCAACGCATCGTCGGATTGCATGGCGCAAGCCAGAACGGCGCGCATATCGAGCTTTTGCTCCGCCTGCGCGACAGGGACGGCAATCTGGTGCCGCCCGGCGACTTCATTCCCGCCGCCGAGCGCTACGGCCTGATGCCGCTGATCGACCGCTGGGTGGTGCGTCATGCTTTCGAGACCATCGCGACACGGCTTGGCCGCGCCGCATCGGCGACCATCGCTACATGCGCGATCAACCTGTCCGGCGCGACCTTCAGCGACGAGGGCTTCATCGACTACGTTCGCGAGCAACTCGAGCTTCACAACATTCCGCCGACGATGATCTGCTTCGAGATCACCGAGACCAGCGCCATCGGCAATCTCGACAATGCTGCCCGCTTCATCACCGTGCTGCAGCGGCTGGGCTGCCGGTTCTCGCTCGACGATTTCGGCAGCGGCATGTCCTCGTTCGGCTACCTGAAGAATCTGCCGGTGAACTACCTCAAGATCGACGGCAGCTTTGTGAAGGATATGCTCGACGATCCGATCGACCGCGCCATGGTCGAAATGATCTGCCGCATCGGCAAGGTCATGGGCAAGCAGACGATCGCCGAGTTCGTCGAAAACGACGCCACCGTTCAGGCGCTGCGCGAAATCGGCGTCGATTATGCGCAAGGCTATGGCGTCGGCCGGCCGGAACCGTTCGAGATCGCCGGCCCAGCCATCGCCGGACAGCCAAACCTGCGGGTAGCCTGACTGCAGAGCGAAACTCTGACCTGCCACCGCAGGCCTGCCCCCGCGCGGAATCCGCTTGGCGCGGCGCAAAAAATCAGCATTGTGGCCGCATGACAAATGAATCGAAGCAAGCCGCCAAGGAACCGGCAAAGGCTGGCGCCCTGATCGTGCCGGTCTCCCCGTTTCAGCAGAACTGCACCCTGCTGTGGAACGCCGCGACCATGCACGGAGTCGTGATCGATCCGGGCGGGGACGTTCCGCAAATCCTCGCCGGAATCAAGCAGGCCGGCATCACGGTCGACGAGATCTGGATCACGCACGGCCATATCGATCATGTCGGCGGCGCGGCGGAATTGCGCGACGAACTGAAAGTGCCGATCATCGGGCCGCATGTCGCCGACAAATATCTGCTCGACAACGTGGTGGCGAGCGGCGCCAATTTCGGCATGACCGGCGTGCGCAACTTCGCACCCGACCGCTGGCTGAACGAAGGCGATCAGCTCAGGATCGGCGATCTCGTGTTCGACGTCTATCACGCCCCCGGACATTCACCGGGCAGCGTGGTGTTCTTCAACAAGGACATGCGCTTTGCAATCGTGGGCGATGTGTTGTTCAACGGCTCGGTCGGCCGCACCGATCTGCCCGGCGGCGATCACGCCACCCTGATCCGCTCCATCCACGACAAGCTGCTGCCGCTCGGCGACGATGTCGGCTTTATCTGCGGCCATGGCCCCGGCTCGAACTTCGGCCATGAGCGCGCGACTAATCCGTTCCTCAACGGCGGACTGGGCTAGCTAGCCGAAATCCTCCGGCGTCAATTCGATCGGCTGACCATGTGGCGTGCGATCCGCTGCATGGTCCCAGGCATCGCGGTAGCGATGCAGTTCAGCCGCGGGCGCGACGTTCTTCGCCGTCACCAGTTGCTCCAGTGTCGCGAGCCAGTGCCGGTAGTAGGTCTCGCCGGTATCGGCATCGCCTTCGGCCTGCGCACGCCTGATCTGCCTGGCCAGTGCGTCCGCCCATTCCGGCCAGGTGAACAGACCCCGCGCATGCAGCGCCAGCGCCATGGCAAAGGCGCGCGCCTCCCATGGCTCGCGAAAGACCGGACCCTCGCTGTCGCGCGGAAGTCCGGGAATGCTGGCTGCCGCCTGCATTGCTGCCTGCCGGTCGATGGTCATTCGGCGCGCTCCAGATAGGATTCCCAGGCATCTACCGATACAGAACTTGCCGGATCGGCACGATCGCCCCACAACTCGCGCCCGGTGAAGCGCACGGTGTAAAGCTGCTGCGGATTCTCGCCCTCACCGCGCGCGTTGCTGTCCGCAAAGACATGCGCGCCATGAAGCAACTCCACCACGCCAACATGACCACGCACATAGCGCGGCAGCCGGACGTGGCCTTGCGGGTGAATATTTTTCGCGCGCACCCGGTCGCCGACAGCAAACAGCGGCTTCGAGGTTGCTTCGCGCTCCGTCGGCGCGCCACGGCGCAGCATGCCCTCGACATCGCCGGGCGCCAGAACAGGCACACCGGCCTTCGGAGGATGCAGCACATGGCCGGCCTCGATTTCATCCGGCAGCACAAGCCCGCGCTCCTGCATCAGCCGTTCAAGACCCGCAAGCCAGATCTGGTAGTAGCTCTTGCCAAGATAATCCGCAGGCGAGCGGTCCTCGCGGGCGAAGCGGGACATATCGATATTCCAGCCGCCGGGCCGGGCCATTGCCAGCGTCAGCGCCAGCACCCGCCGCTCCCATTCGGCATGAAACACAGGCTCGTTCAGCTCCGGCATCACCGGGCCGAAGCCATCGACCCCGCCCATATCGTGTGCGCCATTCATGATGCAGCCTGTTCGGGCGATTTCGGAAAGCCGGTGCCGATCATGCTGTCGCGGGTGACGAGCTCGGCGAGTTGCTCTTCGCTCCAGCCCTCGGTCCCCGCTGGACGCTGCGGCACGACCAGATAGCGAATCTCGGCGGTGGAATCCCACACGCGGATTTCCGTCTCAGGCGGAAGCTCGACTCCGAAATCGCGCAATACGCCGCGCGGATCGATCACCGCGCGCGAGCGATACGGCGCGGCCTTGTACCAGACCGGCGGAAGCCCGAGCACCGACCACGGATAACAGGAGCACAGGGTGCACACGACCATGTTGTGCCGCTGCCCGGTGTTCTCCACCGCGACAATGTGCTCGCCCTGCCGCCCGGCATAACCGAGTTCGGCGATCGCAGACGTCGCGTCCTTCAGCAAACGTGCGCGATACGCAGGATCTGACCACGCCCTGGCGATCACGCGCGCGCCGTTGCGCGGCCCGACCTTGGTCTCATAGGTTTCAATCAGAAGATCGAGCGCCGCCGGATCGACGTAGCCCTTCTCGGTGAGGACCGTCTCCAGCGCGCGGACACGCAATTCCGTCTCCGACAATTCGGAATGATCGTGATCGTGGTGATGGTGGTGGCCGTGATGATGGTCACCATGGCCGTGGTGATGGTCGTCGTGATCGGGTCCGCTCATGGAACAAAGGATAGTCCTGCCCGCCTCGACGTGTCGAGAGCAGGATCATCGCCGCAGCAAGATGTGATATGCAGACGCGCCGGTTCTTCGCGCGTCAGTCCTTGAGAATGAACGTCACCTTCAGGTTGACGCGGTATTCCGCGATCTTGCCGTTCTTGATGACGCATTTCTGATTCGCGACCCAGACGCCTTCGACATTCTTCAATGTCTTGACGGCGCGCTTGACGCCATTCTGGATGGCATCTTCAAAACTTTTCGGGGAAGCGGCAATAAGCTCGGTCACGCGTGCAACTGACATGATTTTCTCCTGACAGGAATCAAGACGTAAAATCCATTCGGCACTTTGAGCACCGGCAGCTTAGGCCCGCGGCTGGGGGCGTCAAGCTGACCGGGGCGCCACGCAGGGCACATGCACAGCGCCGCACCTGCGTCATGCGGCGCACAAACTCTCAAATTGTATTTGTAAAAGAGACTAGTTCGCGATGGCCGCCGTGACAGCCTGCATCAGCTCCTGCTGGCGAAACGGCTTGCCGAGCTTCGGCAGGCGGGCATCCACGTCTGGCGGCAATTCCGCATAACCAGTCGCAAGAATGACCGGAAGCTCCGGCCGCTCGGCCTTGATCGCGGCTGCGAGTTGCGCGCCGGTCATCCGCGGCATGGCATGATCGGTGATGACGAGATCGACCGAGGGCTCGCGCCGCAAGATCTCCAGCGCCTGGTTGCCTGACGTCGCCTCGAACACCGTGTGTCCCATGTCCTGCAGCATCACCGCGGTGTTCATCAGCACAAGACCATCGTCATCGACGGCAAGCACCACCAGCGGACGGGTGCCGGTCACGCCGTCCTTGATGAAACGCCCGCCCTGCGCGGGCCGGGTCGCTTTCGCGGCAGGCAGCCAGATTTCCGCCGTCGTGCCCTCGCCTTTTTGGCTCTTCAGGAAGAACCGCCCGCCGGACTGTTCGGTCATGCCGTGGACCATCGACAGTCCGAGGCCGGTGCCGCGGCCCACACCTTTCGTGGTGAAGAACGGCTCCATGGCGCGCCTCAGCGTCGCCTTGTCCATTCCCTCGCCTGTGTCCTTCACCGAAAGACGCACATAACGGCCGGCTTTCAGCTTGCTCCGCGAGCGAGGCTTGACGGTTTCCTCACGCGCCGCGATGACGATACTGCCGCCGTCCGGCATCGCATCGCGCGCATTCACCGCCAGATTCAGCAGCGCCATTTCAAGCTGATTGGCGTCGGCATGGACGAGGTCGAGCTTGAGCGGAAAGCGCGTCTCGATCTGCACCGACGGTCCGAGCGAACTCTGCAACAGATCGGTCATGCCGCGCACAAGCGCGGGAATATCGATCGGCTTGAGATCGAGATCCTGACGCCGCGCGAAAGCCAGCATGCGCTGGGTCAGCGCCGCGCCGCGCTGCGCCGCCTGTGTCGCATTGGAAATCAGCGTCGCCACCCGCGCATCATCCGGGAGCCGCTTGCCGGCCAACTCAAGGCTGCCGAGAATGACCATCAGCAGATTGTTGAAATCGTGCGCGATGCCGCCGGTCAGTTGGCCAATGGCATCCATCTTCTGCGAATGGGCCAGCGCCTCGCGCGCCTGCTCGAGCGCTTTCTGTGTTTCCCTGCGCTCGGTGATGTCGCGAGTGATCTTGGCGAAGCCGATGATGGCGCCAGTCTCGTCGCGGATCGGATCGATGATGATGTTGGCCCAGAACTGCGTGCCGTCCTTGCGCACACGCCAGCCTTCCTTCTCGAAACGTCCTTCGCGCCGCGCGGTGGCGAGCGCGTTTTGCGGCTCGCCCTTCAGCCGGTCGCCCTCGGTGTAGAACTTCGAGAAATGCTGGCCGATGATTTCCTCGGCGCGATATTGCTTGATGCGTTCCGCGCCCAGATTCCAGCTGCTGACGTAACCTTCCGGGTCGATCATATAGAGGGCGTAGTCGGTCACACTCTGCACCAGCAGCCGGAACTGTTCTTCCTTCTGCCGCAAACGATCCTGGGCCGCCTTGCGCTCCGTAAGGTCGCGCGTGATCTTGGCAAAGCCGACGAGCCGGCCGTCAGGCGAACGGATCGGGTCGATCACCACATGAGCCCAGAACCGGCTGCCGTCCTTTCGGATGCGCCACCCTTCGTTTTCGAATTTGCCTTCGCGGGCAGAAATTTCCAGGGCGCGCGCCGGAAGCCCGGCCTTGCGGTCCTCCTCGCCATAGAACTGCGAAAAATGACGCCCGATGATCTCGTCGTGGGTGTAGCCCTTGAAACGCTGCGCGCCCGCATTCCAGCTCGTGACCCGTCCTTCCGGGTCGAGCATGTAAATGGCGTAATCGGTAACCGCTTCCACCAGAAGCCGGTATCGCCCTTCCGGGGTCAGGGCATCCTCGAACCGGTTCGATCGCTGCAAGGCGGTGCTCTCAAAGGCCATTCAATGTAACCCCGTACCAACAGGGCCAAACGCCGCCGGACCGGTAAAGTTCCACCTAAATTTGAGGACTTCGCCCAAAGTCGAACAGGGGCCGGGGCTCTCTATTTCTGCTTCTCGTAGGCCGCCAGCATATCCTCGACCTTGATCCCGTTGATGGTCATGCCCTCGATCCGGCAGTCCGTGAGGCAGGCCCCCGACATATTGGCATTGTTAATGTGCAGGCCGGCCAGGTTGGTGTAGTCGATCCGCAGGCCGCTGAGATTGATGTCGTGCATCGTGCAGCCCGACATGTTGACGTCCTCGAAGGTCGAACCTGAAACGTCCGCCCCTTTTACATCGAGACGCTGCCTGCCGCCGTGAATGTCCATGCCTGTTCCTCCGGTTTCTCGTTTCGGCGATTGCACGCTCAGTTCCGCACCGCGTACAGCGGCGTCCGTAACGTGAACTGGACAAGCGGCTCGGGGGTCCAGGCCACTTCGACCGAAGCGCCGAACAGCCGGTTGTCGTTGTCATCCATCCGCTCGAGATCAAACCTGAGCAACGGCTGGGTGAACGCTTTGGCCCTGAGGATACCGGCGCCGATCTGGGCGCCGCCGAAGGTCTGGACGCCCATCCGCGCGGACACCTTCCAGTTGTTCGGCCATTGATAATAACCGCCGAGATAGCCGACGAACGCCGGCTCGACCTTTGCAAGACCCGAATCCACCCAGACGGCGGTCAATCGCGTCCCGAACAGCAGACCCTGGGTTTGATCCTCGTTGAGGCCATAATCCAGTTCGACCACCGTCTGGTTCGATGTCGAGGCCAGCCCCGGCGCGCTGGTGATCGACCGCGTCAGAGTCGAAATTACTGTGACCGTCTTGCTGTCCTGCTGAATGACATCGGCATTGAAACCAATGTTCCAGCTGTCGAGCGTCATCGATGACCAGGGCGCGGCATCGCTGCGCGCCGTGCTGGCGCTGACGCCGCCGTACAGCGAAAACCGTTCGGTGATATCCACCGTCAACGGCGCGTTCAGCGTCACGACCTGCGCCGCCGCCGGGATCGGAGAAACGAAGTTCCTGAACCCGATCGCGAGGACGCCCGGCGGCACGGTCGTGTATTGCGTATTGTAATCCAGATAGATGTTGGGCTGCTTCGGACCTGTTTTTACCGACTCGTCGTCATCTTCGTCGGCGGCGCGGGCGATATCGAAGGCGCCAAGAACAACAAGCAGACCGAGCGCGAAGCGGCCGAGCTGGCGCGCCATCCCGATTCCACGAGAGATTCGGCCGCGCACGCCCGCCTCCCTGGATTTGACTCTGGCCATTGTTCACTCGTTGAGAAGATGAGACGCGCGCGGAAAAACGGAGCGATGGTGCCGCTTTCCACGTCGCTTTTCAATGACCGGTCATGTGAACCGCGACCTGATTTAGTTCAGTGTGGCTTTCAGCGCGGTGGCGGCCGAGGCATAACCGCCCCGCGCACCATCCACAAAATGGAAATGATCCGGCCGCGATGCCGACAGCGTGAAACACGTCATCATCGCCGCATCCTGACGGTGCAGACCGTAACGTGCCGTGCCGGAAGCGGCTGCCGCCGCGAGACGGCTCTCCAGCGCATCGGCAAGCTCAGGCCTGCAATCGAGCACCATGCGCAGGCCGTCGTCGTATTTCCGGAAATCCGAGTTTTCCACCACCTGCTGCATGTAAATCTTCGGCACGAAACCGCCCGCGGAAATATTGAGGCGAAACAGCACATACACGAACAGTGTCATGGCATGAACGCCGAGGCGGCGCCTGAACAGCGATCCTCCGCGCTGCGCCAGCGCCTCGAAATTCGCCCCCGGTGTTGGCCAGCGCATGCGCGGACCCGAGGATGGCACTGGCCGTCCCGCGCCGGGACTTCGCTCGACCAGTGTCACCACATCCTCGATCAGGCGGCGAAATCCGGCGCTGTCCGACGACATGCCCGGCACGATCAGCATCGACAGGATGAGGCCGCGCTCTGCCGGCATTTCGGAAAACCGGCACGACAATCCGGTGAGGTCGGGATGCGCGCCGGACGGCGCAGGGGCCATGGTGAACTCGCCGCGCTTCATGGCGGCTTCCGCCCACGCCAGCCCGCCGCCGGAGAACATCGCGTAGGACACATGCGGAGAAGCCGCATAACGCGCCACCCGCACATCGAGACCTTGTGCGCGAATAGCCTCGATCGGCACCAGCGCAACGCGCAGCGACAGATCGAGATCTTCCTTGACCCAGGTCGCCGTCGCAGCCAGGGCATCCCGCGCCGGACCGGCGTCCCGCGGCGAAACCGCGAAGCTCGCACCGTCGCCGCCAAAGGCGAACGGGAAATCGCGGCTCTCCAGCGCATTGGTCACCGACGCGATCACCGCAGCGCCGGCCATGTTCACCGCCTTATAGCGATTGTCCGCGATCGCCTTGGTGGACTGCACGATGTCGGCGACACCGATCAGCCATCCGTCCGGCACCGGCCGGTACAGCGACGGGTCCATCAGATTGGCGAAGCCGCGAAACACCGGCATGGCGCTGTAAAAATCGTCCCTGCCGCCGGTGTCCGCTGCACCCTGTTCGTGCGATACGCTCATGACCGTTGCGATGCCATTTCCCAGCGCGACCTTTGTCAGGCCAGCGTTCCAAAAATACGGCTGCCCAGCAATACGGGTTCAGCCTTCCCCGCAAACAAATATCGGCGCGGACACGCCGCGCCGAGGATATGAGACGGTAAACTCGCGGACGGTATCAGTGACGATGCCGGTGCCTGCGATAGCGGCGCGGTGCGGGTTCATAAGGCTGATACCAGGCATTCGCACTGCACGAGCCGCCGACCCCGCTGGTGGCCGCCCGGCACTGGTCGTAGGTGTAATAGGCGCAGACCCGGCCCATCCCGGTGCGGCTGTAATTTTCCGAACAGAACGGCGCATCGGCTTTGGCGGGCGCGGCGGCGCCAAGCACGGCAAGTGCCGCGACGCCAGCCGCCACCGCAAAATTGAATTTCAGCATCGTGCCCTCCCTGACGTCCGGCTTTATATGGGCAGTGCATCGAGATTGGCTACTCCTGCCGTGCCGGTTTCCGCGACGGCAACGCCGGGATATGCTAGATTGCGGCACGTGATGTCCATTGAATGGGTTCCGATGTCCCCCGTCTCTTTTATGCTCAACATCTTGTGGGTCGTCCTCGGCGGTTTCTGGATGGCGCTCGGCTGGGCCGTCGCCGCCGTGATCATGGCCATCACCATCATCGGAATTCCATGGGCGCGCGGTGCCTGGAATATCGCCATCTACACGCTGTTTCCGTTCGGCCAGAAAGCCGTCTCGCGCGAGATCTATATCGGCGAGCGCGACTTCGGGACCGGCATTTTCGGGTTTATCGGCAATCTGATCTGGCTCGTCCTGGCCGGATGGTGGCTGGCGCTTGGCCATCTTTTTACGGCGCTTCTGCTCGCCATCACGATCATCGGTATTCCGTTCGCCTGGGCGCATCTGAAGCTCGGCGCCATCGCGTTGTGGCCGATCGGCAAGACCATCGTCCCGGCATGAGGGTGCCTGCCGGCCCGCTCACCAAAACTACACCATCCCGCATTCGCAGTATGACTGAAGAGACAACTTCCATGGGCGCGGAGAAACTGTAAATTTGGCGCGAACCGGTTCTGGACAGACGCCGATGATGGCGGTCCCTCAAGCTGAGCCAAATGCCCATTGGCTGCGCGATGTCGCGGATGACACTCTGGCTATGGCCAGGGCCGCGCAAGAAAAGCTCGCCAGCAACGAAACCAGCACCACCATTCATGAACTGCGCGTCGCGCTCAAGCGCTGGAGAGCCTTGTTGCGGTTGCTCGAGGACTCGATCGGCGACGAGACAGTGGCTCTGCGTCATGAGGCCAGCAGCCTCGCACGCGAGCTCGGCCGCAGCCGCGACGCACAGACCGTTCTCGATGCGCTGGCCGACGTTGTAAAACCGAAAGATGCCAAGATCCCGCCGCTGTCGGAACGAACCAAAGCCACTCTCACCCAGCGGCTTGAAGACGCGCGAAAGGCCATAGAGGCCGAGCATCTTCATCCGGCAGCCATTCAACACCTGCGCGACGGCCTTGCCCGGGCGTCCGCCTGCGCAGCAAACTGGCCGCTTGAACACATCCGCTTCGACGACATCGTGACCGCTCTCGCAAAATCCTATCGCCGGGCCCGCCGGCGCCGTCCACGCGAATGGGACACGGCCAGGCCGGAGGAGGTTCATGATTTCCGCAAGGCTGTCGTAGCTTTTCGCTATCAGCTCGACCTCATTGCGCCGCTGTGGCCAAAAATGTGGAATACCTTCATCGACGAGGTGCAGAAGCTGCGCACGCAGCTTGGCAGGAGCAACGATCTCGTTGCTCTCCGCGGCTTGATTCAACCGAAGCAACCGCTGGCGCCCTGGCGGTCACGCCTGACGCCGCGGATCGACACCCGGCAACAGTTTCACCTTAGCCGCGCGCGATCGCTGTCCGGCCGGGTGTTTGCAGAATCGCCGCGGTCATTCCGCAAACGCATCGAGGCCCTGGCGGAAGCAGCCGCGGAGTCCCCTTGATCCACAGGCATCTCCGGGCTCACGGCGCAATGCACCGCAGCATTACAACTCACCGACCAGCCGCGATCGGAGTTGTCGGCCATCGCCAACTCGGCGATAATTCCCGCATCCTTTTCAGGGAAACGCCATGTCGATGCAAAGCCTGACGTCACCGGCTGCGATCAAAGCCCCCCTCATGGTGGACCGCAGCAAGCTTGCTCACATTCCCGGCGACGAAGGCTGGCCATTTATTGGACGAACGCTCAGCGTCCTCGCCGATCCGAAAGGCGAAGTCGATGCGATGGCCCGGAAATACGGGCTGATCTATCGCTCGCGCGTGCTCGGCGAGACCAGCGTCTCGCTGCTCGGTCCGGACGCCAACGAATTCATGCTGCTCGACCAGACCAAGCTGTTCTCGTCGACCAACGGATGGGAAACAATTCTTGGGCGCCTGTTTCCCCGTGGACTGATGTTGCTCGATTTCGAGGAACACCGGCTGCATCGCCGCGCCATGTCCGTCGCGTTCAAGGCCGGGCCGATGAAAAACTATCTCGCGCAGCTCGATACGGGGATCGCGGCACGCGTCGATCAGTGGCGCGAGGCGCCGGGTCCGATGCTGTTCTACCCAGCCATGAAGCAGCTCACGCTCGATCTCGCCGCGACGTCGTTTCTCGGCACCGGCATCGGCCCCGAGGTCGATGACGTCACGCGCGCCTTTGTCGACATGATCGCCGCGTCGGTCGCGGTGATCCGCCAGCCATGGCCCGGCACGCAGATGGCGCGCGGCGTCAAGGGGCGTCAGCGTATCGTTGCCTATTTCTCGCAGCAGATACCCCTGCGGCGCGAGAACGGCGGCGACGATCTGTTCTCGCAACTCTGCCACGCCACCCATGAAGACGGCGCCCTGCTCTCGACCCAGGACATCGTCGATCACATGAGCTTCCTGATCATGGCGGCGCACGACACGCTGACATCGTCGCTGACGTCGTTCGTGGCGCTGCTCGCGGCGCATCCGGACTGGCAGTCGCGGCTGCGCGATGAGGTCGCGTCGCTTGGGATCGCACCCGGCGCGCCGCTGCCGTTCGAGAAACTCGACGCGATGCCGCTCACCGAAATGGCATTCAAGGAAGCCATGCGAATGAAGCCGCCGGTGCCGTCGATCCCGCGCCGGGCGACACGCGATTTCAGCTTCAAGGGCTTTGATATTCCCGCTGGAACGCTGGTCAGCATGAACCCGCTGTTCACGCACCACATGAGCGAACACTGGCCCGATCCCGAGACATTCGACCCGCTGCGCTTCACCGACGAAGCCCAGCGTGCGCGTCATCGCTTTGCGTTCATCCCCTTCAGCGGCGGCGCGCATATGTGCATCGGACTTCACTTCGCTTACATGCAGGCCAAATGCTTCGCGTTCCACTTCCTGCAAAACCTCAGGGTGAGCATGGCGCCGGGCTATGTGCCGTCGTGGCAGATGTGGCCGATCCCCAAGCCCAAGGACGGGCTGCGCGTGACGCTCTCCGCGGCATGAGGCTTTGCGCGGCTGCCCCGTTGACTCCGCCCGCCCCGTCCTTCAGCAATTGGCAACCCGCAACGGACAAGCGGGACGGGAGAAAACATGCCTAAGATCGATCTCGCGCCGGGTCATGTCGGCCCCTTCGCCGGACTGGATGTGCCGTGGCTGCTGCGGCTGCGTGCCGAGACGCGGTACGACCATCCATTCTTGATCTGGGCGCCGTTCGACGCACCGTCGCGTCCATGGACCTACGGTGAAATCCACGACCGCGTCGGCGCACTGGCCGCGGGCCTTGCGAAACGCAACGTCAAGCCCGGCGAATGCGTGCTGATCCATCTCGACAACTGCATCGAGATGCTGCTGGCGTGGTTTGCCTGCGTCGAACTCGGCGCCATTGCCGTAACGACCAACACCCGCTCCGCGCCTGCAGAGATGGAGTATTTCGCCGGCCATTGCGGCGCCGTCGCAGCCATTACCCAGCCCGCCTATGCCGAACTGGTTGCAGCCAACTGCCGTAGCCTGCGCTGGCTTGCCGTGACCTCGCATGACGCAGGCGCACCACCCGCGCAAGGATACAAACCGCCAAAGAGCGAGAGCTTTGAGGCGCTATTTGCTGACAGCGCGGACAGGCCGCGCCGTCCCGCCGATCCTGATGCATCGTGCAGCGTGCAATACACCTCCGGCACCACATCACGGCCGAAGGCGGTGCTTTGGACACACGCCAATGCGCTGTGGGGCGCGAAGATCAACGCCGTGCATCAGGACCTGCGGCCGCAGGACATTCACCAGATCTATCTGCCGCTGTTCCACACCAATGCGCTGGCCTATTCCATGCTGTCGACGCTGTGGGTCGGCGGCACTGCCGTGATCCAGCCGCGCTTCTCCGCAAGCCGGTTCTGGACGACGGCGCTGGAGCATCGCAGCACCTGGACCTCGCTGGTGCCGTTCTGCGTCAAGGCGCTGATGGAGCGAGAGGCGCCCAAGAACCATCACTTCCGGCTGTGGGGCAGCGCGATTTGTGAGCCGCCGACCGACGCGATCTTCGGCGTAAAGACCATCGCCTGGTGGGGCATGACCGAAACCATCACCCATGGCATCGTCGGCGAGCCTTATCAGCCCAACATTCCGCTGGCCATCGGCCGCGCCGCGCCGGAATATGACATCCGTGTCGTCGATGAGCACGGCGCGCCGACGCAAGTCGGCGAGACCGGCGATCTTCTGATCCGCGGTATTCCCGGCCTCTCGCTGTTCAAGGAGTATCTGCACAACGAAACCGCCACGCGCGACAGCTTCGACGGGCACGGCTATTTCATCACCGGCGACCGTGTGAAGATTCTGGAAAACGGCTTCATGCGGTTTGGCGACCGCGCCAAGGACATGCTGAAGGTCGGCGGCGAGAATGTCGCCGCTTCCGAAATCGAACAGGTCGTCATCACCGTTGCCGGCGTGCGGGAGGCGGCAGTGGTTGCGAAGAAGCATCCGATGCTGGATGAGGTGCCGGTGGTGTTCGTGATTCCGACCAAGGGTCTCGACGGCGCGTCGCCCACGCTGCACGATGATATTCTGAATGCCTGCAAAGCAGCGCTGGCCGACTTCAAGGTGCCGCGCGAGGTGCGGCTGGTCGATGACATGCCGCGCTCGACGCTTGAGAAAGTGGCAAAGGCGGAATTACGGAAATTGCTGGCATAAGCCCTGTGCAACCAGCGGAGATTTGAGGACACAACGATGACCCAGCCAAAATTCGATGTCGTGGTTTATGGCGCAAGCGGCTTCACGGGCAAGCTCGTCGCTGAGTATTTCGCCGCGCATTATGGTCCCGGCAGCAATCTCAAATGGGCGATGGCAGGCCGCAGCCGCGACAAGCTCGCCGCCGTCCGTGACGAGATCCACGCGCCGAAAGACACGCCGCTGATCGAGGCCGACGCGAGCGATCCCGCTTCGCTCAAGGCGCTTGTCGGCCAGACCAAAGCGGTGCTCACCACCGTCGGGCCGTATCAGCTTTACGGCTCCGAGCTTGTCGCAGCCTGCGCCGCATCCGGCACCGATTACCTCGATCTCTGCGGTGAACCTGCATGGATGCGCCAGATGATCGACGCGCATCACGCAAAGGCGCAATCCACCGGCGCCCGCATTCTGTTTTCGTGCGGGTTCGATTCGATTCCATTCGAGCTCGGCGTATTCTTCTTGCAGAACGCGGCGAAGAAACAGCTCGGCGCTGCCGTGCACAGAGTGAAAGGCCGCGTCCGCAAGATGAAGGGCACTTTCTCCGGAGGCACCGCAGCAAGCCTGAAGGCGACATATGCCGCCGCCGCGAAGGATCTCAGCATCGTGCCGCTGCTCAAGAATCCGTTTGCGCTGACGCCGGGCTTCGAAGGCCCGAAACAGCCGCCGGGCAACAAGCCGCTTCACGATGACGAACTCGGCATGTGGGTCGCGCCGTTCGTGATGGCGACGATCAACACCCGCAATGTGCACCGGTCGAATCTTCTGATGGGCTTCCCGTACGGCCAGGACTTTATCTACGACGAGATGATGCTGGCCGGCCCCGGCGAGAAGGGCGAGGCGACCGCCAAGGCTATCGTCGCGGCCAATGCCGCGATGGGCGGACCGGGTGGACCGAAGCCCGGCGAAGGCCCCTCAAAGGAAGAGCGCGAGACAGGACTCTACGACATCCTCTTCGTCGGCGTGTCGCTGGACGGCCGGCAGGTCCGCGTCTCGGTCAAGGGCGATCGCGATCCGGGCTACGGATCCACCTCCAAGATGATCGCCGAGTGTGCCGTCTGCCTCGTGCGCGATGCGCAGGACGTCCCTGGCGGCATCTGGACGCCGGGCGCAGCGCTGGGTGATCGCCTGATCAAGCGGCTGGAAGACAATGCCGGACTTCAGTTCAGAGTCGAGAGCTGAGGCAGGCGCCTCAACTCTCGACTTCAGCCGTCCTATTCCGCGCCGCCTGCGTTGCGGGCCATGAATGTCTCAGGCGATCCGTCGCGCGGGTCCACGAAGATGATATCGGTCGGATTTCGTCGCGGCGTATCGATCGACAGGAACACGACCGGCTCTTCATAAAGCTCCGGCATCGCATGCACCGTTCCGCGCTCAAAGAACAGGAGCTGTCCGGGACCGAATTCGGATTTCGTTGCAGCATCCTTCATCCAGAAGGTGCCCCGGCCCGACACGACATAAAGGTATTCGTCGCAGGTCGCGTGATAATGCGGCGGCGTCGGACGATAAACCCGGAAGACGCGCGCGCTCGCCTGTTCGCGGTCGGTCAGATATTTGTCGACCAGCAGCGTCTTCGCGGTATCCGGCAGCGATTTCGCGATTGCGGGGATGTCGAATATTCCGGTTGAGGCCTTAACGTCATCGGGCATTGTTGCTCTCGTTTCTCTTCATTTTCGGCACGGCTCAGCGCCATCTTCAATCGACCGGACATCCGGACGAAAGAGCCTGTTCCGCGCAGGTCCCCAGATATGGGGCTCCGCTTATATCAGAAATCCCTGAACGCCCCTGATGATCTGTCGCCTGACAGAGAAGCGCTGCCGTTGGCGGAAGGCCCAGAAAACCCTCGCCAGCCGTTGCCCGCGAGGAGCCAATCGGCTAAATGGAATGCGCCGCACCCGTAGCTCAGCTGGATAGAGCGTTGCCCTCCGAAGGCAAATGCAAGCTCTTTCTGATGGTCGAGGGTGTCGTAAAAAACGAGTGAAACCAAGCGATTGGCGAAACTCGAAGGAAGCACGAAAATCGCATTCGAGGTCGCGGAAGCACCACGGAAGCAAACCGAAAGGAGGTTGTGGAGTACGAATGGCGATGATCGGCGAGGCTTTAGCCCGCGTCGTTTGAGCCATGTCGATTCTAGAATTCGCGATTGACCGTGGTCGATCTCGGACACTATCTGAATATCGATGCGCCCGTAGCTCAGCTGGATAGAGCGCCACCCTCCGAAGGTGGAGGCCACACGTTCGAATCGTGTCGGGCGCGCCACACCCTAATTTCATTGAAGAATTCCGGTTTTTAGGACCGTCTCGAACGAGGCGTTAGGACCGGTTTTTAGGACCGTTTTCGAACGCTCCGAATCCGACCGGGAAGGACGGTCTTCAAGAACGTGCCGTTCAAGGTCGGGATGACGATGTTGTTGATGTTGTCCCGGTCGAGGCCATAATCAACGAGCGATGATGCGCGCCAATCGTTGGCGCGACGGTGGGAGAAGGGGCGGGCGCAAGACCCGAAGCACAGCAGTCGGGACGCTGAGCCTATCGCGTGGGACACTGAGTACAGGTGCGCAATACCGGGCTAAGGATACCCGTGTGATCAACGAGGGGTAGGTGCTTCGCACCCACCCGCTCGCGCCGGGGAGATCGGGCCGGGCAACTTCGGCCTGCTGCGCGGCCTCGACCCGCCCGCTCCCCCGTCGATGGCTCTGGCCAGAGATGCGCGCGGAAAATCCCCTACACAGGCCGTATTCCCTATAAGACATATAAGGAATACGACTACTGAAGGGGTTTTTCCCGAGAGAACTCCCTGATCAGGCCGCGCGCGATTTGGCGCGGCCGGTGGCCTCGTAGCGCTGGTCCGAATCCATGTGCAGGCACAGCCCATACCGGGCGCGACCGAGAACACCGGCATGATGATCGAGGAGAACCTTGAGCAGGCGAAGGTTCACCAGCAACGTGTGGCGAGCGTCTCCCCGATGGCGGAAGCCAAGGTTCCGGCCGCAGGTCTGGTTGAACTCGTCGATGTGACGAAGGCCAACCAGATCGTTGCGGCCCGTCCAGGCATTCAGCGCCTGTAGCTGCTCGTACTCGAACGCCGTCATCCAGGTCATGGTCTGGAGAATGTCGAGGCCCTTCAGGGCATTCGATCCCCGAGCCCCGACATGGGTCATGGTGTCGGTCAGCGTCGCGACACGGTTGGAAACGATGAACCAGGAGTCGTTGGGACGGGCAGCGCGAAACTCCGCGCAGAGGCTGGCGAGGTTGTCGCCGCGTCATTTGGTCACTGGACTATAGATTAGAATAATTCTAATCAATGCACCGCCTCTCATGCGCTGGTGGATTGTGCCCGCTCTCTTCTCCTTGTTTCGTCCTACACGGCGACGGTTCGATGACCTGAATGCGCAGGAGGTCCTGTCGCTCGCGATTCTCGCTGAGGAAGAGGACGGACGCATCTACGCTGCCTATGCAGCAAACCTGAGCCAAGAATACCCCGCATCGGCGGCGATGTTCGACACCATGGCTGCGGAAGAAAATGAGCATCGGAGCGCCTTGCTGGACCTTTATGTTCGCAAGTTCGGCCCCACGATCATCCCAATTCGCCGGGAACATGTTGAAGGGTTCTATGCGCGAAAGCCCCTGTGGCTGGTGAGGTCACTGCCGCTGGAGCGCGCACGCGCCGATGCTGCCGAGATGGAGCGGCAGGCGGAAGCCTTCTACCGGTTGGCGGCATCGCGCAGCACCGATGCGGAAACGCGCAAGCTACTCGGTGACCTCGCAGCCGCCGAGGCGAAGCACGAGCGCAAGGCTCTGTCTCTCGAAGGCGAATTGACGACGGGCGGCGAGGGTAAGGCCGAGCAGGATCAGGCCAAGCGCCAGTTCGTGTTGACTTGGGTCCAGCCGGGCCTCGCTGGGCTCATGGATGGCTCAGTTTCGACCTTGGCACCGATCTTTGCGACAGCGTTCGCCACGCAGAATCCGTGGACGACCTTTCTGATCGGTCTGTCTGCTTCAGTGGGCGCTGGTATCTCCATGGGCTTCACCGAGGCAGCGCACGATGACGGCAAGCTGTCGGGGCGTGGATCGCCGTGGAAGCGTGGCCTAGCATCAGGTGTCATGACGGCGATTGGTGGTTTGGGGCATGCGCTTCCTTACCTCATCCCACATTTCTGGACTGCGACGGCCATCGCGCTCTGCGTTGTCTTCGTGGAACTCTGGGTAATTGTCTGGATTCAGAACCGATACATGGAGACCCCCATCGGTCGCGCCATGTTCCAGATCATTCTGGGCGGCCTTCTCGTCCTCGCAACTGGCATCCTCATCGGCGGCGCGTGATAGAAACGAGGACGTTTATGCTGAGTAATCCCGATAGAGACCGGTACGACCGGGCCAGCATCACTTTTCACTGGCTGACTGCTGTACTTGTGCTGGTGCTCTGGCTCATGGCTCAAAGCGAGGGGCTTTTGCCGCGCGAATGGCGTCACGGGATGTGGTCCATCCACATTGCCGCTGGAGCAACCCTTGTTCTGATATACTGCGTTCGTCTGCCCTGGCGCATGACATCGGGAGCGCGGCTTGCCTCCGTCAACTCCGGTCTGCTTCGGCTGCTGGAACATGCCACCCATGGACTGCTCTACGTTCTCCTCGCGGCGACCCTCGCCCTCGGGATCGTCAACGTGGCCGCCAGAGGGTGGGACTTTTTTGGATTCGTGCAAGTACCGGCTTTTGCACCCGACAATCGTGCTCTCCGCCGCTCCATCAACGGCTGGCATGAACTTGCTGCCAATGTTCTGCTTGGCCTTGCCGCATTCCACGCTTTGGCTGCGCTATATCATCAGTTCGTGCGAAAAGATGGCGTGCTTAACCGCATGATCGCGCCGAGGCGGTGAACATCCTCAGCAGGATCGTTCGCCACACTCCAGAAGTAAGACAGCCTTCATTTGAATTTCGACTTTCCGGCCCTGCCTGCCGTAGACTGGATAAATATTGAAGCGCGCCTCGGCAGGGCGAAACAGAACATGCTCACCCAAGCGATGAAACTCCGTTGGAGGGAGAAGAAATCGCCGGAGAGAATGGCCACGATCCAGTGGCGAGAACCCTGCACGGCTGCCGAGCGTGCAGGGTTTTTCATTCCTGGATTTGAGCATGATCTATTCGAACACCGACACAAAGAACTTCAAGACGTTGTGGCACGAGTACGTCGGCCCGACGCTTGGCAAGTGGCCTCTGAAGCAATTCCTCTCGGCCACGCAGAAGCAGGAAAAGTGGTTCGCCGACCTTGTCCGGCCCAGGCTGTTCCTGCCGGACCAGTTCGGCGGCGTCTACTACCCTGTGGACGTGACGACGTTTTCGGTCGGTCGCAATCACCACGTCGCGGAAACGATCGCGTCCGAGGCCGATCCGCTGACGAAATTCGGCGCTGACCCGTGGTCGGCGCTGGCCTATTTCGCCAACCCCCTTCGTGTCTGGAACCGTAGTCCAGTCGGCGAAGACCAGTCGATCAACGAGGCGATCGCCGCCGATGCCCCGAAGGACCGCGTGGTCCTCGGCGACTACCACATCCTGACCTACGAGTTCGATCTGGACGATATCGAGTTCCTGAAGAAGCAGCTTTCGTGGCTGCGCACCTCGGGAAACAAGCTCGATTCTCCGATCGGCGGGCTGTTCAAGCACTGCTCGGGCTATGCTGACTTCTCCGGGATCACCGTCAACTACAGCGGCAGCAAGAGCCTGCACATCCACGTCGTGTTCTCGACCGCGCTCGCCCGCCAGAAGCTCGGCCTGGACGGCTGCGGGGCGACCGAACTGCGTGACGGCTTCGCGACCCATTGGGAACGGCTCCATGAGACGCTGCTGCCGATCCTGGGCGTTGAGGGTCTCCGCGCTGACTCGGCGCTTCGGTTCGCCGAAGCGTTCCGCCGCGTGCCCAACGGCTGTCGCCAGATCGACAAGACGCATTTGCTGGGCATTCCAGTCGGGACGTTGGTGCCCCAGATCACGTTGTGGGAGAAGTCGAGGGAAAGGGCATCGGGCAACGATCTGCCCCTGTTCTGGACGCCCGAGGCATTCGGCGGGACCATGCCCACCCGGAAGGGTACAACAAAATCGCAGCCCCAGCGCGCTGCGAAGCCGGTCGGCGACATGAGCCAGGAGGAGATCGCCTACTGCGGGGAACGGCTCCGCGAATGGTATCCTGGCTGGCCTCGGTTTGATCACTTCGACTTCGACGGCCGCAAGTGGAGCGCCTTGTTCAGGAACTCGGAGGCCGATCGCAACCCGGCCTCGATCATGCGCGAGGACTACTCGACCATTCATCTGGCCGGTCGTGACGCGACTGATCTCAAGCCCCGGCGGCTGCCCTACGACCTCGGCGTGATGCTCCGCCTGTGGCGCGGCCAGTTGGCTCGCAAGCAGGGTCGGGAAGACGATGTCGTCCTGCTCGACGATCTGATCGCTGCCCCGCCTACGCAACCTCTCACCGAAATCGAGCAAAAATTCCGGGACGATGTCATCGACAACGCCAGCGCCGCGACGGCGATGAACCGCTTCTTCCGCGCCACCATACCGGTGAATCCCGTCATGATGGTCGTCGGCCCGGAAGGTGTCGGCAAGACCTCTGTCGTCATGGCGCAGCATCATGAGATCGCCGCTGACCTCGAACGTCGCGGCGAGAGCACACTCGCGATGTACGCGTTTGCTGACTACAAGACGGCAGACGAGAAATGCGCCGCCTTCAACAAGTTGCAACGGACGAATGGCTTCGTCGGCGTGACGATCCCGAGCTTCTCACGCATGTATGAGGAGGAGTGCCAGCGCCTGGGCTTGAAGGTGCTCTCGACCGTAGAGGCTGCCCGGTCCGGGTTCTCTTCGCGCTTCAGCGCAATCCGGCAACGTCAGCCGCAGGTGATGGATCGGTTTCGCCAACGGCACGCGCAGGCGTGGTCGCAGGTCGGCAGCCAGCAGCCGGTCTTCTTCGCCGTCCATCAAGTCGCCCATGACTGGTGGAAGAACAGCCCGACCCGGACAATGTGGGCGCGCTCGTACTGGATGGACGATCTCGGTGACGACCGCGACGCCATTCTGCGGAAGGAGACCAACTGTGTTTCGGCGTGCAAGTTTGACCCCATGAGGCGGGGGATCGGCGTCCAACTTTGACCCCCTTGAGCCGGTTTCGGTGAGACTGCCCATCCTGGTTTCGGATGGGCGGGCGGGGGATGAAGGGCGTGGATACGATTGCGCGGATCCGGCGCGAGTTTTCGATCCGCGGGAAGACGATCAAGGAGATCGCCCGCGAGCTGCACGTCTCTCGGAACACGGTGCGCAAGGTGCTGCGCTCTGGCGCGACGTCGTTCGAGTATGAGCGGAAGGTTCAGCCGCAGCCGAAGATAGGGCCCTGGCGCCCTGAGCTGGATCGGCTGCTGATGGCGAACAACGGCAAGCCGGCCCGCGAGCGCCTGACGCTGATCCGTCTTTTTGAAGAGCTGCGGGATCTCGGCTACGAGGGCGGATACGATGCCGTTCGTCGCTATGCGCGAGGCTGGCGCCGCGAGCAATCCGCCGTCACAGCCGACGCCTATGTGCCTTTGAGCTTCGCGCCCGGCGAGGCCTACCAGTTCGACTGGAGCCACGAGATCGTCGTCATCAATGGCGCCACGACCCAGGTGAAGGTGGCGCATGTCCGGCTTTGTCACTCGCGCATGCTGTTCGTGCGGGCCTATCCACGCGAGAGCCAGGAGATGGTCTTCGACGCCCATGACCGCGCCTTCGCCTTCTTCAAGGGCGCCTGCACGCGCGGCATCTACGACAACATGAAGACCGCGGTGGAGACGATCTTCGTCGGCAAGGAGCGGGCCTATAACCGCCGCTTCCAGCAGATGTGCAGCCACTATCTGGTCGACCCTGTCGCCTGCACGCCAGCCTCGGGCTGGGAGAAGGGGCAGGTCGAGAACCAGGTCGGGCTCGTGCGCGAGCGCTTCTTCGCCCCGCGCCTGCGGGTCAAGAACTACGACGAGTTGAACGCTTGGCTGCTGGATCAGGTGCTCCGCTACGCCAAGGCCCACCGCCATCCGGAGCAACGTGACCGCACGATCTGGGAGATGTTCGAAGCCGAGCGCCCGAGCCTGGTGCCTTACGCGGGGCGGTTCGACGGCTTCCACTCACTGCCAGCCTCGGTGTCGAAGACCTGTCTCGTGCGCTTCGACAACAACAAGTACTCGGTCATCGCGAGTGCGGTCGGGCGCCCCGTCGAGATCCGCGCCTATGCCGATCGGATCGAGCTGCGCCAGGACGGGCGTATCGTCGGCGAGCATTCCCGCTGCTATGGCCGCGACCAGACGATCTACGATCCCTGGCACTATGTCCCGGTACTGGCTCGCAAGCCGGGCGCCCTGCGGAACGGAGCGCCCTTCAAGGACTGGGTCTTGCCCGGCGCGATCGACCGGGTCCGGCGCAAGCTCGCGGCCGTTCAAGACGGCGACAGGCAGATGGTCGAGATCCTCACCGCGGTGCTGAGCGACGGATTGTCCGCCGTCGAAGCCGCCTGCGCGGACGCTCTGCGGCAAGGCGTCCACTCCGCCGACGTGATCATCAACATCCTGGCCCGGCGCCGCGAGCCGGCGGCAGCGATCACGATCATGACGCCCGATGCCTTGCGCCTGCGCCATGAGCCCGCCGCCGATTGTGCCCGCTACGACAGCCTCAGGAGAGCCGTGTGATGGAACGCTCGGAGATTCTCGCCACCATGGGCGAGCTCAAGCTCTATGGCATGAAGGCCGCCTTCGACGAGATCATCGCCTCGGCGGTGAAGCGCCAGCACGAGCCGCAGCGCGTCGTCGGCGATCTGCTCGCCGCCGAGATCGCCGAGAAGCAGGCTCGTTCGATCAAGTATCAGATCACCATCGCCAAGCTGCCGCTCGCCAAGGATGTCGCCGACTTCGCCTTCGACGGAACCCCGATCAACGAGACCCTCGTTCATGATCTCGCCGGCGGCAACTTCCTGGCGCACCAGCGCAACGTTGTCCTCGTCGGCGGGACTGGGACCGGCAAGACCCATCTCGCCATCGCGATCGCCCGGGCATGCATCCGTGCCGGTGCTCGCGGCCGCTTCTTCAACGTCGTCGATCTCGTCAACAAGCTCGAGGCCGAAGCCCGCGCCGGCCGCCAGGGCCGCATGGCCGATTATCTCGCACGCATGGACTTCATCGTCCTCGACGAACTCGGCTATCTGCCCTTTGCCCAGTCCGGCGGACAACTGCTCTTCCACCTGGTCAGCAGGCTCTACGAGCAGAGCTCCGTCATCGTCACCACGAACCTCGCCTTCGGCGAATGGCCGTCCGTCTTCGGCGACGCCAAGATGACCACCGCGCTCCTCGACCGGCTCACCCATCACTGCGACATCGTCGAGACCGGCAACGAGAGCTGGCGCTTCAAGAACAGGCTCTGAGTTCCCCGCACACCACCGATCCGGAGCCGGCGCGGCTGCGCAATCCACACCAGCTCCGCCGCGCCGCCTCCTCGCCGCGAAGCATACTCAAGGGGTCAACATTGGACGCCGATCGGGGGGCAACTTTGCGGGCCGTTTGACATGCTGGGCGTCTTCGCCGAGTTCGAGCGCTCGATGATCGTGGCCAGAGTGCGAGCCGGGTTGCAGCGGACCACGAAGCGCCTGGGCCGCCCGCCCATGCCTGAGGAGAAGGTCGAGGCCATCCGCACCATGCTCGCGCAGGGGCTGGGTGTGCGCGAGACGGCCCGCCGGACCGGTGCAGGGACCGCTACGGTCCAGCGCCTGAAGCGCGCGATGACAGTCGGAGACGGCGGGGGGACCGTCGCCGCATAGGCTGCTTCTTCATGGTCTACATGGGCATCTACATCGACCAGAACATGGTCATGGAGACCATGCCCTCGTCAGTCCCCATGCACGAGAGTCAGTCAAAAACGACCCCTCTCAGGCCGCGATCCGCCGCAGGAATGGGAAGTCGATCCGGTCGATATGCTGCTTCAGCAGCGGCACGTCGTCCTTCAACATCAGGTAGTGTTCCTCGCTGATGTCGTTCGGCTTGTGCCCGGAGATCGCGTTGATCGAGGGCTTCGGTATCCCGACCGCATAGGCCGCGTGCTCGAACGTCTTCCTGAGCGAGTGCACGGTCAGCCTGCGATCCGCGCCGAGCGCCGCATCGATCTCGCGGTTGAGCCTCGTGCTGATCGCGCCGCTCCAACGCTCGGCCGAGGCTCTGTACTTCAACTCGGGGAAGAGCCGCTCGGGCGATCGACGAACATGGTCCAGAACACCGAGGTCGATCAGGTCGCGGTGGAGCGGGATGTACCGCTTGTTGTGCGCGCTCTTCACCCTGGCCTCGTGCAGGTCGATCACGTCGATGCCGTCGCGCCGGACGAACCACTCGCTGCGAAGCTGGGCCATCTCTTCGAGTCTGGCACCGGTCAGCAGCAGCAGCCGGGGCAACCACAGGACCGCCCCGTCCTCGCGCTCAGTCCGGCCGAAGAAGCGGGCAAGCTGGTCGTGGTCGAAACGGCTGTAGCTGCGCCGTGAGGCGACGATCGTGGCCCGGTCTGGACCAAGCCCGCGAAATGGATTGCCGGGGATCAGGTCGGCCGCAACGGCGGCGTTGCAGATCGACGAGAGACAGGTCGTGGTCTTCTTCATCGTGGCGGCCGAACCCACCTTCACCGAGCGCACGAACTGCTCGGCCACCTGCCGGGTGATGTTGGTGATCGGGATGTCCCCGGCTGAGGCCACGAAGCGAGTGATCGCCTTCTCCATGTCGAGCCTGGATCGCCGACGCGGTGGCGCTCCCTTCCGCTCCTGGCGGCGCGGCAGATAGACCTCCTCGTAGACCTTGCGCATCGTCATCCCGACGATCTGCTTCGCCTCGGCCTTCCGCTTCGAGATCAAGGGCTCCGGCCGCATCGAGGTCACGCTGCCGCGCTCGTACAGATATGCGGCCGGGTCGAACGTCCAGGGCGGTGTGGCCCCCGATCGTACCGCCACGATCATGTCGCCCACGTCGGCCGCAGCGCGCAAAGCCCGACTTCGCGCGACCTGCGGATCGCGGGTCTTCAGCGAGAAGGTCACCGAGCGTCGCGCACCGGCCGTGCCGACATCGATCAGCCGCTCGTACACATCGCCAGGAAGCTGGAGCCGGAAACCGAAGACGCCGCCCTTCGTCCATTGTCGCGAGTACGGCACCAACGCGTACCTCGGCATCCTCGATCTGCACCCACACCTTCGGCCGAAACGATCGGCCAACCCGTTCAAAATGAAGGTGAAAGGCTACCCCTGATCCGAGAATCCGCAATCAAAAGAATGGGTTCGGCTTGGCGGCCGGACGCGGGAACGGGGTCGTGTCGGGCGCGCCAACTTAATATTAGGTTGATATCTTGCATATTTGCGGAGCGCCGTTGCAGAGCAATTCGCCGTATTGACCTCCAGATATTTCAGAGGTCATTCAAGTTGGCAGCGCCGCAGAGCGCGATGTTCAATTCTTGCAGGACGATTTCTTCCGGATAGCGGCTCCTCGTTGCCCTCCCGTGACCGAGTCCGGATCCATCCCGTCCCGTCGATTGCCGCTGCTAGTACATCAAACACCGCTGATGTCTTCATGCTACCAGACTGAGGCTTAGTCCGGGAGTCTTGGATCTGTCCCTGTCGGATGGCACGCACGGCGCTCGCTTGGTAATCTCTATAGCACTCGACGGGTGTACTCTCGTTCGGGAAGCGACCAGATCGGATGTCTCAAACGTCGATTGTCAGGGAAAATTCAGACAGGATTGTTAGAGAACAAACTGGGAATAATATAATGCACGTACTTGAGGCTACTCTTTGCTCATTTGCATTACGCCGCTGTATACGAGAACACGAACTGCATCGATCCTAGCGCGAACCACCCGCTGGAAGCGTTGTGCTCTTACGTTATTGAGCACAACGATATTTATTGCGTACTTTGCAATTAACTCGTCGCCCACATCAGCTTTGAGCGACGAGGATTGGGACTCGTGCGTGCATGCGGCCGAAATCGTACCCGATCGCTCGATCCGGGGATGCACAGCGGTTATCCAGGCAGGCGAGCGGATGATCACCCAGTTGGCGGCGGCTTATAACAATCGCGGTGTCGCGCTGCGGTCGAGTGGAGATATCGACCGTGCCATGGAGGATTACGATCGAGCACTTCGTTTGTCCCCCGACTACTATGTCGCGCTCAACAACCGAGGCGTTGCTTTAATGAGCAAGGGAGAGCTTGATCGCGCGATTTCTGATTTCGATCGCGCCGTACAACTGAGGACTGACTACCTCGGTGCCTATTATAATCGCGGGAAGGCACTCGGGCGTAAAGGACTCTTTGATCGTGCCATCGCGGATTATGATCTGGTCATCAAGGCTGATCCGAAGAATCCGACCTTCTTGTTCGAACGCGGAACGATGAAAGCGAACGCTGGAGATCAGAGCGGCGCGGATGCTGATTTCGAGCGCGCCGAATCGCTCAGGTCGAATGGTGCGCGGACGACGCGGCCACGATGAAACTCGCCCAACCTAGACGCCGTTGAACTTGTCAGGCTGATGGGAGCCGCAACTCCGCGTGAAGGCCTCCATTTCTGCCATTGGATAGTTCGACAGAGCCGCCGTGCAGTGTGGCGAGATCGCGGACGATTGCGAGTCCGAGCCCGCTTCCCGGTTTGGCCTCGTCGAGCCGCTCGCCTGGGGCGAACGCGCGGTTTAGTGCATCAGCCGGGATGCCTGGCCCGTCATCAACGATCGTAATAAGGAGCTGCCCCGTCGGGGTATCGCGCGTAGCCTTGATCGAGACAACACCACGAGCCCACTTGCAGGCATTATCGACCAGGTTGGCGACCATCTCGTCAAGGTCGTTGGGATCGACGGCGGCAAGCAATTCCGTCTCGGCTGTATGGACGATCGTCAGCTCACGATGAGCATAGAGCCGCCGCATCGCCGCGGCTATTGATGCGAAGGCAGGTTCGACCTGCGTGATGACGCCAGGCAGGCCGGCGTTGGCTGCGGCACGGGCTCGGGCAAGCTGGAAATCAATCTGGCGCTGCATCCGCCCTGTTTGCTGAGTCAGGACCGCGGCGCCCTCGGTATCACCTCTCGCGAGCAGCCGGCGCGCTTCGTCCGTCAGCACGGCCAATGGTGTCTTCAGGCCATGCGCGAGATTGCCCGCCTGCGTGCGGGCGCGGCGAACCATCTGGGTATTGGCGTCGATCAGAGCGTTGAGATCATCGACCAGCGGCCGAACTTCGGACGGGAAGTCACCAGGCAGGGTTTCTGCTTTGCCCGCGCGAATGTCGCCCAGCGCGTCGCGCAGACGGCGCATGGGACGCAGACCAAACCAGGCCTGCAACGTGCCGGCCCCAATTAGGGCTATTGCCAGTGTGCCGAGTGACAGGGCCAGCGCCTGATTAAAATGTCTCAGTACATCATCGACGATCCGCTGGTCGGCGCCAATTTGAAGCACGTAACCGTTTTCAGCGGTCTGCCACGGTCGCTCATATGCGATCATCGGCTCACCAGCCGGGCCAGCTTCGACTGAGCGAGTAAGCTGCCGATCCGCCCCCCGCGCGGGTGGCGGAAAACGCCGTTGCGGTTCGAGGGAGGCTGATTGTAGGACGATGCCGTTGCGATCGCTCACCTGCCAGTAATAGCCAGTCCCGGGCTGCGCGAAGCGCGGATCACTGAGCCTTTGTGCCAGAGCGACATGTCCGTCGGCCGTGCGGGCCAACAGACCTTCGAGCTCGTCGAGATGACCGATCAGCTCGGCATTGACAAGCTCCGTGACGTGCGCCCGGAACAGCGCGGAAATCGAAACGCCAGCGACAGCGATACCTGTCACGGTCGTGAGAATAACGCCAACCAGCAGCCGGGCGCGCAGACTTCTGACCATCAGCCGAACCTGTAGCCCAGACCGCGCAGGGTCCTGATGGTATCGCGGCCGATTTTGCGTCGCAGCCGACCGACATAGACCTCGATCGTATTCGAGCTGCGTTCCTCATTCAGGCCGTAGAGATGGTCGAGCAACTCGGCTTGCGTCACGACGCGGCCGACGCGATGCAGGAAGAGGTGGAGCAGGCGAAATTCCTGTGCCGTCAATTCGATCGGCTGGCCCGCAACATTGGCGGTGCCGGCAACGGGGTCAAGCACGATATCTCCGTGGCGCAATTCGGAGGTGGCTTGGCCCGCGACGCGCCGCATCAGCGCGCGCAGGCGAGCTGCGACTTCGTCGACGTGAAACGGCTTCGCCACATAGTCATCAGCCCCTGCATTGAGACCTTCCACCTTCTCAGTCCAGCTGCTGCGCGCCGTCAGGATCAGGACCGGTGTGGCGGCCCCGGTACGTCGCAACCTCCGTAAGACCTCGATGCCTGACAGGCCGGGTAAACCGAGATCGAGAACGATCGCGTCGAATTCTTCTTGCAGCGCGAAGGAAAGGGCGTGCTCACCATCTTCCACATGCTCAACGACAAAGCCAAAGCTGGCCAACCCTTCCTTCAGGCGGGCGCCAATGTCCTGATCGTCTTCGACAAGAAGAATGCGAATGGTCATGTCTCCTGATTGCTGCAGTCCGATACTGGATCAACCTGCATTTACGCTGACAGCTTGTGTTCAGACTAGCGTGGCAATCAGGCGTCTAGAAGTCAGTGTTGAGACTCGTGCCAATGTTAAAATTGCTCCTGATAATCGTTCGCATATCAACAATTATCTTGGTGACCCCAGCCTTCGCTCAGCAGGCCGCCGTGCTGTCGATTGATGCACTTGCCAATTCCGTCGTGGCAAGTAACCCCGAACGACGCTTTTATTTCCAGCAGATCGGGCTTGCAGGTGTTGAGCGCGACGCGGCTGATCGCCTGCCGGACCCTGAAGCTGCATTCGAGTTAGGCGAACGCCGGATGGCCGACGGCCTGACAGGTGCACCGAAAGGCGCCGGGCCGACATATGGCTTGTCGATTATGCAGCCGCTCGACTTTGCCGGACGCGGGGCGCTCCGTCGCGCCATCGCCGAGCATCAGATCGCGCTGGCGCGGCTCGGTCTTGCGCAATTCGACGCAACGCTCGCAAGCCGGGCACGCTCTTTGGGATATGCCTTGTTCGCGGCCGAGCGGAAAGCCGCCGCGGCACGCGACGTTGCCGCGCGGATGCGCGAGCTTGCACGCGTTGTGGAGCAGCGGGATCCGGCGGGCATCGCCACCACGCTGGACACGGCCATTCTGGATGCGGGTGCCATCACGGCGGAGCGAAATGCCGCGATGGCTGATTCCGAGACCAGCACGATCGTCTACGAACTGAATCAACTTCGCGGCGCGCCGCTCAAAGCGCGGCTCCGCATTGCTCCGCCCGATATCACGCTGCCCGGCCTTCCGTCGGTCGAGCGCATGGCGCAACAAGCTGGCATCAACAATTTCGAGATTCAGTCGCTGCGCGCGCAATTGCAGCAGCAAGGGTTGCGCGTTGACCTCGCACAAGCAGCGCGTGTGCCGAACGTCTCAGTCGGTCCCTACTTCAATCGCGCGAAGTCAGACAGCCGCGAGACCAATTTCGGCATACGGCTGACGACGACGTTGCCGCTTTGGAATAGCCAGGCTGCTGGCCTCGCACAGGAGTTGAGCCGTCAATCCCAGGGCGATGCGGCCCTGCTCGCCGCCAACCGACGGATCGCGAGGCAGGTTTACGAACAGGCAGCCTACTACGAGGCGAAGCGTCGAGCCCTTGCGGGCTGGCCAGCCGGGGCCACCGAGAAATTTGCGGCCGCAGCTACCGCCGCCGCCGATAGTTATCGCCAGGGAGCGATCCCGATCGCAACTTACGTCGAGATGCAGCGCCAGTATCTGGACGCGCTGTCGGCTCTGCTCGACACGCGACGTGAGGCTATGGAAGCGATGCTTCAACTTCGGGCGCTCAATGGCGGCCGCAGCTTCGACGGCGTGTCCCGATGACGCGGCGGATTCTGGAATGGACAACCGGTCGACCAGCCACGGTGATGATCATCGCTTTGCTGATCGCTGGTCTTGGAATCTGGTCTTTCGTGAATCTGCAAATCGATGTCATTCCCGACATCACAGGCGTGCAGGTGCAGATCAACACGACTGTTCCTGCCCTGGCGCCAGAGGAAATCGAGCGTCTTGTGACGCTGCCCATCGAGCGCAGCATGGGTGGTCAGCCGGGCCTGCGGGAAATGCGATCGCTCACCAAGACCGGACTGTCACAGGTCACGCTCATCTATCAGGACGGCACGGACCAGCTTCGCGCACGCCAATTCGTCAACGAGCGGCTTTCCGCAGTGCGCGACATGCTGCCAGCCGGATCATCGCCGCGCCTCGCTCCGATCACCACCGGGCTTGGCGAAATCTGGTACTACACACTCGAATGGGCGCAACCGCCGTCCGATTTGGACGAGCGGCAACAACTGATGGAGTTGTTCGAGGCTCAGGAATATATCGTGCGCCCGATGCTGCGCGCGATCGAGGGGGTCGCCGACGTCAATTCCAACGGCGGCCTCGAACGTCAGTTTGTCATCGAGCCTGATCTGAAGAAGCTCACGACAGCGGGCATCACGCCGAGCGAGCTTGCCCAGGCTGTTGGCGCCAACGTCGCCAATGCCGGCGGCGGGACCATCACCAAGAACGGCCAACGCTTCACCGTCCGAACCGAAGCGCGTGTCACGACGGCGGAGATGATCCGCGCATTACCCGTGAAATTCGCAGGTGGCGTGCGGCCGCTGACTGTAGCGGATCTGGCGACCGTGACCATCGGCCATGCTCCACGCGATGGCGCCGCGACCACCAACGGCAAGGAAACCGTGCTCGGCACAGTGATGATGCTGGTCGGGCAGAACAGCCGGGACGTTGCCCGGCGCGTCGATGCGCAATTGCCGAACCTGCGCGCCGCGCTGCCCAAAGGCATGATCCTTCAGGTTCAGTACGATCGTTCAGAATTGGTGGATCGCACCATCGCGACGGTCGAGCGCAACCTTGGCGAGGGAGCGTTGCTGGTCGCCGTCGTATTGCTGATCGTGGTCGGCAACTGGCGCGCGGCATTTATCGTCGCGTCGGTCATCCCGCTGGCCTTTCTCATGATGATCTCGGGCATGCATGCGCTCGGTATATCGGGCAATCTGATGAGCCTCGGCGCGCTCGACTTCGGCCTGGTCGTAGATGGCGCGATCGTCGTCGTGGAAAACACATTGCGTCTGATGGGCGAGGCACAGCGCCTCAAGGGGCGCGAGCTGACGGCCGATGAACGCCGTCGCATCGTCATCAACGCTGCGGGGGGCGTGGCGCGGCCCGTGTTCTTCGGCATGGCCATCATCGCGCTGGTTTATGTGCCGGTACTCAGCCTGGGCGGCGTCGAGGGGAAGCTGTTTCAGCCGATGGCGCAAGCCGTGATGCTGGCGCTGGCAGCGGCGCTGATCGTTACCTTTACGCTAGTGCCGGCGCTGTGCGCCCGGCTGCTACGAGGCGAGAAGGTGCGTCAGCCGAGCGTCAGTGAAAAGGAAGATTCTCTCCCGGAGATAACCGCCGACAACCACATCACGCATAACGGTGGCTTCGCCGGCCTCGTGATCCGGGGCTACCGTCCCGTCCTGGACTTCGCCCTCCGTCATCCCGCTGCCCTTCTCGTTCCATCGGCAGTCCTGTTGGCCGTGGCATTGAGGATATTCCTGACCCTTGGCTCGCAGTTTACGCCACGCCTCGATGAGGGCTCCATCACGGCGATGGTCTACAAGCCCGTGGGGATGTCGCTCGACCGTAGCCTTGAGATCGAGCAGCAAACCGAGCGTGAAATTTTGCGTCGCTTTCCGCAAGTGACCCGAACCTTCTCCCGCATCGGCACCAGCGCGGTTGCGACCGACCCGATGCCGCCGAATGAGAACGACCTCTACATCTTCTACAAGCCGCTCGACCAATGGCCGCAAGGTCCGGACATGCCGCGCAACAAGAGCGAGCTGGTTGCGGCGATCGAAAAGGCTGCCACTGCGCTGGCGCCGGAGCAGTCATTCCTTTTCGCGCAGCCTATCGAGATGCGCTTCAACGAAATGTTGGAGGGCACGCGGGCGGATCTGTCGGTCAAGATATTCGGAGACGACTACGACGTGCTTGAGCGGCTCGCCGCGCAGGCGCGAGAGGAATTGCAAGGCGTGCCCGGCACCGCCAATGCCGCATTCGAAGCGGCCAGCCGCACCCACAGTGTGGTGGTCGAGATCAATCACGACGCGATGGTGCGGTTGGGGCTGGGAACCGCCGAGGTCAACCGTGCCATTGCGTCAGCGATCGGTGGGGACGAGGTCGGCTTCATCGCGGACGGAGAGCATCGACACGCGATCGTCGTTCGTATGCCCGAGTCCTTACGCGCGGACACAAAATCGATCCTCTCCCTTCCATTGCGCGTCGGCGCGTCCGGCCTTGTGCCGCTGGACCGCGTTGCAAGTCTGCGCGAGATGAGAACGGTCGAACCGATCCTGCACGACAATGGTAAGCGCCGCGCCGCCTTGATGGTCAATCTCAACACCAGCGACATCGAAGGTTATGTGACCGCAGCGCGTGCACGCCTCGACGGCAAGCTTGCGCTGCCTGAATCCTATCGCATCGAGTTCGGAGGCCAGTTCCGTCAGCTAGAAGCGGCCCGAGCCCGTCTGATGATCGTCGTGCCGGCGGCGCTGCTGATGATCTTCTTGCTCGTTTATTCGGCGTTGGGGAGCGTCCGTCATGCCGCCGTCGTCTATACCGGTATTCCGTTTGCGATCACCGGTGGCGTGCTGGCACTCTGGCTACGTGACATGCCATTCTCGATCACCGCCGCGATCGGCTTTATCGCGGTCTCCGGCATCGCGATGCTGAATGGTCTCGTTCTGATCGATCATATCAATGCGTTGCGGCGGAAGCTGCCTGTTATCGAGGCAGTCCGGCAAGCCGCCACGGATCGGCTCCGTCCGGTATTGTCGACCGCCATGGTCGCGGGAATCGGCTTCGTACCGATGGCGATTTCACAGGGCGCGGGAGCGGAGGTGCAACGACCGCTCGCCACTGTCGTCATCGGCGGCGTCCTGTCGTCCACCGTTCTGACGCTGCTGCTGTTGCCGGCGATCTACCGATGGATGGAGCGCCGCTCCGCAGCCGTCGTCGAACGAGAGAAACAGCCGTTGGAAGTGGAGGTTTCAGCATGAAAAGATCGAATCGGCTCCGTGACGTGGCAATCTTAGCCGCTATGACGTCACTTTTCTTTGTCTCGCCGGCCCTCTCGCTCGCAAGTTCTCCTGTCCATGACAATCAACCCAGTCCTTTCTACGTGCAAAACCTGCCGGCGGAAGTGCGGGCAGGCCTTCAAAAATACAGGAAGGTATGTGGCGATGAATTGACAACAACGCGTGGCTTCAGCCGCTTCATTGACGTTGGGAACGTTCGTCTCATCGCTCTTCATCTTCATGAACTCAGATGTGGCGACCGCCTTACGTTTTGTAGCAGCGGAAAATGCCTCCATCAGGTCTACATGTCGCACCACGGACGATATCATCTGGTGATGAGTGTCAGGGCAAATGAAGTCACGTTGAGAGGCCTGGACAACACTCCGGCGATTGAAGTTGAATGCGGCTTTGGACTACAGCGTATGTGGCGATGGAACGGTAGGCGTTTCATCGGAAGATAGCATCATTGATCAGCCTGACCGGCCAAGTTTCCAGATCGATCTCGAAGGCAAGGCGCCTTTTCCTATGTGCTCAGCGCCGCGTTACAAAGCCTTAGAAATGTAATTCAGGACCATGTTCCATGCGAGCCCTTCATAAAGAGAACCATCTGATCGAACGAATAGGTTGGCTTCGCGCAGCGGTGCTAGGCGCCAATGACGGGCTGATTTCAACATCGAGTCTGATCGTCGGTGTTGCCGCCGCGACCGCCGCTTCCCACGAAATTCTGGTTGCTGGCGTAGCGGGGCTCGTCGCCGGAGCAATGTCGATGGCTGCAGGCGAATATGTGTCGGTCAGTTCCCAGGCCGATACGGAAGAAGCCGACATGGCGCGTGAGCGCCGCGAACTTGCCACGCAACCTGAAGCGGAGCTGGCCGAACTCGCCGCGATCTACGAGCAGCGTGGTGTAACGCCCGAACTGGCGCGACAGGTCGCCGAGCAGATGATGGCAAAGGACGCCTTCGGGGCCCATGCGCGGGATGAACTCGGACTGACCAGTCATGTGATGGCGAAGCCAGTTCAAGCGGCTTTCACTTCGGCGGTCACCTTCGCATCTGGCGCGACTTTGCCGCTGGCCGTCGCTCTCCTGTCGCCGGCCTGGACCGCCACCTGGACCGTCTCCATTGCCTGCCTCATCGGACTTGGCGTTCTCGGAGCGATCGGCGCTCGCGCTGGCGGCGCCAGCATATGGAAACCCACTCTTCGGGTCGTGTTTTGGGGAGCAGTCGCCATGGCCTCAACTGCGACCATTGGTGCCCTCATCGGTCGAGCCGTCTAGTTCGCGGAGCTCTCTATTTTTTAATCGATTTTGCACTCGATATTTGCATCGCTGCAGAATGGGATTTTCTGCGATGTATTCCAGCGGTACCCAATCACACATGCCGCGGACTTCAGGACTAGGAGAGAGCCACTGCGTACGCGGCCCAGATTTGGAAAGAGCTAGTCATTTCCTCATAGACCCGGGAGAAGCAAAATACCGGATACCTTGTACTTGGTCCGATATCAGCTCCGCGTTCGGTTCGGCGCACCCGTTTGGGTGGGGCTATTGGCGGCAGCCGGCGAACGCTGAAAGATGAGAGGATCACGATGCCCCAAAATAAATTAATCGCAGATTCAATCACATATGCGTTCGCACTTTTATCCAGTACGGCGCGCCATTCTCCTTGTGAGATTGGCTCTTTCCCCCACACATTGTCCTTGTTATTTCTGTAGCCTGCCGTCCGGCCATATCAGCCGTCACGCCTGCAGCGCCGTGCGCGCGGCCAGTATCTCGGGCCAGCGCCTTTACACTCGCCCTTGAAAGTGAAGGCGCGTTCTAGCTTTGTGTCAATCGAACGCCACGCCGATGCGCGTAGCGCTCCGCCAGACTATTCGACACTGTGAGCAAGCGCCGCCAGGTTCTATTTTCAGCTCGAAGGCATCCGGAATGTTCAGGGCAGCAGGAACTTCGAGGCAGGCGCCTGTGTCCGACAAGTTTCGGACGACGCAACTTATCACGGACGATCGCTGATTGAGAATGATCTTCCCCGTCAACAGCGTGCGGCGACGGCGAGTGGTGCGACGCTCCGTCATAACCAATACCAAACGACGCCGCAGGCGGTTGTCGCTGCCCCGCGTCTCGCCTCGACGGCCACCTTCGCGATTCCCGTATCGCGTGGCAGGTTATTGGCGAGTATTTTGAAGACGAGAGCCCCCGGCATAGCGCACTCGCAATACTTCAACGTAGAAACACCATCCGCGCGGTTTGGCCGAGCAGGACAAAGGCCAAAGATTCGTCCCAGTAGCTCAAGACTCCCAATCTGAATCGTTGGTGGTTCATGAGGGCCAAGGCACAGCTGATAGCCGCGCTCATAAACAGCATCATCGTAAGCGCTTTCCCGAATCCCCAGGGCAGCGGGCTTTGAGCACCGGCAAAGATCAGCACGATCAAAAGTTTGAGAGAAAGGCGACGGAGCACAAAGCGCGAGTCCGACGTCATTTTCGGCTCGGCTGCATAACGACGTCGTATCCGCGAAGAGGCAGTACGAAAGAGACACTGCGATAAACGCAATGTCGGTCGGGCAAAGGCATCCAAGCCCGTGCGGCGAAACCGAAACGCCGCTTTCAGAAAGGTTAAGGACAACGAATAAAGCAATCGCCGAAGACGAGGGCTTCGCGCGACGATGCGCTCGACAAGAACCATATCGATACCCACACTAGACCTCGGATCGAAATAAATCAGAGCGATCACATCGCTAGTGAAGTCGACGCGCCCGTGTCCGGTGAGTCTAAGCGGCTTGATATTGCGCAGGTAGTTATCGCCGAAGACCTTACAATATACGATGGTATATCCCGGATATTGTTTTGTATATCGGATCAACCCCGCAAGACACTGTCACTCAAGGAATGACGGTGATATCCAGCCAATGTCATCTAGCGGCTCCAACCCGCTGCCGACGCATGAGGATCAACGAGCAATGCCAAGCGACAGTAGTCGAGCAAGCGTGCCGCTCAGGTCGTTCTCGCGAGTCTGAATCATCAGTCTCGCCTGTGACGGCCGAGCGGCTCGTCACGGAGGTGAGACATGACTCTCCAATTTTTTACTCTGCCGGCTTCGCTCCGCGTTTCGCGGATCGCCTCGCCGAAACGCAATCCCGCATTCGCCGACCCGCGATGCGAGCGTGACCGTCCTTTCACGAAGTCTCCCCGCACGAACCGGACTCGACTGGTCGCGGCGTGGCGTGTCAATGGCGAGACCGGTCGGCTCGAATGCATCTGGATGCTTGACGCCGAACCAGACACGGGCGGCGGGTTGCGCCGATTGATCGAGCGCGCCGGACTCCTTCTTGCAGTTTACCAGCATGGTCGCTTTGCGGCGTGAGGCGTGTGATGCATTCCCTCACGCTGCATAAGGCCAGCACGGCGATGGTTCTGGTGTCCGCCGGCCTGGACGGGCTTCACCCCCGCCGGGGCGGCAATCCGTACTCGCGCAGAATCGCACGGTCGCGCGAAGGTGCGGACCCTCCCTGGTGAAGAGCGGCTGCGCTGCTCAAGCGCGGTCCGAATGCCGAGCGTCGTGAAGATGCATCGGTTTCATTATCCCCTCAGCCGACCAAGACCCCAAGCGCCGAAGACCGTGCCGAGAGGCGCATGGTCTCGGCGCTTGCGGCAGGAGATTCATCCAATGAATGCCCCCATCCTCAAGGCGGCTCTCAAGCCGCGCGGAAAAGACGAACGCAAGCTGTCGATGAAGGCGGTCCGTGAAGCCCAGAATGGGTTGGATGACACCTTCGAAAACGTCAAAGGCGACCGCAACGGCCTGATTGCCCGAGATGCGATCGAACGGCTGGCAAAAGACGGCCCCAATGAGGTTGCGCAAGAGCGACGCCTGCCAGCGGTTGTTCAGTTTTTTGGCGCTTTCAAGAATCCGTTCATTGCAGTGCTGCTGATCCTGGCTGGGATCAGCGCTGTAACGGACATCTGGCTTCGGCTTCAACATGGCGAGGATGCGGATCCGACAAAAGTCACCATCATCATCGTGATGGTGCTTGCCAGCGCCTTGATGCGCTTCGTTCAGGAGTACCGATCGAGCGCTGCGGCCGAAGCTCTGAAGGCGATGGTCCGCACGACGGCGACGGTTCTTCGTCGAGGATCGGCAACGTCAAATCCCGAAGCATTCGAAATCCCGATGCGAGAGATCGTCGCCGGCGACATCGTGCGTCTTTCAGCAGGGGATATGATCCCGGCAGACGTGAGGCTGATCGAATCCCGCGATCTGTTTGTGAGCCAGGCAGTGCTCACCGGTGAGGCCATCCCTGTTGAGAAGTATGACACGCTCGGGTCTGTCGCCGAGAAGTCCGCGGCGAGCGTAGCGTCCAGCGAAATGAACGCGCTCGACATGCCCAACGTCTGCTTCATGGGCACCAACGTCGTGAGCGGCACGGCGACCGCGCTTGTCGTTGCCACGGGTGCTCGCACCTATTTCGGATCGTTAGCCAAGGCGATCGTCGGATCGCGCGCTCAAACGGCGTTCGATCGCGGCATCAACAGTGTGAGCTGGCTGCTCATCCGCTTCATGCTCGTCATGGTTCCTGTCGTCTTTGTCATCAACGGCCTGACCAAAGGCGACTGGGTGGAAGCGCTGTTGTTCGGCCTTGCCGTCGCCGTCGGACTTACCCCCGAAATGCTGCCGATGATCGTTTCGTCGAATCTCGCCAAGGGCGCCGTTGCAATGGCCCGGCGCAAGGTCGTCGTGAAGCGGCTCAACGCCATTCAGAACTTCGGCGCGATGGATGTTCTCTGCACGGACAAGACCGGCACGCTTACCCAGGACAAGATCATTCTGGAGCACCACGTCGACGTTACCGGGCAACCAAACGCCGACGTTCTCCGGTTGGGCTGGTTGAACAGCTATCACCAGAGCGGCGTGAAGAACTTGATGGACCAGGCCGTCGTGCGATTTGCCGGCGCGGAGCCAGCCATCACGAACGCAGCCGCGAGCTACCGGAAAGTCGACGAGTTGCCCTTCGACTTCGTGCGTCGCCGGCTCTCGGTGGTCGTCGAGGGCGAAGCGGGAGATCATCTGCTCATCTGCAAGGGCGCAGTGGAGGAGATGCTGTCAATCTCCACGCGCGTCAGGAGTGGCGAAGGCGTAATCCGCCTCGGCGACGCGGAGCGCAAAAGCCTGGCCGCGCTGGCACGCGCCTACAACGAAGACGGGTTCCGTGTGCTGGTCGTCGCCACCCGTGAGTTCGCGGCGTCCGACACCAATACGCATTATGCCATCGAGGACGAAACCGATCTCACGATTCAGGGGTTCCTGACTTTCCTCGACCCGCCGAAGGAGACGGCTGGACCAGCGATCGCGGCGCTCGCCGAACACGGCGTCAGGGTCAAGGTTCTTACCGGCGACAATGCGGTTGTCAGCAGCAAGATCTGCCGTGAAGTGGGACTTGAACCGGGCCAGCCGGTGCTCGGTCGCGATATTGAAAAACTGGACGACGCCGCACTCCGGACCTTGGTCGAGGAGCGGACGATCTTCGCGAAGCTGACGCCGCTTCAGAAGTCACGCGTGCTACAGGCACTCCAGGCCAACGGGCACACCGTCGGCTTCCTCGGCGACGGCATCAATGACGCTCCGGCGCTGCGCGATGCCGATGTTGGCATTTCCGTCGACAGCGGCGCTGATATCGCGAAGGAGTCGGCCGATATTATCCTGCTCGAGAAGAGCTTGATGGTTCTTGAGGAGGGTGTGCTGAAGGGGCGCGAAACCTTCGGCAACATCATGAAATACCTCAATATGACCGCCAGCTCCAACTTCGGAAATGTGTTTTCGGTGCTGGTGGCGAGCGCATTCATTCCGTTCCTGCCGATGCTGTCGATCCATTTGCTCGTGCAAAACCTGATGTACGACATTTCCCAATTGGCGCTGCCTTGGGATCACATGGACAAGGAATTCCTCAGCAGGCCGCGGAAGTGGGATGCCAAGAATATCGGTCGCTTCATGATCTGGATCGGACCGACGTCCTCGATCTTCGACATCACGACGTTCGCTCTGATGTGGTTCGTCTTTGCCGCCAATGCTCCAGAGCATCAGTCGCTCTTTCAGTCGGGCTGGTTCATCGAGGGCCTTCTTTCTCAGACACTCGTGGTCCACATGCTGCGTACCCAGAAGATTCCATTCGTCAACAGTACAGCGGCTTTGCCAGTGCTGCTGATGTCGAGCGTCATCTGTGTGCTGGGGATTTATTTGCCTTTCTCTCCGCTGGGCGCGGCCATCGGATTGCAGCCACTGCCTATCGCTTACTTCCCGTGGCTGGCTGGCACGCTGCTCTGCTACTGCCTCGTCGCTCAACTGATGAAGACCGTCTACATCCGCCGGTTCGGACAATGGCTCTGACGGCGACGCATGAGAGATCATGATCATGTCCACATCGTTGATCCTCAGATTTGCGCCGCCGCAGGCTGGAGACCGCCCGAGACGAGGGCCGCCACCGAAGCAGCCGAGGCGACAGGCGCCGCGTCCGCCCCACAATCGGGAGCCCCGCGATGTCCTGTCCTCGCTTCGGAACCGGTTGAACAGACGTTTGTGCTGGGCTTTGGCGGTTTCGGCGACGCTCCTGACGCGTGTGGCCGTCCACCTTGCTCGTCGCCGCCTACTGGACGGTTCCAAGCTCAGATTCCTACTACGCGGCGGCGCGCGGTTGAACAGAGCGGCGATATCGCGAATGCGGCATTGCCGCTGGTGAGCCACACAAGCGCAAAACGATTGCTTGCATGGAAACAAAGCACGAGGCCCGGGCCCGAACCGGGTTTCGATCAGCAAGGAGCTTCAAATGGACGACCCGTCTAGTCGCGGCGCGACCAATAACTCGCGCCATTTGAATTCACGACAAAACTAGCAGGGCGGCTCGGAGTTATTGGCGACGGGCGCTCTCGTAACCCGACGCCAGGAGTGCCCCATGAACTATTTTGCCGCCCCAGGATTCTTCAATACCGCGAGCGCTGCCGGATTGAGGGTTTTCAGGAATCGCCGAGTCCTTTTTTGCCGATTTATGGCGATCGCCTTCTATTTGCTGGCACTCGGCATCGTGGCAATTCTTCAGATCGCCAAGGCGCATGCGCAAGAGCTTCAAACGACTGCCGACCGCCCAGATGCTCAACCCATTCCGGCGACGCCCACGAAGTTGCCGGAAGCTTCACGTGAGAGCAGCGCGAAAACGAACAAGGTCGATTGGTCGGGCATCTATTTTGGTGGTCACACCGGTTTCGGGACCGGCGATCTTGGTCCAGGGACGAACGCGATCTTGAATCAGTCAGTTGGCCTGCCGCCGACGGTGACGGGGATGATCGGCGGCCTTCAGGGGGGCTACAACTTTCAGCCAGGTGATGGCTGGGTACTTGGCACAGAAGCCGACATCACATTCGTGAGTCCGCCCGACGAGACGCGTCGGACTGCTGCTCCCTTCAATACGACCCTGGACGCGATGGGGACAGTGCGCGCCAGGATCGGCTATGCGTTCGGCCCATTCCTCCCCTATGCAACGGGCGGGTTTGCTTGGGCACGAACGAAGGTCGACATCAATGGAGATGACGGCGCCGTTTTGTCGAAGCTGAGGCGCTGGCACGCTGGGTGGACGGCGGGCGTAGGTATCGAAATGGCCTTGGGAGGACCGTGGACCGCACGCGCTGAGTACGACTACCTCGATTTGGCTTCTTCGATCTATCGACTCGATGGAACTGGACTGCGCGACGTTTCGGTCCACCCTCAAGTCCAAAGGATCACATTTGGTCTGAACTACCGACTGGGTGATGGGGTCTCGGCACTCGCGAAACCATCGGCGACTGGCGAAGCATCGCCGGACTGGAATGTTCATGGCCAGACAACATTCATTGCCCAGGGCTATCCTGCAATTCGATCTCCTTACGCGTCCGCCAACAGTCTCCCCGGCGGCGGGCAACTGCGCGAGACATGGACCGCGGATGCTTTTCTCGGCGTGCGGCTTTGGGAGGGTGGTGAGTTCTACTTCAATCCCGAACTGGCCCAGGGCTTCGGACTGAACGGAACGCTCGGACTCGCAGGTTTTCCAAATGGAGAAGCGCAAAAAGGCGGGACAGAATTTCCAAAATTCCGCGCTCAGCGCTACTATGTTCGGCAGACATTTGGTCTCGGCGGCGAGCAGGAGGATGTCGCGGACGGCCCTCTGCAACTGGCGGGACGACGCGATATCAATCGCATCACCGTCACGGTTGGCCGTTTCGCAGTTGGAGACTTCTTCGACGCCAATGCCTATGCCAAGGATCCGCGCGCCGATTTCATGAATTGGGCGATCTGGTCATCGGGGGCCTATGATTTTCCCGCCGACCTGCCGGGCTTCACGCGCGGCGCGGTGATCGAGCTTAATCAGAAGAATTGGGCCGTGCGAGCGGGCGCCTTCCAGGTGCCGGAGCAGCCAAACAGCGACGTCCTGGTCTTCAAGGGCGGCGGTGGCGGCGTCGTCGAGTTCGAGGAACGGCACAGCCTGTTCGGGCAGCCCGGTAAGGTTCGCATTGGCACTTTCGTCAACCGCGGCCGCACCGGCGCGTATCGCGATGCCATCGACATCGCCCAGGCAAGTCCGCAAACGGATATCAACGATGCGATGACGGCCCTGCGCCGCAATCAGAATAAATATGGCTTTTACGGGAACATCGAACAGGCTTTGACGGCTGACCTCGGGCTTTTCGCCCGTGCAAGCTGGAACGACGGTCGAACCGAAATTCTATCCTTCACGGATATCGACCGCAGCATTTCCGGCGGTTTCGCCCTGAAGGGCACCGCATGGGGACGGCCCTCGGACACCATTGGGCTCGGGGCTGCGGTCAACGGTCTGTCACGCGCACATCGTGATTTCCTCGCTGCGGGAGGCACGGGATTGCTGATCGGTGATGGGCGGCTGCGTTACGGTCACGAGTCGATCATCGAGGCATACTACGCCCTGCGGTTCAACGATTGGAGCGCCGTCACCTTCGACTATCAGTTTGTTGCAAACCCCGCCTACAACGCCGACCGCGGACCAGCTTCGATTCTGTCGCTTCGCGCACACGCCGAGTTCTGACAGCCGATGGAGCAGAAATTCCAACAATTGCAGGGACTTCCGTCGGTGGAGTGTAGCCGACGCTGCAAGATGGGACATTCATATGGATTGGCAAAGTCTTGGCCATACTGCGCTCACGCTCGGAGGCGCATTCCTTCTCGGCGGTTTGATCGGCTTCGAGCGGCAATGGCGCCAACGCCTGGCTGGGCTACGAACCAACACCCTCGTTGCACTCGGCGCCGCCATCTTCGTCCTCTTTGCAGGGCTATTCCCCGGAGAGTCGAGTCCGACGCGTGTTGCGGCCCAGATCGTTTCCGGCATCGGCTTCATGGGCGCAGGCATCATTTTCAAGGAGGGATTGAACGTGCGCGGGCTCAACACGGCGGCGACGCTGTGGTGTTCGGCCGCGATCGGCGCGCTATGCGGAGCTGGATTTTTCTTTCACGCGTTGATTGCGACGATGTTCGTCATCGCAGTCAATGGAGTTCTGCGTCCGCTCGTGCGCCTCATTGAGCGCCAGTCATTCGCTGGAGGCCAGTTGGAGAGCGCCTATGCTATCAGCATTATCTGTCATGGAGAGGCCGAGGCGCATGTTCGAGCGCTTCTTCTTCGTGATCTTGCCGGCGTTCTACACATTCGCGACCTCGAAAGCACCAATATCGAGGACACAAATCGAGTCCAGGTGAGCGCGACCGTGCGGGCCGACACTCGGCAGGATCGCGTTCTGGAACAGATTATCGGTCGTCTCAGCCTGGAGCCGCTGGTAACGTCCGCTCGATGGCGGTTAGAGCTAGGCGAATGATCGAGAATTAATAGATATCTAGCCACTGAGCGGAGTAGATTCGGGAAGAATACTGAAAGCGCGTAGGTTGATCGAGAGAGGCGAACAATGCTCAAGGTGGTCAATGACAGCCGTCCAAGATCGGCACTGACACTGATCGCGATGGGTGTTGCGATGGCAGGCATTTTCATCGCCGATACGGTTACGGATTATGCCATCGCTGCAGCCGTATTTTACACGGCAGTCATTCTCGTTGCTACACGCATCTTGTCTGGCGCGGCTGTGGTAGTTCTCGCTTGCATTTGCGTCGCGCTGACCTTGATCAGCTTCTTTCTGACCCCCTCCGGCGCATACGAAGTAGGCATCGTCAATACCGGGATTAGCATCGTTGCGATCGGGGTCACAACCTATCTCAGTTTGAGGATGGTCGCCGCAAAGGCAGAGGCGCTGGAGGCCCGCGACCGCCTCTTGCGTATTGCGCGGGTGACGACGCTGGGCCAACTGTCGGCGTCGATAGCGCATGAAGTAAACCAACCATTGGCTGCCGTTGTCGCCAGCGGTGGTGCGTGCGCCCGATGGCTGAGCCAGGAGCCGCCAAATCTCGAGAAGGCCCGTCGCGCGCTTGACCGCATCGTTAGTGACGCGAACCGGGCGAGTCAGGTCATAGCGCGGATCCGTGCCCTTTCGAAGGGCGAGGCTCCGCACAGACAGCCATTCGACCTAAGGGAAGCCGTTCGTGAAATCGTAACCTTGTCACGCAGCGAGATCGAGCGTAGCGGCATCGCCCTGCAGCTAGACATGTATGACGACCTACCTCGCGTTTTCGCTGACCGAGTGCAGATCCAGCAGGTCATAAGCAACCTTGTTCTTAATGCTACGGAGGCGATGGCGGCCGGCGCGTTGCCTGAGCGTCGCTTACGAATCACCGCCTCGCAGGCGGCGCCAGATACCGTTGTTCTTACGGTGGCCGATTCCGGTGCCGGCCTGACGCCAAGCGCGCGCGAACATCTTTTTGATGCCTTTTGGACGACAAAAGAAGGAGGCATGGGGCTCGGCCTGACCATCAGTCAGGCGATCGTCGAAGCAAATGGGGGCCAAATTTGTGCTGCTCCCAATCCGGTGGGCGGAGCCGCATTCGAGGTACGCCTACCGCGCTACACGGAGGTAGCCTGATGAAGAACGAACCGATCATAGAACCGCGGCCGCAACCCATCGTCTATGTCATAGATGACGATCGGTCTGTTCGAGCTGCGCTTGAAGATTTGCTCGCGTCGGTCGGGCTTCAAGTTCGCTCGCACAGCTCGGTCGCCGAATTCCTCGAAAGCACTATCTTGGATGTACCCGGCTGTCTGCTGCTTGACGTTAGAATGCCTGGACAAAGCGGCATCGATTTTCACCGACAAATGCCGGAATACGGCATTCATCTCCCGACAATTTTCATCACGGGACACGGGGACATCGCGATGGGCGTGAGCGCCATGAAGAATGGCGCCTTCGAATTCCTGACGAAGCCTTTTCGCGACCAAGATTTGCTGGATGCCATCCAACAGGCGATCGAGAAAGATCGACAAAGGCGAGAGAATGAAGCGCGCTCGCTGGACTTGAACGCCCGTTGGGAGACGCTAACGCCCGGCGAGCGAGACGTTTTCAAGCTCGTTGTAAAGGGTCTTCTTAATAAGCAGATTGCTGCCGAATTGAATGTTAGTGAGATTACGGTGAAGGTTCGCCGGAGCCATCTTATGCAAAAGTTGCAAGCCAAGACGGTTATTGACCTTGTTAGGATTTCAGACAATTTAAGCGTCTGAATCTCGATACCGGCTGAATGACATCTGCCAAATTCGTCGGCACCAAATCAGTGGGATATATCGGCGCCCGACCTATTCAGGGGCCGGTATATTTGATCGATACCTTCGTATATCGAGACTATATAAAATCATCCGTCCGCGCGCGCATGCGACCGTCTATTTGAGGCATGAATCAGGAGGTGCTGCCTTAGTTGCGGTTTGGACGCGGTGGTCGTGGTAGCTTGTGCATATAGATCGATGCATGCGATCAGGTTGCGAAGGTTGTCGATCGGTATCGCGCGTACGTTCTTGAACGGTCGACGCCCACTCAAGGAACATACAAAAGCGCTTCTGGCCGAATACATACAGAAGCAAATGCGACCTTGGGCTGTTACAACGTCAGACCTCATTTCAAATAGGCCGTGGTCGCGAGCGGCCCATGCTTGAACTCCGCCAGATTCGGTACTTCCTTGCTGCGGCCGAGCACGGTAGCTTTCGAAAGGCGGCGTCGGCCTTGGAGATACAGGAATCAGCGATCAGCCGTCGCATCCGCGATCTTGAAGACGAACTTGGTGCCTCGTTGTTTCAGAGGCACAACGGCGGCGTCTGCCTGACGTTGGCGGGGCAGCATTTCGTGCGTCGCGCACGTAAGGGTCTTCAGCAGATCGAGCACGGCGCTAGGGATGTGGCCGCCATAGGCCGCTCTGAGCGGGGGCATATCAAGGTTGGTATCTTTTCGTCGCTCGCGTCCGGATTCCTGTGCGAGTTACTGGGGGCCTATGGCAAGGAACATGCGAGTGTACGGGTCGAATTTTTTGACGGTGATCCTGCGGATCATGTTGCCTCGATCCGGCGACTTCAGCTCGATGTAGCTTTCATTACGGGAACCGCACAGTGGTCGGACTGCCAAACAGAACAGCTTTGGTCCGAGCGAGTATTCGCAGTGCTGCCCAGCGACCACCCTCTTTCCGAGAAACCGGTGCTTAGCTGGAGTGATCTTGCTGGCGAGAGATTTATTGTAAGTGACGGCGCCCCTGGATCGGAGATCCACGACTATTTGGTCCAGCGCCTCGCCGATCTTGGGCGACACCCGGAAATCCACACCCAATACGTGGGGAGAGACAATCTCCTATCGCTCGTTGCGATCGGGCGTGGCCTGACCGTCATGAGTGAGGCCGGAACGGCAGCCCAGTTTCCTGGAACTGTTTATCGGCAGCTTGTGGATGAGGTTCTACCATTTTGTGCGGTCTGGTCACCACGGAATGACAACCCCGCATGGCGCCGCCTCCTGAGTCTCGCACGTTCGATGTCACGGTCAGCAGCTGCGACAATCATCCAGGCGACCGCGGCGATCCTTTTGACCTCCTCGCCGCTACAAATCCCCGATCCGTGGCTATGAACCGCTCCAGCATCGGGATGATTAGGCGAACGGGGTCGGCCGGTGACTGCCCCGCTTCGCGGGCGAGAATCTCGGCATAGGCGACGAGATCGCGGTGAAGGCTCGCTGGCAGCTCCACCGAGACCTTCACCGGCTTGTCGTCGACGATCGGTCCCAATTTCAGCTTGGCCATCTCAGCCTCCGTAGGGTTCGAGCACTAGATCGCGCGTGACGATGACGCGGACGGGGAACCCCGGCCGGATGGTGAGCGTCGGAGCAATGTTGAGCTGACGCTGGACGATCTGCTGACCGGTCTGGCTGACGCTGTTCGAGGCGCCCTGACGAAGAGCGCGGACGATATCGCTGTCCTGACCCGACGAACCGGCCTCGGCGCCGATACTCAGGATCGTTGAGAGCGCAGCGGCCTTGAACAGTTCGCCCCAGTGATAGTCGACACCATCCTCGAGCCCGGCATAGCCCTCCGCGTCTGCACCAGGCTGACGCTCCAGCACGATGGAGCGGCCATTGGGGAAGATCAGCCGATTCCAGACGAGGAGAATGCGCCGCTGACCGAAGCCGACGCCGCTGTCATACTGCCCGACGACGCGCGTGCCCTGGGGCACGAGCAGGATCTTGCCGGTCGGGCTGTCATAGATGTTCTCGGTCACCTGCGCGGTGATCTGACCGGGCAGGTCGGAGCGAATGCCTGTGATGAGCGCGGCGGCGATGACGGCACCGGCCTGAAGCACATTCTTCGACGCCGGCGCCGCAACACGATCCGGCGAGACGGTTCGCTTGTCGGGCGCCTGGTTGAGGAATGCGAGCTGCCGGTCCTGCGCCGAGGGCGTCGCCGGCTGCGGCGCGAGGCCGAGGCTGGAGAGATCGGCGAGAGGCGTGGCGGTCGCGGTCGGTTGCGCCGAGGTCGCGGCACTGGCGGGCCGATTCTCGGTCGAGGCGAACAGCCGTGCGGTCCGCGCAGCCTCCAGCTCCTGGGCCCGGCGTTGTTCCTCTGGGCTTGGTCCCACGGGGCCTGTCGGCCGTGCGCCGATCGGCGGCACGGGGGCGCCATTCTGCGCATTGAGGATCGGACGGCCGAGGTCGCCGGGCAGTGGCGGGCCGAGCTTCGGAACGCCGGAATAATCCTTCGGCAATCCAGCGAGGCCATCCGGTGTCGAGCGGTTGTCCGTCGAGTACAGCTCCTGGCCCTGGCCGCCGTGACGGGTTTGAAGCGCGTAGATTAGCGCCCCGCCAACACCGAGGCTTGCAGCGAGACCCAGACCGGCCAGCACTTTGCGGGAAAGGCGGGTCACACGCGGCGGCTCGGCACGCAGCCGCATCGTCGCGGCGGGTTCGCCGGTCAGCGGCCGGGTGTCATCAACGTCGGCCGGCTGAGGCTCGGGCGTCGAACCCAGCGCCCGGCCTTCTTCCATTTCGGGATCGCGTTCGTCGCTCACGATGCCGGCCTCCCGTCGGTGCGGGATATGCGGACGCGCTTCTGGTCCTTGCCCGCGCCGAACCGCAATTCGGCGGCGGCGAACAGGCGATCCACGATAATGTAGTTGCCGCGCACGCGATAGTTCACCAGCTCGGAGGTGTCGCCCTCCGGCCCGACCACGAACAGCGGCGGCATCTCGCCTTGGCCGATGCCGCGCGGAAATTCGATGAACACCTGTTTCCCGTCATCGAAGGCGCGCTGCGGCCGCCACGGCGCGCGGTCGCCCGTCACCTCGTAGCGGAAATTGACGCGGGCGAGATCAATGCCGCTGGAGACGGGCTGCGCGGCCTCGGCCTGCTGGTTCTGACGGCGCAGCGCGATGAGTTGGTCCTGCGGATATTGCCAGGACACCGACGCCATGTAGGTCGAAGGCGTCGCGCGCAATTCCATGTGATAGGTGCGCCGGTCGGTGTTGATGACGAGGTTGGTCATCAGCTCGGCGCGGGTGGGCTTCACGAGGATATGGATCTGCTTCGCCGCGCCAACGCCGCTCTCGGTATCGCCGATGATCCAGCGCACCGTGTCGCCGGCGGCGACGGGACCGGAGCCGACGAGCTGCTCGCCGGGCTGAAGCGCGATGTCGGTGATCTGCCCCGGTGACGCGTAGACCTGATAGAGCGCGCCATCGACGAAGGGATAGACCTGCATCGAGTTGATGAAGCCGTTGCGGACGGGTTGGACGCGCGCGGCGGCGTTGGCCTGGTTGACGCGCGTGGCGGGATCGGCCGGTTCTGGCTCGGGCTTGCCGTCCTTGCCGAGCGGCTTCAACTGACCGGGCAGCGGGAGCGGCTTGGGCAATTCCACCACCCTGACCGGCGCTGGCGGATCGGACGTTTGAACGGCCGGAGCCGCATTGTCGTAGGAGATCTCCGGCGGCGGCGTGTGTCCGGCACAGCCGGCGAGCGCCGACGTGCAAAGCCAGAGAAGTGGCAAGCCGGATTTACGGAAAGCCGGAACGGCGCGGTTGAGGAAAGCCGGCCTCCCGGCTTTGCGGAAGGTCGGTGTCATTATCCAAGCTCCTTCGACCAGTTGATGGCGTTGACGTAGATTCCGAGGGGATTCTTCCGCAGCGTGTCGGCGTCACGAGGGGGCTGCACGACAACGGTGAGGATGGCGGACCAGCGCTCGGTGGAAGCCAGCGAGCCATCCTGATAGCGGCGCTCGATCCAGGCGATGCGGAAGCTCGACGGCGAGGCGCGGATGACCGAGGACACCTCGATCGCGATCTGCTGCTTGCCGACCTTGGTGAACGGGTCGTTGGCGCGAGCATAGTCGTTGAGCGCGAGCGCGCCGCCCTGTGTCGTGAAATCATAGGCGCGCAGCCAGTTCTGCCGCACGATGATGGCGTCGGACGGGATCGAGCGGACCTGCTCGATGAAGCGCGCGAGGTAGAAGGCGATCTGCGGATCGTTCGGCTGATAGTCGGCGGTCGCCGGTGCCACGGCCTGCGCCTGGCCGAGCCGGTCAACCTGCACCACCCAGGGCACGATCGAGCCGTTGGCGGACTGCCAGACCAGCGCGGCCGAAAGCCCGCCCGCGAGCGCCAATGAGCCGAAGGCCATGTAGCGCCAGTTGTGGGCCTGCACGCGGGCGGAGCCAATGCGATCGTCCCAGACCTGCGCGGCGCGCTGATAGGGCGTCTCGGGCTGAGGGGTTTTGCCGTAATGAGTGGATGGTCGTTTGAACATGGTCAGTTGCTTTCGGAAAGGTTGACGGAGGAGCCGCCGCCATGGCTGTCGCCACTGCGCACGGCGTGGGCGGCGGCCTGAACGCCGTGTGACATCTGCTGCGAGCGTTTCATGCGCTTCGCCCAGGCCGGCGGGCCGTCGCCGGCAGAGGACGCGGCTCCCGCAGATGCGGCCTCCGCAGCGGTTGTCGTTGCGGCGCCGGAAGTACCCGTGGCGATCTCCGTCGCGGCTTGGCCGCCGGCCTGATAGCTCTGCTTGAGGCTGTCGGCGGCGCGCCCGGCTGCGCGCTTCAACGGTGAGACGGCCGCCTTCGCGCCGGTGCTGGCAACATTACCAAGACCGGACGCGACACCCGATGCACCCGTTTGTCCGGCCGCGCCGAGGCTATAGGCGGTGGAGGCCCCGCCTGCGAGGGCTGCACCACCGCGGGCCGCAGCGGCTGCGCCGCCAGCAAGTGCAGCTCCACCGGACACGGCTGCGCCGGCGGCGGCCGCGCCGGCTGCGACAACGCCACCGGCGGCGAGACCAGTACCAATGGCCGCGCCTGCGCCGAGCTGCGGGCCACCGGAGATGAGGCCGTTGGCGATGCCGGGGCCGAAGATGCCGAGACCAAGCAGCGACAGCGCGGCAAGCACGATCGCCATGGCGTCGTCGATCGACGGCGTTGCGCCGTTGAAGCCGGAGGTGAACTCGGAGAACAGCGTCGAGCCGATGCCGATGATGACGGCGAGAACCAGCACCTTGATGCCGGAGGAGATGACGTTGCCCAACACGCGCTCGGCCATGAAGGCGGATTTGCCGAACAGGCCGAAGGGAATGAGGACGAAGCCGGCGAGCGTGGTCAGCTTGAACTCGATCAGGGTGACGAAGAGCTGGATCGCGAGGATGAAAAACGCCAGCAGCACCAGAGCCCAGGCGAAAAACATGCAGGCGATCTGGATGAAGTTCTCGAAAAACGACCAGTAGCCCATCAGGCTGGAGATGGAGTCGAGCAGTGGGCGGCCGGCATCGAGACCGGTCTGGGCCACCTTGCCGGGTCGCATGAGATCGCTGACGGCGAAGCCCGTACCCGACGCCTTCAGGCCGAGGCCCGCGAAGCTCTCGAAGATGATGCGGGCGAGATTGTTCCAGTTGGAGATAAGGTAGGCGAAGACACCGACGAAGAGCGTCTTCTTGATTAGCCTCGCCATAATGTCGTCGTCCGCGCCCCACGACCAGAAGAGTGCGGCGAGCGTGACGTCGATGACGATCAAGGTGGTGGCGATGAAACCGACTTCGCCACCGAGCAGGCCGAAGCCGCCGTCGATGTAGCGAGTGAAGACCTCAAGGAAATGGTCGATGACGCCGGTGCCGCCCATGTCAGCGAACCTCCGGCCGGGCGCGCTCGGCCTGCATCGCAGGCTCGGTCACGCCCGCTGGCGCACTGTCTTTGTGGATAGGATCAGCCGACGCGGGCGCACTTGGAAACATCGTGGTCGGCGCAACCGGCGACGATGATGAAACCGGGGCCGGCCGGCCGAGGAAGCGGCGCCGGTTCTCTGCCCATGCCTTCAGGCAATTGGGATCGCGCGTGCCGGCCTCACCGATCTCGGAACAGCGAAGCAGTTCGGCGGCGAGAGGATCTTGTGCTGTGACCGAACGGCCCTGCGTCGCGAGGACGTCCGGCGAAACGTCCTTGCGGCTCATCTCGATCGCGGTCGCCGTGATGGCGACCGCGACGAAGACAATGGCGCCGACGCGAGCGAGGGTCTTGCCGTCCATCGCGCTAGCCTCAGTTGCCGCTGTTCGGGAACATTCGGGCGTTGCCGGGCTGATAGCCCGAGCCCGGCGTCAGGAAACGCCGGCGCTGCTCGCGGCCCTGTTCGGCGGCGGCGGCCTGCTCAGCCGACTGCAAGGCCTGCGCCCGGCCGTTGGCCGCCACGACGGCGGTGAGATCCGCGAGTTGCTGCGCCTGAAGCGCGAGGAGCTGGTTGCCGGCCTGCGTCGCCTGCAGCGCGCCGGTCGCGCCCTGGCTCTGGCCGATCAGCGCGGACATCTGCGTGCGGTTGGTGTCGATGTTGCCGACGACGCCCGCCTGCACCCGCATCGCGTCCTGCAGGCCGCCGACAGTGTTCTGCCAGCGCGAGCGCGCATCGATGACGAGTTGCTGGTCGGAGGCCGACAGTGAGACGTTCCCGTATTTCTGCTGGAACATCCGATCGATCTGCTGGACGTCGTAGGCGATATTCTGCGCCTGGTTGAGAAGCTGCTGCGTGCGCTGAACGGACTGCTGAAGCTGCTGCAGCGACGAGAACGGCAGGCTCGCCAGGTTGCGTGCCTGGTTGATCAGCATCTGCGCTTCGTTCTGAAGCGAGGTGATCTGGTTGGTGATCTGCTGGAGCGATCGGGCCGCCGTCAGCACGTTCTGCGCATAGTTCGAGGGATCGAACACGATGATGGCGTGGGCGGGCGTCGCCAGCATGGGCGTGAGCGCGACGGGAGCGGATAGCAGCGCGGCAGCAAAACGCGCTGCGCGGGAATTGCGCAGTTTCATTGGGACGTCTCCTTGTTGGTGAGCGTGGGGATGAGATCGGCGGCCCAGCCGACTTCACGGTGATCAAGCCAGGCGGCGAGAAAGCCGTCGCGGCCGTGTTCGGCGACGATTCGGGCGATGGCCGCCTGATCGGTCTTCGATGACGCGGCGCAGAGCGCGAGCGCGACATCGGACAGGCCGAGCTCGAACAGCCGGTTGCCGCGCCGCGACTGGCAGTAATAGTCGCGCTTCGGCATCGCCCGCGCGATGATCTCGATCTGGCGGTCGTTGAGGCCGAAGCGGCGATAGATCGCGGTGATCTGTGGCTCGATCGCGCGCTCGTTCGGTAACAGGAGCCGGGTCTGACAGCTTTCGATGATGGCGGGCGCGATCGCCGAGCCGTCGATGTCGCTGAGCGATTGCGTGGCGAAGATGACGCTGGCGTTCTTCTTGCGGAGCGTCTTCAGCCATTCGCGGAGCTGGCCGGCGAAGCCGTCATCGTCCAGCGCCAGCCAGCCCTCGTCGATGATGAGAAGAGTCGGCGAACCATCTAGCCGATCTTCGATCCGATGGAAGAGGTAGGAGAGAACCGCGGGCGCCGCGCCGGTGCCGATCAGCCCTTCGGTCTCGAACGCTTGAACGAAGGCCGAGCCAAGATACTCGCGCTCGGCGTCGAGCAGCCGGCCGTAGGGACCGCCGACGCAATAAGGCCTGAGCGCCTGCTTGAGATCGTTCGATTGGAGCAGCACGACCAAGCCAGTGATCGTGCGCTCCTCGACGGGCGCCGATGCCAGCGAGGTCAGCGCCGTCCAGATATGCTCCTTCACCTCGGGCGTGATCGGCACCCCCTCGCGGGTCAGGATCGATACGATCCAGTCGCCCGCCCAAGCGCGCTCGGGCACGTCGTGAACGCGAGCGAGCGGTTGAAGGCTGACGCTATCGGTCGCGCCGTCGCTGAGATCGCCACCGAGGTCATGCCAATCGCCGCCCATGCCGAGCGCCGCCGCGCGGATCGAGCCGCCGAAGTCGAAGGCGAAGACTTGGGCGCGGGCATAGCGTCGGAACTGCAGCGCCATCAGCGCCAGCAGGACCGACTTGCCCGCGCCGGTCGGGCCGACGATCAGCGTGTGGCCGACGTCGCCGACGTGAAGCGAAAGCCGGAACGGGGTCGAGCCTTCGGTCTTGCCGAAGAGCAGAGGGGGCGCTGCAAAATGCTCGTCCCGTTCCGGCCCCGCCCACACCGCTGACAGCGGGATCATGTGGGCGAGATTGAGCGTGGAAATCGGAGGCTTGCGGACGTTCGCATAGACGTGGCCGGGCAACGAGCCGAGCCAGGCGTCCACCGCGTTGATGGTCTCGGCCGTGGCGGTGAAGTCGCGGCCCTGGATGACCTTCTCGACCAGGCGCAGTTTCTCGTCGGCTATGCGCGGATCCTCGTCCCACACCGTCACCGTCGCGGTGACATACGCCATCCCGGCATAGTCGGCGCCGAGTTCCTGGAGCGCGAGATCGGCGTCAGCCGCCTTGTTCGCGGCGTCGGTGTCCACGAGGACGGACGCCTCGTTGGTCATCACCTCCTTGAGGATCGCGGCGATCGACTTGCGCTTGGCGAACCACTGCCGCCGAATCTTGGTCAGCAGCTTGGTCGCGTCGGTCTTGTCGAGTAGGATCGCGCGCGTTGACCAGCGATACGGAAATGCGAGACGGTTCAGCTCGTCGAGCAGGCCCGGCGTCGTCGCCGTCGGAAAGCCGGTGACTGTGAGGATGCGCAGATGCGACGTACCAAGGCGCGGCTCGAGCCCGCCAGTGAGCGGCTGATCGGCGAGCAGCGCGTCGAGATAGATCGGCGTTTCGGGGACGCGGACCCGATGCCGCTTGGTCGAGACGCAGCCGTGGAGATAGGTGAGCGTCTCCGCGTCATCGAGCCAGCGGCATTCCGGCATGAAGGCTTCGACCAGGCGCAGGATGCGATCGGTGCGATCGGCGAAGCCGGTCATCACCTCGTTGGGGTCGAGGCCCGACTTTTCCCGCCCCTCGTAGAGCCAGGATTCTGCACGCGCGGCGTCCTCGGCCGGCGGCAGATAGGTGAAGGTCAGGAAATAGCTCGACTCGAAATGCGCGCCGGCTTCCTCGAAATCCGCCTTGCGCTCGGCATCGACCAGCGCCGACGCGGGATCGGGAAAGCGGCTGTCGGGATAGAGGTTCGAGGCATGGCGCTGCGCCTCGACGAAGATCGCCCAGCCGGAGCCGAGGCGTCGGAAGGCATTGTTGAGGCGGCCGGCGACAGCGACCAGTTCGGCCGGGACGGCGCTGTCGAGATCGGGGCCGCGGAACTGCGCGGTGCGCTGGAAGCTGCCGTCCTTGTTGAGGACGATGCCGGCGCCCACCAGGCCCACCCACGGCAGGAAGTCGGCGAGTCGGCTGTTGCGGTTGCGGTATTCGGCGAGGTTCATCATCGGCGCGCTCCCCGTCAGACCGAGAGGTGCGCGGGGACGCGCAGATGGCGGCGCACTACGTCGACGAAGAGCGGATCGCGCTTCGCTGCCCAAACTGCCGCGACATGGCCGATCGCCCAGATGGCGATGCCGACCAGCCAGAGACGCAGCCCCAGGCCGACGGCGCCAGCGAGCGTCCCGTTCATGATGGCGATGGCGCGCGGCGCGCCGCCGAGCAGGATCGGCTCGGTCAGCGCCCGGTGAACGGGGGCCGTGTAACCCGGGACTTCACCGCCCTGTTCGACAATGCCCGTCATCAGACCAGCGCCCCGCCGCCGAACGAGAAGAACGACAGGAAGAAGCTCGACGCGGCGAAGGCGATCGAGAGACCGAACACGATCTGGATCAGCCGACGGAAGCCGCCGGACGTGTCGCCGAAGGCGAGCGTCAGGCCGGTGACGATGATGATGATCACCGCGATGATTTTGGCCACGGGGCCTTCGATCGATTGCAGGATCTGTTGCAGCGGTTGCTCCCACGGCATCGACGAGCCGGAGGCGTGGGCGGGCGCGGCCATCACTACCGACAGCGTGGCGATGGACACGGTCATGCCGAGACGTTGGCGCACTTGAGTCAGGCGCATTGGGCGCAGGCGGTCGATCACAGGCTTTCTCCTTCAGGGCTTGGGGTGAGCAGGGCCGGGTCGCCGTCGCCCTCGATGACGGCCGGCGCGATGCGATAGTCCCCGTCCGGGCCGAGGCCCTCGACGCGTGCGAGTTCGGAAAGCCGGCGCAGAGAGCCGCGGCCGGAGAGGACGGCGACGATGTCGATTGTCTCGGCGATCAGCGCCCGCGGGACAGTGACGACGGCCTCCTGGATGAGCTGCTCCATCCGGCGCAGCGCACCGATCGCGGTGCCGGCGTGGATCGTGCCGACGCCGCCGGGGTGTCCGGTGCCCCAAGCCTTGAGCAGCTCCAGCGCCTCGGCTCCGCGCACCTCGCCGACCGGAATGCGATCGGGGCGCAGGCGCAGCGACGAGCGCACGAGATCGGACAGCGAGGCGACGCCGTCTTTGGTACGCATCGCCACGAGATTCGGCGCGGCGCATTGCAGCTCGCGCGTATCCTCGATGATGACGACACGATCGGCGGTCTTCGCGACCTCGGCGAGGAGAGCGTTGGTAAGCGTGGTCTTGCCGGTGGATGTGCCACCGGCGACGAGGATATTGGCGCGAGACGCCACGCCCTGGCGCAGCATCACAGCCTGTCCGGCCGACATGATCCCGGCGTGGACATAATCGTCGAGCGTGAACACCGCGACCGCGGGCTTGCGGATCGCGAAGGCCGGCGCGGCGACGACAGGCGGCAGCAGGCCCTCGAACCGCTCTCCCGTCTCGGGCAGCTCCGCCGACACGCGCGGCGCGCCCGCGTGAACCTCGGCGCCGACGTGGTGGGCGACCAGGCGGACGATGCGCTCGCCGTCCGCCGCTGACAGCCGCTCGCCCGTGTCGGACAGCCCCTCGGATAGGCGGTCGATCCAGAGCCGCCCATCAGGGTTGAGCATCACTTCAACGATGCTGGCGTCGTCGAGGTAGCGGGCGATCGCCGGGCCAAGCGCCGTGCGCAGCATTCGCGCGCCGCGCGCCAGACCTTCCGCATGTTGATGTGAAGCCGCCACATGACCCCCGATTCCATCGGGGTCGAGACAGTCCTTCCCCGGACGGGGATGATTAAAAGGGCCTGATTTTGGGCCGATTCAACAAAGATTCATCGGCGTAGTAGTGTAGCGTGCAAATACAGGAGAACGGCGGGGTCAGAATTCGAACGACGCGAGGTGAGCGATCAATGACGGCGAATATCAGCCATGGGAGAACCGACTCAGCGACGCGATTCATCGCCGCCAGCGCGGACGTGATCTATCGTGCGTTTGTTGATCCCAAGGCATGGCCGCAGTGGCTTCCGCCGGATGGGATGACCGGCCAGATCTACGAGTTCGACGCCCGGCCAGGTGGCACCTACAGGATGGCGCTGACCTATCGCGGCGATCACCCGAATGCAGGCAAGACCTCCGACGACACTGATGTCGTCGAAGGTCGCTTCGCAGAGCTGGTCCCGAATCGTCGCGTCGTCCAGATCGTGACGTTTCAGTCCGATGATCCGGCTTTCGCCGGCGAGATGCGAATGACGTGGAGCCTGTCGCCCGTGGCGGGCGGCACTGATGTCTCGATCATCGCCGAGAATGTGCCGATCGGAATAAGCAAAGCGGACCACGATGTCGGGCTTCGTTCGACTCTCGAAAACCTCGCGAGATTTGTCGAAGGATGATCTTACGCCGATCCGGTTAGATTGACGCGACACACTATGGCTCACCGTCGGCGGCGACGTCCTCGGAAATCTCCTGCCTTAGCTTCGGACCCTTCGCGAGGCGGCGGCCGAGAGCGGTGACGAACTGATCATAGCGTTCGCCGGCCTTGGCACGCGCAGCCTGCGCAGCAGGTTCCGGCAACGCCGGCGTGGTGGCGACCCAGAACCGCACGAACACTGCCAGCATCTCGACGGAGATGCCGACGTCGCGTTCCATCCGCGTCATGCGGCGATCGAGCTGATCGAGGCGCTTGGTGATTGCGGCTTCCTGCCGCTCAGCCGCATCGGGCGACAGGAAGGATTCGATGGCCGCCTCCGCGACCAGCGATCGTGAATGATCGCGGCGCGCAGCATGCTCGGTAAGCCGGCGCATCACGGCGGGATCGAGATAGACAGAGAGGCGCTGCTTTTTCGCGGATTTCGTCATGGCGACCTAACTAAAGCTCCATGCCGTCACCGGGATCGAGCGACACCTGACGCGCCACACCCTGCATCAGCCGGTTCATCCGGCTATTGCGGGTGGCGTCATCCTCGGCGTCATCGGCAAGGCCGATCTCGAACTCGTTCTCGATCGGCGCCTTCTTCTCGACGGGCTTCATGCGGCTCAATTCGGGCTGTTGGCGACGCTCGGATCCGGTCGGATCTTCGTCGCCCGTCTCCATCCCGGGCTTTGCCTCGGCGATCGCAGGCCGAGCCGGAAGCGGCAGCGCGGTCCAATCGTCAGGCCGGCCGTGCTTCGGCTGCGCGAGCGCCGGCGGCGGCAGGATGCGTTCCTTGAAGCGGGCATCCTCATAATAGCGCGCCTTCTTCGCTCGGATCGGCGGCGTGCCCGCGACCATGACGATCTCGTCGGTCGGCGGGAGCTGCATGATCTCGCCGGGGGTGAGCAACTGGCGGGCCGTCTCGGATCGGGAGACCATCAGATGCCCGAGCCAGGGTGACAGCCGATGCCCCGCATAGTTCCGCATCGCCTTCATCTCGGTGGCGGTGCCGAGCGCGTCTGACACGCGCTTGGCCGTGCGCTCGTCGTTCGTGGCGAAGCTGACGCGCACATGGCAGTTATCGAGGATCGAATTGTTCGCGCCGTAGGCTTTTTCAATCTGGTTGAGACTCTGGGCAATCAGGAAGCTCTTGAGGCCGTAGCCCGCCATGAAGGCCAGCGCGGACTCGAAGAAGTCGAGCCGCCCAAGGGCCGGAAACTCGTCCAGCATCAGCAGCAGCCGATGGCGGCCGGCCTTCGCCTGCAGATCCTCCGTCAAGCGGCGGCCGACCTGATTGAGGATCAGACGTATGAGCGGCTTGGTGCGGTTGATGTCGGAGGGTGGCACGATAAGATAGAGCGTCGTCGGATGTTTGCCGCCCACGATGTCGGTGATGCGCCAATCGCAACGCCGCGTCACCTCGGCGACGACGGGATCACGGTAGAGGCCGAGGAACGACATGGCGGTGCTGAGCACGCCCGATCGCTCGTTGTCGCTCTTGTTGAGCAGCTCGCGCGCGGCGCTGGCGATGACGGGATGCGGCCCAGCTTCGCCGAGGTGCGCTGTCTTCATCATCGCCGCCAGCGTCGACTCGATCGGGCGCTTCGGGTCCGACAGGAACGCCGCAACGCCGGCAAGCGTTTTGTCCTCCTCGGCGTAGAGGACATGGAGGATCGCGCCGACCAGCAGCGCATGGCTGGTCTTTTCCCAGTGATTGCGCTTCTCCAATGAGCCTTCGGGGTCGACAAGGATATCGGCGATGTTCTGAACGTCGCGGACCTCCCATTCGCCGCGGCGCACTTCGAGCAGCGGATTGTAGGCCGACGATCTGGCGTTGGTCGGATCGAACAGCAGTACGCGGCCGTGCTTGGCGCGGAATCCCGCCGTCAGCGTCCAGTTCTCGCCCTTGATGTCATGAACGATGGCCGAGCCGGGCCAGGTCAGCAGCGAGGGCACCACCAGGCCGACGCCCTTGCCGGATCGTGTCGGCGCGAAGCACAGCACATGCTCCGGCCCGTCATGGCGGAGGTAGTCCCGCTCGTATCGACCAAGCACGACGCCATCGGCGCCGAGCAAGCCGGCGGCCTGCACCTCCTGCCGTTCGGCCCATCGTGCCGAGCCGTAGGTCTCGACCTTTTTGGCCTCGCGCGCCCGCCAGACCGACATGCCGATCGCGACCGCGATCGAGATGAAGCCGCCCGATGCCGCGATGTAGGCGCCCTCGACGAAGATCGATGGCGCATAGGCGTCGAAGCCATACCACCACCAGAAAAACGAGGGCGGCAGGTAGAAGGGAAAGCCGAATAGCCGGAACCACGGCTGCCCCAGCTCAGGCTGGAAGGCGAGCCGCCAGGCCACCCATTCGGTCGCGCCCCAGGTCGTGACCAGCACGATGGCGAAGACGGTGAGAATCTGGCCCCAGAGAATTTTCGTAGCGGACATTGGGATGGATCTTTCTGCGAGGGATCAGAGGCCGAGGCCGCGCTTGCGGCCGAAGCTCCAGTCGATGCCGCCGTCATCGCGGGCGACGCCGGAGACGTGCTTGCCGAGCTGCTTTTCCAGCGAGGGCGTCCACGGCACGAGCTGGAAGCCGAGGCCGTCGTCGAGCATGGCGAAACGGCCCGAGGCGAGCGTGAAGCGCTGACGGTAGGAGCCGGCGACATATTCGCCGCTGGCCGCCCGATTGAACGGCTGGCCGGTCTCGGCGGCCAGCTTGTCGCCGAGCGCCTCAAGCTCGCGGCGGCGCAGCGTGTCGATCAGGTTTCGAGTGAAGGTAACACGCTGGCCATGACGCTCCCCGAAACCCTGTCTGACCAGGTGATCAGCGCGGCGCTCCAACGCCTGTCGAACTTCAGCGCCGAACCCACCCTGGGACAGCGCGGCCGGCTCGCGGGCGATATTCTGCCGGTCGAGCCAGGTTGCGCCTGACGCGGAGATCTGGCGGTCGATGTCGAGATCGGAGCGGATGGCGATCGCCACGCGCCGCTGCCCTTGGTTGTCTTCGAACCTGCGCAGCTCGACGATCGAGCCCGACGCGCTGTCGCCGGCCGCATCGAGGTCGGGGAGCTTGATGTGATGGGTGCAGCCATCGACACCATCGACCACAGCATAGGCCGTGCCCTTCAGCTCGTCGTCGAGGCCGCGATCGACCAGCCGACCGATGATCGGGGTGTCGAGACTCTCTGCCGCCAGCACATAGCTGGCCGAGCCGCGCTCGATGCCGCGTTCGGTCAGCGCGCGGTGCATCCGCTTGATGATGTCACCGCGCTCGCCGAGCTCGCGCAGCGTCGTCTCGGCCCTGCCGTCGATCATCCACTGGCCGGGGCCGACCTGTTCAGCGAGACCAAGCGTTTCGAGCTTGCGAAGCCGCCCGACCTTCAGCGCGTGATACTCGTCGGGCCGGATGTTCGGATCGGGCGCCATGTCGATGACGCCTCCCTCGCGGCCATCGCGAACAAGCTGCCGATCGAGTTGGGTCCAGCGCTCCGCCTCGACCTGGCGCTCCAGATTGCGGCGGATGTCGAGATCGGTGCGCGGCCCCAATTCCTGCGTGATGAGATCGGCGGCGCGGGCGCGCATCCCTTCCTTGATGTAGTCACGCGCGATGACGAGATCCTGCCCATCGTCGGCGCGCCCGCGCAGGATGATATGGACGTGCGGGTTGTCGGTGTTCCAGTGATCGACCGCCGCCCAATCGAGCTTCGTGCCGAGATCCTTTGCCATCTGGCCCATCAGGTCGCGGGCGAAGGATTTGAGGTCCGCCATGTCGACCGCGTCTTCCGGCGATACGATGAAGCGGAAATGATGCCGGTCGTCTTGGCATCGCTCGGCGAAGCCGCGGCCGTCGACGTCATCAGTCTCCGGCCCGAACAGCCGGGCCTTCTCCCCGTCGCGGGTGACGCCCTCGCGGCGCAGGTAGCTGAGATGGGCGGCAAGTGGCGCGGCGCGCGCGTGATGGCGAACGAGCCTGGTCTTGATGACGACGATGCGCGAACGTCCCGTCAGCAGTCGATTGGCGCGCACGCTCGCCGTCCGGCCGCGCCCGAAGGTCGAGCGGTTGCCGGAGCTGATCCGGCCGGAGCGCGAGATACGTGCGCCGGCCTTCTGCGCGGCAGCGAGCGCCTGAGCGATGAAGGGTCGGGCCCGCTGCGCGCTGGTGGAACGGATACGGCCAGGCCGGATGCGAAAATCGTCGTCGCCGCTCATGGCCGAGCCCCCACACATCGCGCCAAGGGCATGAAATCGCGGCGAAACCAGCATTGACGCGAGGTGCGCATAAACCCCGCACATCGCGAAATCGTCTCATAACCTATTGAAACAACACAACCGACCGACGCCGCACCTCGCGGCTTTTTATCTCGCCATCGTCCGGTCGTGTTGCCTGCCTCCAGCCTCCACGCACGCCATGTCACGCCGGAGCCCGCTATCGTGCGATCCGGAACCGGGCTGCTCATGGCGTATTCCTCCCGCCGGAGCGCGGGACAAATAGCCCGCCCGACTGCGGCTCGATGGCGGAAACATCGCGCACGGATGATGACGTCATCGCAGCATCGGAAGCGCGCTCACCCGGCACGGGATCGGTCGCTGGTCTGCGGTCCGGCTGTGCAATGAACAGCGGCGCGCGTGTCCAGGCGAGCGGATCTAGCGCTGCGACCACGATTGGACCGGCTGCATCACCGCTGGCGACGGACGGCATGACGCTCGCAACATAGGCGCGCGTTTCCGCGGGCAGCGCACGACCCCTCAGCGAGTCCTCGTAACGACCAGGCCCGGCATTGTAGGCCGCGATCCAGCCGGGCGATCCGTAGCGATCGAACAGCTCGCGGATATAGCCGGCGCCGGCGATGATGTTGTCATGCGGATCGTAAGGATCGACGCCGAGACGGTGGCGAAGGCGCAAGCCCGCCCAGGTCGGTGGCATGATCTGCATCAGGCCCATCGCGCCCTTCGGCGATAAAGCGCGCGGATCGCCGGCGCTTTCGGCACGCATCACCGCCCTAATCAATGCGATCGGAACGCCGAAACGCTTAGATGCCTCGGCGATGTGATCGGCATAGGGATCGCGTGGCGACGGCCGGACGATCGGAGCGCGCTGCGCCATCGTGACCGACGGCGTGACGCTCGCGAGGGTAAGGCCGGAAAGGAGAAGGAGAGCCATGCGCCGGGCAGCGCAAAGCGGCCCGGACGCACTCGAGCGGCTCGTCGTTTGGCGGCGAGCAAGCATCGCTCAATCCTTCTCGCCACGATCGCGTGGACGCGACCAGTGCAGCGACCAGGCGTTGCCGGGATCGTCGTCGCGGAACAGGTTGGCGCGGATCGGATGCGGGAATGTCGGATCGTCGATCAGCAGCGCGACATATTCGCCGGCCTTCTCGCCGGTGCGTTTCCAGCCCGCGCCGATCTCCGGGCCTGTTTCGTTGCTCATGCCGTCGAAGAGGTGAACGCGATAATCCGGCGCGTTCTCCGCGTCGAACGGTTCCGCCGCGACGATGATGATGTCCTGATGCAGCAAGAGCGTCCCGAGATGTCCGATGAAGCCGGTCTCGTCGCGCGTGAATTCGCCAATCTGGGGCATGTCAGTCTCCTTCGCGGTGGGGGTGGGAATGCCATCGGCGAGCACCGCTCCCGCCGACGGGAAGCGGTCAACGTGTCGGTGCGCGCCACGCGAAGCGGCCGGCGCCGTCCTCGTCGGTCCACAGCGGGACGGCGTGGCCGATGATCTGGTCGGTGGAGACCAGGCCGAAGTAGCGGCCGTCGAGGCTGTCGCGGACCTGCCAGTTCATGAGGAAGACTTCGCCGGTCTGGACGCGGCGGCAGCCCTGCCAGACGGGAAGATCGCGGCCGGCGCGATCACGTTCGAGCGCTGCGCCCACCTCGACACCGTCCACCGTGATGGTGAGGTTCGAGCGGCAAACGGTCTGCCCGGAGACGGCGAGGATGCGCTTCATCAGCGGCACGCCCTTGGGCAGATAGCCGCGCTCGGCGAGGAAGGTCGCGAGCGGTTCGGGTGCATCGACTGCGACAAGATCGGTGACGTCGAACGGCCCGTCGAAGTCGATCGAATAGAGGCCGATCGGCGCGCTCGCCGACGCGTTCCAGATCAGCTTGATCGGCATCGGCGTAAGGCCGGGATAGCCAACGCCAAGCGTGGCGAGTGTCGTCGCGAGGAGAAGCCCAGCGCGGCTCACGGCTCGGCCCTCCGGCGAGCCAAGAACGCGCGATGATGGTCGAGCGTGTAGGCGCGCGGCTCGTGTCCGGCGGTCAGCCGATTGTGGACGTGACGCCAATGATCGGGCGAGACCGCTTCGGGATCGATGCCGATGCGCTCGATCCCGTCGATCGCCTGCAGCACGCGCTCGACCTTGGGCCAGCTCTCGGCCTTCAGCAGGATGTCGCCACCCGGCCGCACGAAGGGCAGCGTCTGGTACGCATCGCCGCGCGACACCGTATGCACGATGTCGATGCGCGAGATGATCGTGCCGAAGTCATTCGAGGCCCAGCGGACGAAGGCGAAGACGGTGTCAGGGCGAAACGATAGGACACGCCGGCGCCGATCGAGGATCTGTTCGTGGGCGTGCGAACCGAAGCGGATCCAGTTCTCGATCTTCTTCTCGACCCAGGTCAGTTCGACATGGGTGAGATTGTCTTGTGGGAGCGTGGCCGGCGTCAGGCCGCCGCGCATGCGGGGGGCCGCGGCGCCGGTCATGAAGGGTCTCCTTCGGTCGGTGGGAATTCGCGCGCGAGCAGATCGCGCAGCATGTCGGCGACGGTGACGCCGCGCCGGAAGGCGGCGATCTTGATCCGTCCGCGCAGGTCGGGCGTGACGTCGATGGTCATGCGGGCGGTGAAGGCTTCACCGTCCGCCGCGCGCGCCGCGGGGGCATCGGCCGCCTTGATCCAGGCGTCAGGATTGGTTGGGCGCGCTGCGAAGCCGCGCCGTTCGGATCGCTCGCTCATGGCGCGATCCTTTCGATCTCGGTGACGAGCGCCGCGATCTCGCGCGCGGCGGGTCCGTTGTCGTCAATCTCGAAGGCGAGCCGGCCCGATTGCGCGGCGTCGGCGTAGATGACGCGCTGTCCGATCGCCGTGCGCAGCACTGGCGGATCGTGATCGGCGAGCGTCTCGGCCGTCTCGCGGGCGATCACGGTGCGAGCACCGCAGCGATTGAGGACGAAGCGGGCGCGAAGCTCCGGCCGATAGATGCGCGCCTCCGACAGGAGCGCCAGCATCTCGGCCGATGCCCAGCCGTCGAGCGGCGACGGCTGCACCGGGATCAATACCAGGTCGGCGGCGAGCAGCGCGGAGCGCATCAGCCCGGCGACGCGCGGCGGCCCGTCGATCACCACATGATCAACGTCACGCGCCAGTTCGGGAGCCTCACGATGGAGCGTGTCGCGCGCCAGGCCGACGACGCCGAACAGGCGCGGCGCGTGTTCGCGGGCGCGCTGCTGCGACCAGTCGAGCGCAGAGCCCTGCGGATCGGCATCGACCAGCGTGACTCGCTTTCCCTTACCGGCCCATTCGCCGGCGAGATGCAGCGCCAGCGTCGTCTTGCCGACGCCGCCTTTTTGATTGAGGAGCGCCACGATCATCGATGGCCTCCCGAGCGTGGACCGAAGGGAAGCCGCGGAGCGTCGGAGGACCTGTTTCTCGCTGTGTCGGTGTTGGTGAGAGCGGTGCTGCTTGTGCGCCGTTTGCCAGCGACGTTGAGTGCGTTCGCCGTCTGCCGCACGAGGTTTTCCACCTCCCGCGCGCGCTCTTCAAAGTTAGATTCTCTGTTAGATTCTAAGTTAGGGGCGCGATTTTCGGTTCTGCTGTCATGGGTTAGGCCCTGTTTCGGTTCCCGTTGGCACGAGGGACCGGTTCCTGATGGCACGCGCTTTCGGGTTCCCGATGGCACGAAGCCTTTCACAGCTTTTCCACAGGGCGGCGTCCGCTCGAAAGCGAGCAACGTCCGGCCGCCAGCCTCGATCTCCAGAAACAGCGTGTAGCCGGGAAGCGGCTGGCGGCGGATGATGTCGCGCAACTCGAAGGCGAAGCGTTTGAACGGCGACAGCGCGCCGGATTTCTGGTGGAGGTGGCGAAAGTCGAACCGCCAGCCATTGCGCTGTCGCCCGCCGTGCTTGCGCACCAGGCGATAGAGCCAGCGATCAAGTCCGCCCGTGAGATCGAAATAGGCCCTGTCGATCGTCAGCACGAGCGCGTCGTCGAGAACGGCCTGATAGAACCAGTCGGGCACGATCATCTCGATCCCGTCCGGCTTGCCGTTCCGGTTCGTGCGCTCCTTCCACTCGTTGATCCATGAGAAGCGGTGACGCCGGCCTTCGGCGGCTTGGCGGATCGAGGTGCTGACCGTCGTCGATTGCAGGCGGTCGAGCGCGGCCTTCAGGCGCTGGTAGTCGCGTAAGGATGTGCCACGGCCGATGAACTTGAGAATCTCATAGGGGGTGGCGGCCATCAGGCGTGAGGTGCGCAGGCCGGCGTCACGCGCCTCGACGATCTGGCTCGCAGCCCAGATCAGAATGTCGGCATCCCAGATGGTCGCCATGCCGTGATCGGGCACGGCTTCCACCCGGATCGACACATCGCCGGCGGCGAAGTCGATTGGGGTGACGCGATGGGACTTGGAGAGGGAGAAAAACGGATAAGCCATGAGATCCTGCGCGTCTCGGGCTGCGAACTCGCCGGGGAGCGCACGGAACAGATCGAGCTGCCCGCGCTCCGAGAGGGACTGGTGTCGCGCCGCCATTCGGGAATCCGGGGACGGTCAGCGTGCGTATCGTCCGGCATGTGCCGGCGGCGCGGGCGTGTGGCGCTTGGCCGGAAGCACGCTGCCGCGCGGATCGGAGGTGGAGGTGACGGCCCCGCGCTCGGCCCAGGCCTCGAGATCGTCGACGGCGTAGACGACGCGGCCGCCGAGCTTGCGATAGGCCGGACCGGTGCCGTAGGTCCGGTGCTTTTCGAGGGTGCGGGCCGATAGGCTGAGAAATTCGGCGGCTTCCTTGGTGCGCAGGAAGCGCGGCGGGAGAAGGGCGAGATCAGGTCGCATGAGAGGGCCTCCGTGGGTTCGTTGGGACCGCCGGGCAGCGGCGGGTAACGAAGGCCACGTTGGCGAAGCAGGACCGGCGAGATGCAGGGCGAATTCAGGGGGGCCTAAATTCGCCCACCAAGAGCCGAATGACGGCCAGCTAGGATTGCCGGCGATGACGAAGCAGCGTGCGATAGCCGCCCACGATCATGGCACGGGCATCTCGAATTAGGGATTTGACGGCGTGACGGGCGGAGGATGCCTGCCACTCATCGCGACCGAGAGCGCCGATCCGAAATATGACCTGCGCAATTTCTTGCTGGGTCGCGCCCGCGCGATGACCGTCGAAGGCTTGCAGCATCCGGCACAGCCGCGCGCGTTGCTGCCGTGTCAGTCGGGTGTCGGGCGGTATGGCGCGACCATGGAGGGCGGCGAGCAAGCGGGCGACCGATTCGAGCCGGTCGAAGCCTTCCTGCCCGAGCGGGATGAAGGCGCCGAAGGGTTTCGCGGGTCGTGTCGCGGAGGGATGAACAAGCGCGACGCGCTGGCCGTTTCCGAGATCGAGAGCCAGATGGGTCTCGTTGCCGGCGTCGATGCCGATGGCGGCGTCGAGCGTCGGTTGGGGGTCAGCGCTTGCGGATGGAATATCGGGAGGTGCGCCAAGAACGATGGCGCTTGTGTCTTCCTGGGGAAGCCAGATCACCCGCGCTTCGGGTGGTGCCTGCATCGGGTCTACCGGGAAATCGCAACCCCCACCGCTGCCCGATCCTGTCGGTCAGCGCGCCCAGCTCGCTTTCGTTGTCGCTGAGCGCTTGAAAATCTCTATCGTAGGATTCATTGCGACGCAGCCATTCCCACGCGACGTCGGACGCGGTCATGTCGGCGACATGGGCATAGCGTTCCGAGGAGCGCCAGCCGGAAGCATCTGGTGTCATCACGATCCTCCCTAGTCGTTGAACTTGTGGGAGAGTCAGGATTCCCGGCTGGGTTGTTCAGTGGAAGTCAGAGGACCGGCAAAGGGTGGTGCCGAAAAGGCATCGCGGCGATCACGGTGCCGAGCGTGCCAGGTCTCGATAGCCGTGCTCGGTCATCCACTGGGCGCGGGCGAGATGCGTGTCATGGATCTGGCGGCACCGGTGCGGTTCACGTGCCGGATCGAGGCCAAAGAGGATCTGGACGGCTTCGCGCCAATCAGCTCCGTCGCGCGAGGAATCGAGCAGGCGCAGATAGAGAACCATATGCTCGCGGTCATAGGCCGTGAGGGTCTGGCTGATCGGGGGCGCGTCGAGAAACGGCGGCATCGCGGATTCCATCAGGCGACTATATTCGCGCGGAAAGCATTCGTTAACACTCGTGCCCGGCATTACTGTGACAACGTGCGATGGATGGTGTGTGCCACGCGATCACGGCGCTGCTAACGCCTCGTCGGCCGGTCGTCCCGCTCATGGAGCAGCAGCACTCCTTCGCCCTTGTCGGTGGAAAGCAGGACGATACCGGCTGTTTCAAGCGCCCTTCGCACCTGATCGCGCGTCGACTCGTACACCTCTAATCCACTTTCGGACTCAAGGCGCTTGAGCGCGGTTAGCGATGTCCGGGCCTTGTCAGCGAGCGTCTCCTGTGTCCACCCCAGCAACGCGCGTGCGGCCCGCGATTGTCGGGCGGTGATCATGCATGATCACCTCCCACCGACGGACACACGCTTGCCAGAACTACGACTATAATAGTCGTTCTTTGCGCCCATTGCGAGGGTAATCGGCGTCTCAGGGCTGGCGGTGCCCTCGCCGGGCGGCCGAAGTGATTCGCGCTAGCAGTGGAAAGGCCCCGGCCTGTTGGGCCGGGGCCTTGCTCGGGGCTCAGTCGCCGCGGCGGGTCGGGCGGGACCAGATCAGCGAGTGGGTGTCGCCGTCCTCGTCGTCGAAGAGGTTGGCGTAGATGGGGGCGTTGAAGCTCGGATCGTCGAGCTTGAGGCCCAGATAGTCGCGGCCCTCGTTGGAGCGCTTGGACCAGGCGGCGCCGATTTCCGCGCGGCCGACCAGAACCCGGTGGCTGGGGGCGTTCTCGCCGGTGGCGCGGGTGTCGGGGACGATGCGCACGCCCTTGGCTTGGACGCTGAGGGTTACGATTTCGCCGGTGAACTCGTTCGAGCCGGTCTTCTTGAAGGTGCCGATGGTCGCCATTGTAAGTCTCCGTTTCGTTTTCGGGACCGCTCCATTGCGGCCTCGATGGCGATCGACAGGCCGGAGGCGACCGACGCCGCATCGCTTGCGACCGGAGCAACGCGGAGGATGGCAGGAACGACTTTGTTGTTTCGCGAGGAATGACGGCCTTGGCCGGCAGGGGAAGAAAGTCGGGACGCGCCGTTGCGGCATAGGCGGTCGAGGCGCAGCCGTCCTTCGGTCAGATCAGGCCATTGGAGAGGCCGTTCGGAGCGGTCTGGAGACAATCAGGAACGGAAGATCATGGCGACCCGGTCGCAACCAGCAGACGGCGCAAGCTGAAGATCATCTGCGACCCGTCCTCCCCTTGTACAGGCGAGGGTCGAGCTTTCGTTTCGAAGTCGGCCAGTGGAGATGACGCCCTCGACTTCGTGTTGCACCGTTCCCGCGCACAGAGGCGCCGAGCAGAAATCCGGGCGCTGTTGAGGCGGCCGCACGATGGGCTTCAGTCAGGTTCCGGTGACGCGGCTCCCTCTCCAACTGCACAACGCTGAGGGCTGAAACCCCCGACTGGTCGTCCCGGCGACGGTTCCGTCGTGGTGTCAGGCTGGTGCAATGCCCTGGCTGGACGGGCCGGTGCTTGCCATCCCAGCGACGCGCGCGAACGCGGTGACGCCGACCGCGACCGCACCGATGACGGAGAACACGAGCTGCCAGGTCTCCGACGGCATGGTGTGTTTCACGATGCCATGCGTGGCGTGGAAGCCGGCGATCGCCGCGGGTGCGACAAATGCCAGCGCGATCAGCAGGCGTGCCCAGAGCGGGCGGACAATTCCAAGCAAGAGCTGCCCCACGCCCAACGTCAGGCCGGCGCCGAGCATGCCGATAAGGATGGCGCCGAGCCAGCCCGCGCCAGTGTCATAGGCCCAGGTGCCGGCGGTCACGCCCGCGAAGAATGGCAGTGCGAACACCGCGAGCGTGAACAGCAACCAGCACAAGATGCCGATGGCTGCGAAGGATAGGACAATGCCGAGGATAATCATGGTGGTGTCTCCGAAAGAGCAAATTCTGACGGTCGCGCCTTCCACCACCACCACGGCGCATAGCAAAAGCTGTGCTCCGTCGGGAGCGGAAACCGCAGGGGTCTCCGCGTCGCCTGGAAGGGTGGCGCGCCGTCATGGCGCGAAGGGATCGACCTCGTGGACGATCTCCGAGACGTCGCCGTCGTATTCGTTTGCGGGTGTCACCGAGAGAGTGCCGTCGCCCGCGCGGAAGATGACGATGACGGCCATCAGCGTGGTGGCGAGGCTGAAGGCGAAGGCGTGTGCGTCGGGGAAGGACATCGATCCGGCTCCTGTTTCGAGCGGAGGACCATCCCCCCGCTGACAGGCGCCCGATGTGTTCGGCCGATGGCCGCAATCACCGCGCAGGCAACGCCGGCGCGGCGGCACGCTATGCGTAGTCCGACCCTTTACGGGTTGATGGCGTCAGGCCATCGGCTGGACCAAGGACCAGCGCCATTCAGCGGGGAGTGGTCTTCTCCGGGCTGGGAGCCGAGTCGATGTGGCCGTGACGTTGGTGAAGCCGTACTGTCTGCGCGAGCTGCCGTGCGACCTCACCTGCGTCATCCGCAAAGCCTGGTGGCCATTTCCTCGACGGCTCGCGCTGAAACCCGCCACGCTGAAAATGCGGATGGAGGTGGCTGATAATCCACTCGATGCGTGAAGGAGGCACCAAGCCGGCTTGAGCCGAATAATGGAGTGCCTTGGCGAGATCGTGCCCGATGTTCGCGCGGTTCCAAACATCATCGGTCGCGACGTTAAGCAGATAGGATTTGAGGAGGAGTTCGATGGCAATTGCAATCGCATGAAGGGCTTGATTGTCGAATCCTTGATCCGCCGCCCATTCGGCGGCTGCAGCCTTCACGGTGGCATTCTCCAGGAAAACCGCAGCGAGAACGGCGTCCGAACGTGCCGGTTTCGGGAGTGGCTTCAGTCGCTGCATTCGTTGCGTTATGCCATAGGCTTGGCCGTTTAGCAGGTGCCCGATGCGGCGGCGCTTACGCGCCGCCGAATTTCCACACCGGGATGCCGAGCTTCTTGGCTTTGTCGGCGAGGTTGTCATTGATGCCGGTGCCGGGGAAGTGCAGCACGCCCTTCGGCAGGATTTGCAGCATCTCGTCATTGCGTTTGAAGGGTGCTGCCCGGCCGTGCTTCGTCCAGTCGGGTGCAAAGCCGATCTGTGGGACATTGCGATTCCTGGCCCAGAGAGAAGCGATCTTCTCGGCACCCTTCGGCGACTTGCCGTGGATCAGCACCATGTCGGGGTGCTTTTCGTGGACCTGGTCGAGCTTGGCCCAGATCAGACGATGATTGTCGAAATCGAGCCCGCCGGTGACGGCGATCTTGGGGCCAGGCGGCAGGAGCACTTCCTGCTCGGCACGCTTCTTCGCCATGATGAAGTCGCGGCTGTCGATCATCGCCGAGGTGAGGTTGCGATGATTGACCTTCGATCCGGACCGCGGGAGCCATGCTTTGCCGACCTGGCGTTCGTAGTGCTCGGCGGCCTGGTCGCGCATCAGTTCGAAGGCGGTCTGACGTTCGACCAGCGTCTTGCCCTCGGCGATCAGGCGCTCGAGGTCGACTGACTTCACTTCGCTGCCGTCCTGTTCGCGCTGGGAGCGCTTTTGGGCCTGCTCGTTGTCGTCGAGCTCGCGGTTGATCCGTTCGGTGGCGCGATGAAAGACGTTCACGGTCGACCAGAGGAGATCGTCGAGGTCGGGTTCGAGGCGCGTATCCTCCAGGGTCACGATCAGGGCGTCGAAGATGTCGGCGATCGCGCCCGCGACCTCGTTGCCGTCCGGCAGAAGCCGCTGATCGGGTTCGTCGGCGAAAGGCCGGTAGCCGTGGAGCTGCAATTCGTTGAGGACGTGGTCGGTCGGTGAGGATTCGTGGTGCGGTTCGTAGTCGTCGTGATCGCGCATCGGATGCTCCGTCGGTTGGACCGCGACCGTCGCGGCCTTCATGGCGACGAAGCCCACCGGCGGGACGGCGCTGCACCCGGAGCGCAAGCGAGGGGCCGGAGCGTCAGCGGAGGATGGTGGAGGCCGGCTATTTTGCCTCGCGATGGAAAGCGGCCCCTTGGGGCCGCGCCGGAAAATAGTCGGCCGCAGCCATTGCCGCGCCGGCCAGCCTGTGGGCCGATCGCCCTCTCGAAGGCCGAGGCGCGGTCCTCTCCGATCCCCTGCATCTGAGCGAGTACGGCGGCGGGGCCGTTGCCGCTTCCTTACCGACTATGCCGCCAGCGCCATGAAGCGCGCGACGTCCTGCGGCCCGAGCTGCACCCGTATCTGGCCGCGGAGGGTCGCGAATCCGAGGGTGCGCAGATCCTCGTTGAAGTCGCCGAGTTGCGGCGAGATGACGATCGCCTCGATCCCGACCGCGTTCGCCCGTTCGATCAGGCTATCACGCGCACTATCGCCCGCCGGATCATCATCGCGCAGGATGTAGAGCCGCCGCAGCGTGTCAGGGAACAGGATGGCGGCGAGATGTGCTGCGGAGAGCGCCGCCAGCATCGGCATGTTGGGCACGACCTGTCGGACCGAAAGGACCGTCTCGATGCCTTCGCCGGCCGCCATGACCTCGCCACCGACGCCAAAGCGGACCGCGTTGCCGAGGAGATCGCCCATCGCCCGACGCGGGGTGTCGAGCGGCGCTTTGTCCAAGCGCTGGGGGTCGAGCCAGGTGCGATGCGCCCCGGTGATCCTGCCGGCAAGGTCGGTGACCGCCGCGATCATGGCGGGCCATGTCTTGGTCGGCGCGTGCTCGTCAGGACGATAATAGCAGCGCGGGTGGAAATACAGATTTCCGGTTCTCCGGAGATCCGTAATGCCGCGTTGCCGCAGATACGCCGCTACGATCGTGCCTGGAATCGGCTGCGACATGCGGATGAGACGCCGAGCGGCTTCGGGCGATCCATGCGGTGCAGGCGCCAGGGGCTGGAACGCGGACTGCTCCGGTTCCGGCGGCGGCATGCTGAGGAAGACCCGGGCCTCGTCAGCGACATCCTTGAAGTCGATGAGGCCGCAGCTCTCGCGAATCACGTCGAGGAGGTCTCCATGCTCGCCGGTAGCGGCGTCAGTCCATTTCCCGGCGGGGCCTTTGGGCGAGTCCTTGAGCCGGACGTACATCGAGCGGCCCTTGGTGTTGCGGGCGTCGCCCACCTGCCAGTAGTTGCCCTGACGGTGGCCATTGCTGAGATAGCGGCGGCACACCGCCTCGGCCTGTCGGCCGAGACGTTGTGCGAGATCGGATGCGTCGAGACGGGCCATCACGCTGCCTCCCGCTCGCCGACGCGCTGGATCGGGTAGGTGTCGATCAGCTTGCCGATGATGGTCGCGCCGTCCGCGCCGACGGGCACGAAGAAGCGGAGCTTCCACGAGATGATCTCGCTGAAGAGGCCAAAGGCGCGCAGGCGCTCGCGCATCGCGTCGGTGAAGCCGGAGAGTTCGATGCGATCGGCGCCCATGACGCGCACGCGGCGGAGTTGGAGGCATTCGGCGAGATCGAGGATTGTCTTGCCCTCGATGAGCGCGGCATAGGCATGGTCGGCGGACAGGTTCGTCGTTCCGACTGTCGTGGCGTTGGCGACCCATGCGGGCGACACGCGGCGGCCGATGATCCGTTCCCCGTCATCGGTCTGGAGCCGATAGACACGGCTCGACTCGTTGGGCAGCCGCTTCCAGATCGGCAGCAGCAGGCCAGCGACGATGTGGATCGTGGAATCGGAATAGGCTGGCACCTCCGCGATCTCGGCGTTCCAGGCGGCGGTGAACTCGGCGCGACTGGCGGCGATCCAATGGCTTTCGTCCATCATGCGGATGGAGGCGTGATGCTGCTCCATCGGCCGGATCAGCCGCACGCGGCGTTCGATCTCCCCGTCGTCGAGCATCAGCGAAGGCGCTGGAAGCTGAACGGCGGCGCGGTGGGAGCGCTCGTTGACCAGCAACTTGGCGGCCGGATCGTCGAGCCAAGCCATCGCCTCCTCGGCGGTCATCGGCCGGTTGCGCTCGCGCTGTTGGATGGTCAGCAGGCTGGTTTCCGCGCCGGTGCCGGGATGGGTGTAGATGGTCTGGCGATCGGTGACGACGAAGCTCTCCGCGCGCAGCGTCTCCAGTCCGATGTCGTAGATGCCGGCGGCGATCGCGCCCTCGACCTTGGCGGTCAGGAGCTGTTCGAAGGCGGCGAACAGGACGTCCTGCAGGTCGATGGTGAGCGCCAGGAGGCGATTAAGAAAGGTCGTGATCGGCGGCAGCTCGTCCTTGATGCCGTTGTCGTCCATCAGCTTCAGGCCGGTCGTGTCCTCAAACCGCTGGAGTGAGCATCCCTCCACCTTGCCGCGCACGATCAGGATATAGAGCTGGCGCAAGGCATCGCGCGCATAGTGGCTCTCGAGATTGTCCTCGGGCCGGAACAGGCCCTGGCCGCCGGTCTGGCGCTGGCCGCGCGTGATCGCGCCGAGCGTGTCGAGCCGGCGCGCGATGGTCGATAGGAAGCGCTTCTCCGCCTTCACATTGGTCGCGATCGGACGGAAGAGCGGCGGCTGCGCCTGGTTGGTGCGGTGGGTGCGGCCGAGGCCCTGGATCGCGGCGTCGGCTTTCCAGCCCGGCTCAAGCAGATAGTGGACGCGAAGCCGCGTGTTCCGCGCCGACAGCTCCGCATGGTAGCTGCGGCCCGTACCGCCGGCATCGCTGAACACGAGCACGCGCTTCATGTCGTCCATGAAGGCCTGGGTCTCGGCGAGATTGGCGGACGCCGCGCGGGTCTCGACCACAAGGCGCTGTCCCTTGCGCACGATACGACGCGAGCGGCCGGTGACCTCGGCCACCATGTCCGCGCCGAAGTGCTGGACGATCTGGTCGAGCGCGCCAGGGACCGGCGGAAGGCTCGCCAGCTTCTCGATCAGCTCTGTGCGGCGGGCGACCGCCTCGCGGCTCTCGACCGGCTGGCCGTCGCGAAAGACCGGACGCGAGGACATATTGCCCTCGCCGTCGGTGAAGAGCTCGTAGAGCTGCACCGGGAAGGAATGGGCGAGATAATCGAGGACATATTCGCGGGGCGTGATGTCGACGCGAATGTCATTCCACTCCTCGGTCGGAATTTCGGCCAAGCGCCGTTCCATCAGTGCCTCGCCGGTCGAGACGATCTGGATGACCGCGGAATGCCCAGCCTCCAGGTCCGCCGCGATCGAGCGGATCAACGTCGGCGTCTTCATCGAGGTCAGCAGATGACCGAAGAAACGCTGCTTGGCGCTTTCGAAGGCGGAGCGCGCGGCGGATTTGGCCTGGCGGTTCAATGTCCCGGTCGAGCCGGTGATGTTGGCCGCCTCCATGGCCGCATCGAGATGGTTGTGGATGATGGCGAAGGCGCCGGCATAAGCATCGTAGATGCGCCGCTGCTCGGCGGTCAGCTCGTGCTCGACCAGCTCATATTCGACGCCGTCGAACGACAGCGATCGGGCGGTGTAGAGGCCGAGCGCGCGAAGGTCGCGGGCAAGCACCTCCATCGCCGCGACGCCGCCGGCCTCGATCGCCTCGACAAACTCGGCGCGGGTCGAGAAGGGAAAATCGTCGCCACCCCACAGGCCCAGGCGCTGCGCGTAGGCAAGGTTCTGGACCGTGGTGGCGCCGGTCGCCGAGACATAGACGACGCGAGCATCGGGCAAGGCGTGTTGCAGGCGAAGCCCTGCGCGCCCTTGCTGCGAGGGCGTGACATCGCCGCGTTCTCCCTTGCCGCCGCCAGCGTTCTGCATCGCGTGCGCCTCGTCGAAAATGATCACTCCGTCGAAATCGGAGCCCAACCATTCGACGATCTGCTTGACCCGCGAAACCTTCTCGCCGCGGTCGTCGGAGCGCAGCGTGGCATAGGTTGTAAATAGGACGCCCTCCGGCAGCGTGATCGGCTTGCCCTGCGGGAAGCGCGAGAGCGGCGTGACCAGCAGGCGCTCCATGCCGAGTGCGGACCAGTCGCGCTGCGCATCCTCAATCAGCTTGTCGGATTTGGAGATCCAGACCGCCTTGCGCCGGCCCTGCATCCAGTTGTCGAGCACGATGCTGGCCGACTCGCGCCCCTTTCCGACGCCGGTGCCGTCGCCGATGAAGAAGCCGCGGCGGAAGCGGACGACGCCGTTTGCATCATCGGCGGCGGCCGCCACGACATCGAAAGTGTCGTCGATGGTCCAGGAACCTGCGAGAAAATCGGAATGGGCTTCGCCCGCGAAGATCAGGGTTTCGAGCTGGGAGTCTGAGAGCGAGTCCATGATGGTCGCTGGCAGCGTCGGCCGATAGCTCGGCTTGGGCGGGGCGACCGAGGCCATGGCGGCGGATTGCACGAGCTTGGTGGGATGGGCCTGAGAGCCGGGAATACGGATCGTCTGCAATCCGTATTGCTCGTAGATCGCGTCGCTGAGGCGGGCGCCCTCGGCCGGGGTCCAGTCGACGGTCTCATAGGCGAGCGGCACGCCCTCGGGATCGGCGAGGCCCACGCGGGTCGCCGATGTCGCCGCGGTGCGCGCGAGATAGCCGCGAACGGTGCGCGGCGTGGCGCCGGTCGGCATGACCTGAACAGCAGGCGCGACAGCCAGGCGCGGCGGCACATGCTCGGCGATCCACGTCATCAGCGTGGCGATGTCGGGAGCGGTGCCGGGGGACGCCGGAAATGCGGATGGCTCGTCGGCCGGGATCTTGTCGATCACGGTCAGCCGGGTTTCGACGGTCGTGCCGTGCTTGGCATAGACTGAGCCATGGACGGCGGCGGTGAACACGACGCGGCCCCTCTCCTGCAGGCGGACGAAGGCGTCGCGCCAGGCCGGTATGTCGGGGCCGAAATTCGCGCCGGTGATCGCGACCAGGCGCCCGCCATCGGCGAGCCGCGCGAGCGCGGATGCGAGATGGCGATAGGCTGCGTCGGCGACACGCCCCTCGACATTGGCGAGGACCGAGAATGGCGGGTTCATCACCACGATTGTTGGGACGGTCGCCGGGTCGAGATGATCGTCGATCTGGGCTGCGTCGAAGCGGGTCACGGGAATGGCCGGAAAGAGGGAGGAGATGAGTGCGGCCCGGGTTTCGGCGAGTTCGTTGAGGACAAGCGTGCCGCCGGCGATCTCGGCGAGGATGGCGAGCAGGCCGGTGCCGGCCGATGGTTCGAGCACGCGATCGGCGGGTGTGATGGCGGCCGCAGTGATCGCGGCCAGGCCGAGCGGGATCGGCGTCGAGAATTGCTGGAAGGCCTGCGCCTCCTCGGAGCGGCGCGTGTGGGTGGGCAGAAGTCCCGCGATCTTGCCGAACAGAGGAACCGCCGCAGCCGGAGACCCGGCTTTGCGCAAAAGCGCCTTTCCGTATTTGCGGAGCATGAGGACGGTTGCGGCTTCGCAGGCGTCATAGGCGTCCTTCCAGTCCCAGGCGCCGGCAGTATCGGACGCGCCGAAGGCGGTCTCCATGGCGGTGCGCAAGACCGCGGCGTCGATGCGCTCGCCGCGCTCGATGTGAGGAAGGAGGAGAAGTGCCGCGGCATGGATGGCGGCAGCGTCGGTCGGCTGATCGGCGGCGGTCGGCAGCGCCGCCGCAAGGGTGTGAGCATTCATGGGAGACGTCCTCGGGAGAGCGGAGCGGGAAAGCCCGCCGGCGCTCTCTCTCGGACCGGACGGGCTCAAACCCGTCCCGGCCTTCCTCTCGCTCTCAAGGGGCGCGGCCCGGCCGCGCCATCAAGCGACAGACAATGGTCTCGATGATGTCAGGCACCATCGCCGCCATCGATCACCTCGGCGAGCCAACCGTTGGTATAGATCCACGCCACAGTTTCGCCGGTCGCGAGATCGAGGACATGCGCGCCGCCACCGAAGCCATCGAGACGCGGCCGGGAGCAGGTGTTGGCGTACTGAAAGCCCCATCGGCCGGTGAGGTGGAATTCGGCGGCGCAGCGTATGACGAACTGGATCAGCCGTTCGGGATCGCCGGTGACATCGTCGCGCATCCAGAGTTTGGAGCCGCCATGCTCGGGCTGGATGGACAGGAGGAAGCCATCGGACGGCGGTTCCTCGGATGCTCCGTCCTCGGACAGTTGGTTGTAGAGATCGAGCGCGCGGGCAGCGGTCTCGGGCGTGCCGACATCGAGCAGGCATGAGAAATGGGTGAAATAGTCGGCCATGAGGCCACTCCCGGAGAGCAGGGAACGGGAGAGCCGGCAGGCGCTCTCTCCTCCATGTCCGGCTCGCCACGTCCGGGCCAAACTCTCCCTCTCGATCGGCGCGCATGAAAAAAGCCCGACGCCCCCGAAGGGACGCCGGGCCCGTCAAGTCAGATGAGGACCGCCGTCACTCCGCGGCGGCGAGGTGCCGTTCCTCCTCATCATCGGTGTTGGTCTCCTCGTCATCGCCGTCGAGGAAGTCCGGCAACGCCTCGTCGCCCTCGCCAGAGTCCGCCTCGGTGCTTTCGGCATCGGCGCCGGAATTGCGCAGCGGTTCGGGCAGCCAGCCCGTCTCGGCGAGGAGACGTTCGGCTTCGGTCGCCATGTCGCCCTTCTTCAGATGTGCGATGAGTTGGGCGGCGCGCTCGCCGGCGCCTTCACGCACCGCTTCGAGGATGCGGGGCTTGGTGACGCGGCCGAGATAGTTGGCGACGGTCGGCCGCCACCCGGCTTCGGCCATGTCGAGCCCGACCGCCAGCGACAGGCGATCGGCTTCGGCGATGCGCTGTTCGACACTATGCGCCGAGACACGGCCACCGTAGCGATCGGCCCGCTCATAAAGCGCATTGACGCCGAACGAAGCGCAATGGGCGAAGAGTTCGGCCTGTTCGGGGCCAGTCAGTGCGGCCAGCCCATCCCAGAGATCAGCGACTTTGGCCGGGAGCCGTTTGCGCCAGCTATCGTGCCGGGCCTCGATCGCCTTGGCATAGACGCTGTCACGAAGCCCTTCGGGCTGCGAATGGAAGGTCGTGCCCCGCACGCTGACCTCCATCGCGAAGCCGTACTGGCTGCCGCCGTAGAACACGTCCTGGCAGAACTTGTGCAGGACGGCGACGAAGGCGACCGAGGGATCGGTGGCGAGCTTGTCGCGGAGCGCGAGGGTGCGATCGGCGGTCAGCTCCGTGATCAGTCGATCGGGGAGCGGCTTGATCGTGTCGTCCTCGTCCTCCTCCTCGGGCTCGGCAGGTTTGCCGCAGATGGTGATGACCGCGCGCTGGACCGAAGGCGACGCCGGATAGTCAGCGTCATCGTCGCCGCCATCCTGCTCTTCACCCTCGCCATCGCCCGCCTGGTTGGCGATCTCGTCCTCGGGTCGGACATAGCCGCGGTCGATCGACAGCGTGCCGTCGGCGTCCAGGCTGACGAAGACCCCGGCGATCGCGATGTCGGCGGGTTCGTAGTGGACCGGCCGCTCGTCGAAGCTGGCGAGCGCGGTTTCGATTTCGCCAAGGCGCTGATCGATCTCGTCCGGCAACTCGTCGGCGTTCTCATATTCGGCCTCCAGCTTGGCGCACTCGGCGTTGAGCGCCTCGATGGTCGCCTGTTCGTCAGCCGTCAGGTCGAGCGGCGTGCCCACGATCTCGCGCAGGCCGTGGGTGGCGCCATAGGGGAAGCTCATCGCCACCTCGATCCATTTCCAGCCTTCGCCGGCGATCGCTTCGGCGGAGGCTTTCAGCTTGTCGGCGACCAGGCGATCGAGCAGCGCAGGATCCTGCAGCCAGCCGCCGTCGTCATCCTGGAAGAGATCGCGCAGCACGCAGCCGCCGTTGGTTTCATAGGCATCGATGCCGACGAATACGGCCCGCTTGTCGGATGCGCGGACGGCGGTCTCGGTCAGCATGCGCCGGATCTGGTAGGGTTCCCTCTGCCAGCTATTGCGAACCGACTCCCAGACCTGCTCCTGACGCGCATGATCGTTGGTGACGGTGAAGGCCATGAGCTGTTCGAGCGTGATGCCGTCCTCGGCATAGATATCGAGCAATGACGGCGAGACGGCCGCGAGGCGAAGCCGCTGCTTCACGACCTGGACGGACGCGAAGAATGCAGCCGCAATCGCCTCCTCGGTCATGCCCTTCTCGCGCATCGCCTGGAACGCGCGGAACTGGTCGAGAGGATGCAGCGGGGCGCGTTCGATATTCTCGGCCAGCGACACCTCGTCGACGAGGATGTCGGCATTGGCGTCCGACACCACGCACGGCACCTTGGAGGTCTTGGTGAGGCGCTTCTGCTTGACGAGGAGCTGCAGCGCGCGGAAGCGACGCCCGCCCGCCGGCACTTCGTACATGCCGGTTTCCTGGCCGTCGGCATCGAGCACCGGCCGGACGTGGAGGGACTGGATGAGACCGCGCCGGGTGATCGACTCGGCCAGCTCGTCGATCGAGACGCCAGCCTTGACGCGGCGGACGTTCGACTGGCTCAGCACCAGCTTGTTGAAGGGGATGTCCTGCGCCGACGACAGGGTGATCTTCTGAATGGCAGTTGCCATGAGACTTACTCCGCGACGGGCGCCGAAAGCCTCTCTCTCGACCCTAAACCCGTCACGAAGCGAAGCACCGCCCTCTCACTCTAGGAGGGCAGCGACACCATCAAACGCCATCGGTAAGGTCACTGCCAGAACCGGCGATGATCCCGCGCCAGTCCTTCGTATTCGCCCATGACGGCTTGATGCCGCCCTAGAAATTCGAGCGCGGTTCGATGCCGAGGAAGCGGATCATGTTGTCGGGCGCGACGAAGTTGACACCCGAACCCAAGCTGCGGTCGCCTGTTGCGACGAGGCGGCGGAAAATCGCTACCTTGTCAGGATGCATGGGGGCGCCGCCCCACACAGCGTCCTGTACATATCGCGCGATGAAACCGGCGAGGACGTCGGCGACCTGAATGCCGATAGAATCGTGCGATCGCTGGAATTGCAGGTCGGCCGCCTGCGAGAATTCGAAGTCGGCCGTCTGCAGGGGCAATTTCACGCCAAGCTGCGCCAGGTCCTCTGCGAGCTTCTTGTTGTGCAGAAGAATGTCTCCGAACTGCAATTGCTCGTCGTGGAACAGCGTCACGCCGGAAACCTGCTTTCGCGCGAAGCGATTGATCCGGGCGTAGATGTTGGTGAACGATGTCAGGTTCGGCAGAACCCAGAGCAGCTTCCCGGCGGGATTCTTGTCGGGAATCGGTAATGCCCGCTCGACGGCCTTGGCTTTCGGCAGCTTGCGGAAGTCCTTCAAGCTGTCGCGCGCAAAACGGATGATCCCCGCCGCCACGTCAGTAGGCGGAACTCCGCTTCCCTGCGCCCACCGAATTATTTGCTTGTAAAGTTCGCGTATTTCCGCGTGGTCTCTGCTTTGGCAACATGCGGCAAAGGCGTGAGCCAGCTCGGGAGGTGCATATAGCGCCATGTAGTTCGCCATAACGCCCTTCATCCAAAGGGCGCCAGGTTGAGTGTCGCATTCCCCCACATAGGGCACCACCATTCGCTCGATGATGTTCACGACAACGAAGAAGTGCTTGTCGACAAGCTCGATAAAGATTGGGGCGCGGCGCGTCTCAAGGAGGTCCAGAAGATCAAAGATGAAGCGCGGCTTGTCATAAGCCTGTTTTGATTTGAGCTCCGACGACTGGATGCGGTGCGCCTTTTTTAGTGCGCCCAATTTATCGGTGAAGTCCTGGTCGAGCGTGCAGCCGAATGCAGCCAAGGCGAACATGCGCTGTTCGACGAAGTAGGAGTCGATTTTGACCGTGCTCAGGTCGCCGGTATTGCCGCTTTCATCGATGTAATATTCCGCAGGCGCCTGCTCTACCATTCTGTATCCAGTCGCTCGTTTGGCGATTGTGCTCCATGCCGCACCACTGAATAGGTGACCTGGATCTGGGCCACAAGACAGCCCGGAAACAGTATGGCTAGGGGACGCAAAGCCGGAGACACGGACAACCGCATCTCCGGCATTGCGGGGATCAGGCGGCGCGATCGAGCAGCTTCTTGGCCTTGCCTTCGAGCTCGAGCCGCGCGTCCTGGTGGGGCTTGTCGCGCGCGACGGCGGTGATGCCCTGGACGAAATCGAAGATGCTTTCCGGCGGGCGGCCTTCCTCGGCCAGCACCGCGTCGATGATTTTGCCCGTCTCGGCTTTCGAGAAGCCGCGGCGGCGCAGGAATTCGGTGCGCTCTTCGTCCTTGTGCGCGACGATGCGTTCGCGCGCCGCCTTGATGCCGGTGATGAACGGCTGCGGTGAGGAGTCCGCGAAGCTGAGCAAGGCCGGCGCCGCCTCATGGGCGAAGCGCGAAGCGGCGTATTTGGAATGGCGGATGGAGATCTCCTCGAAATCTTCGACGCCCCACAAATTGCGATTCTGGCACACGGCCCTGAGATAGAAGGACGCGATACCAAGGGTCTTGGCGCCCACTTCGCTGTTCCAGGCATAGAAGCCCCTGAAATAGAGATCGGGCGATCCATCCGCGAGCTTGCCGGCTTCGATCGGATTCAGATCGTCGACGAGGAAAAGGAAGACGTCGCGATCGGAAGCGTAGAGCGTCGTGGTGTCCTTGGTGATGTCGACGCGCGGATTATAGACGCCGGTCGACCAGTCGAGGACACCGGGCACTTTCCAACGGGTGTCGCCGGTGCCGTTGCCGGCGATGCGCTGCACGGCTTCGACCAGCTCGTGGTCGTAGATCCGGCCGTAGTCGGGGCCGGTCACGGCGCGCAGCTCGACGCGGCCGTCGTCGGTCTCGAGGGTCTTGATCTGCTCGGCGCGGTGGGCGGTCAGCCCATATTGCAGGTTGATGCCGGCGAGCGCGGCGGGGAGCTGCCGCAGATAGGCGGCCGGCGCGCCGACCTGGCTCGCGAGCTGACCGAAACTCCAGTGCGTCGGAGCGATGGGCTTGTCGGCGCCTGGTAGGATCAGGGCAAGCCGTTCGGGATCGGTGCGGCTGGCTTCGACATGGATAAGCGCGGATTCGACAACGCGCGTTCGGCTGCGCTCGGTGCGCTCGCGGACGGTCCGGCCGAGTTCGGCGAGCGAGAGATAGCGCTCGTCGTCGGGTCGCGAGAACCACTCCGAGGAAACCCGACCGATGCGCTCGCCGCGGTTGACGTCCACCTTCCAGCCGCCACTCACGTCGCGCCGGGCATCGAGAACCTGCATGTTCATGGGATCAAACTCCATGACGGGCGCCGGAAGACTCTCTCCCGACCCTCAACCCGTCACGGAAATCCGGTCCACACTCTCACTCTAATGGGGGCGTTGCGGGGTCTCCCCGCAGAAGCGGTCGGCCGAGACCCTGGGCTCGGCCGCAGGGGAAGGCTTTCCCCTCCAGGCCCCCTCTCAATCGCTGGCCCTTCCAGTCGGTTTGGGGGAGATTGAAAACTGTCAGAAAACCGCATATATTTCTGACAGGAAAAGTGCCGTGCAACGACTGACCGAACAGATTCTGGCGCACGCCGAGGGCTTGCCCGAGGGCGCTCCGATCGCGGCGAAGAGCCTGCTCCATCTCGGCAATCGCGCCGCGGTGGATCAAGCCTTGTCGCGACTGGCTGAACGTGGCCGGCTGATGCGTGCCGGGCGCGGCGTCTATCTGCGCCCGGTTTCGAGTCGGTTCGGCGTCCGCGCGCCCTCCGTCGAGAAGGCCGTCGAAGCCCTCGCGCTCCAGCGCGGCGAAACCATCGTGTCGAACGGTGCCGCGGCCGCTAACGCGCTCGGCCTCACGACACAGGTGCCGGTCCGGTCGGTCTATCTGACATCGGGCCGTAGCCGGACGATGAATCTGGGCCAGCAGGTCGTCGAGCTGCGGCATGCGCCGCGCTGGCAGTTGGCGCTGGCCGATCGGCCCGCCGGACAGGCGGTGCGAGCGCTCGCCTGGCTGGGGCCGGAAAAGGCAGAAGCCGCCTTGATGACGTTGAAGCGCAAGTTGCCGTCTTCCACGTTCGGCGAACTCGTCGCGGTCGCGCCCCAGCTACCGAGCTGGCTCGCCAGGACGGTCGGCAAAGTTGCATACGGCCGAAGGAGCCATTCTCAGGTGGGCGGCCTACCTATTTAGATTGTCCGAAATTTGTATATTTATTTCGGACAATCCACTTGGTTCGCGTCCGAAAAAGGACTACAATTTTCGGACATGAACACCGACTCGCCCGATCTGAAGAAAGCCATGCTCGAGCGCATCCGTGCGGATGCGCCACGCAAGGTCTGGACGCCCAGTGACTTCGTCGATCTCGCCTCGCGGGACGCGGTCGATAAGGCGTTGCAGCGGCTGACGAAGGTCGAAATCCTTAGGCGGATTGATCGTGGGCTCTACGATCAGCCTGGCTTCAACAAACTCACCCAGAAACCCAATCCGCCTGATCCGCGCTCAGTCATCGACGCCGTCGGGCGACGTGACCAAACCCGGATGCTTGTCGACGGCATGACCGCGGCGAACGATCTGGGCCTAACTGACGCCGTCCCCGCCAAAATCGTGGTGCACACCGACGCTCGGCGCCGCGCGATCAAGCTCGGCAACGTAACGATCACCTTCCGTCCAACCGCGGCCAGCAAGCTATTCTGGGCCGGACGACCAGCGATGCGCGTCGTCCAAGCGCTTCACTGGCTGCGCGATCTCATGGTTCGTGAAGGAGAAAGTGATCAGGTTAGGCGCAAGCTCGCCAATCTTTTCGAAGATCCCACGGTGGGACCGCCCCTCAAAGCGGATCTCACTGCCGGTATGACAGCTCTTCCGACATGGATGTGGGTGTTTCTCAAGCCGCTCGTTGAAAGCGACGCCGGCGTTCGTCGTCGGCACGTCGATGATGATCGTGATGATGCTGATCATGATCGTCATCAACAAAGAACGGCGGACGATGCCGATGATCAGCGTCATGCTGCCGTCGCCCGGCCCAAGCGAAAGCCGCTTTCCCCGCAGAAGGCACAAACTGCCAAGCGCGGTGCAGCCCGGGCGGTGAAGACATGAATCCGGCTTTCGACGAGGTTCTCGCGGCCGGGTCGGACGCGATGTTGAGCGCCTTCGATACGACGGCGCTACGCCTCGGCACGGCGTCTCAGAATATCGAGAAGGACTTCTGGGTCTGCTGGACGCTGGATGCCTTGTTCAATGGCTTGAAAGAGGGCGGACCCCGCCTCCTCTTCAAAGGTGGAACCTCCCTGTCCAAAGGGTTTGGTTTGATCAATCGCTTCTCCGAAGACATTGATGTCACGGTGTTTCGGGACGACATCGGCGAGCCGGCGACCATCGAGGAGCTCGAAGCGCTGAGTAGCAAAAAGCGCCGGGCGCGCCTCGATGCGATCAAGGACGCCTGCCAAGCCTACATCAACGGCCCGCTGCGGGCTGAGTTGACGCAGATCCTGCAGGACCGGCTTCAGGCTGCCGGCCTCGATGCCGGCGCGGCCCGAGTGGAAGCCGATGACGCTGATCCCGACGGGCAGACGCTTCTGATCTGGTATCCCGCGGCGACGCCGCGATCGGATTATGTGCGGGCAGCGATCAAGATCGAGTCGGGCGCGAAATCCGCGCTCGATCCGAACAGCGAAGTGCCGATCAAACCCTATGTCGATGATGATCTGCCGGCGCTCGACCTGACCGTGCCGGCCGTCCGCACGGTCGATCCGGAACGTACCTTCTGGGACAAGGTTGTCATCCTCCATGGGCTGCGGCGCTGGTTCGACAAGCGCGGCGAGCTGCGCGGGGGCGGCCAACGCGTTTCCCGTCACTATTATGACCTGCACCAGCTCGCCGCGGCCCGCGTCGGCGCCGCCGCCATCGCTGATCCGGCGCTCGGTGCGGATTGCGTCGCGCACGCCCGGATGTTCTTCAATCGACCGGACTTCGATCTCGCGAGCGCTGCGCCTGGCTCGTTTGCACTCGCCCCGCATGACGCGATGATCGAGCAACTGCGCGTCGACTACAGGGCCATGCAGGGCATGATCTTTGGCGATCCACCGGATTTCGAGGCGGTGCTCGACAGCATCGGCTCGCTCGAGACGCGTCTCAACAAGAAGGGCGATACGGGAGGCGGGGCCGCGCGATGAACCAGTTGGAGGGAGCTTTCGACACCGGGCAAAAGGCAGACGCGCGTGGCGCGGGCGAAGCGATCGTAACCCCGCTGCGCAAACGCCGCCTCAGCGGCGAACTCTACGAGCGCGACCCGAAGATAGAAGCCCTCATCGCCGAATTGGCAGTCCTGCCGCGTGATGGCTTGATCGCCAGGGCGGAAATCACCAAGCGCTCGGACCCGGGCTACGTCCCGAGCGAATGTCTCGTTTACTTCATTCGCGCGAGCCGTCGCGACAACAACGAGGTGTGGTTCGAGCGCCTCTATCGGATCTTGACCGAACGGGTGCTGCGCAGTTTGCCCAGGGCGGAAAGCTCCGATGGAAAGACGGAATCGCTGACGCGCGGGGTCGTGCGCGACAAGGTGTTCGGCCGGTTCGTCGAGCTCTTTTCGGCGGACCGCGCCGCCTACGACGAAAAGGTCGACTACTTCGAGGTGCGCTTCGATGGCGCGCTAGCGAGCCTGCGGCGCGATGCGCAGGAAAAGGCCTGGCGCGACGAAAACCGTTCCCAGCCCCTCGAATATGACGAGGAGAGCGGAGAACTGTCACCGGAGGTCGAGGCGGCCGCAGGGACCCACGATCCCTTCGCCGTGTCGGATTTCGACGACCCGTCTTACCGGTCGCGCCTGGATGCGGCGATTGAAGCTCTACCGACAGAACAAAGCAGGATCATTCACATGTTGAGACAGGGCTTCCCCATCGACTCCAAGGAGCCGGACGTCATGACCATCGCCAAGGCTTTGGGCCGCTCCGAAAAGACCGTCCGAACCTACCGCGACAAGGCCTTCGCCGCCCTGCGAGCTGCCATGGCCGACGGAGAAGAGCGGTGAGCCCCGGCGGCGGACGTCCATCCCGCGAGGCCGTGCTCGACGCGTTCGCGGTCGAGAGCGAGCCTGGCCGGTCGACCTTGGAACGCTATCTGCGGCTATACCCGGAATATGCCGGGGAGCTCATCGACCTCTCGCGCGAACTCAGCCGCGAGGCTTATGAAGATGCCGCACCCCTCTCTGCTACCGATCGGGCGCTGATCGACGCTGCCTGGTCGCAACACGCGAAGGTTATGCCGGCGGCAGCAGCCGACCCTTTCGCGGCGCTGACGGTCGATGACTGGCGCGCCGTCGCGCAGCGTCTGGACGTGCCCCGGCAGGTCGTGACCGCACTGCGCGAACGGCGGGTCTCTCTCGTCAGTATCCCGCGACGCTTCCTGGCGATATTGGCGGATGCGATGCGCAGCTCTGTCGCACAGTTGGAGTCGTCCTGGGGGCCAGCGCACCTGATTGTCGCGCGCAGCTATAAGGCCGACAGCAAACCGGTGGCCGGCGAGCAGGTCACCTTCGAGCAAGTGCTGATCGATGCCGGCGTCCCGGCCGAGAAGCGCGCCCGGCTGTTGGCGGAGGCGGACTGACATGGACAGTGTGGAGCTCGCCAGGCAAGTCGCCGCCGAGCTTCACGCTCGCCTCGTTGCATCCGGCGCCGATCCCTGGTCGCCCTATGACTTTGCTGTCGCCGAGGCCAAGCGGCGGGGGATTGATGTCGAACGGACTGCCGCCGGCGCAGCCGTCCTCAATGGCGGCCGCGCGACTTTCGTCGCCGCCGACGATCTGATTCTTCACGAGAATATGGGCTCTCCGTTCGAGCAAGCTTTCCTCGTGGCGCATGAGATCGGCCATGTCGAGCTGGGCGACGATCCTGGTGGCGAAGCGGCGCCGATGATTGATCCGGCACGCCCGGCCGAGCCCTCACCAGTCGGAATGGATCGGGTTGTCGATTATGGACGCCGGCAACGCCGCGAAGTCCAGATGGACCTGTTCGCGCGCGAACTGCTGCTTCCGCGCACCGTCGCGCGGGCGCTCCATGTCGACCAAGGGCTCGCCGCGTCCGCCATCGCCGCGAAGCTCGGCGCGCCGTTCGAGGTCGTCGCGCAGCAGTTGTTCGATGCTTTGCTGCTGCCGCCCGTGCCTCCCGCCGCGACTGCGGCGCATGTCGAACGGCCGCTCAATCCGCTGCAAGCGGCCGCTGCGGCGCATCGCGGCGAAGCCTATCTGCTTGAGGCGGGGCCTGGCACCGGCAAGACGCAGACGCTGATCGCGCGCGTCGAGGGCCTTCTAGGCGAGGGCGTCGATCCACGGCGCATACTGCTGTTGACCTTTTCGAACAAGGCAGCGGGCGAGATGGCCGAGCGGATCGCGCGCAAGCGGCCCGAGGCTGCGGCCGCGATGTGGATCGGCACGTTCCATGCCTTCGGCCTCGATATCATCCGTCGTTTCCATGCGGAGCTCGGCCTGCCGAAGGACCCGCGGATGATGGACCGGACCGAAGCGGTCGAACTCCTCGAGGGGGAGTTCCCGCGGCTTAGGCTCGCGTACTACCGCAATCTTTACGATCCGACCCAGATCATTGCCGACATGTTGGCCGCCGTATCGCGGGCGAAGGATGAGGTGGTCGACGCCGAAACCTACGCCGCGCTCGCCGACGCCATGCAGGCGAAAGCCCAGGACTCGGATGCGCGCGAGGCGGCGGAACGCGCCGGCGAGGTTGCCCGCGTCTACGCGGCCTACGAACAGCTCAAGCGCAACGCGCATTGCATCGACTTCGGCGATCTTGTCGCCTTGCCGGTGCAACTGCTCGAAAAGGAGGCGGCCATCTGCGCGGCGCTGCAGGCGCAATATGATCATGTCCTGGTGGATGAGTATCAGGACGTGAACCGCAGCAGCGTGCGGCTGCTGAGCGCACTGCGGCCCGACGGCCGCAATCTCTGGATGGTCGGCGACGCCAAGCAGTCGATCTACCGGTTTCGCGGTGCCTCATCCTTCAACATAACCCGGTTCGGCAAGGAGGACTTCGCCGGTGGCAATCGCGGTCGATTGAAGCGTAATTATCGTTCGGTGCCGGAGATTGTCGCCAGCTTCTCCAGTTTCGCGATCACGATGCGCGCCGGCGATGCGGATAGTGGCCTCGACGCGGACCGCGACGCCAATGGACATAGGCCCGAGTTGCGCACGGTCCAGCGCGCCGAGCAGCAGCAGGTCGCCCTGGCCGACGCTATCGAGGAGCTGCGGCGTGACGGCTACGCCTATCGTGACCAGGCGGTCCTGTGCACCGGCAACGAAAAGCTGTCGACGATCGGGCAGGACCTGGAACGGCTCGGCGTGCCGGTCCTCTTCCTGGGAAGTCTGTTCGAGCGGGGTGAGGTCAAGGATCTCCTGGCTCTCCTCTCGATCCTAGTCGATCGGCGCGCCATGGGCCTGGTGCGCATTGCCTGCTGGCGAGACTTCGCCACCTCCTTTGCCGATGTGGTCGCGGTCTTCGACCATCTGCGGGCGGCCGAGCACGCGCCGGCGGGCTGGCTGCGGCATGGCGAGGCGATCCCCGGTTTGAGCGACAGGGGGCGGCAGACCGTTGCCAAGCTCGCGACTGCGCTCGATGGTTTCGATCAGACGGCCTCGCCCTGGACCGTGCTCGCGACGCTGTTGCTCGATCGCACACGCATCGCCGCGCGCCTGGGCGCGTCGGAGGATCTCGCCGACCGCACACGGGGCATCGCGATCTGGCAATTCCTCAACTTTGTGCGGGTACAACCGGCCGGACGCGGGCTGCCCATCACGCGCCTGCTCGATCGTGTGCGCAGGCTCGTGCGGCTCGGCGACGACCGCGACCTGCGCCAATTGCCGGCGGCCGCCCAGCATCTCGACGCCGTGCGGCTGATGACCATCCATGGCGCCAAGGGCCTAGAGTTCGGTGGCGTCCATATTCCTGGGCTTAACAGCGACACGATCCCACGCACGCCGCCGGCGCCGCCCTGTCCGGCGCCCGACGGGATGATCGCGGGGGCGGAGGGCAGTGCGCTGGAGGCGTTCCGCGCAGGTCAGGCCGAGGAGCAGGAGTGCCTATTTTACGTGGCGCAGTCGCGCGCCCGCGATCGCCTGATCCTTTATGCGCCGACCGAGAAGAGTAACGGCCACAACCGACCGCTTTCGCCATTCCTCGACCGTCTCGGGGCGACCTTAACACGCCGTTCGCTCGTGCCGGCACGGCCGCTTCCCGTGGCCGCGGAAGCTCGGGATATCGATTTGGTGGTCGACGGACGGCTGCGGTTAGGCGCCCCGCAGATCGCTCTTTATGAATCCTGCCCGCGTCGCTTCTTCTACACGCATGTCCTGCAGGTCGGCGGCCGGCGAACCGCGACCGCCTTCATGCATCTGCATGAGGCGGTTCGCGTGGTGGTCGAGGCGGTGATCGCGTCGGATGGACCCGTGTCCGAGCAGGCGCTGCAAGATCGCATCGATGCGGCGCTCGCCGGCGAGGGGCTCGGCGAGCACGGCTATCGCGCGGAATTCCGCGATCTGGCGCTGGCAATGCTGCGCTTCTTCCTGGCGAACCGCGCCGAAGCAGTCCCCGAAGCGCCGGTCGCGCTCAGCCTCAGTTTCGGCGGCGAGGAGATCATCGTTCGGCCGGACGAGGTGCTGGTGCGGCCGGACGGCATCCGCGCCGTGCGCCGCATTCGCACGGGTCACATGCGGTCGGCCGAGGGCAAGGATGTCGGCGCGGCGGCGCTGATGCTGGCGGTCAGGCAGTCCTTTCCCGGCGCGGTCGCAGAGCTCGTCCATCTTTCCGACGGCGAGGCACATGCGCTTGCCTTGTCCGATCGGGAGCTGAAGGGGCGCAAGGACAAGCTCGCAAAGTTTCTCGGCGACATCCGCGCCGGACGGTTTCCGGCCGAGGTTTCGTCGCGCACCTGCCCGAACTGCCCGGCCTTCTTCATCTGCGGGCAGACCCCCGACGGCCCCTTGCAAAAAAAGTTCGTCTGACCTTACCGGTCGGCCTCCGTCGCTCCGATTGGACCCTTAGAGCCGCGGCGCTGCCTCGGCCGAACCTAAGGACCCAATCTTATGAACACCGAAGAACTTCTTGATTACGACGATCTCGGCGACGCCCTGCGCGAAGGCCGGGCGTTGCGTCCGGCGCGGGGGTATCGCTTTCTCCTCGCGCAGGGCGATCTCAACTTCCAGTCCCGTGTGGTGAGCGATCCCGTGCCGCTCGGCCGCCAGTTGCTGGAAGCCGCGGCACTCGACCCGCGGGACGGTTACAGCCTCATCGCGATCCTGCCCTCGGGCGATTTCGAGGATGTGAGGCTCAACGAGCCGTTCGACCTGCGTGAGCGCGGCGCCGAGCGGTTCATCGCCTTCCAGACCGACCGCGACTTCAAGCTGACCCTCAACGACCACGAGCTGCTCTGGGGCAAGCCGGTCATCAGCGGCACGGTGCTCTACGGCCTCGCCAAGCCCGGCGAGGGGGAGGCCGTCTTCCTCGAGGTTCCCGGCGGTGAAGATCGCCTGATCGAGCATGGCGAGCTGATCGATCTGGTCCAGCCCGGCATCGAGCGGTTCATCACCGCGCGGCTGACGTTCGAGATCATCGTCAATTCGCGGCCGCGCACGGTGAACGCCCGCACGGTGACGTTCGAACAGATCGTCCAGCTCGCCTTCCCGGGCCAGCACGAACCCAACGTCGTCTTCTCGATGACCTACCGGCACGCGGCGTCGACGCCGCCCGCCGGTGAGCTCGGGGTTGGCGGCTCCGTCGACGTCAAGAAGAAGGGCACGGTGTTCAATGTCACGCGCACTGTTCAGTCGTAATCCGGACCTCAAGCGGCTGCGGGACGAAGGCTACTTCGTCCAGCAGCAGGGCGGGTATCTCGTTATGCGCGAGGTGCCGTATGTCGATGCGCGCCGGGAGGTGCGCATCGGCACCCTCATCTCCAGCCTCACGCTGGCCGGAGATCAGACGCGCCCGCCCGACACCCATGTCATCCACTGGGACGGCGATTTCCCGTGCCACGCCGACGGCAGGCCCATCCAGGGCATCTCGCATGCGGCCGGCGCCTTCGATCTCGGCCACGGCCTGAAGGCGACGCACAGCTTCTCCAGCAAGCCAGACGGCGGCTACTCGGACTACCACCACAAGATGACGAGCTACGCGAATATCCTCGCGGGCCCGGCCGCAGTGCTGAAGTCCGGCGCGACGCCTCGCACCTTCCGCGAACCGGAAGAGGAGGAGGACAGCGTCTTCAACTATGTCGAGACCGCCTCCGACCGTGTCGGGATCGGCGTCCTGACCGAGCGACTCGTCAACGAGCGGGTCGCCATCATCGGCGTCGGGGGGACCGGCGGCTACATCCTGGATTTCGTCGCCAAGACGCCTGTCCGGGAAATCCGGCTGTTCGACAGCGACGAGTTCCTGACCCATAACGCGTTTCGCGCGCCGGGCGCTCCGAGCCTGGAGGAATTGCGGGAAGCGCCCAAGAAGGTCGAATACCTGAAGCGCATCTACAGCCGGATGCACCGGAACATCGTGGCGCACGATGTCGCGCTCGGCGTCGACAACATTCACCTTCTCGACGGCGTCACCTTCGCGTTCCTGTCCCTCGATGCGGGTGACGCTAAGCGGCTGATCGTAGAGAAGCTCGAGGCGATCGGCGCCGCGTTCGTCGATGTTGGCATGGGGCTCGAGCTCGACGAGGGGTCGCTGGGCGGCATCCTGCGCGTCACCGCCAGTACGCCGGAGAAGCGCGATCACGCGCGGCAGCGCATTTCCTTCGTCGGCGGCGGCGCCAAGGACATCTACGCCTCCAACATCCAGGTCGCGGATCTCAACGCCCTGAATGCTGTCCTCGCGGTCGTCAAGTGGAAGAAGATTCGCGGCTTCTACCGCGACCTCGAGCGCGAGCATCACTGCACCTACACCACCGACGGCAACATGCTGATCAACGGGGATCTCGCGTGATACGGCACAAGCGACTCGAACATCGTTTCGTCGAACACATCCCTGAGCGCCTTGAGGCAGGCATTCTCTATGTTTCGATGGAATATGCCACATCAGCCCACAGCTGCTGCTGCGGTTGCGGCGAGGAGGTCGTCGCCCCCTTCACGCCGACGGACTGGAAGATGACGTTCGATGGCGAGACCGTCTCCCTGCGGCCGTCGATCGGCAATTGGACGCTGAAATGCCGGTCACACTATGTGATCGACCGCAGCAAGGTGATCGAGGCCGGCCCCTGGAGTGACGAGCAGGTCGAAGCCGAGCGTCGTCGTGACCGCGCTGCCAAAGCGCGCTTCTACGGGCAGACGCCAGCGATCGAACTTGCCGTTCAGCCCGCTCCCGTCAAGGCGGCTCCCGGCTTCTGGCGCCGCGCCTGGCGTTGGCTATCTGGCAGATCGTGACGATAGGCCCGACGGCAGGTTGCCGTCGGGCTATCCCGCTTCGGAACGCAGCGCAGCCCTAAGAGACAAATCAAGAACATCTATCAGGAGCTTACACGGTCTTCGCCGAAATCCTTGTGCAAGGAATGACCGACACACCATATATTGATGTTAGGCATGGGGCGATCTCCTAGCACGTGCGCGTCTCCACTCATGGTGGTGGGGACGTGGGCGAGCTTCTTGCGACCTCCTCCGGTGCCTGGCGAGGACAGATAGGCATCGAGAAGGAGCGTGGAGAATGGATGCTACCGAATTCAAGCCCGGCGATCTTGTGCGGGTGAAGTCAGGCGGGCCGATCATGACGGTCGAGCTGGTCGGGAAGACGGCCATGCTGGAGGAGGATGCCGTCTGGTGTGTCTGGTTCGAGAAGGTGGGCAACAAGCAGGTCGCGCGGAAAGACACGTTCGCGCCGGTCGTGCTGGAGAAGGCTGAGAAGCCACGAGCCGCGTTCTCCGTCGGCGTCGTTCGGGCGTAGCGTGGTGCCTCATGCCGTTTCGCGGCCTGTTCATCGGCATCGACCGTTATAGCTCGACCGGCATTGATGAGCTGACCTGCGCGCGTCGCGACGCGACGGCGCTGGAGGCACTGTTCTTCGACACGCTGGGCGGTAGCACAGTCTTGCTGGCAGATGCGGAGGCCACGCGGCAGCGGATTGAGGACGCATTTGCCGACCTGGCCGGCTGCGGCCCCGAGGATACGGTGGTGATCGCGTTCTCCGGCCATGGGTCGGAGACACATGAGCTCGTCACCCACGACGCGAATCCAGATGATCTCGCCGGCTCCGCGATCCCGCTCGAGCTGTTGCAGGAATGGTTCTCGCGGATACCGGCAAAGCGCCTGATCCTGTTCCTCGACTGTTGTTTTTCCGGCGGCATTGGGGCGAAGGTTCTGCACGTCGATGCGAAGCCGCGCAGCCTTTTGTCCGCCGAAGCGCGCCTGGCTCAGCTTGGCGGCGCTGGTCGGATCATCTTCACCGCCTCCGCGGCGACCGAGCCCGCCTATGAGCACCGCCGGTTCGGGCACGGCTTTCTGACCCACTTTCTGCTTGAGGCGCTATGTGGCGCCGAGGAAGTCGTGAGCGGCGGCAAGCTCTCGCTCTACCGCCTCCTCGAGCATGTCACGAGCCGCGTCCGGGCGGCCGCGCTGCAGGGCGGCAAAGAGCAGAACCCGACCATGCGCGGGAGCATCGACGGCGATGTCGCGTGGCCCGTGTTCGTGCCGGGCGCTAAGTATCGGGCGGCCTTCCCGGCGCGTCTGCCTGCCAAGGTGACGTCCGATCTTGCCAGCCTCTCGTCGGCCGGTTTCCCCGACGCGCTTGTCACCGCCTGGGCTGGAGCGATCCCGTCCTTGAATGCGCTTCAGATCTCCGCCATCACCGACTTCGGCGTGCTGGACGGCGAGAACCTGGTGGTGTCGGCCCCGACATCCTCGGGCAAGACGATGGTGGGCGAGCTCGCGGCGCTCCGGAACGTGCTGGATCGCAAACGGGCTTTGTTTCTGCTGCCGCTTAAGGCCCTTGTGGCAGACAAGCGGCGGCACTTCGAGAGCGTCTATGGCGGTTTCGGGGTCCGCACGGTGGAAGCGACGGGCGAGACGGACGACATCGCGCCTCTGCTGCGGGGCCAATACGATGTCGGTCTCCTGACCTATGAGAAGTTCGCCGCGATCGCGCTGACATTCCCTCATGTGCTGGCGCAGGTCGGCGCGATCGTGATCGACGAAGCGCAGATGATCGCCGACCGTGGCCGCGGCGCGAATCTGGAGTTCATTTTGACGCTCATCCGGATGCGCCGGCGTGAGGGGATCGAGCCCCAACTGATCGCGCTTTCGGCTGTGATCGGGGACACGAACGGCCTTGAGCAATGGCTCGGCGCGCGGCTCTTGCGGCGCACGGAGCGGCCCGTTCCGCTTGAGGAGGGCTTGTTGCTCGGCACCGGGCATTTCCGCTTTCTTGACCCGGAGAATGGCAATGAGCAGGTTGAGGGGCCGCTCGTTCGGCGTCTTGTCGGCGGCAAAGGATCCAGCCAGGATTGGATCATCCCGCTGGTGCGCAAGCTTGTCGCCGAAGGCCAGCAGGTGATCGTGTTTCGCGAAACCAAGGGCGAAGCCCGCGGCTGCGCCAACTATCTCGCAGAGTCGCTCGGATTGCCTCCGGCTGCCGAGGCGCTGACGCAGATGCCCGGCGGCGATCCCTCGCAGGCCAGCGCCGACTTGCGGAGCGCGCTGGGGCGCGGCGTCGCTTTCCACAACTCGGATCTCGACCGCGAAGAGCGGCGCGTCATCGAGGAAGAATTTCGCCGTAGCGGCTCGGGCCTGCGCGTCATCGCAGCCACGACGACGCTGGCGATGGGCGTGAACACGCCCGCGTCATCGGTCATCATCGCCGGCTTGAATCATCCCGGCGACGAGCCCTATTCGGTAGCCGAATACAAGAACCTAGTCGGTCGCGCGGGAAGGCTTGGCTTCGCCGAGAAGGGAGCTTCGTATCTGCTGGCGCTCGATCCGCGCGCCGAGCATGATCTGTGGTCGCGATACGTGACCGCGGAGCCGGAAGACTTGGTGTCCCGCTTCCTCGACGGTACAACCGACCCACGCTCCCTGATTATCCGCGTCCTAGTCGCGGCACAACGAGCGGCCGGCGAAGGCGTGCCGAGCGAGGAGATTGTCGAATTTCTGGAATCGAGCTTCGGCGCGTTCCAAGCCCGGCGCGCCCATAGCGCGTGGCAGTGGAGCCGGCCGGATCTGCTTTCGGCCCTAGCGGATTTGGAACGCCACGGCCTGGTGCAGAAGAACGCTACAGGCGCGTATGAATTGACCAAGCTGGGCCGTCTCGCTGGCGAAAGCGCGGCAGAGGTCGGGTCCATCGTCGCGCTCGTAGATTGCCTCGGCTCGCTTCAGCCCCAAGAAATCAGCGATCCCGTCCTGATTGCCGCAGCTCAAACGACGGTCGAGGTCGATCAACTCCTTTTTCCGATCAACCGAAAAAGCACGCAGAAAGAGCCTCAGCTATGGCCCAACGAGCTGCAGAGGCAGAATGTGCCGTGGCACGTCCTGAACGCGCTTCAGCGCGGGACAACAGAAGATCATCAGGCGACCCTGCGTGCGAAGAAGGCGGTCGCTTGTCTTTTGTTCGTGTCCGGTCGTGCCATGAGCGAGATCGAGCGCGTGCTGACGCAGTTCGGTGGTGCGTTTGGCGGCGCCGCCGGCCCCATACGCGCGGTCGCAGCGCGGACTTGCGATCTGATGCCGGTCGCGGCTCGCGTCGCCGAGATCCTGCACCCCACGCTCGATCTCGGTGACCGTGTGAGACGTCTGGCGATCCGGTTGACATATGGCGTGCCCAGCGCCGCCGTCGACCTCGCCCAATTCGCTGGAGCCGATTTGCTGCGGGGCGACTATTGCCGCTTGGCCGCCGCGCAGCTCTGTGAGCCCGAACAGATCGACGCCGCAACTGATGACCAAATTCTGGCATGCGTGGACAAGGACAGGCGCAAGCTTGCACTTGTCCGCGATGCGGCGAAGCGCGTTGCCAAGCGTCGGGCCGAAGCGGTAGCGCCTTCCGCCCCGATCCTTGAAGTATATGTGCCCTAAATTGCGCGCAACGGGGGCGTGAGGCGATTGCGTCAGATGCCCCCTCTGCGAGACGTTCCTGCCTCAGAAAGTCTCCAATGCTGGCGGAGCCAATGCGGCAGCGGGCGATCAAGCGGTCGAACGAGACAACGCGCCGCTACGGCTGCGCTCGGTGTGCAGGAGTGTCAGGATGGTCTGCCGGTTCGGAGCAAATGACCTGGTCGCCGATGGCGCCAAACCGAAGATCGTCGATTTCTTCAAAAAGCTTTTTCGACTGCATCGTGGGCGGCGATGAATTGCTCGCCGACCAGTGGCTGATCGCAAGCCTCAAGCTGCCAAGCGACGCTCCTCGTCCTCGGCTTCGTTCCCCGGCTCTCCAACCGCTTTGGTCAGGAAGAGGTCAAGCGCAGCTCGACGAGAATCACGATCCAATGCGTAGGCCGTCTGTTTGAATTCGATCCCCTCGAGTAGCCCTTGGATGTAACCGGAGATCGTGTCGGCGGCCATGATGAGCGCAGTGTCGAGCGTGTGAATGTATTTGCTCGTCACCGAGCCCTTGGAGTGGCCGACGAGCGCCGCGATGGTCACCTCGGTGAAACCGAGATCGTTGGCGATGCTGGCAAAGCTGTGACGCAGGACATGCGGGGTGACGCCGGCGAGCGGACTGTCGCTGAAAATCTGTTCCCAATGGTTCGGGAAGCTGCCGAACGCATGGTCCTCGCCCTGACCTGGGAAGACATAGGTGCCCGCTGCGGTCTTGCGCCGTTCCTCCAGATACTCGACGACGGGCAATCCGATTGGACGAATGGACTCACCTTCCTTGCTGTCCACCAGGCGCATGCAGCTCGCGTCGGTGTCAGCTTCGATCCACATTAGCGAGATCATTTCCGAGCGGCGGCAGCCGGTGAGCGCGATCTGCCGGATGATGTCCACGGTCATGGCGTATTTTTCGTTCGCCGCGGCATCGCGAAGCATTTGCCCGAGGGTGCGATACTCCGCCTCGGTCAGCCTACGATTCCGAACATTGTCCTTGGGCTTCTTGATGCCGTGCGCCGGATTGACCTCTATAATCCCAGCATCGACAGCGTAGGTGAGGATTCCGCCCAATAGGCCGACGGTGCGCGTGGCGGTGCCCGCGCCACCACGAACAATGGCCTTTCCTCGCAGCTTTTTCGTCTTGACGGCGACGCGCGTCTTGCCGGCCATGATGTCCTTCAAGACCTTGTTGATGTCGGCCTTGGTGAGATCCTTGACCCGGCGCGCGCCGATCAGCGGGATGATGTGCCGCTCGATACGGCCAGTGTCGGTGACGATGGTGGTGGGCTTTTTCGGTCGCCCGCCCTTACCCAGAATGAGGCCCGCGTTCAGATCAGCGGTATAGAGGGCGCAAAGCTCCTTGACCGTGATGGCCTTGTGATCGAGCTGACGTTCTTCGGAAGGGTTGTCGCCGCGCGCGACGCGCCCGAGTTGGACCTTCGCTTCTTGCCGGGCTGTCTCCGGCGTCCACACGCCATGCAGGCCGATGGTGTAGCGTCGCGTGCGTCCAGCAGCGCGATATTGGATGAGGTAGCTGCGCTTGCCGGAGGCGAACACGCGGAGGCCGAAACCGGGCAGTTCGTCGTCCCAGATAAAATAGTCCTTCTCGCGAACATCGGCAGCGTCCACGATCCGCTTGGTCAGCTTTGCCATGAGGTGTTCCCCTCGCTAGTGAGGGGCTGCTTCCGCGGAAGCACCACGGAAGCAACCGGATGGATATCGGAGCGAAATTCTGGATAGACAGTTCGGCGCGGAAATACGAATTGTCTAGTACCTTCAGTTACATATCGCATTGTAGCGTGCCCTGTCGTGCATTTAGGATAGGCAGGCTAAATTGCTCCGAAGGCACATGTCAAGCTGTTTGTAGGATTGAAGGAGCCTAGAAGAAGCAAGCAAACCAAGGACTTGTCCTGTCTGCATGTGCCGACCAAGCTTCGCGCCATCTTCGCGTAAGCAGCGCGTAAGCAACTGAAGGCGAGGCGCAGCGTAGACAGGCGAACAAGACGAAACGTTTCGGAGGCGATCGTCTGATGGAAACGAATCCGACGCTGGCCAAACTTCGTTGACCTTCATGATGCAGTCAGGCTAGCAAGATTGCGAAGCGCCCGTAGCTCAGCTGGATAGAGCGCCACCCTCCGAAGGTGGAGGTCACACGTTCGAATCGTGTCGGGCGCGCCACTTCGTGCAGGGCCTAGCTGCTAGAAGTCCGGCGAAAAAAGCTAAATCTTGAGCTCAGCGGCCTTGAGAGTTGCGGTCACGTCCGCGACGCCATCAATATCCCAAACTGAGTCGCGCAAGATGAACTTCCAGCCCTTCACGCTATCGACGTATGCGGCTCGCGGCGACACCACCTCATACGGAATGATTGCGGCCCGCAAAACCCTAAATTTTCCATCGAGCAGCACCGCGGCAAGTCGGTCGAAGGGTCTTTCCGGCAACCGTCTGATAAAACCGAGTTGGCGCGATCCTTGGGGCGTCACCAGTCTTCGGCATTTGATCTGGTAGCGAAGACCCTCTGAATCGAGCGCGTCCGCATCCGCTGAGGAATTTCCATTCAGGGTCCAGCCAAACGCGGTTGCGAACAGCAATTCTCCATAATCTCCCGTTGGATTGTTCGCACTCCGGACGACCGACCGTCGCCGCAGTTCGGCAAGTAAATCGCCATGCAATTCTAAAAGCGAAGAAACCGGGACACTCGTGAGGTCTATCATCCCACCATGCTACCGGGATTCGATACCTGTCGATATACTGCATGCGAGGAGCCAGAAATGACGGCCGATAGTCTCCGCGATGATGACAGCATCCAAGTAGCGGCGCGTAACGTCCTGATGGGCGCAGCCCCAGAGCGCAACGCCGATTTAGACAATATGTGGAGGGAGTTGGATCCGAGATTTCAGCTTGCCCCGGACTTTCATGAAGGCGACCGCGTCATCATGGATGCGGGTGCTTACCGGTATGTCCGCTTTAACCATCGTGTAATGAGGGCATTCTGGATCGCTGGATTTGCGGCATGGGAAGGCTACCGCGCGGTTGCAGAAGCTGCCTCTCTTGACGCTGTTGACCTCAGCCGCTTCAAAGAACTTATCGCGGCTTTCGATAGTGTAATTGTGAGCGACAATCCGGAATTGGAGCCGTTGCCGTCCGGCGTCGCCGAGCCGGGACAATACCCGGACAAACAGCGCGACCCTCAGGGCCGTGCCGCAAGTGAACTCGCAACTATAGCCGTAGGCTGGGCTCTCCTGCATGAGTTGCGGCACATCCGTCACCAGCGCGAAGGGACGGGAGCCGATCCTCAGGGCCCTGACACCAAGGCCAAGCACAATGAAGAGTTCTCCTGCGACGCGTTTGGCACAACGTTCCTGCTTGAGCAGATCGATGCTCATTGCCATCACACGCGCGAGGCCGCTGAGTCGGTCCGTCAAAAACGCCAACTTGGAATCTACTTCGGCTTGTTTGCCGTCGCACTACTCGCGAAGGACAAATGGGATGCCTCAGAAAGCCACCCCTCCGTCCAGAGCCGGATTAGCGCAGTTCATGCGCTTATGAAACCGTCGTCCGACATCGCAGAAGCAATCGCTCACGTTGCGTTTGCAGCTTTGAGGACGGCTTTGCCAGGTGCTCCCATTTGGTCCAGCGAAACGCCGCCCACATGAAGAGCATTCCTAATCGCGTTCCATGGAAGCGAGAACACAAAAAAGGCTGCTCGCCGAAGCGAGCAGCCTAGTCTTGGGAGGAAACCCCGCTAGGGAGTCGGCCGTGGCGTTATCACTTTCGAGCCCGATGCTGCAAGATTATGCCAGAATCACATCACGTGATGCCGTTGCGGACTAACTCAAGGGATGAACTTCGATCTGCGCTGACCCTCTTTTCGTACTTTCCCGAACGCCCGATCTGTCGCCATGAACCGTTCGATCATCGGCACGACGATCTTGCTCGGATCGGGCGCGGGCTGTCCGCTCTCGCGCCCGATAGCCTCGGCGTAAGCGACCAGATTGCGATGAACCGGCGCAGGCATCTCGATCGTCAGCTTGACCGGCTTATCGTCCTCAATCGTGCCTAACTTGAGCCTGCTCATCGGCTTGCCTCCTGCTGGCCGTACGGCGCCATCACGAGATCACGGTTGACGATCACGCGCACGGGAAACCCTTGGCGGATGGTGAGCGTCGGCTGGATGTTGAGCTGACGACGCACCAGCTGTTGACCGGTGTTGTTGACCGAATCCTGTGAGCCACGCCGCAAGGCGCGGACGAGGTCACTTTCCTCGCTGTCCGAGCCGACTTCCGCGCCGACGCTGAGCAAGGTGGAGAGCGCGGCGGCCTTGATCAGATCCCACCAGTGGTAGTCGACCTCGTCCTCAAGACCCGAGAAGCCCCGTGCATCGGCATCCTGCTGACGCTCGAGCACGATGGACTTGCCATCCGGCAACATGATGCGATTCCAGACGAGCAACACGCGCTTCTGCCCGAACGAGATCTGGCTGTCGTATTGTCCGATCAATCGCGATCCCTGTGGGATGAGCAGGAATTTTCCGGTTGGCGTATCGTAGACGTGCTCAGTGACTTGCGCCGTGACCTGTCCGGGCAGATCGGATTGGATGCCGGTGAGAAGCGCCGCCGGAATGATGGTGCCGGCTTGCACGACGTAGGGCGAGGCCGGGTTCGCCAAGCGATCCTGGCTGACGGTGCGGCGATCGATCGGGCCATTGACGAAGGCAAGTTTGCGATCCTGCATGTTCTGCATGGCATTGGGATCGAGCGGCGGGGCCTCCGCCGGTACTGCGAGCGTGGTGCTTGGCGCTGCAGTCGCGTTTGCCGGCGTGACAGGTGACGCGATGCGTATCGCGGTCGCTGCGAAGAGTTTGCTCAGACGCGCGGCCTCGATCTCCTGCAGGCGGCGTTGTTCCTCGGGCGTGATGCCGGGCTGCGGCAGCGGGCCGCCCGGTGGGATCGGTTGTCCCTGATTCTGCGCGCTCAGAATCGGCCGGCCGAGGTCACCCGGCAACGGCGGTCCGAGTTTCGGGACGCCGGTGTAGTCGCGCGGCAGACCTGTCAGGCCATCGGCGGTCGAGCGGTTCTCGGTCGAGTAGAGCTCTTTGTTGTCCTGGCCGGCGCGTCGTGTCTGAAGGGCGTAGATCAGCGAGGCCGCAATCGCGAGACCGGAGATGGCACCAAGGCTGATCAGCACCTTGCGCGACAACCGCGTGACCTGCGGTCGCTCAGGCCGCAGACGCAAGTCGGGCGTGACGTCCGGTGCATTCTGCGTTCCATCAGTCATGACCGGCGCCTTCCGTCGGTGCGGGTGATGCGGACACGGCGTTCACTATTGCTGTCGCCGAGGCGCAATTCGGCCGCGCCGAACAGACGATCGACGATGTAGTAGTTCTGGCGAGCGCGGTAGTTGACGAGCTCTGTGTCGCCGCCGGCCCCTATAATAAAGAGAGGCGGCATCTCGCCCTGCCGGATGCCCGAGGGGAACTCGATATAGACCTTGATGCCGTCGTCGAAGGCACGCAGCGGCCGCCACGCCGGCGTGTCGCCTTCGATCTCGTAGCGGAAGTTCAGCGATGAGATGTCAACGCCGGTCGCAACCGGCTGGGCCGTGAGCGCCGCCGCATTCTGGCGGCGCAGCGCGATGAGCTGGTCGTGCGGGTACTGCCAGGACACCGAGGCCATGTAGGTCTTCTCGGTCGAGTTCAGCTCGAGAAGGTAGGTACGACGGTCGGTGTTGATGACGAGATTGGTTTGCAGGTCCGGCCGCGTGGGCTTGACCAGGATATGTACCTGCTTGCTTTCGGCGGTGCCGCTCTCGGTGTCGCCGATTATCCAGCGCACGGTGTCGCCTGCAGCGACGGGACCGGAGCCGACGAGCTGCTCGCCTGGCTGCAAGGCGACGTCCGTCACCTGACCCGGCGCGGCATAGACCTGATAGAGCGCACCGGGCGAGAACGGATAGACCTGCACGGCATTGATGAAGCCGTTACGCACCGGCTGGACGCGCGCGGCCTTGTTCGCCTGGGTGATACGGTCCTTCGGATCCTTCGCCTCCGGCGGCGCCTTGGCACCCGGCACCGGCTTCAACTGACCGGGTAACGGCAGCGGTTTCGGAAGCTCGACCACTTGCACCGGGGCAGGCGGTTCGGCCGCCTGCACCGCCGGCACAAAATCATCATAAGTGATGTCGGGCGGAAAGAGCTTTTGCGCGCACCCCCCGAGTCCCGCAGTGCTGATCAGAAGAAGAGTCTTGAGCAGTTTTTGTTTATGGATCGGCTGCTTCATTGCGAGAGCTCCTTCGACCAGTTAATGGCGTTGACGTAGATGCCGAGTGGATTCTGTTTCAGGCGATCGGCGTCGCGCGGCGGCTGCAGGGCGATGGTGAGGATCGCGGTCCAGCGTTCGATGCCGGCGAGTTGCCCGTTCTCATAAGCGCGCTCGAACCAGGCGACGCGGAACGAGTCCGGCAAGGCGCGGATGACGCTGGAGACCTCGATCGCGATCTGGCGCTTGCCGACCTTGGCGAAGGGATCGTTGACGCGCGCGTAGTCATTGAGCGCCGACGCGCCGCGATCGGTCGTGAACTCGTAGGCGCGCAGCCAGTTCTGGCGCACGATCACGGCATCGGCCGGGATCGCGCGGACCTGCTCGATGAAACGTGCGAGATGCCAGGCGATCTGCGGATCGGTCGGCTTGTAGTCGGCGATCGCGGGACCGACCGCCTGCGCTTCGCCGATCATGTCGATTTGCACCACCCACGGCACGATTGAGCCCCGCGCCGACTGCCAGACCAAGCCAAAGGCAAGGCCCGCCGAGAGGAACAGCGAGCCGAACGCCATCAGCCTCCAATTCTTCGCTTGCACCCGTGCGGAGCCGATGCGGTCCTCCCAGACCTGTGCGGCGCGCTGATAGGGTGTTTCGGGTTCAGGCGTTGCGCCGTAGCGCACGGACGGTCTGCGGAAGACATTCATCAGCGTTCATCCTGTCGGAGGGAGATGGAGGCGCCGCCGCCGTGGCTGTCGCCGGAGCGGACGGCATGAGCGGCGGCGGTTGCGCCGTGGCTCATGGTCTGGTGGCGCTTCATGCGTTGCGCCCAGGCGGGCGGCGAAGACGGACTCGCAGCAGCATCACCGGCGTTCACGCCGCCGATCGTGCCCATCGTCGATGAACCGCCGGTCGCGGCGGCGGCGCTGCGCGCGCCACCGCGATAGCTCTCGGCCATTGCGCCCGCCGCACGACTCGCTGCGCGGCTGACGGGGCGCGTCGCGGCCGCGGCACCTGCGCGGGCAACTCCGGATAGACCGGACGCGACACCGGAAGCGCCGCTCTGTCCAGCCGACGCGAGGCCGTAGGATGTTGACGCGCCGCCGGCGAGCGCGGCACCGCCGCGCGCGGCCGCGGCGGTCGCACCCATCGCCGCCCCTGCTCCCCTCACGGCCATGCCGGCTGCCGCGCCGCCCGCCATGACCGCACCGCCTGCGGCCGATATGCTCTCCTTCAGGCCAGGAGCCTGAGGCGGGAACGTCGGCGTCCGGATCGCGATCTCCAGACAGCCGCTCGACGATGCGAAGCGGTAGAAGGTCGCCAGCACGAAGTTATGCAGCACGGCCTGGAAGGCGATCGCCGGTGCATTCGCCAGCGCGTCGCGCAACGCCAGCGTACGATGGGCCGTCAGTTCGGTGATGAGCCGATCAGGCAGCGGCTTGATGGTGTCGTCATCGTCATCGTCTTCGTCGACGGGTTCGACCGGCGCGCCCCCAATGGTAATGACCGCACGCTGGATGCCGCCCGCGGCTGCTTGTCCGTCGCCCGTCCGTCCTTCGGCGGTATCAGCCTCGGTTTCCGGATCGTCGACCACCGGCGCTTCATCCTCGGGCCGGACGTAACCACGATCGACCAGCAGAAACCCTTCCGCGTCGATGCTGATGAACACGCCGGCGCGAGCAATGGCGGCCTGATCGTAGCGAAGCGACCGGGCATCGAAAGCAGCACGCGCTGCTTCGATCTCGCCGAGACGCTGATCGATCTCGTTGGGCAGTTCGTCCGCATCCTGGTAGTCCTGCTCGATCTTGGCGTACTCGACGTTGAGGGCGTCAAGAGTCGCCTGCTCCTCGGGCGTGAGATCGACGGGCTCGCCGTCAAGCTCGCGCAGGCCGTTGGTGTGGCCATAAGGGAAGTCGACCGCCACCGCGACCCATTTCCAGCCCTCGGCTGCGATGGTCTCGGCTTCCGCCCTCAACTTGTCGGTGACGAGCCGGTCGAGCAGCGGCACGTCCTGCAGCCAGCCGCCGTCGTCATGCTCGAACAGATCGCGCATTACGGCGCCGCCGGCCTGCTCGTAAGCATCAAGCCCGATGAACTGGGCGCGCCGATCGGATGCGCGCACGGTATTCTCCGTGAGCATCCGGCGGATCTGGTAGGGCTCATCGAGTTGGGAGCTACTCACACTATCCCAGACCTGCTCCTGGCGCGCATGGTCGGCGACGACGGAGAAGGCCATCAGTTGCTCCAGCGTCATGTCGTCGGCGGCATAGACGTCGTGCAGCTTCGGCGATACGGACGCGAGACGAAGCCGCTGCTTGACGATCGCCGGCGTCACGAAGTGCCGCGCAGCGATATCCTCTTCGCTCATGCCCCCGTCGCGCAGAAGCTTGAACGTACGGAACTGATCGAGCGGGTGCAGGCCGACCCGCTCGTCATTCTCGGCGAGGGAATCATCCTCGGCGATGCCGCCATCCCGCACGACGCAAGGGACAGGTTGCGTCTTCGCCATCCGCTTCTGCTTCACTAGCAACTCGAGCGCGCGATAGCGCCGGCCGCCGGCGGGCACCTCGAACATGCCGGTCTCATGACCCTCAGCGTCGACGACCGCCCGGACGTTGAGGCCTTGCAGCAAGGTGCGCTGAGCGATACTCTCCGCGAGTTGCTCGACCGAGACGCCGGCCTTCACGCGCCGAACGTTGGACTGGCTGAGCACCAGCTTGTTGAAGGGAATATCGCGGGAGGGACTGAGCTTGATCTTCTGAACAGCGGTAGCCATGTCGGATTCTCCACGACGGGCGGCCGGAGACTCTCTCTCGACCTCCAACCCGTCACGAAAATTCGACCGGCCTCTCACTCTTCGTCTCTCATGATGCGTTGTTGGCGAACCGTCCACACCAGCGGGCAATATTGTTTGATAGAGTGGGGCCAGTATTGCTGGGAGGAGACCGCCACATGGAGGCCAACGAGAGCGGAAAGACAACGCCGCCGGAAGAGTTTGCGTCGTGGCGCAGCTTTTGGGACTTTCAGCGCGAGGTCACGCGTAACTGGCGTTATGTCCGGTCGCCGGAAGCCCAGCGATTTCTTTCGGCCGTCGCCGCCGGATGTCACGCGCGAACAGCCGAGATCAAGGAGGGCCGCCGGTTCTATCGCGCACAAGTCGCCCACCACGATGTACTCGACGAAAATGTCGGTGAGGAACTTCCCGGCCCGGCGCTGCCGCAGCGCATGTTTCCGTTTCGCGACCGCGCCACGGAAGGTCGGGTCAATCCTAAAGGGATTCCCTGCCTCTACATGGCCAGCGACAAGCACACCGCCATGGCCGAGGTGCGGCCATGGATCGGCTCATTGGTATCGCTTGGGCTGCTTCAAACGCGGAAACCATTGCGGATCGTTGACTGCACCAAGGGCGCGGAACGGCATCCGATTTATATCGAGGGTGAACCCTCGGCCGAGAAGCGGATTGAGGCGGTCTGGAGCCATATCGCACGGGCGTTCCGCGAACCGGTGACGCGCGATGACGATGTCGCCAGTTATGCGGCGACGCAGATCATCGCCGAAGTCTTTCGCAACGAAGGATTCGATGGGCTTGCCTATCGCAGCGCATTCGGCACTGACCAATTCAACGTTGCACTGTTCGATCTCGACGCAGCCGCGTTGACCATGTGCTCGCTCCACGAAATCAGGGATGTGGAACTGAAGCACTCAGAAACAACCAATCCTTATTACGTCAAGCAGGACGCTGAGGGAAATGCCCTGTTGGTTCAGAACGTCATCGTCGAAATTCGGCCGGTTGATCCGGCCTAAGCGGCCGACGACGCCGCAGCCGACGCGGTCTGAGCGCTCGCGAGCAGATAGTCGGCCGCCTTGGATGCCGCACTTGCGGCGCGAACGATGGCGCGGTTGTCCTCGCACAGCACCTCGAGCCACGAACCGATGTAATCGGCATGGCGAACCGTGGGCACGATGCCGAGCGACGCACACACGAACGCGCCGGCCATCTCGGCCACGAGTTCTTCGCGCGCGTAAGATTTCGAGCGGAACGAGCCGGAATGGTCGCGACCGAGGCGGGACAGATGACCGGTCCAATGGCCGAGTTCATGGAAGGCCGTACGGTGCCAGTTGATCGGCTCGAAGTAAGCTTGCGGAGGTGGCACCTGCACGAAATCGCCTGACGGACTATAGAAGGCACGTGCGCCGCCGATGCGGAAATCCGCGCCCGTCGCCGCGATCAGCCTCTCGGCCTCCGGCTCGACCATGCCGGGTGGTGGCGGCGGCGCAGCCTTCGTCACCTGTTCCGGCAGACCGTCGCATTGATCCGTATTGAAGACCGTGAACCGCTTGAGGAATGGGATGGCTTGGACGTCATCGCCGGCTTCGACAGCGCGCTTCTTCTCATCTTCCGGCACAAAGCGATCGGCATAGACAACGGTCGTGCCTCGCTCGCCCTTCCGGACGTTACCGCCAAGACCGAGCGCCTGGCGGAACGTGAGCCAACTCTGGCCGGAGAAGCCGCGCTCAATGACGGCGCCCCACAGGATCAGCACATTGATTCCGGAATAGCGGCGCTCGGTCGAGGCGTTTTTCGGCATCGCGAGCGGCGCGTTCGCCGCCGCGGTCCTCCACGGCTGAACCCAGGGCACGCGGCCTGCTTCCAGTTCGGCGATGATCTTGTCGGTGATTTCCTCATAAAGCCCGGGGCGGTCTTGACCGATACGGGCGCGAGCGGTGGATCTGGACATCGCGGTTCTCCGCGACGGGAGCCGCGAGCCTCTCTCGCAGCCTGGAACCCGTCACGAAAACCCGTCCTCACTCTCGCTCTCCCGCCGTGATCCTTCAGCGCGCGCGGCTCCTTTTTTGGGACCACGAAACGAACCCGCAAGCGCTGCGTCAGGGATGGATGCCCGAAGGGTGAAGACCCGGCATGCCGGGGCTTCAGCGAAGCCAACAGCCCGGCCCGCAGGGAGACGCCCATTCGCGCCTCGTAACGGCGGCATCGTAGAACTACAATACACGGATGCGGATCGAGGTGGGTGCGCGAATGCATGACATGTGGCAGAGGGGATAAGAACTTTATGTCAATGCTTCGAAAATGGCTCGCAACCTTCGGCGATAAAGCCCCAATTCCTAGAATCCCCAGCGACAAAATTCCAACGGTCGCGTTTGACGCTTCGGCCGTGAGCGACGCTGTCAAGGCTGACCTTCGAAATAATATCCTCCTTCTCGAGGACGTCAAAAAACGCCACTTCGATCAGGTCTATGAAGCAGCGTTACGTTCCATCACCGCAGGTCGCGACCTGAGCATACTTTACAATGCGCTGATGCGACTAAACGTTGCCGGCATGACGAAAAGACGAGCGTCAGAGATTGCGCACGTGTTGAATAACAAAGCGACGGCCCTAATGACTCAGGAGCGTCAGAAAGCGGTCGGTATAACACAAGCGGTTTGGCTCTACTCTGGTGCACCGTGTGAAGTAAATCCAAAAGCACCGACCGGACAGGATGCCGCCCACAAGGCGGCGAACGGGGAGCCATTCGATGTCAGCAAGGGAATGTTTTTGAATGGCAAATGGACTTGGCCCGGCGTCGAGCCGGGATGTCGATGCGCGTCCAAGTCTGTCATTCCTGGCTTTTCATAATACTTGACCTCTTAGGCAGACTGGTTTCCCACGTCACTGTCGACAGTTGTCGCACATCGACGTGTCGTGCTGATCGGCGTTTTTGTCATGACACGATAGAAACTATTGCAGCTATAGCACCGCCGCTTTGGGCGGCTGTTCCAGCGCGGCTCGCCGCTTTTCCGCATCTTTCTTTCGTTTGTTGGCGTCAATACGATATTGGTCGATCACATCGAGATCGCTCTTCATTTCGGCCGGCGTCGGAACCGGGATGGCCTTGCCCGCCGCCATGTCATGTCCAGAGCGTTCCGAGACCCGCTTCATCGCCCAATAGACCTGCTTGTGGTCTTCATCTTCGACAACGACCATCCGCAAGCTCTGTGTTTTGACGTCGCTATTAAATCGTTCCACGACTTTGCCGAGCAGGACCTCTTCGACGAGTCTTTCCCAGGTTTCCCTAAGGTCGGTGTAGAAGTCTTTCGCAGTCCGCCGCCATGTGTCCGTCGTGAAATCCGTGATTCCGTCAAAGCCCTTCAGCCGCGCTCTGAGAGTTTCAACCCGCTTCGTCACAGATTGAGCAATCCATGGTTCATCAGTTTCGCTGATCAAGCCAAAGCCCGCGGATTCAGACTTGTTGATGTAGTTTCGGACAAGAGGGACCGACGGATTGGCCTGTGCAGCAGCGTCAATCACCTCATTGAAGAACAAAAGATTGTGCGTGAAGATGATGACCTGCCGTCCGGCAGCCGCTTCTTTCACGAGTCTTGCGGCTACTCGCCTAATGCGGACATGGTCGAGTGATGAGACCGGATCGTCGATGATCATGCCTTGGCGAGATGTGTCGCCACCGACCTCGGCAAGAAAACAAGCAAGCGCCAGCGCACGCTGCTCACCTTCACTTAAAACCTTGCTGTTCGGGGTTGCTTTGGCCGCGTTGAGCCCAACCTCGAAGTAACTTTGTCCGTCCTGACTTCGATCATTAACGGCAAAAGGAATGTGCGTCAGCGCCAAGGCCTCGATCTCAGCGACGATGCGCTTCTCAAGATTCTCCATGACGAGACTACGCCGCAATGATGTCATCTGGCGAGACACTGAACCGGTCTCGACGACATCGCAGCATCCGAGAAGTTTGCGGCGTTCTTCCAAATCCGCCAGACGCGCCAGAACCACGGCAAGGTCGTCGGACAGCTTCTTGCGATCCTTGAGCGCATCGCGTCGCGCCCGCTCGGCGGCACGATTGCCATCGTTGGCAGCCGCCTTGTCGTCTGCCAGCGCCTCTGCCTCTAGTGCTTCTATTTCGATCCCCACTTTCGTCGCAATAGAGTCGGCGAGCGGAGGGAGTGTGGTGAAATCGTCCAGCCCGGCAACGCCGACAATCGCGTCGCGCCTCTTGCTGGCGGCTGCGCAATAGCCGGCGATCAGCGGCACCATTTCCTTGCGCTTGGCCGCCAGATCGGCGAATTCGCCGAGCGCTGCCTCGACCGCCTCGCTGGACGCGATCACAAGATCTTTGAACCGGCGCAGGGCTTCGCCATGGGCAGCAGACGCGGCAAGCGCCGCCGTGTTAGCGGCGCCCGTAACAAAATCGTTGAATGCCCGAATGCGCGCGGCAGCGTCCGCTGTCATCGGCTCCTGGCAGAGCATACAACGATCGCCTTCTTGGTCGGGCAAATGCTGATGATCAGTTCCAGTAACGCTCGCTGCGTAAGCGCGTGCATGATCGAACATGAGCCGCCACGGAGAGAGTCCGACACCGGACAGCGGCATCGTCGTGAAGGCGCCGGAAGCGGCGAGCTTGGCGGCCTGAGCTGTCGATTCGGCAGTGGTATACAAATCGCGGTAGATCTCGACAGCGGCGACTGAGAGCGCCTCTTCGACCTGTTCGGACGCTGTCAGAAGCTTCTGTAAAGCTGCCTTGGCACGTCGACGCTTCGCGGCCATCGTTGAAGGGTCGCTAGCTAAGGTCTGCTCAAGACTGGCAAGCTCGGCCGTCTCCTGCTCTGACACTGCCGCTAGCTTGCTGATCTCATCGGCGGAGGGTAATGCTTCCTTGGACTTTATTTCGAGACGAGCGAGTAGTTTTGCGACCGCGCCCGCTATCGTGTATCCGCCGGGAAGCGGCGTCTTCAGTTTCTTCTCGATAATCTTGATTTCTTCCCGAAATCCCGCCTCCAGCTCACCGCGGATAAGACCGTGACGTTCGAGGAGTGCGATGGCAGTCGGCAGAAATCCGATCCGGCTTTGCTTGTCGACGTAGAGGCGGGCATTTGCAGAATCGAAGACGGAGATTCGCGCAATTGGCGCAGGCGGATGTGTTCCATCGGTCCAGGTGATGGGAGTCGGCTCGGTGGCGCCTTCTTCGAGAAACCGGACAAGCACTTCGGCCGGCGGCTTGACGCCGGTCTCAAAAACGTTGCCGAGAAGGTCGTCCGCCGTCAGGCTGCGGCAAAGTTTCTTGGCGATCCGGCAATAGCCACTTTTGCCGCTTCCATTATCGCCGTAGATGACAGTGACGCCATCGATAGCGAAACGCAGTTGCTGCTCCTCCGCCAGGCGATTCAGATGCTTGACTGGACCGAGCGAGCAAAGCACCGCGCGCGGCTCGTTCGGATTGCTTGCCTTTAAATGCTCTGTTGTAAGTGGCGAGCATGCCGGCGGCTCATCCGACACAAATCCGCCCACATGTCGAACCCGTGCGGCTACAGCGTTCTTGTTGTCCTCATCGAGGACGAAGCCAGGTTGCCCGGCATGCCGTCGCAGAGCATCCCTGATCCAATCATGTTGTTTGTCCGCCCATTCCAGCAGTCCAGCTTCGGCCATTTCCCATCCCCCAGTTTTCTCGTCATCATAATTGTTGTTCTGTTCCGATCTTGTGGATTCGCGCGTCGGGGCAGACTTTCTTGGCGATGTCGCACAGGTGCCTGTGATGCGTCAGGTAAATGACCTGTCCCACGCCGGCCATGTCGGCGAACAGCCTGAATGCCTCTTCGGCACGAAAATCGTCAAACGTCTCCATGATGTCGTCGGCAACGAACGGCACCGGGGTGCGCGCCCGAATGAATTCGTAGTAGCCAGCCACGCGTAACGCCAAATAGAGCTGAAAGCGTGTGCCTTTCGATAATTCGTGGGCAGACTTCGAGCCGCCTGCCGCCGACAAGGCGATCAAAGTTTCGCCGTCCTTGGCGGGCTGGGCTACGAGCCCGCTATACTTGCCACGGCTGACCGTCCGAAATGCCGCCGATGCACGCGTCATCATCGAGCTGCGATGTTGCTCACGATAAAAACGCAAGGCCTGATCCATGGCGATCATTCCCGCACGGAATTGCAGGTAGCGTCCTGCACCTTCCTGGATTTCGAGAAGTGTCGTGCGACGACGTTCCTCGATTTCCGCGACCTTTGAATCTCCTCCGATCGCCTCGACTTGATCGATCGCCTGGCTTCGCGTGGCAAATAGCTCGCGACAGCGCTTATCCTGATCATCGAAACGAGACTTGAGTTCGATAGCCTCAGCCTCGAGCCCCGGTCGATCAGCAGTATCGAGAATGCGTTCCGCCTCGGTTACATCGGAGAGCCGCAGTGCTTCGCAGATTTCAATCTCCGCAGCCTCGACATCCGCCTGCAGCTCATTTCGTTTGGTAACGTCGAGGAGCTTTCCGGCGACCTCGGCCAGAGAGGAAACGCCAAAGAAAAATGTCATCCTCCTTTTCTGCTCGTCGTGAATTGCCAGCGTCTCGGCAAGCGAGCGTTCCCTCCTTTGTGCGTCTTCGCATTCAGCCTCGGCCTTCGCGCGACGTGCGCGATCTGTGGCTGCGTCCCGAACGCGATCACCGATACGCTGCGCCAAATCGAGGACCGCGCTTGAGTCGACAGGAATCCCTATTTCGTCGCAAATAGCAGCAACCTCATCGCGAAATGCGGTCTGGTCCTTCTCCATCTTATCGATGCGATCGACTAAGCCTGCCTTCTTTTCGAGAGCGGGCCCGAGATCGGCGACGGCTGACAGAATCTCGCGCACGGTTGCAAGCGTTGGTATTTCGGACGCATCGCCGAGCCAGCACCCTTTGCACGCCGTAGCCCAGGACTGGGACCATGTCTGCGCATCTGTGTTTGCCTGTTCCGCGGCGCGTTCGCGTTGCATCAGCTCGCGTCTGCGCTCGACCACCGCAGCACGCAACGCCCGGGTCTCACCTTCGCGATCTAGAAATTCTTGAGCCACGCCGAGAAGGCCTTCGAAACCGTGCTCAGGGTGGTAGGAGATACCAACAGCGTCGAGTGCAGCTTTCAACCGGTCATAAGTCTCCTGCGCATCTGCCTTAGCTTCGCGTAGTTCGCGTTCAGCCGTAAGAACATCTTCTCGTATTTCGAGCACCTTCTCACGCCGCGCGAGCCACGCTTCGATATCCGTCAGTGCGACATCGTCAGCGAATGGCAGCGCCATCGCCTGAGCTGCAGCAGCGACCTCATCGCGGATTGACTGCACGGCAGTGGCGGCGGCGTCCCTGAGTTCGCAGGCCCGCGTCAACTCGGCTGTGGCAATCGTGAGAGATTGTCCGGTCTGATGCAGTTTTGCCAAGTCTGACATGTGCGCCTGGCGGCTCGATGTGACGATATCGTCGTGCCGCAGCGCGCGCTCGAACGCGTCGGCTGACGTAGATGCGAGGTCAAGGCGGTGTGCTGACCACGCCTGCTCACGCCGTGTCCGGATGGCGGCCGCCTCCTTGTCGGAGACGATACCCGTCATGCCGGCAACGGCATCACGTTCGGCTTCAAGCCGGCGTGTCTCGCTTGTTAGCCGCTCGACATCGCCAACATGCTGTCTGAGCTCCCGCTGTGCGTCATCAATCGCTGTCTTCCATTGGCGAATCGTGTCGGCGGTCGGGCATCGCATCCCGAGGAGATCCTCAGCCTTACCCTGCCAAGGATGAAGCGTGCGGAGCTGGTCGGTCAGTGTAGCGATCGCTGCTTCACGGTCCTTCTCGGCCAATCGGCGACGCGCAGCGTGGTCGGCATCGCGCGAAGCGGCGACAGCCGTCGTCAATCGGACGAGCGCGTTATCTCTGACATGTTCGGACTCCGCGTCCGTTCCTGCGCCGCTCAGTGCTTCCTCGGCGTCCGCGACGCGGCGACGGGCGTCAGCAAGTTCCCTCGTGGCATTCAAGATGGCATTGTCAACGCCGGAGCGAGATTCGACCAACTCACGCAGGTGACCGACCGTTGAAGCGCCGAGCAGGAGGCGTCGGGGGTCTGTTTCCCCGTCCCGTTCCATGCGGGTCAAGATGCCGGAGATGGCTAACTCTGCGGCGTGCAATTGCAATCGCCGCTCGGGAATATCCTTTTCAGCCGTCATATGACGGGCGCGCAAGTCAGCGAGCCGTTCCACTCTGCTCTGCAGCTGTAAGGCTGGTTCGTCAACGATGATCGACTCGACTTCAATGCCCAGTCGTTCGATTTCTTCGGAAACTACCCGCGTTTGCACACCGAGCTCTATCTCTTCCTTCTGGAGCTTAGGCAGGTCCTCGCTCCAGGCTGGAGGCGGAACGGGCAACTCGGCGAGCGGCTGAAGGCGTTCGCGGAACGCTCGGAGCGCGGTGAGCCGCGGCAGAGCCGCAAGATGACGCTGAATCTCCTCGATCCGCGCCTGGACGCGTGTTCGTTCACCAATGGCATCGTCATATTGTGAAGAGGCGCGATCACGAATGTCGATGAGCCGCGCATAGTCAGACGCCAGCGTATCGAACCGCTCCCGTTCGGCCTTCAATTCGGCGAGGCGTGCTTTGAGGTCGGCGAGGGTCCCGCTTCGCGAGCGATGTTTATAGAAGCCGTCGGCCTCTGCCCTCAGGTCGAGCAACTTGCGGCTAAGATCGGACAGGCCCGCGCTGGCCGAAAACAGCAACTCTCCCAGATCGCCTTTGCTGGCGAGAATACTCTCGCCCCCTTTCTCGAGGGTTTCTTCATCGAGCGAAAACATGGTGCGATATGACTCGCGATCGATGCCGCCCAGTTCGTTACGGATAACGTGTTCGGCAATCGGTCGATCGTCAGAATCAAGGAGGCTGTTCTGCGGTCGCTTGATACGGACAAGCTCTCGGGTTTCAGCGGCGAACTCCAAAAGGCCGCCTATCCTCATGGTTGGGTAGGGATGAAGGAAGCCGAATGGATTCTGCGTTCCCATTCCGAACAACAGATCGAGAAAAGCCGCGAGAGCAGTCGACTTCCCCGCCTCGTTCGGACCATAGACGATGTGCAGGTCGGGCAGGCCCTGTGTCTTTTCACCGAAATCAATGCTCTGACCGGTGAAGCTTCCGAAACGGGTGAGATCGAGGCGTTTAAGGCGCATGAACTATGCATCCTTCTCAGATGCATGGAGCCTCGCAAGAATATCTTCAGTGCCCTCGCTCGCCAGAAGCGCAAGGCCGGCCTTGAAAGATGTTTCGTCAACGCCGAGGCTGTCGCGGCATTCCTGAGGGAGCTGCGATCTCAGTTCGTCGGCGACCGCGACGAGCTCCGTCCGAAAGCCCTCCGATTGAAGCACTTCTTCCTCGATGAGACGTCGGAGTTCCACGAGCGGATCGGCAGCGGACTCGGCTGTCTCCGGTGCGGAATGGGTTGCCACTTCGAACTTTTCGATCCAGCAGGCACCGATGAGGGATCCACGATCATCCGCCTCGGTCTTCAGGAGGTCGAGGTCGCGCCGAATGCGCCAGGACAATGGAGTCGCGCCGGTGACCCGCAGCCGGGCGACGAGATGTTCGGAAGCGACGGCGTCACGCGCCTGCTCCAGCGCGCGCGTAACAGCAGCGATAAGATCGCCCCAGTCATCGAGGCCGGTGGCATCGACTGAGACGCGTTCGAATTGTGCGATACTGGTGACACGCTCCTCAATGTGGATCGAATGATTGTTCAGAATAGTGACGAGAGTTACCGATTTCGGGCCGGACTCATTGATGTCGCGTCCTTGCGGCATGCCCGGCATTACGATCGCACAGTCGCCTTCCACAATCGCTCTTTTATGCACATGACCCAGAGCCCAATATTGGAATCCGGTGGCGTGTAGGTCAGCATGACTGCATGGCGCGTAAGGATCGTGGCCCGGCGCACCTGCAAGGCTCGTGTGCATGATACCGATGTTCACGGCTCCCGCGACGGCAGGCTTATACTTTGGGACCAAGCTTTCAGGCGCGTGCGGTTGCGCAAAACTCAGGCCATGGATTGCGACTGGGAAATGGCCTGCATCCCGGTCGATGGCCACTGCTTCGGCGCGACCACCGAAGACCTTCACAGAGTCTGGAAACGTCAGCTCCTTTGTTATTCGTGAAAGCGCGTCATGATTGCCGCGAATGATGAAGACGCGAATTCCGGCCTGGTGTAGCCGCCGGACCTGCTCGGCCAGAAAACGGGCCGTCTTCATCGATGTCTGATCGCCATCATAAAGATCGCCTGCCAGAACCAGCGCGTCGACGCGTTCTTCCAGGCACAGATCGATGATACGCACGAAAGCCCGCCGCGTCGCGTTCCCAATCAGATCGGCAAGATCGGGATTGCGCAGGGCAAGCGAACGAAGCGGAGAGTCGAGATGGACATCCGCTGCGTGGACGAAGCGATACGATGCGATATTCCCCTCCCTTATATCTCAATTCGATTCCCGACAGCCGAACCCTCCGGCTGTGAAACCGCCCCGAAGCCTCTATGTCGGGCCCTTCCCTCTAAGCCCCTTCATCTCATTAATTCTTCGCGTTACGGATCGAACCGTACGGGCCGTTTTATCTTTGGCCTCCGTTGGCCTGCTGACATTGCTAGGTTGCGTGCTCGTGCGATGATCCGCAAAGTCGCGGCGCCTCGATGAAATTGCCGAAACGCTTCCGCCACGGACGCATCGAGGAAGCAGGTCGTTGTCTGCGCATCTGCCGGTTGTGTTAGAAGTCCAGCGGGCACGCCATGCTGCCATCCACGGGCGGCCCGGAAGCTCACAACCAAATGCCCGAACGTGGGATACGCATGGTCTAAATGAGCTTCGGCAAACGTGATCAACTCATCTGACAGGTCGCACGGTACACGGCCAGCACTATCGCCATACGTTTCGAAGTGGCGCTTCTTCGCCGCAAGAAGGTCGACCGCGACCGCCCCTCTGCAGGCATCATAGAATTCCTGCGCGTTCGACTTCGGCTGGCCCTTTACCGCGTCGATATAACTGAAGTCGGTATCGGTTCCGTCGGTCCTGTGGACCCAAAAGCCAGGTGTCGAGTAACTCTCCCCGACATTTAGTCGGCGAAAAAAATGCCCGATACCGGCTCCAATCTTGGAGGGGCCATTACTGATGACGGCGTCATAGCGCTCCAGGAGGGCAACCAGATCATCATGATCCGAGCGACCTTCCACAATCTGATTATCGGAATGACGCCGAAGCATGTCCTTGAAATGTGCTAGCGCCGCTATCTGCGTCCGCCAGGACCGGCCATTCGGCAAATTGATCTGCTTCGCCATCTTTTATCCTGGAGAATTGCTTTCACCGTCGGCTCATAACTGACGAGTTTAGAGACGATGTTCAATGAAACATCACCATTTGGTCAGTCAACGGCTCGGAATCAGCTTCCTTGAATTTGACTCCGCGGACGCCGCCGACATCTGTAACAACGCGCGTGATATGGTGGTTGGTATTGACTGCGCGCCATTCCCTCGCCGCGCCCGGTCCTCCAGCGTTCTTGGCTGTCCGGAAGATGTAGTCGTCCCCCGACGAAAAATTACGACCTGCAAACTCGCCACTTGCCAAAATGCCTTGGCAAATGGCTTGCATGATCGCGGCGTGGGTACCCGTGTCCAAACCGCGTTGAACGAGCCACGCATTTGGAGTTGCATAGCGGTAGTGCCGGATAGCTGGGGCACCGCCACCACCTTTGAAAACGATCTTCGCGCAATCGGCTGCGTAATCGCCGAAAATCATATGATCAGCGGTTTCCGGGGCAAATCCGACGGCTTTCTTCCAGGCGATCCATTCGTTTCGCGGGACGATAGCGTGGAGACCAGGATCGGCCGGATTTTTCTCCGGGAAATTGGTGCCTTGAAAGACGATCTGCTGCCAGGAGGCCAACGACTGCAGCGTGTCGAGGACTCCGGCAATGACTGGTGCTACGTGATCGGGATTCGTGAAGTCCGCGTCGTGGAAATCAGCGATGACCATACAATCGCTGGCGGCAAGACCAAGTTTTTCGATGGCAGCCAGTGCTTGATGGCCAATCTCTGCGTCGGCGAGGTCGCCGGATGAGAAAACGACACCGAATTTCAGGGACGCAGCAGTGTCGATGCATGCCTTGTAACCGTTGAGATCATCACGCAGGAGATCATCGACAGCTACAAGCGGAATGGGTCGCGCGTTCGCCTTGCGGGCGTTCTCGAACATCTTTGGCAGCCAAAGGCCCATACGATCGCGGCCGAACTCATCCAGAAGATAGGTCGCCTCAATGAGCGCATCTCGCTGAGGCCAATGGAGGGAGAGGGCCCGGCTGACGTCGGGAAATCTCTCTCCGACGATGAGACGTGGCTCCAGTTCGCTATCACGTTCGCTCTGAGGTGGGACGATGAAGCGAGGCGTGATGCGATCAGCTACATCGGGGGCGAGATCGCGCACTCCCATGAGCTCCCCGGATTTCATGCGAAGGGCACAGACATATAAGGGCTTGGCGCGGACGATCATGTGGGGCTCCTAACCATTGATCAGAAGCTGCTTGCGTACCGTGCCTCTGCCCAGCTTGTTTGAGAAAATGCGGTAGTCATTACGCTCCATGCGGATTCGGCCAAACACGATGGCCGGACTGATCTTGAGCTGATTTGCCAGCTTTTCGACAGGTTCGGCTGCCCTCGCGATTCTGGCGGGAGAGCGGACCCAAACTTCTTCTGGGATCAGTAGATTTGCCGCAAATTGATTGGCTTCATTCTCGAACTCGTCGACCTCCGGGGAGGTGACGTCATCAAAAAAGCCCGATGACAAACCTGTCCGATAATGCAGCACGATGTGTGCGATCTCGTGAAACAGCGTGAACCAAAAATTGTCCAGCGTATCGCGCAAAAGCGTCATGCCAATCACCGGCACTTCGTCGGCGAGAAAGGCGGCGCCGTCCACTGACATCCCAGAAATTTGAGGTTCAGCGATCAGGACAATCCCATTCTGCAGCAGGAGATCACGAGCACGCTTCGGACCGTCGTCAAGCTGACTGAGGTGGACCAGTTCGATGAGCCACGAAACGTTGATCGGCCGGTACTTGGGCTTGGCCTCTGCGATAATGGCCTCGGCGCGACGAGTGACTTGCGCCTTCCAGGAGAGGAGCGACCAGTCGTGAGAATGATCTACGACGTTCAATCCTGTCCTAAGAAGAGAGGGCGTACCGTAGCGAATGACGTGATCGCCCACGTGCCGAACGAGCGTTGCGATGGCATTTTCGTCGGACGTTTCGGCAGTTTCGAGCCATCCGTTGTCGCGAGCATGCCTGAGCACTTTCGTGAGGTCATCCCGCGCGACATCGTAGATGGGGGGGCTTTGGCCGTCGATCAGAGCGATGTCGCTCATCTTCCAGCGGACGCCCAAGGTCTGGGCCACTTTTTGATAGTTCGATAGACTGATCGAGCGGTATTTCTCGATTTCCCATCGCTGGATGGCCTGCTCGCGCAATCCAAGTTTGCGGGCCAGATCTTTTTGCGAGAATCCTCGGATGATTCGGGCAACGATTAGGAAAGCGCCCGGATCGTTGCCGGCCTGCTCTCTGAGAAGAGAGAAATCACCTGCACGCGCTTTTTGATACGCGACAAGGAGTTCAGCTCGTTCTCTACGTTCGGTTGCCAAGGACCGTCGCACGCCGTCGACGACTTCCCGCGGAAGCCCTTCCACGATGGATTTCAGCACCTGCTCTGAAGACAGCGCCCGATCGAGCTCAGCGATTGCGTCTTCCGCTTCGCGGGCCTGACGTTCCGTAGATATGAAAGTTCCAGCAATCATTTCCGGCAGTTCGACACAACATATCTGTTGTGTCAAGTCCGCCGCCGGTGTTTACCCCAGAATCAGACCGAATTCCGTGTCACCTGCAGAGGCGACGTTATCCAGCATGAAGTCGTTGATCTTTACACAACAGTCTTCCGAATAAGATCGGCGCTATCCGAAAGCATCGTGCGCTGCAAATTCATTTGTGCCATCTGCGCGACCCGCGCCGACGGGAGGAAGCGTTTCATCTCGGCGTAGAATGCTGTCGCTGTCGCATCTTTTGCCAGTTCATCGAGACGGGCCGCTGCCTTCACCGCAATATCGAGTGTGCCGTAATCGGCAAATTTCTTCAGAACCATCTCGCGATCAGGTGTCGCACTGAGCTTGTTGAAGAGGAACCAGACGTCCCACACATCGCGAAATTTGAGAGCCGCCCTTGCGGTCAACGCGACGGCTTTGTCTGCAAGAATCTCGTTCGGGGTTTCGGCATTGAGAATCACATCTTGAATCTGCACCAACCCCGGCGTTGCACTGACCGTTAATGGCTTTGAGTCGTAGGATGGGACGTTCGCGAACTCGATCTTGATGCGTGACTTCGGCGTCTTGGGAGTCGGATTGACTGGCACTACGATTTGCCATGCGGCGACGTTGACGTCGCTTCCTTTAACGAGTTCCGGTTGTGCTGGACGCTTCAGAGCAATCTGCGCAGCATCGATGTCGAAGTCACGCTGCAGAGTTCGCTTCGTGGTTTCGAGCGCCTTATCAACGAGGTCGTCGAACTCGACGTCTTTCAGATATGCGCCCGCCTTGCCGCAGACGAAGTCGAGATCCTCGCTGTATCGCTCGCCACCATAACATAGACGCAGAGCGGTCCCACCCTGAAAAATGACGTGTTGCAGGACGCCAGCTTCGGATAGCGCGGACAGAAGATGAAGGTGGATGGCTTCCTTCATCAAATTCTGGTCCATGCCCGCTTCGATGCCGCGGCGCTGGATAAAGGCATCGATTGCGCTTTTAAGCCCGCTCGCTTTGTTGCTCATCTAGGCTCTCTTCCTCCGAAATAGCGTCCGCAAGAATTTCTTCGTCAATCAGGTCGAGATTTCTGCCGACACGGCGCAGGTCACGAATGGCCGTACGGACCGTGGCTTCCAGCGTTCCGTCGTTCAGGACGACGTCGGTCCCAATCTCGATCTTACGATCTGTATGGGTGAACTCCACGGCGCCCCAGGGCGTATCGAATCGTCCAGGCGATCCGGTCGTCATGCAGGTCAGCGCGGTCGTAATCTGCGAGATGACCCCTGCCTCTGACAGCTTCGATTCCAGACTGATGTAGTTGATCTCGCGGGGCCGGAGGAACCGCAGGAGGCCGCGACGAATATCCGCCGGGCTCGAACGGGCCGTGGGATTAACGTACACGCCGCGCGCTGCGCGGATCAGCACGCCCTGGTCCGAGAGCCGCTTCATCATGAGCTTCAGATAAGCTGGGTCAGCGACGCCCATCAGCGCCGAAAAACTCGGAGCCGTAAAGGCCCAGACGCCTGCCGCGTCAGCCTGCATCAGCTTCTTGATGAGGTCGCTTCTCTTCATATATGTCTCATACTAGTTATCAAAAATGATAACCTCAATATGATTTGGCGCGCAGAGAGAATTGTAAGCGGAAGAGAAGCTTCAAAAGGCACAATCCCCGGACGCAGCGATGCACTTTTGGCCAAAATTAGGGCAGTCTTGGCACACGATACGCCGCAAAGTTGCAGTTGTTCACTAATTGTTCCGGGGCTAGCTTAAACGGACTAGCCTTTTACACTTGGGGACCCCATGCGAATTGATGCGCGTGAACTCTTCCGGCATGTCAGCGCCGAGAAATCTGGCCTGTACCGCGACATCATGGATGCGTTCGCCGCAGCCAAGCGCCAGTTCCGCCTCCACCTAAGGCCAGATGAAGTATTGGCCGAAGCGCAGTGGGAAGGCTCTCCGCCAAAGATAGAAGAGCTGCAAGCTGCTCTTGCGCAACTGAGCGAGTGGGGCAACCTTCAATCACAACCCGATACGGCACGCGTTGCGAGCATCAGCGACTTCTATCGTGCGCGCTTCCTTTATCGCCTTTCCGAGGGTGGAGAAGCGGTCGAATCCGCACTCAGCGTGTTCACTCAGGCATTGAAGCGACGTGCCGAGCTGCAGAGTGTTGCGCTCGAAGACATCGCGAAGCAGCTTCAGGTTCTCCGCAATCTCGCGGAAGAGCCCATTTCCGATGCAGCGAAGATTCACGAAACTCTGAGAGATTTGGTACGCGTATTCGAAGGCTTGGCGGAGAACGCTCAGGCATTCATGGTGAACATTGGCCGCAGCATCGAGCTTCAGCACTCAGACACGACTTCGATCATTGCCTACAAAAGACGATTGATCGACTACCTGGACCGATTCATCGGTGATCTCGTCAGTCGCTCGGGCGGCATTGCGCAGCATATTGTGGCGCTTGAGCCTGTCATTCAGCCGCTTCTATTGCAGGCCTCACACCGCGAATCACGCGACGCAGCGCCCGATCAAAAAAGCGAGCAGGATGATGCGCTCTCTAGGTCTCATCAGGCTTGGACCGAGCGTTGGAAGGGTTTGCGGGGTTGGTTTGTCAGTGCCGGGCATGAGCCGCCACAGGCCGAAGTTCTAAGATCAAGAGCCCGATCCGCTATCCCGCACCTGCTTGCGGTTATTGCTGCGTTGAATGAACGGCGTAGCGGCCGTAGCGATCGTTCCGCCGACTTTCGGACACTTGCCCACTGGTTTGCTGGTTGTCAGAACGACGCCGACGCGCACCGTCTTGCGCGCGCTGCCTTCGCCCTCAATCCTGCTCGCCATTTCCTAGTTGGGGAGGAGATACCGGAGCTGCCAGCGACGACGCGGTGGGCGGATGCTCCGCCGGTCCGGATTCATCCACGCTTGCGTGAATACGGCGAGGCAGCTCCACGTGGTCCGCTCCCTCGTGTACAGGATCGCCAAGCTGAACGAGAACGGCTCGAAGCACAGTTGACGGAGGAAGATCGTGAAATTCAAGCCGCTCGCGCGCGGCTTGCGAACGGCGAGCCGAGGCGTCTGTCCGATCTCGGCCAACTCGATCGACATGGATTTCAGCTATTTCTGCATTTGCTGGGTGAAACGCTTCCCGCACAGACAAATCCTGATGATGCCGTTGAGCGGCAAACTGGCGATGGCCTACTCCGCGTGCGCCTGGAGCCGCTTGGTGCCGACTCTACTGCTGAGATCCTGACGGACACTGGTTTGTTCACTGGTCGTGATCATCTTCTCACCGTGACCTCGATGGAGATGAGAGATGAATAGCGTGCTCGGTGTGCGCGGTGACGAAACGGCACGAGGCGAAAAGATCGACGGACGGTCCCCACGCGTTGGTGCACAAAACATTGGATTGCATCAGGCTCAGCACCTCCGGGAGGAATTCTCGACCGCCTTGCGTGCGCTCTTGATGACCCCGTTGATGACCTCCGTGCATTCTGAATTCGCCGCAGTGCGGCGCCACGCCGAGAATCTCAGGGAATGGTTCGCCCGTGAGACCGGATGGGTCCTTCACGTGGAACGGGATTGTGCGCGGCTTTTCAAGCGCCCCGCCGATCTTCTCGATTCGACCCGAGGATTTCCTGATTACGATCGGCGCCGCTATATACTGTTCTGCTTGGCGTGCGCCGTACTTGAACGCGCCGACCCGCAGATCACGCTTCGCGTTCTGGGCGACCGGCTGCTGGCCCTGGCTACCGAACCTACATTGAATGCGCTTGGGTTCAGTTTCAAGCTTGAATCACATCACGAGAGGCGCGAGCTCGTCGCTGTTTGCCATCATCTTCTCGACCTCGGCATTCTGGTTCGAGTTGCGGGAGAGGAGGAAGGTTTCGTTCATCATGCATCAGAGAATGGTGAACACCTGCATGACGCATTGTATGACGTTCAACGCCGCGTGCTTGCAGGAGTCCTTGCGGCGGTACGAGGACCGTCCACTTGGGCCGCAGACGAAGCGCCGGCCGACATAGAGCGGCAGCTACAAGCCCTCACCGCCGAACATGTTCCAGACAGCGAAGACGGTCATCGGGCTGGGGTGCGCCGGGATTTATCGCGTCGTCTGCTTGACGACCCAGTCGTTTATGCCGATTCGCTCGATGCAAGCACCCGCGCCTACTTTCTGAACCAACGCGGCACAATGGCGGCCCGTCTCTCGGAGGCGGCTGGACTTGTTGCCGAGCAACGCGCAGAAGGTTTGGCGCTCGTCGACGAGACGGGAACGCTCACCGATGTTTCGATGCCAGCCGAAGGCACCGAGGCGCATATCACGCTGTTGGTCGCCGAACTTCTCTCCAGCAAGCTGCAGGTAGGCGGAGAGCCTATCGAAAGATTGTTTGAGACTGATATCGCGCGCTTCATTGATCAAGCCCGGGAGCGATATGGTCGCTATTGGCGCCGATCTGCACGAGAGCCTGGTACACAGCGTGAGCTGGCTCAGATCGCATTAGAACGATTGCGTAAGCTTCGATTGATCACGCTATCGCCGGACGGAATTCGGCCTTTACCAGCAATTAGTCGCTTCGCCGTTGGGCCGGCAGAAGTCCGTGAAGCAGGAAGTGCGCGCAAGCTGAGGTCTGGGCGGAGTTCCGATGCGCGTTAATGGACGAAAGCCAGATTTGCCTGCTCCAAGTCGCGAACGATGGCAGCCGCTTCGCCTGGGCTTGGTTGACCTGTTCCACTACGACAGCGAGGAGTTTTGGTTTAGAGATGGTCATCTGTTGCTTCGTGGAAACAACGGGACCGGGAAGTCCAAGGTTCTGTCCTTAACGCTGCCATTTCTCTTTGATGCGCAGCTCAAATCATCGCGGATAGAACCCGACGGCGATGCTTCGAAGAAAATGTCTTGGAATTTGTTGCTCGGCAAACATGATCGCCGGATGGGATACGCGTGGATCGAGCTCGGTCGCCTCGGGGCCGACGGGCAACCTCAGTTTCTGACCTTAGGCAGCGGTTTGTCGGCCGCCGCAGCCCGCAACAACGTCGATAGTTGGTTCTTTATTCTTGAAGGCTGGCGTGTCGGCGAAGACGTATGGCTCACGAACCAACAAAGGATGGTGCTCTCAAAGGAGAAGCTGAAAGAAGCGCTGGCGGACCATGGTCAGGTTTTTGAGACCGCTGCGAGCTACCGTCGCGCCATAGACGAGCACCTTTTTCAACTGGGAAGTGCGCGTTACTCGGCTTTGATGGACACGCTGATTCAGCTTCGGCAGCCGCAGCTTTCGAAGAAGCCGGATGAGGCCAGCTTGTCCGCCGCGCTGACTGAGGCGCTCCCGCCACTTTCGACCGACCTACTTACCGACGTGGCCGATGCATTTAACCAGCTTGAGGAAGACCGTCGTCAACTGCAAGAATATCAAGCTCTCGCCCGAAGTGTTGGCCATTTCTCCGATCGCTACAAACTTTATGCGAAAACTCAGACGCGACGGCAGGCTCGAGGGCTTCGCGGTGCGCAGACCGGTTTTGATAGTGCCAGTCGGGCCTTGAATGACGCACATTCAGAGCTTGAGAAATCGCAAGCGGTCGAAGAAGAAGCGAAGATAGCTCAGCTTGCGGCTAAGGAGACCTTGGGGACGGCCCGCACTCGTCTTGAGGTTCTACAATCCGATCCGGTTAATAAGGATGCGAACCGATTAGACATCGCATCCAAGGATGCTGACGATAGGCGGCGCGATGCCGAACAAGCCGAGACCAGTGCGACCGACTCGCGGAACCGATTGTCCAGAGAATCGAGCGCGACAATCGAACGCGGAAAGCGGGTTGCGGAGGCTGAACGTTCGCTGCTCGGCATCAGAATGGCCGCCGCTCCTCTCTCCGAGGCAAGCGGACTCGATCGCCAATGGAGCGATAGCCCACTCATCGCAGCAGGCGCTTCTGAGCTCGTCGCACTTGATGAGAAGAGTTTCGATTCCGCAAAAGACAATTTACGCTCCCTAATCGAACGGCGCCGTGAGCAAGCCGCACTCGTGCGACAACGACGCAAAGCGATGGACGAAGCTGAACGAGTGCATGATATCAAAGTTCGCGCGCATCAAGAGCGGCATGACGAAGCGAAAGCGGCACGAACGCGTCGCGACGCTGCGGATCTGGCAGTCGAACAGGAAGGAAGAGCGCTCCTCGAAGGCTGGGAAGCGCATTTTGAGTCGTTGCAGCAGTTAAACCTGCCAGATACGGAACAGCCTCTGCGTGAATTGGCGTCATGGGTGGTAACGCTACAAGGAGAAAATCCAGCGCGTAGTTCGTTGCAGATCGCACAACAGCTAGCCAGCGAACGTCTCGCACGACAGCAATCTTCGCTTGTATTCGAGCGAGAGGCACTCGCGGCAGAAGAAGCAGATTTAACGGCTGAACGACAGCGTCTTGAGAAAGGTGAGGATGGTACTCCACCAGTCCCGCCATTCCGAGCGCCCGACGCCCGCGTCGATCGTGTCGGCGCACCGCTATGGCAACTTGTCGAATTTCACGACGGACTTGACGCAGCTCAACGTGCCGGTCTGGAAGCCGCCCTCGAGGCGTCTGGCTTGCTTGACGCGTGGGTTGATCCAGATGGGCGGATGCAAATGCCTGAAGGCGCTCCACCGCTTCATGATGCGAAGCTGGTTGAACGAGCGCCTCAGTCGGAGACCTTAGCAGGGTGGCTGAAGCCTTCGGGCAGCCAAGTTGCAGGTGCCATTGTTGCCAAGCTACTCGAAGGTATGAGTTGCACCGCCAAAGATGGAGGCCAAGCAGAAACCTGGCTGTCGCCGGCTGGCGAGTTTCGAATTGGCGCGCTCGCCGGCGCGTGGGCTAAGCCAGTTGCGGTCTATATCGGCTATGCCGCTCGCGCTGATGCCCGCGCGCGTAGGCTCAAGGCTATTTCGGCTCGGATCGCCGAGCTGGCGGAAGCGCATGAAAATCTCGACGCCCGCTTCGCGGGACATGCGCGCAACCAGGAGCGCGCCGCCGCAGAGTGGCGCAACGCGCCTGCCGATGACCGCCTACGCGCATCGCATGCTGACGCAGCAGCAGCCGCGCGTGAGTTTCGTACGGCATCAGATCGCCTTGAGCAGGCCGCACAACAGTTGGCGAATGCCGTTGAAACCGTCAACGAGGCACGGTCGGTACTTGCTCGTGATGCACAAGACTTGCGCCTGCCAGATTCCAATACGGCATTGGACGTGGTCGATGCAGCGCTGTCGCAACTGATCGAGAAAGTCTTGGCGCTTGTCCACGCCGGGCGAGATCTGCGACAGGCGCAATCCGAGCTGGTGCGTCAACGACAACGCGAGCAGGATGCTCAAGCTGACATGGAAAGAAGTGTCGCGCACGCGTTCGAGCGAGCCCGGCAGGCTAGCGAAGCGAAGGTCCGGCTGGAAACACTACAGGAATCGGTCGGCGCGAAGGTGGCGGAATTGCAGGAGAAGCTTGCTGCGGCCCGGGCCGCAGTCAAGCTTAGCGACGCGGACCTAGAGACAAAGGAAAAGGCAGCAAATCTTGCCGGCGAGCAGCGTGCGCGGGCCGAACAAAAGGTGACTTCTGCGGATGATACCCTGCAAGAACGAGCGGTAGCGCGGCAGCAAGCGATAGCTCGGCTTCAGGGCTTCGCCGCGACGGACTTGCTCTCCGTTGCATTACCCGAGACTGACCTTCCCGATCTGCGCATCACATGGACCATCGAGCCGGCGCTGACGCTTGCGCGCCGTGCCGAGCAGCTGCTTTCAGATACCCCACACGACGATGAGGCATGGAGGAAGATTCAGGGGCAACTTTCGCAAGACTATACTGACCTCGGTCGGGCTCTCACCGCCCTCGGTCATCAAGCCCAAATGGACCAGACGGCCGATTACGGTCTGGTCGTAACGGTTATTTATCAGAATCGCGCAGAACGCCCTGATCGCCTGACCGAACGGCTCGAAGCGGAAATTGCGCAGCGCCGCGAATTGCTGACGGCGCGTGAAAGAGAGGTTTTGGAGAATCATCTTCAGGCGGAAATTGCCGCTGCCATTCAAAGACTGCTCCAGGACGCGGACCGGAAGGTCGAGGCGATCAATGCGGAATTGTACAAGCGTCCAACTTCGACGGGCGTTCGCTTTCGTCTGGATTGGCAGCCACTTCCCGAGGGGATCGGCGGGGCGCCGATCGGACTCGCAGCCGCGCGCAAGCGCCTACTAAATACCAACGCCGATCTTTGGAGCCCCGAGGATCGCAGCGTTGTCGGCGCGATGTTGCAGGAGCGGATAAACATTGAACGAGTAAATGCCGATGCCGCCACGGGCGGAAGCCTGCTTGAACAGTTAAGCCGGGCTCTTGACTATCGTCACTGGCATCGGTTCACGGTGCAGCGCTGGCAAGACAAGCAATGGGTAAAATTATCGGGTCCCGCTTCGAGCGGGGAGCGGGCGCTGGGTCTCACCGTACCCCTGTTCGCGGCAGTCGCGAGCTTCTACAGCCAGAGCGGTAATCCACACTCGCCACGCCTGGTGTTGCTGGACGAGGTATTCGCAGGCATCGACGATGCTGCGCGGGCTCATTGCATGGCATTGATCCGCGAGTTCGATCTCGACTTCGTCGTAACAAGCGAACGCGAGTGGGGCTGCTATGCTGAATTACCGGGCGTGTCCATCTGCCATCTGCAAAGGCTTGAAAACATCGACGCCATACACGTGTCCCGTTGGACATGGGATGGCCGTGCCAAGCGGCGCGAGAGCGATCCGAATCGAAGGTTTGCTGACGCATGATGCATGACGATGGTCGTCTTCAGCGTCTTCTTGGCGGAGCGTCGCTTTCTTCACTCAGAAAACGGCTTCGTCAGCGCTTTGAGCGAGGGCCCGCAGATGGAAAGCTGGAAAGCGTACGTCTTGCCAATCTCGGGATGGACGAGCACGCGGCTCTTGCGGGGCTCATGGGTCGAAGCGTGCGTTTCTCAAGCTCCATGCAGATTGATATTCCGTTGATTGATGAGGCCTTGAATAGAGCAGGCATTGCTACATCGCTTCGAGAGGCACTCGAGTTCATCGACGGCCCTATTGTTCATGCGGAGACCGCTCGCACCGAAATGCAGGCAGCGTGGTCAAGAGCTGTTTCCGTCGTTAGCGACGCAGACCTTTCAGCGTTTCTTCAGGTACCTTCCGGGCTCGGTCTTTTGAAGCGCCTGTCGAACGGAAAACCCGATGCTGCCGCCCAATTGTGCCGCAGCGCTAGCGTTGTGCTCCATGCGCTACCGGCTGAAGGTATGACCCGCGCCCAACTAGCGGCGACGACTCTGGGCGACGCGCATGCGCTCGATACCGGGCGAGCCGCGGCCGCACTGGTTCTTGCTGTGTGGCGAGAGAAGACGGCCTCGACGCACGCCGCTCATGATGACGACCCACTCAGCGTCGACAGCGAAATCGGTGACGAGCGAGTTCGTGACGTATGGGCAAGGGTCGGCATACTGGTTAACGAACTTGCGCGGCCAGCTCTATTCCTGAATCTCAATATCAAGGGCCGCTCGACGCTGCCGATTGTCACTGGCGAGCCAACCTACGCCTCACTTCGCTTCTTGCTACGATCAAGCCCTTCCTGGGATGTAACCGGACAGGACATTTATGTCTGCGAGAACGCAAACCTCCTGGGCATTGCAGCTGATAGGGGAGGAAGCAACTGCGCGCCGATGGTGTGCACCGATGGAATGCCGGCCGCCGCGCAACGCGTTATATTGCGGCAACTGGCGACTGCCGGTGCTCGATTGCGCTATCATGGAGACTTTGATTGGGCTGGTGTGCGCATTGGCAACTACGTCATGCGCGAATGCGGTGCACGACCATGGCGCTTTTACACTGCCGACTATCTGGACGCGGTTGCGCGAGCGCCCCGCCCGGGACTTGCATTGTCTGGTCCGGAAGCCGGCGCATCATGGGATGGAGGCCTGACCGTCGCTATGCAAGGGCATCAGTTGTCGATCGCCGAAGAGAGTCTGGCTGATGTGCTATTGCAAGATTTGATTTGACGTAGGGCACTTCGGGAAAATGGTGGCTTCCAGCCGGGCTGTTTATGGCGCCGCAATATTCTGGTTCCGAGCTGCTTAGCCTTGTAGCTGGCCGTGATGTTCAAGAGCTATCATGAGAGCGTTGTTGGCGTTCGTGAAATTGTCTCGCTGACCAGCGATCTCATACTGCCATTTCATGCCGTGGAAAAGATTGTTCCTGTAACGAAGGATGATTGTGAAGACCGCCGCGACCCGGTCGCTTGGATCATTGCTACTTCCATCAATAATCGATCGGATCATCGGCGGTCGATCGTTTGGCCGCAAGTGCAGATGATCGAAGTGATAAGTGAAAGCATTATCCGCGAAATAGCGCTGTCGGAAATAAGCTAATTGCTGATCGTATGCCTCGGCCTGAAGGGTCCCCGCCTGATGCCATGCGCCGACTGCCGTACGAATGCTGTTGGCGGTCCCTGCGTTGTGAAGTATCCGAGCCTCGAACAAGCTCCAAAGCAACGAGAAATCGATAATGGCACTCCGTTCCTCGTCCGTTAAGTTGGCGAAGCCGGGGGCCCTAGCCAATAGCCACTGCATGCTCATGGTCACGTGTTATCACGAGACCTAAAGTAGGTGTAGTCGCCCAACTCAGGCAACTTCGGCGCCGATAATAAGATGAGGGAAAGGTAGATTGGAGAATGGCGGGCAATGTTGCCTCTGAGGGCTTTTCAGGGTTGTTTGCGAGTCTCAACGGATCGGCTCCCATCGCGGCGACCAGGGTCGATATCATTCGATCACTCCTGACGGTCGGGTATCCCAGCCGCAAGGCGGCAATAAAGTTAGTCGGGAAGTGGCGTGAAAGGCTTCTGGTCGCCATGGCGACCGGCTATCTCGACGGCAAGCTGGGCACTACTCGGTATTTTCGCAATCTTGAGCAATCCGAGAAGGTCGGAGTTTCGTTTCTCCTAGGCGAGGCATTCACTCATTGGTACGCGCAGGATCGAATGCACATCGAATTTCTCGTCCACGTCGCCGGCCTTACGAGTTGCATATGGTCAAGCGTGAGCGTGCCGGCTCCGCTGAAAGCTGGAGCCATGCCTCCTTCAGACAAGAGCCGGCCGGACTTTATCGGAATCCGGCGCACAGAGCGTCATGTGTTCGAGAGCAAGGGACGGATCAGGAAGCCAAGCAATGCCACCGTGAGCAAAGGACTTGGCCAGGTGTCGAAGCTTCAACTGGCCAATGGCGTAGCGCCAACGACACGCTGCGCCACCTTTTTCATGCTGCGGGATGCGGGTACCGAGGGTCGCGTCATCGATCCGCCCGGCACGGGCGACGGCGTCTCCGTGACGTTTGATCAATTCGACGCACTCTCAAAGGCGTATTCCTTCTTCCTCGACATTGAGCCGAGAGACTTGTCCGACGAAGTCGGCGAAGGATTTGTCGGCCGAGAGATTGATGAAGATGTATTCTTCGCCCTCGACCGGAAGGTCTTCAACATTATGCGCGATCGGCCCGATGATGTGACGATGCGGCGGCAGCGGCTCGACGAGGTGTTCGGAATTCTGGCGGGCCGTGCCGAATTTTATGAGAGCAAACGCGGCGCCGAGCTATCGCCGGGCCGCGACGGAATGCTCCTACTCGACCGCCGCAGCCAGATCCGGCGGCGGCTGACACCGAGGGGCTAGAAAGGGAGACGCGCCTTGGACACGACGTCATGAAAATCTTCGCAACCCGCGTCTGGGGCCTTGGGTTCGAGCGGATTCCAATCGCAACCTTCGGATCCGAAGGGCACCTTAATCGTCTGCTCAAGCTCGCACAGCGGGGTGACCGCCTTGTGTTCGTGGGCACCAAGACCGATAGAACGCCGCCTGCGCTTCAAGGACGGCTGCTTGGGATGGGAGAGATCGGTTTTGAACCACTGCGCACTCTCGAGATTGTGGGACATGCCGAACTGGACGAGCGCGATTTCGATGAGCGCGGAAACTACAAATTCCCGCACGCTGTCGCCCTTACCGAAGCGTGGCGCTTCGTTACTCAGCCGCTCCTCACCGAGACGCTATCTGACCAGCTCACCATGCTCGCGACGCCGGGCGTTGAGGAGCTCGATGCTTCGGATGTCCAGCGCGTGTTGGCGCTGACAGCAGAGCGGCTCGTGTTGCCTGAGCTTCCCTCGCTGGCGCGTATGCGTCGGCTGAATGAGATCCTCCGCCCGACGACCGGGCCAAGGCCCAATGACGCGGCATATAGCGTTGAACGCTCCGCGCAAAATGCCGCCTCGACCTACGCACTGCGGTTCGGCAAGCGGAATGTCTTCAAGATTGGTCACGCCGAGGACATTAAGGCCCGCCTCGCAGCGGTAAACCAGCATGTGCCCGTCGAGGTGCTTAACGAGCAATGGTCAATCTACTTGAAGCAGCCTTGGAAGACGTCGATCGACGCCTACGATATGGAACAGCGTGTGTTGAAGCTAATGGAACCCAAACGCAGCGGCTTTGAACGTTTGCAATGCACGGAGATGGAGCTGTCGTCGGCTTGGACAACTGCACTCCTTGCTGATCCCTAACTGCGGCTATCCATACCGCGGTTGCAGGGGCCGCAGGAAGATCGGCCCATCACCAATTGGAGTAACAATGAGATTCGCCTATCCGCTCTTGCCGGCCGAATTCGAGATCCCCGACGATTGGTGGATTGAAGCCGGCATGTCGAACTTCTCGCCTGATGGGCCAACTTACCGATCGACAGGCGAGGCAACACACACCGTTGCCCTGCGGGATATAGAGCCGCCGTTTCGGTGGCCGGAGGTCCAGAAAGATTTCCGTGGGTTCGATCGTAAACGGATGATCGACATACTGTCTGGCATCTCTGTGGGCGCAGCTTTGCCGCCGGTACCGCTTCTCATCCTTCCATCATTGTCGGACATATCGAAGGCGCCGTTTTCACATCGCGTTCTAAACGGCGTCCATCGATTCTATGCTTCGGTGGCGGCCGGTTTCGTTGCGCTGCCCGCTACGCCGCGCAAGTGCGTACAATGAAGCATCTCTCGACGAACTTGGGCAGCGAACGGAACCCACCATATGCTCAAACATGCGAGTGAGCTGCGAGCGCCCGACCCTTATTTTTCCGCCGCCGCGGGCTTTGTCGGCAGCACACTCGAAGCCCTTCATGCTGACATGAGCAAACTTGAGCTTCCGACGAGCGTTCCAGAGGGTATCCGACGCAGCCACGATGCGCTGCGCCATGCCTATATCTACTCATATTTCTCATACGACTTGTTGACCCTCGCCGCAGCCCAGACATTCCCATGCCTTGAATTGGCATTACGAGAGCGCGTTGGCGTGCAATTTTCTGGTAGGGTGGACAGGAAGGGCAAAGCACGGAAGCCGCCTATGCTCGACGAATTGCTTAGAGCCGCTAAGGCCCAAGGCCTCATCACGGCGGAGGTAAATGGTCTAAGCACACTTCGCAATATGTTCGCACACGGCAGTGACGCTGTATTGAATCCTGCGATGTTTCTAGCCCCCTTCGAGCTCGTAACCTGCACGATACGCGAGCTATTTACGCCACCGGATCCTCGGCTTCAGCAGCTGCCATGATAAAGCGGGTCGTCATCACGAAGGACGTCATCAAGGCGATGGCGTCGATGCGACTCATGATTGGTCCGAATGCGAATGACTAGCCCATTTCAATTGCGACGACTCGTCTTCGCAATAGTGTAGTTCTGGAGTCAGCGTGTCTTGTTCACATAGTCCCGAATGTGGAGCGCGTAGCTAATCCAGAGTCCGCAATCGAGCGCCAGCTTGAAATACTCCTCAGCTGCTTCATGTGGCACTAAGCCCATAGCGCGGGTCTCAGCTCGTGCAAACTTTGCTAAGGGAATCGCGTCACCTGAGGATACTTGGCCGCATCGCCTCACCTGTTCGCGAAAGCGACCTTTCGCGCTTTCCGGCAATTTCGGGCCGAAAATAAAGTAGTAGAGATACGGCAGGAAGTGCACATGCCGAATCATTTCTTCGTCGGTGTTGTTATTACGGTGAAACAGGTCGCGGTGTGATCCCTTGAGTCTTCCTGGCTTGTAGGCTGGGTCGGTGAAATACTTCATGCGTTGTTCGGGTACGGCCTTGCGCGCGAGCAGGCTTTTGGTCAACGCGGCGGCGACCTCACTATTTCTCTTGTAATCTTCCGGAGTGTGGCGGTCCCAGTCGAATTCGATCTGCGCCAGGAGCGCGCCCTCGCTATGGTTCAGTTCGATGTCTGGCGTAACCATGAGGTCCTCCCAGCTTAGATCTCGGTCGATGTTGGAGACGGGCGGTCATGGAGATCACCAGTACTTTCGAGCGCTTACTGGTGACGCATCGCGAACGGCTATCCTGCGGCCCGCGACGGAACGACTGACAGCGAACATATTCTCGCTCGTTCTCATTGAGATCGTGGTCCGCCCAGAATCGCCGTCATGCCTCGCGCTCTGCGTCGCCCTCTTGACGTCGCGGTCATGTGATTGCGCGCGCGAATCGCGATCACTTGTTGTTCGGCTTCACGAAGTTGCGACAAGCTCAGAAAATGGCCGACCACCCATTGGTCAATATATTCGCGAAGTCTCCAAGAGGTGCCGTCGGCCACCAACGCCAGAACCATGGCCCAGTCCTTTTCCCTGAATCGGATGAGTTGTTCCAGGACGATGCCGGTGATTTTCATGGTTCGTAGGTCCACTGAGCCGCTTTCAGCCCAGATGCGGGCGAAAAATGCGAAAACGACCGAAAGATGCGACATAAGTTCAGCGTTCCGGGTTCCGATGAATACCGTGAGGGCACGGAAATCACGAAGATCGTCACTGCCGTCCGCCTGCCACGTTTGCCAGAGTGTTTCAGCGTCGATTGACACATGGCTATGCCGACGCCACGCCAGTCTGACCGTAATCTCCGCTTGGCGCGCGTGATCAATGAGTCCCAGGTCGCGCGCAAACGCGATGACGGGTTGAAGCCATACACTCCTGAGCCCGGGGCCAACCGTCGCTGACGCGATCTGACGGTAATAGAGATCCTCCGATACGAGGACGTAGCCCTCGCTACCGAGGTATGGCGGATCGAGTACATCAGACCCGAAGGTCTCCGTGAGCATCGCCGCCAGTTCAGACGGCATGTCGGGTGCGGCGCCTGGAACGATCTCGCAGGCTTTCTCGATCTTCTCGATCTGATCGGCGATGAAGCGATCGCGTGCCTGCATATCCTCACGCGTGAACTCCTGGCGAATGTACTGTCCATTGTGCCAGGCGATCGTCATTGATCGCCCATTGCCGCCAAGATCGTCCTTGTCGCGCAAACTTCGCAGCTCGTCGATACTGGAGCGCGGTATCACCAGCTTGCCAAAGACAGCGAGAAGGACGTCGAAAGCGTCCATCGTCGCAACGGTCCATGCGGTGTAAGTGTCTAACACGGCACCCGCTGCGCGGTGACGGTTGATAATTTCGCGCGCAGCATCCCGTTCTGGCGCGTTGCCGATACACGTCTCGATGTCATGATCGAGGGACCGCACGTATTCGGAAAAGCCGACAGCATCACGTCCGAGGCGTGATGCGACCATTGTCATCGGCAGATGCTGAAGCAAATAGAGGTCCGCGAGCTTGCGGTTGCTTTCGGATACCTTCTTGACCTGATCGAGGGCTGGCTGGACGTCGCCCTCCTTCATTTTGATCGTGTAGAAGCTCTTTGCATCCGGAAACCGGGTCTGGAAATTCGCCATCACGTCGTGGAGAGCGTGGAGATATTTGTGCTTGATCTCCACCACGCGCCAAGTTGTGTCGTCACCAAGCGCCGCCTTGATCGTGAATTCGTCACCGACCTTCAGGCCCATCGCCGCAGCGGCGAGCGGATGGCTGACGCTGACCTGACCGTCAGCCGGCCGATCAGGCCCATCAGCAATAAGGAAGCTCTGAGTTTCGCCGTGCGATCCCTCAAGCCTGAACCAGGCGTCCAGGCCCACGACCCGTGATCGCGGCGTCTTCCGGCCATTGGGATCGAGCATCATCAGCCCGAAGTAACGCAGCGCGGCGTCGGGGTCATTCCTGGCGGCCTGCAGCACATCGTAAGCAAACGCGAATGCAATCTTTGGCAGGTCTGCGGCGAGGAGTTCCTGCGCGAGATACATCTTCTGCGCCGGTGTACCTTGCACGGTCGCAAGATCGAGGGTTTCGAGGATGGGTTTGACTTCGTCACGACGGTCGCTGCGCCGCAAGGTCGAGAACAGAGCGAGATAGTTGGTCAGATCAGGGCTGACCACGACCGCGTTTCGCAAACAGGTCTCGGCTTGTTTCAGAGCCCCGCGATTGAAGTGAAGCAGGCCTTCAGCATGGAGATAGAACGACAACGTCCTGATCGATGCTGGCAATCGTTCAAAGAATCGGATTGCGCGCCGGCGGATCGGGCTATCATTAACGAAGGCGCGCGCCAGTACACGAAGCGCTTCGTTATCGTGGTCATCAGCGACATAACCATCGAGCAGGTCTGCTACAACGTTTGCCTCTCCGCGCCGGGACGCGTGCATCGCTACCATCATACGCGGCGCAATGTGGCTATTAGCGTCGATGCACTTCAGGGCCGCCCGATAGGGAGCCTCGGAGAGATTTTCGAAGCCTTCCGTGCGAGCAAAATCCGCGACGACAATGCTGGCGCGGGGGTCGTCGATAACCTCCTCAGCGATCGCCGCAATCCGCTTCTCAAGATCATCGGGTTGCGCCACCTTGATCTCGGCAAGCCGACCCGCCGTGACGATGAGCGAGCGTTCGACAAGGGGGATATGGTCGGCCTGATCACGGTAAATTCGGGCGACTTCCTTCCAGTCGGCGCGGGCGGAGTAAAAGCGAAAGCCGAGCACTGTGGCGTCGGGCCCAGCGGGGAGACAGTGAAGCAGCTGTTCAGCGAATTTTTCGTCATTACCGTCGATCGCTGCGACGGCCGCGCGGTTGGCGATTTCGACATCGCTCGGCGCAAGAGCGAGACCTTGGCGCGCCACCTCGATTGCCACGGGCAGATCATCAAGCGCATGATAGGCGACGATGATGTTGCTGCAGATCGCGGCGTCCTCGGGCTTGATCACCCCTTCACTCGCTCGCGCTTCATCCCATTGACTGCGCAGCAGTTCGGCTGCTGCGGTAATCCGCTCGCGCTGCTTCTGCGCGAGTCTGTGCGTGCGCTGGAATGCCGGGTCTCGCAGTATCTCATCGAGATCAGCCTCCGCCGCGAACTGGCGGGCGTGACGATCGCCGGGATGGGTGGCGAGCGCAGCATGGGCAGCTTGCCACCATGCCGGCATCAGCCCGCGATGCCGTAGAACGTCGACACGGCCGATAGCGACTGCGGCCGACCCCTTCAGGCCGTCTGGTATAATATCGAGGGGTTCCGCGATCTCTGGATCGAAGCGAGCGGCCTGAACGACATAGCCCGCCAGCCCTTCATTGGTGGGATCGGCAACGAGCGCCTCACGGCCCCAGGGCAGTAGCTCCTGCCACCTGCCCTGAAGCAAGAGCGAAAACGCCTTGTTTGCGATCGCCTTCGGTTCGGTTGGCGCATGGGCATAAGCCTCGGCGAGCATCGCGGCTGCCCGCTCCTGCTCGCCGAGGGCGAGTAGGCAGGAGCCGATATTGGCCTTGACGCGGAAGAGAATGCGTCCCGAAGCTTTCGAGCCGATGCGGGCCAGTAGACCTTCCAGAAGGGGGAGCGCCGTTCTTGGCTTTCCTGAGTTCGCAAGCTCGCGATATGTGTCGATGTCGGCGTCGAGGTGGGTTTCGAACGCATTACCGGCTGTTGTCGTGTCGCCCGGAGGGAGGCTGAGTGTGGCGGTTATCTGCGTCAGCGTCGCCTGAACTTGGGCCAGACCAGATTGTGCCTCTGTCTGACCGAGGAGAAGCTCCTGCGTGTTTTCGAGAATCTGCCCGGTAAACGGCCCAAAGCTGGGATCGAAGGCTTTACGGGCGGCGTCGTCTTCGCTGATCTTCTCTTCCAAGGTGTTCCAACCCCAGATGTAAACTAACATCTGGTGGCCCTTGGCGCGAAGCTCGGCGGTGATGACCCGCGCAAGCTCATGCATCTCGCCATCGTCAGCTGCCGTGGTGACGATGAAGTATTCGCGCAACGCGGGCCTGAACTTGACCGCTTTCTCAACCTCGGTCCGGACCTCCTTCTCCGAAAGCTCTTTGCCTTCTCCCTTCAGTTTGCATTGGATGCCGACATACTGATCGGGATCGCGATCCCGCATCCCATACAGATCAACGCCGTCCTGACCCTGTCCGCGCCTTGCATTTCGTTGGACATTGGGATCCTTGAGAAGGCTCCGCCAGAGCGGCACGCTCGCTCGCTCGAAGGCCTGCTCGTCAGTTGGTTTTGGAATTTGAGTGGCGGCCAATAACGACATGAGCACTCTCAGACCATATCGTCGTCATTGGGCAGCGGCATCTCGGCAGCCTGTGGGTCTCGCCCGATAACAGTCGTGCAATGGCACTTCCAGCCGCGAGAGGGCGGGAAGCGAGGCGGCGGTTCGGAAATGATTCGGGCGCACAGGACCATACGGAACGGTAATGCCGCGCCGAGGGTAGTGCCACGATAAAGGTGCAGAGCGCCGTGCAGAAATACTGCAGGTCAGCAGAGCGCAAGGAGGTCCCGAATGCGTCTAAGCCGCAAGGCGCTCCTCTCTTTCGATCGCTCCATCCTGCTCGCCGGCTGCTTTGCTGAGGAAGCGGGCAAGTGCCGCTTTACGGGAATCGCGATCGAGAGCGTAGGTAGTTTGCCTAAACTCGATTCCGTCGAGCAGCCCCTGGATGTGGCCCGAGATAGTATCGGCAGCCATGATGAGGGCGGTATCCAGTGTGTGGATATACTTGCTCGTGACCGATCCCTTCGCGTGACCGACAAGTGCCGCGATCGTGACCTCAGTGAATCCAAGGTCGTTCGCGATGCTTGCAAAGCTGTGGCGCAGCACATGCGGGGTGATGTCGGCGAGCGGCGTATCGTCGAAAATCTTTTCCCAATAGTTGGGAAAGCTGCCGAATGCATTATCGTCGCCCTGACCGGGGAAGACGTAGGTACCGATGCCAGCAGCCTTCCTGCTTTCCAGATACTCGACGACGGGTAAGCCAATCGGCCGGGTTGAGGCCCCCTCCTTGCTGTCGACCAGCCGCAGGCAACTCGCGTCGGTATCAGCCTCGACCCACTGCAGCTTGATCATCTCCGTGCGACGGCATCCACTGAGCGCGATTTGGCGGATGATGTCGACAGTCATTTGGTACTTGTCGTCATTCGCCGCGTTGCGCAGGATTTTTCCAAGCGTGCGATACTCAGCTTCGGTCAAACGACGATTGCGAACGTTATCTTTCGGCTTTCGGATTCCATGGGCGGGATTTCGTTCAATGATGCCGGCTTCGACAGCATAGGTGAGGATGCCGCCGAGTAGACCAACGGTGCGCGTCGCCGTTCCGGCCCCGCCCCGCACAATCGCCTTGCCGCGAAGCTTCTTGGTCTTAACGCTGACGCGCGTCTTCCCGGCCATGATGTCCTTGAGTACTTTGTTGACGTCGGCTTTGCTGAGATCCTTCACTCGACGCGTGCCAACTAGCGGCACGATATGACGGTGGATGCGTCCGGTGTCGGTCACAATGGTGGTCGCCTTCTTAGGGCGTCCACCCTTTCCGAGGATGAGGCCCGCTTTCAGGTCGGTGAGATAGAGATCGCACAGTTCCTTGACGGTGATCGCCTTGTGATCAAGTTGTCGTTCCTCGGCAGGATTGTCCCCCTGCGCAACTCTGCCCAACTGAACCTTGGCCTCTTTCCTTGCAAGCTCCGCCGTCCAGACGCCATGCAGCCCAATGGTATAGCGACGTGAACGACCAGCGGATCGATATTGAATCAGATAGCTGCGCTTGCCTGACGCGAACACGCGAAGACCGAATCCGGGTAGATCATCATCCCAGATGACGTAATCTTTCACGCGCAATTCAGCAGCGTCGATCACTCTCTTGGTGAGCTTAGCCACGGGGATTCTCCGACTTGATGCCCCTCTCTCGCGTAAGCACCACGTAAGCAGTTGGAGCGAAATCAGGGCGTAGCGCAGGATATATCGAGGGGGCCAGGATTTCAATTTTATCAATTACTTCAGTAGTATAGCGCGCCATTACGTAACCCATCGATTTTCTTCGTAGGGCAGCTTAAATTGCTCCGAAGGCAAAGGTCACACGTTCGAATCGTGTCGGGTGCGCCATTCTTCATCAGACCCAGACCTATCCGGTCACCGTCGCGAAAAAGTCGGACGCGCTTTTGGCGCGCCGCATGCGTTCGAGCATGCCGGCCGCCTTCAATGTCCGGGCGACAAGGGCCAGTGCTGTCAGTTGATCGGCCTCGGGCGGAGGCGGAAGCAGCAGCAGAAACACCAGATCCACCGGCCGGCCATCGATCGCGTCGAAATCGACCGGCGGTTTCAGCCGCGCGACGAGGCCGTAAGGCCGTTTCACCACCGGCAACCGCGCGTGCGGAATCGCCACGCCATTGCCCATCCCGGTTGACCCGAGTTGTTCGCGTTTCAGCAGCTCGGACGCGACATAGTCCGCCTGCAGGCCGAGGCTCGCGGCTGCCTTGCGCGCCAGATCCTGCAAGAGCTGCTGCTTGTTTGGCGCCCGCATGTCGATAACGACGTCGGCCGGAGCGAGAAAGTCGGAAATCTTCATAAGTGATCCAGGAATGTACGACGTGCGCCGGGATGTGACGCTCTTTCAGTCCGGTGCACGCAGCCGGTAGCCGATGCCCGTTTCGGTCAGGACATATTGCGGCCGTTCCGCATCGCCTTCGATCTTCTGCCTGAGCTGCCGCACGTAGACGCGCAGATACTGCGCGTCGGTCAGTTCGTCCCACAATTCGTGCAGAAGAAACTTGTGGGTGAGCACCTTGCCGGCATGCTGAACCAGCACGCGCAACAGATCATACTCCTTCGGTGACAGTTTGATGTCCCTGTCGCCGACCTTGACGATGCGCCGGACCAGATCGACCGACAGATCGCCGGTGCGAAAAACCGGACGTTCGCCATGAACCTGTAATTGGTGACGCAGCGCCGCCCGGATGCGCGCGAGCAGTTCATCCATGCCGAACGGCTTGGTGACATAATCGTCGGCGCCGAGATCGAGCGCCTGAACCTTGCCGGCCTCGTCGCCCCGGCTGGACAGAACAACAATCGGCACGCTTTCATTGCGCGCACGGATCATGCGCAGGAGATCGTGACCCTGAATATCGGGCAGGCCGAGATCGAGGATCACGAGGTCCGGCTTGTTGTCCAGAAGCTCAAGCGCGGTCTTGCCGTTGGGCGCATCGAGGATGTCATAGCCCTGCGTGCTCAGGCCCATCCGCAACAGCTTGCGGATCGGCGGCTCGTCGTCGACCACCAGAATCTTCAGCGGCGCGGGGCTCATGCGGCGGTATCCAGTGTTTCGGTGATTTTCGGAATCGGCAGCCGGATCGTCAGAACGGCGCCGCTGCGGTCCGACCGGTTCGCCGCCGAGATGGTGCCGTGCATGGCCTCCACAAATCCGCGCGAGATGGCAAGGCCGAGGCCGGTGCCCGGCCTGACATGATCGCCCTTCTGCACGCGGTAGAACTTGTCGAAGATGGTCTCCAGTTCGTCCGGCGGAATGCCGTCGCCCTCGTCCAAAATCTGGAGACAGACGGAATCGCTCTCACGCCAGCTTTGAATCCGGATCAAGCTGCCGGCAGGCGCATACTTCGCCGCATTGTCCAGCAAATTGAACAGCACCTGTTCAAACAGCACCGCATCGAGATCGAGCATCGGCAGATCGGCCTGCAGTTCCAGATCGACGCGATGCCGGATCAGAATCTTGCTCGCCCGCCGCAATGCGCTGCCGACCACCTCGCCGAGATCGTGTGGCGCTGAATTCGGAACAATCGCACCGGACTCCAGCTTGGTCATGTCGAGCAGGTTGGCGATAAAGCGGTTGAGGCGCTCGGACTCATCGATGATCGTTGCGAGCAGATCGCCCTTCTCTGCATCGGTCAACTGACCCGACAGATCGCGCAGGGTGCTCGCGGACCCGAGCACAGACGACAGCGGTGTCTTGAGATCGTGTGAGATCGAGGTCAGCAGCGCCGACCGCAGGCGGTCGGTCTCCACCACGCGCTTGACGTGATCGATATCTTCCACGAGCCGCACGCGCTCGATCGCGAGCGCGCCCTGATCCATCAATGCGTCCAGCAGGCGGGTCTGGTCCGGCGTGAGGATGGGGCCAGTACGATCGTCGTCGATTCCGATGACGCCGATCGGCCCACGGCCCGTCCGCATTGGCAGAAACAGCCGCTTCGCGCCGGGCAAGGTGTCCGAGCCGCGCCCCGCCGGACGATCATTGCTCCACGCCCAGTTGGCCGCCGCGAGATCGGCCTGATCGAGTTCGTCCTCCGGCGGATACCCCGCCTTGACCGTGATCAGACCGTGCTCGGGCAGCAGCAGCACAACGCGCACCTTCAGCATCAGCGCTGTCTGGTACGCCGTCGCCCACAGCACATCGTCCAGCGTCGCCGTTCCGGCGAGCTTTCGGCTGAACGAATAAAGATACTCGGTCGTGCGCGCCCTGCCCGTCGCCATCACGGCCTGGGTCCGCACCCGCGCCGCGACGTTGGAAACAATCACTGCGATCAGCATGAAGAAGAAGAACGCCGCAACATTGGTCGGATCGGTGATGGTGAACGTATAAACCGGCGGAAGAAAAAAGAAATTGTAACACAGCGACGCCGCGACACTGGCGACCAGCGACGGGAACAGACCGAACCGGACCGCCACGGTGACAACGACAGTCAGGAACACGAGGTCGACGTTCTCGATGCCGAGAAACGGAAAGATCAGTTCGCTGATTCCGAGGGCGACTGCAACAAGCCCCAAAGACCAGATATACGGCACCGGGTCGGCGACTTCCGCGCGCTCCGCCGTCCGCACGCCCTTAGCCGCGAATGTCTCCGGATCGAGCTTGTCACCGGCGATGACATGGATGCTGATATTGCCGGCGCGCCGCACCAGATCGTGAACCACCGAACCGCGCACCAGTTCGAACCACCAGGAACGGGTAGCTTTCCCGATCACGATCTGGGTGACATTGTTGGCACGCGCGAAGGTGAGAATGTCGTCGGCAATCCGGCGTTCGACGGCCGGGATCGTCAGGGCATCGGCACCCAGCGCCTCCGCAAGCCGCAGCGTGGTCGCAATCCGGTCGCGCTCGGCATCGCTGAGCTGCAGGCTCCGCCGGGTTTCGATGCAGATGGCCGTCCACGGCGCATGCAGCCGGTCCGCGAGGCGCTTGGTGTAACGGATCAGGCCGGCGGCCCGCGGGTCTTCGCTGACGCAAACCAGAATCCGCTCGCCCGCGGCCCATGGCCCTGAAATCGCATTGGCCTGCATGTGATTGAGCAGCTGCTCGTCGACGCGCTCGGCGGTCCGCCGCAGCGCCAGTTCGCGCAGCGCGGTCAGATTGCCCGGCGAAAAGTAATGCTCGAGCGCGCGCTCGGCCTGCCTGGGAACGTAGACCTTGCCTTCCTTGAGCCGCTGGATCAGGTCGCCCGGCGTCAGATCGACCAGTTCGATGTCGTCGGCGCGGTCGATGATGGAATCCGGGACGGTCTCGCGCACGCGCACGCGCGTGATCTGCGCCACGACATCGTTCAGGCTTTCGATGTGCTGGATATTGACGGCGGTGTAGACATCGATGCCGTTGTCCAGCAGTTCCTCGACATCCATGTAGCGCTTCGGATGGCGGCTACCCGGCGCATTGGTATGCGCGAGCTCGTCGACGATGGCGAGCTTCGGCCGCCGTGCCAGCAATCCATCGAGATCCATCTCGTCGAGGGTCTGGCCCTTGTAGGCCAGCGCCTTGCGGGGAAGAATTTCAAGACCGTGCAGCAGCGCCTGCGTTTCCAGCCGGCCATGGGTCTCGACAACCCCGACCACCACGTCCACGCCGGCCTTCACCTTGGCATGCGCGCTTTGCAGCATCTCGTAGGTCTTGCCGACACCGGGAGCCGCGCCAAGAAAGATCTTGAGACGGCCGCCGCCGTTTTCACGGCGGGCCGCCTCAAGCAGCGCTTCCGGTGAGGGCCGTTGTTCAGGATCGCGGATGGTTGCCATCAGACATGCAGGTTACTTCGCCGCGCGATCCAGCGCCAGATTGAGCGCAAGCACATTCACGCGCGGCTCGCCGAGCAGCCCTGCAAAACGGCCCTCCACGTTGTCGTTAACCAGTTTGCGCACCGCATCCTCCGGCAGTTTGCGCGCGGTCGCGACCCTGGGGACCTGAAACAGCGCGGCTTCCGGCGTGATGTGGGGATCAAGGCCGCTGCCCGTACTCATGACCAGATCGGCCGGGACCGGCATCGACGGGTTCTCGGCCTTCAGCTTGGCGACATCCTCGCTCATGCGGTCGCTGAGCGCCTTGCTGGTCGGGCCGAGATTCGATCCCGACGAATTCGCGGCGTTATAGGGCGCCGGAACGGTCTTGGTCGAATCCGCGGGGTCCGCCGCCGTCGTCACGGACGGACGACCGTGGAAATACTTGTCTTCCTTGAACTCCTGCCCGATCAGCGCCGAGCCGATCGTCTTGCCATCCTTCTCGATCAGGCTGCCCTGCGCCTGATATGGAAAGATCGTGCCGGCAATGCCGGTGATGGCGAGCGGATAGGCCAGGCCGGTGATGAGCGTGAGGCCGACGAGAATAAAGAATGCGGGCCGGATTTCTTTCAACATGGTGTCTCTCCTTCGAGATTCTTGCGCACGGTGCTCCCGAAAGCCGGTGGTCCGGCTTTCGGGATCATGCGCTAGGCGAGATGCAGGGCGGTCACGATCAGATCGATCGCCTTGATGCCAATGAACGGAATGATGATGCCGCCGACGCCGTAAATCAGCAGGTTGCGGCTGAGCAGCGCGCCAGCCCCGATCGGCTTGTAGGCGACGCCTTTCAGCGCGAGCGGGATCAGCGCGATGATGATGATCGCGTTGAAGATGATCGCCGACAGGATCGCGCTTTGCGGGCTCGACAGGTTCATGATGTTGAGCGCCTGCAGCTGCGGATAGAACGCAAGGAAGATCGCCGGGATGATGGCGAAATACTTCGCCACGTCGTTGGCAATCGAGAACGTGGTCAGCGCGCCGCGCGTCATCAGCAACTGCTTGCCGATTTCCACGACCTCGATCAGCTTGGTCGGGTTCGAATCGAGATCGACCATGTTGCCGGCCTCGCGGGCCGCCTGCGTGCCGGTGTTCATCGCCACGCCGACATCGGCCTGCGCCAGAGCCGGCGCGTCATTGGTGCCGTCGCCGCACATGGCCACCAGCTTGCCCTTGGCCTGCTCGTCGCGAATGAGCTTCAGCTTGTCCTCGGGTGTCGCCTGGGCGAGGAAATCATCCACGCCCGCTTCGGCAGCGATGGCCGCCGCGGTCATCGGGTTGTCGCCGGTGATCATCACGGTGCGGATACCCATGCGGCGCAATTCGGCAAACCGCTCACGAATGCCGCCCTTGATGATATCCTTGAGGTGAATCACGCCCAGCAGCCTGCCGTCACGCGCGACCGCCAGCGGTGTGCCGCCCGATTTCGCGATCTCATCGGCAATCGTCTGGATTTCCCGGACGGCGTCGGCGCCAACCGCGGGAGAAATCGCACGAACCGCGCCGCCCGAGGCAACTGCCGCGCGCGAGCCGCCGTTGATATAGTTCAAAATCGCATCAACTGCGCCCTTGCGCACGGCTGAGCCGCCGGCATCGACGCCGCTCATGCGGGTCTGCGCCGTGAACGGAACGAAGGTGGCACCAAGCTCGCCCATGTCGCGGCCACGGATGCCATACTTCTCCTTGGCGAGAACAACGATGGAGCGGCCTTCCGGCGTCTCGTCGGCGAGCGACGCAAGCTGCGCAGCATCCGCAAGCTCCTGCTCGGTCACGCCGTGCACGGGACGGAACGCCGTCGCCTGGCGATTGCCGAGGGTGATGGTTCCGGTCTTGTCGAGCAGCAGCGTGTCAACGTCGCCCGCGGCCTCGACCGCACGACCCGACATGGCCAGCACGTTGAAGCGCACCAGCCGATCCATGCCGGCAATACCGATGGCGGACAGAAGCGCACCGATGGTGGTCGGGATCAGGGTGACGAACAATGCCACCAGCACGACGACCGACACCGATCCGCCGGCATAGGCGGCATAGCTTGGGATCGTGACCGTCGCGAACACGAAGATGATGGTCAGACCCGCAAGCAGGATGTTCAGCGCGATCTCGTTCGGCGTCTTCTGCCGCTCGGCGCCTTCGACCAGCTTGATCATGCGATCGATGAAGGTCGAACCCTGCGCCGCGGTGATGCGGACGCGAATCCAGTCGGACAGAACCTGCGTGCCGCCGGTCACCGCCGAGCGATCGCCGCCCGACTCGCGGATCACCGGAGCCGATTCGCCGGTGATCGCCGCCTCGTTGACCGAGGCAACGCCTTCGATGACTTCGCCGTCGGACGGGATGTTGTCACCCGCCTCCACCAGCACGATGTCGCCGACCTTCAGGCTGGTGCCGGGCACCAGGTGATAAGTCCGGTCCGATCCCGAGCCGGTCAGCAGCTTGGCCTGACTTTCGGTGCGGGTCTTCTTGAGCGACTCGGCCTGGGCCTTGCCGCGGCCCTCGGCGACGGCTTCCGCGAAGTTGGCGAACAGCACCGTGAACCAGAGCCACAGAATGATCTGGAAGGTGAAGCCGAGGTCGTCGCCGCCGGTCAGCAGCGCGCGCAGAAAGATAACCGTCGTCAGCGCGGCGACGACTTCCACCACGAACATCACCGGATTTCTGACCATCGCCCTCGGATCGAGCTTGGCGAAAGCCGACCAGATCGCGGGAAGGACAATCTTCGGATCGAGCATTGCCGATCCCGTCGTCCGCTTTTGCAGTTTCAAGGTTTCCATGAGTGTCACTCCAAAAGGGATCGATCAGAACAGGGTGTTCGCGGTCATCGCCAGATGCTCGACGATCGGCCCGAGCGCGAGCGCCGGGAAGAACGTGAGGCCTCCAACGATGAGGATCACGCCGACAACGAGCCCAACGAACAGACCGCCTGTTGTGGGAAGCGTGCCGGCGGACGGCGGGATCGACTTCTTCTGTGCGAGCGATCCGGCCAGCGCCATGGCGGGCACGATCATGAAGAAGCGGCCGACCAGCATCGAGCACGCCAGCGTCAGATTGTAGAACAGCGTGTTGCCGGTGAGGCCGCCGAACGCCGAGCCGTTGTTGCCGGTCGCGGATGTGAAGGCATAGAGCACCTCGCTGAAACCGTGCGGCCCTGCATTGGCCATCGAGGCGACGGCCGACGGCAGAACGACGGCGACCGCGGTCCAGCCCAGATACATCAGCGGCAGGATCAGAATGGCGAGCATCGCCATCTTGACCTCACGCGCCTCGATCTTCTTGCCGACATATTCCGGCGTGCGCCCGACCATCAGACCGGCAACGAAGATGGCCAGCACGACAAACAGCAGCATGCCGTAGAGACCGGCGCCGACACCGCCGATGATCAGTTCGCCGAGCTGCATGTTGATCAGCGGGATCATGCCGCCGAGCGCGGTGAACGAATCGTGCATGGCGTTTACCGCGCCGCAGGAGGCCGCAGTGGTGATGACGGCGAACAGCGACGATGCAACGATGCCGAAGCGGACTTCCTTGCCTTCCATGTTGCCGCCGGTCAGGCCGAGCGCGTGCATGATCGACGTGCCCGAGGCCTCCGCCCAGTAGGTGACGGCGACGCCGGCAATGAAGAGCACGCCCATGGCGGCCAGAATGGCCCAGCCCTGGCGCTGGTTGCCGACCATGCGGCCGAATACGTTGGTGAGCGCCGCGCCGATCGTGAAGATCGAAAGCATCTGCACGAAGTTTGACAAGGCCGTCGGATTCTCGAACGGATGCGAGGCATTGACGTTGAAGAAGCCGCCGCCGTTGGTGCCCAGCATCTTGATCGCAATTTGCGACGCGACCGGACCGACCGCGATGGTCTGTTTGGCGCCCTCGAGCGTGGTCGCGTCGACATAGGCGCCGAGCGTTTGCGGAATGCCCTGCCAGACGAGAAACAGCGCGTACACAACGCAGATCGGCAGCAGCACGTACAGCGTGGTGCGGGTGACATCGACCCAGAAATTTCCGACGGTGCGCACGGACGAGCGGGCGAAGCCGCGGATCAGCGCCACGGCGATCGCGATGCCTGTCGCGGCCGACAGGAAGTTCTGATGGGTTAGGCCGAGCATCTGGGTCAGATACGACAGCGTGGTCTCGCCGCCGTAGTTCTGCCAGTTGGTGTTGGTGATGAAGCTGACGGCGGTGTTGAACGACAGGTCCGGCGCGACGGCGGACTGCTCCATCGGATTGAAGGGCAGAACAGCCTGGAAGCGCATCAGCGCATAGAGAATCACGAAACCGCCGACGTGAAAGAACAGCATCGCGACCGTGTAGGTCAGCCAATGCTGCTCACGCTTCTCATCGACGCCGCCGATCCAGTAGAGCCCTGCCTCAACAGGGCGCAGGATCGGCGAGAGAAACGTACGCTCGCCATTGAAGACGCGCGTCATATAGCCGCCGAGCGGCTTCGCCAGCGCGACGATAATCGCGCAGAACAACAGAATTTGAATCCAGCCAATGACAGTCATGGTCGTGTGCTTTCGTGAAATTGCGCGCCTGTTCGCTCGAGGAAGCGGCGCTTAGAACCGTTCAGGCCGCAGCAGCGCGTAGGTCAGGTAAAACAGCAGCCCGGCGGAAACGACGCCGGCGAGTGCGTAATCGAAGATCATGATCGTTCTCCCTCAGAGTCTGTCGCAGGCGTAGGCGTAGCCCACCGACAACACGAAGAAGCCCAGTCCGAGGGCCAGCATGATGACGTCCAACATTGAATGCTCCTTGCGGTGCGACGGCACCATCGATGCCGGCGCTGTCTCATGTGTCTCAACCGAAGCACGAGCACATCCCGCAGCTTCTGCACGGGATGGAATGGCATCTGCGCCATAGAGTTTCGAGATGGGCGGGAACGCGACGTTATAGGAATCTTATAAAGGTTCCGTGGGTTCCGTTGCCCCACTGCTGTATCGGCCGGCCGGCACCGCAAAGGCCGTATATACTCCGAACAGCAATAAGCTGCGTCCCGATTGCTCTGGATTTGGCCGGAATTGCTCTATGACTTTGCCGGGACCATTGCTTGTCGTGGTGACCGGGATCGCGCCGGAAGCCCTTTCCACAAATCATGCCGCCCGTCCGGTCCAGCCGGCTTCAGCTTCGATCCTGGCTGTGGACCACAAAGCCCAACGGTAGCGGCGAAAGCCTGTTTCAGGCGGCCGCTCCCCATCCGGTCGAGATGACGCTGCAGAATGGCAGGACTGGATGCGTGCTGCGGATCGGCGATCGCATTACAGAGTTCCGCACTGGTCTTGCGGAAGAAACTGAAGCCGGTTGATCGCGCGTCCCGCCCGTCGATCTCGGTCGCGATTGCATGGACCGCCAGCCTGTCGTTGTTATCCAGCGTGACCGCAAATCGCAGCACCGCCAACAGCCAGGACTGTACCAGCTTCTCATTGTGCTCGCCGGTGTCTGTCATACGCTTCAGCCGCAGTTCAACGACACAGGCCTCGCGCCGTTGCAGACAAGCGCTACGGCCCGCGCAACCTCCGCTTTTGCCGGCTCTGTCAGTTCAACAAGCGGCAGACGGAGACGGGGCGACATCAGGCCAAACAGGCTGAGCGCATACTTCAGCGGAGCGGGAGTAGCCTCCCGCAGCAATGCATCCGTCAGTTGCCCGATCCGGAATGCGGAATGCCGCGCAAATCGCAATTCACCCTGCTTGCAATTGAGATACAGTTGCCGGCAGAGTTCCGGCACGACGTTCGATGTCACCGACATGCATCCGTCGCCTCCGTGAACCAGGAAGGCCGGCGCGGTCCTGTCGTCTCCCGACAGCAGCCGGAAATCCGGCCGAACCAGCGGCCGCAAACGCAACGGGCGCGCAACATCGCCGGTTGCATCTCTCACGCCGATGAACTGATCCGACTCAGCCAGCCGTACGAGAGTGTCATCCGCCAACTCGCGGACCGTTCGGGATGGAACATCATGCAGAATGATCGGCAGCCGCGTCGAATCCGCGATGGTCCGGAAGTGGGCATAGATGCCCGCCTGCGTCGGCTTGTTGTAGTAAGGCACCACGGACAGCACGGCGTCGGCGCCGTCCGCCTCGGCCCGCCTGGACAACTCAATGGCCTGGCTCGTTGAGTTGGAGCCCGCGCCGGCAATGACCGCCGCACGGCCGCGTGAAGCCCGGACTGCGATACGAACAAGGGCCGAATGCTCCGGCGGCGACAGCGTCGAGTCTTCGCCGGTCGTTTCTCCGACCACAAGCGCTTTCGCGCCGGCCGCGATCTGACGCTCGCACAATTGCCTGAACGCGGCCGCGTCGATTTCGTCGTTGTCGTCGAACGGTGTCGGCAGATCGGCGATGTAGCCGGCTAACCAGGGAGCCGGATGGTTCATCATCGAAGGCATTTTTTACGCCGCTTTGGCCATGTGGCTGAAACCGTGCCGGTGCGCCGCGAGCACGAATTGCCGATGGCATTTCACACCGGCCTGGATTCGAAAGCCGAGCTGCTCCAGCCTGTCCCGAACCTTCAGGCCAAGGCCTTTCTCACAGGAATCGATCACGACGGCGATCGTCGCGTTGGCACTCAGAAAATGAGAAATCTGGGTCAACGCGGTTTCAAGGGCGTGAAGCGAATGTTGACCGACGACGAGGCCAATCGAATACTGCGCCCGTGGCACACAGGTGAGTGTCGTCGCGACCCGGAAATAGCCCCGGCGCCGCAGTTCAAGATCGATTTCCGCACTCTCGCTGCCGGCGACGGCAATCCGGTGAAGGCTGGACGGGCGTGTGAGTTCGATCATGGTTCGGATGATCTGCTCGCGCGCGGGATCTGATACTGGCTTAAGCATTGTCATGTCCTGACTGGCAGGGTTGAAACGATGCCTCACGCGGCCCGCCGCTGAGCGGCGCTTTCGTCGTTGGCGCGTGCCGGCGCGAGATCAGAGGGGTGTGGCGTCCGGCCCATGTCGATCTCGAGTCCATTTGGTGCCGTCACCACGGCCTCGGGCCGGTGGCCATTCTCGAACAGTGCATATCGAATCGCCTCGGCGCGGTTAATGAAAAGGCCGCCGAAAAGACCGTGCTCTTCCTGGGCAACCCAGTTGCCGCGACTGTTTTTACCGACAAATACAAGTCCGGAGCGACACGACGGAGGTTCAGTCTGCTTCACGATTCGTCTCCTGATGAGAGCCTTGTTGGAGAGATGGAGGACTGCCTGAGGGCAATCCCGTGGAGTTTCACTCCGCCAATATCCGATCACCGGCATATGAATTCGAGAACAGAGCCATGGCTGTCTCATAGGGAAAGTAAAGTAATGGAGGATGGGGGTTGCGAGTTGCGGGTCAGGTGCCGCTCGCCTGATTGATGGTCAGCGTCAGGCAGTAGAGGGCGCCATAAGCGGCGCCCTCATCCCAGTGCGTCAGCGTGGAACCCAACGGCAATTCTCTGCGCACTATCGCAGCGAGGGTGCACAGGATCGTCGAGAACCACAACAGCGCCGCAAGGCTCCTGCCGAAACCGACACTTCCCAGCGTCGCGAAGACGCAGAGGACGACGATCCGCAAACAGAACCGGACAAACACTTGCACGGATATCGCGCCGTTCGGCGTGTTGGGTGACTGCGCCATGTCTTGGAAGCGTTTCTTTGGATCCAGCCCGAACACCTTCACGCAGCTACCGCGATTCAGGTGAAATTCTCGCAGGAAACTGAAGGCTGCTGCGGCGAGACACCGAGACCGGTGGCACGGCGCGCGTCTTCGGCAGTTTCGCCATCGCGCCTCTTCGCTTCGACGAATGCCTTGAGCAAAGCCAGCGGCAACTCGGAATGGCTGGTCTCGACTGCCTGATCCAGCCAATCAGGAAGATCGCGCTGGAGGGAGAGCGCGCAGTGCCATTCGCCCTCGTCATACACCAGGCGACGCAGCCTCCATCGCGGCAGTTCTGTCTCCATGAGCATCACGACCGCGTCAGTCCAGGCGCCGGCCTCTATCAGCTCGCGAAGGTGCGCAGCGGCGCGGCCCTGACCCGAAACCGGAAGGCGATCGCAGCATTCCGCGATGATCTCCGACACAAGAGCGGCCGTCACCACATCGGTGGACTGCAAGCGATCCGCGGCTCTGTCCAGCCGTTCGGCGTGCGTGAGATGGAATAACATGGCGGCCTCCTCTCGATAGCGACCACGCATGGTCACGCTATCCAGATGAGCGAAACGTCATTGGAATTCGAGAGGGAAGCGCTGCCGCGAATATAGCCATTTCATAGGATTTGCAGGCGCTCGATATAGGCGGCTCATCGACAGGCGCGCGGCCGTCAGATCTGCCAGAGTGCCCGCGACGTCGGGAAACTCACTTCCGCGAGCCGCGCCGCGTCCTCATTCTGGTCGAGAGCGACATACTGGCCCTGCCAGTAGGTCAGCGCGGGTTTACCCGGCGAGACTCTCAGATCGAGCACACGCCCGATCACAATGGCATGCGAATGACGCTCGACGACATGCTCGACTTCGCAATCGAACGCAGCCAGCGCGCCGGCCAGCAACGGCACGCCGGAAACGAGGCTGATCCACTCGGCGCCGGCAAAGCGCTCCGCGCCCTTCAGCCCGCCGATTCCGGAAAACCGCTCCGCGATGTCGATATGATCGGAGCTGAGGATGTTGACGCCGAACACGCCATGCCGCTGAAGCAACGGCCATGACGACGCCTTGCGGTTGATGCTGACGATCAGCGTCGCCGGTTCAACCGACAGCGACGACACCGACGTCACGGTCATGCCGGAGAGATCGTTCCCCCGCCCCGCCGTGATAACGCTGACGCCGCCCGCCAGCGAGCGCATCGCGCTCCGGAAATTATCGGCCGACGCTTCGATCCTGCTTTCGCGAATATTCCGGACCACCGAATTCATGACAGCCTCATGCGCCGGCAGGTTCGCCGGTTTCCCTGAGCAACTCGCGAAGGATAGTGCCTTCGAGCGCGGCGAGCTCCGCCGAGCCGCGCTCGCGCGGGCGCGCCAGATCGACATCGATATCCTGTGCAATGCGGCCGTCGTCGATGACCAGCACACGATCGGCCAGGGCCACGGCTTCCGACACGTCGTGCGTTACCAGGATCGCGGTGAACCCCTGATCGCGCCAGACGCGTTCGAGCAGCCGCTGCATGGAGATGCGCGTCAGTGCGTCAAGCGCGCCGAGCGGCTCGTCAAAGGCCAGAACCCGCGGATGGCTGACCAGCGCACGCGCCAGCGCCACCCGCTGCTTCTGCCCGCCCGACAGAACAGCCGGCCACTGCTCCCGCTTGTCATCGAGTCCGACCTCGATCAGCGCCTCATCCGCCCGCGTCTTCGCGTCGGTGGTGTCGCGGTCGCGCCCGAGCCCGACCTCGACATTCGACAATACCCGCGCCCACGGCAGCAGCCGCGGCTCCTGAAACATGACGCGAACATGATCGCCGGGATTGCCCTCATGATCGCCGAACTCGATTTTGCCCGCCGTCGGCTTGTCCAGTCCCGCGATCAGACGCAGCAACGTGCTCTTGCCGCAACCGGACTTTCCCACGATGGCGACAAACTGCCCCGCCGGAATATCGAGATCGATGCCGCGCAGCACTTCGTTGTCGCCGAAGGATTTGCGAACACCGCGAATGGTCAACGATAACGCGCGGGACGCGACGGGCTCCCGCCGGTCTTCCCGAACGAATGCCGCGCGGCGGATCAGTTCCGCAGCCTGCAAACTTTCGGCGCTCGAGGGCACAAGCCGGACAAGTTGCTGCATGAGAGCCTCAATGTTTCTGAAACGCCGGGTGCCAGGACAGCGTAAACCGCTCCAGCACGCGCGCGGTTGAGTCCGCCACCTTGCCGAGCAAGGCGTAAATCAGGATGCTCAGGACAACGACATCGATCAGCATGAACTCGCGCGCCTGCATCGCCATGTAACCGAGCCCGGACGACGCCGCGATGGTTTCCGCCACGATCAATGTCAGCCACATGATGCCGAGCGCAAAGCGCAGGCCCACAAAGATCGACGGCAGCGCACCCGGAAAGATCACGCGGCGAAACAGCTCGCCGTTGCCCATCCCGTAAATCCGGCCCATTTCGATCAGTTGCGGATCGACCGTGCGGATGCCGTGCAGCGTGTTGAGATAGATCGGGAAGAACACCCCGAGGGCGACCAGGAACAGCTTGGCCGACTCGTCGATCCCGAACCACAGGATCACCAGCGGGATCAGCGCGAGATGCGGGACATTGCGCACCATCTGCAAGGTGGTGTCGGTAAGCTTGCTGCTGAGCTCCGAGAGCCCGTTGGCCAAGCCGAAGATGAATCCAATGCCGCCGCCAATCAGAAAGCCGACGCTCGCGCGCCAGAAGCTGACCCAGATGTTACGGACGAGTTCGCCGGACAGCAGCAGCTTCCACCCCGCCACCGCAACATCAGAGGGCGCAGGCAGGACACGTGCGGATACGAAACCGGTGACGCAGGCCACCTGCCAGACCAGCAGAATGACCAGCGGGACGATCCACTGCGTCAGGCCATCGGCCCGTGGAATGCGAAAGCTGCGCGACCGCGCCTGTGACAGGGATTCGGCGAGACTCATGACGACGAGGCCTGTTTCTGAGGGCGGAAATCGTTGCCGATGGTCTCTCCGAACGGTCCGGTGTTGACGCGCAGGTGCGCAACGTTGGACCGGTTCAGGTTGAGCAGCGGGAACACCAGCTCGGCAAAGCGATAGGCCTCTTCGAGATGCGGATAACCGGAGAGGATAAAGGTATCGACACCGACGTCCTGATATTCCTTGATCCGCGCCGCCACCGTCTGCGGATCGCCGACCAGCGCGGTGCCCGCGCCGCCGCGAACGAGACCGACACCAGCCCAAAGATTTGGGCTGATCTCGAGCTTGTCGCGGCGCCCGCCGTGAAGCTGCGCCATGCGCTGCTGGCCGACGGAATCCATCCGCGAGAAAATCTTCTGGGCCGCGGCGATAGTGTCGTCCGTAACGTACTGAATGAGCTCGTCCGCTGCGCGCCACGCCTCTTCGTTGGTCTCGCGCACAATCACATGCAGGCGAATGCCAAAGGAGAGCTTGCGGCCCTTCCTGTCGGCAGCGGCCTTCACCCGCGCAATCTTCTCGGCGACCTGCGCCGGAGGCTCGCCCCAGGTGAGATACTTGTCGACGGTATCGACGGCGACGTCGATGCCGGCGTCCGACGAACCGCCGAAATAGAGCGGCGGACGCGGCGACTGGATCGGTTCGAACAGCAGCCGCCCGTCCTCGATCGAGATATGCTTGCCTTTCACGTTGACGGTCTTGCCCGCGAGCAGATCGCTGTAGACGTTCAGGAACTCGCGCGTCACGGCGTAGCGTTCATCGTGACCCAGGAAGATGCCATCCCCCTTGTTCTCGACCGGATCGCCGCCGGTCACGACATTGATCAGCAGCCGTCCGTTCGAGACGCGATCCAGTGTCGCGGTCATGCGCGCCGCCACGCTCGGCGACTGCAGACCGGGACGCACGGCGACGAGATAGCGCAGTCGCTCTGTCCATGGCGCAACTGCCGATGCCACGACCCACGAATCCTCGCAGCTTCGCCCGGTCGGCAGCAGGACGCCGAAGTAACCGAGTTGATCGGCAGCCTGCGCGATCTGGCGCAGATAGTTGAAATTCACTTCGCGTCCGCCGGTGGTGGTGCCGAGATAGCGGCTGTCGCCGTGCGTCGGCAGAAACCAGAGAACGTTGGCGGGAGTCGTATTCGCACTCATGATCCGGACTTTCTTGCAACGTCGGAAATCTTGATGGCCTTCGGGATCAGGCCAAGCGAGAAGAACGTGTCTGCAACCTGCTGCTGCTCGGCAATCACGTTGTCGCTGATCGGCTTGATGCCGTAGGACTGACGTTTCAGCGCCAGTTCGAGCACTGGCACCGGCAATCCCACCGAGGGACTGAGCTGCTCGGCAACCGCCTTGATGTCGCCTTTCGCCCAGTCGTCGACTTCGCTCAGTTGCGCGAGAACCAGATCGACGACCTTCGGGTCGGCATTGAGAAATTTCTGCGATGAAAAATAAAACTGATAGTTGGAGACGATGCCGGTGCCGTCCGCGAGCGTGCGCGCCTGCGTCGCCACTTCCGCCGCTGCCTGGAACGGGTCCCAGATCACCCAGGCATCGACCGCGCCCTTCTCGAAGGCTGCGCGGGCGTCAGCCGGCGCAAGGAACACCGGTGTGATCTCGCTGTACTTGACCCCGGCCTTTTCCAGCGCCTTCACCAGAAGGTAGTGAACATTGGAACCCTTGTTCAGCGCGACCTTCTTGCCTTTCAGATCGGCGATCGATTTCAGCGGACTGTCTTTTGGAACAAGGATGGCCTCGCCTTGCGGCGCGGGCGGCTCATAGGCGACGTACTGGATCGGTGCGCCGGCCGCCTGCGCGAAAATCGGCGGCGCCTCCCCGGTGTTGCCGAAATCAATCGCGCCGACGTTGAGCGCTTCGAGCAGCGGAGGACCGGACGGAAATTCGGTCCAGACGACGTTATAACCAAGCGCCTTCAGCTTGGCTTCGAGCGAGCCCTTGCTCTTCAGCAGCACCAATTTGCCGTACTTCTGAAAACCGATACGGACGACCTTGTCCTGCGCCTGAGCCGGAGCAGCCGGCAGGAGCGCCGTAAGCACCAACGCTGCCGTGGCAGAGGCCATCAGGCCAAGCTTCGTAAACGCGCGACGGGTGTGCATGGAAATATCCTTTGAAGGAGAATGGTGATGACGCATCAGGTCTGCGCCGGCTTCCAGACGATGTCCCGGACGGCGATCTTCTTCGGGATCAGTCCGAGCTTGTGGAAGCGATCGGCAACACCCTGCTGGGTTTCGATGATGCCGTCGGTCACGGGACCGATGGCGAACGACGCGCGGCTCGCAGCAAGCGCTTGAATATCGAGCGGCACGCCGGTGATTTCATGCAGGGATTTTGCCACTGCGTCGCGATTGCTCTCCGCCCAATCCGCGGCCACCGCCAGGCCCGCTATCACTTCGCGCAGCAGTCCCGGCTGCTTGCTGGCAAAGTCACGATTGGCGATGAAGAAGGCATTGGTTTTCGCGACCTCATACGCGTTGATGAGAATGCGGGCATTCTGCTTCTTCTCGCCGATCGCGAAGTAAGGGTCCCACACCGCCCATGCATCGATGCTGCCATTGGCAAACGCGGGTCCCGCGTCCGGCGGCGTCAGATAGACAGGAGTGATGTCTTCATAGGTAAGCCCTGCCTTCTCGAGGGTCTGTACGACAATGTTGTGTGCGCTTGAACCCTTGGTAAAGCCGACACGCCTGCCCTTCAGATCGGCGATGGTGCGGATGGACGAGCCGGGCGGAACCAGAATGCCCTGCCCGTTGCTGATCGGCGATGCCGCCGCATAGACGATATTGGCATTCGCGGCCTGCGCGAAAATCGGCGGCGAATCCCCCACCGCGCCGAAATCCGCCGCACCGTTGCTGATGGCTTCGAGCAATGGCGGGCCCGATGTAAACTCGATCCACTTGACCGACACACCGCTGGCGGCAAATCGCTTCTCGATAGTTCCCTGCTGGCGCGCGATCACCAGAACGCCGGTCTTCTGATAGCCAATGCGAACTTCTCTCGGCGCTGACTGCGCGAACGTCGCCACCGGCGACGCCGCAGCGGCGATGACCGCCGTCGACAGTTTCAGAAATTCTCGCCGCTTCATTCCAGATCTCCCGCACATACCTGCATTCGCTGTCTGGAATGATGATCATGCGAATTGGGGGTGTCGAGTGCTCCACAAAAATAGCGATGCCTGCGCTGCCGTTATGCGCGCGCTCAACACGAATGTTTCAGAAAGCACACAGAACGCAGATTGATTTTTCTGCATCGATTTTCATCACGCCGGGGTGAGCCGAACAAGACACAGCCTTGAAGCCCCTGATCCCTCATGCGCGCACAACAAACAACAATTTGTCGTCGCGCATTCATTTCACGCCGCCGTTGAAATTGAGAATGAAACGCGCGGCGGGTATCGGAACTTTGGCAACTCATTGTCCGGCTTGTTTTCTACAGTCTCTCGCCAGAGGCCGTCATGATTGCGCTTCCCAAGCAAGATCAGCGGATCAACCCATGCCAAGGATCAAGAAACGATGACGCAACGCTTCAGATTATCCGGTTCCAGATTGCTTTCCGGTGCGCTCACTGCCGCATCGATCATGCTCGCAGCGACGGCATCGCTCGCGCAGGACAAGCCCGCCGATCAGATCCGCATTGGCTTGCAGAAATCATCGACGCTGATTGCGGTTCTGCGTGCCAACGGCGAACTCGACAAGGCGCTCGCCCCGCTCAACGTGAAGGTCTCATGGCATGAATTCTCCAGCGGTCTTCCGCTGCTGGAATCGCTCGGCGTCGGCAATCTCGACTTCGGTGCGGATGTCGCCGACACCGTCCCGATCTTCGCGCAGGCGGCGGGATCGAAACTCGCCTATGTGGCCGAAGAAAGCGCGTCCCCCGCAGCACAGGCGATCCTCGTCACCAAGGATTCGCCGATCAAGACGCTGACGGATCTGAAGGGCAAGAAGATCGCGGTGACCAAGGGCGCCGGCAGCCACTATCTGCTGCTCGCAGCACTCGGCAAGGCTGGACTGAACTTCAAGGACATCACGCCCGCCTATCTTGCACCGGCGGACGGCCGCGCGGCGTTCGTCAGCAACAATGTCGATGCCTGGGTGGCATGGGATCCCTTCCTCACCAGCGCGCAGCGGCAGTCCGGCGCGAGCATTCTCACCGACGGCAGCGGCGGCCTTGCGAGCTACAAGCGCTACTATCTCGCCTCGGAAAGCTTCGCAGACCGCCGCAGCGACGTGCTGAACATCGTGTTCGCCAAGCTGCGCGATACCGGCAAATGGGTGAAGGCCAATCCGAAGGAAGCTGCCACGCTGCTGGCCGGACTGTGGGGCATCGACGCCGCGACCGTCGAGGAAGCCAACAGCCACCGCAGCTACGGCGTTGGTGCGGTCACGCCTGCGGGCCTCAGCGAGCAGCAGAAAATCGCCGATGCGTTCCTCGGCGAGGGTCTGATTCCGAAAAAGCTGGACACTGCCGCCGTCAAGATCTGGGCGCCGAACGCGCCGTGATGTGCTGACGGCTCGCTACGAACGCTTCGCCGCAGGCGCTCCTCCAACGATGGCAAGCGTCTGCGGCGCATTTTCACGCGACAAATTCAGAGCGCCTTCTTCCGGCAGATCCGGCACCAATGTCGGCTGCGATGTCAGGGCATGACGCACGCAGTTGCGGCCGTCGGATTTTGCACGGTAGAGCGCGGCATCGGCGGCCTCGACCAGCCGCCGCCATGCGAGCTGACCGAGATTGCCTCTGGCAACGCCGAAGCTCGCCGTCACGCTCAGTGCGGCGCCGTTGGACAGGATAATCTCGTGCGTTTCCAGCGCGGCGCGAATCCGCTTCGCCAGCGCATTCGCCTCGCCAAGATCATGCCCTGGAATCAGGATGACAAATTCCTCGCCGCCAAACCGGGCGAAGATATCGTTCGGGCCAAGCATCGCGCGCACCAGCCGCACGCTCTCCTTCAAAACGTGATCGCCTTCGAGATGACCGTAACGGTCGTTGATCGACTTGAAGTGATCGATATCCATCAGAATCAGGCAGGCGCCGTCTGCCATCACCTGACTGGTGGTGTGACTTTCGCCGATCATATCGATTGCGCGGCGATTCATCAGACCGGTCAGGCCGTCTGTCTCCGCCTGCTGCTTGAGCTTCTTTGTCAGCGAGGCGCGCTCGGCCAGACTGTCGCGCAGGATCGCGATGGCGTCGAACAGCCGTCGCATTTCGGTGGCGTGATGAGGCGGCTCCTGATACGGCACGGTGGGCCGATCTTCCGCCAGCACGATCACGGCTTCCCGCGCCCGCATCAACGGACCGAACACAAAGCGCTGGGCCGCGATCAGCAGTCCGGCGAGAATGGCCAGGATAACCATCGTGATCGTGATCGTCACCGCAAGGATCGCGAGAGCGCCGTTGCGGAGTTCGGTCAAACGCTCAATGGTGACGTCGAGGAAATCTCCGCGCAGACGTTCCAGCGGCTTCAGGGTTTTCACGAAGCGGACGGTGAACTCGTCGGCTGTCATGGAGTAGTTGCCCGATTTCCGGCCCTCCACAATCAGCCCGTCGAGTATGCCCAAGCCTTCACCGAAAAACATCAGTTCCGCATCGCCCAGATCAGACGCAAGGCGCGGATCGTGGATGCCGATAACTTTCTGATTCCCGGCCAGCCGCCACAGCTCCAGAATGCGGCCACGCGTCCGGTTGCTGTCCACGAGGTGTTTCAACTGCAAGGGCTGACTGACGGCGATCGGCGCCATGATCTGCGACGCGATCCTGCCGCCATACTCCCGCAGCTCTCCGAAAATCCGCCCGACCATGACAGGCGCCGCCAGTTCGGGATTCTGCGTCGTCAGGTCGCCGGCTTTCCATGTGACCACGGATTGAAAGATATCGACCACCTCGAACATGTTCTCGATGACCGACTGCACGTCTTCGAGCCGGCGGCGATCGCGCGGAATGGCTGCGACCCGGTCTACCTCCTGCCGACCCTTCCGAAGCTGCGCCCTTGTCGCATCGAGCAATTCCGGCGGAACACCGGCCTCCGTGGATAGCTGATCGAGAATCGCGTCCGAGCGGGCGCGGAATGCGGTCAGGCGTTCGCGGAGCACACCATGCTCCGCGGCGGTCGCGCCCAGCACGCTGTTCGACGGCCCCCGCTCGGCCGACAGAAGATTGGCGGTATCGAGGATCAGCCGGAAACTTTCCAGCCCGCGAAGATTCTGCCGGGCGTGGCGATAATCATCGAGCGATTGACCGATCACGCTGACGGCAAGGATCGCGGTGCAGATGAGAGCAACGCCGGTGCCGATCAGCAGCTTGCGGCGCAGGCTGTGGTCGCTGCCGCACGGCATGCTGCGCACGAACCGGCTTTTCATCCGTTGCAGGCTCGCTCCGAAATGGTTGATGGACCGCGAGGTCATCGTTCTTGCTGGTCCTTCATCACGGCGCTTCTGCATCTGCCGCCATAAGCACATGCGGAGATTTCATTTGAGTAAAATGACACAGTTAAGATTGGACCCACAGCTGGCTGCACCCGAGCGCCGGTTGAGCGTACGGGGAAAAGCTGCGCAAACACCGGCAACAGCGCCGTGTCTTCACGCATGGTTCGAGCGCGTTAGGGGAAAATTCAGCTTAACCGGCCGTGACATGTATAACGGGCGGACGCATCAACAAGGCGCATCGTTTACACGCCTCGCCGTCTCCTTTGGCAAGATAGCGGTATTGCTATCGGGGCACGGGGCGCGCGCGGCGCGGCTGACTTCCCTGCCCTGCGGGCGCGAGCCAGAAATTCTGCTGGCAGTAACCAGCCGTGCCGGAGACCGCAGCCAGACACTGCTCGTATGTATCATACCGGCAATCGCCCGGCCCCGCCTCAGCCTTCCTGCAAAACGGATAATCGCGCGCGGCCGATGGGCCGGTACCGAGAATCAAAAACGCCGCAAACGCCGCCGCGGCCACAATAATCTTCTGTCCATTCATCGTTGGCAATCTCCCGAGCGGAACGGGCCCGCCTTGAAGCGTTCCTCCGGCTTTCCCGATCCGTCAAGAAACGAATATGTGACCATGCGCGTGGGGCGGGCACTCCCGTAGCTCCCGCTCGAAAACGCCGCCACTATGTCTGCAGGGCAGCCGCAACCGGCGCATGGAGGGCATGAGACATGGACCAGTCCGTTTCTACAGTACTGCTGTGGTTCTCGGCGCTCGGCTGCGGCATGATGGCCGGGCTGTATTTTGCCTTTTCCACCTTCATCATGACCGCGCTTGGCCGAATTCCGCAGGCGCATGGCATTTCCGCGATGCAGTCGATCAACACCACGATCCTGCAATCGCTGTTCATGCCGTTGTTCTGGGGAACGACACTGGCGGCCCTGCTGCTCGCGGGACTGGCGCTGTTTCGCCTCGGAGAGATCGCCGCGACAGCCACGCTTGCGGCAGGTCTTCTGTATGTGGTCGGCATGTTCGTCTGCACGGTGATCTTCAACGTGCCGCTCAACAACGCCCTCGACGCCGTCGATCCGGCCAGTGCCGACGCCGCGGCGGTGTGGGCGCGTTACCTGAAGGACTGGACCTTCTGGAATCATGTGCGGACGGTTGCCTCGGCCGCTGCCAGCGCATTGTTCGTGGTCGCACTTGTCGCACGCTGAAAGCGTTGACCGGAGGCGATGGAATCCCTTGTATGATGACAGCCTGAATGCCCGGTCATATGAGGGGTTGGCATGCGCAAGGTCATCGAATTCGACGAGACAACCTATCAGGCCCTGGTGCAGCTCGGCCGTGACCGGATGGCGACGCTTCAGGAACTGGCCGATGAATCCTTCGCCGATCTCCTGAAAAAGCACGGCGTGCCGAAGGACCTGCGGGAGGCATTGCGCAGAAGCGCAAAAGCCTCCGCTCCCCGCGCCAAGCGCAAGAAGACAACCGCTCGCCGCAAATGACGGAAGTCCTCAGCAGGAATGCGATGGGCCCTGTGCTCATAACCGGATGCTCAAGCGGCGTCGGCCGGGCAGCGGCAAGACTCTTCCGCGCCGCGGGCTACGAGACGTTCGCAACGGCGCGCGACATTTCCACACTCGAGGAGCTGCGCACGCTGGGCTGCCGCACGCTCGCACTCGATGTCACCGATGAAGCAGCGCGGCGCGCAGCGGTGGAGGCCATTGAGCACGAATTCGGCGCAGTGAAGATACTGGTCAACAACGCGGGTTATGGCCAGTACGGCCCGCTCGAGGAAATTACGCTCGACGCGCTACGGCGGCAGTTCGAAACCAATGTTTTTGGCGGCCTGCGGCTGACGCAGCTGGTGCTGCCGGCGATGCGCCGCACCGGGCATGGGCGGATCGTCAATGTCAGCTCAGTCGCCGGCCGTGTCAGTTCAATCGGCGGCGGCGCGTATCACGCCACGAAATTCGCCATTGAAGCATTGACCGATGCGCTGCGTCCCGAGGTCGAACCGTTCGGGATCGACGTGGTCAACGTGCTGCCGGGGCCCATCGCCACGCACTTCGAGGCGACACTGCTGAAACAGATTCCGGATACCGGGCCGGACAGCCCCTATGCCTTTTTCAAGCAGCGGCTCGCGGCCTATATGCACGATTTTCTCGATCCGCGCGGGTTCGGGGTGATGAGCGCCGAAACAGTCGCCCGTGCGGTGTTCAAGGCTGCGACGGTGAAGCGGCCGCGAACGCGTTACAGCGTCGGCGTGATCGCGCATCTTGGTCCGATTGGTCGTGCGCTGACACCGGACCGCGTGGTCGATGCGATGACCCGGCGAAGGGTGCCGGTGAAAAAGGACTGACCTCACTCGCGGTCGATCCGCTTCAAAAGCACCAGCAGACAGGCCACGGCTCCGAGCACGATGGCGAAACAGCCAAGCCCGATCAGCACGGCCTTGAAGACAAATTCGTCGCGGAAGATCCAGGCCGCCACCCAGCACAGCACGGTGACCGACGGTGCGAAAATCAGGATCGGCAGCAAGGCCCGTTCAAGACTGCCTCGCCACTCCGGAAGCTTGTTCTGGAATTTTCCAGTCATTTGTCATGATCGCGCGCGGCGCAATCGTGGTCAATTGCACAGCTTCCATATGAGGGCTATTTTCCGGATCGCATCCCAACAGAAAGCCGGAGCATCGTTGATGCTCCGGCTTTCGTTTGACCAGTCGGGTGATCAGGCCTTCTTCATGCCGGCCTTCACCGCTTCCGCCGTGATCGGCAACGAGCGCACCCGCGCGCCGACCGCGTTGTAGATCGCATTGGCCAGCGCCGGAGCGACCACGGTCACCGCGGGTTCGCCCACACCGGTGGCAGGTTCGCCATTGGCGATGACGGCAAGCGCCACCTCCGGAATCTGGCTCATCCGCATTGGCGTGTAGGTGTCGAAATTGGTCTGCTCAATCGCACCATCCTTCATGGTGGCCTTCTCGAACAGCGCCAGCGACATGCCCCACAGCGCCGCGCCCTCGACCTGGGCGCGGATGCCGTCCGGGTTGACCTGCGTGCCGACATCGGTGGCCACGGTGAGTTTCTTCACCTTGACCTCGCCGCTGTCGTCCACCGCGACATGGGCGACACACGCCGTCCAGCTCGCGGTAGCGCGTTCCTGCGACGACACGCAGGCAACGCCCATGCCTTCGCCCTTGGGCAGCTTCTTGGTGCCGTAACCGGCAAGGCCCATCGCCGCGAGCAGCGTGTTGCGCAGCCGCTGCGCGCCGCCGGCATTGGCGCCCGCGCCGTCGAGCATGTCGATGCGGAATTGCGCCGGGTCTTTCCCCGCCGCCACCGCAAGTTCGTCGAGCATGCTTTCCACCGCCCAGAAGGTCCAGCCGGGAGCCACCGAGCGCAACTGGCCCGATGGCGTCGCCGACTGCGCCAGCTCGTTGATGATGGCGCGGACATTGTGGTTGGGCACCGTATAAAAGAAGTCCGCGCCGTTCACCGTGAAGGCATCGAGCGCGCCCTTCTTCTCGACATCCGGCGACAGGAACGCCGGGATGCCCCATCGCTTGGTCGGCCAGGCGCTGACAACGTCATGATTGAACGCCACCAGCTTGCCGCTGTCGTCGAGACCGGCCTTGATCTTCTGGAAGGTCAACGGCCGCGAGAAGTCCATGGTGGTGTCGTCCTCGCGCGAGTAGATGACCTTCACCGGCTTGCCGACGGCCTTCGCCGCAAGCACCGCCGGAATCAGCATGTCGCCGTCGAGACGCCGGCCGAAGCCGCCGCCCAGCCAAGCCTGATGCATGACAATGAACTTCGGATCGACACCAAGCGCACCGGCCGCGATCGCGCCCGAGCGGGTGGCGAACTGGTTGCCGGTGTAGACATGCCAGATGTCGCCCTTCAGCTCGGCCGTGGCATTCATCGGCTCCATCGGCGCATGGATGTTGATGTTGGTGGTGTATTCCGCCTCCATCACCTTCGATGCCTTGCCAAGCGCTTCCGCCGTGTCGCCGTTCTTGACAAAGAACAGCCCCGACGCGTTGTCGGCCTGCAAACGCTTGGCTTCCGCCAGCAGGGATTCGCTGGAGACCTTGGCATTAGGCCCGTTGTCGTAGGTGACCTTGAGCGCGTCCGCCGCCTTCTTGGCGTTGGCATAGGTGTTGGCCACCGCCACCACCCAGCCCGTGGTGGTGCCGGTCTTGTCCTCCAGCGTCACCGCCTTGATGAAGCCCGGCACCTTCTTTGCTGCGCTGTCATCGACCGACTTCACCGTTGCGCCATAGCGCACCGGCGGCATCACGATCTTGCCGTAGACCATGCCCGGCAGGAACGTATCGATGCCGTACTTCGCCGTGCCGTTGGTCTTCGACGGAATGTCGATCTGCGGAATCGACTGACCGACCAAGGTGTACTGATCCGGCGTCTTGAGCTTGAGTGCCTTTAGCTCATCGGCAGAGAACTTCTTGGTGGCCTTGCCGCTCTTGACAATCTCCGCGAAGCTCAGCGACTTCTTCGACTTCGCATGCGAGATTCTGGAATCACGCACCACGAGTTCGCTGGCCGGGACACCCATGATACCGGCAGCAGCCTCGGTCAACGCAATGCGGCCGGCAGCGCCCGCGCGGCTCATGGCGTCGAAGTTCATCATGGTGCTCCAGGAGCCACCCGTGATCTGCGCGCCGAGAACCGGATCGTTGTACTTCGGATCGTTGGACGCGAGCTGAACCCGCATGTCCTTCCAGCTCGCGCCGAGTTCTTCGGCCACAAGCTGCGCCATGGTGGACGCAATGTGCTGGCCCATGTCGGCCTTGCCGCAGGTCACGGTGACAAGCCCGTCCGGCGCGATCGAGTACCACACGCTCGGATCGAACGCCGCGGGCGTGGCCGGGGCGGCGAGCGCCGATGATCCCGGAACGGAGGCGAAGCCAAGCGCGAGGCCTGCTGCGGATGTGCCGACAATGAACGAGCGGCGGGTGAGGTCTGTCGATGAATCGGCCTTGATGTGCTTGTTCATGTTGCGCTCCGATTGGTCGGCGCATTCGACGCGGTGCGCATGTCATTGGCAGCGCGCATGATCGCCTTCTGAATGCGCGAATAGGTCATGCAGCGGCACAGATTGCCGTCCATATGCGCAACCACTTCATCCTTCGTCGGATTGGTGTTCTTGGCGAGCAGCGAGGCCGCCTGCATGATCTGGCCGGACTGGCAGTAACCGCATTGCGGCACCTGCTCGAGGATCCATGCCTTCTGCAGCGGATGATCGCCCTTGGCGCTCAGCCCTTCGATGGTGGTGATCTTCTTGCCGGCGACGTCGCTCAGTGCGGTCTGGCAGGAGCGCACCGCTTCGCCGTTGACGTGCACGGTGCATGCGCCGCAAAGACCTGCGCCGCAGCCAAATTTCGTCCCTGTCATTTGAAGTTGTTCGCGGATAACCCAGAGCAGCGGCGTGTCGTTCGCCGCGTCGACGGACACATTCCGTCCGTTAATGCTTATCGTTGGCATCTTTTGCGTTTCCCCGCCGGTGCACGACATCGCTTACGGCGATGACTCACATCGAGGTCGTCCGCCCGTCACGCACCGGTCGGTAACGAGCCACCGGAGCATGGTCGCGTTTGCAACTGCTGGCAACAGAATTAGAATCGGTCAAAATGATGCGCGGCAACGCAGCGCTGCAGTTGTGCGATGCGACAAGCCGATAAAGGGCTAGCTGATGGGTGCGACCGCGCGCTTGGGAATTGTCATCGCAGCGATCCCCACGACCACGCACACCAGACCGATCCAGACCGTTGGCGAGAGCGTTTCGCCCAGAACCACCACACCAAGGCCGACGCCAAGCGGCACGCGCAGATATGCCTGCGCGGTCGTGCCCACAGATCCAAGCGTCTGGATCAGCCGAAAGTAAATCACGAAGGCGAGCGCGGTCGAGAACACCGCGAGTGCGATCAGGGCCGCGATGGACGTCACCGACGGCGTCAGAGTCCACGGCCGGTCGATGATGAGACTGAGCGGCGTCAGCATCACCGCCCCGCAGATCATGGATCCGGCGGCCGGCACCATCGGATCGAGCCCGTTGAAATTACGCCCGAACAGCGCCGCTGCACCGAACATCACGGCGGAGAGGACCAGCGCCAGCTGCGCGAGAACGTCCTGCCCCAAGCCGTTCAACGCGTCGACGCCCACGACCAGACAGATTCCGGCCAGACCCGCCGCCACGCCAAACGACTGGCGCAGGGTCGGACGTTCGTGACGCACGAACAGCAGCGCCAGCAGAAATGCGAAGATCGGCGCATTCGAACCCAGGATGGTCGCGAGGCCGGCACCGACATGGGTTTCCGCATAGGCGATCAGCGTGAAGGGCACCACACTGTTGAGACAGGCCTGAATCATGAAACGCTTCCACACCGCCGGATCGCGCGGCAGGGCGATGCCGCGCAGGGCCATGATCGCCAGCAGGATGCCGCCTGCGATGAGCGTACGCCCGGAAATAAAAGTCAGCGGCGGGATGGTTTCCACGCCGATCTTGACCAGTGTGTAGGCCGCGCCCCACAGCGTCGCCAGCAGCACCAGCAGGGCAAGGTTGACCGCGGTGCGCGCGGGAGGCGTCTCGATGGCGAGAGTCATGTCGGCCTATAACGTTCTTTTCCAGAAGTATCGGTTAGCAATGATTCACCTCTCCCGTGGGGAGAGGTCGGCACGCAAAGCGCGCCGGGTGAGGGCGTAGAATCTCTCGATAGATTGAGATCCCCTCACCCCAACCCTCTCCCCGCCAGGGAGGGAGCACTTTTCGTTCGTAGCCAGATACTTGCTCATATCAGACAATTGTTGTTTCGATGCGGATCGAAGTTTATCCGCCGCGCAGCAGGTTGGCGTACTTCTCCGGCACCTCGATCGGAAAGCCGAGGATCGCCGCCGATAGCGCCTTGCCGTAGTTATCGAGACTGAGGCTGCGCGACACGCCGCCGCCGAGCGCGCCTTCCGCGACGAAGTTCAGCGCCGCCAGATTGTCGGCTTCATAACGCGTGACGCGACCTTTGATCGCCCCGCGATAGAATTCCTTGAACTTTGCCGCAGTCAATTGCGCCTTCAGCAGCGGATAGAATTCATCGCGATAGGCGATCACTGCGATGTTCGAGGTGTTGCCCTTGTCGCCGGACCGCACATGCGCCACCTGCTCAAGTTTGATCAGCATGGCGTCAGCTCTCATACCAGGTGATGACGGGCGGGACCGCCTCGCGCGGCACCAGCGTGGACCACACGCCGATGATCTCGCGGGCGCGGTCCTGATGCGGCACCCGCTTGCCGGTCATGCCGACACCGGAGACCGCCATGCCGTCGATCTCGCGGCCGACTTTCAGAGCTTCCTCGCGCGTCTTGCAACGCGCTGCGACACGTATCGCGACCTCATAAGGCTCTGGTGCATCGTTTGGAGTCGCTTCACCGTGGATCGCGTTGAGACCGAGGAAATCGATCCGCAGGTCGTCGGCCTTGAGATTCACGATGCGGAACCGCTCTTCCAGAATCTTTTTGGCGAGCTGCGCGCGGCGCAGCGCACCGGGACCGGCATAAAAGAACATGTCCTCGCCGATGAAGCCTTCCATGCAGCCCATCGAGACTTTCAAAGTCGGCGTGCGCGGCTTGCCGCTGATGGCACTGACACGCATGCGGTCCGGCCCCACCTGTTCAAGCGCAGCCGTGGTGAAGTCCACCACCACATCCGGCGTGATGTAATTCGCCGGATCATGCACCTCGTAGAGCATCTGCTCCTTCACCGTCATGGCGTTGATGACGCCGCCGGTGCCCGCGACCTTCGCGATCACCGCAGAGCCGTCGCTCTCGACCTCCGCGATGGGAAACGCCAGATCCCACGGGTTGGGCACATCCTTGAAGCCCGGATCGGCGAAATAGCCGCCGGTGACCTGCGCGCCGCATTCCAGCAGATGCCCGAGGCCGCTACCCGCGCCGAGCTTTGTGTAGTCATCGGCGCGCCAGCCGAATTCATGCATCATCGGCGCGAGAAATAATGAGGGATCGGCAACACGCCCGGTGATCACGATGTCCGCGCCCTGCCGCAGGGCTTCAACGATGGGCTCCGCGCCGAGATAGGCTTCGGCGGAAATGATCTCCGGCGCGATCGAACTCACCGCCGCGCCGCTTTCCAGAATGGTGCCGCCAAGTTTCGCGATCCGGTCGGTGATCAGGCTGCCGGAAACCGCGGCGACTTTCTTCCCCGCTGCGCCGTGCGCGCGCAGCAATTCAACGATGCGCTGGGCCGCGCCGTCCGGATTGATCCAGCCCTGATTGCTGATGATCTTCGTGCCGCGTTTCAAACAACCGGGCAGCACCGCCTTCATGCGGTCGTCGAGATAAGTGTCATATCCGGGGAACGAGGGATCGCGCCGTTTGCGCACCTGCGCGGCGGAGACGGTCGCCTCCGCCATGGTCTCGAAACAGAGATAATCGAGATCGCCCTGCTCGGCGTTGAGCTTCGCTGGCTCGATGCGGTCACCCCACCACGCCGATCCCGCACCTATCCGTAAACCCGACAAAAATTGATCCTTCCCCGGAATTTTCATTTGTCTTTCGGCTTGCCTTGACCGGCAAAACCGATGAACACTTTGGGCATGAAACTAGTTGCCTTCGCCTCGCTTGTCGCCATCGCTCTTGCGCATACCCCGGCGGCTGCGCGCGCGGAGCGGCTGCCGCCCTCCCCCTTCACCACGACGCTATCCAACCACACCCCGCTGGTGTTCGGCATGAGCGTGGAGGACGCAACCGACGCGCTCGGGCAACCGCTGAGCTATGTCAGCGGGCAGCCCGGCAACGAAATTTTTGTCGTGATCCGCAATGTCGGCGCTCGGTGGTCGTTCCGCGACGATCCGCTCTATCTGCAATTCCGCGGCGGCCGCCTCACCGGCTGGAAGGCCGACTGGAGCCGCAACTGGATGTGGCGATAAGTCCGCATCCTTCTCTCTGGTATCCCCGACATCTGATGGAAGGACGTCCGCAAGTCATGCGCGGGCTTAACCCGCGCATCGTTCGCGCGTTGAAAAGATGGATTGCCGGGTCAAGCCCGGCAATGACAGTCCCTTAAAACCAGCGTTCTGCAACCGAGATGGTATCGCCCGGCTTGAGGAACGTGCCGGGGGGCACAACGGCCTGCGCCGCGCCCCCTTCACCGACGCGGGTCAGCCGGATGGCCTTGCGCTCCGCGCGCGGGGTGAAACCGCCGGCGATCGCCACCGCGCTCTCGACCGTCATGTTGGGCACATAGGGATACTGGCCCGGCGCAGTCACTTCGCCGAGGATGAAGAACGGACGGTAGCTCTCGACTTCCGCCGCGACATACGGCTCGCGCAGATAGCCTCGCTTCAGGCGCGCCGTCACCGCAGCTGCAAGCTCGGCCGGCGTCAGACCGCGTGCGGGGACCGAGCCGATCAGCGGCATGGTGATCGACCCGCTGGCGCCGACCGCATAGGTGTTGGTGAGACCTTCCTGGCCGTAAACAACAATGCGAAGCCGGTCTCCGGCGTCGAGCCGATACGGCTCATCAACCGGAGCATAGCCGGTCGTCACAGACGCAGACGTCTGCATGCAGCCCGTCAGCGCGAGCGCAGTAACAACGACAGCGATCAGCGACAACCGCGACGCACGCATGAAACGCTCCGGACCTGTCCTCTGAATGAGAGACAGGCCCGGTTTGCAGCATTTATGGTTAATAAAGGGTAAGCGCGGGGTTAGTTGCGCATGATCTGATCGGAAAACCGGTTCCCACTTTTCCGGATCATGCGTTACGCGCTCACGCCCACTCCGATCGGGCACGACACACCGGTTCCACCGAGACCGCAGTAGCCGGCGGGATTCTTCGCCAGATATTGCTGATGATAGTCCTCGGCAAAATAGAACTCGCCAGCCGGTTTGATCTCGGTGGTGATCGAGCCATACCGCTTGGCGTTGAGCGCCTTGTTATAGGCGTCCTTCGACGCCAGCGCCGCCGTCATCTGCGCGTCGCTGGTGGTGTAGATCGCCGAGCGATACTGCGTGCCGATGTCGTTGCCCTGACGCATGCCCTGGGTCGGATCGTGACTTTCCCAGAACGTCTTCAGCAGCGCGTCGTACGACACCTTCTTCGGATCGAACACCACCAGCACCGCTTCGGTGTGGCCGGTGCGGCCCGAGCAGGTCTCTTCATATGTCGGGTTCGGCGTCACCCCGCCGGCATAGCCGACCGCGGTCACATAGACACCGTCCATTTCCCAGAACTTGCGTTCGGCGCCCCAGAAACAGCCGAGACCGAAAACCGCAGTCTCAAGGCCTTCCGGATAAGGCCCCTTCAGCGCGTGCCCGTTGACGAAATGGGTTCTCGCCGTCGGCAACGCGGTCGCGCGGCCCGGCAGGGCATCGGCGACGCTCGGCAGATCGAGGGGTTTGCGGGAGAAGAACATGGCGTGCTCCTTACGGGTTCGCGTCTCTCTATATGGCCTCTACGCGGCAATTGTCAGAGCGTTACGGACGGACGGCTCATCATATGTCCGGCATCGCCCCTTGAAATATCCGCGATCCGGTTTTGCCGTCCGCCCGCCAGGCGAATTCCCTTGCGGCAGGCCGCCGCTCAGTTTCGGGAATAACCGATCAACGGCTTCGAGGGCCGGAACAGCAGCATCAGCACGATACCGAGAATGCCCAGAACCGCCCAGGCCGGCTGGTTGAGCAGAAGCTTCATCACGCTGCTCCAGAGCAACGGCGAAACGCCCTCGACCATGGCCTGAAACGACTGCTGGCTGGCCTGGTTGATGTCGTTCCAGAGCTCTCCGAGCCGCGTAATCCGCAGGGTCTGGTCGGCAATGGTCCGGGCTCCGTCGTAAACCAGCGACAGGAAGCCGATGACCAGCAGAAACAGCCCAATCAGACGAAAAAACCCACGGATCATCATTCACCCCATTTATTTCAATCACTTCGCCGGTCCCGGCGGGCGCCCCACCCGGCCCCGGAAACCCCAAAATGGGCCCGGAAATCGTTGACGGTGCAGGCCAGTATCCCTATAAGAACCCGCAACTGGCGGCGGGCGCAATCCTGCCGCCGATGTTCTTTAAGAGTGTGTTGTTTGGACAGGCTCTTTGCGAAGAACATTTTCAGGACCACCGATTTTCACCCATCATCGGCCGAACGGTCGATAGCGATCAGCCCGGCGGCTCACAACGACTGCCGCGGTCTGACGGACCGAGAGAAACCGAGAGACCATGGCCAATACCACCTCCGCCAAGAAGGCGACTCGCAAGATTGCTCGCCGCACCCTGATCAACAAATCGCGCCGCACCCAGATGCGCGGTTCGGTTCGCAACGTCGAAGAAGCCATCAAGAAGGGCGATCGCGCCGCCGCTCTCGAAGCGATGAAGAAGGCCGAGCCGGATCTGATGCAGGCTGCGCAGCGCAACATCATTCACAAGAACAACGCGAGCCGTAAGGTGTCGCGCCTGACGCATCAGATCGCCAAGCTCGCCAAGTAAGTTCCGCGGCGCACGCGTCTCGAAAAACTGATCTTCAAAAAGATCGTCTGCAAAAGCCCGGCCAGCGCCGGGCTTTTTCTTTTGCACGTGCACCATCACGCGCAAACAATCTCCGGCATGTGACAACGCGAGCGGCACGCGAACACCATTCAAAATGCGCAAGCCAACGGCACGCACCGCGCCTTCGACATTTTGAAAATGCAAGCGCGTTGATGCGCCGGCCTTGAAGCGCGCGCTGGGGTTACCCTGTTCTGCCGATCACAAAAAAACACGCTTGGCGAAGGCCTTATCGGCATAGCGGCGGACAGCAGTTGGAAAACGCATGCGTCGCCTGAGGAATCATAAATTATTTATGAAGGAAGTTTTGCCGATTGCTCCATTTGTGACAGTTGTCCGACTTTTCGAATCTGCGCACAGATTCAAAACCTTGCTGTTTTGTCATGAACCGCTCGGTGTTTCGCATCAGCGGCAAGTCGCGCTTTGAGCGCGCGATGCGAAATCAATTTCGTTGCGAGCCGCAGCGCCTCGTGTATTTCTTATTACGTCGCGTCGCCCACGGCTCTCTTGATCAGCGCGGTTTGAGACTCTTGGGCGGGCATGCAAGTCAGTTGGTCTGCAAGTTAGCGACGCTTTCCTAGCGATGGTCGGGCCTGAGCTCACGTGAGTTGTGAGAGCGGTCTTCTGTTCGAAAAATTTCTCCGCCGCGGCGACCGGATCATTCCGGGCTCCGCGTAACAAAGCGAGAAACCCCGCAGAGGAAAAACCCACCGGCTTGAAGGCAGGGGATAGGTTTGGACGGGCAAAACGAAGCGGCGGCTGAAGCCTGATCAGTCAACTGGTCGGGCGAAACAAAAGACTAGAACAGATCAAGGCGATAACAACTTGCCATGGTTTTCCCGTGGCAGGAGGGGGAATTTCTATGTCCAGCAGTCAGAGCAGGCACATCGACTTTACAGCAATCATTTCCAGCGAATTCATTTCAGCGAGCACTCCAGCCGCGCCCTGCGGTCCGCCACCTCATTCCAGTACGCGCTAACGCGACACGCGTTTCCTTCCCAAAGCTGAGCGATGCCCGCGGCGGTCAGCGCCGAACGGCGGAGCGTCTGCAAGTGACGGAAGAAGCGCATGTCAGCGGGGAGCACCACCACGGCAATGGCCGAACCACAACTCAATCAAAAGATCAGAACGCAAATGACAATCTCGGCAGAATCAATCCCGGCAGGCATCGAACTGGCAGACATCGAGCGCGATCAGTGGGCGCGCTTCAAAGGACGGCTGCGGACCAACGTCGGCGAGGATTTTTACACGAGCTGGTTTGCCCGCATGGACCTCGAGCGCATTCATGATGACTGCGTTCACATGACGGTCCCGACCAAGTTCCTGAAGAGCTGGATCCAGGCGCACTACGCCGACCGGGTTCTCGCCTGCTGGCAGTCGGAAGCGCCGAGCGTGAAGCGAATTGAACTGACCGTGCGCACCGCGATGCGCTGCGCCGTGCCGGTGAAGGACGCCAAGGCGCCGCAGGACCTGCGCCGGCCGGAACTCGGCACTGGCGCAAGCCGCCCTGCCCCCGAATTGCGCAACACCGCCACCGCGCCGGTGTCCGCAAGCCATGACGCGCTCGGCGGATCGCCGCTCGATCCACGCCTGACCTTCGCGACCTTCGTGATGGGCCGCTCGAACACGCTGGCGCATGCCGCCGCGCGTCAGGTCGCGGAAGGCCGTCGCGGCGACAGCGTGATGTTCAACCCGCTCTACATTCATGCCGGCGTCGGCCTCGGCAAGACCCACCTGCTGCAGGCCGTGACCTGGGCCGGGAATTCAAATCCCGAGCGCAAGGTGCTGTACCTGACCGCCGAGAAATTCATGTACGGCTTCGTCGCCGCGCTGAAATCCCAGACGGCGCTCGCCTTCAAGGAAGCGCTGCGCGGCATCGACGTGCTGGTGATCGACGATCTTCAGTTCCTGCAGGGCAAGTCGACCCAGTCCGAGTTCTGTCACACGCTGAACGCGCTGATCGACGCCGGCCGTCAGGTCGTGATCGCGGCCGATCGTCCGCCGTCCGATCTGGAAAGCCTCGACGACCGCGTGCGCTCGCGCCTCGCTGGCGGTCTCGTCGTCGAGATGGGTTCGCTTGGCGAAGAACTGCGGCTCGAAATCCTGAAGTCGCGCGTGTCGGCCGCGAAGGCACATCACGCCACCTTCGATGTGCCGATGCCGGTGCTGGAATATCTCGCCAAGACCATCACCCATAACGGCCGTGACCTCGAAGGCGCGATCAACCGCCTCCTCGCTCACAGCAAGCTCAATGCCACCGCCGTGACGCTGGAAATGGCCGAGCGCGAAGTGCGCGATCTGGTCCGGCCGATGGAGCCGAAGCGGGTCAAGATCGAGGACATCCAGCGCGTGGTCGCCCGACAGTACAATGTCAGCCGTTCCGACCTGCTCTCCTCGCGCCGGACCGCCAATGTGGTCCGCCCGCGTCAGGTCGCGATGTATCTGGCCAAGACACTGACGCTGCGCTCCCTGCCCGAAATCGGGCGCCGGTTCGGCGGCCGCGATCACACCACGGTCCTGCATGCGGTGCGCAAGATCGAGGCACTGGTCGCCAAGGATGTGTCGCTGTCCGACGAGGTCGAACTGCTGAAGCGCCAGCTTCAGGAGTGATCCAGCCCCGCCCGGGTTGGAAAAACCTGAGATAACAAAGGGGGAAAGCCGCCTTCCGGCGGCTCTCGCCCTTGCGCTTCGCGTTCAACCGCGCCACCTTACGGTCCCCTGCGGCCCCGGCGAAACTCCCATTTTGCCGGTTCGCAGGGTTCAGTCGCCGCGGCGCGCTGTCCAGTCGCCCGGCACCTCCAATCACGCTATGGACTTGGGATCGGGCGGAATTGTCATGAAGGTTACGGTCGAGCGGGCGCAACTCCTGAAATCGCTGAGCCACGTCCATCGCGTGGTCGAACGCCGCAACACAATTCCGATATTGGGCAACGTGCTGATCCGCGCCGACAAGTCGCGCCTCAGCCTGAAGGCCACCGACCTCGACCTTGAAGTGACCGAAACGCTGGCGGCTGAAACCGCGACCGGCGGATCGACCACCGTTCCGGCCCACATGTTCTACGACATCGTGCGCAAGCTGCCGGACGGCTCGCAGATCGTGCTGGAAGGCGACGGCGATCGCTCCGTGCTGGCGATCCGCGCGGGGCGCTCGCGCTTCACGCTGCAGACCCTGCCGGAAAGCGATTTCCCCGATCTCGCCGCCGGCGACATGACCCACTCGTTCACGCTGGCCGCCGCGGACATGAAGCGGCTGATCGACCGCACCCAGTTTGCGATCTCGACCGAAGAAACCCGCTACTACCTCAACGGCATTTATCTGCACGCGGCAGGCGCCGCCAAGGCTGCCACGCTGCGGGCGGTCGCGACCGACGGTCATCGCCTCGCGCAGGTCGATTTGCCGCTGCCGAAGAGCGCCGAGGGCATGCCTGGCGTCATCGTACCGCGCAAGACCGTCGGCGAAGTGCAGCGCCTGATCGAGGACAACGAGGCCGAACTGAAGATCGAACTGTCGCAAGGCAAGATCCGTTTCACCATCGGCGATGTTGTGCTGACCTCGAAACTGATCGACGGCACATTCCCCGACTACGGCCGCGTCATTCCGCAGAACAACGACAAGGAACTGATCGTCGACAAGAAGGATTTCGAGGCGGCGGTGGACCGCGTTTCGACGATTTCCTCGGAGCGTGGCCGCGCCGTGAAACTCGCGCTGTCCGCCGGCAAACTGGTGCTGTCGGTGACCAATCCCGATTCAGGAAGCGCGACGGAAGAACTCGAAGTCGAATACGCCGCCGACCCGCTCGATATCGGCTTCAATTCGCGCTACCTGCTCGACATCGCGGCGCAGATCGAAGGCGAGGTCGCGGTGCTGCGCCTTGCCGATCCAGGCTCGCCGACGCTGGTGCAGGACAAGGACTCCAAGGGCGCGCTTTACGTCCTGATGCCGATGCGGGTGTAGTACGCCCAGAACAGACTGCTGCGCTTTCCCCTCTCCTTGTGGGAGAGGAGACCTGAGGTGCGATCTCGCAAAACTGAAGATCGTCATTGCCGGGCTTGACCCGGCAATCCATCATCTTCGAATGAGCTACTGGGTTTACATCCTTGCCAGCAGGCCGGGCGGCACCCTGTATGTGGGTGTTACCAACGATCTGGTACGGCGCATCTATGAACACCGTGAAGGACTCGCTGAGCGTTTCAGCAAACGTTATGACGTTAAAGCGCTCGTCTATTTCGAGCAGCATGACACTATCGCTGCCGCACTCCAGCGCGAAAAAACATCAAACACCGGTCGCGCGAGTGGAAGATCGATCTAATCGTCGCACAGAATCCTGATTGGAACGATCTTTATAGTGAGATTGTCCGCTAACGCGGACGATGGATTGCCGGGTCAAGCCCGGCAATGACGGTTCGGGGTTTCAGAGCGGGCGCATTGGGCTATATCACCACCATGACCGTCTCCCGCATTCTGCGCCTCAGTCTCACGCACTTCCGCAACTACCGCGCGGCAAGCATGGACGTGCGCGGCGATGTCGTGGTGCTGGTCGGCGCCAATGGGGCGGGCAAGACCAATTGCCTGGAGGCGATTTCGTTTCTCGCGCCCGGCCGCGGCCTGCGCCGCGCCACGCTCGATGACGTCGCGGATATCCAGGGCGATGGCTCGTGGGCGGTCTCCGCCGAGGTGGAAGGCGAACTCGGCCTTGCGACGCTCGGCACCGGCATCGATGCCCCGCGCGCCGACGGCGCATCCTCGCCCCGCCGCGTGCGCATCGACCGCGAGCCGGTTACCTCCGCGGCGGCCTTTGGCGATCATCTGCGCATGGTCTGGCTGACGCCGGCGATGGACGGCCTGTTCATGGGCGCCGCATCGGAGCGCCGGCGTTTCTTCGACCGTCTGGTGCTGGCGATCGACAGCGAACATTCCAGCCGCGTCTCGGCGCTGGACCGCGCGCTGCGGTCGCGCAACCGCCTGCTGGAAGACCGCAACTTCGATGCGCACTGGTGCGACGCCATCGAGCGCGAAACCGCGGAACTTGCGGTCGCGGTCGCCGCCCAGCGCGGCCAGACATTGCAGCGATTGAGTTCGATGCTGGCCGCGCGCGGTTCGGCGTCGGCATTTCCATCCGCCCTGATCGCACTGGATGGCTGGATGGAGAACGCGCTGCTTGCCGACACGGCCATCGCCGTCGAGGATCGCTATCGCGAAATACTGCGCGAGAGCCGTGCGAAGGATGCAGCCGCAGGCCGTACGCTGAACGGGCCGCACCTGACCGATTTGCAGGTCATCTACGCACCGAAGAACATGCCGGCACGCGACGCCTCCACCGGCGAACAGAAAGCACTCCTGATCGGGCTGGTGCTGGCCCATGCCACGCTTGTGGCCGAGATGACCGGCATCACGCCACTCCTGCTGCTCGATGAAATCGTCGCCCATCTCGATCCCAATCGCCGCGCCGCGTTGTTCGACGAACTCGCGGCGCTGGGTGCGCAGGTCTGGATGACTGGCGCCGATCCGGCGGCGTTCGCGGATATCGGTGCGCGCGCGGATGTCTTCGAGGTCGATGCGGGGACAGTAAAGCGCCGCCCGCGCGATTGAATCAGGCGGCAATCCCGCTGCCGGAGACCCTCTTTCGGGCGGTCCGAATCAGGCTTTTCCACAGCCCCGAAAATGCCGTTTCGGAGCCTTGAAAAACAGCCTGAAAACCCCATCTATTCAATAGCTTGCGGGACGTCACTTTGTCCTAGGAGCTTGTCTGTTTTCATGGCACAAATCGACAATCGAAGGCGCATTTTTCGCGGCCCGATTCGATCTTTCTGCCGAACCACTTTCGAAGGCCACTCATGACCGAACCAGCCCGGCAAACCAGCGCCGAACCTGTCTCCAATCCGGGTGCGGAATACGGCGCTGAATCGATCCGCGTGCTGAAAGGTCTCGACGCCGTTCGCAAGCGTCCGGGCATGTATATCGGCGACACCGATGACGGCTCCGGTCTGCATCACATGGTGTACGAGGTCGTCGACAACGCAATCGACGAAGCACTCGCCGGTCACGCCACGCGCGTCGAAGTGATCCTCAATCCCGACAACTCGGTCACCGTGCGCGATGACGGCCGCGGCATTCCGACCGACATTCACAAGGGGGAGGGCATCTCCGCAGCTGAAGTCATCATGACCCAGCTCCATGCCGGCGGAAAATTCGACCAGAACTCCTACAAGGTCTCCGGCGGTCTGCACGGTGTCGGCGTCTCCGTCGTCAACGCGCTCTCCAGCAAGCTCGAACTGCGCATCTGGCGCGGCGGCAAGGAGCATTACATCGCCTTCGCGCACGGCGATGCCGTTGCGCCGCTGAAGGTTGTCGGCGACGCCGCCGAGGGCAAGCGCGGCACCGAAGTGACGTTCCTCGCCTCCAGCGACACCTTCAAGAACATCGAATACGATTTCGCCACGCTGGAGCATCGCCTGCGCGAACTCGCGTTCCTGAATTCGGGTGTCAACATCACGCTGTCCGACATGCGCCACGCTGTCGAGAAGCGTGAGGAGCTGTTCTATGAGGGCGGCGTCGAGGAATTCGTCAAATATCTCGATCGCAACAAGAAGCCCGTGGTGCCGACGCCCATCGTGATGCGCGCGGAGCAGAACGGCATCAGCGTCGAAGTCGCGATGTGGTGGAACGACAGCTACCACGAGAACGTGCTCTGCTTCACCAACAACATTCCCCAGCGCGACGGCGGCACCCATCTGGCGGGCTTCCGCGGCGCGCTGACGCGTCAGGTCACCGGCTATGCCGATGCCATGGCCAAAAAGGAAAAGATCGCGCTGACCGGCGACGACTGCCGCGAAGGCCTCACGGCCGTTCTGTCGGTGAAAGTGCCGGACCCGAAGTTCTCGTCGCAGACCAAGGACAAGCTGGTGTCCTCGGAAGTGCGCCCCGTGGTCGAGAACGTGCTCAACGAAGCACTCGCCGCGTGGTTCGAGGAGCATCCCTCCGAGGCCAAGACCATTGTCGGCAAGGTGGTGGAAGCCGCGGCCGCACGTGAAGCCGCGCGCAAGGCGCGCGAACTGACCCGCCGCAAGGGCGCACTGGATATCGCGTCGCTCCCCGGCAAGCTCGCCGACTGCCAGGAGCGCGACCCGGCGAAGTCCGAACTGTTCATCGTCGAGGGTGACTCCGCAGGCGGCTCCGCCAAGCAGGGCCGCAACCGCGAGTTCCAGGCGGTTCTTCCGTTGCGCGGCAAGATTCTCAACGTCGAACGCGCACGCTTCGACAAGATGCTGTCATCGGAGCAGGTCGGCACGCTGATCACCGCTCTCGGCACCGGCATCGGCCGCGATGACTTCGACATCTCGAAGCTGCGCTACCACAAGATCATCATCATGACCGACGCCGACGTCGACGGCGCGCATATCCGCACGCTGCTGCTGACGTTCTTCTTCCGCCAGATGCCTGCACTGATCGAAGGCGGCTACCTCTATATCGCCCAGCCGCCGCTCTTCAAGGTGACGCGCGGCAAGTCCGAGCAGTACCTCAAGGACGAGCGGGCGATGGAGGACTATCTGATCGAGACCGGCCTTGATGACTGCGTTCTCAAGCTGTCGTCCGGCGAGGATCGCAAGGGCCGCGATCTTCAGGCCTTGCTGGAGGACGCACGCGTCATCCGGGGCATCCTGAACAGCCTGCATAGCCGTTACAATCGCACCGTGATTGAGCAGGCCGCGATCGCCGGCGTGCTCAGCCCTCATGTGATCGGCAACATCGAGACCGCCAACCAGGCCGCCGACTACATCGCCAAGCGCCTCGATGCGCTGGCCGACGAGGTCGAACGCGGCTGGGTCGGACGCTTCACCGAGGGCGAAGGCTATTTCTTCGAGCGCACCGTGCGCGGCGTCAAGGATGTCGCCATCATCGACGACGCGCTGCTCGGCTCCGCCGAGGCGCGCAAGCTCGATGAGTATGCGGGACGGCTGCAGGAGGCTTATCCGCGCAGCGCCGTGCTCCGCCGCAAGGACGCCGAAACGCCGATCCACGGACCGGTCAGCCTGTTCGAGGCCGTCACCGATGCCGGACGCAAGGGCGTGACCTATCAGCGCTACAAAGGCCTCGGCGAAATGAACCCGCAGCAATTGTGGGAGACGACGCTCGACGTCAATGCCCGTTCGCTGCTGCAGGTCAAGGTCAAGGAAGTCGACGCCGCCGACGACATCTTCACCAAGCTGATGGGTGATGTGGTCGAACCGCGCCGCGAGTTCATCCAGGACAACTCGCTCGACGCCAACGTGGACGTGTAAGGCACTTAATGGCCAGCAAGAATGATACGTTTTCGAACCACGTTGCTGACAAGCTAAGTTATTACGTTTATCGGCTTATTGATCCGAGAAACGGAGAAACATTCTACGTCGGCAAAGGTCTAAAGAATCGAGTCTTCGCCCATGTAAGGGGTGAATTGGATGCCGACGACGATTCGCTTTCAGAAAAGATTCAGCGAATTCGCCAGATTCGATTGAGCGGATTTGCAGTGGCACATGTCATTCACCGCCATGGGTTAACTGAAGATCAGGCATTCGAAGTTGAAGCAGCGCTGATTGACGCATATCCGCAAACCACCAACCAGGTTGGAGGGAGAGCATCGGACGAACGCGGTCTGATGCATGCTAAGCAGATTATTGAGCGATATGAAGCGCCCGAAGCTGTTTTCGATCACAAGGTAGTTCTAATTACGATCAACCGGTCCGCTGAAGAAAGACAGAGTATTTACTCGGCAGTTCATTATGCTTGGAAGATAGATCCCAAGAAAGCCGCCAAGGCAGAGTTCGTTCTCGCCGTCCGCCAAGGTTTGATTGTTGGTGTTTTTGTTGCTGAAAAATGGCTCGAAGCGACGACACAGAATTTTCCAGGGACCGCAGCAGACCGCCCCGGCAGATGGGGATTTATTGGCCGCGAGGCACCTGCAACGATTGCAAGCTTGTATTTACGGAAGCGCTTGCCAGATACAATGCGCAAGAAGGGCGCGGCTAATCCCGTGAGATACCTGCTCGACCTGAAGTGAACCCGCCTGTTTAGACGTATTCGAGAAGCCACGTATACCTATAATGGCGCCACCTCTACTTCCGTGGTCGCCCTGCGACATTGCGCGGGTCATCATTTGGCCGAGCGCTTTGTGCTAGAACCGCATCATGACATCCTTCGACAAGGCTGAAGACGGCGGCGTAGCCAGCCTGAACAGTGCCGCGCGCGGCGCGGTCGCGATTGAATTCATCGAAACCATCAGGCTCGCCCTGCCCATTGCGCTGACGCAACTGGGGCAGATTGCCATGATGACCACCGATCTCGCGCTGATCGGACGTCTCGGCGACACTGCGGTTGCCGCCGCCTCGCTGGCGCATACCGTGTTCTTCGTCGCCTTCGTGATCGGCATGGGGCTGGTGTCCGCCGTGGCGCCGCTGGCCGCACAGGCGCTGGGCGCGCGCCAGCCGCGCATCGTCCGCCGCGCCCTGCGTGTCGGGCTGTGGGCGGCGCTGCTGCTGTGCGTGCCGATGATGCTGCTGCCGCTGTTCGGCGAGAAGATTCTCCTGATGCTCGGCCAGGCGCCGGAGAACGCCCGCCTCGCGCAGCGTTACCTGCTCGGTCTCGCGCCCGGCATGGCGCCCGCGCTGTGCTTCATGGCCATCCGCAATTTCATGGGCGCGGTCAACCGTCCCGAGCCCGGTCTCTGGATCACCCTGGCCGCGATCCCCGCCAATGCGGTGCTCGGCTATGCGCTGATCCATGGCCACTGGGGCATGCCGAAACTGGAACTGCTGGGCGCAGGCGTTGCGACGACCACCGTGAACTTCGGCATGTGTGCCGCTGCGCTGTGGTTCACCTATAGCCAGCGCCCGTTCAGGAAATTTCACGTGCTCGGACATTTCTGGCGGAGCGACTGGCCGTTGATGCGCCAGCTCGTCATCATCGGCGCGCCGATCGCGGTGTCGTTCCTGCTGGAATACGGACTGTTCTCCGCCGCCGGTCTGCTGATGGGCCTGATCAGCACGACGGCGCTGGCGGCGCATCAGATCGCGCTGCAAATCGCGGCTATCCTGTTCATGGTGCCGTTCGGCATCGGCATGGCGGCCACCGTGCGCGTCGGACAGGCGCTGGGGCGGGGCGACACGCTGGCGATCCGCCGCGCCGGCGTCGCCGCGATTGTGCTCGGCATCGTCTTCATGACGACGATGACCCTTGCCGTGATCGTCGTGCGATTTGATCTGGCCGGATTTTTCTTCGGTGATACGCGGCAAGGTCTGGCCGCGATTGAACTGGCCGCGACCCTGATGCTGGTCGGCGCGACATTCTTCATCGCCGACGGCATCCAGACCGTGGCCGCCGGTGCGCTGCGCGGTCTCAGCGATACGCGCATTCCGCTGCTGCTTGCGGCCATCAGCTACTGGCTGGTCGGCTTCACCGCGGCCTGCGGGCTCGCATTCTGGACTGATTTGGGCGCAATCGGTGTCTGGATCGGCCTGTCGATCGGAACCGGTATATATGCCATCCTGCTCGTGCTGCGCTTCCGCACCCTGACGCAGCGGCTGAGGTTGCAACATGACCGGTCAGGCTCTTAGCGTTCAGGAACTCAACACCGATGCCGGGATGCAAGGTTTGCTTCCCGGCGCGCAGTTCGCCGATGCATTTCGGATTGCGGTAAGTGACGACACCCTCACCGCCCGGCAGGCGGCGGAGCGGATGTTTCTCCGTCTGCCGCGCTGGATCGACACCCTGATGAGATTGCGGAATCTTGTCGTGGCGCCTCTTGGCCTCAAGACGCCCACGCATACGAAGGCCATCGCCGCGAACTCGATCGGGCCGTTTCCCGTCATCAGCGAAACGCCGCAGCGGCTGGTGGCGGGCTTCGACGACAGGCATCTCGATTTCCGTGTGATCGTTGATGTTGCCGACAACCCGCCCCGCTGTCAGGTCACCGCGACCACGCTGGTGATGACCCATAACCTGCTCGGCCGAGTCTATCTTGCGACCATCATGCCGTTTCACCGGATCATCGTTCCGGCCATGCTGCGGCAGGTCTGACGCGCATCGAACCTGGCCGCCCCTTGACACGGATCAAAGGCAAATGAACCCCGGCGCGCTATCGGACTTCTGGCACCCGCAAAGGGCGGCATGTGCAAGGGAGTCCGGTCATGTCCTTATTTGTGCGTTTGCTGCTCACGCTGGCGGCTCCGATCACCGCGCTGTTTGTCGCCCGCGATAGCCAGCACTTCGACATCATCCAGACCTTGATGGCCACTGTGATCGCGACCATCATTGTCGCCGTTTTCGCGTTCTGGCCCTACATCCGGAAGTCCAAGACCTGATCCGATATTTGGCCAGACAGTGCGCTCGGCTTAACCCGTCATCCGGTCCAGCGCCTGATGCATCGGCACGGGCGAGACCTTGATGAAGCCCGTAAACGGCCGGTCCATATCGAAGATCAGATTGATCGCCACCGAAACTGACAGTGCGGCAAGGAAAAATGCGGCGATCACGCTTCCGTTGCACGGGGCAAATACCCCCCGCCACAGGAACAGCACACTGACCCAGAAAATACCGGCGATCAGAAACGGACGCGGCGTCGTATTGATTTGCTGGACGGACAGAAGGCGGCTGGTGCGCTTCAGCTCCCGGATAATGTCGAGCGCATTCTTGCGCCCTTCGGTCTGGGTTGCATTCTGCGGCAGCAGGCCTCGCAGATCACCCTCGATCTGATCGAGCAGGCGAACCGATTCCATCGTATCATTCTCGATGTCCAGGTCGCGATCGGTCCATAACTGCGCGATCTTGCGTGCTGTAAATGTGCGCAACATCTCGCGCATTCTTGCTGCATCGGGACCCAAATGCATCAGCTCGCGATCGAGCAGCGTCAGATTGGCGCTGAATTGCTGGGTTTCCTGACTTCGCAGATCGAAACTCGCCTTGGTGTTGGCAACCAGAAGTCCCAGCACAAGCGCTGCCAGCAGCGCGACCACCCCCATCACGTTGTGAATGGCCTTGCCGGTCTGATCGGTCAGGTGATGATCCGGGAGAAAACGGCTGAGCACAAAGCCCAGCATGGCTGCGCCGAAGATACAGATGAACGCGATCAAACCGGCGCCGGTAAACATGACCCATCAACTGGTGAAAATGGACCTGAACCGGGCTCAAAGGTCGTCCCGCAAGCCGGCCGATGTCAAGACGGGCTCGCGCAAGGCGGGTTGAACGCCGCCGGGTTGAACATCCGTCACGGGATGCCTAGTCTGCCGCCCAACGAACGGGAAAACAACAATGGCGAATGAAACCGCAACGCTGGCCGCTTACGTCGCAAACCTCAGATATGAAGACATTCCACCAGAGGTGCTGGAGCGCGCCAAGGCGCTGACCCTCGATTTTCTGGGCAGCGCCGTGCGGGCGCGCAGCGAGGCGGAATCGACGCCGTCGCTGCTGGCGATGCTGGCGACCCTCGGCCTCGACAATAAGGGCGATGCGACCGTGTGCGGCGACGCCAAAACCTATACGCCCGCCATCGCCGCGCTGCTCAACGGCGCGCTCGGCCACTCGCTCGACTTCGACGACACCCACGCGGATTCATCGCTGCATCCGAGTGCGCCGGTGGTGCCCGCCGCCTTCGCCGTCGGCGAGATCGTGGAGGCCAGCGGCCGCGACGTGCTGACAGCCATTGTCGCGGGCTATGAGGTCTGCTGCCGTCTCGGCAACGCGCTCGATCCGACATCGCACTATGCCAAGGGCTTCCATCCAACCGCCACTGCCGGAACCTACGGCGCGGCGGCCGCGGCCGCGAAACTGTACAAGCTCAACGCCGAGCAGATTGTCGCCGCGTTCGGAGTTTCGGGAAGCCAGGCCGCCGGCTCGCTGCAGTTTCTGGTCAACGGCGCGTGGAACAAGCGCTATCAGGTCGGCGCCGCCGCGATGAACGGCGTCGTTGCCGCCTCGCTGGCGCGCGAGGGATTCATCGGCGCGACGGAATCGGTTGAAGGCAAGCACGGCCTCTTGGTCGGGTACAGCGACGACGCGCATCCGGACAAGGCGACCGCCGGGCTCGGCAAAATCTACGAGACCATGAAGATCGGCGTAAAGCCCTATCCGAGTTGCCGCTACACCCACGCCGCCATCGACGCCCTGATCGCCATGCGCCGCGAGCACAATCTCACGCCGGAAAACATCAAGAGCGTCGAGATCGGCCTGCACCGCAACGGCATCACGCTCACCGGCGATGCCGCAACCAAGCGCCATGCCCGCAGTGTGGTCGGCGGACAGTTCTCGATGTTCTTCACCGGCGCGCTGGCGCTCGATCAGGGCTCGTTCGGCTGGGACGATTACAAGCGGCTCGGCGATCCTGCGATCGAGGCGCTCGCCGACAGGATCGAGGTCGTGCAGGACGCACGGCTCGAAGGCAAGAGCCATCCGTTTGGCGCGCGCGTCAGTATCGAAAGCGGCGAAGGCACGCTGGAACGGCTGATCCCTGACCCGTCGGGCGAGCCATCGTCGTTTCCGGATGCAGCGGCGATGCAGCAGAAATTCCTGCAACTCGCGCGTCCGGTGCTCAACGAGCGCGCCGACCGCTTCGCGGACGCGATCCTGTCGCTCGACAAGTTCGACCGCATCGACCGCGTCACGTCGCTCGCGCGGCTTTGAGTCGCATCAGGCGGCCTGCGGATCGGGCATTCCCAAACGAAAGTCGGGGCCTGACCGTCTGGAATCGGTCGCATTCGCTGTCTATCATCCGCGGATGATGTTCGACTGCGAAGGAGCAAGCTGACGAATGGCGACGCTGGGACTTGATCGGGCCTCCTTGAGCAACCTGCTCACCACGCTGACCGCGCGGGGACGCAGCCTGCTTGGCCTGTCGAACGGCGCCCGCGCAATGTCGCAGGCCGAACTGATCGGGCTGGGCGAAACCCTGCTGTCGCGGCGCGGCGAAGCCACCGGCGTCGCGCTCGCCAACACCCTGCTCGCGGGTTACTCCGCCGCAAGCGAGGCCGACCAACTGGCCTTCCTCAATGCGCTGGCCGATCTGTTCGGTCCGGACATGGACGAACTGAACGCCGCGCTGGCCGTGGTGCGCGATAAAGGCACGACGCCCGATGCTATCAGCAAACTTCTGAAGGCCGCCGAGCCGCGCCGCCAGGAACTGATCCGGCGCCTTAATCTTGCACCCGGTGGCACTGCATCACTTGTGCGCATGCGCGAAGCGCTGCTGACCCATATCAAGGATCATCCCGCGCTCAAGCATGTCGACAGCGATTTCGTTCATCTGTTCGCGTCGTGGTTCAACAGGGGTTTTCTCGTGCTGCAACGGATCGACTGGACCACGCCCGCGAACATTCTGGAAAAGATCATCCGCTACGAGCAGGTGCACGCCATCTCCAACTGGGATGATTTGCGCAGCCGTCTCGCGCCGTCGGATCGCCGCTGCTACGGCTTCTTCCATCCGCAGCTCGTGGACGAGCCGCTGATCTTCGTCGAGGTGGCGCTGACGCGCGAAAGTCCGGCGGCCATCGCGCCCCTGCTCGATCTCACGCGCGCACCGATCGCGGCCACCGATGCCACAACGGCGGTGTTCTACTCGATCTCGAACACGCAGCGCGGGCTCGGCGGCATTTCCTTCGGCAACTTCCTGATCAAGCAGGTGGTCGAGGAGATCAAGCGCGAATTGCCGAACGTGCAGACCTTCGTGACGCTCTCGCCCGTGCCCGGCTTCGCCGCTTGGCTCGCGCGCGAACGCGCCTCCGAAACCTCGCCGCGGCTCGATGCGGCCTCGCGCGCCACCCTCAATGCCCTCGATACGCCGAACTGGGCCGACGATCCCGACACCGCCGAGCAGGTCAAGGCCGAACTGCTGCCGCTGGCGGCGTACTACTTCATCGAGGCCAAGGGCACACGCGGGCATCCGCTCGATCCCGTCGCTCGCTTCCATCTCGGCAACGGCGCACGGCTCGAGCGGCTGAACTTCCTCGGCGACCGCTCCGAGAAGGGCATGCAGCAGTCGCACGGGCTGATGGTCAACTATCTCTATGCGCTCGACCAGATCGAGGCGAACCACGAGGCGTTCGCCGAAAAGGGCCAGATTGCATCGTCGTCCGCCGTTCGCAAGATGCTGCCAGCACGCGCGCTCGCGGAAACATCGGCGAGCGCGTAGAGTCGCCGAAGGCGCAACAATCTCAACTGTCCATACGCGGGCTTGACCCGCGTATCCATCGAGAATCAAATTTCCTGAAAGATGGATTTGCCGGATCAGGTCCGGCGGAGACATTGCTAAAAAAGGAGCGACATCATGAGCTGGATGCCCTCGAACGATCCGATCCTCGGCGATCCGCAAACCTGTGACGCGCTCGATCTCATCATCGTGCCGCGCACCCGCGATCTCGGCGACGGCTTCGCCGTCCGCCGCGCGCTGCCGCACGGCAAGCGGCAGATGGTCGGCCCCTTCATCTTCTTCGATCACTTCGGCCCGGTGCAGTTCGTCGCCGGCAAGGGCATGGACGTGCGCCCGCATCCGCATATCGGGCTCGCCACCGTCACCTACCTCTTCGACGGCAGCATCATGCACCGTGACAGCGAGGGCAACATCCAGGAAATCCAGCCCGGCGCCATGAACCTGATGACCGCCGGCCGCGGCATCGCGCATTCCGAGCGCACGCCGGACGTGCAGCGCGCCAACGGCCAGAAGATGCTCGGCCTGCAAAGCTGGATCGCGCTGCCGGCCGGCAAGGAGGAGATCGCGCCGTCGTTCCAGCATTTCGGCGCCGACGTCCTGCCGACGGTGCAGGACACCGGATTCAAGGCACGCATTATCGCCGGCTCGTCGTTCGGCAAGAAATCGCCCGTCGATATGGTCTCGGAGTGGTTCTACACCGAGGTGGCACTGGACGAGGGCATGCGCGTGCCGCTCGATGCCGATCATGAGGAGCGCGCGATCTATATCGTCGACGGCGAGATCGAAATCACGAACGAAAAGTATGAAGGTCCGAAGCTGCTGATCTTCCGCCCGGGCGACCGCATCACCGTGAAGGCCGTGCGCCCGACGCGGATGATGTTCCTCGGCGGCACCGCGCTGGAAGGGCCGCGCCACGTCTGGTGGAATTTCGTCTCGTCGAGCAAGGAGCGCATCGAAGAGGCGAAGGCCGACTGGAAGGCTGGCCGCTTCGCTCATGTGCCCAACGAGCACGAATTCATTCCGCTGCCGGAGTGATCCTCAGAACACCGTGTAGCCGCCGTCAATCACGATCATGTCGGCGGTGTGATACGACGAGGCCTTGCTCATCAGGTAGACCGCGATGCCGCCGAAGTCCGACGGTTCGCCGAACCGCCGCATCGGAATCCGCGGCATCACGTTGTCGACGAATTTGTCGTTCGCCATCAGCCCCTGCGTCATGTCGCTCTTGATCCAGCCCGGCAGGATCGCGTTGGCCGTGATGCCGTAGCGCGCCTGCTCGACCGCGAGCGCGCGGATCAGCGCATTGATCGCAGCCTTGGTCGCCGCATAGTGCTCGTTGCGCGCGGTGCCGAACAGCGACGCCATGCTGGACGTCGCCACCAGCCGCCCGAACGCATCGCCCTTTGCCGCACGTTCCGTCATGTGCCGTGCCGCGGCCTGGAAGACATGGAACACACCGTCGAGATTGGTGGCGAACATCTTGCGCCAGTCTTCCTCGGTACGATCGATGAAGGACTGCCGTCCGCCGCCGCCAATGCCTGCATTGGCGAAGCAGCCATCGACCCGGCCGAATGTGTCGAGCGTGCCCTGCATCGCAGCCTTCACGGACGCCGCGTCGGTGACGTCGCAAACGCGCGCCTCGGCCTTGCCGCCCTTGCCGGTGATCGCAGCAACCGCCTGTGCATTCTTCTCGGCGTTGCGGCCCCAGATCGAAACCGTTGCGCCCGCTTCCGCCAGTGCCTGCGCGATACCGAGGCCGATGCCGCCGTTGCCGCCAGTGACCACCGCGACGCGGCCGCTCAGATCGAAAATGCTCATGATCGCTTGATCTCCCGCTGATCTTGTTTGGCGGCGACATTGGCCAATCGGCCACGCAAAATCAAACGGCGAACGGTCACGCTGCGCTCTTTCGCCATGCGAAATTAAAGTTCGCAACGCATGGCAGGTCAGACCTCGTGTGCCGAATCGCGCCGTTTACAGCCGATTCGGTTTCCGGAATAGTCGCGCTGAAACGCACGCGGCGGCTGGCCGGACGTGACGATCAGTCAAACCCATCAAGCGAGGAAGACATGCAGTTCAATCATTGCCGGCTGGAATTCGACGGACCGGTCGCAACCCTTGTGCTCGATCATCAGGAGGTCATGAACGCGGTCTCCGTCGACATGCTCGCGGGTCTCTCGGAAGCGATGGAGACTCTCGAGGAGAAGCGCGCGGAAGTCCGCTGTCTCGTCATCACCGGCGCGGGCAAGGCGTTCTGCACCGGCGCCAATCTTCAGGGCCGCAACAACCAGAGCGGCAAGCGCCAGAGCGCGGGGACCACACTGGAAACGGCGTTTCATCCGTTCCTGCGCCGTCTGCGCGACCTGCACTGCCCGATCGTCACTTCGGTCAACGGACCGGCGGCCGGAGCGGGCATGAGCTTCGCGCTGATGGGCGACATCATCGTGTGCGCGCGCTCATCTTACTTCCTGCAGGCCTTCCGGCGGATCGGCCTCGTGCCGGACTGCGGATCGACCTGGATTCTCCCGCGCCTGATCGGCAAGGCCCGCTCCGTCGAACTGTCGCTGCTGGGCGAACGGCTGCCAGCCGAGAAGGCGCTGGAATGGGGCCTCGTCAACCGCGTGGTGGACGATGCGGCACTGGCCGAGGAAACCAAAAAGCTTGCCCATGATCTCGCCAACGGCCCGACCGTGGCGCTGTCGCTGATCCGCAAACTTTACTGGGAGAGCGAGAACAATTCATTCGAGGAACAGCTCGATCTGGAACAAAGCTCGCAGCGCATCGCCGGGCGCAGTGAAGATTTCAAGGAAGGCGTCGGCGCGTTCCTCGAAAAGCGCCCCGCGAAATTCAAGGGCCGCTGATCCGCAGTCAAAGAATTGTACGAAGGGCTGCGCCGGAAACGGTGCAGCCCTTTTTGCGATCATCGATGCACACCGGGGCGGCATATCTCATTTCGCGCAAAGCGACAGTAACTGTCACAAAAATCTCTTTTACGTTCGCGTTGCCGTCGTCTAGGACTGGCGGGCCTCCATCGATGGACGTCCTGCGTGGCCTTCCCTTCCGTCAGCCCAGTTCAAAGCCCGAGTGTGAAACTTCGCGCCTGGCTGAATGACATCTTTGCCAGCGCGGCGCCCGCGGTCCTGACGGTGTCCTTCGGACTGTCCTATTCGGTTCTGATCTTCTCCGGTCCGCTGGCCCAATATCTGCCTTATGGAATCGCGGCGACCTTCACGGCCACCGCCATCATCGCAGTGGTCGTTGCGCTGGGCAGCACCTTTCCCACCGCGGTCGGAGGCCCCGAGACATCCACGGCGGCGGTCACCGCCATTCTGGCGACGTCGGTGGTCGAGCACATCACGGCAACCGATTCGTCTGCACACCTGCTTGGCCCCGTGCTGCTGACACTGTCTGCCGCAACCATCATCACCGGCCTCGCATTGTGCAGTCTGGGCCTGACCCGGATTGGCCGCGCCATCCGCTACGTGCCCTATCCAGTGATCGGCGGATTTCTCGGCGCGACCGCGCTGCTGATTGCGCTCGGCGGCGTCCGGGTCATCACGAACGAGTCTCCGAGGTTCGATAACCTCGCCGCGTTCGCGAACCCCATGACGATGTACGAATTGCTCGCCGGCGTCGCGCTCGCATTCACGATCTATCTGACATGGCATCGCTCGCGCAATCCGCTGGCGCTGCCGGCGCTGCTGATCGCCGGCGTGGTGGCGACCCACATCGTTTTCAACTTCGCGGGCATTTCGGTGGAGCAGGCCCAGGCTCTCGGCTGGACATTTCAGTCGCTGCCGCGCGCGACGATTTCGATGCCGTGGCATCTCGGCGATATCGAAAACTACCCGTGGCGGGCCGCGCCGGGACTGATCGGCAACCTGATTGCGGTGATCTTCGTGACCGCGATCAGCACGCTGTTCAACACCACGGGCCTTGAGGTGGCGACCAGCCGCGAAGCGAATCTCGAGCGCGAGCTCAATGTCGCGGGAGCGGCCAACATCCTGTCGGGACTTTTCGGCGGCTACGCGGGCTGTATCTCGCTGAGCCGCTCGCTGCTCAACAGCAACGGCGGAGCCACCGGACGTCTTTCCGGGCTGGCGGTCGCCTTCATTGCGGTGCTGATGCTGGTGGCCGATCCGGCGCTGCTCAGCTATATGCCGAAGTTCATTCTCGGCGGCCTGCTGATCTATCTCGGCGTCGATCAGCTCAACCGCTGGATCGTCGAATCGCGGCGACGGCTGTCCACCATCGAATACCTGTCGCTGCTTGCGATCATTTTCATCATCGTGAAGTGGGGCTTTATCGCCGGCGTCCTGATCGGAACCGTCATCGGCTGCGCGACATTCGCCCTGAGCGTGTCGCGGATCAGTTCGATCAAATTCGGCTTCAACGGCGCGGAGTATCGCAGTTCGCTCGATCGCTCGCGGCAGGATCTGGCGCTGCTCGCCGCCCATGGCAAGGAAATCCACGGGCTCAACCTGCAAAGCTACCTGTTCTTCGGTTCGGCCAATCGTCTCTATCAGCATGTGAAGACACTGCTCGACCATCATCCCGAGTGCCGCTATCTGGTTTTCGATTTCAAGCTGGTGACCGGCATCGATTCATCGGCCGCCTACAGCTTCGCCCAGATCAGGCGGGCGGCGATCGAAAACGACGTGAAGCTCGTTCTCGTCAACCTGCCGCGCAAAACAGAAAAGATGCTGCGGTCGGGAGAATTCCTGTCCGGCGACATCCTGGTCATGCCGGACCTCGATCACGCACTGGAGTGGTGCGAGAACGAACTTATCGCGCGGCACCGCGGGCTGGAGCAGGAGGAAGGCGACCTGCACGGCTGGTTCGCGGGCATTCTCGGCAGCGACCATGACGCCACCGAACTGGCGCGGCACTGCGAACGCCTTGAAGTCCGTGCTTTCGAGACCATCGCGCGCGCGGGCGAACCGGCAGATTCGATGCTCTTTATTCTCAACGGCCGGGTCGGCGTCATCGTGGACGCGGGCGGGGGCCACACCACACGGGTCCGCAGCCTCGGCCGTCATACAACGGTTGGAGAAATGGGGCTTGTGGCGCGCCAGCCACGCAGCGCCACGATTCGCGCGGAGGCTGACAGCGTCCTCTACGTGCTGCGCGCCGAAGCGTTCGACGCAATCACCGCCAGCAATCCGGCGCTCGGCCAGAAACTCCTGACCTACTTCATGTCCGTCCTGGCCGAACGGCTCACCTTCGCCAGCCGCATGATCGGCGTGCTCCGCCGCTAGGCGTCAGGCAACGTGACTCATGAAGGCTTCGCGGCGGCCGATCATGCGCTCCGCGGCGACCTTTGCGTCTTCGCGCGTCGAGGTCGCGTAAGTGCGATATTCGAGATCGAGCGACGTCACGGGGTCGCGCTTGCCGAACCAGGATGCGAATGATTTCGACCCAGATGTAATCGACGACAGCGCGAGAGCGAGGTTGTCGGCAGAGTCGAAGGCGAACAAAGCGCCGGACGAGGTGTGCCTGACTTCGAAAATCCCCGGCCCGATCGGCGCTTCGAGTTTTTCGCCGCGCGCCGCCTTCGGATAACGTTTCCACTCGCTCCAGGTTGAAATCATGGTGACCTTCCGCCGCGCCCTGCGCGTTACTCTTACAAAACATGTCTGCCCGCATAGCGGGAAAAGTTCCAACGAACGCAACAGGCAATGGTTCCCGCCGAAAATCGTCTTTCGTCATATGGATGCAGGCGGCAAGCCCTTCAAGGACAAACGCGGTTAACCGGAAGTCACTCGATCGTGAATAGTTAACCGCTAGACCGGCAACCCGGCGGCCTGGGCCAGCGCCTTCAACGAAGTCTGCGGACGCGCGCCGATATGCTGGATCACCTCGGCGGCGGCGAGCGCCCCGAGCTGTCCGCACTGTTCATGGCCAAGACCGCGCACCAGACCGAACAGGAAGCCCGCAGCGAACAGATCGCCCGCACCCGTGGTATCCACCACCTCTTTCACCGGAGACGCGGGAACCGGCGTCACCTTGTCCTTCGCAACGACCACGCAGCCCTTTTCGCTGCGCGTGACAACAGCGAGTTGCGCGTCGCCGCGCAGTTGCGCCAGCGCCTTGTCGAAATCCTCGGTCTGGTAGAGCGATGCCAGTTCCGCTTCATTGGCAAACACCAGATCCACCGTCCCCGTCCGGATCAGATCGAGAAATTCATCGCGATAACGGCCGACGCAGAATGCATCCGAGAGAGTCAGCGCGACGCTGCGCCCGTTGTCGTGCGCGATCTTCGAGGCCTTCAGGAATGCTTCCTTCGCATTGGCCGGATCCCACAGATAGCCTTCTAGATAAACGATCGAGGACGCCGCGATCTGGGCGGGATCGATATCGGCGGGAGAGAGATCCTGCGCCGCGCCGAGATACGTGTTCATGGTGCGCTCACCGTCCGGCGTCACCAGAATGTAGGAGCATCCGGTCGCGGGACCGTCGGTCGCAGCCGCGGTGGTGAACGCCACATGCGCCGCGCGAATGTCGTGGGTGTACATGCGGCCGATCTGGTCGTCCTTGACCTTGCCGACATACGCCGCCTTGGCGCCGAAGCCTGCCACGCCGAAAATTGTATTCGCCGCGGAACCGCCGGACATCTCGGTCGCCGGGCCCATGGCTTGGTAAACTGCAGCGGCGCGCGCCTCGTCGATCAGCGCCATCGATCCCTTGGCCATGCCGTGCTGGGCGAGAAAGGCATCGTCGGTGCGCACCAGAATATCGAAGATGGCATTCCCGATCCCGAGAACGTCGTATGTCGCTGCGGTCATTAATGATATTCCTGATGGGAGAAAGCCAAACCGGCAAAAGCTGTTATTTCAGGGAGGGACTGGAAGGCCGGTTCCAGGGTCTTGGAAGCAACCGGCGACCTATCACGACAACGCGCCCGCCAGCAAGCATGTGATCCGCAGAATAGCTCGATGATCCGTCATATCCTGACCATCTCGACCGGAACGCTGGCGTCGCGAACGCTGGGCTTCATCCGCGATGCCCTGGTGGCCGCGCTGCTGGGCGCCGGATCGGTCGCAGACGCGTTCCTGGTGGCATTCCAGTTCATCAACGTGACACGCCGGTCCTTCGCGGAAGGCGCGCTGAACGCAGCCCTGATCCCGCATTATCTGCGCGTCCGGGAAACCGAAGGCACAGTCGCCGCCGCGGCCTTCGCCGGGCGCCTGCTCGGCAGCGTCAGCCTGATCCTGATCGGCATCGCGCTTGTTCTGACATTGCTGATGCCCCTCGTCATCGCAGTGCTTGCACCCGGCTTCGTCGGCCGAGAGACACTGCAACTCGCCGTCGACAACGCCCGGCTGATGATGCCGTACTTTGCGTTCGTCGGACCGTCCATCGTGATGATCGGCGTGCTGAACGCCGAGCATCGCTTCATGCTGACCGCGTTCTCGCCGGTGCTGTTCAACATCACCATGATCGTCGTGCTGGTCGTGCTGCTGGTGTGGCGGCACGATCCGCTGTTCTCGGCCACCGTGATCGCGGGCGCGGTCGGTGTCGCCGGGTGTCTGCAAATGCTGATCCTGATACAGCGCAGGCCCTGGCGCGACGGCATCGCCACCCCGATACGGATTTCATTCGACCCGCAGATCCGGGGGTTTCTGCGCCAGGGAATTCCCGGCATGGTCGCCAATGCCGGGCCGCAATTCCTGATTGTCGGCGGCGCGATCATTGCGTCGAACTCACCGGCCGCTGTGTCGTGGCTCTATTTCGCCAACCGCCTGATCGAACTGCCGCTCGGCATGGTCGGCGTGGCGATGGGCACGGTTCTCGTGCCGGAGATGACCCGCGCGATCCGCGCCAACGACAAGGACGCGCTGATGCAGGCCGAATCCCGCGGACTCGAACTTGCGACCGCACTGGTCATCCCGGCAACCATCGGCCTGATCGTCCTGAGCCAGCCGATCATCCGCGTGCTGTTCGAGCACGGTGCATTCACCGCGGCGGATACCATCGCCACCGCGCAGGCGCTGGCGATCCTCGCGCTCGGCCTGCCCGCGCATGTTCTGGTGAAAGTGCTGGCTCCGGCTTTCTTCGCTCGCGAGGACACCAAGACGCCGCTGGCGGCAACGCTGTCCGGCATCGTGGTCGCCGTGGTCTGCGGACTGGTCTTCGGGCACGCCTACGGCGCCAGCGGCGTCGCCGCCAGCATCTCCCTCGGCGCGTGGTTCTGCGCCGCGGTGCTGGGCTGGCGAGGCGCGACGACATTCGGATTCTCCATCGACGCCATTGCGCAGCGCCGGCTGCCGCGGATCGCGATCTGCGCCGCCGTGATGGGCGCGATGCTGTTTCTCGCCGAGTCCTTCGTGGCGCCTGTCATGGAAGCGGCCGGCTTCGCGGCCAGGATCACCATCCTCGGCGGGCTGGTCGCGGCGGGCGTTTCGTTCTACGGCCTGCTGCTGGACCTGCTCCGCGTCGTCAACTGGGGCGAGGCGATCAGCAATTTGCGCGATGGCCGCTTGCGCGAGTAGCGCCTGCATGGCTAAAGACGCGCGTACACGGATCGGCTGCCGGACGGCGGCACAGGAACAACAAGATGGCTGCAAAAGAACTGGTTTTTTCGGGCGTCCAGCCGACGGGCAATCTGCACCTCGGCAATTATCTCGGCGCCATCGTCAACTTCGTGAAACTCCAGAACACCCACAACTGCATCTACTGCGTGGTGGATCTGCATGCCATTACCGTCTGGCAGGACCCTGCCGAGCTGACCCGCAACATCCGCGAGGTGACGGCGGCGTTCATCGCCGCAGGCATCGATCCGAAGAAGCATATCGTCTTCAACCAGAGCCAGGTGTCCGAGCACGCCGAACTCGCCTGGGTGTTCAACTGCGTTGCGCGCCTCGGCTGGCTGAACCGCATGACCCAGTTCAAGGAGAAGGCCGGCAAGGATCGCGAGAACGCGTCGGTGGGTCTGTACGCCTATCCGAATCTGATGGCGGCTGACATTCTGGTCTATCGCGCGACCCACGTTCCGGTCGGCGAGGACCAGAAGCAGCATCTCGAACTGGCGCGCGACATCGCACAGAAGTTCAACAACGACTTTTCGGATTCCATCCGCGCGCACAATTTCGGCGAGAAATTCTTCCCGCAGCCGGAGCCGCTGATTACTGGCCCAGCGACGCGGGTGATGTCGCTGCGCGACGGCACCAAGAAGATGTCGAAGTCGGACCCTTCCGATTATTCGCGCATCAATCTCACCGACGATGCCGATGGGATCGCGCAGAAGATCCGCAAGGCGAAGACCGATCCGGAGCCGCTGCCGAGCGAGGAAGAAGGCCTGAAGAACCGTCCCGAAGCCGACAATCTGGTCGGCATCTACGCGGCGCTGTCAGGCCAGTCGCGGCCAGACGTGCTGCGTGAATTCGGCGGCGGGCAGTTCTCCGGCTTCAAGGCGACGCTGGTCGACCTTGCGGTCTCAAAGCTCGGGCCGATCGGCGCCGAGATGAAGAAGCTGACGCAGGACGCAGCCTATGTGGATTCGGTTCTGGCCGACGGCGCCGATCGCGCGCGCGTCATCGCCGCCGAAACCATGAATGCGGTGAAGGACATCGTCGGCTTTATCCGCAAGAAGTAGCCGCGTCACGAACGCGCGAATCAAGTTCCGTCAAGCCTCTTCTCGCCTTGTCGGCGCGGCCTCGCGCGTGGCAGCATGATGCCAGTTCGTCAATGGAGCATTTTCCGGCTAAGTGGAAGCCGGTTAGCCGCAAGAAAATGCTCCCATCAATAAATTGCGCGTATTCTGCTCGCAAAACCGTGCCCACTTTTGCGGAATACGCGCGAGGGACATGCATGAGCAACCAGCGACGAAGCTACGAACAGGGCCACAAGCCGAAATGCCTCGTCATCGTTGACGACACCGCAGAAGGCGACCGCGCGGTGTACTACGCAAGCCGCTGGGCGGTTCGCGTCGGCGGCGGCGTGGTGATGCTGCGTGTCATCGAGACGGAAGACCGCAACCAGCAATGGCTCGGTGTCGCAGATATCATGCGCGCGGAAGCCGAGGAGATCGCGAACGCGGCGCTCGACCGCGCCTCGGGCCGCGCCAACGGCATCGCAGCCATCACGCCGGAGCGTGTCATCCGCGAGGGCGATCCCGGCGAGCAGATCCTCGACGTCATCGATAACGATGTCGACATTGCCATGCTGGTGCTTGCGGCCAGCGCCGGTGCGGAAGGCCCCGGTCCGATCATCACCATGCTGGCGAAAACCGCCGGCACATTTCCGATCCCGATTACGATCGTGCCGGGCAATCTCAGCGACCTCGATATCGACGCGCTGTCATAGACGGATTTTCCCCTCAAAACGGCGTCCTGCGGCGGCCGGGAGGCTTCCCGGAACACCCGCCATGCACCCTTGATCGGGCTGTTTCAGGCGCCATCTGTGCTATAGGAACCGCTCACCTAACCCGTTCGCGCCGGCCTTGAACCGGCGATGCGCCGGAGAATCAAATGTTTATCCAGACCGAAGCGACCCCCAATCCCGCGACCCTGAAGTTCATTCCCGGCCGCGCCGTGCTCGACAGCGGCACCATGGAATTCACCGACCGCGACAGCGCCACCCGCTCCCCGCTCGCCGAACGGCTGTTCAGCGTGCCGGGCGTCACCGGCGTGTTCTACGGCTCGGACTTCGTGACCGTCACCAAGGACGACAGCGACTGGCAGCACCTCAAGCCGGCGATCCTCGGTGTCATCATGGAACACTACATGTCCGGCGCGCCGCTGCTCGCCGACGGCCAGCAGCCGGACGGCGATGCGCCGCATGCCGAGGAGTTCTTCAGCGAGGCCGACACCGAGACGGTCGCGGTCATCAAGGATCTGCTCGAGACCCGGATTCGCCCGGCTGTCGCCAGCGACGGCGGCGACATCACCTTCCGCGGCTTCAAGGACGGCATCGTCTATCTCGACATGAAGGGCTCCTGCGCCGGCTGCCCGTCGTCGACGGCGACGCTGAAGCACGGCATTCAGAACCTGTTGAAGCACTTCATCCCGGATGTGGTCGAAGTCCGGCCGATGTAAATTACCTAAATTCTTCAAAAAGGCCTTGGGGCAAGCGCCGAACCGCTTGCCCCTTTGCTTTTTCGGCGGCACGTTGCCGCCACCTTTGCCATCTTACCGGTCCCTGAATGATCGTTCTCGCCATCGATACCGCGCTGGATTACTGCTCCGCCGCCGTGCTGGATGCGACCACCAAAGCTGTGATCGCGCAGGAAACGCTGGAGATGAAGCGCGGCCATGCCGAGGCGCTGATGCCGCTGATCGCGCGCGTCATGACCGCATCAGGCCTGAGCTATCTCGAACTCGACCGTATCGCCGTCACCACTGGCCCCGGCAGCTTTACCGGTCTGCGCGTCGGCATCTCCGCCGCGCGCGGCATCGGCCTCGCCGCCGACAAGCCGGTGATCGGCCTCACCACCCTTGCGGCCTATGCCGCGCCGTTGGTCGCCGAGAAGCAGGAGAATCCGATCATCGCTGCGATCGATGCCCGGCATGATCATGTTTATTTCCAGGTCGTCGCCGGCAACGGATCGGTGCTGATGCGTCCGGCGGTCATGCCGATCGAGGAGACGTTCGCGGCGTCGCGGTTTGGCGCGTTGCGCATGGTCGGTAACGCCGCAAAATTGCTGGCGGACCGCTGGCCGCGAAACGTCGCTGCACCGCTGCTGGTCGACCCGAAACCCGGCCCCGATATTACCTGGGTCGCATGGATCGGAGCGGCGACCGACCCGAGTGCAGCGCCGGCGAAACCGTTTTATCTGCGCGCGCCCGACGCCAAGCCGAAGGCCGGTTACGCGCTTCCGGACACGCGGACATAACCATGGCGCGCGCTCCGGCATTTCTTTCCAATCTGTTCCCGAAACTGTTCGGACGCGTCGATGCCACGGTCGAGCCGGCGAACCTTCGCGATGCGCCGCGTCTCTCGCAACTCCATCGCGCGTCGTTTCATCGCGGCTGGGGCACGGAGGAATTCGAGCAGATCCTGATCGAGCGCAACACGCTCGCGCACCGGCTGCGGCTCGGCGGATCAACCATCGGATTTATCGTGTCCCGAACCGCCGCCGACGAGGCCGAGATCCTCTCCGTTGCGGTTGCACAGAAGCATCGCGGGCGCGGCTTCTCGCGCGACCTGCTGCGCACCCATCTCGGACATCTCGCGGGACATGGCCTGAAAACCGTTTTCCTGGAAGTCGAGGAAAACAACCGCCCTGCCCGCGCCTTGTATGAACGCGCCGGTTTCCGCGTCGTCGGACGCCGCGAACGGTACTACAAGGACGCCAGCGGCGAACAATTGAACGCCGTGGTGATGCAACGAGACTTGTCGTAAGCTGCCCCCGGTGGCAAAACACCGCTCTATCCACCGGAACCTCGCAAGATGTCGTCCTTGAAGCCCGTGCCCACAGGCAAGCATACGGATATCGAGAAGCGCTGCGCCGCAGCCGGCATGCGCATGACCGAGCAGCGCCGCGTCATTGCGCGCGTGCTCGCCGAAGCCATGGACCATCCCGACGTCGAGGAACTTTACCGGCGCTGTGTCGCAGTCGACGACAAGATTTCGATTTCGACCGTCTACCGCACCGTCAAGCTGTTCGAGGACGCCGGCATCATCGAACGCCACGATTTCCGCGAGGGCCGCGCCCGCTACGAGCAGGTGCCGGAGAGTCATCACGACCATCTCATCAATCTGCGCGACGGCAAGGTGATCGAATTCACCTCCGAGGAAATCGAAAAGCTCCAGACCGAAATCGCGCGCAAGCTTGGTTACAAGCTGGTCGACCACCGGCTGGAGCTTTATTGCGTGCCGTTGGACGAAAAGACTCGGGACGACGACAAGTCTTGAGCACTTCGCCCCCTTTCGACCTCGTCATCTTCGATTGCGACGGCGTGCTCGTCGACAGCGAAGCGCTGGCCTGCGTCGTTCATGCCGACGTGCTGACGGAATATGGTTACGCGATCTCCGCCGAGCAGGTGCATGAGCGCTTCCTTGGACGCTCCGCACGCGAGGCACGGCTTGAGGTCGAGAGCGAACTTGGCCGCGCCTTTCCCGACACCTACACCGCGCAGTTGCGAGCGACGATTGACCGCGTGTTCGGCGCGCAGTTGCAGCCCGTTCCGCACATCTTCGAGGCGCTGGATCGATTGTCCCGGCGCATCTGTGTGGCGTCGTCCGGCACCCCGACGCGCATTCGCAGCAGCCTCGGCACCACCGGGCTTCTCAATCGCTTCGACCCGCATCTGTTCTCTGCGATGCAGGTCGAACGCGGCAAGCCTGCGCCGGATTTGTTTCTGTTTGCCGCCGCACAGATGGATACGCCGCCAAGGCGATGCGTCGTTGTCGAGGACAGCGTGCCCGGCGTCACCGCCGCGCATGCCGCCGGAATGACCGTGATCGGATTTACCGGCGGCAGCCACTGCCGGCCCGGCGATGCCGACCGGCTGCGGGCGGCCGGCGCGAACATTGTCATCGGCGATATGCGCGCATTGCCCGGCCTGATCGAACCCAGCCTCGACCACGCTGAAATAAGCGCCATTTAGGGACGCGATTAGATTCGCCCCTGAAAACTCCACCAGGACAAATAGATAGACCCTGCTTGGAGCGCTCTGAATATCATCCGGTCGCTGGATTTCGCCGCCCTTTATCTATATTTGAAGCGCCAGAGAGAGCGGCCCGGAGCGCCGCCAGACCCAAGGTTTCGATGACCGCGCCGCGGAAGCTGCACATCAAGTCATACGGCTGTCAGATGAATGTCTACGATGCGCAGCGCATGGTGGACACGCTCGCGCCTGAGGGATTCGTCGAAACGGCAAACGCCGACGACGCCGATCTTGTGATCCTCAACACCTGTCACATCCGCGAGAAGGCGTCCGAGAAAGTTTATTCGGAACTTGGACGCCTGCGCACCGCCAAGGACGAAGCGGCCCGTAACGGACGCGAGATGAAGATCGCCGTGGCAGGCTGCGTCGCGCAGGCCGAAGGCAGCGAGATCATTCGCCGCGCGCCCGTCGTTGACGTCGTGGTCGGGCCGCAGAGCTATCATCATCTGCCGCAACTGCTGGCAAAGGCACAGACCGGCGGACGTGCGATCGAGACCGAGTTTCCGGTCGAGGACAAGTTCGCGTCGCTGCCCGATCCGAAACCGGCGATGATCCGCGCGCGCGGCATCTCGTCTTTCGTCACGGTGCAGGAAGGCTGCGACAAGTTCTGCACCTTCTGTGTGGTGCCTTACACGCGCGGCATGGAAGTGTCGCGTCCGGTGGCGCGCATCATTGACGATGTGAAGCGCCTCGCCGATAACGGCGTGCGCGAGATCACGCTGATCGGCCAGAACGTCAACGCGTTTCATGGCGAGGGCAGCGACGGCAAGCCATGGTCGCTCGGTCAGCTTCTGTATCGGCTCGCGGACATTCCGGGCATCGCTCGCCTGCGTTACTCGACCAGCCATCCCCGCGACGTCGATGAGGCACTGATCGAAGCCCACCGGGACATTCCGGCCGTGATGCCGTTCGTGCATCTGCCGGTGCAGTCCGGCTCCGACCGGATCCTGGAGGCGATGAACCGCAAACATACCGCCGCCGACTATGCGAGAACCGTGGAGCGGTTCCGCAAGGTGCGCGAAGACATTGCCTTTTCATCGGATTTTATTGTCGGTTTTCCGGGTGAAACCGAGGAAGATTTTTCCGCAACACTCGCGCTGGTTCGCCAAATCGGCTACGCTGGCGCCTATTCGTTCAAGTATTCGCCCCGGCCCGGGACACCGGCCGCGGACATGCGGGAGACGGTTACGGCCACTGTGATGGACGAGCGATTGGCGCGGCTCCAGGAGTTGATCGACAGCCAGCAGGCTGCCTTCAACGCGGCAGTGATCGGCAAGACGGTCGATGTGCTGTTCGAGCGCGCCGCGCGCAATCCCGGTCAGGTCGTCGGCCGCACTGCTTACCTGCAACCTGCTCACGTCATGGCGCCGCCCGACATCATCGGCCAGGTGCTGCCCGTCGCCGTCGACAGCCTCGAGCGCTACAGCCTGATCGGCGTACTCGCAGGTCCAGCCGCTTCTCCCGTCTCGTCACTTTCCCAGTCCGCCATGACCACCGGAGCCTGAACCCTTGCCAAAAAGCGCATCGGATTCGCCGACACTCGCCCCTGGCCGCAAAAACGACCGAGACGTTCCAACACCGCACGAAGCCCAAATCGTCGTCGCCTTCGATGACAACGGCGCAGCCTCCGCACTGGTCGGTCCCTACGGACAAAACCTCGCCTTGATCGAGCGCCGCCTTGGCGTTGTCGCCGACTCGCGGGGCAATCACATCACCGTCGCCGGCTCGCGCGACGGCTGCGATGCCGCGCGGCGCGTACTTGAAATGCTCTATGAGCAGGCTGTGCGCAGCCAGGACATTGCCCAGGGCGATGTCGAAGGCGCGATCCGCGCCGTGATCGCGCAGGGCTCGCTGTTTGAATTCGATCCGAAAGCCGCGAAATCGCAGTTCGAGGAAATCAATCTGCGCAAGCGCCCGGTGCGGGCGCGCACCGCCGCGCAGGATTCATACATTCGCGCGTTGAAGCGGCACGAGCTGGTGTTCGGCATCGGCCCCGCCGGCACCGGCAAGACATGGCTCGCGGTGGCGCAGGCCTGTCAGTTGTTCGAGCGCAAGGAAGTCGACCGCATCATCCTCTCACGCCCCGCCGTTGAAGCGGGCGAGCGGCTTGGATTCCTGCCCGGCGATATGCGCGAGAAGGTCGATCCGTATCTGAGGCCGATCTACGACGCGCTGTATGACCTGATGGACTCGCGCATCGTCGAGCGCGGCCTGCAGAGCGGCGAAATCGAAATCGCACCGCTGGCCTTCATGCGCGGCCGCACCCTGACCAACGCAGCGATCATTCTGGATGAAGCGCAGAACACCACATCGATGCAGATGAAGATGTTCCTGACGCGTCTCGGCGAGAACAGCCGCATGATCATCACCGGCGATCCGAGCCAGGTCGACCTGCCCAATGGCCAGCCGTCGGGGCTGGCGGAAGCCGCCAAGCTGCTCGACGGCGTCGAAGGCATCGCCCAGGTGAGATTCCAGGCGCAGGACGTGATCCGCCATGAACTGGTGGCGCGGATCGTTGCCGCATATGAAGGCGTGCCGAAGCAGCCCGGCGCAGGCACCCCTTGATGCATCGATGAAACAGAGCGCCAGTTGCAACCAAGATCTTTGACATGACGTCCGCCGACATACCCGCGACCGAAGTCCTCGTCACCGCCGACTGCTGGAACAGCGAGAGCGATGCGGAGACGACGATTCATCGCGCCATCGAAGCGGCCGCCGCCATGGTCGACGCCGACACCGCCGATGCCGAACTGGCGATCATGCTGACCGACGATGCAGGCATCCGCACGCTCAACAAGAACTGGCGCGGCATCGACAAGCCGACCAACGTGCTGTCGTTTCCCGCGCAGCAATCGGAGCGCGCCGACGACGACGCCCCGCGCATGCTTGGCGATATTGCAATTGCCTATGAAACCACACGTTCCGAGGCCGATGCCGAGCACAAGCCGTTCGAGCACCATCTCAGCCATCTGGCGGTGCATGGTTTTCTCCATCTGATCGGCTACGATCACGAAAACGATAACGACGCCGAGATCATGGAAGGTCTCGAGCGTGATATTCTTGCGCAGCTCGGAATTCCCGATCCTTACGCGCACGACGACCAGGTGAACTAAGTGCCCAGCTCTCTCGCCGACAAGTCCGACAGCGATCCTTCCGAAACGGCGGGACCGGGCAATCTGCCGGTGCCGGTTCAGCAGGTCGAGGTGCTCCGGCCATCGTCGGAACTTTGGCTGATGCGCGCGCTGCGCACGCTGTTCGGATGGAAGGCGGGATCCGCCCGCGCCGACCTCCAGGTCGTGCTTGATGCTACCGCGCCGGACGAAACCAGCTTCACCACGATCGAACGCACCATGCTGCGCAACATCCTGGGGCTGCATGAGCGGCGGATCGCCGACGTCATGGTGCCGCGCGGCGACATCGTCGCGGTCAAGCGGGATATTTCGCTCGGCGAATTGATGAGCCTGTTCGAGAGCGCCGCTCATTCGCGCCTCGTGGTCTACAACGACACCCTCGACGATCCGGAAGGCTTCGTTCATATCCGCGACCTGCTCGCGTTCATCACAGCGAAGGCGAAGGTTGCGGACGAGGTCAACGCCAAGCGCAAGAAGCCGTTTCCAGCGGGACTCGATCTGCGTTCGGTCGATCTGCGCATGAAGCTGTCCGACGCCAGCATCATGCGCAAGCTGATCTATGTTCCGCCGTCGATGCCGGCCATCGATCTGCTCGCGCAGATGCAGGCGACGCGCATCCATCTGGCGCTGGTGGTCGACGAGTACGGCGGCACCGACGGTCTGGTGTCGATCGAGGACATTGTCGAGCAGGTGGTCGGCGAGATCGACGACGAGCACGACAGCGACGAGACACCGTCCGTGGTCCGGCAATCCGATGGGTCGTTCATCGCCGATGCGCGCGCCAGCCTGGAAGACGTGCAATCCGTGGTCGGAGAGGAGTTCGACACCGGCGAAGCTGGCGAGGATGTCGATACGCTCGGCGGCTATCTCGTTACGCAGGTCGGCCGCCTGCCGGTGCGCGGTGAAATCATTTCCGGACCGGGGGAGTTCGAGATCGAAGTGCTCGACGCCGATCCTCGCCGCGTCAAACGTGTGCGCATTGGAACGCAGAAGGACCGCTCCAATCTGCGTCATCGCGAGTTGCGCCGCAGGGAAGCCGCGAACGATGCCGCGCAGGCCCAGGCCAACGACAACACCAATCCGGCTTCATCCAGCGACGGCGCCGGCAATCGATGAAATCCTTCCGCGCGCTCATCTCCGGCATCATCCTGTCATGGGGATGGAAGCGCGCAATGATCGCGCTCACCGCGGGCGCACTGTCGGCGCTGGCGATGGCGCCATTCAACGCGTGGCCGATTCTCTTTCTGACGGTACCGGTCGCGGTCTGGCTGATCGATGGCGCCGGCGCGGGACGCCTCGGCGGCATTCCCGCAGCTGCGCTCAGCGGCTGGTGGTTCGGCTTCGGCTATTTCGTCGCGGGACTTTATTGGGTGGGCTACGCCTTCCTCGTCGACGCCCAGACTTTTGCGTGGCTGCTCCCGTTCGCGGTCATGGGCCTGCCGGCAGGCCTCGCGCTGTTTATGGCTTTCGGCTTCGCGCTTGCGCGGCTGATCTGGACGCCGGATTCGTTTCGCATACTGAGCCTCGCCTGTGCGCTCACCGTCAGCGAATGGCTGCGCGGACATATCCTGACCGGTTTCCCCTGGAATGCGTTCGGCTACGCCCTGACCGAACCCCTGGCGCTCGCGCAGAGCGCCTCGCTCATCGGCCTGTGGGGTTTGACGTTTATCGCAGTCGCCGTATTTGCATCTCCCGCCGTGCTGATCGACGACCGGCACGTCACGCCCCGTCCATGGATTCCGCTTGTCGCCTCTCTTCTCGTGCTTGCGGTGATGGGCGGCTATGGCGCAAGCAGGCTTGCGCGGCAGCCGACTCAATTCGCCGACAAGGTCAAGCTGCGGCTGATGCAGCCGAACCTGCAGCAGGATGTGAAGTTCAACTACGCCGCAAAGCAGATGGTGATGGACAAGTATCTGTCGCTGTCGGATCGCGCGACCGGCCCGCAATCGAGTGGCGTGCGCGACTCCACCATCCTGATCTGGCCGGAATCCGCGTTTCCATTTTTCCTGACGCGCGAAGCCGACGCGATGGCGCAGATCGCGAACCTGCTGCCACCGGGAACGGTGCTGGTGACGGGGGCGATTCGCCCGCCGGATCAGCCTGCCGGAACGCAGATCACCCGCGCCTACAATTCGATTTATGTCATCGATCACGATGGAACCATCCTGTCGATATACGACAAGCTGCATCTGGTTCCATTCGGTGAATACCTGCCGTTTCAGTCTGCAATGGAAAAACTCGGCTTCGTGCAGATCACCAAGGTACGCGGCGGTTTCATTCCGGGCGACCGGCGCCGGACGATGACGGTGCCGAACGCCCCGCGCATGCTGCCATTGATCTGCTACGAGGCGATCTTTCCGGGCGACGTCGTGCCCGGCGATGACCGTCCCGGCTGGATCGTGAACCTGACCAACGACGGATGGTTCGGCATTTCGACCGGCCCCTATCAGCATCTGCAACAGGCTCGCCTGCGCGCTGTTGAAGAGGGCCTGCCCATCGTCCGCTCTGCGAACACAGGCATCTCTGCGGTGATCGATCCGTTCGGTCGCATCATTGCGCGATTGGGGCTTGGCACCGAGGGCGTGCTCGATTCAGCCTTGCCCAAGCCAGCCTCTCCGACGCTGTTCTCGCGCGTTCGCGATATGCCGGTGGCGCTGGCGGTAGCATTGTCGACAGTTATCGTTATTCGACGCCGCGCGAAACAAAAGCTCTGACATCGCCGTAACTCTTCTGACGCGCGGTATTCTGGACATGTGTCCAGACCGTCCATCGCTATTCGAGGGTTCAATCGGCCTCAATGCGGTCACAGGGTTTAACCTAAATTCTTCATCACGGACGCGACAAGGATTTGACGATGCTGGCGCAAGAAGCGTATTCCGGACTGGTCATCGCCAACAGGTTCACCATCGTTTTCCATTTTTTGCCGATGACGCGGAGCTTGTAGATGACGACCAAGGCGCCCAATCCTGTTGACAAATATGTTGGCAGCCGCGTGCGCATGCGCCGGATCATGCTTGGCATGAGCCAGGAAAAACTCGGCGAAGCGCTCGGCCTGACATTTCAGCAGGTGCAGAAATACGAGAAGGGCACCAACCGCATCGGTGCAAGCCGGCTGCAGCAGATCTCGGACATTCTTCAGGTTCCCGTCTCGTTTCTGTTCGAAGGCGGCCCGGCCGGTCCGAACGCGCTGGCGGGATTGAGCGAGGCGCAGTCCCCCGCCTATGTTTCAGATTTTCTCGCGACCTCCGAAGGACTCGCGCTGACGCGGGCCTTTACACGGATTACGGATGCCAAGCTCCGCCGCAGCATTGTGGAACTCGTCGAGCAGATGGCGGCGCGCGAACAGTCCGACCCTTCATAACCTGAACGCACCGACGGGCGTGCGGATCTGGCAGGATCGCCGGACGTGCCCATGATCGATTTCACCCAGATCGTTCCGCGTGAGCGATGGATCGCCCCAGCCGGTAATTACGATGACCGCGAACGACCCAACTTCTTCACACCGGCAGAATGCCGAGCACGGGCAGGGCTCGTTTTTCGGCAGGCGCAAGGGACACAAGCTCCGCAATCATCAGGCCGACCTGATCGAAAATCTGCTGCCGCATCTCGCGCTCGACCTCGATCGCGCGGACGCCTCCGATCCGGGCGCGCTGTTCCAGGCGCCCGTCGACGAGATGCGCCTTGAGATCGGATTCGGCGGTGGTGAACACCTGATCGCAGAAGCACTCGCATTTCCGCGAACCGGATTCATCGGCTGCGAGCCTTACGTCAACGGCATGGCGAAAATTCTCGCGCAGATCGAAGCGCACAACATCGCCAACATCCGTCTGTTCGCGGGCGACGCCGCCGAATTGCTCGCGTGGGCGCAGCCGTCGAGCTTTGCACGCATCGACCTCATTCATCCCGATCCGTGGCCGAAGCGGCGGCACTGGAAGCGGCGCTTCGTTCAGGACGCCACCATCGCCGGGATGTCGCGCATCCTCAAACAGAACGGCGAATTTCGCTTTGTCTGCGACATCGACGATTACTGTGCATGGACCTTGATGCACATGCAGCGCTCTGCGGATTTCATCTGGACAGCGGAGCGCGCCGACGACTGGCGGCTGCCATGGCCGAACTACACCATGACGCGTTATGGCAGAAAGGCTGACCGCGAAGGACGCAAGGCCGCCTATCTCATCTTCCGGCATACGCGTTCTTAGGCCGGCAAACCCTTGTCGCGCAGGCGCCAGAACGTCAGCACCCGCAGCGCCGTCGCGGGCGACAAACGCTCATAGTTGATGCGGGCTTCTTCGATGTCCGGGCCGGCAGGCACGCGTCCCGGTCCCAGCCGCAGCACCACCAGGGCCCTCACCGTCGCCCATTCCAGCCCGATCGATTTTCCGAGCAGCAGAATGGGATCGTAGCGATCGCCGAGCATCAACTGGTGCACCACCGACAGCCGCATGCCTGTCAGCGCTGCGAGCGCCGCGATCGATTCCTCGTACTTGTGCGGCTTGGCGAAACCAAGCAAGGCTGCCTCGTTGAGTTCTCCCGCCTGATGCAGCGCCAGGATGGCGCGCTGGGCCGGCTCGAAATCGCGCACCTGTGGCTGCGTCTTCGGCGCGCCGGAAATCTCGATCATCGCCTGATTGATCGCCGCCTTCTGCTTCGGCTTCGCCGTATCGAACATCCGGCGGCGGACAAGATCGACGGACTTTGCCAACAGCTGCTTCAACGACGCTGCGGGGAGATCCTCGCGCTGGCCGACGGTGAGCGCCAGCATGCCGTCGTCGATGGCGCGCTTGACCAGCCCCGAATAGCCGTACTCGGAAAATTCCGCACCGGTATTGGCCGCGACATGGCGCACCACATCGCGGTCGCCGCGGCGGACGATCACATCGGTCACGGACGGAGACAGTGCCGGGCGCCCTGAGATCGCCGCCAGGTGTTCCTGACCCTTGGCGCGCGCGATTTCGATGAGTGTCGGATCGTCAAGCAGCGGCGACCGGCTCAGGATCGGACCGGCAATCTTGATTTCGTTTTCGTGCGCCAGTTGCTTGACCAGCGTCGGCGGGGCGTTGTCCAGCTTGGACAGCCGCTCCGCCAGTTCCACGCGTGTCTCGATTTCGGTTGCCGGCACAAGCCCGACCAGAATGTCGTCGAACAGCGCGACATGCCGGGTCTCGAAGTGCGCGGCGCCCTGAAGAAAAAGATCGGAAATCCGCTCGATCGCCGCCGCCCGCCTTTCAGCGGTGCCGTTCTTGACGATGTCATCGAGTTCGGGAATCAGGGAAAGGGCAGCTGCCATAAGCGTCTCTGGTCGCCGCTGGCACCGCGGTTTTACCGCAGGCCTCGAAGCGTTCGGGACTGTAGGTCACGCCAGATGAATGAACGGTTAGCCGGAAAGGTCACTTTGAGGACAGATGCCTGAAATGCGGCCGCGCTGGCGTCCGGATGCCGGGAGTTTGACCCAAGACCCTACGCCCGTTCGGCAAATCGGCACCCTGGCGGCCTTAAAACGGGTTCCGCAAGCGGTCCGCTCGCGCGGGAAGCCCTTGCCGCACAGGCCAAAAACGTCTATATCCGCGGCAACTGATAAATTCTCATACGCACACGTAGGAGAGTGGGCCCCCCGGGACCCGCTCTTTTTTATTACTTGATGGCCCGTGCCGCATGCAGCGGCGGACCGATAACCATAAGAGCACTTTTGACCCTGGACATGAGCGATCCTGCCGACGTTGCCATTGACGCCGAACTGCTTGCCGAACCGCGCCTCGTGGTCGAGCCGGGCGTCGGCGCGCGCGTGGCGACTGTCGCGGCGCCGGTCCTGCAGGGCATGGGCTACCGGCTGGTCCGGATCAAGGTTTCGGGCGAAGCCGGATGCACCGTCCAGATCATGGCGGAGCGGCCTGACGGCACCATGCAGATCGAGGATTGCGAAGCGATCTCGAAGGCGCTGTCGCCGGTGATGGATATCGCCGATCCGATCCAGCGCGCCTACCGCCTTGAGATTTCGTCTCCCGGCATCGACCGGCCGCTGGTGCGGCGTTCCGACTTCGAGCGTTACATCGGCCATCTCGTCAAAATAGAGATGGCCAATCCGCATGATGGACGCAAACGTTTCCGTGGCTTGATCCAGGGCCTCGAAGGCAACGCTGTCCGCATCGTGCGCGAAGACGCCAAGCCGGATCACAAGGGCGCGCAGGAACAGGACGTGCTGCTTCCGATCGAGGATATTGCCGGAGCAAATCTCGTTCTGACAAACGCCCTGATCGCGGAATCGATGCGCCGCGGCCGCGACGTCGAGCGCGAGCAGCTCGAGCAATCCGGCGCACTGCCGCAGCCCCCGGAACATGCCCGCCGCGCGCGTGAAAAGCGCGACCTGACCAAAAGCAACAAGCCGAAGCCGAAAGCTTCGGCCAAAGCGCCTCCGAAGAATACGAAAGCTCACCGCCTCGCCGCCGAAGCGAAAAAGCGCGCAGGCAAACCGGACCACCACGAAGGAGACTGAGCCATGGCCGCTGTCAGCGCCAATAAACTCGAATTGCTGCAGATCGCCGACGCCGTCGCACGCGAAAAGTCGATCGACCGCTCGATCGTGATCGCCGCAATGGAGGACGCCATCGCCAAGGCGGCCCGCGCCCGCTACGGCTCCGAGACCGACGTGCATGCCGAGATCGACGCCAAGAAGGGCGAATTGCGGCTGTCGCGCCACATGCTCGTTGTCGAGCAGGTCGAGAATTCCTCGAACCAGATTTCGCTGAAGGACGCGCAGCGCGCCAACCCCGGCGCCCAGATCGGCGACACCATCGCCGACACGCTGCCGCCGCTGGAATACGGCCGCATCGCCGCACAGAGCGCCAAGCAGGTGATCGTGCAGAAGGTGCGCGAGGCCGAGCGTGACCGGCAATATCAGGAATTCAAGGATCGCATCGGCGAGATCGTCAACGGCGTCGTCAAGCGCGTCGAATACGGCAGCGTGATCGTCGATCTCGGCCGCGGCGAAGCCATCGTGCGGCGCGACGAAATGCTGCCGCGCGAAGTGTTCCGCAACGGCGACCGCGTCCGCTCCTATATCTTCGATGTGCGCCGCGAAACCCGCGGGCCGCAGATTTTCCTGTCGCGCACCCATCCGCAGTTCATGGCGAAGCTGTTCGCGCAGGAAGTTCCCGAAATCTATGACGGCATCGTCGAGATCAAGGCGGTGGCCCGCGATCCGGGCTCGCGCGCGAAGATCGGCGTGATCTCGCGGGATTCCTCGGTCGATCCGGTCGGCGCCTGCGTCGGCATGCGCGGCTCGCGCGTGCAGGCCGTGGTGAACGAACTGCAGGGCGAAAAGATCGACATCATTCCGTGGTCGCCGGATATCGCCACCTTCGTGGTCAACGCGCTGGCGCCTGCCGAAGTCGCGAAAGTCGTGATCGATGAAGACCGCGAGCGCATTGAAGTCGTGGTGCCCGATACCCAGCTATCTCTTGCGATCGGCCGCCGCGGGCAGAACGTGCGTCTTGCCTCGCAGCTCACCGGCTGGGACATCGACATTCTGACCGAACAGGAAGAATCGGAGCGCCGTCAGGCCGACTTCGAGAATTCGACCCGCGTCTTCATGGAAGCCCTCAATGTCGACGAAGTCGTCGGCCAGTTGCTGGCGTCCGAAGGGTTCGGTTCGGTCGAGGATCTGGCGCTGGTGGACCCACGGGAACTCACCAGCATCGAGGGCTTCGACGAGGAAACCGCCAACGAGCTGCAAAGCCGTGCCCGCGAATATCTTGAACAGCTCGAGGCAGAACTCGAAGCGAAGCGAAAGGAACTGGGCGTGGAAGACGCTTTGACGACTGTGCCGGGCGTAACCGCCAAGATGCTTGTGAAATTCGGCGAGAATGACATCAAGACCGTCGAGGATCTGGCCGGCTGCGCCACCGACGATCTGGTCGGCTGGGTGGAGCGCAAGGACGGCGAGACCACCAAGCACGCAGGCATTCTCGACGCCAACGAGATTTCGCGCGAAGACGCCGAAGCCCTGATCATGCAGGCGCGCGTTGTCGCCGGCTGGATCACCGAAGCCGATCTCGCCAAGCAGTCCGAGGAAGCCGCGGCTTCCGAAGAAAACCCGGCGTAAGCAGAACGAAGCCGATGAAGCGAGGTACGGACAACATCATGTTCCGCAAGAGTTGAAGGAAATGACCCGCGCATGCTTGCCATCGCTGATCACGCAGATCTCGACAACGGACCCCGGACAAAATCCGGGACCGAGCGGATGTGCGCGGTCACGCGGCAAGTCGCGCCGATCGATGACCTGATCCGCTTCGTCCTCTCCCCGACCGGCGAAACCGTTCCCGACCTGAAGCGCAAGCTGCCGGGACGCGGGCTATGGGTTTCGCTGTCGCATGCCGCCGTGACGGAAGCCGCGAAGCGCAACGTGTTTGCACGCAGCTTCAAGCGCAACGTCCAGGTGTCGAAGACCCTGGCCGACGACGTCGACCGCATGATGGTCCGGGGGGCCTCCGAAGCCCTCGCCATGGCCGCGAAGGCCGGCCAGGTGGTGTCGGGTTTTTCCAAGGTTGAAGGCGCCATCGAGGGGCGGCAGGCGGTAGCCCTGATCCACGCCACGGACGGCGCTCCGGACGGAATCCGCAAGCTGAATGCCAGACTTGCCGCCGTAATGCGGGAAAACGGTGCGAAATCAGCGGATTTCCCCGTTATCGGCGTCCTGACCACCGATGAATTGGATTTGGCACTCGGGCGGGCAAATGTGGTACATGCTGCCCTGCTCGCGGGCCCGGCAAGCAAGACCTTCCTCGCACGTTGCCAGACGCTCTCCCGATTTCGGGGGACGGGTGGCGGTCACGATGGCGGGATTGATCAGAATAACTAGGGCATGGCCGTCTGATACGGCATGCGAGCAACGAACGAGATTGGGACTGTTGAATGGCTGATACGAAAAATCCTGGCGATAAGACGCTGAGCGTCGGTTCTAAAACTCTGTCGCTGAAACCGCGCACAGAGACCGGCGTCGTGCGCCAGAGTTTCAGTCACGGCCGCACCAAGCAGGTGGTGGTCGAGAAGAAAACCAAGCGCCGCCTCGCCGGCGATCCCGCGCCGGCGCCTGAAGCTGCGCCCGCCGCGCCTGCTCCGGCACCTGTTGCTGCACCTGCGCCGCGCACGCAGGCGCCCGCGCCGCGTCCGGCTTCACGCCCCTCCGGCGTCGTGCTGCGCACCCTGACCGAAGACGAGCAGAGCGCACGCGCAACCGCGCTGGCCGATGCGCGTGTTCGCGAAGAAGAAGAGCGCCGCGCGGCGGAAGCCGAGGCTGCACGCCGCAACACCAAGGAATTCAAGGAACAGCAGGAGCGTGAAGCAGCCGAAGCCCGCAAGAAGGCTGAGGAAGAACGCCATCGCGCCGAGGAAGAAGCCAAGGCCCGCGCCGAGCGTGAAGCCAACAAGCGCACCGAAGCTGCCGCAAAGGCCGCCGCTGCCGCAGCGAAGGCCCCGGCCGCTCCGGCCCGTCCGGCGCCCGTGGCCGCCGACGGCTCAGACGATGATGAAGCACCGCGCATGGTGCGCCGTCCCGGCGGCGGACCGGCACGTCCGGTCGTCGCGGCGAAGCCTGCCGCGAAGCCCGGTCCTGCGAAGCAGCGCGGCCGTCTGACCATTGCGACTGCGCTGAACGCCGACGATGTGCGCGAGCGTTCGATCGCCTCGTTCCGCCGCCGCACCCAGCGCCTCAAGGGCCATGCATCCAACGAGCCGAAGGAAAAGCTGATCCGCGAAGTCACGATTCCCGAAGCCATCACGATTCAGGAACTCGCCAACCGCATGGCCGAGCGTGCCGTCGATATCATCCGCCTGCTGATGAAGCAGGGCGCGATGCACAAGATCACCGACGTGATCGACGCCGACACCGCGCAGCTGATCGCCGAGGAAATGGGCCACACCGTCAAGCGCGTCGCCGCGTCGGACGTGGAAGAAGGCCTGTTCGACGTCGCAGAAGATCATGCCTCGGACACCACACCGCGTCCGCCGGTCGTGACCGTCATGGGCCACGTCGATCACGGCAAGACCTCGCTGCTCGACGCCCTGCGCCACGCCAATGTGGTCAGCGGTGAAGCCGGCGGCATCACCCAGCACATCGGCGCCTATCAGGTGACTTCGCCGGAAAGCGGCAAGAAGATCACCTTCATCGACACCCCCGGCCACGCCGCGTTCACCGCGATGCGCGCGCGCGGCGCCAAGGTCACCGACATCGTGATCCTTGTCGTGGCCGCCGACGACGGCGTCATGCCGCAGACAATCGAGGCGATCAACCACGCCAAGGCGGCGAAGGTTCCGATGATCGTTGCGATCAACAAGATCGACAAGCCGGACGCCAAGGCCGAGCGCGTGCGCACCGAACTGCTACAGTATGAAGTGCAGGTCGAATCCTTCGGCGGCGACGTCGTCGACGTCGAAGTGTCCGCCAAGAACAAGACCAATCTCGACAAACTGCTCGAAATGATCGCGCTGCAGGCCGAACTGCTCGACCTGAAGACCAATCCGGATCGTCCGGCCGAAGGCACCGTGATCGAAGCCAAGCTCGATCGCGGCCGCGGTCCGGTGGCGACCGTGCTGGTTCAGCGCGGCACCCTGCGGGTCGGCGACATTATCGTGGCCGGTGCCGAAATGGGCCGCGTCCGCGCACTGATCAACGATCAGGGCGAGACCGTACAGGAAGCAGGCCCGTCGGTTCCGGTTGAGGTTCTCGGCTTCAATGGTCCGCCGGAAGCCGGCGACCGCCTTGCTGTCGTCGAGAACGAAGCCCGCGCCCGTCAGGTCACCGATTATCGTGCACACCAGAAGCGCGAGAAATCAGCGGCCAGCAGCGCCGGCATGCGCGGTTCGCTCGAGCAGATGATGTCGCAGCTCAAGACCACGGGCCGCAAGGACTTCCCGCTGGTCATCAAGGCTGACGTGCAGGGCTCGCTGGAAGCCATTCTCGGCTCTCTCGAGAAGCTCGGCACCGACGAAGTTGCTGCGCGCATCCTCCATGCGGGTGTCGGCGGCATCTCGGAATCCGACGTGACGCTGGCGGAGGGTTTCAACGCTGCGATCATCGGCTTCAGCGTCCGCGCCAACAAGGAAGCGGCCGCTCTCGCCAAGCGCAACGGCATCGAAATCCGCTACTACAACATCATCTACGATCTCGTGGATGACGTGAAAAAGGCGATGTCCGGCCTGCTGGCGCCGACCTTGCGCGAAACCATGCTCGGCAATGCGCAGATCCTCGAAGTGTTCAACATCTCGAAGGTCGGCAAGATCGCAGGTTGCCGCGTCACTGACGGCAGCGTGGAACGCGGCGCCAATGTGCGCCTGATCCGCGACAACGTCGTCGTGCACGAGGGCAAGCTGTCGACACTGAAGCGCTTCAAGGACGAAGTGAAGGAAGTCCAGTCCGGCCAGGAATGCGGCATGGCCTTCGAGAACTACCAGGATATGCGTGTCGGCGACGTTATCGAGTGCTATCGCATAGAGACCATTCAGCGCTCCCTGTAAGTCCAAGTCTTCAGGGCGCGTTGAATTAAGACGGGACGTCATGCCCGCGAGCCTGTCCCCGGCGTGACCGGGGATCTCGCGGGCATCCACGTCTTCATTAAGTTCACAGCAAGGATGTCCATGGCGGGCCAGGCCCGGCCATGTCGTCTGAATTTTTCAGGACTGTTTCATGCCCCGCCAACAACGCGGCAAGTCACAAGGCTCATCGTCCGGCGCATCGCAGCGGCAGTTGCGAGTCGGCGAGCTTGTGCGCCACGCCATCTCCGATCTCCTTTCACAGGGGAGCGTGCACGATCCTGCGCTCGAGGGTCACATCATCACCGTGCCCGAAGTGCGGATGTCCCCCGATCTCAAGCTGGCAACGATCTATGTGATGCCGCTCGGCGGACGCGGCATCGAGGACGTGATCGCAGCGCTCGACCGCAACAAGAAGTTTCTCCGCGGCGAAGTCGCGCATCGCGTTAACCTAAAATTTGCGCCTGATCTTCGCTTCCGCGTTGACGAACGATTCGACGAAGCAGAACGGATCGAGAAATTACTGAGAACACCCGCGGTTCAAAAAGACCTCAAGACAGATTCGGACCAAGACTGATGAATGTGACGACCCCAGACCGCGTGATCGAACAGCAAACCGCCGATTCGAACGCGCCTGCCGAAAATAAATTTTCTGATGCCCGCACGCGGCATAACGATCCGCGCCAGCAAGGCGGAAAGCAACGTCAGCAGGGCGGCCAGCAGAAGCGCGACCGCCGCGACGTTCATGGATGGGTGATTCTCGACAAGCCGATCGGCATGACATCGACCCACGCCGTCGCCGTGCTCAAGCGCCTGTTCAATGCCAAGCGCGCGGGCCACGCCGGCACCCTCGATCCGCTCGCCTCCGGCGGACTGCCGATTGCGCTCGGCGAAGCCACCAAGACCGTTCCGTTCGTGATGGACGGCCGCAAGCGCTACCGCTTCACGGTCCAGTGGGGCGAGGAGCGTGACACCGACGACACCGAGGGCCGCGCCACCCAGACCAGCCCGGCCCGGCCTTCCGTCGAGGCGATCCGGGCCTTGCTGCCGCAGTTCACCGGGACCATCGAGCAGATCCCGCCGCAGTATTCGGCGATCAAGATCCAGGGCGAACGGGCCTATGACATGGCCCGCGATGGCGAGGTGGTTCCCCTGCAGCCCCGGCCGATCGAGATTCACGAGTTAATCCTTGTCGAACAACTAGATGGCGACCGCTCGGTGTTCGAGGCCGAATGCGGCAAAGGGACCTATGTCCGGGCGCTGGCCCGCGATATGGGCCGGATTCTGGGGTGTTTTGGCCATATTTGCGCGCTCCGGCGCACGATTTGCGGGCCTTTTACCGAAGAGGACATGATTCCGCTGGCAGATCTGGAGGCTTTGTGCGATAGAGCCGCGTCTGGCGAGGGCAGCCTCGCCGACGCGCTTTTGCCCGTTGAGACCGCGCTGGACGACATCCCGGCACTGGCCGTCACACGGGCGGATGCCGCAAGGCTCCACCGGGGCCAGGCGGTTTTGTTGCGCGGACGGGATGCGCCAATTTCAAACGGCACAGTCTATGCCACCGTCGGAGGAAGGCTTCTGGCCCTCGCCGAGATTGGCAATGGCGAACTCATCCCCAAGCGTGTGTTCAACCTGACCGGGCTGACAGCTCATCCCGGCCGCAAAGAAGGTGTTTGACGATGTCGATTGCCGCAGAACGCAAAGCGGAAGTCATCAAGACGAATGCAACCAAGGCCGGTGATACCGGTTCGCCTGAGGTCCAGGTCGCGATCCTGTCGGAACGCATCGCCAACCTCACCGAGCATTTCAAGACCCACGGCAAGGACAACCATTCCCGCCGCGGCCTTTTGAAGCTCGTCTCCACGCGCCGTTCCCTTCTGGACTACGTCAAGAAGAAGGACGAGGCGCGTTACAAGGCGCTGCTCGAGAAGCACAACATTCGCCGCTAAGAAATACACGCGCGCAGGTTTGCGCGCGTTTTTGTGTGGCGTGGGAATACGCCACGCATTTCCAACGCGTGGACCTCTGAAATGTCCACGCGGCGTGTCCAGCAGCAATCCGGCGGCTGGGCGATAACGGGTGACATGCCCGTACCATCGAAAGGATGGACGCCATTCGAAATTCAAAGACCATGGCAGGATCGCCGGACGCTGACGCGCATTCGCGCAATCAGCGTCCCGCAATCTTGCGCATGGTTTTTGTGTTTCAGGCGTCCGTTCTTTCGTGAACCCATGAAAGACGAAGACAATGTTTAATGCTCATTCAGTCGAGATCGACTGGGGTGGACGTCCACTCAAACTCGAAACCGGCAAGATCGCGCGTCAGGCCGACGGCGCCGTTGTCGCCACCTATGGCGAGACCATCGTGCTTGCCACCGTCGTCGCCGCCAAGGCGCCGCGTGAAGGCGTCGACTTCCTGCCGCTCACTGTGGACTATCAGGAAAAGACCTACGCGGCCGGCCGCATTCCCGGCGGCTACTTCAAGCGCGAAGGCCGGCCCACCGAAAAGGAAACGCTGGTTTCCCGCCTGATCGACCGTCCGATCCGTCCGCTGTTCGTTGACGGCTGGCGCAACGAAACCCAGGTCATCGTGACGGTTCTGTCGCACGACATGGAAAACGATCCGGACATTCTCGCGCTGGTGGCTTCCTCCGCTGCGCTGACCCTCTCCGGCGCACCGTTCCAGGGCCCGATCGGCGCAGCCCGCGTCGGCTTCATCAACGACGAATACGTTCTCAACCCGACCCTCGACGAAATGACCGACACCAATCTCGATCTGGTCGTCGCCGGCACTGCCGACGCCGTTCTGATGGTGGAATCGGAAGCCAAGGAACTGAACGAAGAGGTCATGCTCGGCGCCGTGATGTTCGGTCATCGGCATTTCCAGCCGGTGATCAAGGCGATTATCGAACTGGCCGAGAAAGCCGCGAAGGAGCCGCGCGAGGTTTCCTCCGTGGACAACAGCGCCATCGAGAAGGACATGCGCAGCGTCGGCGAGGCCGAACTGCGCAAGGCCTATGCCATCGCGGTCAAGCAGGATCGTTACGCGGCCGTCGGCGAAGTGAAGAAGAAGGTCATGGACCACTTCTTCCCGGAAGGCCAGGAGCCGAAGTACGACAAGCTGCGCGTCGCCGGCGTGTTCAAGGAGCTGGAAGCGGACGTCGTTCGCAACAACATCCTCGACACCGGCAAGCGCATCGACGGCCGCGACGTGAAGACGGTTCGTCCGATCGTCGCCGAAGTCGGCGTGCTGCCCCGCGCTCACGGCTCGGCGCTGTTCACCCGCGGTGAAACCCAGGCGATGGTTGTCACCACGCTCGGCACCGGCGAAGACGAGCAGTACATCGACTCGCTGTCGGGAACGTACAAGGAGCGCTTCCTGCTCCATTACAACTTCCCTCCCTACTCGGTCGGCGAGACCGGCCGTCTCGGCGGCACCAAGCGCCGCGAAATCGGCCACGGCAAGCTCGCCTGGCGCGCGATCCATCCGGTGCTCCCGGCTCACCATGAATTCCCGTACACGCTGCGCGTCGTCTCGGAGATCACCGAGTCGAACGGCTCATCCTCGATGGCCTCGGTCTGCGGCGCTTCGCTGGCGCTGATGGACGCAGGCGTTCCCCTGAAGCGGCCGACCGCGGGTATCGCGATGGGCCTCATTCTCGAGGGCGACCGTTTTGCCGTGCTGTCCGACATTCTCGGCGACGAGGATCATCTCGGCGACATGGACTTCAAGGTGGCCGGCACTGAAAACGGCATCACCTCGCTGCAGATGGACATCAAGATCGCCGGCATCACCGAAGCGATCATGAAGCAGGCCCTCGCGCAGGCGAAGGACGGCCGTATCCACATCCTCGGCGAAATGGCCAAGGCGCTCACCAACGCCCGCGCCGAGCTCGGCGAACATGCGCCGCGCATCGAGGTGCTGCAGATCCCGACCGACAAGATCCGCGAAGTGATCGGCACCGGCGGCAAGGTGATCCGCGAGATCGTCGAAAAGACCGGCGCCAAGGTCAACATCGAGGACGACGGCACCGTGAAGGTCGCATCCGCCAACGGCGAATCGATCCGCGCGGCGATCAAGTGGATCAAGTCGATCGCGTCCGATCCGGAAGTCGGCCAGATCTACGACGGCACCGTGGTCAAGGTGATGGAGTTCGGCGCGTTCGTGAACTTCTTCGGACCGAAGGACGGTCTGGTTCACATCAGCCAGCTCGCCGCCAACCGCGTGCAGAAGACCTCCGACGTCGTCAAGGAAGGCGACAAGGTCAAGGTCAAGCTGCTCGGGCTGGACGATCGCGGCAAGGTGCGCCTGTCGATGAAGGTGGTCGATCAGGAAACCGGCGAAGACCTCGAGGCCAAGCAGAAGGCCGAGGGCGTTTCCGCCGCCGAGTAATTGTCTCACAACCTCGTGTGACGACCCGAAGGGGCGGCATTTTGCCGCCCCTTTTTGTTTGCCTCATGCGAAACTCGTTTTGTGCCCGCAGCGTAGCCCTGTCATGGCTCGGCTGCATTCGCACCGGATCGCATCACGCTGCCACATCAGGGAGACCACCATGACATCGATATCCCGACGCCATCTCGTCACCGCTGCCGCCGGGGTCGCGGTCTCAGCCGCCGCGCCGCGTTTCGTGTTCGCACAGGCTGCGCCGGCTCCCGCTGCTCCAGCCGCCGCGCCCGCCACCGGCCCCTTCACGCTGCCGCCACTGACTTACGCTGCCAACGCGCTCGAGCCGCATATCGATGCCAAGACGATGGAAATCCACCACGACAGGCACCATGCAGCCTACGTCGCCAACATGAACAACGTCGCCAAGATCAATCCGCAACTCGGGACGATGCCGATCGAGAACATCCTCGGCAACCTCAACGCGCTGGATGACTCGATCAAGTTCACCGTGCGCAACAACCTCGGCGGCCACGCCAACCACACCATGTTCTGGAGCATCATGGGCCCGAACGGCGGCAAGCCGGAGGGCGAGGTGCTCGCCGCGATCGACAAGGACCTCGGCGGTCTCGAAAAATTCCAGACCGATTTCAATGCGGCCGGTGGACGCCAGTTCGGCTCGGGATGGGTGTTCGTCACCGTTACCAAGGACGGCAAGCTCGCCATCGAGACGCGTCCCAATCAGGACTCGCCCATCATGGACGGCAAGCGCGTGCTGATGGGCAACGACGTCTGGGAGCACGCCTATTATCTGAACTACCAGAACCGCCGCCCCGATTATCTCAAGGCGTGGTGGAACACGGTGAACTGGGCGAAGGTTTCCGAGCGCTATGCGGCGGCGAAGGCCGGAACGCTGACCATCTGACGTCTGTATCGGGAAAAGACAAAAGGGCGGCTTTTTAGCCGCCCTTTTTCGATTCATGCGCCCATCATGGAAAGACCGTAGGTTGCGGCACCTCGTATCCTGCAGGCGCTATCGATCAGAATTACTTATCTGAGGGGAAAGAAAAACCGACTGGACCTGATGCTGGAATTCTTCCAATGTCCTGCCGGAACGGTTCTGATTGTACCGTCGCCCATGGCGAAACGCCCCAGCAACAGCGAGCGCATTTCAGAGACCTGAGAGCAATCGGGTCCTGGGCGGCACATCGGATCACACCGGCGAACGAAAAATCAAAGAACGATCGGAGAAGAACATGGACGCAAAGACTGACGACAAAGGCCTGGGCAAGTGCCCGGTCAACCATGGCGCAGGCGGTGGCACCCAGAGCAGTGCCTGGTGGCCCAATCAGTTGCGCGTCGATCTCCTGAACCAGCATTCGTCAAAGTCCGATCCGCTGGGACAGGCCTTCAGCTATCGCGAAGAGTTCGGCAAGCTCGACTACGAGGCGCTCAAGAACGACCTGCGCAAGCTGATGACCGACTCGCAGAGCTGGTGGCCCGCCGACTTCGGCCACTATGGCCCGCAGTTCGTCCGCATGTCGTGGCACGCAGCCGGCACCTACCGGCTGGCCGATGGCCGTGGCGGCGGTGGCCGTGGCCAGCAGCGCTTCGCCCCGCTCAACTCGTGGCCCGATAACGTCAACATCGACAAGTCGCGCCGCCTGCTGTGGCCGATCAAGCAGAAGTACGGCCAGAAGATTTCATGGGCGGATCTGCTGATTCTCACCGGCAACGTCGCACTTGAGACCATGGGTTTCCGCACCTTCGGTTTTGCCGCAGGTCGCGAGGATGTCTGGGAGCCGGATCTCGACGTGAACTGGGGCGCTGAAACCGAGTGGCTGAAGCACCGGACTCTCGACAAGTTTCCGGCGCCGCTCGGCGCCACTGAAATGGGCCTGATCTACGTCAATCCGGAAGGTCCGGGCGCCAACGGCGATCCGCTGTCGGCCGCTGCGTTCATCCGCGAGACCTTTGCCCGCATGGCCATGAACGACGAGGAAACCGTTGCGCTGATCGCCGGCGGCCACACCTTCGGCAAGACTCACGGCGCTGCACCCGAATCCCACAAGGGACCGAATCCGGAAGCCGCGGGCCTCGAAGAGCAGGGCCTCGGCTGGACCAGCAACTTCGGCACCGGCTTCGGCGCGGACGCTGTCGGCAGCGGCATCGAAGTCACCTGGACCCAGACGCCGGCCCAGTGGAGCAACTTCTTCTTCGAAAACCTGTTCAAGTACGAATGGGTGCAGACCCGCAGCCCCGGCGGCGCAATCCAGTGGGAAGCCAAGGACGCCGAAGCCGTCATCCCGGACGCGCACGATCCGTCGAAGAAGCGCAAGCCGACCATGCTGACCACCGACCTGTCGCTGCGCGTCGATCCGATCTACGAAAAGATCTCGCGCCGCTTCCTGGAAAATCCCCAAGCCTTCGCGGAAGCCTTCGCGCGCGCATGGTTCAAGCTGACTCATCGGGACCTTGGCCCGCGCTCGCGCTATCTCGGCCCCGAAGTGCCGAAGGAAGTGCTGGTCTGGCAGGACCCGGTGCCGGCCGTGAACCACCCGTTGATCGACGACGCCGATGTCGCGGCGCTGAAGAGCAAGATCGCAGCTTCTGGCCTCTCGGTGTCCGAACTGGTCGGCACGGCGTGGGCTTCGGCCTCGACCTTCCGCGGCGGAGACAAGCGTGGCGGCGCCAACGGCGCGCGCGTTCGCCTCAGCCCGCAGAAGGACTGGGAGGTCAATGACCCGGTGCAGCTTGCCAAGGTCATCGCCGCTCTCGAAGCGGTCCAGAAGGAGTTCAACGTCGCGAACTACGGCGGCAAGCAGGTCTCGCTTGCGGACCTGATCGTGCTCGCCGGCAATGTCGGTGTCGAACAGGCGGCGAAGGCGGCCGGTCACAGCGTGGCGGTGCCGTTCACGCCCGGCCGTACCGACGCCACGCAGGACCAGACGGATGTTCATGCATTCTCCGTCATGGAGCCTCTCGCGGACGGCTTCCGCAACTACCACAAGGCGGGAGCCGCTCTCGGTGAAGTTGCCCTGATCGACAAGGCGCAGTTGCTGACACTGACCGCGCCGGAAATGACCGTGCTGATCGGCGGCCTGCGCGCCATCAACATCAACACGGGCGGCGTCAAGCACGGCGTCCTCACCGACAAGCCGGGTGCCCTGACCAACGACTTCTTCGCCAACCTGCTCGACATGAGCACCCAGTGGAAGTCGATCTCCGACGATCAGAGCCTGTTCGAAGGACGCGACCGCAAGACCGGCGACGTCAAGTGGACCGGCACCCGCGTCGATCTCGTGTTCGGCTCAAACTCGGTGTTGCGTGCGCTGGTCGAGGTCTATGCCAGCACGGATGCGAAGGAGAAGTTCGTCAAGGACTTCGTGAAGGCGTGGACCAAGGTGATGAACGCCGACCGCTTCGATCTTGCATCGAAGCCCGCTCTGCAGGCTGCGGAATAAGCAAAGGCCGCATTGCGAAAACAAAAAACCCCGCGACAATGTCGCGGGGTTTTCCTTTGATCTCGCCCGCTTGCGCCATGCCTCGAATCCCCGCACAAAGGGGAAAAATATTCCTCCGGGAGGCATGACCATGATGAAACTCTACTGGTCACCGCGCACGCGGTCGTTCACCACGCTGTGGCTGATGGAGGAGACCGGCGTTCCGTATGAGCGTGTTCTGATCGACATTCACAAGGGCTCGCAGCGCACGCTCGAGTTTCTTGCCGTCAATCCGATGGGCAAGGTTCCGGCTCTTGCGGATGGCGATGCGACGCTGGCGGAAGCCGCTGCGATCTGCGCGTATGTCGCCGAACGTTATCCGCAGGCGAAGCTCGCGCCGGACCTCGGCGACTCGCATCGCGCGAAATATCTGTATTGGCTGTTTTTCGCGCCGGGCTGCATCGAACCCGCCATCGCCCAGATCGCCACCAAGATGGAATTGAATCCGGTCGCCGCCGGATGGGGCGATGCGCAGCGCGTATTCGACGTGCTGGAAGCTGCGCTGGAGGAAGGTCCGTGGATTCTCGGCGAGAATTTCTCCGCCGCCGATATCGCCATCGGCTCGGGCCTGAACTTCGCCGTGCGTTCGTTCAAGATGGTGCCGGCGCGTCCGGCGTTTGATCGCTATCTCGATCGCTGCGCCGAACGTCCCGCGTTCCAGCGTGCGCAGGAACTTGCCGCGGGGTGAGGTCCAGAAGACTTCAGACCGACTAGCCGGGCACAACGCGCGGATCGACGTCCTTGGCATAGTCAACGCCGTCGAGGCCAAACCCGAACAGGCGCAGGAACTGACTCTTGTATTCCGGCAGGTCCGCCAGTTCGCCGAGGGTTTCGGTGGTCAGCAGCGGCCAGCGGCGCAGCACCTCTTTCTGAACATCGTCCGAGAGCTCCCAGTCGTCGAGCCGAAGACGCAGCGCGTCATCGACCTTGGCATCGGGGCCGAGGCTGGTCCGGAACAGGCGATCGATCTGTTCGATACATCCTTCATGAAGTCCGAGCTGCTTCATGACCTTGAACAGCACCGTCCCATAAAGCGGCACCACCGGAATGGCCGAACTTGCCTGTGTGACCACGGCCTTCAGCGCCACCACGCGCGCTGCGTCGCGCCCGAGCCGGCTGCGGATGTCGTCCGCCTTGCGGTCGAGATCGACCTTGGCGCGGCCCAGTGTGCCCTTCCAGTAGATCGGCCAGGTCAGTTCGCTGCCGATATAGGTGTAATTGAGCGTGCGGAAGCCGGGCGCCAGAACGCCTGCATCCGCGAGCCGGTCGATCCAGCGCTTCCAGTCATCGCCGCCCATCACCGCGACCGTCGCCGTCGCCTCATCTTCCGTGGCAGGCGCAATGACGGTCTCGTAAACCTCGCCGCTTTCCGTGTTGAGGGTCTTGATCTCGACAGGGGCGCCGAGCGGCTTGATCGCCGAGCGATACGTGATGCCGGTGTCGGGATCGGTCCGCACCGGCGCCGCCATGCTGTAGACCAGGAGGTCGAGCTGTCCGAATTTTTCGCGCACGTGCGCGATGAAGGCATCCTTCAATTCGTTGGAGAAGGCATCGCCTTCCAGCGTGACAGGATCTCGGCCAATTCTTTTAGCTTCGATTTCAAACGCACGATTGTTGTACCACCCGGCGCTGCCCGTCCTGGTCGCCGTAGGCTCCCGCTCCAGCGACACGCCGATGGTGTCCGCGCCGCCGGCGAAGGTCGCGACGATGCGGCTCGCAAGGCCGTAACCCGTCGAGCAGCCCAGCACGGCAACGCGCTTGGGACTCTGAGCAAGTGCGCCCTGCTTGAGAACGTAGTCGATTTGCTCGCGAACATTTCTGGCGCAACCTTCGGGATGTGCCGTCGTGCAGATGAAGCCTCGCACGCGCGGTTCGATAATCATGCCCACCCCATTTCAAATCGTTGCAATTGTTCTGCCGGCCTCTCCATCACGCGCGGAGAGGCAAAATGATATTACGCATCCAGCCGCTTGAACACGAGCGTCGCATTGGTGCCGCCAAAGCCGAACGAGTTCGACAGCACCGCGCCGATCTTGGCGTTGTCGATGCGCTTGCGCACGATCGGCATGTCGGCGAACGCCGGGTCGAGTTCGGTGATGTTGGCGCTCTCACAGATGAAACCGTTGTTCATCATCAGGAGCGAGTAGATCGCCTCCTGTACGCCGGTCGCGCCCAGCGAATGGCCGGTCAGCGATTTGGTTGCCGCGATCGGCGGGCACTTGTCGCCGGTGCCGAACACCGCGCGGATTGCATTGATTTCCGGCGGGTCGCCGGCCGGCGTCGAAGTCGCATGCGGATTGATGTAATCGATCGGGACGTTCACGGTCGACATCGCCATTTTCATGCAGCGTTCGGCGCCCTCGCCCGATGGCGCAACCATGTCGTAGCCGTCCGAGGTCGCGCCGTAGCCGACGATCTCGCCGTAAATCCGCGCGCCCCGCGCCTTGGCATGTTCAAGCTCCTCAAGCACGAGGACGCCCGCGCCGCCCGCGATGACGAAGCCATCGCGGCTGACGTCATAGGCGCGCGATGCGGTGGCCGGCGTGTCGTTGTATTTTGACGACATCGCGCCCATCGCATCGAACAGCACGGACATGGTCCAGTCGAGATCCTCGCAGCCGCCGGCGAAGATGATGTCCTGCTTGCCGACCTGGATCGTCTCATAGGCATTGCCGATGCAATGGTTGGACGTGGCGCAGGCCGACGAGATCGAATAGTTGACGCCCTTGATCTTGAACCAGGTGGCCAATGTCGCGGACGCGGTCGACGACATCGCTTTCGGCACCGCGAACGGACCGACACGCTTCGGTCCCTTGGTGCGGGTGATGTCGGCGGCATCGACGATGGCGCGCGCGGACGGTCCGCCCGAGCCCATGATGATGCCGGTGCGCGGATTGACGATGTCGGTTTCTTCCAGGCCTGAGTCGCGGATCGCCTGCTCCATGGCGACGTGATTCCACGCAGCGCCCTCGCCGAGAAAACGCATCGCACGGCGATCGACAACATCCGCTGGGTTCAGCGTCGGCTTGCCGAACACCTGCGACCGGAAGCCGAGCTTGGCATAGTCTTCCGAATGGGTGATGCCTGGCTTGGCTTCGTAGAGGCTCGCAAGCACTTCCTGAGTGTTGTTTCCGATGGAAGAGACAATGCCCATCCCCGTGACCACAACTCGCCTCATGATTCCTCGCCTTTAGTTGCTGCGCCTTGAAACTTGCGCCTTCTATTGCCCGCGCCGGTTCTATAACCGGCAATTCCGAAGCTCAATTTGCGTGAGCCTATCGATCCTGCATTATGTTCCCGGCTGCAATGCGGCATCACGCGGCAGCAGGCCAACTTTCAAATCCTTGGCGCGATAGATGATCTCGCCATCGGCCGACAGCGTGCCGTCGGCAATGCCCAGCCAGAGCTTGGAGCGCATCACGCGTTTCACATCGATAGTGTACACGACCTTGGTGACGCCCGGCAGAACCTGACCGGTGAACTTGAGTTCGCTCAGTCCCAGCGCGCGGCCTCGCCCCGGCCCGCCGGACCAGCCGAGAAAAAAGCCGACCATTTGCCACAGTGCATCGAGCCCGAGGCAGCCCGGCATCACCGGGTCTCCCTTGAAATGGCATCCGAAGAACCACAGGTCTGATTTCACATCGAGTTCGGCGCGAACGAGACCCTTGCCGTACTCACCGCCGGTATCGGTGATCTCCGTGATCCGGTCGAACATCAGCATCGGCGGCAGCGGGAGCTGGGCATTGCCCGCTCCGAACAGCTCGCCCCGGCCACAGGCCAGGAGCTCTTCATAGGCGTAGCTGTTCCGGCGGTCTTTCATCTGGATCCCTTATTTTGACATGCCGGTTCTGCGGCAACTCCGCGGGACCTCTAACATAGGCCCACCGAGGGTCAAAGTGGCTGGAACAGCCCGATTCGAGGCCGTTTTTAACCTAAAACGCCCTCCGCCAGTTGCGAAAAACTTGCATGTAACTGCATCCTTTCCTATAACTAAGGGCAACAAGCCTTTTCAGCGGGCGGTCACCGGCTGCTCCAATGCGTACGAGTGTTCTGATGGATGACGTTGTAACCAACGAGACCAAGCACGACGAGCGCGCCCACCATGGGCATGCGCCGGCGCTCACCGGATGTCCGTGGCATGACGTCAACGAAATGTTGCAATCGGTCGGGCTGCGTCCGACCCGTCAGCGCATGGCGCTGGGCTGGCTGCTGTTCGGCAAGGGCGGGCGCCACCTGACCGCCGAAATGCTCTACGAGGAAGCGACCCACGCCAAGGTGCCGGTGTCGCTGGCCACCGTCTACAACACGCTCAACCAGCTCACCGAAGCCGGTCTGCTGCGTCAGGTCAGTGTCGACGGCACCAAGACCTATTTCGACACCAACACCAGCGCGCATCATCACTTCTACATGGAAGGCAACCACGAGCTGGTCGATATTCCCGACCCGAACCTCGTGCTGCAGAAGATGCCGGACGTGCCGGAAGGCTACGAGATCAGCCGTATCGACATGGTCGTGCGCCTGCGCAAGAAGCGCTGAGCCGCTCTTCATTGTCTTGAATACAAAATCGCCGGGCCCCGCCCGGCGATCTGCTTTTGGACGTCAGTTCACCTTCTCGTCGGCATAGACGCCCCACAGCCGCTGCTGTTCGATCCAGCCGTCGAAACCGCTGCCGGCAACGCGGCACCAGCCGTTGTTGCAGCGCTTGACGGTCACGACCACGCCGGCCTGAAGCTTCGCCGCGACGGCGCTGCTGGCATCCGCGCTGTCATAGATCGGCGCCAGATCGTCCTTCTTCTTCATGGTGACGACTGCGGTGCGCTTGCCCGACAGCAGCGAGTGATAGACCCAGCCTTCCGCGCCTTCCGAATCGCGGACGCGCCGCCAGTTCTCGAACTCGGCGGTGATCTCCACCGGCAGGCCGGAGCGCGTGTAGATCCAGGTCACATCCTGGTCCTTGGTCGGTCCGGCACGGACATTGACGTGGTCTGACTTGAGGCTGACATAGCGCGGCACCGGCAGACCGCTGGCGGTCGCCACGGCATCCTTGTCCTTCGCCGCGAAACCGGTCGCGGACGACGCGAGCCAGAGCGCACAAATCCCCGCAAGCAACGCAAAATTCCGAGCAAATCCCATAGCAACGTTCCTTCGTGCGGCCCCCAATGCCGCGTCCCCGCCGTCCGTCGCGCCAGCGGCATCCCCGAGCACCGCGAACGCACTTTCAGGAACCTCTGAAGGGTCTGCGGGGAGCCTTGAAGACCCGCCACGCGCCCCCTGGGGTTCTTGTCTTGGCGCGGTCTTCTGCTAGAGAGGGACCACGGGCCAAGCGCCTGAAAAGCTGCGAAAAGCTCACCGGACCGACAACGAATTTCTACCTTCGAACAGGCCGGTTAATGTGAACTGAACGGCCGGACCAAACTGTCCGGAAACGGTGACTCCGCTCAATATCGAAGGGCCTCTGGAAGAATGGTTGCGGGTAAGAAAAAGCCTCTGGTGGTGGTCACGCGCAAGCTGCCTGACAGCACCGAAACGCGCATGCGCGAGCTTTTCGACACCCGTCTCAATCTCGACGATACCCCGATGACGACGGAGCAACTCGCCGAAGCCATCCGCACCGCCGATATCCTGGTGCCGACGGTGTCCGACGAGATCACCGCCGAGCTTCTCAGCCAGCCGGACATTCGCCTCAAGCTGATTGCGAACTTCGGCAATGGCGTCGACAACATCGATGTGGCTGCGGCGATTGCGCGCGGCATCATGGTGACCAACACGCCGAAGGTTCTGACCGAAGACACCGCCGACATGACCATGGCGCTGCTGCTCGCCGTGCCGCGCCGTCTGATCGAGGGCGCATCGGTCCTGACCGAAGGCAAGGACTGGCCGGGCTGGTCGCCGACCTGGATGCTCGGCCACCGCATCGGCGGCAAACGGCTCGGCATCATCGGCATGGGCCGCATCGGTCAGGCGCTGGCGCGCCGCGCCCACGCCTTCGGGCTGCAGATTCACTATCACAATCGCCGCCCGGTGGCGCCGCAGATCGAGGAAGAATTGGGCGCGACCTACTGGGACAGCCTCGATCAGATGCTGGCGCGCATGGATTTCATCTCGGTGAACTGCCCGCACACGCCGGCGACGTTCCACCTGTTGTCGGCGCGGCGGCTCAAACTGATCCGCAAGGATGCCTACGTCATCAACACCGCGCGCGGCGAGGTGATCGACGAGGCGACGCTGACCAAGCTGATCGAGGACGGCGAGATCGCGGGTGCCGCGCTCGATGTGTTCGAGAACGAGCCGGCGGTGAATCCGAAACTCGTGCGTCTGGCCAAGGCGGGCAAGGTCGTGCTGCTGCCGCATATGGGCTCGGCCACCCTCGAGGGCCGCGTCGAGATGGGCGAGAAGGTGATGATCAACATCCGCACCTTCCTCGACGGCCACAAGCCGCCGGACCGCGTGCTGCCGGGGGTGGCGTAGTTACCCGTCCGGTTTGCGACCGATCGGGTTTTATCTCTCGTCGTCCCGCGAAGGCGGGGACGACATGGTGCTTGAAACGCGGACCTCGTGTCTGAAACGCAGAAGCTACTTATGCCCGCTCAAATCCACGATGGTCGGCTTATCGCCATTGAGCGGGTTTGACGGATCGCGCGCATAACGCAGCGTCTCGAACCGCATCGCGCGCGCATCGATCATCACCAGGCGCCCGACGAGACTCTCGCCGAAACCGACGATCTCGCGGATCGCCTCCAGCGCCATCATCGACCCGAGCACACCGGCCAGCGCGCCAAGCACGCCGGCTTCCTCGCAGGTCGGCGTGGTGCCGGGCGGCGGCGCTTCCGGAAACAGGCAGCGATAGGTTGGATTGAGATTGCCGTTCGCATCCGTTCCATGCGCGCGGATGGTGGTCAGCGAGGCATCGAACACACCGAGCGCGCCGGCGACCAGCGTCTTCTTCGCCAGATAACATGCATCCGACACCAGATAGCGCGTGGAAAAATTGTCGGAGCCGTCGACCACCACATCGTAGTCACCGAGAATGTCGAGAGCATTGGCCGCATTGAGGCGCACTGCATGGGTGCGCAGCGCGACGTGCGGATTGAGCGCGCGAATCCTGTCCGCCGCGCTCTCGACCTTCGGACGTCCCACATCCGGCGTCGCATGAATGATCTGCCGCTGCAGATTGGACAGCGACACCGCATCATCATCGACCACCCCGAGGGTGCCGATGCCCGCCGCGGCCAGATACATCAGCGCCGGGGCTCCGAGCCCGCCCGCACCGATCACCAGCACCCGGGCGGCTTTCAGCGCGGCCTGGCCGGGACCGCCGACCTCACGCAACACGATGTGACGCGCGTAGCGTTCCAGTTCTTCAGATGTCAGCATTCCGGTATCCACGTCAGCCGCTGCTTCCCAGATATTTTAGCCAGACAGATCGAACCGCGGCGGCGCTGTCGCGGACAAAGATCATTATACTGGAGCATGATCCGAAAACCGGTGTCCACTTTTCGGGATCATGCTCTATGCTTGAGGGGGCTTATTACCAGTTGCGAGACCAATCATGAAATTGCCGCTCGTCATTGCCGCGATATTGGCGGCCCTGCCCGGCTCCGCCGTCGCGCAGGCCCCGGCCAAACAGCAGCCGCAGGCCAAGCAGGCGCCTACGCAGATCAAGCCGAAGCCGGTGACGACGGTGCCGATCCGCCCGGCGGTACAGACCCCGGTCGATACCGCCAAGGCCATGGAGCAAGCCGAGCGCCTCGCGATCCAGTCGGATCTGGCCTGGGTCAGCCTCTACAACGGCGTCATCAACGGCGAGGCCAGCGACCGGATGGTCGCCGCCATCAAGGCCTTCCAGAAGGATCACGGCGCCAAGGAAACCGGTGTGCTGAACGCACAGGAGCGCAGTGCACTCAGCGCCGCCGCGAAAAAATTGCAGGACAATGTCGGCTGGAAGATCGTCAGCGATGCGACCAGCGGCGCGCGCATCGGCCTGCCGTCGAAGCTGGTGCCGCTGATCGTCAGCGACGTGAGCGGCACCAAATGGTCGTCCGCCACCGGCACCATCCAGATCGAATACGCACGCCGCAAGGAAGCCGGCGCGACCACCGCGACGGTTGCCGCCAGCGAGAAGAAGCTGAACGCACGCAAGGCGGACTACAGCGTGGTGAAGCCGGATTTTTTTGTCTTGTCCGGATCGCAGGGCCTGAAGAAGTTCTATATCCGCGGCCAGACGCGGGGCGATGAAGTCCGCGTTCTCACCATCCTCTACGATCAGGCGACCGAAGGCACCATGATCCCGGTCACGGTGGCGATGTCGAGCGCCTACAATCCGTTCCCCGGCAACGCCATCGCGCAGATCAGTCCGCCGCCACGCAAGAAGGTCGAATACTCCACCGGCATCATCGCCAGCGCGGATGGCGCCATCGTTGCCGATCGTCAGGCGACCGACGGCTGCATGACCATCGCGGTGCCGGGTTACGGCAACGCCACCCGCATCGCCGACGACGAGGCGCGCGAACTGGCGCTGCTGCGCATCTACGGAGCGACCGGTTTGAAACCGCTGGCGATGGCAGGCAATGGCGCAACGAACCCCAACGTCAGCCTTACCGGCATCTCCGATCCGCAAAACCAGGGCGGACGCAATGCCGTGACCAGCGCCGCCGCCGTTGCCGCGCCCATGGGCCCCGACGTGACGCTGTCGCCCGAGCCCGCCGTTGGTTTCTCTGGCGCGGCGGCCATCGACAGTGGCGGCAAGTTCGCCGGCATCGCGCGGCTCAAGCCCGCAGCCGTGGCCGGACCAGCGGGCACGCCGCTGCCGTCGCAGGCGCTGCTGGTCTCCGCCGATTCGGTGCGCGAGTTTCTGAAGGCGAAAGGCGTCGCCATTGCATCAGGCGCATCCGATGCCAAGGCCTCGGTGCTGCGGCTGGTGTGTGTGCGGAAGTAATCCGGTTACCGACCCTGCGATTGCAATACATCACTGGGTCTCGGCTCAAACCGGGCCATGCGCGACTGCGTCACAGCCTCGCCTTATGCGCCGAAGTTCGTCACCGTTTTGACATTTCGTCCGCGCGGCGATTCCGAAATCGATTCATGGTCGCGGCGGCATCACTTCTGACAGGTTGGACACCAGAACGTCGAGCGTCCGTTCTGCGTGAACCGCTTCACCGTGCCCTTGCATTTCGGAGTCTTGCAGGGTTCGCCCTCGCGGTCGTAGACCAGAAACGAATGCTGGAAATAGCCAAGTTCGCCGTCGGTCTGGCGGTGATCGCGCAGCGACGAACCGCCTGCCTTGATGGCCGCGTTCAGCACCGTGTGGATTGAATTCACAAGACGCCTGGCATGATCGGTGGGGCCGCCCCTGCGATCCGCCAAGGTAGAAGCCTGCCGCTTCGGTGACAGGTGCGAACGAAACAGCGCCTCGCAGACATAGATGTTGCCAAGTCCGGCGACCACGCGCTGATCCAGCAGCGCAGCTTTCAGTGACGTCTTCTTGCCGGCGCAGGACCGCGCCAGCATGGCCGCGTCGAATTCGTTGCCGAGCGGTTCGGGCCCAAGACCGCGCAGCAGCGGCTCGGCCTCCATGTCCGTGCGCGGCACGATTTTCATGTAGCCGAAGCGGCGCGGATCGTTGAACGAGATCGTCGCACCTGACGCCATGTGAAACACCACATGATCGTGCGTCCGGTTCTCGCTGCGCGGATAGTGAAAGTCGCCCGGCGTGCTCTCGCCTTCGGGAAGCATCACGCGAAACGACCCCGACATGCCGAGATGCATCAGCAGCACGTCGCCGCTGTCCATGTCGGCCATCAGGTATTTCGCACGCCGGCCGAGGCCGCTGACCACCTTACCTTCGAGGCGCGCAGCAAAATCCTTCTGGAACGGAAAGCGCAGGCCATCACGGCGCGTCTCGACACGCGCGATCCGCTGCCCCTCCATCACCGGCTGCAAGCCGCGCCGGACGGTTTCAACCTCGGGTAATTCAGGCATCGGCTGCTCTCATGCCAAGGCCTTGTCTTCTTCGCTGAAGATGATGTGATTGGAGAACGGATCGTACACCGTCATGGTGGTAGCGCCCCAAGGCTGCTTCTCGAGGCCCGGGCGCATGTAGTTGTAGCCTTTGGCGGCCAGTTCGGCGTGATAGTCGGCAAGGCCTACCGTCTCGATGGTGATATGAACTCCCGGCGAACCGCCGCCATGATGTTCGGTCAGATAGAGCTGGATCGCGCCGCGCGAGATGGCCATGAACAACGGCAGGTCCGGCTCGAAGCGATGCTCGAAATCGACCTGAAAGCTGAGATAGTCGAGATAGAATTCGCGCGCCTTGCGGACGTCGAATATCCTTAAGGACGGAATGACGCGGTTGAACTCGATCGGCATCGGCACCTTCCTCGACGGCCTGCGTGTTAACCCTGAGTCAGCGGCTTTCGGTCCGCGCGTGCATGCGCATGGTATGTAGCTTACTGCCGCGCGGCAGGCTATGGTCCCGCCGCGAAAAGCCGCCTGGATTGGAAGAGTATGGAACGGCCTGACGGAACGACGCATTTCGGCTTCCGGGATGTGGAGCTTGGCGAGAAGCAGACGCTGGTGAACGAGGTGTTTCACAGCGTGGCGAAACGCTATGACCTGATGAACGACCTGATGTCAGGCGGCATGCACCGGCTCTGGAAAGAGGCGATGATTACCGCGCTCAACCCGCCGCGCTCCGATGCGCCGTTCGCGCTGCTCGATGTCGCCGGCGGCACCGGTGACATTTCCTTCCGCGCCGCCAAGGCTGCGGGTCATGGATTTCAGGCCACCGTCTGCGACATCAACGGCGAGATGCTTGCCGTCGGCCGCGAGCGCGCGGCGGCCCAGCATCTCGATCATCAGGTCTCGTTTGTCGAAGGCAATGCTGAAGCGCTCGCGTTTCCCGACAGGAGCTTTGATGCGTACACCATCGCATTCGGCATCCGGAATGTGCCGCGCATTCCGACGGCGCTGGGCGAAGCGTATCGCGTGCTCAAGCCCGGCTCGCGATTCCTGTGTCTGGAATTCTCGTCGGTCGATGTGCCCGGCCTCGACCGGATCTACGACCTGTTTTCGTTCAACGTGATCCCGCAGCTCGGCCGCGCTGTCACCGGCGACGCTGAATCCTATCGCTATCTGGTCGAATCGATCCGACAGTTTCCGAAACCGAACACCTTCGCCGACATGATCCGCGCCGCAGGTTTTTCCCGCGTCAAATACGACATCATGTCCGGCGGCATCGTCGCGCTCCATTCAGGCTGGCGTTTGTGATTTCTGCCATCACTCATACCCTGAGGCTGGCCCGCGCGGGTTATGTGTTCGCGCGCGAAGGTGTGTTCGGCTTCGCTGATCCATCCACCATGCCGCCGCAGGCGCAGTTCGCGGTCCGCATGGCGCGCTTGATCGAGCGCCGCGGCGCTGCCACCAGCGGGCGGCTGTCCCGCGCACTGACACGGCTCGGTCCGACTTACGTCAAGCTCGGCCAGTTTCTCGCCACTCGTCCCGACGTCGTCGGCGTCACGATGGCGCGCGATCTTGAGAATCTGCAGGATCGTCTGCCGCCGTTTCCGCAAGCGCAGGCCGAGGCCGTGGTTGCCGATGCCTTCGAGAAACCTGTGGCACAGGTGTTTGCGAGCTTCGGTGAATCGGTCGCCGCAGCGTCCATCGCGCAGGTGCATCGCGCCGAGGTGGAGAAGGACGGCGTCCGCAAGACGGTCGCGGTGAAGGTGCTGCGGCCCAATGTCGGCGGCCGTTTCCGCCACGACCTCAGCGATTTCATGTTCGCGGCGCGGAACATGGAGGCCGTATCGGCGGAAGCACGGCGGCTGCGCCCGATCGAGATCGTCGATACGCTGTCGCGCTCCGTGGCGATGGAAATGGATCTGCGGCTGGAAGCCGCCGCGCTTTCCGAGATGGCGGAGAACACCCGCGACGATCCTGATTTCCGCGTGCCCTCGGTGGACTGGGACCGCACCAGCCATCACGTGTTGACGATGGAATGGATCGACGGCATCGCGCTGAACGATCGTGCCAGGCTCGAAGCCGCGCAGATCGATCTTCCCGATCTCGGCCGCAAGGTGATCCAGAATTTCCTGCGCCACGCGCTGCGCGATGGTTTCTTCCACGCCGACATGCATCCGGGCAACCTGTTCGTCGACGACACCGGACGGCTGGTCGCGGTCGATTTCGGCATCATGGGACGGCTCGGCCTGAAGGAGCGCCGCTTCCTTGCGGAAATTCTGCTCGGCTTCATCACGCGCGACTATCGCCGTGTCGCCGAGGTGCATTTTGAGGCGGGCTATGTGCCTGCGCATCATTCGGTGGAGAATTTCGCGCAGGCCATCCGCGCCATCGGCGAGCCGATCCACAACCGCGCCGCTGACGAAATCTCGATGGCAAAGCTGCTGTCGCTGCTGCTCGAGGTCACCGGCCTGTTCGATATGCGCACGCGCCCCGAACTGATCATGCTGCAGAAGACCATGGTGGTGGTGGAAGGCGTCGCACGGGGCTTCGACCCCAAGCTCGACATCTGGACCACCGCCGATCCCGTGGTGCGCGAATGGATCGCGCGCAATCTCGGACCGATCGGCCAGATCGAAGGCGCGGTGCACGGCGCCGGCGATCTCGGCAAGGTGCTGGCCGGGCTGCCGGCGATTGCCGCGCGGTCGATCGCCGTCCTGAACCAGTTCGACCAGATGACCCGTGACGGGCTCGTGCTGTCCCCCGAAACGGTCGCCGCTATCGGCAAGGCCGAAGCCAAACGCAACCGCTGGCAGACGGCGGCCCTGTGGGTGATTGCCCTGACCTTTATCGGGATACTCTGGTCCATTCGCTAAATGATTGCATTGCAGTCATGATTTGATTGCATTGATAGCATTTGGTAGGATCACCCAGCCTCAAGGGACACCCGCCATGGCCAGTCTGACTGTCCGCAAGCTCGATGAAGACCTCAAGGCCAGCCTCCGGCTGCGCGCGGCAAAGGCCGGGCGCTCGGTCGAGGACGAGGTGCGGATGATCTTGCGGGAGGCGACAGAAGGCACGGTCGCGGCCGCCGTAAGTCCTGTACACAGCACCCAACAGCCCCATCGCAGCCGGGCGCCGGAGGTCAAAGGCCTTCCTCGCGTTACCCTCATCATCGGCGGCGGCATTGCCGCCTACAAAGCGCTCGACCTGATCCGCCGCCTCAAGGAACGCGGCATCCATGTCCGCTGCGTGATGACCCGCGCCGCGCAGCAGTTTGTCACTCCGCTGACTGCCGGCGCGCTGGCGGACGAGCGCTGCTACACAGATTTGTTCGATGCCCAGAGCGAATTCGATGCCGGGCATATTCGTCTCGCCCGCGATACCGATCTGATTATCGTCGCACCCGCCACTGCCGACCTGATGGCCAAGATGGCCCAGGGCCAGGCCGACGATCTCGCCACCGCGATCCTGCTGGCGACCAACCGGCAGGTTCTGGTCGCGCCCGCGATGAACCCGCTGATGTGGGCCAACGCCGCGACCAAACGCAACGTGGCGCAGCTTGCGCGCGACGGCGTCGCCTTCATCGGCCCGAATTCCGGCGAGATGGCCGAGGCTAATGAGGCCGGCGTCGGCCGCATGTCCGAGCCGACCGAAATTGCCATCGCGGCAGATGCGATGCTGCGCCCGCCGGCCACGGGACCGCTCGCGGGGAAAAAGATTCTCATCACCGCAGGCCCGACCCACGAGCCGATCGATCCGGTGCGCTATATCGCCAACCGCTCCTCCGGCAAGCAGGGCTTTGCCATTGCCGCATCCGCCGCCGAGGCCGGCGCGGAGGTGACACTCATTTCGGGCCCGGTCGATCTCGACGATCCCGCCGGCGTGCGCGTCATTCGCGTGGAAACCGCGCGCGATATGCTGGCGGAAGTGGAGCGTGCGCTGCCGGCGGATATCGCGATTTTCGCCGCCGCCGTGGCCGACTGGCGTGTTGCCAACGCCGGCGCGCAGAAGATCAAGAAGACCTCGGCGGGCATGCCGCCGCTGCAACTGGTCGAAAATCCGGACATTCTGGCAACCATCTCGAAGCTCAAGCAAAACCGGCCAAGCCTCGTGATCGGCTTCGCGGCCGAGACGCAAAACCTGATCGAGAACGCGACCTCTAAGCTGAAGCGCAAGGGGTGCGACTGGATCGTCGCCAACGATGTGTCGCCCGCCTCCGGCGTGATGGGCGGGGACCGCAACACCGTCCACGTTCTGACCTTGGACAAAGCGAATGTTGCTGTTGATTCCTGGCCGGTGATGACGAAAGAGGAAGTCGCCGACGCCCTTGTGGCAAAAATCGCCGACACTCTTGGACAATCATCCAAATGACATCTGCCATCACTGTCGAGGTTCAACGCCTGCCTCATGCCGAGGGCCTCGCATTGCCGGCCTATCAGAGCGCGCATGCCGCCGGCCTCGACCTGCTCGCGGCGGTTCCTGAAGACACCCCGCTGACAATGCAGCCGGGACAGCGCGCTCTGGTGCCGACGGGACTCATGATCGCGGTTCCGCCGGGCCATGAGGCGCAGGTGCGGCCCCGCTCCGGCCTCGCCTTCAAGCATGGCGTGACCGTCCTCAATTCGCCGGGAACCGTCGACGCCGACTATCGCGGCGAAGTTTCAGTGCTTTTGATCAATCATGGCGACGCGCCATTCACGATCCGGCGCGGAGAACGCGTCGCCCAGCTTGTCATCGCCGCGGTGACACAGGCAAATCTGGTGGTTGTCGCATCGCTGTCGTCCACCGATCGGGGCAGCGGCGGGTTTGGTTCCACCGGACGGTAAATCGATCCCTTGTTAGAGGCGAATCGCACCGCACAATCGCTGAACTAGCCATTATTTTGCAGCGCGATTCACGTTCACGGTCTGGACTCTTACCCGGCGACTCCTCTTGAGGATATTGTCGTTCGATTCGTGTGCGGCGGTTGGGATAGATCATGTCAGGCGTGATCGAGGGGATGCGGCGGACCTTGCTGTCGTGCACTTCGATTGTGCGCGGAGGGGCGATTGGCCTTGGCGCGTGTCTTGGCGCGACGGCCCTATTCGGGGCTGCGCCTGCATTCGCGCGCGACGGATTCATTGACAGCGCACTGTCCCTCTTCCCGGCCCTCGACCGGCAGGAAATTGCGGCGCTCAGTGTCGCAGCGGCGGTGCTGGGATTTTCGGTGGTCTCGGCAATCCTGCTGATGCGCACCCGCCTTCGCGCTGCGCGGATCGAATCCCGTCTTCTGTCGGACAACCAGGCGCTCCAGCTTGAGGCGGATCGCTTTCGCGCGCTGCTGTTCGCCGAGCCGCAGGTTCTGATCTCGTGGGCTGCGGGCGAAGATCGTCCGGACATCAGCGGCGATGTCGCGCTGCTGATGCCGCACGGTGCGGACCATTTCAGTCCGCAGCGAATCCTTGCATTCGGAAGCTGGCTGCTGCCCGAGCAGGCGCTGACGATGGATCATGCCGTCGACAAGTTGCGTGAGGCAGGTGAAGGCTTCCAGCTCAATCTCACCACCGCAACCGGCCGCACCATCGAAGCGATGGGACGCGCCATCGGCGGGCAGGCCATCGTCCGGATTCGCGAACTGTCCGGCGTGAGGATGGAACTCGCCGAGGTCAACATCCGGCACAATCAATTGCTGGAAGAAACCGGGGCGCTTCGGGCCTTCGCTGCGGCTGTTCCGCTGCCGGTATGGGCGCGCCGGAGCAATGGCACGCTCAGCTTCGCCAACGTGGCCTATGCGCAGGCAACCGATGCAGCTTCGGTCTCTGACGCCATCGAACGCAGCCTCGAACTCCTCGACCATGACGACCGCGCCACCATGGCGCGTGCGCTCGCGGAGAAGAACATGTTCGAGGCGCGCGTTCCGGTCGTGACCGGCGGTCAGCGCCGTATCCTCGATATTCATGCGCTGACCGTTGCAGGCGGCAGTGCCGGGATCGCTGTCGACGCAACGGAAGCCGCCAATCTGCGCGCATCGCTTGAGCGGATGGCGGAAGCCCATCGCCGCATGCTCGATCAGCTCTCGTCCGGCGTCGCGGTGTTCGACGCGTCCCGGCGGCTGACCTTCTACAACGACTCATACCGCCGGCTCTGGGACTTCGACCGCGCATTCCTCGACGACAATCCCGACGATTCGAGCGTCATCGACCGGCTGCGCGTCGCGCGCAAGATTCCCGAACAGCCGGACTTCCGTGCCTGGAAGAACAAGCTGTTCGAAGCCTACCGCGCCATCGAACCTGCGAAAGACACTTGGTATCTGCCGGACGGACGCGCCCTCAGCGTTGTCACCACGCCCAATCCGGAAGGCGGCGTCACCTATCTGTTCGACGACGTCACCGAAAGCCTGAAGCTGGCGCGGCAGAACGACGGCCTGATCCGGGTCCAGCGTGAAACGCTGGACAACCTGTCGGAGGCCGTCGCGGTGTTCGGCAGCAACGGCCGCGCGCAACTGTTCAATCCGCCGTTCGCGCGCATGTGGAAGCTGTCTCCCGAAGCTTTGGCGCAGCAGCCGCATATCGAAACCATCGAAAAGCTCTGCCGGCCGCTGTTCGACGACAACGCGACATGGCAAATCCTTCGCGCCGCCATTACCGGCATCGACGACCGGATTTCCGTTCCGCTCAAGCTCGAGCGCAAGGACGGCAGCGTGATCGACTGCACCACGATGCCGCTGCCCGACGGCGCGACCATGCTGACGTTCCAGGATGTCACCGACACCGTGAATGTCGAGCGCGCCCTGCGCGAGCGCAATGAAGCGCTGGAAGCCGCCGACCAGATGAAGGTCGATTTCGTCCACCACGTATCTTATGAATTGCGGTCGCCGCTCACCACCATCATCGGCTTCGCGCATTTCCTCAGCGATCCGTCGACCGGGCCGATGACGCTGAAGCAGAGCGAATATCTCAGCTACATCACGACATCGACCAATGCGCTGCTCGCGATCATCAACAACATTCTCGATCTCGCCACCATCGATGCTGGCGCAATGACGCTCAATCTCGGGCCGGTAGACGTGCAAAAGACCGTCTCGGACGCGACCGCCGGCATCCAGGACAGGCTTGCGCGCGAACAGATCCGCCTCGATGTCGAGATTGATCCTGCGATCGGTGACTTCGTTGCCGACGAACGCCGCATCGTCCAGGTGCTTTACAATCTCCTTGCCAACGCCGTCGGCTTCTCGCCCCAGAACAGCACCGTGATGCTGCGTGCCCGCCGCAACGATTCAAGCGTGGTTTTCTCTGTCTCCGACTCTGGCCCCGGCATTCCCGAAGAGGTCAGGGACAAGGTGTTCGACTGGTTCGAAAGCCATGCCAATGGCTCGCGCCATCGCGGCGCCGGGCTCGGCCTGTCGCTGGTCCGCTCGTTCGTCGAACTGCACGGCGGCAAGGTCCATGTCGACTCGGTTGTCGGCAAGGGCACGACGGTGATCTGCGAGTTTCCCGTCGATCAGACCTATCGCAATGCCGCTGAATGAGCGATCTCTCGACATTCCATGTCGCGCTGGCGAATGAGGCCGCAACCGGCCATTTGATGGCGGACCTCGCGCTGCTGATGAGCGCAGGCGATGTCATCACGTTGTCCGGAGACCTTGGCGCCGGAAAAACCGCTGCCGCCCGCGCACTGATCCGCTATCTCGCGCAGGACGACGAACTTGAGGTTCCGAGTCCGACCTTTACGCTGGCACAGACTTACGACCTTCCATCGTTTCCACTGCTGCATGCCGATCTCTATCGCGTCAACGATCCTGATGAGCTCGAAGAGATCGGATTGTCGCCGCTGCCCGACGGCACCGTGGCCTTGATCGAATGGCCGGAGCGGGCGCCGGACATGCTGCCGCCTGACCGGATCGACATTGCATTCAGCCATCGGCCGTCGCTCGGCACCAGCGCACGCGCGGCCGAGATCACAGGATTCGGCAGGCTGGCTGCGAAGGTCGAGCGCCTGGCCGCGCTTCGGCATTTTCTCGAACTCTCGGGCAGCCTTGACGCGAGGCGGCAGCGCATGCCGGGCGACGCTTCAACGCGCTCCTACGCGCGGCTGATCAAGGGCGAGCAATCCACCATCCTGATGAATTCGCCGCGCCGCCCTGACGGGCCGTCGCTGTATGACGGCAAGTCTTACAGCGAGGCCGTCCATCTGGCCGAAGACGTCAAGCCGTTCGTCGCCATCGCCAACGGGCTGCGCGAGCGGGGCTACTCGGCGCCTGCGATCCATCATGCCGATCTGGATGAAGGCTTTCTCATCACCGAAGACTTTGGCCGCGTCACCTTCATCGAAGGCGATCCGCCGAAGCCGATCGCCGAACGCTACCAGGCCGCGGTCGATATGCTGGCGGCGTTCCATCGGACTCAATTACCCGAGGTGCTTCCTCTGGCACCGCACCTCGACTACGTCATCCCGCCGTTCGATGACGAGGCGATGATGATCGAAGTCGGCCTGATGCTGGAATGGTATCTGCCCGACAAGGGCGTGACGCTGTCGAGCAACGTGCAGGCCGATTTCCTGCTGATCTGGCGTGACCTGCTGGCGAAGCTCGCCGGCACCCCGAGAACCTGGATGCTGCGCGATTTCCATTCGCCCAATCTGATCTGGCTCGAACACCGCAAGGACATCGGCCGCGTCGGCATCCTCGATTTTCAGGACACCGTGATCGGTCCGGCGGCCTATGATCTGGTCTCGCTGTTGCAGGACGCCCGGATCGACATCCCCGAGAAAATCGAAATCGCGATGCTGACCCGCTACGCCGGTGCACGGCGGGCTGCGGACGACACCTTCGATCCAGCCGCCTTTGTGCAGCAATATGCCATCATGTCGGCGCAGCGGAACACACGGCTGCTGGGAACCTTCGCGCGGCTAAACCGCCGCGACGGCAAGCCGCAGTATCTGCGACATCAGCCGAGAATCTGGACGTATCTCAACCGGGCCCTCGCCCATCCCTCGCTTGAGACCTATCGGGAATGGTGCATGGCCCATGTCCCGCCGCCGGCGGCCTAGGCAAAGCCGCCACTTGAGACCATTGCCTTTACCGGTTGTTAGCCAGCCCTCTCGTAATTTGGGTTCCGACGACTGTGCGGCGCTCAGCCCCGGCGATGCACCGCACGACATCGAAAGCAGCGAGCGGAGTAACAATTGATGGCAACGGAACGACGCGTGGGCGACCGCGTGGTTTTCGAGCGCGGTTTTGCAGCTCACCTGATGGGCATTGACGGAACATGGCGGCGCAACTGTCTGGTCGAGGATATTTCCGAGACCGGTGCGAAGCTGACCGTCGAAGGCTCGGTCGAAGGCCTGAACCTCAAGGAATTCTTTTTGCTGCTGTCCTCGACCGGCTTGGCCTACCGCCGCTGCGAACTGGCATGGGTCAATGGTGAACAGATTGGCGCGGGCTTCCTGAAGCCGGATGCCAAGAAAAAGCCTGCACGCCGCTCCGCCGGCTCGCAGATTGTGGAAGTCTGATTGCGCCGGGCGGCCGGAACCGCCGCCCCCCGTGAGTCGCACCGATGTCACAAAGTGCGACTACAGCCTGAGCCGCCGGCGCGCGGCGCCGATTCGGATGCTATGCTCGGCATCCGCCAGACTTCGCGGCCGGCCTTGGGCTGCTGCGGACCAATTGAGATAACGCGCCGATGCCCACCAAACCCGTCTCTGCCATGGTTCTTGCCGCCGGTCTCGGCGTTCGGATGCGGCCGCTGACGGAAAAAATGCCAAAGCCTCTCGTTTCGGTCGCCGGAAAGCCACTGCTCGATCATGTGCTCGACCGGCTCGCGGAGGTGAACGTGACCACCGCCGTGGTCAACGTCCACTATCTCCCCGATCAGATTATCCAGCATGTCAAAGGCCGCACGGTTCCGCGCGTCATCATCTCCGACGAGCGCGACGTGGTGCTCGGCACCGGCGGCGGCGTTGTGAAGGCGCTGCCCCTGCTGGGCGACGCGCCGTTCTACCATCTGAACTCGGACACGATGTGGATCGATGGCGTGCAGTCAAACCTGGCGCGCCTCGCGGAGGCGTTCGATCCCGCGCGGATGGACATCCTGCTGCTGATGGCGCCGACCTCGCACAGCATTGGCTATTCCGGCTGCGGCGACTACGCCATGCTGACCGATGGCGCGCTGCGCAAGCGTAAGGAGCATCAGGTCGTGCCGTTCGTCTATGCCGGCGCCGCGATCATGTCACCTGCGGTCTTCAAGAATGCGCCGGCCGGCGAATTCTCGCTGACGAAGATATTTGACGCCGCCAACGACCAGGAACGCTTGTTCGGATTGCGGCTCGATGGCCTGTGGATGCATGTCGGAACGCCCGACGCCGTGCAGGCCGCCGAAGAAGCACTGCTCGCCAGCGTCGCTTAAGCCGGGTCAAGACTCCCCTCCTCTACCCTCCGCATGCCATGATACCGCCGATCGCGAATCGGATAGTTCATGCGCATTTTCAACGTTCCCCCGTCTGCGCCGTTTCTCCACACGGTCATCGCAGCGCTAGTCGACGGCCGGCTCGTCGAAGGATTTGACGCGCGCACGGCTCCCGAACGGCTGGCCGATGTCACGCTGTATCTGCCGACCCGCCGCGCGGGCCGCATGGCGCGCGAGGTATTTCTCGACGTGCTGCAAACCGACGCCGTGGTGCTGCCACGCATCGTCGCGCTCGGCAGCGTCGACGAGGACGAACTGGAGTTTTCTGACGATTGGCAGCTTAGCGGCCCGGATGCATTCGTGCTTCCGCCGAAACTGGACGATCTCGAACGCAGGCTGACCCTGGCGAAACTGGTGGCAGCCTGGGCCAAGCTTCAACCATCGTCGCTTGTTGTCGGGAGCCCCGCTTCGACACTGGCGCTGGCGGGCGATCTGGCGCGGTTGATGGACGACATGGTGACGCGCGGCGTCGGCTGGGACGCCCTTGACGGCATCGTGCCCGACGACCTCGATATCTACTGGCAGCACACGCTGAAGTTTCTCAAGATCGCGAAGGAAACCTGGCCGGATTATCTGAAGGCCATTGACCGGATCGAGCCTGCCGCACGCCGCGACATGCTGATCGCAGCGGAAGCGAAACGCCTCAGGGCAAAGCAAAAGGGGCCGGTGATCGCCGCGGGCTCGACAGGCTCGATGCCGGCAACGGCTAAATTCCTGCACGCCATTGCACAGCTCCCGCAAGGTGCGGTGGTATTGCCCGGCCTCGACACCGATCTCGATGACGCTGCGTGGGACTCGATCGGCGGCGCTGTTGCAGACGGCGATCTCATTGCGACACCCGCGGCCTGGAGCCATCCCCAAGTGGCGCTGCACGGCTTGCTTGCGCGGTTCGGCATCAAGCGGCGCGACGTCGAGCCGCTCGCAGCACCTGCTCCCCATGGCCGCGAGGTGCTTGCATCCGAAGCGGTGCGTCCTGCCACATCGAGCGAGCAATGGCACGCAAGGCTTGGCGACAAGGCTGTCGCGCAGCGGATTGCCTCCAGCATGGAAGGCGTGACGCTGATCGAGGCCGCCAATCCCGAGATGGAGGCGCTGGCGATCGCAGTGGCGATGCGCGAGGCGCGCGAACAAAATTTTACCGCCGCGTTGGTGACGCCGGACCGCGCGCTGGCGCGCCGCGTGATGGCGTCGCTCGATCGCTGGAAACTCGAATACGACGACTCCGGCGGCGATTCCCTGATGGACACGCCGGCCGGCATTTTCGCGCGGCTTGCAGCACAAACAGTTGCAGAGGAACTGGCACCTCCCGCATTGCTGGCGCTGCTGAAACATCCGCTGTTCCGCCTCGGCCAGGCGCAAGGCGCTTTTGCAAAGACAATCGGCGACCTTGAACTGGCCCTGCTGCGCGGTACACGGCCTGCGCCGGGGAGCGCCGGGCTGAAGCAGGATCTTGCCGCGTTTCGCAACAGCATCACCAATCTGCATCATTCCGACCCGCGGCGGAAACTGACCGATGCCGATCTCGATGCGGTCGACACCCTGATCGGACAACTGTCAGCCGCACTGTCGCCACTTGAAGCCATCCGGCGCGGCAGGCCGCATGATCTCACCGACTTCGCTGCATGCCACTACGACGTCATCAAGCGCCTCTCGGCCGACGACACCGGCATGCTCGTTGCGTTCGATGGCCCCGACGGCAATGGGCTGTCGAAGGCGTTCGATGATCTGTTTCAGGCGAGCGCACCCGCGGACAGTGACAAGCCGTTGCCGAGCGGGCTCGTTCTCGACCTCAGCGAGTATCCGGACGTCTTTCAGACGGCATTCGGCGACCGCATCGTGCGGCGGCCGCAACTGGCGGCATCGCGTCTTCGCATCTATGGCCCGCTCGAAGCCCGCCTCACCGAATGTGACCGTGTCATTCTCGGCGGACTTGTCGAGGGCGTCTGGCCGCCGGCGCCGCGCATCGATCCGTGGCTGAGTCGCCCGATGCGGCATCAACTTGGGCTCGATCTGCCGGAGCGGCGCATCGGACTGTCGGCGCACGATTTCGCGCAACTCCTTGGCACGCGTGAGGTGATCCTGTCGCGTGCCGCGAAGGTCGGCGGCGCGCCGGCGGTGGCGTCGCGCTTCCTGCACCGGCTCGAAGCTGTGGCCGGAGCGGATTCGTGGAAGAACGCTACGGACAAGGGCGCGACCTATGTCCGCTACGCCAATGAGCTGGACCGGCCCCAACATGTCATGCCAGCGCCGCGACCGGAGCCAAAGCCGGATGTCGCGCTGCGCCCGCTCAGGATGTCGGTCACCGAGATCGAGGATTGGCTGCGCGATCCTTATACGATCTATGCAAAACGCATTCTCAGGCTGACCCCGCTCGACCCCGTGGACATGCCGCTGACGGCGGCGGATCGCGGCTCCGCGATCCACGAAGCGCTGGGCGAATTCACCACGCGGTTCGCAGCCGAACTCCCGGACGATATTGCCGACGCCTTGCGGAAGATCGGCGACAAGCACTTCGCGCCCCTGATGGAGCGCCCGGAAGCGCGTGCGCTGTGGTGGCCGCGATTCCTGCGCATCGCCGACTGGTTCGCCGGCTGGGAGGCGCGGCGGCGGCTCGATGTGTTGCGGGTCGATGCCGAAACACGCGGCGAGATTTCCATTCAGCTCGGCAACGGCCGCGCCTTCGTTCTCTCAGCCCGCGCCGATCGTATCGAGCATCGCTCCGATCGCACCTACGCCATTCTCGACTACAAGACCGGCCAGCCGCCAAGCGCCAAGCAGGTGCGCCTCGGCCTCTCGCCGCAGTTGACGCTGGAAGGCGCGATCCTGCGCAAAGGTGGATTCGAAACCATTGCTGCGGGCTCCTCCGTCAGCGAACTGGTCTATGTCAGGCTGAGCGGCAACAATCCGCCCGGCAAGGCGACCGTTCTGGAGCTTAAGGTCAACAAGGGCGACACACCGCAGCAACCCGATGAAGCCGCAGACGAAGCCCTGCAAAAGCTCGAAGGCCTGATCCGCATGTTCGAGGACAAGGACACGCCCTATCGCTCTGTGGTGCTGCCGATGTGGGAAAACCGTTACGGCAACTACGACGATCTCGCACGCATCAAGGAGTGGTCCGCCGGCGGCAACGGGGAGGACGAGGAATGAGTTCACCGCGCCCCAACATTCCCGATGCCGTGCGCGACGCACAGGCGCGCGCCTCCAATCCGGAAGCGTCCGCCTTCGTGGCGGCCAATGCCGGGTCGGGCAAGACCCATGTGCTGGTCAACCGCGTCATCCGCCTGTTGCTCAACGGCGTACCGCCCGAAAAGATTCTCTGCATCACCTTCACCAAGGCTGCGGCCGCCAACATGGCGCAGCGTGTGTTCGAGACGCTCGGCCGCTGGGTTTCGCTGCCCGACCGGCAACTCGATGAAGCAATCCGCAATGTGGGCGCGCCGATCAGCGCCAACACACGCCTGCGGGCACGCAAGCTGTTCGCCAGTGCGCTGGAAACTCCGGGCGGCCTGAAGGTGCAGACGATTCACGCGCTCTGCACCCGACTGCTTCAGCAGTTTCCGTTCGAGGCCAATGTGCCGGCACGTTTTTCGGTGCTCGACGACCGCGACCAGAACGACATGATGGAGCGCGCCAATCTTGCGGTGCTGCTTGAAGCCGCCCGCGCCCCGGACAGCGAGACAGGCCGCGCTCTCAATATCGCGATGTCCGCCGCCGCCGACGTCACGTTCAAGGATGTGGTGCGCGAGGCCTGTCTGAGCCGCGACCACTTCATGGAATGGTCCGACAGCGCAGGCAGCCCTGAGGCGGCGATGGCGCAGATCACGGCTGCGCTCGGGGTCGGCGCCAGCGAGCGCATCGAGGATATCGAGCGCGAGATCGTCGACGGGCCAAATCTGCCCCGCCGCGACTGGCCGGCGATAGCAGCGGCATTCGATGGCGGCAGCGCCGCCGATATCTCCCAGGCCGAGCGCTTCCGGATTGCCGACGGCCTGACCGACCGCGCGCAGGTCGAAGCCTATCTTGATGTTTTCCTGACCGAGAACAAAGGCGTGATCGGCCCGCGCAAGACGTTAATGACGAAACCGCTCGCCAAGCTGCAGTCTGTCTTCGCAGCACGGCTCGATGCAGAACAGACGAGAATCGTCGCTCTGGATGAAAAGCGCCGCGCGGTCATGCAGCGCGACCGCGCCTATGCGCTTCTTGTCATCGCCAGCGCCGTGGCCGCGAATTACCGTCGCGAAAAGCGCGAGCGAGGCCTGCTCGACTACAACGACCTGATCGACAAGACTTACGAGATGCTCACCAGCGTCTCGTCCGGCTGGGTTCATTTCAAACTCGACCGCGGCATCGATCATGTCCTGATCGACGAGGCGCAGGACACCAGCCCGCGGCAATGGGACATCATCGAGCGGCTCACCTCGGAATTCACCTCGGGCGCAGGCGCACGCGACGGCATCAAGCGCACGATCTTCGCGGTCGGCGACGAGAAGCAGTCGATCTTCTCGTTTCAGGGCGCAGCGCCGCGTGAATTCGACAGCCGCAGGCGTGACATCGAAAGGCGGTTCAGGGGCGCCGGGCTCGCCTTCGAGCCGGTCTCGTTCAAACATTCGTTCCGGTCCGGCTGGACGATTCTTCAGTCCGTCGACTTCGTGTTCCGCGATCCGGCGATCTACGAGAGCATTCATGCACTGGAGAACGCGCACCCCATCCATGATGCGCTCAGCGATGCCGCACCGGCGCTGGTCGACCTGTGGGATATTGAAACGCCCGACGATCGGGAAGATGTCGAGGGCTGGGGAGCCGCACTCGATCATATTTCCGAAACAAGCCCGGAAGTGCGGCTGGCGCGGCGCATCCAGGCCGAGATCAAATCGCTGATCGCGAACCGCACCATGACCGGTCCGCATGGCAAACGCCGGCCGCTGCGCTATGGCGACATGCTGGTGCTGGTGCGGCGGCGCGGCAGGGCCTTCGACGCTATCATTCAGGCGCTCAAGCATGCCGGCCTTCCCGTCGCCGGCGCCGACAGGTTGAAGCTCACCGAGCATATCGCGGTCATCGATCTGATGAACCTGGCCGATGCGCTGCTGCTTCCGCGCGACGACCTGGCTTTGGCGACCGCACTCAAGAGTCCGTTGTTCGGCCTCGATGACAACGACCTTCAGATCCTCGCGCCCCATCGCAAGGGCACGTTGCGCGACGCGTTGACCGAGCACGCCAAGACCAGCGACAGGCTGTCGGCGGCAATGAGGCGGCTGGAGGATTGCGAGCGGCGTTTCGCCCGTGAAACGCCGTTTACGTTCTATGCGTGGCTGCTCGGCGGCGATCGCGGCCGTGCGCGCATCCTCGCACGGATGGGACCGGAGGCCGACGACGCACTCGACGAGTTTCTTGAACTGGCGCTGACCTATGAGCGCAAGGCACCCGCCTCATTGCAGGGCTTTATGGCGTGGCTGCGTGCCGCAGATACTGAAGTCAAACGCGACATGGAAATTGCCCGCGACGAGATTCGCGTGATGACCGTCCATGGCGCGAAGGGACTCGAAGCCCCCGTGGTGTTCCTCGTCGACACCACCACTTCACCGGCAGACACCCAGCGCATGAATCTCATTCGCCTGCCGCAAGGCAACGCCGCGCCGAACGCGCCGGCGGTCGTGCTCTGGGCCGGCAAGAAGGCGAACGATCTTCCCGTGGTGGCCGCCGCGCGCACAGCCATGAAGAAAGACACCGAAGACGAATACCGGCGGCTGCTCTATGTCGCGATGACCCGCGCGGCGGATCGCCTGATTGTCGGCGGCGTGCTGCCCGGAGGCCGCAATGCGGTGCGCCCGTTGTCCTGGTACGACCTTATTCAAAAGGGCCTGACGCATCCGGATTTGAGCCTGAAATGCGAAACCATCGAGACCGGCTTCGGGCCGGTGAAGCGCTATTCGCGACCGGAGGACGCGCAATTCCCGGCGGACACAGCCGCGCCGATTCAGGGTGCGTTGGCGCTGGAACACTTCCCTGGCTGGCTGAAGGCCGACGCACCGAGGGAAACGCCTGCGGATATCCTGCTCCGTCCGTCCGATTCGGCAGAGAACGATACCGAAGGCCGTGCCACGGTGACCGACGAGTCGCGTCTTGCGCGCGAGCGGGCGCTGAGGCGCGGAACACTCATCCACCGGCTGCTGCAATCGCTGCCTGATATCGCCGCCGAGCGCCGCGAGGGAGCTGCGCGCGATTTTCTCCAGCGCAATGCGCAGCAATGGTTCACGGACGACGAGCGCACCGCGCTGGCGCGGCAGGTCACGGCGCTGATCGCAACGCCCGCATTCGCGCCGCTGTTTGCCGAGGGCAGCCGCGCCGAAGTCTCGATCGCGGGCCGCGTGGCGAGGCGCGGACGGCCGCCCGCGCTGGTGTCAGGGCAGATCGACCGTCTGGTGGTGACGCCGGATGAAGTGCTGATCGTCGACTACAAGACCAACCACGCTCCGCCGCAGGCCGCCGCCGAGGCACCCCAGGCCTATGTCCGGCAGCTCGCGCTTTATCGCGACGTTTTGCAGCGGCTCTACCCCGGCCGTCCGGTGCGCTGTGCATTGCTGTGGACAGAGACGGCCGCGATCATGGAAATCCCGGCCTCCGCGCTGGACGCAGAGCTGCAATCGCTTGTTTCCTGACAGGCACCGCTGTCCGACGTTGGTCGGGGTCTTGGCTAACCCCTTGAATCGGGGCCCATTCCCGGAGTCGCCCGCGCCCCGCCGATGGAACACGTCCCGGTGACCAGCCTTGACCGCACGAGGGTGCATTCATAGGTTCATGTCACGTTTCCGGCGCGCGATTCTCTTGAGGAAAGCCCCGCGCCTTTCATCCAACGAGGCAGAACAACATGAGTGTGGGTAAGGTTTCTGACGCCGATTTCGACAAGGAAGTGCTGAACGCCAACGGCCCGGTCGTGGTCGATTTCTGGGCGGAATGGTGCGGCCCCTGCCGCATGATCGCGCCCGCGCTCGATGAGATCGCCGGCGCCATGGGCGACAAGGTCAAGATCGTGAAGCTCAATGTCGACGAGAGCCCGAAGACGGCCTCGAAGTACGGCGTGATGTCGATCCCTACCCTGATGATCTTTAAGGGCGGCGAGATGGCTTCGCGTCAGGTCGGCGCCGCGCCGAAGGCCAAGCTGCAGCAGTGGATCACAGCTGCGGTCTGATCGGGTTCTCTTTGAGGTTTGACAAACGGCCTGTGCAAGCAGGCCGTTTTCTTATGCGTCATCCTGTCTGATCCAGCCGGTCGCCAGCGCGTTCGCCAGGTCGGGATGACCGTTCTGCCGCGCCAATACCGCCATCGCCTCATGGTCATACGGCACATGGCGGAATGTCACATGCCATTGGCCTCTGCGCTGTTCGAGGATCGCATAGCGCGCATCGGGCGACCCTGCCTCCATCATATGGCGAAACGGCACGATGTCGCGATAACCGGGCGATCCCACGCTGCCGGGATTGACGATCATACGTCCATCGCCAAGGCGCACTGCCCGCGCGACATGCGTATGCCCGCACAGGATCAGCGACTGCGGGATGCCTGCGGCAGCTCGCTCAATATCCGCGATGGCCGACATGCAGACCGTCCCGTCGGGCCGGACAGTTTCGAGCCAGTAGGTTTCATCGTTCGACGGCGTCGCGTGGCAAAGGTAAACCGCATCCTCGACCACCTGCGTTGACGGAATATTCCGCAGCCATGCGAGATGACCCGCATCCAGTTGCGCGTGAACAGGCCGATCCCACGATCCCATCTCTTCCGGCGCGCGATCCATCAAATAGCGATCGTGGTTGCCGAGAACATGGACGGCATCGAGCGCCATCAGCATGTCCATCGTCCGCCGCCCGTCGAGCGGGCCGCTCGCCATGTCGCCGAGATTGACAATCTTGTCGATCCGCTGCGCGCGAATATCGGCGATCACCGCTTCCAGCGCGAGATAGTTGCCATGAACATCCGCGATGGCGGCAAAGCGCATCATGAGAATTCCGTCTACTGCGGCAGCGTTCCGTTTTCCGCCAGCACATGCCCGGCCAGATAGAGCGAGCCGGTAATGAGGATGCGCGGCGGGACATCATAGGCAAGCTTAGCAATGGCACGCAGCGCCGTCTTGACGCTCGCAGCGGTTTCAACCCGCATGCCGAGTTGCCGTGCGCTGTCGGCCAGCACATCCGGCGGCATGGCATTATCCTGATCGGGAATCTTCACCGCGATGATGTGGCGGGTCTGCCCGGCAAAATTAGCAAGAAAACCGCCGGCGTCCTTGTTGCCCATCATGCCTGCGATCACCACGAGCGGACGCGACACCCGCTCTTCAAGATCGCCGAGTGCGGCAGCCGCCACGCGCCCGCCGTCGGGATTGTGACCGCCGTCCAGCCACACCTCGGCGTCCTTCGGTCCGGCGTCGACCAGCTTGCCCGATGTCAGACGCTGCATCCGCGCCGGCCATTCGGCGCGCGCGATACCTTGCTCAAATGCCGACGGCTCAATCTTGAGGGACTCGATGGCGCGCAGCGCCGCAATCGCGAGCCCGGCATTGTCGAATTGATGCCGCCCGAACAGGCGCGGGGCGGACAGATCGAGCAGACCGCGCTCGTCGGAATACACCAGCCGGCCGCGCTCCACATTGACGTGCCAGTCCTGCGTCGCAGCGTGCAGCGGCGCACGGGCGCGCTTCGCCGTCTGCTCGATCGCGGCGGTTGCTTCGGCAATCTGTTCCGCGCAGATCACCGGAACGTTCTTCTTGATGATGCCCGCCTTTTCGGTGGCGATCTTGATCAGTGTGTTACCGAGAAACTCGACATGATCCATGCCGATCGGCGTGATGACACTGGCGAGCGGTGCATCGATCACGTTGGTCGCATCGAGCCGCCCGCCGAGGCCGACCTCGAGCAGCACAACATCAGCCGGATGCTCAGCGAACAGATGAAACGCCGCTGCGGTCTCGATCTCGAAAATCGTGATCGGCTCGCCGCCGTTGACACGCTCGCAGTGATCGAGCGCGGCGCGCAACTGATCGTCCGTTACAAGGGTGCCGCCGCCGACCCTGCCGAGGCGGAAGCGTTCGTTGAACCGCACAAGGTGCGGCGAAGTGTAGGCGTGAACCCGCAGGCCCGCAGCTTCGAGAATGGCGCGCAGGAACGCGACCGTCGAACCCTTTCCGTTGGTGCCGGCGACATGAATGACAGGCGGAATGCGGCGTTCGGGATGATCAAGGCGCTCAAGAATGCGCCACATCCTGTCCAGCGTCAGATCGATGCGCTTGGGATGCAGCGACGCCAGACGCGCGAGAATGTCGTCGTAGGAGCGCGATGGTTCCCTGGCCGCAGGCGACGTCACGCGGGCGACGCAGCCGCAGGCAGATCGACGGGGAGCGGCGCGGTCCGCGATTCAAAGCCTTCGGCGGCAGGCGCCTTGGTCAGCAGCCGGCAGAGCCGCCCCAGAGTCGCGCGCAGATCATGGCGATGGACCACCATGTCCACCATGCCGTGCTCTTTCAGATATTCGGCCCGCTGGAAGCCCTCGGGGAGTTTTTCACGGATGGTCTGCTCGATCACGCGCGCGCCGGCAAAGCCGATCAGTGCGCCCGGCTCGGCGATCTGCACGTCGCCCAACATTGCATACGAGGCGGTGACGCCGCCGGTGGTCGGATTGGTCAGAACCACGATGTAGGGCTGACCGATCTCACGCAGCATCTGGATCGCGACCGTGGTGCGCGGCATCTGCATCAGCGAGAGAATGCCTTCCTGCATGCGTGCGCCGCCGGAAGCAGCAAAGATGATGAAGGGCGACTTCTTCTCGACCGCGAGTTCGAGGCCCTTTACGACGGCTTCGCCCGCCGCCATGCCGAGCGACCCGCCCATGAAATCGAAATCCTGCACGGCAACCACGACGGCATTGCCTTCCAGCTTGCCGTAGCCGACCTTCACCGCGTCGTTCATGCCGGTCTTGGCGCGCGCATCCTTGATGCGGTCGACATATTTCCGCTCGTCGCGGAATTTCAGCGGATCGGCAGTCACTTCCGGAAGCGCGACATCGTACCAGGTTTCGTTGTCGAAGATCGACTTCAGCCGCGCCGTCGCGCCCATCCGCATGTGATAATTCGAACCCGGAATCACGAACTGGTTCTGTTCGACATCCTTGTAGAACACGAGCTGCCCGGAATCCGGGCACTTGATCCAGAGATTCTCCGGCGTTTCGCGCTTAAGGATGCTGCGAATCTTCGGCCGGACAACGTTGGTCAACCAGTTCATGACGGGCTCCGCCTCGGTGAAATGGATATATGGACGTCCGGGCGAAGCCGGGCAACCCGGCTTTGCCCAAATATAGCTCTTAGCAAGCGCGCTATTCCGCCGCCTGTTTTGCGCCGCGCACGCCCTGCGCCAGCGCCGCTGCAAGATCGGCGACCGCCGGAACTGTCTTTGCCGTGGCGCGGCCCTCCGAATCCAGCGTCGCACGCAGGGCGTCGATCAATGCCGAGCCTACCACGGCACCATTCGCCGCCTCCGCGATGCCGCGCGCGGCGTCCGGCGTGCGGATACCGAAGCCGACACAGACCGGCAACTGGGTATGACGCTTGATCCGCGCCACGGCCGCCGAGACCTGCGCAGTGTCCGCGCTGGCGGAGCCGGTGATGCCGGTGATCGAGACGTAATAAACGAAGCCCGAGGTGTTCGCGAGCACGGCGGGCAGACGCTTGTCGTCCGTGGTCGGCGTCGCAAGCCGGATGAAGTTGAGCCCGGCCTGCATCGCGGGAATGCAAAGCTCGGTGTCTTCCTCAGGCGGGAGATCGACGATGATGAGACCGTCGACGCCCGCGGATTTCGCATCGGCCAGAAACTTGTCCACGCCGTAGATGTAGATCGGGTTGTAGTATCCCATCAGCACGATCGGCGTGGCGTTATCGCCCGCACGGAAATCGCGCACCACCTGCAGCGTCTTCTTCAGCGTGGTACCGGCCTTCAGCGCGCGCAAACCTGCCGCCTGAATCGCGGGACCATCGGCCATCGGATCGGTGAATGGCATGCCGATCTCGATAATGTCGGCGCCCGCCTTCGGCAGTGCCTTGATGATCTCGAGCGAGGTCGCCAGATCCGGGTCGCCGCACATCACGAAGGTGACGAACGCCGCGCGGCCTTCCTTCTTCAGTTCGGCGAAACGTGTGTCGATGCGCGTGGTCACTTCTTCTTGCCCTTCAGAATATCGCCGACCTGCGGCACGTCCTTGTCGCCGCGGCCCGACATATTGACCACCATAAGATGATCCTTCGGCCGCTTCGGAGCGAGGTCCATCACTTTCGCGATGGCATGCGCCGGCTCCAGCGCCGGGATGATGCCCTCGAGCCGCGACAGCAACTGAAATGCCTCCAGCGCTTCATCGTCGGTCGCCGACAGGTACGTCACGCGGCCGGTCTCATGAAGCCAGGAATGCTCCGGGCCGATACCGGGGTAATCGAGACCTGCCGAAATCGAATGCGCGTCCTGAATCTGGCCGTCGTCGTCCATCAGCAAGTAGGTGCGATTGCCGTGCAGCACACCGGGACGCCCGCCCGCGATCGATGCTGCATGAAGCTGTGTCAGGCCATGACCCGCGGCCTCGACGCCGAAAATCTCGATGCCAGGATCGTCGAGGAACGGATGAAACAGCCCCATCGCATTGGAGCCGCCGCCGATGCAGGCGACCAGCGAATCCGGCAGGCGGCCTTCGGCCTCCATCATCTGCGCCCGCGTCTCGGTGCCGATGATCGACTGGAAGTCACGCACCATCATTGGATACGGATGCGGACCCGCTACCGTGCCGATGCAATAGAACGTGTCCGCGACATTGGTCACCCAATCTCTCAAGGCATCGTTCATCGCGTCTTTCAGCGTGCGCGAACCGGACTGCACCGGCACCACCTTGGCGCCTAGCATTTCCATGCGGATCACGTTCGGCTGCTGCCGCTCGACGTCGACCGCGCCCATATAGACGATGCATTCAAGTCCGAAGCGCGCGCAGAGCGTCGCGGTGGCGACGCCGTGCTGGCCCGCGCCGGTCTCGGCAATGATGCGCTTCTTCCCCATGCGCCGCGCGACCATGATCTGGCCGAGCACGTTGTTAACCTTGTGCGAACCGGTGTGATTCAGCTCTTCGCGCTTGAAGTAGATCTTCGCGCCGCCGAGATGCTCGGTCAGGCGCTGTGCGAAATACAGCGGCGACGGCCGTCCGACATAGTCCTTCAGGTAGCCGTCCATTTCCTTCTGAAACGACGGGTCGGCCTTGGCCTCCGCATAGGCCTTTTCCAGATCGAGGATCAGCGGCATCAGCGTTTCGGCAACATAACGTCCGCCGAAAATGCCGAAGTGTCCGCGCTCGTCGGGGCCGGAACGGAAGGAATTGGGAAGTTGAACGCTCATACGCTGCTCGCAATCCTGGAAGATGTCATCGCACGCTCCGCCTCACGCGCCGCGCGGATGAAGGCACGGATCATATCGGGGTCCTTGATGCCCGGCGCGCTTTCGACGCCGGACGATACATCGACGCCATTCGCGTGGGTGACACGAACAGCCTCGGCAACATTGCCGGCATTGAGCCCGCCGCCGACCATGAACGGAATTGCCAGCTTGATTTTTTCAAGCAGATGCCAGTCGAACGGTACGCCAAGGCCGCCGGGACGGGTGGCATCCTTCGGCGCACGGGCATCGAACAGGATGCGGTCGGCCACCGCCGCATAGCCCGGGAGCTCCGCGAGGTCGGCTGCCGTCGCCACCGGCAGCACCTTCATCACCGGCAATCCGAACTTCTGCTTGATGTCCCGCACCCGCGCGATGCTCTCGGAGCCATGAAGCTGCAGCAATCCAGGCTGCAAGGCCTCGATGCAGTTCTCGAGCGACGCGTCGTCCGCATCTACGGTCAGCGCGGCCTTGACGGCGCGGCCCCTGACCAGCCGGCCAAGCTCGCGTGCAGTGCCCAGGCTGATGTGGCGGGGCGATGCTTCGAAGAACACGAAGCCCACCATATCCGCGCCAGCATCCAGCGCGACCTCAAGGGTCTCGCGCGTGGACAGGCCGCAAATCTTTACCGCGAATGACATGGTCTCATGGCGTGGTTGGGCCGCAGATCGGCGGCCGGACAACAGGCTTCGGAACAGCCGGGCGGGTTCTACAACGCCGCGCCGTGCTTGTCTCGCCCGATGGCCAGATAAGAGGGGGTCAGGCCCGGGGCGGAGCCGAGCGCCGGAACCTGGTTTTCGCCGCTGCGCGACGCAACCTGCAGCCGTTCGCGCAAATCAGCCAGTTCGGCGCGGGCATGGCGCGCATCCGCTTCATGCTGCCGGGCCGCCCGGCGCCAGCGGTGCTGGCCGAACCATGTCGCGATGCCCCCGGCAATCACCCCGAACATGGCGACAGCGATAATGACGACGAACAGCGGCAGCGAGACGCCCAGCGCCGGATCACTGGAGTTGAACGGATCAAACGACAGCGTGACCATGTGACGGTTCGCGACCGCAAACACGACGAACAGGATCGCAAGCGGCAGGATCACCAGAGCGTTGAAAATCTTGCGGAGCATGGTGTGTCCTCGCGACAGGTTTCCATTTTGAGGACGACGGCTTCGGGCGCTGTCTGCTTCAAAAGCCGGTCCGCAGATATCAGCGGCCACTCCCTGGAAGAGTTACAGGGAGCCGGATCAGGTCGCGGCGGTCGTATCCGCTCCGCCTTCGCGGTTCAGCCGCTCGCGCATTTCCTTGCCGGTCTTGAAGAACGGCACACTCTTCTGCTCGACAGGAACATGCTCCCCGGTGCGCGGATTGCGCCCCGCGCGCGCGGGGCGATGCTTGACCGAAAAAGCCCCAAAACCGCGCAGTTCGACGCGGTCACCGCGTGCGAGCGCTGCAACGATTTCGTCGAGAATTGCGTTCACGATGTTCTCGACATCCCGCTGATAGAGATGCGGGTTATGCTCGGCGATGCGCTGAACGAGTTCTGATTTGATCATTGAATGCTGTGCCCGTGACGTGCGGTGAGACATTTCCGTGAAAAAGCCTTGAACTGTCAAGTCGCTAATTCAAATCGGAGGATGGCTAAATCGCGTGACAAATGTCCAGTTTCGTTGTTGCACCGGCAACCGCAATGCGGCGAAAAACACCTGAAAGCGGATTCATGACAGTCAGTTCGCCGATGACGGCTGCCAAAGCGCCAGCATACCGTCGAGGCCGAAGCGATCGACCGCCTGCGTGACGCCGGACTGCTCAAGCCGCCGTGAAATCGCTCCAAGGCCCACTGCATCGAGAGCGACCGACGCGGTTGCCCGCAAAAAAGTCATGTCGCCAAAGCGCGGGGCGAGCCTGAAGTCCCTCACCGGCACGTCCGGCCCGACCTTCTTTTGTGCAACGAGCCACGCAACGGCGGTCTTCTCGTCGCCGAGCTGGTCCACCAGCTTGAGACCCACCGCCTGACGGCCAGTGAACACACGGCCATCCGCCACCGTCTGCAATGTTGCGTCATCCATGTTGCGGCGATCCTTTACCAGACCGCGGAACCAGGCGTAGGAATCCTTCACCAGCGCATCGAGCGCCGCACGCGCTTCCGGGCTGGTCGGCTCATAACCATTGGGAGCCGCCTTGAGCGGCGACGACTTCACCTCTTCGACCTTGACGCCGACGGTCTTGAGCAGATCGGAGACATTCGGAATCTGGAACAGCACGCCGATCGAGCCGACCAGCGACGTCTGCTGTGCGATGATCTGGTCCGACGCAAGGGCTGCGATGTATCCACCCGATGCCGCGAGACCTTCCACCACCACGACCAGCGGCTTCTTTGCCTTCAGGCGCGTCAGCGCATCGAAGAGCTGCTCGGAACCGGCTGTCGTGCCGCCCGGCGAATTGATGTGCACGATGACGGCGGCGGCGGATGACTTCTCCAGCCGTTCGAGCGCTTCGACACGCGCCTGATCGCTGCGGATCAGACCATCGATCTTTACACGTGCGATCGCGCCCGATCCGGTTATCGCGCTGCGGCTCGCCGGTGACGCCAGCACGGCCACCGCAACCACGGCGGCAATGACGCCAAGTGCGGCCACCACACGCCAGAACGTCAGCTTGCGGCGAATGCGGCGGCGATCAACGATCACATCGGAATCGAGCGACATGGATTTTCTCCTCAAGCATCAGATACTTTGCAACGGGCGTGACGATCGTTGCTCTGAAAAGTTATCCCGCGCTTTTGCGAGTGCAGCCTTGATGCATGGTTACTTCATTACATCAATTGCGACGCAAATTGAAGACAACACAATCGGCACGTCAACTACGCATTCTGCGCAAGCAATCGCTCACCGTCATGGCCGGCGATCCTGAGCGCCGTCACATGACCTTGCACGCCGCCCGCGATTGCGACCGGCACAAAGTGTTCGGTGCGTCCCTGCGTCGCGCTTTCGATCAGGACATGGCGCGTCGTTCCGACGTCCGACGCAAGCCTTCGTCGCAGCGCGGCCTCACCCGTTGTGCGCAACCGTTTGGCGCGCTCCTTGATCACGCGACCCTCGACCTGCGGCATGCGCGCCGCCGGGGTGCCGGGACGCTTTGAATAAGGAAACACGTGGAGGAATGTCAGGTCGCATTCGTCGACGAGTTCCTGCGAACGCGCGAACATCTCCTCGGTCTCGGTGGGAAAACCCGCAATGATATCCGCGCCGAAGGCGATGTCCGGCCGCAACCGCCTGACCTGCTGGCAAAACGCGATGGCGTCGGTGCGCGTATGCCGCCGCTTCATGCGCTTGAGAACGAGATCGTCGCCGGCCTGCAATGACAGATGCAGATGCGGCATCAGCCGGTCGTCGGTTGCGATCACGTCGAGCAGATCGCGATCCGCTTCGATGGAATCGATTGACGAGATGCGCAGCCGCTTCAAGTCCGGCACATGCTTGAGAATCTGCTTCGTCAGTGTTCCGAGTTTGGGTGCACCCGGCAGGTCCGCGCCATAGCTCGTGAGATCGACGCCGGTCAGCACGATCTCGGCATGGCCCGCCTCGGTCAGGGCGCGCACCTGATCGACCACCGCGCCCATCGCGACCGAGCGCGAATTGCCGCGGCCATAGGGAATAATGCAGAAGGTGCAGCGATGATCGCAGCCGTTCTGAACCTGCACAAACACGCGCGGCAGCCCGCTCTGGAAACCGGCGGCGAGATGCGGCGCCATTTCGGTCACCGCCATGATGTCCGAGACGGCGATCTTGTCCCCCGGCACCTCGAACGCCGAGCGGGTCTCGCGCCATGCCGCGCTGCGCATCTTGTCGTCATTGCCCAGCACGCGATCGACTTCGCTCATCTGCGCGAACATCTGGGTCTGGGTCTGAGCGGCGCAGCCCGTGACCACGATGCGCACCCCCGGCCGTTCACGGTGCAGCTTGCGGATGGTCTGGCGGGCCTGCGCGACGGCTTCATTGGTGACGGCGCAGGTGTTGACGACGACAGTGTTCTGAAGGCCCGCAGCCTCTGCTTCGCGCCGGATCACGTCCGACTCGAACGTATTCAGCCGGCAGCCGAAAGTGACGACATCGACGGACATATCATGCAACGTTGGCGAACAGCGCCGGATCGAAGCGGCCCTCGAACTCGAAGGCCGCGGGACCGGTCATCAGCACATGATCGTCCTGCGCACGCCATTCGATGGTGAGGTCGCCGCCGGGCAGCGTCATGTGAACAGTACGTTCGGTGCGCTTCAGCCGCGCCGCCGCCACTGCGGTTGCGCACGCCGCCGACCCGCAAGCCCGGGTCAGACCCGCGCCGCGCTCCCAGGTGCGCATGACGATATGCTCGCGGTCGACCACATGGGCGAGCGTGATGTTGGCGCGCTCCGGAAAGATCGGGTGATTTTCAAGCAGCGGGCCGAACCGTTCGAGATCGTAAGCCTCGATGTCGTCGACCCAGAAAATCGCGTGCGGATTGCCCATGCTGACGACCGACGGCGAATGCAGGATCGGCGCATCGATCGGCCCAATCTGCAATTCGATGTAACGTGTGTCGCGGAATTCCTCGGCCAGCGGAATATCCTGCCAGCCGAACTTCGGTACGCCCATGTCGACTGTATAGAGGCCGGGCGACGGTCCCTGCCAGCAATTCAAAAGGCCCGCACGTGTCTCAAAGGTCAGCGCATTCTTGCCGGTTTCCTCGAACACCTGCCGGGCGACGCAGCGCATGCCGTTGCCGCAGGCGGCGGCCTCCGAGCCGTCATTGTTGTAAATGCGGATAAAGGCGCTGGTTCCCTGAACGCGCGGAGGATGCAGCACCATCAGCTGATCATAGGGCACGCCCGCGGGCGACGCGACCGCGCGAGCCTCATCCGGCGTGACGGTTGCGGCAGAATCGCGCAGATCGACAACGACGATTTCGTTGCCGATGCCGTTCATCTTGGCAAAGCTATGGTTGGCGAGCGTGCTCATTGTCCCAACCTATATGGCGAATGCAGAGCGACTTGACCAGAGTGAGCGCCTGCCTCGCGATTGCCAAGTTTGGAACGCATGCCAGTTCCGAGCGGTTCGTGGTAAACTGTGTCTGCTTCGCCGCCGGACAAGATTTACCCCCGCTGACGCCTCGGAGACCATGAATGAGTAATACCCGCGTTGCCGTTTTGGTCGCCTTGGCGCTGGTCGTTGCGGCAGCGGTCTGGATCAAGCTGCCGATGGGGCCGGTACCGGTCCAGTCGCCGCCGGCAAATACGGCAGCCACGGCGGCCCCCCCGGCAACCCCGGCTCCGGCGCCTTCGGCCGCACCCGCAGCGCCCGAGACCGCCACGTCGACGCCCCCCACTCCTCCGGCTTCAACAGCAAGCCCGGCGGCCCCGTCTGCGCCGGCCGCGGAAACCCCGCCGGCCAGCGCGCAGGCACCGGCAACACCGCCCGCGACTCCATCGGCTCCTGCGGCAGAGGCACCCGCGACGCCAGCCGCGCCAAGTGTGAAAACCGCCGATCCGTTTGGCGAGCAGCAGAGCCTGACCGCCAAAAAGGTCGTGATGCTGAGAGGCAGCGCGACCTGGGATAACGCGTTCGAAACGCTGGTCGGATCCCTGAAAACGCTAGCGGGCTTTCTCGACAAGCAGGGCATCAAGCCCGCCGGATCGTCGCTGATCGTCTACACCTCAACCGACGACGCAGGTTTCACCTATCAGGCTGAAATTCCGGTCGAACAGGACCCAAAGAATCTTGGCAAAGGCATGAGCATCGGCACATCGCCCGAAGGCCCGACACTGAAGTTCGTCCATCGCGGTTCATACGACAACATGGACAACACCTATGAGGCGATCACCAACCACCTCGATGACAAGAAGCTGGAGGCCAAGGATACGTTCATCGAAGAATACATCACTGATCCACTGACGACGACCGAAGACAACCTCATCATTAATGTCTACGTCCCACTGAAGTAGAACTGCCGCTCAAATCGAATCTGGAGTTTAATAAATGCGTGCCCGCACCGTTTTCGCCGCGATCGCCATCGCCACCATGGCATCGTCCGCGTCCGGACAGTCCCTGCCGCCGACCGTCTCAGTCACCGGCGAAGCCTCGATCTCGGTGCCGCCGGATCTGGCGCAGATCGACAGCGGCGTCACCACCGAAGCGAAGACTGCGCGCGAGGCCTCCGAAGCCAACAACAAGGCGATGGGCGTCGTCCTGCAGGCGCTGAAAACCGCCGGCATCGCCGAAAAAGACATCCAGACATCGCGCCTGTCGCTGTCGCCGCAGAGCGCGCCGAATCGCAATGCCAATGCGCCGTTCCTGATCGTCGGTTACCGCGCCAGCAACCGTGTCACCGTCACCATTCGCGACATCACCAAGGTTGCCGACACCATCGACGTGCTGGTGGGCTCCGGCGCCAACGAGATCAGCGGCATCAGCTTCATGGTGTCGAAAGCCTCGAAGCTGCTGGACGACGCACGCTCCGAGGCCGTCGCCGATGCACGGCGCAAGGCGGAGATCTATGCGAAGGCCGCGAACATCTCGCTCGGCGCACCGATCAGCATCTCTGAAGAAACCGCGCCGGGCCCGGTGCCGTATCGCAAGATGGCCGCCGACATGGCCGCATCCGCGCCGGTGGCACAGGGCCAGGAAACGCTGCGTGTCTCGGTGAGCGTGTCTTACGAGCTCAAGCAAAAGGCGCAGTAATTCCTGGGCATGAATGCGAAGCGCACCCCGACAACGATTGTCATGCCCGGGCTTGACCCGGGCATCCATCTGAAAACGAATCTTGAAAGATCGATTGCCGGGTCAAGCCCGGCAATGACAGATGTGCGAAGTGGCCGGCTTCATATCTCGAACACCTGACCGGGCTTGAGCGCGACAAACCTGTCGCGCGCAACACCTGCTGTATCGAGCGCCGTCGCAAGATCATTGACCGGCGCGTCGATTGCCTCGTCGGTCAGCTGAAACGTGCCGTGATGATGCGCCAGCGCCATCTCGGCCCCGCAATCCGCCAGCGCCTTCACTGCATCTTCAGGATTCATGTGCATCTCGCGCATGAACCAGCGCGGCTCATAGGCGCCGATCGGCAGGATCGCAGCGCGCAATGGGCCATGCGCGTCGCGGACACGCCGGAAATGCGCGCCGGTGCCATAGCCGGAATCGGCGACGAGATAGAGTTTTCCGGCCGGCGTCTCCAGCACAAAGCTCGCCCACAGCGCCTTGTTGCGATCGAACAGCCCGCGCGCGGTCCAGTGACGCGTCGCCACCAGGGTGACCGCGACACCGTTGCCGATCTCGACGCGCTCGTTCCAGTCAAACGCTTCGGCACGAATCGCCGGGTCGTTCGACGCCATCGTCACATCGTTGCCGAGCGGGGTGACGACGCGCGGTGAGAATTTCGCGGCAAGCCGCGACAGGGTTCGCGCATCGAGATGATCGTAGTGCCCGTGCGAGACCAGCACCACATCAATGGTCGGCAGCTTGTCGAAATCGATACCGGGATCGTTGACGCGCTTCGGTCCCGCGAAGCTCACAGGCGACGCGCGCTCCGACCATACCGGATCGACCAGGATGTTGAGGCCCGCGGTCTGGATCAGCCAGCTTGCGTGGCCGACATAGGAGAACCGCACCTTGTTGCCCGTCACCTGCTGCGGCGGCGTGTCGGCATAGGGCGAAGGCGCGCGTTCGGGCCATTTTGCCGCCTGCTTGGTGATCTGCCAGCGCAGAACCTCCCAGAGCTTCTTCGGCGGAGAACCATCGGGGTCAAAAAAATAGGTGCCGTCGAAATGATCGGACGGGGGGCCGGCATAGGTTTTCATGCGGGATATCCAGACGGACGGCAGACCCACGGCGAGGGCGGCACCTGCGAACAGGCCAAAAAAGCGGCGGCGGGAAATGGTCATGGGCCTCGATTGGCCTGAAATGGCCGGTGTGGGCAACACTTAGGTTCCCCACAGACCATCCGCAACATGCCCCAGAATCAGCATTTTCCGGTCTTTTCTTGACTTTTCGGGCTTTGAGCGGTTTAAACGCCGCAATTCTCGAAAAGACGTTCTTTTCGACCCGCCGCCCGGCACCGGATGCCGGAGGCCAACGCCCGACAGCGCTGTGCGCCCTCGGGCGTAAACGTGTTTGGAATTTCACGTCCCCAACGGGACATGAGCAACGGGATACGGTTCGGCGATGTTCGACAATTTGTCGGAAAAGCTTGGAGGCATTCTCGATCGGCTGACACGGCGCGGTGCGCTGTCGGAGGCCGATGTCGACGCCGCCATGCGCGAAGTGCGCCGCGCGCTGCTTGAGGCCGACGTCGCGCTCGACGTGGTGCGCTCGTTCACCGACAAGGTGCGCGAGCAGGCGATCGGCGCCACCGTGGTGAAGTCGGTCACCCCCGGCCAGATGGTCGTGAAGATCGTCCACGACGAACTGGTCGCGACCCTCGGCTCCGACGGCCAGCAGATCGATCTCAATGCGCCTGCGCCTGTCGCCATCATGATGGTCGGCCTGCAAGGCTCCGGCAAAACCACCACCACCGCGAAACTGGCGCGCCGCCTGACCCAGCGCGACAAGAAAAAAGTTCTGATGGCGTCGCTCGACGTCTATCGTCCGGCCGCGCAGGAACAGCTTGCAGTTCTGGGCCGCGACCTCTCGGTCGAAACCCTTCCTATCGTCACTGGTCAGAAGCCGGTGCAGATCGCGCAGCGCGCGCTGCAGGCTGGCAAGCTCGGCGGCTACGACATCGTGCTGCTCGATACCGCGGGCCGCACCACCCTCGACGAAGAGATGATGACGGAAGCCGCGGAGGTGAAAACCGCCGCTAAGCCGCATGAAGTGCTGCTGGTCGCGGACTCGCTGACCGGCCAAGACGCCGTCAATCTCGCGCGTGCGTTCGATCAGCGTGTCGGCCTCACCGGCATCGTGCTGACACGCGTGGACGGTGACGGACGCGGCGGCGCCGCGCTCTCCATGCGCGCCGTCACCGGCAAGCCGATCAAGCTGATCGGTACCGGCGAAAAAACCGATGCGCTGGAAGATTTCCATCCCTCGCGTATCGCGGGCCGCATTCTCGGCATGGGCGACGTCGTCTCGCTCGTTGAAAAAGCCGCGGCGCATATCGACGCCGAGAAGGCCGCGCGTGTCGCCGAGAAGATGCGCAAGGGCAAGTTCGACCTTGCCGACCTGCGCGATCAGTTGCAGCAGATGCAGACCATGGGCGGTCTCGGCGGCCTGATGGGCATGATGCCCGGCATCGCCAAGATGAAGAACCAGATCGCGGCCGCGAACCTCGACGACAAGGTCGTGAAGCGCCAGATGGCGGTGATCGACTCCATGACGCGCGAGGAGCGCAAAAATCCCGAGATCCTCAAAGCCAGCCGCAAGAAGCGCATTGCCGCCGGCGCGGGCCTCAAGGTCGAGGAAGTCAACAAGCTGCTCAAGATGCACCGGAACATGGCCGACATGATGAAGGCCATGGGTCAGGGCAAGCGCGGCCCGCTCGCGGGCATGGCGCAGGCGATGGGCTTCGGCGGAGGCGGCATGCCGTCAGCCGACGCGATGAAGGAATTGGCAGCGAAGATGCCCGGAGGAATTCCGCAAGGCGCACCGACGCTGCCGAAAGAGTTTCCGGGCCTGCCGGGTCTTGGAAAACCGACACTGCCGGGCCTCGGCGGATTTCCGGGGATCGGCAAGAAGAAATAGCCGAAACATTTTTCACAACATTCAAACACACCAACGGAGAACTAAATGTCAGTCGTTATCCGCCTCGCCCGCGCAGGCACCAAGAAGCGTCCGGTCTATCACGTCGTCGTCGCCGACTCGCGCTTTCCGCGCGATGGCCGCTTCATCGAGCGTCTCGGCCACTTCAACCCGCTGCTGCCGAAGGACAACGAGACCCGCCTCAAGCTCGACATGGACAAGGTCAAGGCCTGGCTTGCCAAGGGCGCGCAGCCGTCAGACCGCGTGATGCGCTTCCTCGACGCCGCCGGCGTGAAGAAGCGTGAGCCGCGCAAGAACCCCGAGAAGGCCGTCCCGCGCAAGGAGCGCAAGGCCAACGCTGAAGCCGCCGCCAAGGCATAAGCAAACAGTGTGGCAGTTTACAAGTCCGCATCGTTCGCGCAGCGCGTTTCGTTTGCGGACTTGTAAACCAAAGCCACACTGTAATTATATTTGGCTAGTGTCCTTTCGCATCCGAAGTTCGCTGGGGAAGGTGCCGCACATGAGGCGAACTTCGGATGCGGGACACTAGCATGACAAAAGCAGCGCAAATCTGCGTTGCGAGAATCGGCGCCGCGCACGGTGTGCGCGGCGAGGTGCGGCTGTGGCCGTTCACCGAAGATCCGATGGCGGTGATCGATTACGGGCCGCTCTCGACCAAAGACGGCCTGCGTCAGTTTGAAGTGGTGCGCGCCCGGATTGCCAAGGATCATCTGGTTGCGGTGCTCAAGGGCATCACGACCCGCGAAGATGCCGAGCGCATCAATGGCCTTGAGCTTTATATTTCCCGCGACAAGCTGCCCGAGACGGACGAAGGCGAATACTATCACGCCGACCTGATCGGACTGCGCGCGCTCGATCCGGCAGGCACCGCGATCGGTAAGGTGCTCGCGATCCATAATTTTGGCGCAGGCGACATCATCGAAATCGCGCCGCCGCAGGGGCCGACATTGCTGCTGCCGTTCAGCAACGAAGTGGTGCCGACGGTGGATCTCGCCGGCGGCCATGTGGTGATCGTGATGCCGCAAGAGATTGAAGGCGATTCTCCGTCCGACGCGGACATCTGAACCGAGATACCCGACCATGTGGCGCGCCACTGTGCTCACGCTGTTTCCGGAGATGTTTCCCGGCCCGCTCGGCGTCAGCCTTGCGGGGAAGGCGCTTGCGTCGGGCGTCTGGGCACTGGAGGCCCGCGACATTCGCGACGCCGCCACAGACAAGCATCGCAGCGTAGATGATACCCCGGCCGGGGGCGGGCCCGGCATGGTGCTGCGCGCCGATGTGCTGGCCACTGCGATTGACGCCGCACAGATCGCCCCGGAGCGCCCGCGCCTCTTGATGAGCCCCCGCGGGATACCTCTGACCCAGAAAAGGGTCATGGAACTCGCCTCCAGCCCCGGCCCCTTGATCGTCTGCGGGCGGTTCGAAGGCATCGATCAGCGGGTCATCGAGGCCCGTGGGCTCGAGGAAATCTCCCTGGGGGACTACGTGCTCTCGGGCGGCGAAATCGCAGCCCTGGCCCTGATAGACGCCTGCGTGCGGCTTCTGCCGGGCGTCATGGGGAAGCTAAGCTCCGGAATGGACGAGAGTTTCTCGGATGGACTACTGGAGTACCCCCAATACACCCGCCCGCAGGAGTTCGAGGGCCAAACCATCCCGGATGTGCTGGTCTCGGGCGACCATGCCCGGATCGAAGCCTGGCGGCGGGCGGAAGCCGAAGCCCTGACCCGCGCCCGGCGCCCGGACCTCTGGGCGGCCAAGACCGTTCAAACGGCCACTCAAAACATCGCGCCCGGCATACGAAAAGACACGACAAAAGGGTGACAACCGGACGGCTTTGGCGTATAGCACCGGCCAATCCGTGCAGATGCTGGATACGAATTTCCGCGCAGCCCCTTCCGGGCGCGCCGCCGATGGAGTTTTGTGATGGACCTCATTCAAGAGCTCGACAAAGAGCAGCTGGAAAAGCTTTCCGCAGGAAAGACGATTCCGGATTTCGGACCGGGCGACACGGTCGTCGTCAACGTCAAGGTTGTCGAAGGCGAGCGTTCGCGCGTGCAGGCCTATGAAGGCGTCTGCATCGGCCGCAACGGCGGTGGCATCCATGAGAGCTTCACCGTCCGCAAGATTTCCTACGGCGAAGGCGTGGAGCGCGTGTTCCCGATCTACTCGCCGATGATCGACTCGATCAAGCTCGTGCGCCGCGGCAAGGTGCGTCGCGCCAAGCTGTATTACCTGCGCGGTCTGCGCGGCAAGTCGGCGCGCATCGTCGAGAAGCAGGACAACCGCGAAAAAGAATCGCTGAAGGCTGCTTCGGGCGAGTAATCGCGCAACACTCGATGATTTAAGAAAAGCGCGGTGCCTCACCGCGCTTTTTTGTTTTCGGCAGGTCGCTCGCGCCTACTTCTGCGTCAGCGGACCGTTCATGATCCAGCGGTGGCCGAACGGATCGCGCAGGATCGCGGTTCGCGTGCCCCAGAACGAATAGGTCGGTGTCACCTCGCCTTTCGCGCCGAGCTTGGTGGCGCGCGTGAAGACTTCGTCGACTTCGTCGGCGGTTGCGAATTCGAGACTGACCGACATGGTCACCGGCTCGCCCGGCAGCGGCATCCGTGCAGTGCCGAATTCGGGAAACGCGTCGGACAGAAACAGCGCGCCGCCGTTGATTTCGAGTTCGCAATGCAGGATGCGCAGGCCGTCCATCGCCGGCATCAGCGCCTTCTGCTTGGCGTCGAAGGCGGCGGTGTAAAAAGCGATCGCTCCGGCCGCAGGTGAAACAGTCAGATACGGTGCAACCGGCGGGCGTGAAGACATTGTGCCATCCTGCGTAAGCTATTATGTGGTCAGGATACTTTCCCCTCGAAGGTTAAGCGAGTAAAAAGGCCGCCTATGTTACCGGCGGCCCCAAAGGCCCCTAAATACCCATCCGGGCAGTAAAATCGGACGACGAACATGGCCAAAGCGACCACTCTCTACGACAAGATCTGGAACGACCATCTGGTTGATGAGCAGCCCGACGGCACCTGTCTGCTCTACATCGACCGCCATCTTGTCCATGAAGTCACCTCGCCGCAGGCCTTTGAAGGATTGCGCACCTCGGGCCGTAAGGTTCGCGCCCCGAAGAAGACGCTGGCCGTGGTGGATCACAACGTTCCGACCACCGACCGCTCGAAGCCCAATCCCGATCCGGAAAGCGCCGAGCAGATCGCGACGCTCGCCGAAAACGCGCGCGAATTCGGCGTGGAGTATTTCAACGAGTACGACAAGCGTCAGGGCATCGTGCACGTGATCGGTCCCGAGCAGGGCTTCACGCTGCCCGGCACGACGATCGTCTGCGGCGACAGCCACACCTCGACGCACGGCGCGTTCGGCGCGCTGGCGCACGGCATCGGCACGTCGGAAGTCGAGCATGTGCTCGCCACCCAGACGCTGATCCAGAAGAAGGCCAAGAACATGCGCGCCACCGTCGACGGCAAATTGCCGGACGGCGTGACCGCGAAGGATATCATCCTTGCCATCATCGGCGAGATCGGCACCGCGGGCGGCACAGGCTACGTGCTGGAATACGCCGGCGAAGCGATCCGTTCGCTATCGATGGAAGGCCGCATGACGGTCTGCAACATGTCGATCGAAGGCGGCGCCCGCGCCGGCCTCATTGCGCCGGATGAAAAGGCCTATGAATTCCTCAAGGGCCGTCCGATGGCACCGACCGGCGCGGCATGGGACGCCGGATTGCGTTACTGGAACACGCTGCGCACCGACGAGGGTGCGCATTTCGATCACGAGATTCGTCTCGATGCCGCGAAGCTGCCGCCGATCGTGACCTGGGGCACTTCGCCCGAGGACGTGATTTCCATCACCGGCTCCGTACCTGATCCTGCGAAGATCGAAGACGAGGCGAAGCGCCTGTCGAAGGAGCGCGCGCTGGCTTACATGGGCCTCAAGGCGGGCACCAAGATCACCGACATCAAGCTTGATCGCATCTTCATCGGCTCATGCACCAACGGACGCATCGAGGATCTGCGCGCGGCAGCGAAGGTCGTCGCCGGTCACCACGTCAATGGCAATGTGAACGCGATGATCGTGCCGGGTTCGGGCCTTGTGAAAGAGCAGGCGGAAGCCGAAGGGCTCGACAAGATCTTCATCAAGGCCGGCTTCGAGTGGCGCGAGCCGGGCTGCTCGATGTGCCTTGCGATGAATCCCGACAAGCTGGCGCCGGAAGAACGCTGCGCGTCGACGTCGAACCGCAACTTCGAGGGCCGTCAGGGCTTCAAGGGCCGCACCCATCTGGTGTCGCCCGCGATGGCCGCAGCCGCAGCGATCGCCGGACACTTCGTCGATATCCGCGAATGGCATTCGGCCTGAACCATTCGCATCGACATCGACCGATCAAATAAAAACAGGCGCTCGAAAGAGCGCCTGTTTTGTTTTGCTCGCGCCAGACTTACCAGCCGAAGCCGATGCTGAGGCCCGGTCCATAGAAACGGGGACCGCCATAGCCGTAACCATAACCACCATAGGGATAGCCGTAGCCGTAGCCGTAGCCGTAACCGTAACCGTAAGGTCGGTAATAGGCCGGCCGATAATAATAGGGGCGATAGTACGGACGATAACCATAGCCATACCCGTAATACGGTCGGTAGTAAGGGCGATAGTAGGGCCGATAATACGGCCTGTAATAGCGCGGGCCGTAGTAACCGTAGCGCCGGTAATAGCGGCGACGCGCACTGACATCGGTCGGCTGGGCTTCCGCCGGACGCGCGTCACGCGACGCCGTCGTGGCCGGTGATGCGGCGCTCGCAGGCGCGAGCGACATCCAGCCGGCAATTGAAAGAGCGGCAGCAACCGCCGCGGCTCCCACAAGCTTTCTCATTGCAGTTCTCCTCCAATCGTTGCTCGACACGTTAAAGATAACGCGCATCACCGATTTACGTTCATCCGTCCGTCAATGGCCTGCGTTGGCCCTGCGAACCAGACAGGGCCATAGCGGGTGGCCCTGCCTAAAATAAGGATGACGTCGAGTTTGCAGCAAGATCATGACGTGCGGATTTGATCAATTCTGGTCGATCCGCATCGTTGATCGAAGCTTAACTTGTTGATGATGCCAGCCGTGATGGCGACGCCAGCCATGGTGGCGATGCCAGCGGTGATGGTGATGACGGCGCCAGTGAACCTGCGTTGCCATGGGCTCGGATGCCTGTTTCGCGGACGAACTCGCAGCCGGATTCATCAGCGACAACGCCTGCGCGCCGCCCGTGGGTACTGCAACCGCGAGCAGCCCGGCGACGGCTGCGAGACCAAAAATCGTTCTGACATTCATCTTCATGAACACTCTCTCCTCGTGAGCTTGAACGAATTCCGGCGCGTGTTTCTGTCCGAAGTTCGTTTGCATCACGCTAGGAAGAGTGACGTGAATGCGTGCTGAATGTCTGCGCCGCATTGATGAACGCCTGAACCCGAAAGCGGGCGAGCACGTATCTTTCACGGAATCGTTTGCAGGGAGGACGTCATGTCGCACGTCTTGTCGATGCGGGTGCTGTGCGCTCAGGGTGCCGCCGCACTGCTGTCCGCCGGTCACGCTTACGCCTCGCAGGGACCGGGGACACTGCCCGGCACGGCGAGCCCGTTCACTCAGATGGCGATGGCAATTGTCGTTTATGGATTATGCGCAATCACCATCGCCGCTGGCGTGATCGGCTCGTTCAGGAGAAATTGGCCGCCTGCTGGACGTCAGCCGCTCCAGTAGCAGTTCATGCGCGGCACGATGACCGTTCCGCTCGGACGGTATTCCTGCTCGTAGTGCGCATTGCAGACGCGCTTGGAGTTCGGGCCGGGATAGCTCGAGCCGCGATAAATCCGGACACGGCGCGGCGTGCGGCGAATGACCTCACGGCTCTGCGCAGAAAATTCTTCGGCGGTCAGTCCATGGTGAGCGGCAGCAGACGTCGACTGAGATTGAGCCTGCACCGCACCGGGCAATGCCAGAACAATCAGGCCTGCGAAGAGGCCGGTCAAAATGGCCGAAGTCCCTGCCCGCGTCATGAAGTGCCGTCCCGTATTCCCGGTTCAATGAGCGGCAACGTCTCCGATTGAGGCGCACACGTCAACACCATGAAAGACGCAAATCGGAGGTTTCTGCGCCCTCTGAAACCCTTGGCCCCGGCAGCCAAGCTCTCTAAACAGGATCGATGTGGCCGACCGCGAAATCCCCCACCCTCGCCGAAATCGAAATCATCGCGCATGACGCCTTCGCGCGGTTGCCGAAACACTTTCGCGATCTCTGCGAGGGATTGATCATCCAGATCGACGACTTCCCGTCGGAGGACGTTCTTGAGGAGATGAAGGCCGAGAGCGAATTCGATCTGCTCGGCCTGTTCCAAGGCGTCGGCCTGCCATTCCAGTCAAGCGGCGACATCGCTCCGATGCCGAACATGATCTGGCTCTATCGCCGTCCGATCCTCGATTACTGGGCCGAGCACGACGAGACCCTGGGTCATGTCGTGACGCATGTTCTGGTGCACGAAATCGGTCACCATTTCGGACTGTCGGATGACGACATGGAAGCGATCGAGGCAACCGTTACCTGACGTGCGAGGCAGGCTTCCGGTCTTGAGCCGCGGCGGCACTTCCCAAGCGTTCGCGTTCGCAGATGCCGCCCCGGATCACAGCAGCCGACGTGCAGTCCCGCGCCGTGGCGAACACGCACACCGGCCGGTCAGCGCCGAAATCGCGGATGCACCACATTTCGGCGCGGACCGCGGTCGGCATCGCCAGAACGGCCGCGCCGACGGCCAAAACCAGCCCTGCGGACAGCAATCGGCGCATGGCGTTCATGATGTGTCCTCCCTCAGCGCATAGCCTTGACGGCGTTGATGATATATTTAGAACACCTCAAACTGTAGCCGGTTTACGGGAACATCATGGACAAGTTTACGACCCTCGAGGGCGTCGCCGCGCCGCTGAAGATCATCAATGTCGATACCGACATGATCATTCCCAAGCAGTATCTCAAGACCATCAAGCGCACCGGCCTCGGCAAGGGACTGTTTTCCGAGCAGCGCTACAAGGACGACGGCAGCGAGAACCCGGATTTCGTGCTCAACAAGCCGTCCTACCGCAAGGCCAAGATTCTCGTGGCCGGAGACAACTTCGGTTGCGGATCGAGCCGCGAGCACGCGCCATGGGCGCTCGGCGATTTTGGCATCCGCTGCATCATCTCGACCTCGTTCGGCGACATTTTCTACAACAACTGCTTCAAGAACGGCATTCTGCCGATCCGCGTCTCGCAGGACGAACTCGACAAGCTGTTCGACGACGCCGACCGCGGCTCCAATGCGACGCTGACGGTCGATCTTGAGAAGCAGGAAATCCGCGGCCCCGACGGCGGCACGATCAAGTTCGAGATCGATCCGTTCCGCAAGCACTGCATGCTGAACGGTCTCGACGACATCGGCCTGACCATGGAAAAGGGCAAGTCGATCGACGTGTTTGAGGCGAAGGAAAAAGCCGAGCGCCCATGGCTGTGAGCGAGTCGCGCTATCTTTGAATTTGGATCATGGCCGGGCTCGTTCCCGGCCATTGTCTTTTCAGCGTCAGCTACGCCGTCTTGAGCGCCGCGATCGCATCTGCAATCGCAATGGTGCGCTTTGCCATCTCGACATGCAGCCGCTCGACCATCTGGCCGTCGAGTTGCACCACGCCTTTGCTGGCGTTCTCCGGCAGATCGAACACACCCATGATCTTGCGCGCGCGGGCGATCTCTTCAGCGGGCGGCGTGTAGGCCGCGTTGGCAGCATCGATCTGGCCCGGATGGATCAGCGTCTTGCCGTCGAAGCCCATGTCGCGGCCCTGCGCGCACTCCTTCGCGAATCCGGCCACATCGCTGATGTCGTTGTAGGGGCCGTCGAGAATCTCAAGGCCATAGGCACGCGCCGCGAGGATGCAATGTGTGAACAGCGGCAGCATTGCCGCGCGGCCCGGCAGCATCCGCATTCGTGTTTCGCGCGCGATATCGTTCGGCCCCATGATGAAGCCGGTGAGGCGTTTGTCGCCTTCGCGCGCGGTCGCAGCGATCTCTTGTGCCGAAAGAACGCCAAGCGGGGATTCGATCATCGCCCACAGCACGATGCCCGGATCAGCCTTGAGCATGCGCAGGCGCTCCTCCAGCTTCTTGATATCGGCGGGGCGTGAAATCTTGGGCACCAGAATCCCGTCGGGCTTCGCTCTGGCGGCCATGGTCAGGTCGTCCTCCCACCACGGCGATTCCAGATTGTTGATGCGGATGATGATCTCACGCTTGCCGAAGCCGCCGGCGGCGACGGCCTGTGCGATCTGATCGCGCGCCATCGATTTTGCGTCAGGCGCAACCGAATCCTCAAGGTCGAGGATGACGGCGTCGCAGGGCAGGTTCCGCGCCTTGTCGAGCGCGCGGGCATTCGAGCCGGGCATGAACAGGACACTGCGGCGCGGACGGATCATGGTCTGGTTTCCATTGGGGAAGCAGCCTGAGTAGCACTTCCGTCCCGCGCCCGAAAGGCTTGTTCGATTGGCTCTCCTAGGTTAGCCAACCCCTGCGCGCTCCCTTGTTACGAACTTGCGAGGCCTCCTATGTCGCCATTCCCCGAACACCTGCTCGCCGGCTACCAGACCTTCGTCACCCAGCGCCTGCCCACCGAACAGTCGCGCTACCGCGAACTGTCGCAAAAGGGGCAATCCCCCGAGGTCATGGTGATCGGCTGCTGCGATTCCCGTGTCTCGCCGGAGGTGATTTTCGACGCCGGACCGGGGGAACTGTTCGTTGTCCGCAACGTCGCCAACCTGGTCCCGGTGTTCCAGCCCGACAACAACGCGCACGGCGTCTCGGCAGCGCTGGAATATGCAAACCAGGTCCTGAAGATAAAGCACATCGTCGTGCTCGGGCACGCGCAGTGCGGCGGCATTCGCGCCTTCGTCGACGACAGCGCACCGCTGTCCCCCGGCGACTTCATCGGCAAATGGATGTCGATGTTCGTCAAGCCGGGCGAAAAGGTCGCGCAGCGCGACCACGAAACGATGCAGCAGTTCGTCACCAGGATCGAGAAGGCCGCGGTCCTGCGCAGCCTGGAAAACCTGATGACATTTCCGTTCGTGAAGAACCGGGTCGAGAGCGGCGAGTTGCAGCTCCACGGCGCCTATTTCGGAGTGGCCGAAGGCTCGCTGTCCATCGTCGACCAGAGCACGAACGAATTCAGCCGCGTCTACCAGCCGTCCTTGGTCGGCTAGGATGGCCGGTCAGTGGCCGGCCTTGTTCGACGCCCCGTGATCGCCGAGCTTGTCCGACCACACGATCAGCAGCGTTGAGACGACAAATACGAGATGAATGCCGGCGAGCCAGGCGAGCTTCTGGGCGTCGAACGCCACATCGATATTCATGAACGCTTTCAGCACCTGAATCGCCGAGATCGCGACGATCGACGCCAGCAGCTTCTGCTTCAGCCCGGCGAAGTCCACCTTGGTCATCCATTCCGGCCAGTCGGGATGGCCGCGCGGATCGATCCGCGAGACGAAATTCTCATAGCCCGAAAACACCACGATCAGAACCAGATTGCCGGTCAGCGACACGTCGATCAGCGACAGCACGCCGAGAATGATGTCCGATTCCTTCGCCAGGGTGGCGTGAGCGATAAACTCGACCAGCAGCGCGACGAACTTGAACAATAGCACGAGGAGGCTGATGACGAGGCCGAGATAGAACGGCGCCATCAGCCAGCGGCTGTTGAACAGCAGGGATTCGAATGCGTGCTCCGCACGCTTCAGCTTTGGATTTGGCCGGTATTCCGCAGGAGAGGGCCGGTGCTCAGATGGCTCGCTTGTCATCCTGAATTCCCGGCCCCGTTTTCCTGCTCACATCAGGCGGCTCAGGCCGCCTTCTTTTTCGGCTGCAACAGCTTGCGGTTGACCAGGCATTCCGCGATCTGAACTGCGTTCAGCGCAGCGCCCTTGCGCAGATTGTCCGACACGCACCACAGCACGAGACCGTTCTCCACCGTCGCATCCTCGCGGATACGGCTGATGTAGGTGGCGTCCTCGCCGGCGGATTCGTACGGCGTGACGTAGCCGCCCGGTTCCCGCTTGTCGATCACGAGGCAGCCCGGCGCAGTGCGCAGGATGTTGCGTGCTTCATCCGCAGAGATCGGATTCTCGAACTCGATGTTGACGGCTTCCGAGTGGCCGACGAACACCGGCACGCGCACGCAGGTCGCGGTCAGCTTGATTTTGGGATCAAGAATTTTCTTGGTCTCCGCCATCATCTTCCACTCTTCTTTGGTGAAGCCGTCCTCCATGAACACGTCGATCTGCGGGATGACGTTGAAGGCGATCCGCTTCGGGAATTTGTTATTGACCAGTTCGTCGTTGGTGTAGACGGCCTTGGTCTGCGAGAACAGTTCGTCCATCGCGTCCTTGCCGGCGCCCGAGACCGACTGGTAGGTCGAGACAACGACGCGCTTGATCTTCGCCGCATCGTGCAGCGGCTTCAGCGCAACGACGAGCTGCGCGGTCGAGCAGTTCGGATTCGCGATGATGCCCTTCTTGCGGAAATCGTTGACCGCATCCGCATTCACTTCCGGTACGATCAGCGGCACATCCGGATCCATCCGCCACGTCGACGAATTGTCGATCACGACGGCGCCCGCCGCGGCGATCTTCGGCGACCATTCCTTGGACACGGCACCGCCGGCCGACATCAGGCAGATATCGACATCGCTAAAATCGTAATGTTCGAGCGCTTTGCATTTCAGGGTGCGGTCGCCATAGGACACTTCGACGCCCATGCTGCGGCGGGAGGCCAATGCGACCACCTCGTCAGCCGGAAAACTGCGTTCGTCCAAGATGTTGAGCATCTCCCGGCCTACGTTGCCGGTCGCTCCAACTAGCGCAACCTTGTAACCCATCGTTGACTCTCCGAAGAAAAATGCCTCGCCCTCGCTGTCTGTAGAAAGGGAAGAGGCAGCGCTTCTATGCGAAAAACGGCCCAAATACAACGCAGAAGCAACTGCGGGGGCAGGTGACGTCAAGTGGTGGCAGGTCTTGTGGCCATGACCACGGCGGAAGCTCGTTCCCGTTTTCGAGAACGGAACAGAACGTCCGACGAGTCAGATATGAACCCGATCCTGCTCGACCAGCCCCTTCCGAGTACCTCCGGCATTCATCCGGCGCTGCGCAGCTTTGCCGACGAATGCAGCGCCGTGGCGGTTCGCATCTTCGCCTATATCTGCGGCCTCGCCGTGCTGGCGGTAATCGCGGTAGATCTGGTGTCTGCGGTTCCGGTTGCCGCCAATACCGGAGATCTTGTCCTCCCCGCTCAGCCGAGCTGGGTTCCGGCCAGTCGCCCGCATCCGGCCTTCGCCATCAGCAAGCTTGATTTATCAGATAAAACAAATGCTTATGAAATCTTGCGGCACCCGGAAGGCGGCCGCAGGGATATCCTGCGCTGGGCCGCTCATGCCGGCGAGGCGCCCACCGCCGAGATCGAGATTTACCGCGCCGGCGGCGAACTGGACGCATTCGCGGCCGCTGACGCGGATATCGCAGCCCGGATGGCCGGAGGGCGCCCGGCCGAGGTCGAACCTGCGGGGTTCGTCGACACCAAGTTCGGCCCGGTCAGCCTGCTCCGTTTCAGTGGGGCTGCCCTCCCCGGCCGGCAGGACTGTCTTGGCTTTGTGAAAACCTTCTCAAGCCCGAGCGTCAGAATAAGCGGGTGGTCCTGTCAGGCCGACTCGCTGGCCGCGCAGCGCGCGTTCCTCGGCTGCACGCTGAACCGGCTGACCCTGCTCTCGGCCGGCAACGATCCGAAGATCGCCGAACTGTTCGCGCGCGCCGAACTCAGGCGCGACACCTGCACCACGACGACAACCACCGCTTCCGCGAACTGGATCGTCTCCGGCGACGCTCCGCAGTTACGCGGCCCGCTCACACAGGATTGAGACGATCAGTCAGAAACTGCACACCGGGAATTCAGAAATGTCCTTCGATCACAGTCACATCTCAACCGCCGGCAACTACGCCGGGAAGATGGTGCGCTATTCCTTCTACGCGGTGGGGACGATTGTCCTGGCTCTCATCGGCATTGTGGTTGTGCGTGTCACCAGCTTTTTCGATCAGCCGAGCCGCGTGAGCGCCAAGGCATCGTTCCAGGTCAGCGCGCCCGAACTCACGCGATTGTCGCCGACGGCCAACTCCGCGCGATTCAACGCAGGCTGGCAGGAGATCCTGCAATACGGCCAGGTTTACGATCGCAACACCGACTTCACGCTTGTGATCAACATGCCGGCCAATCCGGACACACCGGTTGTCCGCGACTATTCCTACGAGATGTCCAGCCTGAGGCCGCTGCTGCGCACGGCCTATATCGGCTCCAATACCTACTACGATTTGCAGACCCGCTTCGGCCCGGTCCGCGCCGCGAATTTCCAGGTCAATTCCGACGGCCAGATCAAGCTCTGCGTGTCCTATCTCAGCCGCTTCGAAACCACGGCGGTGTATCTCAAGGGCTGGTATTGCGAGGCCAGCGGCGCGCGCCCGAATTTCCATACGCTGGCCTGCATCCTCGACCGCATCACGTTGAAGGGCGTACTGCCGACGCCGGCCGCACAGACGTTCTTCGAGGAACGGATGAAGCGTTCGCCGCGTTGCAGTGCCGAGCCGGTCTCGCAGACCACCGACACCCGGCCGCCGCGCCCGCCCCGCCGGCTCTGAAGGCTGGAATCGCGCCTTTCCCGCCCTATCTGAATATCGCGCGACGATCATCCGGCAAGTGTGGCCCATTCGTCCTTGTGGGAGACCGCCGGACAGGGGTATGGTGCGGCGCAATTGGGAATGTGACGAGGATTCAATGGCTTTGAAGTACCCGGGCGCGAAAACACTGGCGATGCTGCTGGCCACGGCCGCGATCGTGACCGCCGGATTCGGCGTCACTGCCGCCGATGCCCAGACCCGGAAGCGCGTCGCGGTGGAAGACCCGACCTATGACGGCCCTCCGCGCCGGGCGGAAAACCGCGTCTACCAGCGTGGCCGGACCCGCGTTTACGTGACCCGCCGCTCGTGGCTCGATGCCGGTACCGAAGTGCGGCCAGGCGAGCGCAAGTTCACCGACTACGCCTTCCCGCCGGGCTACTCCTACGGCCAGCAGATCGACCGGCTCTACACAAGCCGCCGCCCGCTTGGCGACCAGTGGGACACCGGCACGCCGTTCCCGTTTCCGCTCTACTGATTTTCAGCGAAAAATATTCGCATGATCTGATCCGAAAACCGGTACCCCCTTTTCGGAATCATGTGCGACCAAAATGCCCGGCACCAGCCGGGCATTTTTATGCCGATTTGCATAAGGCAAAGCGGTGACGGACTTCGGCGCAAAGGGCGGAATAGTGACCGCGCCCGAGGCCTGCAAATTTGCCGATGACCGGCGCGGAAGCGCGCTTTTGCGCTTTGCAGTCGCCAGCCTCGGGATTAAAGTCCGGCATATTTTACCGTTTGCCCGCATCTGATTTTGAGGATCGGCCTTGCGCCTGCGACTTTCGATTCTCGTATGGACAATCCTGATCGCTGCGCTGACGCCGGCGCTCGCCGAGAAGCGCGTGGCGCTGGTGATCGGCAATTCGGATTATCAAAACGTCTCGCCGCTCACCAACCCGGCCAACGATGCGGCGGCCATCGCAGCGATTCTGACCAAAGCCAACTTCGACGTCGTCGACGCCAAATCGAATCTGACCGGCATCGAGATGAAGCGGACGCTGCGCGACTTCGGCAACAAGGTCCGCGATGCGGACGTGGCCGTCATCTACTATGCGGGCCATGGCATCGAGCTTGAGGGCACGAACTATCTCATTCCTGTCGATGCAAAACTCGAAATCGACACCGATGTTCTCGACGAAGCGTTTCCGCTGGATCGCTTCATCGTCGCGGCCGATCCTGCCAAACAGCTCCGGCTGATCATTCTCGATGCATGCCGCGACAATCCGTTCAACAAGACGATGAAACGGACCATCGGCTCGCGCGCGGTTAGCCGCGGACTGGCGAAGGTCGAACCGACGAATCCCAACACGCTGGTGGCGTTCGCCGCGAAGGCCGGATCGACGGCCTCGGACGGCGAAGGCAAGAACAGTCCGTTCGCCGCGGCGCTGGTCAAGCACATGACCAAGCCCGGCCTCGATCTGCGCAAGGCCTTCGGCTATGTGCGCGACGATGTGCTGAAAGCGACAAGCAACAAGCAGGAGCCGTTCGTCTATGGCTCGCTCGGCGGCAATGACGTTTCGCTCGTGCCTGCCGTCGTGACGGCTGCGGCAGCCTCGACGCAGCAGACAGACCCGAACTCCGCGCTCCGCCGCGATTACGAACTTGCCGAGCGCGTCGGCACCCGCGAGGCGTGGGACTATTTCATCGCGACCTATCCGGACAGCTTCTACGCCAAACTGGCCCATGCCCAGCGGAACAAGCTCGCAGCCGAAGAAGCCCGCGTCGCCGCAACAGAAAAGGCAAAGACCGCACAGGAAGAACAGACACGCCTCGCCATCGAGGGCGCGAAAAAAGCCGAGCAGGACAAGGCCGCCGCCGAGGCGCGCAAGGCCGAACAGCAGCGCGTGGCAGCCGAACAGGCGAAGAAAGCGGAAGACGCCAGGCTGGCCGAGGCCGAGAAGGCCAAGGCTGCAGCGCTCGCAAAGGCTGAGCAGCAGGCGCGCGTCGCCGCCGAGAAGAAGGCGGCTGACGAGGCCAAGGGCGCTGAGGCCGCGCGTCTTGCTGCTGAAAAGAAGACCGCCGAACAAAAAGCCAGGGATGACAAGCCCGTCGGCCCTGTCGCATCGCTGGCACCGGATCAGTCAGCGCCGAAGCCCGATGCACCGGTTGTGGTCGCTGACATTCCAAAGCAACTGCAGATCGAACTGAAGCGTACCGGCTGCTACCTTGGCGCCACCGACGGCAACTGGACCACGGCGGCACAGAAATCACTCGATCTGTTCAACAAGAACGCCAGCACGAAATTCGACGTGAAGCTGGCCAGTGCCGACGCGCTCGATGCGGTGAAGGCCAAGCAGGGCCGCGTATGTCCGCTCGTCTGCGAATGGGGATACAAGGCCGACGGCGACAAGTGCAGCAGGATCACGTGCCGCAAGGGCTATGAGGTCGGCGACGACAACACCTGCGAAAAGATCGAGGTGAAGAAGAAGCCGGAACCGGCGAAGCGCAACACAGTCGCGAAACCTGCTGACGACAAGCCAGACCCGGCGCTCTCCTCATCGAAACAACACTGCACTCCGTCGGCAGGAACCGCCGCCGTCCCGGGAAATCCCTGCCCCTCCCGCGAAACCAAGTCGCAGGCCGAATCCACTTCCAAGATCGCCCTCTATGCCCGTTGCCGCGCGAAACATACCCCCAATGCCTCAATGGCCATGAATGGCTTAAACAGCGGCAGCATCTTCTCCGCCATCGAAGCCTGCGTCGCTCGTGGAGGAAATTAACCTGCACCGTCAGCGCGTCAGCGCGTCCAGTTCCTTCACAATCGCCTCGCCCATCTGCGACGTGGAGACCACGGTCGAGCCTTCCGACTTGATGTCGCCGGTGCGCAGGCCCTTCGCCAAAGTCGCCGCGATGGCCTGATCGATCAGGTCCGCTTCCTTCGGCATGTCGAAGGAATAACGCAGCGCCATGCCGAACGAGGTCAGCATCGCCACCGGATTGGCCAATCCCTTGCCGGCGATGTCCGGCGCCGAACCGTGCACCGGCTCGTACAGCGCCTTGCGCTTCTTGGTTTTGGGATCGACCTCGCCCAGTGACGCCGACGGCAGCATGCCAAGCGAACCGGTGAGCATCGCCGCGATGTCGGAGAGAATGTCGCCGAACAGGTTATCCGTGACGATGACGTCGAACTGCTTGGGCCAACGCACGAGCTGCATCGCGCCGGAATCCGCGAGCTGATGCTCAAGCTCGACATCCTTGTATTCGCGCGCGTGAACCTGCGTCACGACTTCCTTCCAGAGCACGCCGCTCTTCATGACGTTGTGCTTTTCCATCGACGTCATCTTGTTGCGGCGCTTGCGCGCCAGCTCGAAGGCGACGCGCGAGATGCGCTCGATCTCGTAGGTGTCGTAGACCTGCGTATCGACGGCGCGCTTCTGGCCGTTGCCGAGATCGGTGATGGTCTTCGGTTCGCCGAAATACACGCCGCCGGTCAATTCGCGCACGATCATGATGTCGAGGCCTTCGACGACATCCTTCTTCAGGCTCGATGAATCCGCCAGCGCCGGATAGCAGATCGCCGGACGCAGGTTGGCGAACAGCGCCATGTCCTTGCGCAGACGCAGCAGGCCCGCTTCGGGGCGTGCCTCATAAGGAACGTCCGCCCACTTCGGTCCGCCGACCGCGCCGAAGATCACGGCATCCGCCGCCTGCGCCAGCGCCATGGTGGCATCGGTGATCGCAACCTTGTCGGCGTCGTAGCTCGAGCCGCCGACGAGACCGGTCTCGGTTTCGAACTTCGCGATGCCGCGCTTGCCGAACCAGTCGATGACGCGCTTCACCTCCGCCATCACTTCGGTGCCAATACCGTCGCCGGGGAGAAGGAGAAGTTTGTGCGATGCCATGATGATTGCCTCGATCAGTGTTGCTCGTCATGGCCGGGCCTGTCCCGGCCATCCATGTCTGCTTACGGAGTTTCAGAAGACGTGGATGCCCGCGACAAGCGCAGGCATGACGAAACGTAGGGAATTTGCGCGAACTTGCTAAAACGCCCTTGCAGAATTGGCAAGACACCATTGCCCCGTTGCGATTGGTCAAATCCGGCGGAAACTGCCATGTTGGCGGCCCTCCCGGAGCCGCCCCGTGACATCCTCCGAATCCGCCGCCCCGTTCGCGCGCCCGATGCGCATGATCCTGATCCTCGCGCTGGCGCCGGCCATCGGGCTCGGCATCGGCCGCTTCGGCTATACGCTGGTGCTGCCCGACATGCGCGACTCGCTCGGCTGGTCGTATTCGACCGCTGGCTTCATGAACACGATCAACGCCATCGGCTATCTCGCGGGCGCGCTGGGCGCCGCCGCCTTCATCCGCCGCGTGGGCGTATTCCGTTCGGTCTGGATCGGCGCGCTGGCCTGCGTCGTCTCGCTCGGGATCTGCGCGCTGTCGGGCCATGTGCTGGTGTTCGGCTTCGGACGCCTGCTGTCGGGCCTCGGCGCGGCAACGACCTTTGTCGGCGGCGGCACACTGGCGGCGACCATCGCGCAATCGCGGCCGATGAAATCCGCGCTGCTGCTCAACCTGTTCTACACCGGCCCCGGCACCGGGCTGATCGTCTCGGGCCTCGCCGCGCCATTCCTGTTGCAGTACTTCGGCCCCGGCTCGTGGTGGATCGTATGGGTGGCGCTGACCATCATCTCCGGCCTGATGATGATTCCGCTGATGCTCAATCCGATCGACGTCGCCGCCAGCGAAACATCGGCGGCGGCAGCACCGGTGGCATTGCGCCCGATTGCGATCTATCTCGCCGGCTACTTCCTGTTCGGCGCCGGCTACATCGCCTACATGACCTTCATGATCGCCTATGTCCGCGACGGCGGCGGCGGCGCGGCGGCGCAGAGCGCGTTCTGGTGCCTGATCGGACTGATGTCGTTCGCGGGCTCGTGGCTGTGGCGCGGACTGATGGCGCGCGGCAACAGCGGCATCACCATCGCCACCATGATCGCCGTGACCTGCGTCGGCACGCTGATCGCGCAGCTGGGCACGTCGCCGCTGCTGCTGATGGCATCGGCTTTCGTGTTCGGCCTGTCGTTCTTTCCCGTGGTGGCCGCCACCACCGTCTTCACCCGGCTGAATTATCCGCCGGAAGCTTGGGCCAAGGTGATCGGTGTGATGACCATCACCTTCGGGCTCGGCCAGACACTCGGCCCGTTCGTCACCGGCGCGATTACCGACGTGATGGGCCTGCCCTACGCGCTTCGGGTTTCCACCGCCGCGCTGGCGCTGGGTGCGATCCTCTGCGCATTCCAGCGGCCGGTGAAAGCGTAAAGCCGCCATCGCAAAATCAGGGAATGGTGCTGAGAGGCCGGCGCGAGTCACACCGCCCGTCATTGCGAGGAGCGAAGCGACGAAGCAATCCACTCTTCGCTTGTCTTAAGCTGGATTGCTTCGCTTCGCTCGCAATGACGATGACCCGGAAACGTTACGACGCCGACGACTGAGTCCGCCGGAACATCTCGATCAGCCGCTCCAGCTTCGATCCCTTCGCAGGCGCCGCCTCGCCGTCGCGCTCGTTCTTCGAGAAGAACTTCGTCACCGCGACAAAGAACACCGGCACCATCAAGAGCGCCAGCACCACGACCGCGATCATGCCGCCCATCACCGTGGTGCCGAGCGCCTGCTGACTTTTTGCGCCTGCGCCGTTTGCAATCACCATCGGCAGCACGCCGCAGACGAACGCGAGACCCGTCATCAGAATCGGGCGGAAACGCAGATGGCAGGCTTCCATCGTGGCCTGCATCAGCGGTGTACCCTTCGCGCGCAGATCCTTGGCGAACTCGATGATCAGGATCGCATCCTTCGCGGCGAGGCCGATGATCGTGATCAGCGCCACCGTGAAATAGACGTCGTTCGACAGGCTGCGCGACATCGCCGCCACCACCGCGCCGAGAATGCCGAGCGGCACCGTCATCAGCACCGCCAGCGGAATGGTCCAGCTCTCATAGAGCGCGGCCAGACACAGGAACACGATCAGCGCCGAGAGCGCGAGCAGGAACGGCGCCTGCGAGCCCGACAGCTTTTCCTGCAGCGATTGTCCGGTCCATTCGAAGCCGAAGCCGCGCGGCAGCTTCTCGGTCAGCCGCTCCATCTCCACGATGGCGTCGCCCGAGGTGTAGCCGGGCTTGGCTTCGCCGGAGATACGCACCGACGGATAGTAGTTGAAGCCGACGATCTGCGTCGGGCCGACCATCCACTTGATGGTCGCGAACGACGACAGCGGCACCAGATCGCCGCGGCTGTTCTTGACGTTGTACTTCAGGATGTCCTGCGCGTTCATGCGGCCGACGCTGTCGGCCTGCACGATCACGCGCTGCATGCGACCCCGGTTCGGGAAGTCGTTCACGTAAGCCGAGCCGAGATTGGTCGAGATCGTGCTGTTGATGTCGGCGAAGGTGACGCCCTGCGCGGCCGCCTGCTCGCGGTCGATCACAAGCTGGACCTGCGGCGCTTCGGGCAGGCCTTCCGCGTAGACGTTCTGCAACACGGGGCTCTGCTTCGCAGAAGCCAGCAACTGCTCCTTCGCCTGCATCAGCGCGGCATAGCCCTTCTGGCCGCGATCCTGCAGACGGAACGAGAAGCCGGACGAGTTGCCGAGGTTGTCGATCGGCGGCGGCTGCAGCGCGGAGACCTTGGCGTCACGGATCGAGCGCAGCGAACTGTTGATGTCCGCCACAATGGCGGCGGCGGAATCATTCGGGCCGCGCTCCGACCAGTCCTTCAGCGTGACGAACGCCTGCGCCGTGTTCTGGCCCTGCCCTAAGAAGCTGAAGCCGGTGAGGAAGGTCACGTCCTCGATGCCCGAGCGCTTCGCCAGATACTGCTCGACCTTCTCCACCGCAGCCTGCGTACGATTGAACGAGGATTCCGGCGGCGTCTGGACGTCCACCGTGATGAAGCCCTGATCGTCCACCGGGAGGAAGCCGCCGGGCAGGCGCGAGAAACCGAACACCAGAGCGCCGAGCAGCACCGCGTACAGGATCAGCAAACGACCGGTGCGATGGATCGACCAGCCGACCACGCGGCCATAGCCGTCCCGCGCGCCATCAAGGCGCTTGTTGAACCAGCCGAACACGCCGGTCTTGGCGTGACCGTGTCCCGCCTTCACCGGCTTGAGCAAGGTGGCGCACAACGCCGGCGTCAGCGAGAGCGCCATCAGCGCCGAGAACGAGATCGCGGCCACGATGGTCACCGAGAACTGGCGGTAGATGATGCCGACCGAGCCGGGGAAGAACGCCATCGGCACGAACACCGCGATCAGCACCAGCGTGATGCCGATGATGGCGCTGGTGATCTGCGACATCGCCTTGCGCGTCGCCTCCTTCGGCGACAGTCCTTCCTCGGACATGATGCGCTCGACGTTTTCAACCACCACGATGGCGTCGTCCACCAGAATGCCGATCGCCAGCACCATGCCGAACATGGTCAGCATGTTGATGGAGTATCCGAACATGTAGAGCGCGACGCACGTTCCGAGCAGCGCGATCGGCACCACAATGGTGGGGATCAGGGTGTAGCGGAAGTTCTGCAGAAACAGGAACATCACGATGAAGACGAGGACCACGGCCTCGATCAGCGTCTGCACCACCTTGGAGATCGACGCCTTGACCACCGGCGTGATGTTGTAGGGAATGTCGTAGGTGATGTTGGACGGAAAGAACTTCGACAGTTCATCCATCTTCGCCTGCACCGCGCTGGCGGTCGCGAGCGCGTTGCCGGTCGGCGCGAGCAGCACCGAGAGACCGGCGATCGCCTTGCCGTCCTGCCGCGTGGTGAACTGATAGCCCATGCCGCCGATCTCGATCCGCGCGACATCTCTCAAGCGAACAGTCGAGCCGTCCGGATTGGCGCGCAGCACGATGGCGCCGAACTCGTCGGCGGAAGTGAGCTGGCCCTTCACCAGAATGAGCGCGGAAATCGATTGATCCTTGCGGCTCGGCTCGGCGCCGACGCTGCCGGAGGCGACCTGCGCGTTCTGGGCGGTGATGGCGCGGGTCACATCGTCCGCGGTGAGGTTGTAGCCGACGAGCTTGACCGGATCGATCCAGATGCGCAGCGAACGCTCGGTCGAATATAGCGTAGCGCGGCCGACGCCGGGAATGCGGCGGATTTCGCCGAGCACGTTGCGGATCATGAAGTCGCCGAGGCCGACTTCATCGAGGCTGCCGTCGGTCGACTTCAGCGTGATGATCTGCAGCACCGCGCTGGACGCTTCCTCAACGAGAATGCCCTGCTGGATCACCGCACGCGGAAGGCGCGCCTCGACGCGCTTGATGCGGTTCTGCACTTCAACCGACGCGAGATTGGAATCGGTGCCCGGAACGAAGTTGGCGATGATTTCCACTTGACCCAGCGAGTCGGAGGTGGATTCGAAATTGAGAATGCCGGACGCGCCGTTCAGTTCTTCCTCGATCAGCCGGGTGGTCGAGTTGTAGAGCTCTTCCGGCGACGCGCCGGGATAGCTGGTCGAGATCGAGATCGAGGGCGGCGCGATGATCGGATACTGCGCAATCGCCAGAAATGGAATCGAGATCAGTCCGATCAGACAAATGAACAGCGCAACCACCCAAGCGAAAATCGGGCGGTCGATAAAAAAGGCGGGCATGGACGTCGCTCTCTCGAATCTGGTTCCAGGAATCTGCTTCGGACCGGCGCAGACGCATCAACTCTTGATGTCTTCACCTCGCCAAATGGGAGAGGCAGCGAGCATGGCTCGCGGTGAGGGGGATCCGATTTCAATCCGGGCAGTCACGCCCTCACCCCAACCCTCTCCGCACCGGAGAGGGCGCATTTCTGTCGTCGCGGTTAGCGGACTTGCGATTGCGCAGGAGCGGCCGCGGCCGCCGACTTGTCGAGATGGCGGCCGGTCTCTCCGGACACCCGCCAGTCGCTGGCCTTGACGGCGTCGCCGACGGCGAACTTCTGGAAGCCCTCGACCACCACGCGCTGGCCGGGCTTGAGGCCTTCGGTGATCAGCCACTGGCCGTCGATGAGGCCGCCGGTGCGAACCGGCTGCGCGACGATGCGGTTGTCGTCCTTCACCAGAAAGACTTCGCTGGCGCCGGATGAGTTGCGCTGGATCGCCTGCGGCGGCACCACGATGGCGTCAGGATCACGGCCCTGCTCGATCAGCACGCGCACGAACATGCCGGGCAGCAGTTCGCGGCTGGGATTCTTGAACTCGCCGCGCAGCGTCACCTGTCCGGTGCCGGCGTCGACCTTGGTGTCGGAGAACAGCAGCTTGCCGGCGAGCGGATACGGCTGGCCATCGTCGAGCACGAGGCGGACCTTGGCCGCGTCTTCCGAAACACGGTCGAGGTCGCCGCGCTCGAAATCGCGGCGCAGCCGGTTCATGTCGTTCACCGACTGGGTGAAGTCGGCATAGACGGAATCGAGCTGCTGGATCGTTGCCAGCGCGTGGGTTTCGTTCTGCACGACAAGAACGCCCTCGCTCAGCAGCGCCGCGCCGATGATACCGCTGATCGGCGCGCGGATCGTGGCGTAGCCGAGATTGAGGCGCGCGCGCGAGACGTCGGCGGTGCGCGCCGCGACTTCGGCCTTGGCCTGCGCCAGGTTCGCGATCGCGACTTCATTGGAGGCCGCCGAAGCCGCCTGGCTCTTGGTCAGAGTCTCGATGCGCACCGCGTGCTGCGACGCCTGCTGCAGCGCCGCCTCGGCCTTGGCGAGCGCGGCTTCCGCCGCCTGCAGTTCGACTTCAAACGGTTTCGGATCGATCTGGTACAGCGCGTCGCCGGCCTTCACCTCGGAGCCCTGCTCGAACAGGCGCTCGACGATAATGCCCGACACCCGCGGGCGCACGTCGGCGACCCGCAGCGGCGCGATGCGACCCGGAAGTTCGCGGATGATCGCCTGCGGCGATGCCTTGACGGTGACAATGCTGACTTCGGGGGGCTCGGGCGGCTGGGCGGAGGCGACACTCTGGTCGTTGCAGCCCGAGAGCAGAACGGCGGCCCCAAAAAGCAGGGCCAGAGAGGTCATCGCGTGGGGACGCGGGCGCATATCGTATCCTTCTTATTTCGCATAACCGAAACCAGAATGACCGGGATCAACCGCTGAGAAGCGACCTGATTCACGATCCTTGGCTAGGGTCCTCAGCATGAATCATGCCGGTGTGCGTCGCAACATTTCCACGGGGTGACTCGATGTCGCGCCTTGGGTAACCTACTGTTTTTAAAGAGGTTAACAGCCGTTAAGACTGCTCACAATTCCGTCAGCGACATGTGAGGTCATGACTGCTTTTGAGGCAAAAGTATGCAGGTACGGCAAATGCCTGCTTTGGCGGCAATCGCGATTCAGGGCTGCGTTTTTCGCATGGATCGGGAACCCGGCCCCGCGCGTCGCCCCGGCTAGCGCTTCGCTTGCCGGGACGACAGAGGTCTAACTGCCGCTGAACGAGTTATAGCCCTGGTCTTCCCAGTAACCGCCCTTGTAGTCGTTGGTGACTTCCATCGAGACCACGTATTTCGGGTTCTTGAACCCGAGCTTGGTCGGCACCCGGATCTTCATCGGGTAGCCGTAGGCGCGCGGCAGGATTTCGTTGTCGAACCTGAAGGTCATCTGGGTCTGCGGATGCAGCGCGCTCGCCATGTCCAGCGGCGAGTTATAGCCATCGGAATCCGCGCACTGGAACCAGCAGTACTTCGCCTTGGTGTCGGCGCCGATCAGTTGCAGGAAGTGACTGAGCCGTACACCGGTCCAGCTTCCGATCGCGCTCCAGCCCTCGACGCAGATGTGGCGCGTGATCTGCTTTTCCTGCGGCAGTTTGTAAAGCTCCTCGAGCGTCCAGGATTTCTTGTTCTCGACAAGGCCGCGCACTTCCAGCTTCCAGTCCTTGCCGTCGATGGTCGGCGCATCGTCGAGGGCGTAGTAAGCGTTGAACGGGAACGGCCGCGTGATCGCGCTTTCCGGGAAGGTCGGCGCCAGCGTGTTCGGATTGAACAGCTTGGCCTGCACCGCGTCGTTGAATTTCGAAATCTGCGTCAGCATCGATTCGGCCGAGAAGCTGTCGGTGACATCGCAGCCGGTCAGCAGCGTCAGCGCGCCGAGACTGGCGCCGCCCGCGATGAAGCGGCGGCGTGACAGGTCCGGCATCAGCTTCGTCGCATCCTTGACCAGCAACTGCTTGTCGACGCCGGGGATCAGAAGTTTGCGCATGCGTCCCATGATGCGTCTCCCTTATCTGCCGATGATCATCGCGCGCAGGCTCTTCGGCACCAAAAGCGCCAGCGCGACATGGATCACCAGAAATCCGACAATCGCGGCCATGCAGAAGAAGTGGACGTAACGCGCCACGTCGTAGCCGCCGAACACGGCGGTCAGCCATTGCAGCTGCACCGGCTTCCAGATCGCCAATCCCGACAGCACGATCAGAATGCCGACCACGATGATGCCGGCATACAGCAGCTTCTGCACATAGTTGTAGGTGGTGAGATCGGCATGGGAGAGCTTGCCGGTCAGCGCGGCCTTGGTATCGCCGACGACGCCGTCGACGGTGATCGGCAGCAGCTTCCGGCGGAAGCGGCCGGTGACCAGACCCAGCGTCAGATAGAGAAGGCCATTGACCATCAGCAGCCACATTGCCGCGAAATGCCATTGCAGCGCGCCGCCGAGCCAGCCGCCCAGCGTGATCGAGCGCGAGAAGGTGAAATCGAACAGCGGCGAGGCGTTGTAGATCTGCCAGCCGGACATGATCATGAGGACCATCGCCACCGCGTTGATCCAGTGCACGATCCGCACCCAGGCGGGCTGAATGACCTTGGCTGCGGCCGGTGCTGCTGCCGAATGATCGGCTGAGATGCTGGACATGAGCGTTTCCGGTTTCACGATGTCACAAACACCATACGGGGCATTCTAGTCCGTGTTACGCCCCGCATTGCAAATTTCACGGGTCAAGGCCGCAACGAACGCCACGATGCCCGTTCACAAAACCGCGAGGCAAGCCCGCGCCGCCCGGCTATTCAATGATGCGGAACCAGGTGGCCGGCGGCGGGCTGTCCGGTTCGCTGCCGGGCGCGGCTTCGCGGTCATCCGCCGACAGCTTGTAGATTTGCACATGCACGTCTGCGATCAGCAGTTCGGTGCCGGCGAGTGCCTGACGGGCGCACTCGTCCGAGTGAGCATCGACCGGATTCTCAAGCAGCTTCTCGAACTTTTCCTTGTCCCGGATCAATCGCGCGAGGATCTCACCGAGAACCTCCAGCTGTTCGCTCATCTGCGGCTTCGCATCGAAGTGACCGGAGAATCAACGCGATGCAGATCGTGCCCGTTCCATAGCCCGAAAGGACTACGCCCGAATTCCACTCCCTCTCCCGCTTGCGGGGAGAGGGAGCAGCTCGTTCGGCCTTACGACGCCGGCATCAACACGGTGTCGACGACATGGATCACGCCGTTGGACTGATTGACGTCGGCAATGGTGACGGCCGACTTGCCGCCCTTGGCGTCGATCAGCCAGACCTTCTTGCCGTCGAGCTTCACGGTGAGGGGTTCGCCTTCCACCGTGGTCAGCTTCTTGCCGTCGGTCAGGTCAGCGGCGTTCAGTTTGCCGGGAACGACGTGATAGGTGAGGATCTTGGTCAGCGTCGCCTTGTTCTCAGGCTTCACCAGCGTGTCGACCGTTCCGGCCGGCAGCTTGCCGAATGCGGCGTTGGTCGGCGCGAACACGGTGAACGGGCCCTTGCTGGAGAGCGTATCGACCAGACCCGCGGCCTTCACCGCCGCGACCAGCGTGGTGTGATCCTTGGAGTTGACCGCGTTCTGAACAATGTTCTTCGAGGGGAACATCGCGGCACCGCCGACCATCACGGTCTTCTCGCCGGACATTTCGCTCTTCATCATCTTGTCCTGGGCCTGGACCGGCGCAGTTACGGCAGCGGTGAGAGCCAGCGCGCCGATCGCGGCGGCGGACAAGAGGGCGATGCGGGTGGAGTTGATCTTGAACATGTGTCGTCTCCCGATGAATTGGAAATTCCGGCGACCATCCGCCGGAACGGACGATGGCGCTGATCGTCAGGGATTGCAGATCATTGCGCCGTCGTTGGCCGAGCTACGACGGCTTCCGCGACGCGTTTCAGGAAATAAATTTTCGGGAATTTGAAACTTTTCCGGACGGGGTACGTGGGGCGGCGACGCTCTAATCTCTCGTCGTCCCGGCGCAGGCCGGGACCCATCACCCCTGTCGGCGCAGTTGACAGCGAGGTGACAGCGAAAATGAAAAGCCAATTTTAGCTTTCGACTATCAAATGGCTAAGATCCGCCCATTCTGGGTTGTCGTCCTCAATCAACTGGATTTTCCAATCGCGTTTCCCGTTTTTGAATTGCTTCTCCCTTCGAATGTCATCCTCGGGATTGGTGGTCATCCAGCGTTCAATTGCGAACAGTGTTTATGGGTCCCCGCGTTCGCCGGGACGACGCGGGAATAGACCCGTCGCCCCGACGTTTGCCGCATCTCTTACAACATCGTCGGCGTCACAAAGCTGCGGTTGTGCGTCGGCGAGATCAGGATCTCGTTGATGCAGACGTGCGCGGGCATGCTGGCGACGAACGCGATGGTGCGGCCGAGATCTTCCGGCTGCAGCATCTTTGCCATGTCCTCGGCCGAAGGCGGTACCGGCCGCAGCTTCAGGATCGGCGTCGCGACTTCGCCGGGAGAGAGACAGCAGGCGCGCAGGCCGTTCTTGAATTCATCCATGTTGAACGAATGGGTCAGCGCCAGCACCGCGTGCTTGGTGGTGGTGTAAGCCGGTCCGGTCATCTTCGAGACATGACGGCCCGCCCATGAGGCGACGTTGATGATGACGCCATCCTTTTGCGCACGCATCGTCGGCAGCACCGCGCGCATGCAGTACATCACGCCGGACAGATTGATATCGACCAGCTTGTCCCAGCCTTCGGTGGTGATGTCGTCCCAGCTCCGCTTCGGCACGTTGACGCCGGCGCTGTTGACCAGAAGATCGATCCGCCCGTGTTTGGCGACGATCTCCTTCGCCACCTTCTCGGCATCCGCGGCGCTTGAGACATCCAGCACGATCGCCTCGATCTTGCCGCCGGATTTGGCGATGCTTGCAACGGCCTCATCGAGCACATCCTTGCGGCGCCCCGAGATCACGACCGTCCATCCCTCCTTGGCGAGTTCCTGTGCACCGGCGAGACCGATGCCGCTTCCCCCACCCGTGATCCAGGCCACACGTTTCTTGTTATTGCTCATGCCGGGTTGTCTCCGTTGCTGCGCGTTGTAGTTTTGGTGTACTCAAAACCGGAAAAATCCGATCCCGATGGAAGTGTTGCATGAACGCCAGCGCGAACGCCAACCTGTTTTCTCGCCTGTTTGACGGGCTTGCAGACACCAGCAGGCTTGCCATCGAAACATCTGGTGGAACGCGCATCAGCTATGCCGATCTGATCGCGCAGGCGGGACGCACCGCGAACTTCATCGTCTCGCGCGGCGTGAAGCCCGGCGACCGTGTTGCAGCGCAAACGGAAAAATCGGTCGAGGCGCTGGTGCTGTATCTGGCAACCGTGCGCGCCGGCGCGGTGTTCCTGCCGCTGAACACCGCCTACACGCTCAACGAGCTTGAATATTTCATCGGCGACGCCGAGCCGTCGCTGATCGTGTGCGATCCGTCGAAAGCCGAGGGCATCGGCAAGCTTGCCGCCAAATCCGGTGCGAAGGTCGAGACGCTCGATGCCGACGGCAAGGGATCGCTGAGCGACGGCGCCGCGAATGCATCTGCGGACTTTGCAACCGTGCCGCGCGCGGGCGACGATCTCGCCGCCATTCTTTATACGTCAGGCACCACCGGCCGCTCCAAGGGCGCGATGCTGACCCACGACAACCTGGCGTCGAACTCGCACAGCCTTGTCGACTACTGGCGCTTCACGCAGGACGACGTGCTGATCCACGCGCTGCCGATCTATCACACCCATGGCCTGTTCGTGGCGAGCAACGTCACGCTGTTCGCGCGCGCGTCGATGATCTTTTTGCCGAAGCTCGATCCCGAACTGATCATCAAGCTCATGCAGCGCGCCACCGTGCTGATGGGGGTGCCGACGTTCTACACGCGGCTCTTGCAAAGCCCGAACCTGACCAAGGACTCCACGTCGCACATGCGGCTGTTTATTTCGGGCTCGGCGCCGCTGCTGGCGGAGACCCACCGCGAATGGTCGGCGCGCACCGGCCATGCGGTGCTGGAGCGCTACGGCATGACCGAAACCAACATGAACACGTCGAACCCTTACGACGGCGACCGCGTGCCGGGCGCGGTGGGCTTCCCGCTGCCGGGCGTCTCGGTGCGCGTGACCAACCCCGAGACCGGCGACGAACTCGCGCGCGACGAAATCGGCATGATCGAGGTCAAGGGCCCGAACGTGTTCAAGGGCTACTGGCGGATGCCGGACAAGACCAAGGCCGAATTCCGCGCCGACGGTTTCTTCATCACCGGCGATCTCGGCAAGATCGATCCGCGCGGCTATGTCCATATTCTCGGACGCGGCAAGGACCTCGTGATCTCCGGCGGCTTCAACGTCTATCCGAAGGAAGTCGAAAGCGAGATCGACGCCATTCCCGGCGTCACCGAATCCGCCGTGATCGGCGTGCCTCATGCCGATTTCGGCGAGGGCGTCACGGCGGTCGTGGTCGGCGACAAGAAAACGCCACTTGATGAAGCCACCGTGCTGCATGCGCTCGACGGACGGCTGGCGAAATTCAAGATGCCCAAGCGCGTGCTGTTCGTCGACGACCTGCCGCGCAACACCATGGGCAAGGTGCAGAAGAACGTGCTGCGCGACACCTATTCCGAAATTTACAAGAAATGACACGTTTGCAGAACATGGTCCGCGCCGCCGCACGCCACATCATAAGGGCTGATGCCGTCATGCCGATCGTGCTTCGTCCGGCCCGCAGCGAGGACTTCGCCTTTTGCGTCAGGCTTTATCTCTCCGCGATGGCCAACATCATCCGGGATTTGAATCTCGACGTGACGCGGCAGGAGGAAAACCTGCGTCATCTCTGGGAGGCGGATCAGGTGCAGATCGTCACACTCGATGGTTGTGACGTCGGCTGGATTCAGATCGCGGTGCAGGATTCCACGCTGCATCTGGAGCAGATTTTCGTCGACGCTCCGTTCCGGGGACGCGGCATCGGCACCCGGCTGATTACCGATCTGATCGATCAGGCGACGCGCGCGCGTCAGCCGATGACACTCGCCGTGGTGCGCAGCAATCGCGCTTTGAAACTCTATGAACGTCTGGGCTTCCACATCATCGATGAGGATGACCGAAAGTTCTACATGAAGCGCGAGCGCGACGACGCGCGCCGCGCGTAACGTCCCCTCTCCGCTCATTCCCGCGAAAGCGGGAATCCAGTTCTTTGCCTTGGTCCCCGCCTGCGCGGGGACGAACGGAAAATGGAATCGATCTGGCGGCGATCGGTCAGTAACCGGTCGCGAGGCTGACCACGAAGCGCGAACTGACCACCAAGAGATAGATCCCGAACGCGATTTCGAGTTTCCGCTTGGTCATGAAATGCGCGACGCGCACGCCGAGCGGCGCGACCAGCAAGCTGGTCGGCATCACCAGCAATGCGCCGATCAGCGAGATGTAGCCGACCGCAAACGGCAGCTGCAGCGCGGCCACGTCCGGGAAGCGCGCCGCCGCGGGCCAGCCGGCATAGATGTAGCCGATCGCGCCGGGAATCGAGATCAGCACCGCAAGGCCGGCCGATGTGCCGATCGCCTGATGGATCGGGCGGCCATAGAACGTCATCAGCAGGTTCGAAAACAATCCGCCGCCGATTCCCATCAGCGTCGAGAGCAGGCCGATGAAGAATCCGTAGGCCCGCATGAAGATGCCTTTCGGCATTTCGTCACCCAGCCGCCAGTTTTCTTTTCCGAGCAGCAGCCGCGCCGCTGCGGACCAGGCGACGCCGACGAACACAACCTTGAACAGCTTCTCCGGTGCATAGCGCGCGATCACGCTGCCCAGCATCACGCCGAGCAGCACCGGCACCGCCCACCTCACGAGGATGTCCATGTCGACACTGCCCCGCTTGTGGTGGGCCTGCCATGAGCGGATCGAGGTCGGGATGATGATGGCGAGTGATGTGCCGATGCAGAGCGGCATCCGTGCATCCAGCGGCACGCCTGCGATCCGGAAGCATTCGTACAGCACCGGCACCAGGACCGCGCCGCCGCCGATGCCGAAGATTCCGGCGAGGAACCCGGCAAGCGCTCCGGTCACCACCAGCAACAGAACAAGTTCAAGCAGTTGGGACGTCGTCAGGCCGGCGATCATGCGGCGATCTCGCGTAAAGGGATGCTGGGGCGCTTCTATCGGTTTCATGACAGGAGGTGAATCACGCTTCAGAAGTGATCACTTTCATCTGTGGTATACGAAAAACAGGTATACCAGAAGGGCTAAAGCGCAGATCAAGCAATGCTTTACGATTCATAGTTTGATCGATTCTGCGTTGCGCTCGTTCCGCCTTCTCCGTAAATAGAAGCCCTCTAAGAACCCGGTCCCGCATAAAAAGACGGCAACTTCCCTCTGCCGCAAACCATTAAAGTCGCGCATGGCACCCAGGATCGACCGTCCGCTTTCACCTTTTCTGACCTACCGCTGGACGCTGACGATGGCGATGTCCATCGTTCATCGCATCACCGGCATCGGTCTTTATGTCGGAACACTGCTGATGGCGTGGTGGCTGATCGCCACGGCGTCTGGTCCCGGCGCCTACGCCAATATCCAGGGCTTCACCTCGAGCTGGATCGGGCGCGTCATCGTGTTCGGATACACATGGGCGCTGATGCACCACCTGTTCAGCGGCATTCGTCATCTTGTCTGGGATCTCGGCTACGGCTTCTCGCCGACCGAACGCGAATCCCTCACCTGGGCGGCGTTGATCGCGGGCATCGCGGCGACGGTGCTGGTCTGGATCATCGCCTACGTCGTGGGAGGCGGCCGATGAGCGCGCAGGGTCATTCGAATACATCGATCCGCACCGCGCTCAAGCGCGTCCGCGGTCTCGGCTCCGCCAAGGGCGGAACGTCGGATTTCTTCCGTCAGCGCGTCAGCGCGGTTGCGCTGGTGCTGCTGATCGTGCCGGTGATTGTCGTCATCCTGTCGCTGCTGGGCCGCAATCAGGCCGGCGCCGCGCAGATTCTCGGCTCGCCGCTGATCGCGATCATCATGATCCTCTTCATCATCGCCAGCGTCTGGCACATGAAGATCGGCATGCAGGTGGTGCTGGAAGACTATATCACCGACGAGAAGATCAAGCTGGTCGCGATCATCGCCAACACCTTCTTCTGCATCGCCGTCGGCCTCGCCTCGATCTACGCTATTTTCAAACTGTCCTCTGGAGTCTGACGCATGGCCGTGAACGGCAAGAGCGCGCCCGGCGCGAACGGTCAAGCCTATCCGATCGAAGATCACACCTATGACGTGATCGTTGTCGGCGCCGGCGGCGCGGGTCTGCGCGCGGTGGTCGGCTGCTCGGAAGCGGGCCTGCGCACCGCCTGCATCACCAAGGTTTTCCCGACGCGCTCGCACACGGTCGCGGCGCAGGGCGGCATCTCCGCCTCGCTCGGCAACATGCACAAGGACGACTGGCGCTGGCACATGTACGACACCGTGAAGGGGTCGGACTGGCTCGGCGATCAGGATTCGATCGAATACATGGTGCGCAACGCGCCCGACGCCGTCTACGAACTCGAACACTGGGGCGTGCCGTTCTCGCGCACCGAAGACGGCAAGATCTATCAGCGCCCGTTCGGCGGCATGACCCTCGACTACGGCAAGGGCCAGGCCCAGCGCACCTGCGCCGCATCCGACCGCACCGGTCACGCGATGCTGCACACCATGTACGGTCAGGCGGTTCGCCATCAGGCCGAGTTCTTCATCGAATACTTCGCCATCGATCTGATCATGGACGATCAGGGCGTCTGCCGCGGCGTCATCGCGCTGAAGATGGACGACGGCACGCTGCACCGCTTCCGCGGCCAGACCACCATTCTCGCCACCGGCGGCTATGGCCGCGCCTACCTGTCCTGTACCTCGGCGCACACCTGCACCGGCGACGGCGGCGGCATGGTGCTGCGCGCCGGCCTGCCCTTGCAGGACATGGAGTTCGTGCAATTCCATCCGACCGGCATCTTCCCGGCGGGCTGCCTGATCACCGAAGGTGCGCGCGGCGAAGGCGGCTACCTGTCGAATTCGGAAGGCGAGCGCTTCATGGAGCGCTATGCGCCGTCGGCGAAGGATCTCGCCTCGCGCGACGTCGTCTCGCGCGCGATGACCATTGAAATCCGCGAAGGCCGCGGCGTCGGCAAGGGCAAGGACCACCTGTTCCTGCATCTGGATCATCTCGATCCGGCGATCCTGCATGAGCGCCTGCCTGGCATCTCGGAATCCGCGAAGATCTTCGCCGGCGTCGACGTGACCCGCGAGCCGATCCCGGTGCTGCCGACCGTTCACTACAACATGGGCGGCATCCCGACCAACTTCCACGCCGAAGTCGTCACCAAGAAGGGCGGCGACGACAACGCGATCGTGCCCGGCCTGATGGCTGTGGGCGAAGCCGCCTGCGTGTCGGTGCATGGCGCCAACCGCCTCGGCTCCAACTCGCTGATCGATCTCGTGGTGTTCGGCCGCGCCGCGGCGCTGCGCTGCGCCGAGAAGCTGCAGCCGAACGCGCGGCAGCCGGAGCTGCCGGCGAATTCCGCCGATCTCGCGCTCAGCCGCCTCGACCATTTCCGCAACGCCTCCGGCGGCACGCCGACCGCGAAGCTGCGCGACAACATGCAGCGCGTGATGCAGAACAACTGCGCGGTGTTCCGCACCGGCGACGTGCTGAAGGAAGGCCAGGAGCTGATCCACAAGGTTTACGGCGGCACCGACGACATCGCCGTCACCGACCGTTCGCTGGTGTGGAATTCGGACCTGATCGAGACCCTCGAATACGACAACCTGATTTCTCAGGCCCTGGTGACGATGGATTCGGCTGCCAACCGCACCGAGAGCCGCGGCGCTCACGCCCGCGAGGATTTCCCGGATCGCGACGACAAGCAGTGGATGAAGCACACTCTGTCGTGGAGCAGCGACAAGGGCGCCACGACCCTCGATTACCGCCCGGTGCACGATTACACGATGACCAACGACGTTCAGTACATCCCGCCGAAAGCGCGAGTCTATTGATAGAATGACACCTGACCGCACTATGCAGATTGCACGATGGTCCCTGATGGCATTGTGTGGGGCTGCGTGGTTGCTGATCTCAGTTTTTCTATGGACACCTGTGATCTCGATGCCCAATCTGGAAGATGCCGCGCCTGGCAGTTATGGCAGTATTGTCTTCACTTGGACAATTGCGGGAACTGCTCTTGCCGCTTCTAGTCTGATTATTGGCCGCTTGTGGCGGGTTAAGATCGCTGCACCCATCAATGCGGCAGTGCTTGTTGCCGCCATTGGTTTTATTCTGTGGGAGACAATGGGCGATAACCGAGGTCTTCACACGAGTTTCTTGGCTCTGGGCGTGGCTGCTTCTCTGCTCCCGCAACTCGTATTCGGCTGGCTGCTTGGCAGCACCGTTCGAGTCGGACGAGCTGCCCACGTGCTTCAACACTAAACTGGCAGGCAACCATGGTTCAGTTCACACTTCCGAAGAATTCGACGATCTCGGGCGGCAAGGAATGGCCGAAGCCGGCGGGCGCAACCGAGCTGCGCGAGTTCAAGGTCTATCGCTGGAATCCGGACGACGGCAAAAACCCCGGCATCGATACGTATTACGTGAACACCCACGACTGCGGTCCGATGATTCTGGACGCGCTGATCTGGATCAAGAACAACGTCGACCCGACGCTGACCTTCCGCCGCTCCTGCCGCGAAGGCGTCTGCGGCTCCTGCGCCATGAACATCGACGGCCAGAACACGCTGGCCTGCACCCGCGCGATGGACGAGGTCGAAGCCGGTCCGATCAAGGTCAATCCGCTGCCGCATCAGCCGGTGGTGAAGGATCTTGTGCCGGACCTGACCAATTTCTACGCGCAGTACGCCTCGATCGAGCCGTGGCTGCACACCACCACCGCAACCCCGCAGAAGGAATGGCGGCAGTCGCCGGAAGACCGCGCCAAGCTCGACGGCCTCTACGAGTGCATCCTGTGCGCCTGCTGCTCGACCTCGTGCCCGAGCTACTGGTGGAACAGCGATCGCTTCCTCGGCCCGGCCGCGCTTCTCGCCGCCGACCGCTGGGTGAAGGATTCGCGCGACGAGGCCACCGGCGAGCGTCTCGACAACCTCGAAGATCCGTTCCGGCTGTATCGCTGCCACACCATCATGAACTGCGCCAAGGCGTGCCCGAAGGGTCTCAACCCGTCGGAAGCCATCGCCGATCTCAAGGCGAAGATGGTCGAACGGCAGGTCTGATCCCCGCCGCCTCCCTGTTAAAAAGGCCCGCCGGAATCTGGCGGGCCTTTTTCTTTCATGCACGACGTGGATCAGAACGCGTCGACATCGATAACGGCCTGCGCGAACGCCTGCGGCACTTCCTGCGGCGGGTTGTGCCCGACGCCGCCGGTCAGCAGCCGGTGCTGATACTTGCCGGTGAACTTCTTCGCGTAAGACGCCGGCTCGGGATGCGGCGCGCCGTTGGCATCGCCCTCGATGGTGATGGTCGGCACGGTGATCAGCGGCCCCTGCTCCAGCCGCTTTTCCAGATCGTCGTACTTCGCTTCGCCTTCCGCAAGGCCGAGCCGCCAGCGATAATTGTGAATCGAAATCGCGACATGATCCGGATTGTCGAGCGACTTCGCACTGCGCGCGAACGTCTGGTCGCTGAAGTTCCACTTCGGCGATGCGAGCTGCCAGATCAGCTTCGCGAAGTCGTGGGTGTTCTGCTGATAACCGAGACGGCCGCGTTCCGTGGTGAAGTAGAACTGATACCACCACAGCAATTCAGCCTTCGGCGGCAGCGGTTTCTTGTTCACCTCGCGAGAGCCGATCAGATAGCCGCTGACAGACACCATCGCCTTGACCCGCTCCGGCCACAGCGCCGCGAGGATGTTGGCGGTGCGCGCGCCCCAGTCATAGCCGGCGACGACGGCTTTCTCGATCCTGAGCGCATTCATCAACTCAATGATGTCCATCGCCAGCACGGCCTGCTGGCCGTTGCGCGGCGTGTCGGCGGACAGAAACGTGGTGGTGCCGTAGCCGCGCAGATGCGGAACGATCACGCGATAGCCCTTTGCCGCCAGCAGCGGCGCGACCTCGGCGAAGCTGTGGATGTCGTAGGGCCAGCCGTGCAGCAGGATAACGACTGGCCCGGTGGCGGGACCGGTTTCATAATAGCCAACATTGAGTGTGCCGGCATTGATCTGCCTGATCGGGCCCAGCGGCGCCGGGGAAGCTGTTGCGGTCTGGGCGACAGCGGATTGAATCAGACCAAGCTGTGACGCGGCGAGCGCGGCGACGCCGCTGCCCGCGGCCTGAAGGAAGTTGCGGCGGTTGGCGCTGATGAGGCCGGACATGAAAATCTCCTTGGGTCGACATTAGACAGCAGCGAATGATGGCTTTTCGCCGCTTCGCGGCGCGGCCTGCCGACAGTGCGTGCAGGCCACGTCCGCGATGTGACAATCCGGCTCACACCAGATTCAGTTCGACGTTGATATTGCCGCGCGTGAGCTTGGAGTACGGACACGTCTGATGCGCAGCGTCGACCACGGCGCGGGCGACCTCACGATCGAGGCCCGGCAAGCTGACGTTGAGACGGGCCTGAAGGAAGTATTGATCCCCCGCAGTGCCGAGATCGACCTCGGCATCGACAGCGACATCGGCAGGAAGCTTGACCTTCATGGCCCGTGCCGCGTGCCCCATCGCGCCCTCGAAGCAGGCCGACCAGCCGGCGGCAAAGAGCTGCTCAGGGTTGGTGCCGGCGCGGTTCGAGCCTGGAGGCGAAAGCTTGACGTCGAGCTGACCGTCTGACGAGCGCGACGCGCCCTCGCGGCCGCCGGTGGTGTGGGTCTTGGCGGTGTAGAGTACCTTTTCGATCTGGGTGATCATGGCATGTCCTTTCCTACTTAAATCGTATCCGATGCAATCGAATGCGATCTAAATAGCCCCACCTCCCGCGAAGTCAACCCTTCCGATTTAATCGGATACGATATATATGGATGCGAGACATCACGATCCCGTGTGACGGAGGCGGCCATGACGAAGCTAAAACAGACATCTCCGAAAGCAGCGGGCCCGAAGCTCGAGAATTTCCTCTGCTTTGCGATCTATTCGGCCAACCTCGCCTACGGGCGGGCTTACAAGCCGATCCTCGATGAACTTGGCCTGACCTACACACAGTACATCACCATCGTGGCTCTGTCCGAAGAGGACAACCAGACCGTCAGCAGCCTTGGCGAGAAGCTGTTTCTCGAATCCAACACGCTGACGCCGATCCTGAAGAATCTCGAAACGATGGGCTATGTCCGAAGGCAGCGCGATCCCAAGGACGAGCGCAAGGTTTTGATCAGCCTCACCGAGGCCGGCCGCCGGGTGCGCGAGAAGGCCCTGCCGCTCAATCTGGTGCGGGAAACGCAGCTCACGCCCGAGGAATTCGCGCTGATCCAGAAGAGCGTGGTCAAGCTGCGCAACAATCTCATCAAGGGAACGAAGGGCGCGGCGAAGTAGCGTCTTTCGCCGCACTTTCCCGGATATCGCCTTGAAACATCGCCAATCCCGCGCGATGAATCCGTATGGATTTATCGTCCCGCCTCGACATCATGAACTGGCTGGCCGGCGCCGGCCTCGCCGGCGTTGCTGAAACGGACCTCGTACGCGGGTTCTGCGAACGCAGCAGGGCCGCAGGGCTGGAGCTGTCGCGCGGCCTCGTATTCATCGACACGCTGCATCCGGTTTTCGAGGGGCAGGGTTTCCGCTGGAGCGACATCGAATCGAACGAGAGCGACACCTTCGAGTATGGCTCGACCAGCGAAGGCGAGGCCGCCGAAAACTGGCAGCGTTCGCCGTTCTACGCGATGCTCCAGAACGGGCAGACCGAAATGCGCATCGGCCATACCGATGACCATTTCAAGATGACGTCGAAACTTATTGGTGACGGTCACAGGCACTTCGCGACGTTCATTCACCGCTTCGGCGAGACCGGCATCATCGGCGAGATGGACTGCGTCTATTCCATCTGGTGCATGCGCCGCCACGACGGCTTCGATGAATCCGCGATGGACGCAATGCGTGAACTCGTCCCGGTGCTGGGCCTTGCGATAAAATCGGCCGCCCATGCGCGGATTGCCCGCACCATCGGTCACGTCTATCTCGGCCGCGATGCCGCCGAGCGCGTGCTGAGCGGGCGTATTTCACGCGGCGTCGCCGACCGCATCAATGCGGTGCTGTGGTTTTCGGACCTGCGCGGGTCGACCCGCCTCGGCGAAGGGATGGACCCCGCCGAGTTCATTCCCTTTCTCAACGACTACGCCGGCGCGGCCATTGACGCCATTCACGAGGAAGGCGGCGACGTTCTCAAGCTGATCGGCGATGGCGTGCTGGCGATCTTCAATGAGGACGACATGGGCGCGGCGCGGCGCGCGGCATTGCGCGCGGAAAACCAGTTCAGAAAGAACATCCAGGTTCTCAACGAGCGGCGCGCATCCGAGAACAGGCCGGTCACCTCGGCCTATGTGGGCCTGCATGTCGGTGAGGTTTTCTACGGCAACATCGGCAGCGAGGAGCGGCTCGACTTCACCGTGGTCGGACCGGCGGTGAACGAGGTCAGCCGCATCGCATCGATGTGCCGCTCGGTCGAACGGGAGCTTCTCGTGTCCTCGGCGTTTTTCGACGGCCTCGATGCGCCGGGCAATGGACATTTCGTTTCGACCGGGCGCTATGCTTTGCGCGGCATCGGACGCGCGCAGGAACTGTACACCATCGATCCCGGCATCAGGTCCGATGGACAGGCCGCGAGCCGGTTCGAGCGGTATCTGCAGGATCGCAGGCGCCCGGCGGGTTGATGCAGGTCAACGCACTTTCGCGCAGAAGCTCCAGCATGGATGCATGCCCGTCGCCCTGATTTTGAGTTTTGCGCTGTTCGCCTTTGCGATGACGAGCTCGGCCATGGCCGCCTCGCCCGCCGAACTGCGCGGACGCGCCTTCGCGCAAACCAACTGCGCGCGCTGTCATTCGATCGATCGCTATACGCCGAGCCCCCTCGCGATCGCTCCGCCGTTCAGGACGCTGCACAAGAAGTATCCCCTCGATACGCTCTCGGAAGCCTTTGCCGAAGGCATCGATACCGGCCATCCCACCATGCCGGTGTTCACGCTTGAGCCCGATCAGATCAACGATCTGCTGTCCTTCCTGAAAAGCCTGAAATAACTCGGGACAGCGATCTCGCCGGATCGGTCTTGAAACGGCGGGGCAGGTGCGCGATGACTGGCGCATGAGCGACGATCAGAAGCCTTTCGGCACCTATGCCCCCAACGCCCTGCAACGCGCGGTGATCGCGGCCGCGCACGGCTCCGGCCTCAAGCGCGGCGCGTTCCGGCCATGGCTGTCGCGGATTGTGCATCTGTTCGGCTCCGGCCCGATCGACGCCAGCTATCAAGGTGCGTCGTTCCGGCTGCATCATCTGGCAAGCGGCACCGAGCGCGGCGCGCTGTTCAATCCGGACTACAACCTTCCGGAGCTGGACTTCCTCCGCGAACATGCGCCGCGCGGCGGCACCTTTGTCGATGTCGGCGCCAATGTCGGCACCTACGCGGTGGCGCTGGCGAAGCATGTCGGCGAGCGCGGACGCGTGATCGCCATCGAGCCGCATCCGGTGAGCAATGCGCGGCTCGCCTTCAACGCGAGCGCCTCGAAGCTGACCAATCTCACATTGGTCAAGGCGGCTGCCGGCGACATCGACGGCGAACTGATGATCGAGACCGACGGCGACAATCTCGGCGCCAGCCACATCTCCACCACCGGCGGCATCAAGGTGCCGGCGCATCGCCTGCTGACAATCCTGCGCGACGCCAATGTGACACAGATCGACGCTCTCAAGATCGACGTCGAAGGTTATGAGGACCGCGTGCTGACGCCGTTTTTCCGCGAGGCTCCGGAATCGCTGTGGCCGAAGGCCGTCGCCATCGAGCATCTCGAGCGCAAGGAATGGCTGCACGACTGCATCAAGGACATGACCGGCCTCGGCTACGGCATTGCCGGCAAGACCCGCAGCAATACGCTGCTGGTGCGGAAGCAATAGCCACAATCACACCGGGATTTGCGAGGAGCGCTTGCGGCGAAGCAATCCCGTTGTTGCTGTTTCAAAGCATGGATTGCTTCCCTTCGCTCGCAATGACGAAGCCTATTTGAACGCCGGCAACACGAAGATCGCGACATTGACCGCCATGCCCACGGCGAACACCATCGAGCGCGCGGTGGGCTGATTGAAGATGTACAGCAGGGCGTGGGCAATGCGCAGCACGATGTACAGCACCGCGAGCACGTTCACCAGATAGACCGGCGCACCCATGGTGAGCGCAATGATCACCGAGACCGCAAAGAACGGAAACGTCTCCAGCGCGTTCTGATGCGCCGCATAGGCGCGGCGGTTTCTTGGCGGAAGGTTGTCATAGTCCTCGCGCGGATAACGGTTGTCGCTCTCGACGCCCCGCTTGGCGTATTTGCCCAGCACATAGGGCAGCAGCGCGGCGATCAGGACGCACCAGTAGGCGAGCGGCATCGGAAGTCCCCCTGATATCTGTTCCGCTATCTCCGTGGGTTCACGTCCCGCTGTCAATACGCGGGAACCCGCTGTCTTCGCATTGTCCGCAACGGAACATAGCTTTGCTCCGTTCGTTGCGTTTGTTGAACAGGCTTGTGATCCAGGGAGTTTCAGGAATGGCAGCGACAGACGACACGGACCGCGTATGGGATCTTGCGGAGAAAATTTCGGTTGCCATGCTGGCGACATGGGACGGCCAAAATCCGCATGCGCGGCCGATGAGCGCGCATATCGCGCGCGACGAGAACGCGTTTTATTTTCTGGCGGACAAACGTCATCACAAGGACGAGGACATCAGGAAATTCCCGACCGTGTGCCTCGCCTTCGCCGACGCCAGCGACCACAAGTACGTCTCGATCTCGGGCGAAGCCTCAGTGTCCAGCGATCGCGCCAAGATCAAGGAGCTGTGGACCGCGTGGGCAAAGGCCTGGTGGGAGTCCCCCGACGATCCGAACGTCTGCGTGCTGAAGGTCGTGCCGACCGAAGCTCAGTACTGGGACACGCCCGGCAAGGTGATCAGTTCGATCAAGATGGCTGTCGCCGCCGCGACAGGCGGCCGTCCCGACATCGGCGAAAACCGCAAGGTCGCAATGTGACCAAACGATTTTCTCAAATCCCCGGCGAGCCGCAGGAGATTCCGCCCGCGACGCCGGGGACGCCCACCGCGCCTCCGGTGGAAAATCCGCCCGGCAACCCGCGCCCCGAAGTGCCGCCGCCGATGCACGATCCGGTCGAGCCGGACGCGCCGCGCGAGCTTCCTCCGAACGCGCCGGACGAGGCGCCGGTGAAAACGCCGCAGCGCTAATCTGCGCCACAGCTTGTGGTGCACCGCAACTGTGCTTGGCAGATACGCATTTTGCAGCGGTAGATTCGAAGCGTATCTTAACGTCCATTCATTCTCGGCGAGCCGATTCGCCGTGCGATGTGAAATAGTTCCAAGCGTTCTGGCTTCGCCACATTACCGCCTAATCACTAATCACTGATCGTTACTCACTTCGTTGCGACGGGCGACAGCTTCACCGCTGCTTTACTTTCTTCACACCCCAGAGGACTCATGAAGAACATTCGACTCATCCTGCTGACGACGACAGCGATCGCTGCGATCCAGCTTTCGCAAGCACCGGCGCATGCCGAGACATCGTCGATCGTCATCGCACAGGCCGCACCCGCGCCTACAGACCCGAATGCACCGAAGGCCCCGCCGAAGGCAGCTCCACCCGCGCCTCCGAAGGCTGCACCGGCACCGCCGCCTGCCCCGCCGAAGGCCGCACCGCCACCGGCTCCGCCGCGAGCCGCTCCTCCTCCGCCGCCGGCACCGCCGCGCGCTGCGCCTCCGCCGCCGCCTGCTCCGCCGAAGGCTGCCCCGCCTCCACCACCCGCACCTCCCAAGGCAGCACCACCGCCGCCGCCACCTCCGGCTGCACCCAAGGCTGCGCCGACGCCGCCTCCGGCCGCACCGAAAGCTGCACCTCCTCCGCCGCCACCTGCGGCAGCGCCGAAGGCTGCGCCAACCCCACCGCCTGCACCAACCGCTCCTCCGGCTGCACGCCCGGCAACGCCGCCTCCACCAGCTCCGGGCGCCGCACCGGCACCATCGACCGCAACGCCTCCGGCCGGTGCGCCTTCAACTGCGCCTGCACCTCAGCGTCCGCCGGGTGCGCCTCCGGTTGCGCCGGGCATGCGTGATGTCACGCCGACGCGTCCTGAAGGTGCGCGCCCGCCAGCGCCCGGCACACCACCGGCACCGGGAACACCTCCTGCTGCAACAGCTCCTGCAACGCCACCCGCAACACCGGGAGCAACGCCTCCTGCCACACCGGGCGCGACACCGCCTGCGACGCCAGGCGCAGCACCTGCACCCGGCCAGCCGCCAGCGCCGGGACAGCCGGGCTTCGGCGATCGCCGCGGCCAGCGTCAGGGTCCGCCTCCGGGTCTTCCCGCCGGCACGCCCGCCGCACCGGCCACGGCCCCCGTCGCCGCGCCGCTGCCTCCTCCACCGGCGATTCAGGCCACGCCGATTCCGGTCCAGCAGCCCGGCATGCGTCCGGTCGGACGTATCGATGACTTCCGCAGCCAGCGTCAGCAGACCACGGAAGGCGGCCGCACGATTATTCGCGAACCTGGACGCGTCATCGTTCAGGATCCGAACGGGCAGTCCTTCGTCCGTCACAACGACGTCGATCGTTTCCGTTACGGCGCGCGCGACGTGCGCGTGACGCGTGACGGCAACGACACGCGGACTGTCGTGGTGCGGCCCGACGGCACGCAGATCATCACGGTCAACGACCGCGACGGCCGGTTGCTCAGGCGCATCCGCCGCGACGAACGCGGACGCGAGGTGATCATCATCGACAACCGGCGCGGACCCGGTTTCGGCGCCGGTCTCGCCGCCGGTGTGGTTGCCGGCGCCATCGGCGGCTACTTCGTGTCACTGCCGCCGCCGGTCCTGCGCATTCCGGAGAACCGCTACATCGTCGAAGCGGAGGATGCGCCGCCGGATGTGATCTATGACACGCTGATGGCGCCTCCGGTGGAGCGCATCGAGCGGCCCTACTCGCTCGATGAAATCCGCTACAGCCCCTCGGTGCGCCAGCGCATGCCGAGCATCGACGTCGACAGCATCAACTTCGAGACCGGATCGTGGGAAATCCCGCCGGATCAGGCCGCGAAGCTGCAGGTGATTGCCGACGGCATCAACCGCGCCATCCAACGCAATCCGCAGACGGTGTTCCTGATCGAGGGCCACACCGATGCGGTCGGCAGCGACGTCGACAACCTGTCGCTGTCGGATCGCCGCGCCGAATCGGCGGCCACGCTGCTCACCCAGCAGTTCAACGTGCCTGCGGAAAACCTCACGTCGCAGGGTTACGGCGAACAGTACCTGAAGGTGCCGACGGACGGGCCGGAGCGGCGCAACCGCCGCGTCACCATCCGCAACATCACGCCGCTGCTCAACGGCGGACAGGCCTCGCTGCCGGCACCGCCGGCGGGCACCGCGCCGCCGCGCCGCTAAGGCAGAGCGAGTCGAAAAAGAAAACGGCCGGGACAATGTCCCGGCCGTATTTGTTTGTGGTGCATGTTTATTGCTTCGGTTGCCCAAGCCCGAGCGCTTCGGCCATGACGCGGAACACCTCGGTGTTATCCATCGACCCGCGCACCCGATCGCTGCCGGGGCCTGTCGCGGTCAGGATCACATCCTCGCCGGAATGGACACTGGCGCCCATCATCGCCGGCAGGTTGCCGAGCCGCAGCACCGCGCCGGGCAGATCCTTGTGCTTGTCGTTGGCCTTGTAGGTGTTGGGCTCGTCGGCCTTATGCGTGGGCTCGTTCGGATGATCGAGCTTGGGCCGCATCGTCTCGTAATGATCCGGCAAGCTCGCCGAGAAGATCGCCAGACGGCGGCTGACATCGACGCGGGCGGGATAACCCTCCGCGTCCGGCGCCGGATAATTCGGGAAGCCCGCCTTGTCGTAGACACCGATCCGCTCGCGCAGCGGCGCGTTCGGAATCGTGCTCATGTCGTCATTGACGGTGCCGACAAGACCGTTGGGATGGTTGTGATCGGCCACCACCAGGATCAACGTCTCGTCGCCGTTGCGCTGCGACCAGTCGCGCGCAAGCCGGACCGCGTTGTCGAGCATGATGGTGTCGTACACCGCGCGGTCGAAATCGAGCGCATGGGCATATTTGTCGATCAGACCCGACTCGACCATCAGGAAAAACCCGTTGTCGTTCTTCGCCAGCACATCGAGGGCGACCTGCACCTGCTGCGTCAGGTCAGGCTGGTCCGGCGATTTCGCAACGCCGCCGCCCTTGAGGAATTTGCGGTCCAGCACGCCGTCCATGTTGCCCAGCGCAAACAGGCCGAGCAGCTTGCGCGTATCAGCCTTGTTCGCCGCGGGGGCGAGTTCGGCGGCGGTCGCCGCATAGGCATAACCGGCCTCCTTGAATTTCGCGACATAGTCGGTCTCATCCGCGCGCTTCGAGCCCGGCGCGCCCTTCGGCAGGAAGTTCGCCATGCCGCCGCCCATCAGCACATCCGGTTTCGCGGCGAAGTACTGATCGACGATGTCGTTATAGGTCAGGCGGCGGCGGGTATGCGCGATCATCGCCGCAGGCGTCGCGTCCTCGACCTCGGTGTTGGTGACAATGCCGACGGCGAGATTCAGCCGCCGCTTCACCAGACTCGCGATGGTCTCCACGCGCGGATCGTCGAACGGATTCGCAGAGCGGTCGGCATAGACGCCCATGGCGTTCACCGCGGTCTTGTGACCGGTCGCGAAGGCGCTCGCCGCATTGGCCGAGTCGGTGATGATCGAATCCGAGCCCGCCGTCGCCACCATCGCCATATGCGGCATGTCGTCCATCGCCAGCTTGCCGAGGCTTTTGCCTTCCGCGATGCCCTTCGACAGCAGCCGCGCCGCCACGCGATGCGCGGGCGACAAACCGTCGCCGATAAAGAGGATCACGTTTTTCGCCTTGCGCGCGCCGGTGCCGAACACATTCCAGGTCACGGTGCGGGAATTGACGCCATCGCTCGCAACCACGGTGTATGCACCGGGCGTATCCAGCGTTGCGCCGCGCAGCACCAGCGCTGACTGGTCCTTGTTGTCTTCGCGATCGATGAACAGCGGCGCGGCCTTGAGCGCCGCTGCCGCATCCTGACCGTTGATGGTGACGCGCACCTTGTCCTGATCCACTTTCGCGGCGAACTCCACCTTCAGATCGAACCGCGCACCCGACAGGATGTCCGCGCGGTCGATCGGATAGATCGTTTGCGCAATTGCGCCGGTGTTGCAGGCCACTGCGGCGACAGCCGCGATAATCAGATGTCTCATAACGATGTCCACGTAAGGGTCAGGCGCGCGAGCGCGGAAATTATGAGCGCAAGATGACGGCTTGACTACAGGGTGCGGCAAAATGAAAAGGCGGACCGAACGGCCCGCCCTCGCAAAATTTATGCAGATGAGCTGCGTCTCAGCTCTTGTCGCTGTCGAGCTTCGGAATATTCGAGCCCTCGCCGGCCGAGAGCAGACCGGTCCTGGTGTAGAGATCGAGCTTGCGGCGTGTGTCGGAAATATCGAGGTTGCGCATGGTCAACTGGCCGATGCGGTCGCCCGGCGTGAACGCCGCATCCTCGACCTTCTCCATGCTGAGCCGTTCCGGCGCATAGGTGAGGTTCGGACTTTCGGTGTTCAGGATCGAGTAGTCGTTGCCGCGGCGCAGCTCGAGCGTCACCTCGCCGGTGATCGCGCGCGCCACCCAGCGCTGCGCGGTTTCGCGCAGCATCAGGGCCTGCGAATCGAACCAGCGCCCCTGATACAGCAGCCGGCCGAGCCGCATGCCGCTGATCCGGTATTGCTCGATGGTGTCTTCGTTGTGGATGCCGGTGACGAGACGCTCATAGGCGATGTGCAGCAGCGCCATGCCCGGCGCCTCGTAGATGCCGCGGCTCTTCGCCTCGATGATGCGGTTCTCGATCTGGTCGCTCATGCCGAGGCCATGACGCCCGCCGATGGCATTGGCCTCATAGAACAGCGCGACAGCATCAGTGAACGTCTTGCCGTTCAGCGCCACGGGCTGGCCTTCCACGAAGCGCACCGAAACCTTCTCGGCCTTGACCACGCAGTCGTCGCGCCAGAACGGAACGCCCATGATCGGATTGACGATCTTGATGCCGCTGTCGAGATGTTCGAGATCCTTGGCCTCGTGCGTCGCACCGAGGAGATTGCTGTCAGTCGAGTACGCCTTCTCGGCGCTCATCTTGTAGGCGAAGCCGGCGGCCTTCATGAACGCCGACATTTCCGCGCGCCCGCCCAGTTCATCGATGAACTGCTGGTCGAGCCATGGCTTGTAGATCTTGAGGTCCGGATTGGTCAGCAGTCCGTAGCGGTAGAACCGCTCGATATCGTTGCCCTTGTAGGTCGAGCCGTCGCCCCAGATGTTGACGCCGTCTTCCTTCATCGCGGAGACGAGCATCGTGCCGGTGACGGCGCGGCCGAGCGGCGTGGTGTTGAAGTATGCGATGCCCCCGGTCGAGACATGGAAGGCGCCCGATTGAATCGCGGCGATGCCTTCGTGAACCAGTTGCGTGCGGCAATCGACGAGGCGCGCTTTCTCGGCGCCGAACTCCATCGCCTTGCGCGGAATCTCGTCGTAGTCGGCCTCGTCCGGCTGGCCCAGGTTGGCGGTGTAGGCGAAGACGCGCGCGCCCTTCTGCTTCATCCAGAGCAGCGCGGCGCTGGTATCGAGCCCGCCGGAGAAAGCGATGCCGACATTTTCCCCCTTGGGAAGGCTCTTCAGAATCGTAGTCATGGGACTTCCCTTCGGGAGATTTCATTTGGGCGGTTTGGATGCACGGCTGACAAGCCTCACCAGACCGGCTTCTATAGAAAGATTGGCGGACGATGGGAAGATGAGGCACAGAGCCTCAACAAACACAATCGTCATCACCGGGCTTGACCCGGTGATCCATCAAAACGTGAACTTATTCAAAAAGATGGATTGCCGGGTCAAGCCCGGCAATGACACGCAGGGAGCATTCACGCGCTGACCGGCCTCGGACGCTCCGCTAGGGCCGCAGAACAGGCGCTCCGCCGTCCGCAGCGTTCGCGGACGCGTCCGGCCTGATGCGCGGGGTCTCGCCGACGTCGCGGCCAAGCCGCTTCTGCCGCCAGCGATAGCCCGGCCATGCGAAGCGCGTCAGCCAGGCGTCGATGCCGTAGTCCGTCAGCCGCGTCGACGGCCAGCGGTAGATGACGGCATAGGCCAGCCAGATCACGATGAACGAGACGGTGCCGGAGAACAACACGTCGGTCAGAAAATGTCCGCCGAAGGACATGCGAAGACCGCCGGTGAGCACGCCGAACGCAGTCGCCGCGAGATAGGCCAGCGGACGCCACTGCGGCGGCGTCAGCGCGGCGGGCGCATAGGTCCAGAATGCAGTCGCGCCCTCGCCGGAGAAGAACGAACAGTTCTTCGGGCATGCGCCGCGCGGGTCCCACCACGCCTTGAATTCAAGCGGCCCGTTGAACTCCGTCACCACTACTGGACGCGGACGGCCCCAGTAGCTTTTGAACACGATGTTCGACAGCACGATCGCCGTGAGCAGAATGGTGACGATCAGAAACACCATGGCGCGGCCGGAGATCATCAGCGGCTTCACCGGACTGATCAGCTTGACGATCAGCGACACCAGCGCGGGCATCACCAGACCCCATGCAATCCACATCGCGCCGTCGCGGGCGATCGCAGCCCACGTGCTGGATTTCAGCGGAAAGCTTTTGGTCGTCGCGTCGTAGAAGAATGCGGCAACTTTCAGATCGAGTTCGGGATAGAGGCCGAACAGCAATCCGAAAAACACCGAGATCGCGAGCGCGATGTAGAGTCCGGTCCGGTTCATGGCGGGGGTTTAGCCGAGCCGGCAGGGGAATAAAAGTGGCCACACGCCGCATTCCGGCGTCCTCCCCGATCCGTGTTAAGCTTTAGAGCAGCACGGCAAAAATAAGCCTTCAAAGCGGGAGCCTCCCAAGACCATGCCCAAGCCCGTTCTGGACTTCTGGTTCGATTTCGCCTCGGTCTATTCGTTTCTGTCCGCGACGCGCATTGCGCCGCTGGCCGATGCCGCAGGTGTTCAGGTGCGGTGGCGGCCGTTTCTGCTCGGGCCGATTTTCGCCACCCAAGGCATGGCGGATTCGCCGTTCAATCTGTTTCCGTTGCGCGGCAAGCACATGATCCGCGATGTGAAGCGCAGCGCGGACGAGATCGGCGTCGGCTTTCAGTGGCCGGATGTGTTTCCGCAATCGGCAGTGCTGGCGAGCCGTGTCGCACTGGTGGGGCTGAAGGACACCTGGGGCGAAGACTTCTGCCGCGCGGTGTTCCACGCCGAATATGCCGAGAACCGGGTGATCTCTGAGCCACATGTGATCGCCGAGATCCTGACAAAACTGAAGGTGCCGGTGGATGCGACATTCGCCAGCGCGCAGGCCGACGAGATCAAAACGGAGCTGCGCGAACTGACGGCGGAAGCCCAGCGGCGCGAGTTCTTCGGCGCGCCGACCTTCACCACGCAGGACGGCGAACTGTTTTGGGGCAATGACCGCCTCGAGCAGGCGCTGCGCTGGGCGACGAAATAATTCCCGTCATTGCGAGCGAAGCGAAGCAATCCAGCTTCGGTATCAGTAAGATTGGATTGCTTCGTCGCTGCGCTCCTCGCAATGACGGACGAATCCAGCTTACCGCGGCAGCGGCGGCAACGATGGCGGAGGCGGCGGCAACGCGCGCCACGCGCCGGCATTGCGGCCCGCGATCATCCAGTAGACCACGCCGCCGAGAATCCCCGCACCGACCATCACTTCGAGATGGCGGCGCACAATGCCGTTGAAGGTCATGTTCACGGTGTCGAACGGGATGAAGCCGAGATAGCAGAACAGTCCCGCGAGGCCGCCGATCACCGCATAGGCGAGGATGTGACGGATCGCAAAGGCTTCGGTGACCAGCGCGAGAATCAGCGCCGGCAGCAATGCGAAGCCGCTGACCAGCACAAAGCCGAATCCGAGCACCATGTTGATGGCGCCCTGATCGATGTCGAGTGAGACATCGCTCATTTCTGGAAAGAAGATTGCCCACAGCACCACGATGCTGGCGACAAGGCACGCGGCGAGAAACCCGAACAAGATAGCGAAGAAACGTCCGATCACGGCCATGAATCGCGTCCTTCTCGCCGAGAGCGATGCAAGGTTTGTTTGTCACCTCTCCCCTTGGGGGAGAGGTCGGCGCGTAGCGCCGGGTGAGGGGGTTCGGATCTTACGTCTGACATTTAGAGCCCCTCACCCCAACCCTCTCCCCATCGGGGAGAAGGAGAACATCGGGGCCGTTGCAGCCTGATTCTTAATCCGTCATCGCCATGGCGCGGAGCGCCTGGCGTTCGCGCGCGGACAATTTCTCGGTTTCCGACTTGAGCTGTCCGCAGGCGGCAAGAATGTCGCGGCCGCGCGGAGTGCGCACCGGCGACGAATAGCCCGCGTTGAAAACGTATTCGGAGAATTTTTCGATCTGGTCCCAGTCCGAGCATTCATACTTGGTGCCCGGCCACGGATTGAACGGAATGAGATTGATCTTGGCCGGAATGCCCTTGAGCAGCTTCACCAGCAGCTTGGCGTCATCCAGCGAATCGTTGACGCCTTTCAGCATCACATATTCGAAGGTGATCCGGCGTGAGTTCGATGAGCCGGGATAGGCGCGGCAGGCGTCCAGCAGTTCCTTGATCGGATACTTCTTGTTGAGCGGCACCAGTTCGTTGCGCAGTTCGTCGCGCACTGCATGCAGCGAGATCGCCAGCATCACGCCGATCTCGTCGCCGGTGCGCGCGATGTTCGGTACCACGCCCGAGGTCGACAGCGTGATGCGGCGGCGGGAAATGCCGATGCCTTCGTTGTCGGAGACGATCAGCAGCGCATCGCGCACGGCGTCGAAATTGTACAGCGGCTCACCCATGCCCATCATCACCACATTGGTGATGAGGCGGTTGCCGTTCGGCGTCTCACGGTCGATCCAGTCATTGAGGCGATCGCGCGCCACCATGACCTGTCCAACGATCTCCCCGGCGGTGAGATTGCGCACCAGCCGCTGGGTGCCGGTGTGACAGAACGAGCAGTTCAGCGTGCAGCCGACCTGCGATGACACGCACAGCGTGCCGCGGTCGGTTTCGGGAATGTAGACGCACTCGACTTCGTGCGGACGCTCGGAGGCGTGTCCGCTCGGCAGGCGCAGCAGCCACTTGCGGGTGCCGTCGTTGGAAATCTGTTCGGCGACGACCTCCGGCCGGTCGACGGTGAAATGCTGTTCGAGCTCGGCCCGCATGTCCTTCGACACGTTGGTCATGTCGGCGAAGCTCTGCGCGCCGCGCACATACATCCAGTGCCAGAGCTGCTGCACGCGCATCTTGCGCTGCTTTTCCGCGACCCCGATCTCGCCGAGACGCTGCGCCAGTTCCTCGCGCGACAGCCCCACCAGCGAGGGCTTCGCGGGCGGCACGTAGGTTTCCAGCGCGGTTTTTTCGAGGACGCCTGATTCCAGAATGTTTGGCGCTTCGGTCATGGTCATATCGATACGTGTCTCGGGGAAATGGCCGCGGCACAGGGCCGCTTGCACCGGAACCCGTGGTCCCGTGACCCGCTATATAGAGGCAATATCGGCTAAATGCGACCGTCTTTGCGGTATGCCGGGGCTACCGCCGGCACTCCTGCGCCAGCTTGTCCAGCGCCTGGGCGAGCCCTTTCAGCGGGAACGTGTCCGTGGTCTCGGTGCCCTTGGCGGAGGTGCCCTTCACGACGGCGTCCGCGCCCTTGCGCAGGGCGTCCACCAGCCGGTCTTCCTCGGCCGCATTCTTGATCCAGAGCCCGTCACCCTGCGAGTACATCGCAAAGCGCGAGCCGCCGACCTCGACCGAGCCTTCGGAGCCCGGCTTGAGCGCATAGCCGATCATGATCGACACTTCGTTCGACACCTTCTCCGCAGGCCGCGTCGAGATGAATGCATAGGATGGATCGCGCGGGCGGTTCGGCGGATTGGTTTTCGACGACGACGGCTTGGCGAGTGCGAAGCAGACCTTCTTGCCGTTCGGTGTCGCGGTGTAGGCGCCCCAGGTGCCGAACTGGCCGATCAGTGACGGCTCGGCATTTCCGGCAGCGGCAGGCGCCGCGGGCTTTGCAGGTGCGGCGCTCTTGGGTGCAGCTTTCGCAGGCGCGGCTGCTTTCGGCGCGGGCTTGGCGGCTTTGGATTGCGCAGTTTGGGCCGACGCAGCATTTGCAAAGCCGACAACCGGCAGTGCTGCCACCAGAATTACCATCGCTCGCTGCAAGGACATCACCAAAACTGGTTCCTTCAATATTGTGACTGCAAGATGGCTCGCACTTGCGCGCGGACGTGCAATAGACCCCAAACCGCTTGTTGGAAAGTTAACCCACCACCGCTGCGCTTTGCCGCATCCGTCCGGGAGCATATGAGCCATGGCCGGGATGGCGGCGGACCGCGGTGTCTTTCCGAAAGCTCAGTGTTTCAAACATAGTTACATCCCGCAAGCATCATCGCCAGCCCGCAATTGCGATTGTAGGGCCGCGCCAAATCCGGCAAACAGTCCACCTGTTTCCATGAACTCTTCAGGTGTCTCGATGAAAGCCATTCTCTGCTCGGAATACTGCGGCCCCGACGATCTCGTGCTGAGCGATATTCCAGATCCGGTCGCGGGACCCGGCGAAGCAGTCATCGCCATCAAGGCAGCGGCACTGAATTTCTTCGACCTCCTGATGATTCAGGGCAAGTACCAGATCAAGCCGCCGTTTCCGTTTTCGCCCGCCGCTGAAATCGCCGGCGTGGTCGAGAGCGTCGGCGCGGGCGTGACCGATCTGAAGCCCGGCGACCGCGTCGCGGCGTCGTGCGGCTACAACGGTGCGCGGCAGAAGATCGCGATCCCCGCATCGCAGGCCGTGAAGATTCCCGACAACCTCGACTTCGACCGCGCCGCCGGCGTCATCGTGATTTACGGCACGGCGCTGCATGCGCTGGAAGATCGTGCCGACCCGAAGCCCGGCGAGACCCTCGTGGTGTTCGGCGCGGCGGGCGGCGTCGGCCTTGCAGCCTGCGAACTCGGCAAGGTGCTGGGACTGAAGGTGATCGCCTGCGCATCGAGCGACGAGAAACTCGAATTCGCCAAGAAGCACGGCGCGGACCTCACCATCAACTACGCCAAGGAAGACCTGAAGGACGCACTCAAGAAGGTTGGCGGCGAGAAGGGCATCGACATCGTGTTCGATCCGGTCGGCGGCAGCTATGCCGAAATCGGCGTGCGCTCGCTCGGCTGGAAGGGACGCTTCCTGGTGATCGGCTTCGCCGCCGGTGACATTCCGAAGATTCCGCTCAATCTCGCGCTGCTCAAGGGCTGCGACATTCGCGGCGTGTTCTGGGGCGCGCACATGAAGCGCGAACCGAAGCAGGGCCGTGCGGCTCTTGAGAAGCTGATGAAGTGGGCCGCCGAAGGGAAGATTTCATCCCACGTCGACAGCACCTTCCCGCTGGAGAAGACCACCGAAGCGCTCAAGGTGCTCGCCGAGCGCAAGGCCATGGGCAAGGTGATCCTGCATCCGTGATGTTCAACGCAAAGACGTGTCATGCGCGGGCTTGACCCGCGCATCCATCATTCTTCTTGAAAATTTTCAAAGTATGGATTGCCGGGTCAAGCCCGGCAATGACGACTCGCGATTAAATCACGCTTCTTGATCTTCCAGCCCGCGCGTCAGCGCCGCATGCGCCGCCTTGCGATGCTCCGGCGTGATGTGGCTCGACACCATGCGGATCGCGGTTGCCAGCACTGCGGCGTCGTCGGCGAAGCCGAGCACCGGCAGCATGTCGGGAAGGAAATCGAACGGCAGCACGAAATACGCGATCGCCCCGAGCAGCGCCGCCTGCACCTGGCGCGGCGTCTCGCGGTCGAACGCGCAGTAATACGCCGCAAGCAGATCCTCGGTGAACGGCAGGCTGCCCGCGACGCGCTTGATCTTGAGCCAGAACTTCCGGCGCACCCGCTCGGGATCTTTCGCGAGCTTTTCAGCCCGTTCAAAATGCGCCGTGTCGTCGGAGATCATGGTTCGAGTTCCCTCACCCGGCGCGATGATCCGCGCCGCATACGTTACGTAGGAACTGTGACCGCCGCGACAAGACGTCCTTGGGAAGCGTCATCCTGAGGTGCGCATCCTCACAGCCCCGCGATCCTGTCCATCGCCTCTGCCAGCTTGATATCGCGCGCAGTGACGCCACCCGCATCGTGGGTGGAGAGCACCACCTCGACGGTCCGGTAGACATTGCGCCATTCCGGATGGTGATCGCTCTTCTCGGCGACCAGCGCGGCGCGGGTCATGAAACCGAACGCCTCATTGAAATCCTTGAAAGTGAAGGTCCGCGCGATGGCGTCGCGGCCGGACACCTCCGACCAGCCCGTGAGCTTTGCCAGCGCCGCGCGCCGTTCATCTGCCGATAGCCGTTCAACCATGCGATCCTCCCATTCTCGAATATAACGGTTCCTTGAACATCTGCGCGAACGAGTTTCGCGCCGGCACTCCTTTTCCGGTGCCAGTCACGGAAAAGCCGCTCTCGGGCCGCTAACCATGCTGAACTTGGAGCCTGCGAAAATACCGGCGATCTGGTATGATGCAGGCAGACGCCAGGAGGCGCGGTAACCCATGGGCTTCAGCGACATGTTTACCAGATCGATGGCGACGGAGGCGCCCCGGCCGCCGGGCTCCGCAACGCCCCGGCCGCACAAGATGAAGGCCATGCTGATTGTGGTCGCCGCAGTGCTGGCGACCGTCGCTGCCGTCGGCGGCGCGACCTATTGGATGAACCGCCCGATCCATCTGCGCATCGCGGTCGGCCCGCCCTACAGCGACGACGTCAAGGTCGTTCAGTCGATCGCACAAATCTTTTCGCGGGACCGGAAGTATATCCGGCTGCGTCCGATCATCACCGACGGGACATCCTCGAGCGCGGCAAGTCTGAATGCAGGCACCACCGACCTTGCGGTCATCCGCGGCGACATCGAACTGCCGAAGGACGCGCAGGCGATCGCCAGCATCCGCAAGAATTACGCGGTGCTGTGGGCGCTGAACGGAAGCAGCAAGAAGGGCGCCATCAAGAAGATCGAGCAGCTTGCCGGCAAGCGCATCGGCGTCATCGGCCGCACCCAGGCCAACGTCAATCTGCTGAAGGTCATTCTCACGCAGTCCGGCGTCGATCCCGCCAAGGTCCAGATCGTCCAGTTCACCACCACCGGATTTGCCGACGCGATCAAGAACGAAAAGCTCGACGCCTTCCTCGCCGTCGGTCCGCTCAACAGCAAGATCACGGCCGATGCCGTCGCGGCCACAACGAAGGGCGGCAAGGAAGCCACCTTCCTGTCGGTGGAGACCGCCGACGCGATCGCGCAGAAGTATCCCGTCTATGAATCGGGCGAAATTCCTGCCGGATCGTTCGGCGCAAAGCCCGCACGGCCCGACGACAAGATCGATACCATCACGTTCGCGCATCACATCGTGGCGCGAAAATCGCTGTCGGAGGCCACCGCCGGCGCGCTGACACGGCAGTTGTTCTCGGTCCGTCAGACCATCCAGAGCGAATTCCCGCAGACGGCGAAACTGGAAACGCCCGACACTGACAAGGACGCTGCAATCCCCGCGCATCCCGGCGCGGCCGCTTATGTCGACGGCGAGGAAAAAACCTTCCTCGACAGGTACAGCGATTACATCTGGGGCAGCCTGATGGCGCTGTCGGCGCTCGGCTCCGCCGGTGCGTGGTTCGCGAGCTACTGGCGCAAGGACGAGCGCGTCACCAACTCCAACCTGCGCGAGCGCTTGCTGGAGATGCTGACGGCCGCGCGCAAGACTACATCCATCAGCGAGCTTGACGCCATGCAGGCGGAGGCCGACGAGATCATGCGCGAGACGCTGCACTGTTTCGAGGACGGCGCGATCGAGGAAGGATCGCTGACGGCATTCAGCATCGCGCTCGAGCAGTTCCACAACGCGGTCGCGGATCGCAAGACGTTCCTGCTCGACATGGCGTCGAAAGATACGCGGCCGGCGCGTAGTCAGGTCGCCTGAGCGCGGCGCGCTAAGCCGGATCGCGCCACTTGCGCAATATCTCCAGAAGTTCTTCGCGCAGATAGGGTTTGCGCAGCACCGGATAGCGCCCGAACGCCGGCGGCACGCCCGCGGGGCCGGAATATCCGGTGACGAATGAAAACGGGATTTTCTGCCGCTTGAGCTGTTCTGCGACGGCGAAGCTTTTTTCCCGGATCAAGCCGACATCGAGCAACACAAAATCCGGCGCACGCTCGGCAATCAGCTTCAGGGCTCCGGTCACGTTGCGCGCGGTCCGCACCGAGGTCACGCCGAATCCAGTGATGGTTTCAGCGCAGTCCATTGCGATCAACGGATCGTCTTCGACCAGCAGAACATCCGTTGGCAGATCGGATTCTGGCAGATCAGCAGGACTTGCAGCCGCCGGCCCGCGGGGGTCGATCGAGTTCATGAGTCACGTCCGAGGATGGGTTGAGATACGTCCGCTGGGACCCCAGTCATGGCGCTAAAGAGCCGTCATTCCAGTTCCCGCATGGAACCGAACACATAAACACCCGTTGCGTCTGTGCACTTTTGAACACAGGCGCGCCGGAACTTGCGCTACGGTGACTCTTGGCGAGGGGACCATGACACGACAACTGGCAGCGGTCAGCGACGGCCGCCCGTTCAACAATCTGCTCCGTCGGTTGAGCGCCGGAGATTTCGCGCTTATCGAACCATTCCTGGAACCCGCGGACGCCAAGGCGGACGACCTGCTCTACAATCCGGGCGACGACGTCCAGACCGTCTATTTTCCATGCGGTCCCAGTCTCGTCTCGTTCCTCGTGGCGAATGAAGACGGCCGCGATGTCGAGACCATTCTGGTCGGACGCGAAGGCGCGGTCGGCGGCATTGTCAGCCTGGGCTATCTGCCAGCCTACACGCGCATCACGGTCAAGGTCGCCGGCCCCTTCGTCCGGCTGCGCGTCGCAAAGCTCGATGCCGCCAAGACCCAATCCCCAACGCTGCGTTATCTTTTCGCGCGCTACGCCGACTGCATGCTGGCGCAGATCTTTCAGTCCACCGCCTGCAATGCGATCCATTCGATCGAACAACGCACGGCAAAGTGGATCCTGTCGGCGCGGGAGCGGACCGGCGAGGACCTTGTTCCCCTCACCCACGAGCAGTTATCGACCATGCTCGGTGTGGGACGAAGCTACACCAGCCGTGTCATCCAGGCCTTCAAGGCGGAAGGCATTCTGGAGACCCGCCGCGGCGCCATCCTGATCCGCAACCCGGAGGCCCTGGCGGCCCGGTCATGTCTTTGCAACGACGCCGTCAAAGCTCATTTCGACGAAGTTCTGCGCGGGGTTTATCCGGACGAGACGAAGGCGACGTGATCGATCGATGGAGCCCCGTCATCGCTCTGTAACATTGCTGGATAGGGCCGATGTGGCCCTTTGCGGCATCAACCTTGACCCAAAAATGGACCGATAAAATGCCGTTCTGACCGTTGTTTTTCGGCGAATTCTGACTATATTGCGCCGCAATGAGTGCCCGTGTGCCCGGTTCTTTTGGACCGGGCACCGCGTTTTTTGGGCGGGTGGTTCGATTCTGACATTTGCATCCCGTTCCCTCGACTCTCTTGCAAATGTCAGAATCAAAGAACCACCGGCAAAAATAACATGCTCGTGGAGCTTTGGATTTGACATTCGCCGAACGAACCCGCCGCACGACGGGTCGCGAATGTCAAATCCGCACCACGAGTGCGCACGACGACATCGGACCTGCACTCAGCCGCCTCTGCGGCGCCGCGCCCCATAGCTGGAAGACCTGAGACACATGAATTTGCGAAACATCGCCATCATCGCCCACGTCGACCACGGCAAGACCACGCTCGTCGACAAGCTGCTCCAGCAATCCGGCACCTACCGCGAGAACCAGCGGCAGGTCGAGCGCGCGATGGATAGCAACGATATCGAACGCGAGCGCGGCATCACCATTCTGGCCAAGTGCACCTCGGTCGAGTGGGAAGACACCCGCATCAACATCGTCGACACGCCGGGCCACGCCGACTTCGGCGGCGAGGTCGAGCGCATCCTGTCGATGGTCGACGGCGTGATCGTTCTCGTCGACGCCGCCGAAGGCCCGATGCCGCAGACCAAATTCGTGGTCGGCAAGGCGCTCAAGCTCGGCCTCAAGCCGATCGTCGCGATCAACAAGGTGGATCGTCCGGACGCGCGCGTCACCGAAGTCGTCAACGAAGTGTTCGATCTGTTCGCTGCGCTCGACGCCACCGACGAACAGCTCGACTTCCCGATCCTGTACGGCTCCGGCAAGAACGGCTGGATGGGCAACAGCGAGACCGAGAACGACAAGGGCATGAAGCCGCTGTTCGATCTCGTCATCAAGCACGTCGCGCCGCCGGTGGTGGAAGAAGGTCCGTTCCGCCTGCTCGGCACCATCCTCGAAGCCAACCCCTATCTCGGCCGCATCATCACCGGCCGCGTCGCCTCCGGTTCGGTGAAGCCGAACCAGTCGGTGAAGGTGCTGTCGCGTGACGGCAAGGTCGTCGAATCCGGCCGCATTACCAAGATCCTCGCGTTCCGCGGTCTCGAGCGCCAGCCGGTCGAACTCGCCGAAGCCGGCGACATTGTTGCCATCGCGGGCCTCACCAAGGGCACCGTCGCCGATACGTTCTGCGATCCCACGGTTGAGACGCCGATCCAGGCGCAGCCGATCGATCCGCCGACCGTGTCGATGTCGTTCATCGTCAACAACTCGCCGCTCGCCGGCACCGAAGGCGACAAGGTCACCAGCCGCCTGATCCGCGACCGCCTGCTGCGCGAAGCCGAAGGCAACGTCGCGCTGCGTGTGGTCGAAGCCGCCGACAAGGATTCGATGGAAGTCTCGGGCCGTGGCGAATTGCAGCTCGCGATCCTGATCGAGAACATGCGCCGCGAAGGCTTTGAACTCTCCGTGTCGCGTCCGCGCGTCGTGCTGACCAAGAACGAGAACGGCCAGATTCTGGAGCCTGTCGAGGAAGTCGTGATCGACGTGGACGAGGAATTCTCCGGCGTGGTCGTTCAGAAGATGAGCGAGCGCAAGGCCGAGATGATCGAGATGCGCCCGTCCGGCGGCAACCGCCTGCGTCTGGTGTTCTACGCGCCGACCCGCGGCCTGATCGGCTATCAGGGTGAACTGATGACCGACACGCGCGGCACGGCGATCATGAACCGCCTGTTCCACGACTACCTGCCGTACAAGGGTGAAATCCAGGGCCGCCGCAATGGCGTGCTGATCTCCAACGAGCAGGGCGAAGCCGTTGCCTACGCGATGTTCAAGCTGGAAGACCGCGGCCCGATGATGATCGAGCCGGGCTGGCGTGTTTATCGCGGCATGATAGTCGGCGAGCACACCCGCGAGAACGATCTCGAAATCAACGTGCTCAAGGGCAAGCAGCTCACCAACATCCGCACCACATCGAAGGATGAAGCGGTGCGCCTGACGCCGCCGATCCGCATGACACTGGAAAAGGCGCTGGCCTATATCGAGGATGATGAGCTGGTCGAGATCACGCCGAAGTCGATCCGCCTGCGCAAGCGCCATCTCGACCCGAACGAGCGCAAGCGCGCCGAAAAGTCCAAGGAAGCGCTGGTCGGCTAAGACGGCCCGCCTCTTTCCAAATCTTGATGATGCCCGGCCTTGTGCCGGGCATTGTCGTCTTATAGGTCGGTTAGACTGAAGTCATGAATGGCCGGGACAGGCCCGCCAGAAATACCGGACCCGGGTCTCGAATGCCCATTCCCTCCGACATCGATGTTGCGATCATCGGCGCCGGTGCGGCCGGCCTTGCTGCCGCGCGCACGCTGGAAAATTCGGGGCTGTCCGTTCTCGTCCTCGAAGCGCGCGACCGGATCGGCGGACGCAGCCAGACCGTGATCCTGCCCGGCGACATCGTGTTCGATGTCGGCTGCGAGTGGCTGCATTCCGCCGACAAGAATTCGTTCGTGGCGATCGCGCGCGATCTCGGCTTCGAGATCAACGAGACGCGTCCGCGTTGGCGCGAGCAGAGTCTCAACGCCGGCTTTCCGCCGCAGGCCCGCGAGGAATTCCTCGCGGCGATGGACGCCTTCGATGCCCGTGTCAGCACGGCGTCCGATCTGCCGGACGATACGCCAGCCAGCAAGTGGCTCGAACCCGGCAATCCCTGGAACGCGCAGATCGATGCGATCAGCACCTACATCAACGGCACCGAGCTCGATCGCGTCTCGACCTATGACTTCGATGCGTATGAGGACACCGGCATCAACTGGCGGGTGCGGCGCGGCTATGGCGCGCTGATCGCGGCCTATGGCGCGCCATGTCCTGTGGCGCTGAACACGAAGGTGACGCTGATCGATCATTCCGGCGCGCGCATCAGGATCGAGACCTCGCAGGGAACGATCTCCGCAGGCAAGGTGATCGTCACCGCACCGACCGACCTGATCGCCAATGAATCGATCCGCTTTCATCCCCCGCTGCCGGGCAAGGTGAGCGCTGCGGCCGGCCTGCCGCTCGGCCTCGCGGACAAGGTGATGCTGGCGCTGGACGATCCTGAATCGCTGCCGGGCGACGGGCATCTCTATGGCGCGCTCGATCGTGTCGGCACCGGCAGCTATCACCTGCGTCCGATGGGCCAGCCCTGCATCTCCGGATTTTTCGGCGGCACATTCGCGCGCGAGCTTGAGAATGCCGGAGACGGCGCGCTGGCGGCACAGGCGATCGACGAGCTGGTGATGCTGCTGGGATCGGATTTCCGCCGCAAGCTGCGCCCGCTTGCAGAAACCCGCTGGGCGCACGATCCGTTCGCGCGCGGCTCCTACTCACATGCGCTGCCAGGCCATGCCGATGACCGCGCGGTTCTCGCGACACCGGTCGATGACCGGCTGTTCTTTGCGGGCGAAGCGACCTCGCCGAACTTCTTCACCACCGCCCACGGCGCGCAGGAGACAGGTGTGCGGGCGGCGGGGGAGGTGGTGGGCAGGAGCGCGGCTTAGCGCCTCGCAACGTCGCGCTATTTCTTCTTCGCACTCGCGCCCTGCACGACCGGCCCCGGCACATTCAGCCCCGCGGTATTGGCGAGAATCGATTCAATCATCCCCTCCTCCCCCGCTTCCGCGAGCCAGTGGCCTTCCTTGCCGAACGGCGGCAGCGCCTGAAAATCCACCTTGTCGTCGCCGGCTTCGATGAAAGCGTCCGCCATTTTTTTCGAAAACTCCGGCGGAAAATATGAATCGTTTTCCGCCACCAGCCATGTCACCGGCACTTGCGCGTCTTCGCCGAATTCCTTCGCTGCGGCGATGAGTTTGTCCGGCGCGCAAATGCTGTTCGCGCGGTCATCCTTGCGCCCGCCGCGCCCCGGCGCGAACACCACGATCGACGAAATGCTTTTCGGGCTCTGGTCCGCAAGCGCGAGCGCGCCCCAGCCTCCGGCCGAATGCCCGACAATCACCGAGGCATCCTTGCGGATGAACGGCTGCGTGCGCATGAACGTGAGCGCAGCCGTGATCGCTTCGGCTGTTGAGCGCGCGGACATCGCGTATTCGGCGTTGTCGCAGCCTTCCTGGTCTTCGAGATAAGGTCCGCCGGTCTTGCCATGGCCAAGCCGCTGCGGCACCAGCACCGCAAAGCCGCGCGCCACCAGCGCCGCGGCGAGCGCCGGATATTCCGGCTGCGGCATCTGCGCACGCGCCAGCCGGTTTTGCGTCGAGGCATGGGCGATCACGGCGAGACGAAACGGGCCTTTGCCGGCGGGGCGAAACAGAACCGCTCGCGAAGGTGTGATCTGGTCCTGCGTCGGCACCAGCCACTCCTGACGCCGGTTCGCCGTACCTTCGCCGCCGCGTGCCCCTAACTGATTCTCGCCCCAAGCGGGTGTTTGCGGCAAAACACCAACCGCAAGAAGCAGGCTGGCGACCTTGAACAATGCATTTTTTGTCATCTTCGGCGATCATTGCCTGCGTCGCACCGCCAAGCCAAGGCCATAAGCCGTTTGGCTGTCCTCTTTCGGTACAACGCCGCCTTGGACCTGATGCAAAAAGCTCACATATTAACCGATAATTAACGATGGACCTTGAAGGCGGGGCCGCGAGTTGCTTTGATTGCACCATGAGCACGATCCTTATCGAAGTCCGGCCAGCCAAGGCCTCCGATGCGCCCGCAGTCGCTGCGACGCACGATGAGGCGTGGCGCGCGGCCTACCAGGGAATCATCCCCGGTGCCGAACTCGAAAAGCTGATCAACCGCCGAGGCCCGCAATGGTGGGATTCGGCGATCCGAAAGGGCAGCCGCGTCAGCGTGTTGTCGTTCGGCGACAAGGTCGCAGGCTATGCCAATTATGGCCGCAATCGTGCCCGCAGCCTGCATTTCGAAGGCGAAATCTACGAGCTCTACCTGCGGCCGGAATTCCAGGGCCTCGGTTTCGGCCGCCGCCTGTTCACCGCCGCCAAGCGCGATCTGGTCCAGAGCGGGTTGAAAAGCATGGTGATCTGGGCGCTTTCGGACAACGAGCCGGCGGTCGAATTCTACCGGACCCTCGGCGGCCGCATGGTCGCGCGCTCCTCGGAGCGATTCGGCGGCAAGTCGCTCGACAAGGTCGCGTTTGCCTGGACGGCCTGAGGCGACTCTCCTTTTTCCTGCCGTCTTATCCTTTTGGCTCTTTTTTCGGGCTTCCAGCCCCGCTCCCGATTCGCTAACCAGCGCGTTCGACTGAACCAACCCAAGGCCTTGTCATGCGCATCGACGCGATCTCGATCGGAAAAAACCCGCCCCATGAAGTGAACGTCATCATCGAAGTGCCGGTCGGCGGCGAGCCCATCAAGTACGAGATGGACAAGGAAGCCGGCACGCTGGTGGTCGATCGCTTCCTCTACACGGCGATGCGCTATCCGGGGAATTACGGGTTCATCCCGCACACCCTCTCCGACGACGGCGATCCGTGCGACGTGCTGGTCGCCAACACCCGCGCCATCGTGCCGGGTGCGGTGATCGCGGTGCGCCCGGTCGGCGTGCTGTTCATGGAGGATGAGGCCGGCGGCGACGAGAAGATCATCGCGGTGCCGACGTCGAAGCTGACCCAGCGCTACGACAAGGTGCAGAACTACAGCGATCTGCCTGACATCACCCTGCAACAAATCCAGCATTTCTTTGAACACTACAAGGATCTCGAGCCCAACAAGTGGGTCAAGGTGCTGCGCTGGGGCAATGCGGACGATGCCCGCAAGCTGATTGTCGAAGGCCTCGAGCGCGCCAAGAAAAAATAATCAGGAAGATCGGGCTGAGGGATTCAAACGATGCGCCGTTCCATCAGAATCCTCCGCAACATCGTCCTTCTCCTGATCGCCGCCATCGTCATTCTCGCAGCCGTTCTGGTTGCAAACGCCTGGCGAAAATCGTCGCAGCAGATCGCCGCCGCTCCGGTTGCGCCCGTCATCATCGATGAGCAGGCGGCGGCGCAGCGGCTCGGCGCGGCGGTCCGGCTGCAGACCATCGCCAGCGTCACCGATCCCGATCAAAGCGCGGACGCTTTCCGCGCGCTGCATGATCTGATCGCGGCAAGCTTTCCGGCGTTTCATGCCGCCGCCAGGCGCGAAATCGTCGCCAACTACAGCCTGCTCTACACATGGGAAGGCAGCGACCCGAAGACCGCGCCGATCGCGCTGCTGGCGCATCAGGACGTGGTGCCGATCGCGCCGGGCACCGAAGGCGACTGGCAGGTGCCGCCGTTCAGCGGAGCGGTCAAGGACGGCTTCATCTGGGGCCGCGGCTCGTGGGACGACAAGGGCAACCTGTTTTCGATGCTCGAGGCGGCCGAGCAGCTTGTGAAGGACGGCTTCCGTCCGAAGCGGACGGTCTATCTCGCGTTCGGGCATGACGAGGAAGTCTCCGGCAAGCGCGGCGCAATGGCGATGTCGAAGCTGCTGCAATCGCGCGGCGTGCGTCTCGACTTCGTGTTCGACGAAGGCCTGCTGA